>Ga0302155_10000010_pt1 | contig 184767 bp, 176 predicted proteins | sample I_Bog_N3_1_FD_193508 | JGI IMG/M metagenome (GOLD analysis project Ga0302155, IMG submission 193508) | Peat permafrost microbial communities from Stordalen Mire near Abisko, Sweden - I_Bog_N3_1 | ecosystem: Environmental > Terrestrial > Soil > Wetlands > Peat | place: Sweden: Abisko... | reverse complement strand
GGATTACGGTGTCCAACGGGGTTCACGGAGGTGCACGCTGCTCTTGGCTTCATCGAATTTAAGCAGTATTGAGCCCATTTATTGAATCAAACTTTTATTTCGAGGCTTGCGCAGAGTTTCCTTAACAAAACCTTTCACCAATGGCTCGATATCGACCTGGAATGGGCAACCGGCCGCCATATACGCGAGGTATTGGGACAGGCATTATACGAGCAACGCCAGGCTCAATTACAGCGCGCCTTGCATGGAGAACGGGTAGAGTTTGAAGTCCAGTCACTGTCCAAGGGCATGCTGCGCCATCTGCACACGACTTATATCCCGGATATCTGGGAAGACGGCCTGACACACGGCACTTTTACGCTGAGCACCGATGTCACCGAACTCAAACGCGTCGAGCAGGAACTACGTGATCTGACGCGCATCGATACGCTCACCGGGCTTCCCAACCGGCGCCAGCTTGACGAGCAGCTAGAGCAAGCAATACTGCGCAGCCGCCGCAGCGGTAATGCGATGGCACTGATGTTCCTGGATGTGGATCACTTCAAATCCATCAATGACTCCAAGGGACACGGCGTCGGCGACCTGGTGCTATGCGAATTCGCCAAACGCATTCAGTCAGGCATTCGTGCCACCGATATGGCAGCACGCTTGGCCGGTGACGAATTTGTCATCATTCTTGAGAATTTCAACGCAGTCAGCGAGATAGAGGCAGTGGCGTCCAAATTAATTGATGCAACGCAAGTTCCAATGGCCGTCGGTGACGCTGAAATTTCAGTCACCACGAGCATCGGTATTGCGTTTTATGTCGCAGAGGAGCTAACGCCAAATGAACTGATGGCGCATGCAGACAAGGCTCTTTATCGCGCCAAAGCGGCTGGCCGCAATACTTTTTCAGTGTATGGAAAGTAGCTCGTTTTGCCTATGGCGCGCCAGCAAACTCCATATCACCCGCCGCGCATTCAATCAACAGCTTCGAAGATAGAACCCAGCCACTGCGCGAATACCCTCACGCGCGATGACAGCTGACGATTGTGAGGGTACAGCACCGATACCGGCATCGGCGGCGGCGGCATGTCGCTGAGCAGCACTTTGAGTACGCCGCTAGACAATTCATGCGCCACCCGGTAGCGCGGTACCTGGACGATGCCCAGGCCGGCCACTGCGGCGCCGGTGTATAGATCCGCTCCGGTGACCGACACGGTCGCCGCAAGCGGTAATTCGATGACTTCTCCGTTGACGGTGAATTCCATCGGCATGACCTTGCCTGAGCTACTGGAGAGATAATTCACTGCACGATGGCGCTCTAGCGCATCCAGGTTCTTCGGCTCGCCAAATTGCGCGAGATAGGCGGGGCTAGCCACCGTGACTTGCTCCATCGAAGCGATACGCCGCCCGACCATGGACGAATCCTGCAGGCTGCCGGCCCGCAGCACGCAATCAACGCCTTCTCGCACCAAATCGACCAGCCGATCATCCTCGCCAATATGCAATTCGATGCCCGGATACATGGCCATGAATTGCGGTAATGCGGACATGACAAAGTGTTTCGCCAAAGTCCCTTGTACACTCACCCGCAGCAGCCCCTTGGGAGCAACATTGCGAAACGAGCCCTCCGCTTCCTCCAGATCGGCTACTAGGCGCACACAGCGACGATAGAAGGCCTCGCCATCATGGGTCGCGTGCACCGAACGCGTCGTACGTTCCAGTAGCCGCGTACCAAGACGCTGCTCCATCCGCTTCATGAGATTGGTAACCGTGGCGCGGGGAATCTGCAAGTCGTCAGCGGCGCGCGTAAAACTGCCGCGTTCGATGATACGGATGAACACCTGCATTTCTTGAAAACGATCCATAGGGGGGCTCTCCAGAGCTCAACTGTTGAAGTAAATGGAATTATCTTATTCATTTTAAGGCAATTATCTTTCTCCTAAAATCAACGAAGATGCGTTCCATCCACATCACTCACCAAGAAGGAGCAAATCATGACCATCATCAAGAACAGCCAGGTTGCCATCATTACAGGCGCATCACGCGGGATCGGGGCGGCGATTGCGCGACGTCTGGCCGGCGACGGTTTTGCCATCGCGATCAACTATGCGTCAAGCACGACGGCGGCAGAGGCGCTGGTGGCTGAACTATCGGCGCAAGGCACCAAGGCGATTGCAGTGAAAGCAGATGTCTCACGCGCCGATGAAGTGCGCGCCATGTTCAGCACTACCGAACAACAACTCGGCAAGATCAACGTACTGGTGAACAGCGCCGGCGTGCTGAAAACGCTGCCGCTTGCCGATACATCTGATGCGCTGTACAAACAGACCTTCGATATCAACGTGCGTGGCACGTTTAACACGCTGCGCGAAGCTGCGGCACGGATGGGCGAAGGCGGCCGTATCGTGAATTTTTCGAGCACAACGCTGGCCCTCAACATGCCAGGCTATGCGATCTACAACGCCACCAAGGCAGCCGTCGAGGCAATGACGCAGATTTTCGCCAAGGAATTGCGCGGCCGCCATATCACGGTGAATGCCGTTGCACCGGGGCCGATTGCGACTTCATTATTTCTTGACGGCAAAAATGAAGAGCAGATCCGCACCTTCTCCAACATGCCACCGCTGCAGCGCCTGGGCCAACCGGAAGACATCGCGTCGGTGGTTTCCTTCTTGGTCGGCACAGATGCCAGCTGGGTCAACGGCCAGATCCTGCGCGCTAATGGCGGCGTGGCTTGAAGCCGGCGCCTTGTTTAAACAAATTGGAAAAATCGGAGAGATATCATGAAATCAGTCATCCTAGTCACAGGCGCTGGAACCGGCATCGGTAAGTTGAGTGCGCAGGCACTCGCCGAAGCAGGACACATCGTCTACGCGACGATGCGCGACATCGCCGGTCGCAACCAGGCCCGGGCCGACACATTGCGCGCCCTCGCCGCCAAACAAAACATCCAGCTGCATCCACTGGAACTGGACGTCCTCTCGCAGGACTCTGCCAACGCTGCCGCCGCAACCATCCTGCGTGAACAAGGCTGTATCGACGTCGTGGTGCAGAATGCCGCCCGATGCAGATCCGCAAGCGGTGGCCGATGAAGTCACGCGCATCGTCGCGCTTGAAAAGGGCTTGCGGCCCATGCGTACGGTCATCGACTTTGTCGGCGACGGCGCCAAAGAGGTGCTGGACGTGTCCGAGCGCGTACGTATCGCATTCGCCAAGCGCATCGGCATGGGCGACTTGCTTGAAGTCAATGTGAGAGCGTAATGAACGCCAGACGTATGGTGCACAGCGTCTGGCTGGCCTTGCCGATACTGGCCGCCGCATGCGGCCAGGTGGGGCATATTGAGCGGGAAGCTAATGGCATGAAAGCATCAACGACCTATTTATACCTACTCAGAAAAACACCGTTTTTCACACAGCTTGATGCACGCCAGTTACGCTGGACGATTGCTCATTCGCGTGAATGGGAAGCACAGGCCGGCACGGTGATAACGCATTGCATACCAGGCCAGCAAAACGATGACTTCTGGATACTCCTGGACGGCGGCTGGCAAGTTGAGCACGGCACTCTGATCTACCCCTCTGGCCACGCCGATGCAGGGAAATGGTTCAACGCTTCAGCACTCAGCGGCGATTGCCGGCTTGTCGTGACGACGCATAGCTATGTGATGAAAATCAGCCGCACCGACATGGATCAAATGTTGTCCCGGGGCTTCGCCTTCGAATCCCACCTGCAACAGGGACGCGCCTACTACGGGAACATCTCTGGCGCGACGCTAAGCCGTCCTTAAGTGTGGCATCCGTACATGCGCGATACCTCAGCGCCAGATTTCAGCGTCGAGGAAATCAAGCTTGCTAAGGAATGACGTTGGTCTGCGCCTTCGCCGCAATCAAGCCTAGCAACAATTGATCGCGCTCCGCGCCCAGCGCGCTCAAGGTCTTGTCCTGCATCTGCGCTTCGACGCCGACGCAAATGCGTTGCTTGAGCGTATCGCTGAGGCTGGGCTGGCCCAGATCGGCCCACCAGCTTTCGATTGGCGGCCCCAGATGATCGAGCATATGGGCAATGCCGCCCTCGCCGCCGGATAGATGCAGATTCAGGAACGGTCCCATTAATGCCCAGCGTAGACCGGGGCCATAAGCAATTGCCGTATCGATATCCGCAGTCGTGGCCACGCCTTGCTCGACCAGATGGAATGCCTCACGCCACAATGCTGCCTGCAGACGATTGGCGATGTGGCCTTTGACTTCCTTCAATGGATGGATAGGTTTCTTGCCGATGGCGGTGTAAAAATCCATTGTCCGCTGCACTACTTCGGGCGCCGTTTGCTCGCCGCCAATCACTTCCACCAGCGGAATCATGTGCGGCGGGTTGAACGGATGTCCCAGCACAACCCGCTGCGGATGGCGGCAGGCCGCCTGCACTTTGCTCATCAGCAGTCCCGATGAGCTTGAGGCCAGAATCACGTGAGCCGGCAGCATGGCATCCATGGCGCGGAACAGTTCAATTTTCAAATCTTCCCGCTCCGGCCCATTCTCCTGCACAAAATCAGCATCCCGCAAAGCCTCTGCCAGATCGACAGAAAACCGCAGACGCGCCAGCGATGCGCCCGGTTTCAGGCCAAGGAGTTCAAGAGTTGGCCAATATTGCGCAACCGCACTGCGCAACTTCTGCTCCGCGCCCGGCATCGGATCGGTCGCGCTGACATCCAGGCCTTGCGCCAGGAAGTAGGCAATCCAGCTGGCGCCGATCACGCCGGTACCGACCACGGCAACGTGTTGAATGCTTGCTTGTTCTGTCATGAAATACAGTCTCCTGATTGTCTGTTATGGTGGCAAATGCATTGAGAAGCTAGATTGTATTGCCTTACTTTTGCCGCTTGCGGTCTGAAAAAAGCTATAAGAAAATGCCAAATCGGCCATCAACAACACCCTGTGTCTCACGCTGCCAGTTTACCGCGCCCGCCTCTTGCCGGTATACATAGAGTACATAGAGTACATAGAGCACCTAACATCAAGCCGGAAAAGACCATGACCAAAACATACAAAATCGCAGTCATCGCCGGCGACGGCATCGGCAAAGAAGTCATGCCGGAGGGCCTGCGCGTGATCCAGGCCGCCGCCGTGCGCTTCGGCATCGCGCTCGATTTCCGTAGCTTCGAATGGGCCAGCTGCGACTACTATGCAGCACATGGCAAGATGATGCCGCACGACTGGAAGGCCCAGTTGCTGGATGTCGATGCGATTTACTTCGGCGCTGTCGGCTGGCCGGCCACAGTGCCGGACCATGTTTCGCTGTGGGGCTCGCTACTGAAATTCCGGCGCGAATTCGACCAATACATCAACCTGCGCCCGGTGCGTCTGTTCGAAGGCGTGCCCTGCCCGTTGGCCGCACGCAAGCCTGGCGATATCGATTATTTCGTCGTACGTGAAAATACCGAGGGCGAATATACGTCGCTGGGCGGCATCATGTACGAAGGCACCGATCGCGAAATTGTCATTCAAGAATCGGTCTATTCCCGTCATGGCACCGATCGGGTCATGAAATATGCCTTTGAACTGGCCAATAGCCGTCCCCGCAAACACTTGACCGTCGCCACCAAATCCAATGGCATCGCCATTAGCATGCCGTGGTGGGACGGCCGCGCCGACGCTATGGCCAAAGTCTATCCCGAGGTGCAAGTCGACAAACAACATATCGATATCCTTTGCGCTCGCTTCGTACTCCAACCTACTCAGTTCGATGTCGTCGTCGCCAGCAATCTGTTCGGCGATATTCTATCCGACCTCGGTCCCGCCACCACCGGCACCATCGGTCTGGCGCCATCGGCCAATCTCAATCCGGAACGCAAATTCCCTTCACTGTTCGAACCCGTACACGGTTCGGCACCGGACATCTACGGCCAAAACATCGCCAATCCAATCGCCATGATCTGGTCCGGCGCATTGATGCTGGACTTCCTCACGCAAGGCCAGGGCCTTGGTCGCGCCGCGCACGATGCCATCGTCAGCGCCATTGAGGCCGCGCTAAAAAACGGACCGCTCACGCCAGATCTAGGCGGCACAGCCTCCACCACTGAACTCGGCGCGGCCATCGCCCAACGCGTCGCCACCGTTTGAGAGTTTGAAATTTGAGCGTCGTCTGCTGGGCAGCCAATGATATTGGCCATTTCAGTGGCAAACATACGATCATAACGATTGTGAATATTGTGCTGCGCAGCTATGCTGGCTTCAAGCTGAGATGACGCCAGAAACTGAACCAGAGGTGTCGCCTTTATTCAGTTAGAACACCAGACGATCTGAACAATTTTGTTGATTGGAAAGCAATATGAGGATACGAGATTTAAACATCGGTACGCGGCTTGGAGCAGGTTTTTCGGCGGTCCTCTTGTTGGCGACGATTTCCTCATCCGTAGGAGTATGGCGTCTCGACCAAGTTGCTTCCAACACCCACGCCATGATGCAAGAGCCGCTCATCAAGGAGCGCAAGACCGAAGAGTGGTATCACCTGACGTTTGCCGGTCTCAAGAGACAGTTGGCCATCGTAAAAAGCACAGATGCGTCGCTATCCGAGTATTTTTCTGAAGATGCCAAGTCTTCCACCAATAAAATTACGGTGATTCAAAAATATATTGAAACCCATTTGGTGTATGAGCAGGAAAGAACGTTGTTCCAAAAGGTGAGCGCCGCACGAAAGGCGTATCTCATTAATCGTGATTTGATCATGCAGGCCAAGAAAGAAGGCCGTAACGACGACGTCGCCGCATTATTTACCCAATTTTCTCCACTCGCGGAGGCCTATACCAATTCTCAGCTGGCATTTCTTGATTTTCAAAAAGAAACTGTCAACAATCTAAGCAGTGAAGTCGATGGCATCGCCGAAAACAGCAAAATTCTGGTTTTATCACTGATAGGTTCATTTATTTTATTGGGTGGTTTATTTGCGTGGAGTTTGACGCTGAGTATCACCAGACCCATTTCTTACGCCTTGGATTTGGCCAGCCGCGTTGCCGATGGCGATCTGACCGCCAAGATCGTGGTCGGCTCCAATGACGAAACGGGCCGCCTGCTGCAGGCATTAAAAAATATGACGGCCAATCTGGTCAACATCATCAGCCAGGTCCGCACCAGTACTCGCATGATTGCCGCCGAGTCTACCCAAATTGCCAGCGGCAACCTCGATCTTTCTTCGCGCACAGAACAACAGGCCAGTACCTTGGAACAAACCGCCGCTTCCATGGAAACCCTGACTTCTACCGTCAAACAGAATGCCGACAATGCGGGACAGGCCAACCAGTTGGCCATCGCCGCCTCCGAAGTCGCGGTCACAGGCGGCAGCCTAATGTCGGATGTGGTCAAGACGATGAGTTCGATCAATGACTCATCCAAGAAGATTGTCGATATTATCGGCGTCATTGACAGTATTGCCTTTCAGACCAATATCCTGGCGCTGAATGCGGCGGTAGAAGCGGCCCGCGCGGGCGAACAAGGCCGCGGCTTTGCAGTTGTGGCAACCGAGGTGCGCGGCCTGGCGCAACGTTCAGCAAGTGCGGCCAAGGAAATTAAGGATTTGATTAGCGATTCGGTCGAAAAAGTGGGTGCCGGGACCAAACTGGTAGACCATGCCGGTTCGACCATGCAAGCCATTGTGGAAAGCATCAACAGCGTCACCCATATCATGGGCAACATCACCACCGCCAGCAAGGAACAGATATCCGGCATCGAGCAGATCAACCAGGCCATCGGCCTGATGGATGACGCAACGCAACAGAATGCGGCATTGGTGGAAGAAGCGGCGGCGGCAACACAAACGCTGCAAGAGCAAGCCAATACCCTGGCCAACGAAGTAACGCTGTTCAAAATGGAGTGACCAGTTGCGCAAGGATAAAGTTACAGCCATCCCGCCAATGGCTTGCTAGGTATCCGTTGATTACCAAAGATTTTCTGCCAAAGAAAAAATCTTTTGATCAGAAAATCGGACTAGTCTTATTTCGAGCATTCCGACCTAGATTTAACATTTTCGGGTAGAAAATGCTGCTTCAAAAACTTGTCAATGCTATGTTTTGATTCAGAGTCCCGCATGATTCATTTTATTCAGCATATAGCGGACAAGATCAGACTTGCAGAGCAATCGTGTGATCCAGTTTTTGGTCTAAATATTCATTCAAAAATGACATTCTGCAACGACTTTTATCGTAATATTCGATTTACTCTTTTTAACATTTGATACGCCCGCTTTGACACTTCGCATTAAAACAACACAATAGGCGCAACGATTATTAAGTTCTGAATTTCAGTCAAATCAGCCTGGACAACATAACGATAACGTTTGCGGTGGCAGCACAGGCAATCGATAGCATTAGAACAAGATATGCATTTTGGGGATGTCAGTTTTTCTGTTGCGGCGCATACAGCTTGGGCGCCTGGTTTAAGCACCGCAGCTGCATGGCAGGAGTGGGCGCAAGACCGCAAAAATATAGGCGTAGCTGGCGAGCCTCCAGTTAAAAACATGCCGCCTATGCTGCGCCGCCGCGCCAGTCTGACAGGAAGAATGGCCTTGGAAGCCGCCTATCAATGCCTGCCGGAACAAGCCTCCATGCCGATCATATTTGCTTCACGGCACGGCGAATGTGCGCGTTCGGTCGAATTATTGCGCGAACTGGTCAACCACGCCCCTCTGTCACCTGCGTCATTCAGCCTTTCTGTCCATAATGCGACTGCCGGGCTGCTTTCGATTGCACGTGGCGATCACGCCAATCACATCGCAATTGCCGCCGGTGCAAGCACCATCGAGCATGCTTTGATTGAGGCTTGCTCCTTGCTAGCCGACGGCATGACGCAAGTGTTGCTGGTCGCCTCTGACAGCCCCCCTCCCGCAGCGCTGCTCATTTACAAGGATTGCCCTGAAGAGAGCTTTGCCTGGGCTTGGCTGTTGCAAAAGGTCGACAGCGCCAGCACCACAAACGGTGATCATTTTTCCCTGTCCTGGTCTTCGCACGATCCATCCGGGCAATTACTTCCCATCGCCCCAGAAGAGCCGCCTCGGGCGGTGTCCAGCGTACCTGCGGGACTCGAAATTCTGCGCTTCTTTTTGCGCCATGAAGCTGAACTAAAACGCGTAGCAAATGGGCGCTTATGGCGCTGGGCTCGCCATGCTTGACGATTCGAATGAACCGCGAGAGTCGGTGAGTGCGCATTCAATGGAACAAATGACGACGAGGCGCTACACTCTCCTGAATAAATACTGGCGAGTATCTTGCACCGGTCTCAGTTTTGCTGCGTTTGGCATCGGCGGCCTGGGGCTGCGGGTGCTAGTTTTTCCGCTGATCAATCTATTGATACGTAAGCAAGAACGACGCACGCTGTGGGCTCGTCATGTGATTCGCTTGACGTTTCGTCTTTTTATTGACTTCATGCGTATCCTCGGAGTGCTCAGGTATAACATTACTGGCATGGAAAGACTGCAGCGCCACGGGCTGTTGATCCTCGCCAATCATCCGTCGCTGATTGATACCGTGCTATTGATGGCCTTCGTCAGACATGCCGACTGCATTGTCAAAGGCGCGATGTGGCGCAATCCATTTACACGCGGCGCAGTCAGCGCCGCCGGCTACATCAGCAACGAGGATGGCGCTGAACTGGTTGATGAATGCATTGCCTCCATCCACCATGGCGGCAACTTGATTATTTTCCCGGAAGGCACGCGTACTGCGGCCGACGGCATCATGCATTTCAAGCGCGGAGCTGCCAATATTGCGATTCGCGGTGAATGTGCGATTACACCAGTTATTATCCGTTGTACGCCCGGCACACTCGGCAAAGGCAACAAATGGTGGAAAGTGCCGCCAACCGTACCGTACTTTGAGATCATGGTTCAAGCGGATATCGATATCACCAAGGTCATTGGCTTGACCAAAAATCCAGCCTTGGCGGCACGCCAGCTAACCTGTTACCTGCAAAATTATTTCATGAAAGAAAGCTAGGCAATGCCCAAAATTGAAGAAGAAATCAAAGAACTCATTATCGAAGTTCTGCAACTGGAAGACATACGCCCGTCCGACATCGATGCCAACGCGCCCTTGTTCGGTGAAGGACTGGGGCTGGATTCAATCGACGCGCTGGAACTGGGCGTCGCATTGCAAAAACGTTACGGTATCGTGTTGTCAGCCAATTCCGAAGAGACACGCAAACATTTTTCCTCGGTGCAATCGTTAGCAAGCCTGATCGCCCAATCATCGCCAACAGTAAAAGCCGCGCCATGACTACTTTAGTGCACTCCATGAACAAAGATGAGATTTACACCTGGATCGTCGACATGCTGCACGAGATGTTCGAACTCGATAAAGCGAAAATTTCGCTGCAATCAAACCTATATACCGATCTCGATATTGACAGCATCGACGCCATCGACATCGTCGTCAAACTGAATCAGATGACCGGTAAACGCATACAGCCCGATGTGTTTCGGGCAGTGCGTACGGTGCAAGATGTCGTCAACGTGATTTCGACTTTATTGCCTACGGATGAAAAAGCCTGATTTTTTCACTGCCTTGACTGCCTTGATCACGCTGCTGTATCCATTCTTGATCTGGTGCGCCCACGACAAATTGGAACCTCGACTGTTAGCCATCATACTCATGGTAGCGGCAGCCCTGCGGATGTCGACATTCAAACTGACCCGACGCCATCGTTGGATGAGTCTGAGCGCATTGGCGCTTGGCTTGTCGGCATTGTTCTGGGATTCATTGCTGCCGCTCAAACTATATCCAGCCGCCGTCAACCTCGGCATGCTGGCTCTATTTGGCGTAAGTCTGTTGCATCCGCCTTCCATTGTTGAACGTCTGGCGCGTTTGCAGGACGCCAATCTGCCCTCATTCGCCGTCGCCTACACGCGTCGCGTCACACAGGTATGGTGTGTGTTTTTTGCGCTCAATGCCATGCTTTGTTTCGTCACGGCGCTGTGGGCATCGGAGGCAGTCTGGTCACTTTATACGGGGCTCATTTCCTATTTGTTGGTGGGTCTGTTATACGGCTGCGAATATGTCGTGAGAATTTGTGTCAGGCGCCATCACCATGCCTGAATTCATCGACATGCTGGCACTGCCCTATGCGGGACGATCGGATGAGCACTTGGTCGGATGGCGCAAGCAAGAGGCCGTCAACAACGCTCAGTTCAAGGCCGAAATTGCACGCTGGCAAGCATTGCTGCAGGCGCACCCAGGCCGCAGCTTTGCACTCTATATGCAGGATTCGATCTCGTTCGCAGCGGCACTCTTCGGCGCCTGGCAAGCAGGCAAGGTAATTTATCTGCCCAGCGACACACTCAACGAAACCTGCCACAACCTGGCCGGCGAAGTCGACGGCTTCATCGGCGATGTTGACGATGCATGGAAGCCCTTGCGCCTGGCGGCCTTAACGTCGGCCACCGACGATGTTGCATTATCACAACACAGCAGGCCACTTGACAGCAACTTTAACGCTCTGGTGGTCTACACCTCTGGCAGTACCGGCAAAGCACAAGCGATTGCAAAAAAACTCTCGCAGCTGTCGCATGAGGTGGCCACCCTGGAGGCATTGTTCGATGCACGGATAACAACGTGCGAAGTTGTATCAACGGTATCGCATCAACATATCTATGGCTTGCTGTTCAAAGTGCTATGGCCAGTTTGTGCCGGCCGCGCGATTCACGCACACAATGCGTTTTTCCCAGAAGACCTGGCCGCCATCGCACCGCCGCGACCATGGCTGCTACTGTCCAGCCCAGCCCATCTGAAGCGTTTCCCCAAGAACCCGGTAGCGCCCGAGAATACCTATCTGCGCGGTATATTTTCATCCGGAGGCCCCTTGCTGGCCGAAGTAGCGCATGCCACCCAGCAGTTGTTCGGGCATTGCCCCATCGAAATCTACGGCAGTTCCGAAACCGGCGGCATCGCCTGGCGTGAGCAACTGCCTGGCACGATGCTTAACGATAGTTGGCAGCCGATGCCGCAGGTTGAAGTACAACACAATAAGGAACATGACTGTCTGCAAGTGAGATCACCGCACCTGCCCGACAACGACTGGCTGTGCATGGCCGACCGCGTGGAGTTTGTCGATCAGCATCGATTCCATTTGCGCGGACGCGCCGACCGCATCGTCAAGCTGGAAGAAAAACGCGTCTCGCTTGATCAGATCGAGCGTCTATTGCAGGCCTCGCCACTGGTAGCCGAAGTGCGTGCCATGCTGCATGATGCACCCACACAGCGCCAACGCATTGTCGTCTTCATGGTGCCGACAAGCGCCGGCTGGACGGTGCTGAAACAGCAAGGCAAGCTGGCGCTCAATATGCAATTACGCGCCCTATTGACAGAGGCGATCGAAAGCGTGGCCCTGCCGCGTGCGTGGCGCTATCTTGACGCCATGCCCGCCGATGCGCAAGGAAAAATCACCTTGGCAACACTGACAGCGCTGTTGGAAGAGCCGACCAGATCGCCGCCGCAGCTGCCGGAACAAACGCTCGTGCAGCGTTCTGAAACCCAAGTCGTACTGCAATTGCATGTGCCGGAAGATCTACTCTATTTCCAAGGCCATTTTCCGACAACACCGATCCTGCCGGGCATCGTGCAGGTGGACTGGGCGCTGCAACTAGGACGTCAATATTTTGTGTTGCCGCCCGACTTTCTGGGCCTGCAGGCGCTGAAATTTCATTGCGTGATCCTGCCAGGTGCGACCGTGATGATGGAATTGGAACACGACAGACAAAAGGACACGCTGGCATTCCGTTTATATTTTTCCGGCGCCCAGCATGCCAGCGGCCGCATTTTGCTCGGGAGCACGACGTGAACGCCGCCCTGAAAATTGCTGCCGTGATTCCGGTCTACAACCATGAAGGCGCGATTCCCGCCGTGCTGGCAGCCGTATTGCAACATGGTTTGCATTGCGTGCTGATTGACGATGGCAGCAATGCGCTGTGCGCGCAGGTATTGGATCAGCTTGCTGCCCAAGAACCGCAACGCGTCACCCTGCTGCGCCATGCCAGCAATTGTGGCAAGGGCGGTGCCGTCATTACCGGCTTGCACCATCTGGCGCAACAGGGCTACAGTCACGCCTTGCAAATCGACTCTGACGGCCAGCATGACACCGGCGACATTGCGCGCTTTGTCGCGCTGGCAACGGCACATCCAAAGGCCGTCATCAATGGCTGCCCGCAATTTGACGAGAGTGTGCCGAAAGTGCGTTTGTATCTGCGCTACCTGACGCATATCTGGGTCTGGATCAATACGCTGTCCTTCGAGATTCGCGATGCCATGTGCGGCTTTCGCATCTATCCCTTGGCAGCCGTCACGGCGCTGACGGCAACGCAAAAAATCGGTATGCGCATGGATTTTGACATCGAAATTCTGGTACGTCTGCACTGGCGCGGTCTGCGCATCGTCAATGTGCCGACGCGCGTGCATTACCCTACCGACGGCGTGTCGCATTTCAAAGCCTGGCTCGATAATGTGCTGATCTCACGTGTGCATACGGTGCTGTTCTTCGGCATGCTGTGGCGTTCGCCGTTGCTGCTGGGACGCAAACTCAAACTATGCGGCAAGCCGACATGAAGAAGTCATCCGAACCGGCGCCATCATGCAACCGCGCGGCCTATTCCAGGCTGCATTGGGCACAGATCAACGAAGTCAGCTTCATTGGCGGCATGCGCCTGCTGTTCAGCGTCTATCGCTTGTTCGGGCGCACGCCCTTCCGTTTGTTGCTATATCCGGTGCTACTCTGGTATATGGCACGCAATCCCAGAGCGCGCGCGGCGTCGATCGACTATCTGGAGTCCGTTCACCGATATCGTCCGGCGCTGCCAATTGCGACCGGCCTATGGGGTGCATTGCGTCATTTCGCTGCATTTGGCGAAAGTCTGCTCGACAAGATGTTGTTGTGGGGCCGATTGTTTCCGCTGGACAATGTCATCACGTCCGGCCACGACATGATTACCCAGGCCTGCACACGTGGCCAGGGCGGCTTGGTGATTTGCACCCACCTCGGCAATCTGGAATTATGCCGCGTGCTGGCCTATCATCGGGCCGCAATCCGACTGACCGTATTGGTGCACACCAAACATGCCAAAGCCTTCAACCAGTTGCTGGCGCAGCTTGATCCGGACAGCCAGCTCAATCTGCTGCAGGTGACGGAAATGACAGCTGCCACGGCCGTGCTATTGGCCGAAAAAGTCGCGCGCGGCGAGTTCGTCGTCATCGCCGGTGATCGCGTGCCGGTGTCGCCCAAGCCGCGTGTGGCGCTGGCACCGTTCATGGGCCGCACCGCGCCATTTCCGGTCGGACCTTACGTGCTGGCCAGCCTGATGCAGTGTCCGGTGTACCTGATGTTTTCCAGACGCACCCGCGACGGTGCCGAACTTTGCTTTGAACACTTTCGTCATCAGATTCAATTGCCGCGCAAGCAGCGCACGCAATTGCTCGCTGAACTAGCCACCGACTACGCCGCCCGCCTGGAGCACCATTGCCTGCAAGCACCCTTGCAATGGTTTAATTTTTACGATTTCTGGGCCACTCCCAACATAGATAGCGACCATGCCCCACACTAACTCATTCTCGGCAAGCGCAACTGCGACCACTGCGGCCACTAAAGTGGCCGACATCATCACCTTCGGCGCGGCGCCTCTGACCATTGAAAATGTCAACGCGATCGCCACCGCGTCGGCCCAGACCCGGCTATCGGAGGAGCCCGCATTTTTGGCACGGATCCAGCGCGGTGCCGATTTTCTCGATCGTCTGCTGCGCGAAGACGGCACGATCTATGGCGTCACCACCGGCTACGGCGACTCATGCACCGTGACCGTACCGCCTGAATTGGTGGCCGAACTGCCGCACCATCTTTACACCTATCACGGCTGCGGCCTCGGTGCCTTGTTCTCGCCGGAGCAAACCCGCGCCATTCTGGCGGCGCGCCTGACCTCACTCAGCCGAGGCTATTCTGGCGTGAGCGTGGGCTTGCTCAAACAAATCGCAGCACTGTTGCAGCATGATCTGCTGCCCCTGATTCCCTCTGAAGGATCGGTCGGCGCCAGCGGCGACCTGACGCCACTTTCCTATCTTGCCGCCGTGCTCTGCGGCGAACGCCAGGTCTGGAAAAACGGCACCCAGGTCGACGCTGCCCAGGCGCTGCTCAGCACAGGCATGGCGCCGTTACGGCTGCGCCCCAAAGAAGGCCTGGCGATCATGAACGGCACCGCCGTCATGACCGGACTGGCCTGCCTGGCTTACGGCCGTGCCGAGTATCTGTGTCAACTGGCCACACGTATCACGGCCATGGCCAGCTTCACGCTGGACGGCAACGCCCACCACTTCGACGCCACCCTGTTTTCGGTCAAACCGCATCCAGGCCAGCAGCAAGTGGCTGGCTGGCTGCAAACCGATCTGGACTGCGACCAACCGCTACGCAATGAAAAGCGCCTGCAAGACCGCTACTCGATTCGCTGCGCACCGCATGTCATCGGCGTGCTCAATGATGCGCTGCCATGGCTGCGCAGCTCGATCGAGAATGAACTCAACAGCGCCAACGACAACCCCATCATCGATCCCGATAATGAACGCGTGCTGCACGGCGGCCATTTCTACGGCGGCCATATCGCTTTCGCCATGGACAGCATGAAAAACGCCGTCGCCAATATCGCCGACCTGCTCGACCGCCAATTGGCGCTGCTGGTCGACAGCCGCTACAACAACGGTTTGCCGGCCAATCTATCGGGCGCCAAGGGCATGCGAGCGACCATCAATCACGGTCTCAAGGCGCTGCAAATCAGCTCCTCGGCCTGGACCGCAGAAGCCCTGAAATTGACCATGCCGGCCTCCGTTTTCTCGCGTTCGACGGAATGCCACAACCAGGATAAGGTCAGCATGGGCACCATCGCCGCCCGCGATTGCCTGCGCGTGCTGGAATTGACCGAGCAAGTGGTTGCTGCGCTGCTGATCGCAGTGCGTCAAGGTGTCTGGCTGCGCAGCGAACTGCAACCGGAAACGCCATTGGCGCAATTGCCGGGCGGACGTCTGGCGACGATGCAAGATGCGCTTGCCGCCGACATTGCCATCATCGTCGAAGATCGCATGCTGGAACCCGACCTGCGGCGACTGCTTGAACGGATTCGCACGCGCGCCTGGGGGCTCTATGACTAAACCTCCTGCCGCCGGCAGCATCAGCTTTGCCAATTCCCCATGGCAAGCCGAGATTGAATTGCAGATTCAGTTCTATGACCTCGATCCGATGGACATCGTCTGGCACGGTCGCTATGTCGAATACTTCGAAGCCGCCCGCTGCGCCCTGCTCGATCAGATCGACTATAACTATCCGGCGATGAAGGAGTCCGGCTATGCGTGGCCGGTGATCGATCTGCAGGTACGCTACGTTAGTCCGGCACAGTTCCGCCAGCGCATCAAGGTGCGCGCCGCCGTCACCGAATGGGAAAACCGGTTGAAGGTGGAATACCTGATCACTGACGCCGCCAGCGGCAAGCGCCTCACACGTGGCTTCACCACCCAAGTGGCGGTAGAAATGACGCGCAATGAAATGTGCTTTGTCAGTCCACAGGTGTTGTGGCAAAAGCTGAAATTACCTTATCCGGAATCCACATGATTTTTTCTGTTCGTCATCTGCTGAGCCAACTCTGCGTCGCCAGCGTCTTCCTCACCGTCGCAATCGCCGCTCAGGCCGCAGCGCCGATTGCGCAAATCCAGGCAACGCTGGCCAAACCGGCCGTCATGTGCGGGCGCTTCGACCAGAGCAAGCAACTCAGCGGCATCAAAAAGCCTTTGCTGTCGAACGGGCGTTTTTGTGTCGCCAGCGGCAAAGGCATCCTATGGCAAACCCTGCAACCCTTCCCCAGCACCCTGCGCATCACACGCGAGGCCATCGTGCAGATGCAAAACGGACGCGTAGCGATGCGTCTGGACGCCCAGCAAGAACCGGTCGTCAAGATGATCAACAATGTCTTGTTCGCACTGCTGGCAGGCGACCTGAGCCAGCTCGACAAACTGTTTGAACTCGACGGCAGCCTCAAAAACGGCAACTGGCAGGTCGCGCTCAAGGCGCGTGAGCCCGGTCTGGCCCAAGCCATCGGCGATATCCGCCTCGATGGCGGGGCCTACGTCAACAAGGTCACCATGCAAGAAGCCTCAGGCGACCATACGGAAATTGTCTTTTCGAACATCAAGAGTGGTGATGGCGTCATGAGCGCAGAAGAAGGAGCCATGTTTGACTGAGCGCGCCGATCGCGATAGCACGCCAGCGACTGCGCCAACGCCGCCGCAACCGGCCGCACCAGCGCGCGGACGTGGATTCGCGCTGGCCTGGTTATTCGTGGTGGCGCTGTTGTTAAGCCACAACGCTTATCTGTGGCTGGTGCAGCGCGCCAGTCCGGACACGGACATCCTGGCCCTGCTACCCGCAGCGCGCCACGATGATGCGATGCAGCAGGCCTTCGTGCACATGGTCGATAGCGCGCAGCAAAAAGTCGTGGTGCTGGTGGGCGCAGCCGATTGGGATAGTGCCGTCAAGGCGGCGGATGCTTATGGCGCCGTCATCGCACAACATGCTGCACTGTTACAGCCAATGACAAGCGATGCCGCGCAGTTGCAAAGCACCTGGTTATCGACTTTTGACCATAGCCGTTTGCAGCTACTCACCCAGCAACAACGCGAGCAGTTGCGCAACGCCCCGGCACAGCAATGGAGCCAGCAAGCCTTAGCCTCCATGTACGGCGCCTTCGGCGGTCCCAAACTGGGTGCCTGGCAAGACGATCCTTTCGGCCTGTTCAGCGGCTGGGTGCAGGAACGCGCGCAAGAAACCCCGGTGCGCCCGCGCGACGGCCATCTGTTCGTGGAAAGCGGCGGCCGCTCTTACGTCCTGCTGCTCATGGATTTACAACAATCGGCGTTCTCCATTGCCGCGCAACAGCAAGTCATTGCGCTGCTGGATCGGGCCAGCCAGCGCGCCAAACAACAGGTGCCTGCGGCCGACATCATCAGCGCCGGCGTGATCCTCCACGCCGCCGCCGGCAGCGCTCAAGGCAGCAAGGAAATGACCACCATCGGCGCCGGTTCACTGATCGGCATCTTGCTGCTGATGTGGCTGAGCTTTCGCTCGCTTAAACCAATCCTGCTGATTGCCTTGTCGATTGCCATCGGCTGCCTCGGTGCGCTGTCGGTCAGTTGGCTGCTGTTTGGCCGTTTGCATGTGCTCACACTGGTGTTTGGCGCCAGCCTGGTGGGCATCGCGCAGGATTACGCCATCTACTTTTTGTGCATGCGCCTTGGCGCCGACGCACAAATGACGTCGCGCCAATTGCTGCGGCGCTTGCTGCCGGGCCTGTGCATGATGCTGCTGGCCGCGCTCATCGGCTATTTTGGCATGGCACTGACGCCCTTCCCTGGACTGCGCCAGATGGCCGTGTTTTCCATGCTTGGTTTATTGTTTGCCTGGCTGACCGTAATCCTGTGGTTTCCCCTGCTGATTAGCCCTGCTACCTTGCGCAGCACCGCGCTGGCCGATCGCTACAGCCATAGCATTGGCAAATGGCCCTTGTTGCGCAGCAGCCGCAGCGCGTATGCACTGTTGGCAGTTTTTGCGATCTTCACGGTGCTGGGATTGACGCGCCTGCAAGTCAGTGACGATATTCGTGCATTGCAAAAATCGCCTCAGCACTTAATTGACGACCAGATCAAACTCAGCAATCTGCTTGATGCGCCCACGCCGGTGCAGTTTTATCTGGTACGCGGCGACACGGCAGAAAGTGTGCTGCAACGCGAAGAACAATTGAAACAGCTGCTGCAAGCGCCGATCCGCAATAAATTGATCAGCGGCGTACAGGCGATCTCCAACTGGGTGCCATCGCAGCAACAGCAACAGGCCGACCGCAAGCTCGTCGTCGACACGCTGCTGACGCCGCAAGGACCGCTGGCGGCCATTGCAGCAGCCGTCGGCGAGACGACGCAATGGCAGCAAACCTTGCGCCAACGCATGCTGGCGCAAACGCAGACGCTGCTGCCCGAAACCTTTCTTGCCAGCGCTGCCGGCGAGCCCTGGCGCCATCTATGGCTAGGCAACACTGCCGGCCAATATGTCAGCATCGTCGCCCTGCGCGGTCTCAATGACTACCGCCAGTTGCAGGTACTGGCCCAGATTGCCCCCCGCGTCACGGGCGTCCAATGGGTCGACAAGGTGGCAGATATTTCCACGGTGCTGACGTATTACCGTCGCTATATGAGTTGGGCATTGCTGATCGCTTATGCCGCCATTTTCATCTTGCTGTCGCTACGCTACCGCCGTGCCGCCTGGCGCAGCATGGCACCGCCGGCACTGGCGACGCTGGCGACCTTGGCCTTGTTTGGTTGGTGCGGTCAGCCGCTGCAGCTGTTTCACGTGCTAGCCTGCCTGTTGTTGCTGGGATTGGGCGTCGATTATGGCATTTTCTTGCAAGAACCAGCCGCGCATTACCGACGCTTTGCCTGGCTCACCGTAGGACTATCGGCTGTCAGTGCGCTGCTTTCCTTTGGCTTATTAGCGCTGAGCAACACCCCGCCGCTGCACGCTTTCGGCTTGACCATGCTCATCGGCATGGCCCTGATCTGGTTTGTTTCCCCTTGCTTTGCCAACCCGACGTCGCCCTTATATGACAACAAATAATATCGAGCAACATGAGATTCTGATCATTGGCGCCGGTCCAGCCGGCGCCGTCGCCGCTGCTTTGCTACGCCGACACCGGCACGCCGTGCTGGTCATCGAACGCGAACAATTTCCGCGCTTCTCGATCGGTGAAAGCCTGCTGCCGCAAAGCATGGCCTATCTGGAACAGGCCGGTATGCTGCAAGCGGTGGTAGAACACGGCTTTCAGTTCAAGAACGGTGCCTCGTTCGTGCGTGGCGATCGCCAAACCTCTTTCGATTTTCGCGACAAGCATTCGCCCGGCTGGGGCACCACCTACCAGGTGCAGCGCGCCGATTTTGACCATCTGCTGGCACAACAGGCGCAGCTTCAAGGGGCCGAGATCCGCTATCGTCAGACGGTCACCGGCATCGACCTGGATGGTCCACAGCCGCATACGCATGTGCGCGACGCCAACGGCCGCGAGTACACGATCGCCTCCAAATTCGTGCTCGACGCCAGCGGCTTCGGACGCGTGCTGCCGCGTCTGCTCGATCTGGAACGACCTTCCGGCTTCCCTTTGCGGGGCGCCTATTTCACCCATATCGCCGACGGCATCCGCGATCTCCAGTTTGATCGCAACAAGATCCGCGTCACCATTCATCCTGAACATCACGACGTCTGGTACTGGCTGATTCCGTTCGCACAAGGCCGCTGTTCCATCGGCGTGGTGGCAGAATCCGCGTTCCTGGACACCATTGCCGGCGACGAGACCACCAAGCTGCGCACGCTGGTGATGCAAGATCCGGCCTTGCGCGCCTTACTGCAAGATGCCACCTGGGACACCCCGGCACGCAATATCTCGGGTTATGCCGCCAATGTCACCTCGCTATGGGGCAAAGGCTATGCCTTACTGGGCAACGCTGGCGAATTTCTCGATCCGGTCTTTTCGTCGGGAGTGACGATTGCCTTGAAGTCGGCCAGCCTGGCCAGCGAGACGCTTAATCGCATGCTCGCCGGTGAGCAGGTCGATTGGGAAAACGACTATGCCGTGCCACTCAAAAACGGTGTCAACACCTTCCGCACCTTCGTCGAATCATGGTACGCCGGCGGTTTTCAAAAGGTCATTTTCCACGAACAGCAGGAGCCGGCAATCCGCCGCATGATTTCTTCTATCCTGGCAGGCTATGCCTGGGATCTGAGCAATCCCTACGTGCGTGACAGCAAGCGCCGTCTGAGTGCACTGGAAAGCTTATGCTCCTGAGTCTACCGACTTGTGCGCGCTGGCTTTGTGCCGCCGCTGCCGTGCTGCTGAGCGCCTGCGCCACCAGGCCTGAGCCGAGCACGCCGGCAGCCGATTCGGCGCGCCTGCATCTGCAATTGTCGCCAGCGGCGCTGGGCACTTCGCTCAGTCTGCAACAGCACTTGAGCGTGGAGCGTGCGGGACGCACGGACGACATCGACACCGTGCTTGAAATTGAGCCGGATCACCTCGACCTGGTCGGACTGGCCTTCGGCCAACGCGTCATGAGCTTGCATTACGACGGCAAGGAACTCAAGACCTGGCGCCACTTTATGCTGCCCAAGGAAGTCCAGGGCGAAGACGTGCTGCAAGATGTGCAATTAACGCTATGGCCGGTAGCAGCTATCAGGGCGGCCTTGCCGGCAGGCTGGGAACTCAGGGAAAACGAAATGCAACGCACCCTGCTGCACAACCAGCAAATGATCACGCAAATCGATTACCCTGATCGCAAAGCCTGGGGCGGCAAGGTCGTTCTGACCAATCTGCTCTACCACTACAAGCTAACCATTCAATCTGTAGTGATCGCACCATGACGATTTACCTCAACGCTCTGGGCATGATTTGCGCTTTGGGCGATAGCCACGCCAGCATCGCTGGCCATTTGTTCACGGGCCAAAGCGGCCTGCGTGCTGACACCAGCTTCATGCATGATGCGCATGGCCATGCGCTCACGCTAGGCGCAATCACGCTGGCCGATGCCGACTTACCCGACATCAGCCATCTACCGCTGCGCGATCAAAGCCGCAATAACCGGGTTGCCTTGGCCGCACTGGCGCCGATACGCGTGCACGTCGATGCCGCGATCGAACGCTACGGTGCGCAACGCATCGGCATCGTGCTCGGCACCAGCACCTCTGGTATTGGCGAAAGTGAAGCGGCTTTCAGGCATGAATTGACGCATGGCAATTTTCCCACCAAGTTTCACTACGGCCAGCAAGAACTTGGTTCACCGGCTGCCGCATTAGCCGCCACGCTGGGCATCAGCGGACCGGCCTATGTCCACTCCAGCGCCTGCGCTTCCAGCGCCAAAGCCATGGCCAGCGCCGCGCGTTTGCTCAACATGGGTTTATGCGACGCCGTCATCAGCGGCGGCGTGGATACCTTGTGCGACTTCACGATTGCCGGCTTCTCGGCACTCAATTCGGTCAGCACCGAGGTTTGCAATCCACTGAGCATCAATCGCTGCGGGATCAATATCGGTGAAGGCGCGGCACTATTCCTGATGACCAAGCAAGCGGCCACGGTGGCACTATGCGGCTGGGGCGAGTCTTCCGACGCCCATCATATTTCAGCGCCCGATGCTACTGGCACGGGCGCTACCCTGGCCATCCGCCAGGCACTGCAACGCGCCACCATCAGCGCCGAACAGATCGACTACATCAATCTGCACGGTACGGCCACCTTGCAAAATGACGCGATGGAATCGAAAGTCATCGCGCAACTGTTTGGTGCAGCGATGCCGGTCAGTTCCAGCAAATCCATGACCGGCCATACGCTGGGCGCCGCCAGCGCGATCGAAGCAGGCCTGTGCTGGCTCACCATGCAAGATGCCAATCCCGATGGCAAACTGCCGCCGCATTTATGGGATGGTCAGGCCGACCCCGCCTTGCCAACACTACACGTGGTGCAGACCGGCGACACACTGGGTCGGCCGCCGCGCTATGTACTGAGCAATTCATTTGCCTTTGGCGGCAGCAATGCTGCTCTGATTTTTGGGAGGAACGTATGATATTGCCCGATATCACCACCCTGGTGCCGCATGCCGTCCCGATGTTGCTGCTCGATCGCGTAGTTGATGTCGATGCCGATAAATTGTGTGCACAAGTCACGATACGTCCCGACAGCATGTTCTGTGGCGAACACGGCGTGGGCGCCTGGCTCGGCATTGAATACATGGCACAGGCAATTGCCGCCTACGCCGGTTACCACGGGCTGCAACGTGGCGAGCAGGTCAAGCTCGGCTTTCTGCTGGGTACACGCCGCTATGCATGCGAGCGTCCATGGTTTGCCGTTGGCACCAGCCTGTACGTCGAAGTGCAGCAATTGCTGCAAGCAGAAAATGGCATGGGATCATTTGCCTGCACCATCAAGGAGTGCAGCACCCAACAACAGCTGGCGCAGGCGACGGTGTCTGTGTTCCAGCCGCATGACGAATCAGCGTTTTTAGAAAACCAAGCATGACACTTATGGAAAAAAAATCTATCCTGGTTACCGGCTCCAGTCGCGGCATCGGCAAAGCCATTGCGCTGCGTCTGGCGCGCGATGGTTATGACATTGTGCTGCATTGCCACAGCCAGCGCGCAGCTGCTGACGCCGTGGCTGCAGAAATTATCGCCTTAGGCCGCGCGGCACGCGTGCTGCAGTTCGACATCGCCGAACGGGCGCAATGCGCGGATATTCTACTCAAGGATATCGAACAACATGAAGCCTATTACGGCGTCGTCTGCAATGCCGGCATCGCGCGCGACAATGCTTTTCCGGCCATGTCAGGCGAAGACTGGGACAGCGTGCTCAAGACCAATCTCGACGGCTTTTACAATGTGCTTTACCCGCTGATCATGCCGATGATCCAACGCCGCCAGGCCGGTCGCATCGTCACGCTGGCATCGGTGTCAGGTCTGATCGGCAATCGCGGCCAAGTCAACTATAGTGCCGCCAAGGCCGGCATCATCGGCGCCACCAAAGCGCTGGCGCTGGAGCTGGCCAAACGCCACATTACCGTCAATTGCGTCGCGCCTGGCCTGATCGAAACCGACATGAGCCAGGACCTGGCACTGGATGAAATACTCAAACTGATCCCTGTCCGCCGCGCCGGCAAACCTGCCGAAGTTGCCGCCGCCGTCAGCTTCCTGATGCACGAAGACGCCGCCTACATCACGCGTCAAGTCATCTCGATCAATGGAGGTCTAGCATGAGCCGCATGATTCAAGAACGCCGTGTCGCGGTCACCGGCATGGCTGGCATCAGCCCGCTGGGTAACGACTGGAGCACCATCCAGGAACACCTGCTCAGCTACCGCAACGCGGTCACCCGCATGCCGGAGTGGGATGAATTCAACGGTCTGCTTACCCGTCTGGCGGCGCCAGCTGCCGCCTTTGCCTTATCAGATCGCTACAATCGCAAGACCACCCGCAGTATGGGGCGCGTGGCGCTGATGGCAACCCGCGCCAGCGAATGGGCGCTGGCCGATGCCGGCCTGCTTGATCACGCCCTGCTCAAAACTGGTGCTGTCGGCGTCGCCTACGGCTCATCGGCCGGCGCACCAGACGCCACTACCGACTTCAACATGATGTTTATCGAAAAAAGTACCAAGAACATCAATGCCAATACCTATCTGAAAATGATGGCGCACACCGCGCCGGTGAACATCGGCGTTTTTTTCGGCGTCACCGGGCGCATCATTACCACCTCCAGCGCCTGCACTTCCGGCAGCCAGGGCATCGGCTACGCTTATGAGACGATCCGCAGCGGTCGTCAACTCGCCATGATCGCCGGCGGTTCGGAAGAGCTCTGCGCCGCTGAAGCCGCCGTGTTCGATACGCTGTATGCCACCAGCGTGCGCAATGACACGCCAGCCGCCACGCCCAGTCCATTCGATGAACATCGCGACGGTCTGGTGCTCGGCGAAGGAGCCGGCACATTGATTCTGGAAGATCTGGAACATGCGCAGGCACGTGGCGCCCGCATTTATGCCGAGATCGTCGGTTTCGGCACCAATAGCGACGGCCGCCATGTCACCAACCCCAATGCCGACACCATGAAAATTGCGATCGAGATGGCCCTGGCTGATGCCGCCCTGGATCCTGGCGCGATCGGCTATATCAACGCCCATGGCACCGGCACGCGCCAAGGCGACATTGCCGAGTCGCAGGCGACTGCACGCCTATTCGGCAAGCATACCCCCATCAGTTCGCTCAAAAGCTATATGGGCCATACGCTAGGTGCCTGCGGCGCATTGGAAGCCTGGCTCACCATTGAAATGATGCGCAACAACTGGTTCGCGCCAACCATCAATCTCACCAAGGTCGATCCCGAATGTGGCGACCTCGACTACCTCACCGGGCAAGGCCGCGAGATTGATTGCGAATACGTCATGTCGAACAACTTTGCCTTCGGCGGCATCAATACTTCTCTGATTTTTAAACGCTGGCCCTAGAATCTCCCTGAAACCTCACCACCAGGAATATCTCCCATGCAAAAAATCGTCCGTCTCCTCATTGCGCTCGGCATTCTCGTCTCGACAGCATTACCTGCTCAGGCACGCGACACAACGTATATGCTGCCAATCGAGCAAGGAATGAACACCAAGGATGCGCTAGCGAAACTGGACGGTTCAGTAAAATTTTATTTTGCCGGTCAACCGACGCCAGCCATTCTCAAGAAAATCGGTACTGATGTCAGCAATCGCAAAACCAATTCATTTGGCAAGTCCGACGAAAAGGCCTGCAATTGGGTCTTTCTGTCGGCATTGCTGGCGTTTCAGGAACGTGCCAAAGAACTGGGTGCAAATGCGGTCGTCAATATGGTCAGCTATTACAACCAGGATGAAAAGACTAGCCCCACGCAATTCGAATGCCACGCCGGCGCCTTTATCGCTGGCGTCGCCCTCAAGGGTGATTTTGTCACCATCGGTGACCAGTAACAGCCCTACGGCCGCCGCAGCAGCCCAACTGTGGCTGCTCGACGGCAATCTGATCGACACGGCAAAACTCGTCGCGCTGACGGCCGAGCTCGGCCCAAGCGAGCGCAAGCGCTACGACAGCTTCGTGCGTGCACAACGAGCGCGTGAATTTGTACTCGGCCGCGCCTTGCTGCGACACGCTGTGCGCCAGCTGTTTGACATTGAAAACGCATCCATACAGATCACCGAACGCCAAGCCAATGCACCACTGTTGGCGCTGACGCCCCCCTATTTAGCGGCCGCGTTTCATTTCAGTCTGTCGCACAGCCACGGCTGGATCGCCTGCGTCACAAGCATCACATGTCGCGTCGCCGTGGATATCGAAGAGCGCAATCATCCGCGTGACATTGACGCCATCGGCGCGGCATCGCTTGATGAACAAACCCTGAAATGGCTATCGCAACTGCCCCAACCGCAACGCCTGGCTGCGTTTTATCGCGTATGGGGATGCCAGGAAGCACTCTACAAACTCGCGCACAATCGAGAACCAGGCGACCTCGGCGATGACGCCTGTAACTGCCGCATCATTGAACATGAACGTCTGGCGATCTGCCTATGCAGTACAGCCGAACTAGAAACGCTCGAAGTCATTAAACTGGCCAACATCTAAGCGCACGCCGGCATTCTGCCTAAGCATCTGGACACCACCTACGCCATACCGGCCAAGACGCCAATAGCCATGCAGCACTTGCATAAGTGCCGGCAGGCACTATTTTCACCTGAAAATATTTTATTGTGCTAAATGTGCATCTGAATTTCTTCGGGTCAAAAATAGCAGAATCACTTAGTATTACTTTAAAAGCAATAAAAAATACCTAGATGGGTGAAGTTGCATGAAACGCAACAAAATCTTGAGGGGGAAAATTTCTATGACCGGTAACAAGAAATTGACCGTATTGATTATCGACGACAATGAAATGACGCGCACATTGTTATGTACGATTATCAAAGGCGATGTCTATGATGTTATTGGCGAAGCAAGCAATGGCACCAGTGGCCTCGAGCGCGCCTTTAGGTTAAGACCCGATATTATCTGTCTTGACGTCTCCATGCCCGACATGGATGACCTGGACGTGCTGCTAGAGATAAAGAAAGAGCTGACTCAAACTGTCGTATTGATGGTCACCGCAAGCAACGATATAGAAACGGTGCAACGCGCCATTAAAAACGGGGCAGCCGGGTTTATTGTCAAACCATTCGTTCTCGGAACCATACAGGACACGATTGAGATCGCGGTGCAACAGCTAAAGGAATTGAAATCCTTGTAGGCAGTTTGGCGCATACACTCCAATTCACGCTATAAGTCGAACAATCTTATGACCACATCGCCGCCAGCGGCCAACAACATGGACGCAGAAATAGCCACTGAGATTGAAGCGGAATTTGAATTTGAGGCCGCGTTAAAACGACTGGGCGGCGATCAGGAATTATTCGCCAGGCTGGCCGCCAGATTTGGCGATGACATCACGCCTATCATTGCCGATCTTGCACGCTATCTGAAACAGGGAGATAAATCCAAGGCCGGCCTGGCCATACATACGCTAAAAGGTCTCGCTGCTACAATGGGCGCAGTCCGGATGGCCAAGCATGCCGCCAAAATCGAAGCGCGGCTCGCTGTGGCGGAGATGGAAATCGACACTGATAGCACAGTCAACATTTTCAGCGTGTTGAGCAAGCGCGCACAAGCTGCGCTGCGCACAAATGTAGACAATATAATGCCGGCAATAGCGTCGGCGCCGTCAACAACAGCGCGGATGGATGCAGCAACGCTGCACAGTAAAATTGATGAACTTGATGCATTGCTGCAAGGGTTCAACATGCGTGCCATCAGCGTTTTTTCAGAACTGGAAAAAGCGCTCGCCAGCGATAAAAACGAAGAATTGATGGCACTGTCACATGCCATCAACAAACTGGACTTCAAACTATCCTTGCAATGCAGCCAAGCGCTGCGTGCCAGCCTTAAGAAAATTTCTTGAACAGCGGAGGTAAAATTGGAGAACCGATTTGTTGCTGCAGCACAAGAAAAACCACTGCTGCTGGTGGTAGACGATCAGGCCAGCAATATTCAGACGCTGTACGAAATTTTTAAAGACGACTATGAAGTCTGCATGGCAACCAATGGCGCCGATGGCATTGCATTTTGTCAGAGCAGAAAACCAGATTTGATTTTGCTCGACGTCGTGATGCCAGAAATGAGCGGCTATGCGGTGTGTCAACAACTCAAAAATGATCCGTTTACCCAGGAAATTCCGCTGATTTTTGTCACCGCACAGCATGACCCAGAGGAGGAAGCGCGCGGCTTTGACGTCGGCGCGGTCGATTTCATCAGAAAACCGTTTCACGCCAATGTCGTCAAAGCCCGCGTGCGAACGCATTTGACCCTGAAACATCAATCGGATTTCTTGCGATCCTTATCACTGACGGACGGACTCACAGGGGTCGCCAATCGCCGTCAATTCGATATCGCCATACAAGCGGAATGGCAACGATGCCTGCGCGTCGAGCGTCCGCTGGCATTGATTATGATCGATGTCGACTTCTTCAAGAGATATAACGATCACTATGGACATCAGTCAGGAGATGTCTGTCTGCAATCCGTAGCAACCGCGCTCAAGAAAAGCTGCAATCGCACCTCTGATCTTTTCGCTCGTTATGGCGGTGAGGAATTTGCCTGCATTCTGTCTGGCACGCCGTTGGAAAGCGCACGGCAAAAAGCACAGGACTTGGAACAGATTGTACGGGCACTACGCATTCCGCACGAAGCGTCCGATGTTACTGACGTCGTCACCATCAGTTTAGGTGTGGCCGTCATCATTCCAACGAAAGAAAAAAATGTCGGTGATCTGATCGCTTGCGCCGATAGCCAGCTGTATTTGGCCAAACGCGCCGGTCGCGGGAAAATGCACGCCATACAAATGTACTGAACCGATCGACACCAGATGCAACACTGTGCGTGTTTGCATCCATAGTTCATTTCAGTGCCAGTTGAGTCAGCATGTTCCGACAATGCGCCAAGGCTTTTGGCAAATCCAATTGGGCCATCGCCTCTTCCATATCCGCAAAACCTTCAAATTCCTTTACTTCCACGGCTCCTTGCAGAGACTCGAATATCGCTACGGCATCCAGATCACCTTGCTGTAGAAGCTTTTGCAGTTTCAGCAAATTGTCTTTCAACATGAGCGAATGTTCAAGCGGCCCGCCAAGGTCCTTGTGATCATCATTCAATTGCGCAAAAACCAGCCTCGCCGCAGCATGCGTATGCTCGATGCTGAGCACTAATGTCGCCAATTCCTCGCAGTCAGTTAAACTCGCCGACGGTATATCTTTCAAGCTCTGCTCCACCTGCTTGGCTAGCCCGGCGAGCTGTTCCGCGCCGACGATGCCAGCCACCCCTCTCAACTCATGCGTGGTCCGCAGCACGGCATTGACTTGTTCACCCGCGATTTCATGGCGCAAGCGCTCGGCCATTGGTCTTGCGCCCTTAATGAAGCCAGCAAGCGCGGTCTTGTATAGATCGGTATTGCCACCTAATCGGGACAATGCCGCCACGGTATTTATGTTCGACTGTGGTCGCAGTTCCCCCTTCATTTTCTCCTTCATTGTCGGTATCGCCTGCAGCGTATTGCCACCCGCGGCACGACCGGTATGACACTCGATAACCGTGATCAATTGCATCAGATCGAAAGGCTTGCCGACATGATCATTCATACCTGACGCCATCGCTTTATCACGGTCAGCCGCCATCGCGTTGGCTGTCACTGCAATAATGGGCAAGTTGCGTAACCGCAAGGAATTACGAATCTCTGCCGTCACCGCATAACCATCCATGTCAGGCATCTGGATGTCCATGAGCACGACGTCGAATTGAGGAATCGCCGCCTTGATCGCCTCCAGTGCCGCCACGCCGCAGTCTGCGACTTGAACCAATGCACCGGCGTTGTGTAGCAACTCACCGGCAATCTGTTGATTGATTTCATTATCGTCTACGACCAGTATGCGCAAGCCTGCCAAAGGCTCCTGCGCTATAGACAGACTTGGCGGCAAGGGCATGCGTGGCCCCTTGTTGGCATGACAATCGGCGACAGCGTCAAACAATGCCGAGGCCGTGACCGGTTTGATCAGCAGCCCGTCGACGACGGCGGGCATCTGCGCCTGCCGTTGCTCCAGCGCCTCGCGGCTATGCGTGGTGATCATCACAATCAAGGAAGTCTGTTGCGGCGTCAGCAATTGCCGTATGCGCACACAAGTCTCCCAACCATCCATCTCCGGCATGCGCCAGTCAACAAAAACCACCTGATAGGGTTGCCCAGGCTCCGTCTCTGCCAACAATCTCAAGGCATCAGCGCCGCTATCTGCCCGATCCACGGCCCAGCCAAACGAGCTAAGCATCTCGGCAAACATTTTACGGGCAGCGGCATTGTCGTCGATCACCAAGCACCGCAGGTTCTGGAGCATCGGTATGCCGCTGCGTGGTGCCGACTGCAACACTTCGGCACATTGAAATTCAATCGCAAATCGGAACGTGCTGCCTTCGCCGACAATACTGTCGACATTCAGACTCCCGCCCATCATTTGCACCAGCCGTTGACTAATGGTCAGACCTAGTCCAGAACCGCCAAAGCGTCTCGCCGTTGACGCCTCTGCCTGCGAAAATCCTTCAAATATGCGAGTGCAATACTCTGCGGAAATACCAATGCCGGTGTCCTTTACCGCAAAGCTGATGGTTATTTTTTGCTCCGTTCGCGCCGCCAATTTCACTTCCAGGACGACTTCTCCAAGTTCTGTAAATTTGACAGCATTGCCAGCCAGATTGATCAATATCTGCTGCAATCGCAACGCATCACCGATCACCTGATCCGGCAAGGCCGGATCGATGTCGAATAACACTTCGACCTCTTTGTCGCCAATACTGGAGGAAAGAATCACCGCCACATCGCGTAGCAGCTTGTCAATGCTGAACGGGTGAAAATCCAGGACCAGCTTGCCCGCTTCCACTCTGGAAAAATCGAGGATATCGTTAATAATGCTCAACAATGCGCGTGCAGCTGACTCAGCTTTACTTGCATAATCGTCCTGACGCCGATCAAGGCCGGCACGCTGCAATAGTTGCAACATACCCAAAACGGCATTCATTGGTGTGCGAATTTCATGGCTCATATTGGCCAGGAATGCGGATTTTGCCCGATTGGCGCTCTCAGCCTCATCAGTACGCGCCTGCAGCATGTGATTGACTTGTTCAAGCGTAAGCTGCGCATGCTTTAGATCCGAGACATCCGTGATCAGCACGATAAATCCGCGCACCTGCCCATCAATAATGTCTGGGATGTAATGCGCAATGGTGAAGTGGGCAGTGCCATCGGCCTTGGTCAAGGTGCGCTCGAAACGCTGTGCCTGCCCTTGCAGCACGGCATGAATATGCGGTTCGTTGAGGCTATATATTTCCGCGCCGAGCAAATCTCGCAAAACCAGTTCGCCGATATCCTGCCCCTCTTTCCCGAACCATTCCAGATAAGCCCGATTGGCAAAGCGGCAGCGCAATCGACGATCCCAATAGACGATCAGATTAGGAATATTGTCTGTCAATGTCTTTAGGAAGCGATTGTTGGTTTCCAGTGTTTTTTCTGCCGCCTTTCGCTCCGACAGATCAACCACCATACCAAGGAAGCCAAACACGCCGCCGCTTTCATCTCTGAGTGCAGTCACAGACAACAAGACCGGAAAGCGGCTGCCATCCTTGCGCAGAAAAGTCCATTCGTGTTCGTTCGGCAGGTTGCGTATTGCCTTGGCGACAAACACATCAAATCCTGGCGCGATCAATTCTCCGAGCTCTTTCGAGAATGTGATCGCCCGTGCTTCGACTTCAGCCAGATCGTGGAAGATCTTCGGCGTTTGCTTACCGATCAGTTCATCAGCACGGTAACCCAGCATGCGCTCGGCCGCTGGGTTGAATAACGTAATCAGACCGTTGGTACCGGCGACAATGACAGCGTATCCGGCGTTTTCAAGAATCACGCGCTGCAGCTCAGACAAGCTGCGTATTTGCGCGGTGCGTTCGACCACTTGCCGCTCCAGCGATTCATTCATTCTTTTGATTTGCGACTCAAAAATCTTTTGCTGAGAAATATCCCGCACCGTCTTGGCGGCGCCAGTGATGGTGCCGTCTGCCGTCCGAATTGGCGAGACAATGACCGAAACGTCGAGCAAGCTACCATCTTTGCGATGACGCACGGTTTGCAGTTCAGAAATCACTTCACCGTTGGTGATCCGCCGCAAGATGTCTGCTTCCTCCGACATCAATTTTTCCGGCACGATCAAGTTGCCCAACTCTTGGCCTATCGCCTCTTGCGCACGGTAACCGAATAATAATTCGGCGCCCTGATTCCAGCTGGTGACCACGCCTTTGAGCGTCTTGCCGATAATGGCATCGCGTGAATTTTCGACGATGGAGGCCTGCTCGGCCTGCTTCTCCGTGGCACGAATATGCTGGCGTCGATAAAAATAGGCGATCCCGCCGGCGATGAGACAGGCCCCCAACATGATCAATAATGCGTTCAAGCCTGCCATATGCGCCCGTTGCGCAATCATCGCATCTGGCAACGTGATGATGATGATCACGTCGCGACTGGAGTCATGTTTATCCAGAACCACCCTGCGTAACACAGCGTGCAGGATGCCGTCAGGCGAGGAAAAATCACGCATTTCCAGCAGTTGACCGTGACTGCCCGTCACTTCTGTATGTTCATCCTGCCAGCGCCAGCGTTGATGCAGATCAAAGCCGAAGGTGCGAGAAGCATCTGGCTGCAGTAAGTAGTCGCCGCGATTATTGAGAAGATAAATTTGAAATCCCGCATAGGAATTTCTCTGCAGATCGTTCAACAGGAGGCGCATGTCCAGATTGACCACCACCATGCCTAATAGCCCCGCGTCAGCCGCCAATATCGGCACCCCTGCGCGTAGCGTAGGGGTAAGTGGAGACACGATCTGTCCATTTTTTCGACCGAGATTGATCGGAGAAAGCGCCACCTGCCCTGCACTGATTTTGACTATTGACTGAAAATAATCACGATCATTTGTAGTGATTAATTGATCTTCCGCCACGGCCACCACTGCACCATGCATACGCTCGATCCTGACCAACTCGCGGCCGCCGTCAGTAACACCGATAAACCGGACCTGCGACAAATTTGGATTTTCTTCAGCGAATTGGCCAAAGGTTTCTTCCAGACGCCGCCGCCAAATTCTCGCCGGAATATGGCCCTCCGGGTCAACATTGTCATGACTGATGGCGCGCGCCAAGCCGGCAACGGTCTGAACCCGGGATAGGAAGCGAACGTCGCTCTTGAGGCGATCAATCTGTCGACTGACATTGTCCGCCCGAAAGTCTGCAGAAGCCGACATTCTTGACTCAAACAAGCTAAGTAATTGACGACGTTCGCGTTGCGCAGCGATGAAAAAGACCACCGCCGCCATGACGAGCAAAATCAGTACCGTACCGCACAGGGAACGATAGTCACGGCGCCGAAAAATGTAGTGACGAAAGGAAAGCACGCATCAATCCTTGGTTCCAATGAACGTAAGAAAACATTCAGGCAGGGCAACTACGACACGCCAATTTGGGACTTAGTGTATACAAACCATATGCCGTTCGCCAGCAAATAAGTCCCTATTTGGTGAACGCTCCAACGACCAGTCGGCGCCTTGGTCTTTCGGAGCTACATCATTAGCGCTGCCATTTGAAATTCTCCTGGACCAATGCCTGGCTGCGTACCGCAATACCCAGTGCCACCATGATCAGCGCAACCGCCAGCGCAAACGTCACCCGCATGCCGTGGGCCACCGCCTCGGGACGCGCGGTAGCGATGTCAGCGGCGTCCGCTGCCCAGGCAAATACCGCCCCCATTGCCGAGGCCCCAGTAATGAGACCGAGATTGCGCGCCAGGCTGAGCATGCCGGAAATGATGCCACGTTGGTCCTGCCGCGCAGTGGCCATGATCAAGGTGTTATTGGATGCCTGAAATAAGGCATAGCAAGAGGTCATCACCATCATCGGTACAACATAGGCAGCCACGCCAAATGCTGCCGGCAACAATGATAGGGCCAACGCCCCGCACGCGATGCCAGCCAATCCGGCAAGCGTCATGCGGGCAGCGCCAAAGCGGTCGGCCAGGCGACCGGCCGGGACGCCGACCAATGCGGCGCACAGCGGCCCACAAGAGAGCGTCAAACCAAGCAGCGCCGACTCTAGGTGCTGCGCCCGCGACAAATAAAATGGCCCCACCACCAGCGTCGTCATCATCACCGTCGACACCAGCGCACTCATGGCCAGTCCGGCACGAAGCGAGCGCTCGCGTAACATCGCCAAGTTGATCAACGGCGCTGCGACCCACTTCTCGGCAATAACGAACAGCCCGGCGCCAATAAAGGCTGCGACCAGCAAAACCGTATTGCTCCACGAGAAATGACCGCGCCCTAAGGTCATCGCCAGTGCATAGCAGATCAAGCTCAAGGCCAGCAACAAGCTGCCGGCAAAGTCGAAACCCGAGCGTAATTGCCTGGCCCGGCCCTGCTGCGCCGGTAAATAACGCCACGCCAGCACTACATTGAGCACACCCAATGGCAGATTGACCAGAAAGATAGCGCGCCAACCCCATCCCGCGATCACCAGGCCACCTAGCGAGGGCCCCAAGGTGGTACCGAGCGCCGACATCGTACCCAAGAGGCCCATCGCACTACCGGTTTGCGCCTTGGGTACGATGTCGCCAACAAACGCAATGGTGAGTGCCATCATGACCGCCGCACCCAGTCCCTGCATGGCCCGAGCGACAATTAACCAGCCCAGCGACGGTGCTATGCCACAGACCAGGGAAGCCAAGCTAAACAAGCTAATTCCTGCGATCAACAAGAAGCGGCGCCCCACCATATCGCCCAGCCGACCGGCGCTGACGATCAATGCGGTGATGCTCAGCAGATAGGCCAGCACGATCCATTGCACCGCCTGAAAGGAAGCGTTGAAGGCTAACGCCAGCGTCGGCAGCGCGGCGTTGGCAATGCTGGTGTCGAGCGAAGACATCAGCATGGATAGCGAAAGTCCGGCCATCGCCCATTTGGCAGCCCGGTTCAGTTTGGCCGGCGCTGCATCCGCATGACTTGCCATTGTATTAATTGTTTTCAAGATTAACTCCTGCCGTTTGTGAGATACGCGCCACATGAGCGCTCTTGCACATGGTAGGGTGCGTTCATACCTAGCGGAAGACGCATGTATTGCACTACATAAGTGCATATAACGCCATATATAACTATGCTAACGTTGCCCGATGTCCAAGCCTGATCTCAATTTACTTATCGCACTCGACGCCCTGCTCGATGAAGGCAACGTGGCGCGCGCCGCGCGCCGCTTGCGACTGAGCCCTTCGGCCATGAGCCGGGCCTTAGCCAGATTGCGTGAGACCACCGGCGATCCTTTGCTGGTCCGTGCCGGTCGCGGCTTGGTGGCAACGCCGCACGCGCTGCAATTGCGCGAGCACGTCTGCCAATTGGTACAACAAGCACAGGCCGTACTGCGGCCGGCCGAGATCCTGGATATTCAACAACTCGTCAGAACCTTCACCTTGCGCAGCAGCGAGGGTTTTGTGGAAAATTTTGGCCCCGAGCTGATTGCGCGCGTAACGTCGCAAGCACCAGGCGTGCGTTTGCGTTTTTTGCCCAAGTTCGACAAACAGAGCGGTTCCTTACGTGACGGCACCGTTGATCTTGAAACCGGCGTCGTCGGTAGCAGTATCGGTCCGGAAGTGCGAGCCCAGGCCTTGTTCCGCGATCGCTTGGTCGGCGTGGCACGCATCGGCCATGCGCTCAGTCACGGCGCCATCACACCACAGCGTTATGCTGCCGAAAAACATATTCTGGTTTCGCGCCGGGACCAGGAAACGGGGCCAATCGATGAGGCATTAAAGCCGCTGGAGCTGGAACGCGAGATTGTCACCATCGTCGGCGGCTTTGCCACCGCATTGGCGCTTGCGCGCCATTCCGACTTGATCGCCAGCGTCCCGCAACGTCATACCGGGAACTTGCGCCACGACATGTTCACCTTTGCCCTACCGGTGGCGGTGCCGGAATTCACCATCTCCTTGCTATGGCATCCGCGTTTGCACGCCGATGCGGCGCATCGCTGGCTACGCAACTGTGTACGCGATGTCTGCGCGGAAAATCAGAGCAAAAACATTTAGCGTTGGATGCCACCATGGCATGACAGGGATGCGCTAGAATCTGAACGGCTGGTCTTATTTAAGACATGACTGTAAGGAGCTTTCTGAGGAGAAGTTGATGCCGTTTGGCGAAAATAGAGTGTTCCGCGTTATCGCCACAGTCATAATCATTTGTTGCAGTCTTGTGTCCCCCACAGCGATGGCCAACGGTGAGCGCATTGCGGTGATCGGTTTTGCCGCACGCTTGACGGATGCCATCACCCATAGCCCCAGAGATGCCGCCGAAATGGCGATCGAGGAGGCCAATCAACAAGCCGATAAAAGAGGCAGTTCAATTCGATTCGAGCTGTCCCAGCAAAACGATCAGGGCAATCCCAATCTGGCCATCTTGATTGCCAATTATTTCGTCAAGGCCCATGTCTCGGGCGTGATCGGCCACTGGCATTCGGTGACCACCTTGGCCGCAGCAGAAATTTATGAGACCGCGCGCATCCCGCAAATCAACATATCCACCACCAATAGCCTATTTACCAATCTCGGCTATCAAAGTGCGTTTCGCGTCGCCGGCGGCACCGACGATCTAGCCAAAACGCTCGCTGAGGCTGCAATCGATATCTTGCATGCGCAGCACGTTGTTATCGTCGGCAATGACTCCGGCTATAGCAAGGCCTTGACGCAAACCATCAGCAACGACATCTCCAAACGCTCGAAAAATACGGCGCAAAGCTTAACCGTCAGCGCCCAAACCTCTGATTTCAATACGGCATTGACGTCCGAAGCGGCCAAGCAGGCCGATCTCCTCATTTTTACCGCCTACGTCACACAAATGGAAAACTTTGTGAATGCGGTCAAGCGACTGGACATCAAAAGCAACATGCTCTTCAACGACGGTGCCACCAACCTGCCACTGTCGGCCCGCAATAACAGCAACATCTATGCGCTGGAACCCGAGCTTGCCCAAGACAAATGCCCGCGCTGGAAATCCTTTAGTCAAAAATTTCAGCGCCGCTTCGGTTATCCGCCCAACAGCTTTGCCGGCAATGCCTACAATGCCGCCGGCATGCTCATCGAGGCCATCCGCAAGAGCGACTCCACCGATGCAGCCAAGGTCATTACCTATCTGCATCAGGTGCACTACAAAGGATTGGGGGGAGAACTCGCTTTTGCTCCGGGAGGAGCCTTGTTGGATCCGACCTATACCGTTTATCACGCCGACCATCAAAATTGGCAAGCCATCCATTTTTTTGCAGAGAATAGAAAACTCATCAAGAATTGCTTCAAAGATTGATCATTCAGCCTCGCAACAAGAGGCCAATATAGCCCCTTCAAGCGACGGGGTTGCGCTAAAATAAAAAATACCGAGTATTACTGCCCGAAGCTTGCCGAGGAAATTCTCATGTTGCATAGTGCAAAAAGCAATCTACGAGCAATCGCCAGCGTCTTATTTTTTTGTGCCAGCCTTGACGCTGCTCAGGCTAGCGCCAGCAATGACCACATTGCGCTGATCGGCTTTGCTGCACGCTTGTCCGATGCCGTCTCACATAGCCCTAGAGATGCTGCTGAAATGGCGATCGAAGAAGCCAATCAGCAAGCCGAGAAAACGACCAACCCGATGCGATTCGAGCTGTCGCTGCAAAACGACCAGGGCAATCCCAATCTCGCCACGTTCATCGCCAACTATTTCGTCAAAGCCCATGTCTCGGGCGTGATCGGCCACTGGCATTCGGTGACTGCCTTGGCCGCCGCCGAGATTTATGAACCGGCACACATTTCGCAAATCAATATCACCACCACCAATAGTCAAATCACCAAGCTCGGCTACCAGGGCACGTTTCGCGTTGACGGCGGCACCGACGACCTGTCCATAGCGCTGGCCGATGCTGCCGTCAACACCTTGCACGGGCATCATATTGTCGTCATTGGCAACGACTCTGGTTATAGCAAGTCATTAACGGAGTCCATTGCCAGCGAAATCTCCAAACGTTCGCCAACCCCGCCGCAAAGTCTCAGCGTCAGCGCCCAAACCTCGGATTTCAATGCGGCATTGACATCAGAGGTGAATAAGCAAGCCGATCTCATCATTTTCGCCGGCTATGTCACGCAAATAGAGGATTTCTTTAACGCGCTCAAACGACTGGGCATCAACACCAACATTCTGTTCAATGAAGGCGCCACCAACCTGCAACTGCACGACGAAGACAATCACAATATCTACGCTATCGAGCCCGAGATTACCCAGGATAAATGCCCTCGCTGGAAAGCGTTTCAGCAAAAATTCCAGCATCGATTTGGTTATGCCCCCAATGCCTATGCCCGCAATGCCTACAATGCCGCCGGCATGCTGATTGAAGCCATTCTGCAGACCAATTCGACCGATGCTGCCAAGGTGACGGCGTATCTGCATCAAATACATTACAAAGGATTGGCGGGAGAACTGGCTTTCGCTCCGGGAGGAGCGCTGTTGAACCCGACCTATACCATTTTTCACGCCGAACATAAAAATTGGCAGCCCATCCATTTTTTCCCGGTGGATAAAAAAATCGACTGTACCAAGGATTGATCATGGGCCGCGCCAAGGCCAGAGAGCACGATATTGGCGCTAAAATAAAAACAAGTATCGCTTGTACCGAGACTGTAAAAAATCGACTGAGGAAACGCTAATGTCGCAAAGCGAAAATAGAGTGATCCGGATTGTCGCCGCTCTCATATTCGTTGGCGTCACGCTAACCCCTGCCCATGCCAGCAGTGAACGTGTTGCAATGATCGGTTTTGTCGCTCGCCAAACTGACAGCATTGCACAAGGTCCACGGGATGCCGTCCGCATGGCCGTAGAAGAAGCCAATCAACAGCACGGCAAAAGCAGGGATCCGATTCGATTTGTACTATCCGTACAAGACGACCAGGCGAATGCCAATCTCGCCATCTACATCGCCAATTTTTTTGCCAAGTCCCATGTCAGCGGAGTAATCGGTCACTGGTATTCGGCGACAACCCTGCCAGCCGCAGAGATCTATGAAGCTGCACATATCCCGCAAATCAATTTCACCTCGACCAGTAGTGAATTCACCAGACGGGGCTACCTGACAGCCTTTCGCGTTATCGGCGGCACCGATGATCTGGCCAGATCACTGGCAGAAGCAGCTATCGATTCCTTGCACGGACTACGCATCGTCATCATCGGCAATGATTCCAGCTACAGCAAGGCATTGACAGATGTCATCACCAGCGAAGTGCTGAGGCGTTCGCAAACATTGCCAAGTAGGATTATCGTGAGCTCTCAGACTTCTGATTTCAATGCTGCGCTGACCTATGCGGTGGAAAAACAGACCGACCTTATCATCTTTTCCGCCTATGTCACACAAATGGAAATTTTTTTGAATACGGTAAAACGTCTCGGTATCAAGAGCAAAATTCTGTTCAACGATGGCGCCAGCAATCTAGCGTTGCCTGACGAGGACAACAGCAATATCTATGCGATCGAGCCAGGAATACGCAAGGAAAAATGTCCGCGCTGGAAAACCTTTAATCAAAAATTTCAGCAGCACTATGGGTACACGCCCAATACCTATGCACGCAATGCCTACAATGCTGCCGCCATGCTGATCGGTGCTATCCGACTGACCGACTCCACCGATGCAGAAAAAGTGGCCGCATTTCTGCATCATATGCACTACAAGGGCATCGCCGGCGAAATCGCATTCGCACCGGGAGGAGCGCTGTTGAATCCGGCCTATACCCTTTATCACGCCGAGCTGACCAGTTGGCAACCAGTGCAAATTTTCTCGACGAACAAGATGGCTGCCAGCGGATGCCCCAAGCAATAAAGATCGGCGCGGTACCGCCACCGCATGCCGCGCTTCATGCTGGTGCAACACTGACATTGACACTGCTGTCGGCACACTGCAGGAAACCCTCGATCAAGCGCACCCGTGGCGACTGCCGGTGCCACAACACGCCAAAGCGACGCGGCTCGGTCTTGGTCGGCAAAGCAATTCTGGCGATCGCCAGTGGCGTGGTCAACAAGGAGACGATATCCGGTGCCAGCGATACCCCTAGCCCGCGATCGACCATCATGGCAATGGCCATCAGCGAATTCAATTCAAATAGCTCTTGTGGGACGATCTTGGCTGTGCGCAGGTAATCGTCAGCCTGCTTGCCGCCGCCCAAAGTGCGGTCGTAACGGATGAAGGGCTGCTCACGCAGCAAGGTGTGTGGATCCTGTGTGGCCAGTGCCGACGGTGCCAGCACCACCAATGGTTCTTCTCGCAGCAGATGCCATTCGCATGCCTTCGGCAAAGCGAACGCCGGATGCAGACAGACCGCCACATCCAGATCGCCGCGCTGCAAACTATCGTACAGCTCCATTGAGGTGCCGGCACGAATGAGCAATTTGGCCTGCGGAAAGGTCGCCGCGAAGCTAGCCAGCACATCCGGCAACAGGCTCAAGAGCGCCGTGGTAATTGTGCCGATACGCAATTCACCAGAGGCTTCACCTGCCAGCGCAAATGCTTTCAGTTCCGACAAATCGCGCACCAGGCTGCGCGCCCGTTCGATCACGCGATGTCCGGCTTCGGTCGGCATCACCGTGCGTCCTGCGCGCGCCAGCAAGGGCACCCCCAGTTCACGCTCCAGGGCCTGAATCTGCTGGGCCACGGCACCGGGCGTCACACCAATGCGGCGAGCGGCTTCCGCCATGGAGCCGCTATCGACCACCAGTAAGAGATTGGCAAGAAAATCAGTATCCATAAAGATAGATTATCTACGTTTTTAAGATAGTTGTTGATAGTTTATTTAAATACACATAGCGACTAGACTAGCCCAAACGTAGCCAGGATCTGGGACACAAAACATGAGAAGCAAACTGTTCGTACCGGCCTCGCGTCCGGAGCTCTTTGCCAAGGCACTGGCCAGTGCCGCCGATGCCTTATCGTTTGATCTGGAGGATGCGGTCGCTGCCGAGCGCAAGCCGCAGGCGCGCGAAGCGCTACGCGGCTTGCTGCAAACCAGCGCCTTGTCGGCCCATGGGAAAGTCTTGATCGTGCGCGTCAATGCCATTGACACACCCTATTTCGGTGCTGACATTGAGGCCGTGATCCAACCTGGTCTGCACTTCATCAATCTGCCCAAACCCGAAACCGTTGACGACGTGCGCGCCGCCGCTGCCGCCATGGCACAGGCCGAGCGCAACAACGGCGTGACCACGCCGGTGAAACTGTTGCTCAATATCGAAACGCCCAAGGCATTACGTGTAGCGGCCGAACTGGCTGGCGCTGATCCACGCGTGGCGGGCCTGCAGTTAGGTCTAGGCGATCTGTTCGAGCCGCTCGGCATCGCCCGGCGCGAACCGCTGGCAATTGCCCAGGCGATGTTCAGCCTGCGTCTGGCCGCAGGTGAAGCCGGGGTGTTCGCGTATGACTCAGCCTTCGCCGACATCAGCGACGCCGCCGGCTTTCGCACCGAAGCCGAGCTCGCTCGCGCATTCGGTTTTCTTGGCAAAAGTTGCATCCACCCAAGTCAGATCGCCTTGGCCAACGATGTCTTTCGCCCCTCCGATGAAGAGATCGAGCATGCCGTATGGGTCGTCCAGGCGGCACGCGAGGCGGACCTCAAAGGACTGGCGGCCTATGTGGTCAATGGCAAGATGATCGATCCCCCCTTCGTCGAGCGCGCCCGCGTTCTGGTCAGCAATGCCGCTCGCCTCGGCCTGCTCAGCGACGACCAGCGTGCGGCACTGGCTTGATGCGCAGATCGACAGATTCAACCGATACGGAGCACAACATGCAAACCTCTTCCTCTTCCACCACTGGCGGCCGTGGTCCGCTTACCGGTGTGCGCGTGCTCGACCTGAGCGCCTACATCGCCGGCCCTTACGGCTGTACCTTGCTGGCTGACCAGGGCGCCGAAGTAATCAAGATCGAACCGCCCACGGGCGACAATCTGCGCAAATATCCCTCGACACTGGAAGCTGAAAGCCGCGCCTTTCTCGGCGTCAATCGCGGCAAGCGCGGCCTGGCGCTCGATTTGAAGCAACCGGAAGCGCTCGCGCTGCTGATGCGCCTGGCAGGCTCTGCCGATGTACTGGTGCATAACTTCCGGCCCAATGTGCCGGAGCGCCTGGGCATCAGCTATGAACAGATGCGCGCAGTCAACCCGCGCTTGATTTACTGCGCCGTGACCGGCTATGGCGAGAGCGGGCCGAACAAGGACAAGGCCGGTTACGATCAGGTGCTGCAGACCATGACCGGGATGGCCACGCTGCAAGGCAAACGCGGCGGCCCGCCCGAGATCCTTTACGGATCGGTGGTCGATTACTATGCGGCGGCACTGGTTGCGGCCGGTGTGTCGTCGGCGTTGTTTGAGCGCGAACGCAGCGGCAGCGGCCAGTATGTCGGCGTATCGCTCTTGCGCAGTGCGCTGACGATGCAATCGGCACGCATGATCTGGGCCGACAGCGAACCCAAGGATGTAGGCCGCGACATGCGTTCCGGCGGCATTACCGGCATCCATCCAACGCGTGAAGGCTATCTCTACATTTCCGCCAATACGCCGCATTTCTGGCAGGCGCTGTGTGAAAAAACCGGCCTCCATGCGCTGGCACAAGATGAACGCTATGACTCGGTGCGCAAGCGTGCCCAGCACTGTGATGAGATTGTTCCCAAGCTGCATGTTGCCTTGCAATCGCGCAGTGCACTCGAATGGGAAACCCACTTCGGCGACGCCGTGCCTTGCGCTGCGGCGCGCAGCGTCGAAGATATGTTCGACGACCCACAAGTGCTCGCCGAAGACATGGTCAGCAGCTTCGAGTATCCCGGTGTGGGCCGTTATCGTGGCTTCAAGGATCCCATCCGCTTTGGCGCCACACCCGGCCCGGATCCGTTGGCGGCGCCGGCCTTTGGTGAGCATTCCGACGCCATCCTGCGCGACTTCGGTGTGACCAGTGAGCAGATCGCTGCGCTGCGCACCAAGCACGCGGTATTGTAAAGAACCGGCCGATGTCCCTCTTCCGACCTCAGTACGCCGTGCCGGCAGGTGCTTGTGATGCGCATATACACATCTACGAGCGCCGTTTTCTGGCCGATCAAAGTGATGTCGCTTTCGTCGCAGGCGCCGGCGTGTCCGATTATCGCCAGTTACAAGCGCGCCTTGGCATCCAGCGCACCGTGGTCGTCACGCCGCGCCTCTACGGCACCGACAACCGCGTCACGCTCGACGCCATCGCCCAGCTTGGTCTGGCCCATGCACGCGGCATTGCCGTCATCCATCCCGACATCAGCGATGCGCAATTGGCCGCCCTGCACGCCGGCGGCATTCGCGGCATCCGCTTTACGCTCTATACACCGGCCAATTCCGCCGTCACTTTCGAGATGGTGGAACCGCTCGCACAGCGCGTGGCGGAGCTAGGCTGGCATGTGCAACTGCATTGGACGGCACAACAGATTGTCGAACAGGCAGCGCTGCTGGCACGCCTGCCGGCGAGCATCGTGTTCGACCATATGGCGCGCCTGCCGCTGCCGGCCGGCGCCGCGCACCCAGCGTTCGCGGTGGTGCGCAAGCTGGCCGACGCAGGCCGGGTATGGGTCAAGTTGTCGGGCGCTTATCTCGACTCGCGTAGCGGCTTGCCTGACGGTTATGCCGACAGCACCGCCACTGCACGTGCCTGGATTGCAGCCATGCCCGAGCGCTTGGTCTGGGGTAGCGACTGGCCGCATGTCACCGAAAGCCACAAGCCCGATGCAGCGATGCTGTTCGATTTACTTGGCCACTGGAGCGACGACGACGCCAAGCGTCAGCGTATCCTGGTCGACAACCCTGCTCAGCTATACGGCTTTACGACCTAAAAAATATCGACCAAAACCGTGCGCAGAACACGGTGGTCCCACAGCATCACTGGAGACTCAGCATGAAACCCATTGCCTCTGGCAAGCTAGCCAGCCCCGTCCGCAAGACGCGCTTTACCGACGCCACCATCGCGTTGTTCGAACGTACCATCCCGGATCCCTTCGTCCTGGCCATCCTGATTACCGCCGTGGTCGCGGTGCTGTCCATGCTGTTTGCGCCACACGCCTCGTTGGCGAGCCTGGTCGGCGGCTGGTACAAGGGCTTCTTCGACATTCTCACCTTCGCCTTCCAGATCACGCTGGTACTGGTTACCGGTCACGCATTTGCGCACGCACCACCGGTGCAGCGCTTGCTCAAGGCGCTGGTATCGATCGCGCGTACCCCCACGCAGGCGGCCACCCTGACCTTCGTGTTGGTGGCACTCGCTTCGTTTTGCAACTGGGGCTTCGGCTTGGTTGTCAGCGCCCTGCTGGCGCGCGAAGTCGCTAAGCGCATGCGGGTCGACTTTGCCTGGATCGTGGCGGCCGGGTTTTCCGGATGGGTGGTGTGGGCCAGTGGCATATCGAGTTCGATCGCGCTGGCGCAATCGACGCCGGGTAGCGCCATGAACGTGGTGCAGAAATTGACCGGCCAGGTCTTGCCGTTCAGCAGCACCGTCTTTACCAGCTTCAATCTGGTGCCCACCATCGGCATGCTGATCATCATGCCCTTCGTGCTGGCCTGGCTTAAACCCGATGACGCCGATGCCATTGTGCTCGACACGGAAAAAAATCCCGACGCGCCACCGCGCCAAAAACCCCAAGGCAAGCTCAGTTTCGCCCGCTGGATCGAGCACTCATGGTTGGGCAGCGCCTTCATCGGCGCCGCCGGCATTGGCTTTCTGGTGCTCGCGCAGCTGCAACACACCGCATTTTCCGGTGTGAATGCGGTGATCTTCGTGATGTTCATCGGCGGCGTGATCTTGCATGGCTATCCGCTGGCCTATGCCGATGCCATCAAGAATGCCGCCAAACAGACCGGCTCGATGATGCTGCAATACCCGCTCTACGGCGGCGTGATGGGGATGATGGATGCCACCGGCCTGCCGAACGTGGTGTCGCACTTCTTCATCGCCATCTCCAACGCCCATACCCTGCCATTCTGGAGCTACGTCTGCTCGCTCATCGTGACCTTCTTCATTCCCAGCGGCGGCGGTCACTGGGCGGTACAAGGTCCATTCGTGGTGCCTGCAGCAGCCGCCCTGCACGCTTCCATGCCAGCCACCACCATGGCCGTGGCCATGGGTGAGCAGGTCTCGAACATGCTGCAACCGTTTTGGGCCGCGCCGGTAGTTGCGATGGCCGGCATCGGCGTGCAACGCGTGCTGGGCTTCACCTTCATGACCTTCGTGGTGGGTGCAATCGTGTATGGCGCGGCCTTACTGCTGCTGGTATAGGCCGCAAAGCCCAAAAAAACAAAGATAACGGAGACAAACTATGCAGACGATAACGCCCTCGCCAACGATCGCCGCAGCGCCCGCCAACACCTTGCGGCAATGGTGGTGGTCGGTATTCGAAACACGCATAGGCTCGCTGCCCTTGCCGGTGTATCTAGTGCTGCTTGCCGTGCTGGCAGCCATGACGGCCAGCGGCAAGCTGGCGTCAGACCTGCCTACCGGCATTGCGCTGGTGGCCGTCGGCGGTTTCACCTGCGCCGAGCTTGCCAGACGCATTCCCTGGATACGACATATCGGCGCCACTTCCATTTTTGCGGCATTCCTGCCATCGCTACTGGTGTACTACCATTGGATGCCGGCGCCGGTGACCAAGGCGGTGACCGATTTCACGAAAAACTCCAACTTCCTGTATCTGTTTATCGCCGCCATCATCGTCGGCAGTGTACTGAGCATGGATCGCCGCATGCTCATCAAGGGTTTTGTGCGTATCTTCATCCCGCTCGCCAGCGGCTCGCTGGTGGCCGCACTGGTCGGTAGCGGTGTCGGCGCAGCCTTGGGCATGGACCTCAAGCACGCCTTATTCTTCGTGGTGGTGCCGATCATGGCCGGCGGCGTCGGCGAAGGCGCGCTGCCGCTATCGGCCGGTTACGCCCAGATCCTCGGCGTCAGCCAGGGGCCGCTGTTTGCCCAGGTACTGTCGGCGGTCATGCTCGGCAACGTCGCTGCCATCTGCTGCGCAGGTCTACTGAGCTATCTTGGCACACGGCGCCCACAATGGACTGGCAATGGCCGCCTCACAGCCGTTGCCAACGACGATCTTGACAGCAACACTGCGCCGCCACTGCAATTCGATGTCCGCTCCATCGCCGCCGCAGGCACGACCGCCATCAGCTTTTATCTGATCGGCGTATTGAGCCATCAATTGTTCGACTGGCCGGCGCCGGTGGTGATGTTGCTACTGGCGGTCGCCGCACAATTGTTCCAGCTGGTCTCGCCGCAAGTGGGTAATGGCGCGCAATTCATGTATCGCTTCTTCGCCAGCGAAGTCACCTATCCGCTCATGTTCGCCATCAGCGTTGCCATGACGCCGTGGGGCGAAATCGTCACCGCCTTGCACTGGGTCAATATCGTGATTGCCAGCGCTACCGTGCTGGCGCTGACGGCGACAGGATTTGTGGTGGGTCGCCTGGTCGGCATGTATCCGATCGAAGCGGCCATCGTCAACGCCACCCATAGCGGCTTGGGCGGCACCGGCGATGTGGCTATTTTGACCGCAGCCAACCGCATGGAGCTGATGCCTTTTGCCCAGATCGCCACGCGTATTGGCGGCGCCATCACGGTCATGAGCGCACTGGCTGTGTTTGCGTATTTACACTAGCGCCTGACGAGGCCGTGGTCCTAGTTCACCATCACCGTATCGCCGTTTTCCTGCGGCGGGATCTTGATGGCGATGGTCTTGATCGGCCCGCTGGTGACGATGGTGCCGGAATGCGCCGCCCCCTTCGGTATCACGATCAGCATGCCCGGCCTGATTTCATGACGCTCATTACCGACCCACATCTGGCCGCTGCCTTCGACGATGTATTGGATCTCGTCGGATTTGGCGTGGTAATGCTTAGGCACATTGCCGATCTGCAGGGCGATGGTGGCGTTCTCCGTGGTCACCAGCGTCTTGCTGCGCAGTTCCGGGTACGGCGTGGTCGGTAGGTCGGCGCTTTGCATGCTCAGCAAATCATAAATGGCTGGTGCGGGAACGCCTTCGGCGCGCGCGTCAGACATGGCATGTTGCAAAAAGGGTGAAGCAACGAGACCACCGGTGAAAGCGATGGCGGTGATGGCAAGCAGTCGAGGCAATGCACGCATGAACAGTTCTCCCTGGAAATTATTTTTTGATTATGAACGCCGCAGCAACCGGCAGCAAACGCTTGCGCCGATGCACACAACAGCCGCCCTATACTCACAGAAAACAGTTTTCCTGGCAATGCGAATTGATGATTCGGCTGAAGCGACAAGCATCGCCTGTGTAGCACATCGCTAGCCCGTGCCGATTGCCCAGATAAGCCCCCGGTAGTACTCTTCTTTGCATCTCTTTGCCGGCGATGCACCATGGCTATTTTATCGACGATACTCAAGTTCTCCCTTGTCCTGGTCTTGGTCTCTTCATTGCTCGAAGCCGTCGTGCTATCGCTCATCAAAGGCTGGCGCAACTACGACTGGAAGGCCACCGGCATATCGCTGATCGATTTTCTGGTGCGCGAATACCCTTTGCGCTGGCTGCTGCCCCTGGCGTATTGGACGACGATGATGAATTGGTTCTGGCACCATCGGCTCTGGACTTTGCCCATGTTCCACTGGAGCGGCTGGCTGGCGTGTTTTATCGGACAAGAATTCTGCTATTACTGGTACCACCGTGCTGCCCATCGGGTGCGCTGGTTCTGGTGCACCCACGCGATTCATCATTCGCCCAATCAGCTCAATTTGTCGGCCGCTTACCGCTTTGGATGGACCGGTCGCCTTACCGGGTCGCTGCTCTTCTTCATGCTGGCGCCGCTGCTTGGCATGCCGCCGCGCATCATCCTGATGCTGTTGTCGCTCAATCTGCTCTACCAGTTCTGGCTGCACGCAACCTGGATTCCCCGTCTGGGGCCGCTGGAGTGGATATTGAACACGCCCTCCGCACATCGCGTGCACCATGCCGCCAACCTGGAATACCTGGATGGCAATTACGGCGGTGTATTGATCATTTTCGATCGCCTGTTCGGCACTTACCTTCCGGAAAAAGCCGATGTGCCATGCCGTTTCGGCCTGGTCAAGCCAGTCCAGAGCTATAACCTGCTCACCATCGAATTGGCGCACTGGCAGGCGCTACTGCGTGATCTTCAATCGGCCAGAACAATGCGCGAAGCGTGCGCTTACTTATTCAACTCACCGGGCTGGCGTCCCGACGGGCAAGGTGAAACAACGGCAGATCTGCGACGTCAGGCCGGATTGACAAATGCCCGCTAATGTCATCAACGCAGGCGCTTAGCGCCACGATTACGGCAGGTTGGCAGCCACTCCATCCAGTACATCCGGGATCTATTCGCCTGGTCGCCCGCCGCAAAAAATAAAAAGATCATTAACATAATCAATTTAATTAAAAAGATTACATTAATAATCATTAAAACAAACATCATTGAGACAATATGCTATGATAAATAATCAAATTTACTAAAAAGCTAATAATAATGAGCAAATTAGTCGATGAACTCACCCGCACAAGAAAATCGATGCGGCTGACGCAAGCCAGCGCCGCTGACAAAGCCGGGCTCAATCGCATGACCATCCAGAAGATGGAGTCCGCCACCCTTGACCCTCGACTCTCCACACTGGAGGTCCTGGCGCGCGCGCTCGGCATGGAGATCATGCTGGTGCCGGCGCAATTGCGCCCCAGTCTGGAGAATTTTGTGCTGTCAGGGGGCAAGTATCTGGGCCAGCCACCGGGCGTCGATGCCCCGCTCTCCATCGTTGATGAGCTGCTCAAGGCCGGCTCGCAACATCGCTCACCCACATGAGCACCGCGATCCGCTATTTACGCCTCTATCTACATGGCCCGCAGGGCAAGCGCGCGATCGGCTATCTGTCCGAATACGGCGATATCCTGCGCGTGTCCTTCGATGAAGCCTATATTGCCGATCCGCAGCGCCCGATTCTCTCCTTGAGCTATCAAGGCCAAACCGAAGACGACACCAGAAAAATCCTGCTCTCCAGCCACGACCGCCGGCTCTCGCGCAGTGACGGCAAGTGGCCGGTCTACTTCCAAAACCTGCTGCCTGAAGGGCATAACCGCAACCGGCTGGCACAACAGCGCGGCTGCTCGCCGGAAGAGGAATTCGAATTGCTGGCCGCCGCCGGTCATGACTTGATGGGTGGTGTTGAAGTCGAACCGGTACCGTCACAAGAAGGCATTCCCGACGCCGTGCGGCATTGGCATACCGCGCTCGGGCTGGATGTGCTGGAGCCTGGCTTTGTCGAATTTCCGGTAGAAGATGCCGCCGCGCTACCCGGCGTGGTCACCAAATTTTCTGCCATCCTGGATGGCCGCCGTTATGTCGTCAAACGCCACGGCGCCGCCGGCTCCACCATCCTGAAACTGCCGTCCACGCGACATCCCGATCTGGTCCAGAACGAATACACCGGCTATTTGCTGTGCCGCGCGCTAGGCTTGCATTGCGCCCACGCCAAGGTGATTCACCGGGAAGAGGCCGAGCTGCCGGAAGCGGTGCCGTTTCCCGACATCCTGGCGGTGACCCGCTTTGACCGCAGTGCCGATGGCGCGCGCATCCATATGGAAGAGTTCGCCCAGGTACTCAATTACGAACCTCGCAATAAATATGGCAAAGGACTGATGCAGGATTTTTCCGCCATGCTCAACGTGATCAATGCCTTTTCCGGCCAGGCCAATGCCGATGTGGTCGAGTTTGTGCAACGCTTGGTAGCCTTCATTTTGATGGGCAATACCGACGCCCATCTAAAGAACTGGGCCTTTGTCTATCCCGATGGCAGGACCCCGCAATTGGCGTCGTTGTACGACCCGGTATGCGTGAGCGCATTTTTTGACGAAGTGCCGCCGACCGACTATGGCATCAACCGGCAAATCGACAAGACCGTCAGTGCCTTCAGCTGGGACGATTTCGATACCTTGATGCGCATGGCCAATGTGCCGCGACCGGCGCGACTGAAGCAGATTGCAAAAAAAACCGTGCGTCAGGCGCAAAGCAGCTGGCCTGCGATTCTGCAACAAGCGCCGACGTCGGTCAGACGCTCCGTGACACAGCGCCTGGCCGGCGGAGTCATGCTGACGCGCTGAATGCCGCCATCGGCTGCCTGAAAGTTGTTTCGGAAAATGATCGATGCAGCAGAAAAAACAAAAAAAATTAATCCGCATCAGCTTGACGCCCTCCCCTTACAACGCCGATACTTCTCACGTCCCCGACAAAGAGAGGATCTGGTTTGACAGCCTGCACACCTACAGCGCAAAACGGCGCATGCCGTTTTTTTGCGCGTGCACGCCATTGCTGCACCCTTTATGATCGAGTCCCCCAAGGGAACTTCCCCCTCAGGCTCTCACAGAACCGTACGTGAACCTCTCGGTTCATACGGCTCTTGTCGTCCAGTTCTGACTGGACAACCATGTAGGTAGCAGATCAGGTTGCCGGCCTTAAGCTTCATCAACCATTTTCGCGCCATCCTTCCACGGTCCCTCAGTCCTTTGAATTTCCCCATCGCCCATCGCACCAAATACTCATCTACAGTCCTGAGTGCTCTGATGAGCAAGCTCCAGTTAAAGTGGCCGTAATATTGCACCCAGCCTCTGAGAGTCGGGCGAATTTGTTGAGCCACCTCGCCCAAACTTAACGTCGTCTTCAGATGCAGCCGCCAGCTTCGTATTGTCTGCCGCATGGCTTTGCTCGCTTTGGGACTGACTGCCGGTGTGAATCGCGCAAATATTGTTCCTCGTTGCCCTTGAGCTTGTCCCGCAGGTACCACCTTCCCACGGTTTTGACGACATCTCTTCACCATTACGACGCTTCATCAATGGTTCACTTGCGTTCGTCTCTTCGATTCTTACCTGACGGAGTTCACCTCCGCCTTTAGCCTCAACGCTCACCACCAGGGCTCTTTACCCTCGCGGCTTGAGGTGGTTTGTGACCTGCGCCTGCACGCCGATCACGAGGGGCCTTCCCTCATCTTCAATAAAGCATCGCATCGGCAACTTTTACGCGCTTTTGCGTTCTTGACACACGGCGGCAGTGGTGGGGAGGCTTCGGCCTGCCGGGTGCCGTGTGAACCGGTCTGCTAACCCTGCCATTTGCCGCCCACCCCGTTTAGCAGCGGGATGGTGGCTTCACTACCGACAAAGGAGTTGTCCATGCCTCGTATCAACACGCCTGACCAAAACACCCTCCCTCCAACCCACGAAGATTTCCACTGGATTTTCAATCCCGGCGACAACGCCCGCTTTGCCGACTTCACCGAACTCACCCGCGATATCAGCGCCGGCGTCTGCAGCAGCCTGCAAATCCTCTATACCAGTGAGCTGGTGCGCGAAATGAACCTCGATGCCGAAGCTGGACAGCAATCGGCGCCGGCCATCGGCAAAACCGATGCTGCCAATTTATTGCGCTTGTCGATGGCGGCAACCAGACTGCTGCGCGCGGCTTGCGACGAGCACATCGCCTGGTTCAACCGACGCCACCAGCCATGACGGCATGGCGCTAGACTAGCCCCGGATGCAGCTCACGGCCAGGCCAACGAGCGCGAATCCGGCGCCCAGCATCAACGCCGCTTGCGATACGTGACCGGCGTTGAATTTGAACACCAAGCCGGCCAATGCCGCCCCCATCGTCATGCCGATCATGCGTGCCATGGTCATCATGCCGCCTGCTGCACCATTGCGTTCGCGCGGCCCGGAAGTCAACAGCACCCGATTGTTGGGCGTCTGGAAGAAGCCAAAACCGATGCCGCACAGGGCAATGCGCCAAGCGATGCTGATGGCGCTGGCATCCAGCGGCAACACGGACAGCAGACCCAGGCCCAGCGCCAGAATTGCCAGCCCGATTGCGGTCAAATCGCGCGCGGCAAAACGGTCAGACAAGCGACCGGCCAGTGGCGCGACGAACACGATGACCAATGGCCACGGTGTCATCAGCAGACCGGTGCCCACTTCGCTGCGGCCGAATTGATGCTCCAGCAGGAATGGCAGCGAGACATAGGCAATCGTCTGCGCCATGTAGGAACAGATGGCGGTGAGCACCGCCAGGCTGAATTGCCGGATGCGCAGCAGATCAATCGGCACCAGCGGCGTCTGATGGGCGCGCTGTTGCAGAAACAACATGCAGGCCAGCATCAGTGCTGCTGCAATTTCAGCCATCGCGACGCGGTCGCCGTCGGGATTGCCCATGCCGGCCACGCCGGTAATCAAGAACACGAATACAAGCGCATTGAGAATGGCGCCAGCGGAATCGAAGGCGCGATAGACGCCATCCGTACGCGGCAAGATCAAGGTCGCCAGCGTGATGACCAGCACGCCTAGCGGCACGTTGACCGCAAAGAGCCAATGCCAGTTGGCCAGCGAGAGGATCAGCGCGGCGACGCTCGGCCCGAGTGCTGCCGACAGCGCCACGGTCAGCGCCAGCAAGGCGATGCCGCGACCGACGATTTTTTTCGGAAAAACCGAACGCAGCAAGGCCGGTACCACCGTCGCCATGCAGGCGCCGCCCAGGCCTTGCACCGCCCGGGCAATGATCAACAGCTGCAGCGATGGCGCCAGCGCGCAGACGATGGAGGCGAGCGTGAAGAGGATCACGCCGCCAAGATAAACGCGTTTGTGCCCCAGCCTGTCGCCCAGCGCCGCCAACGGCAGCACGGCAATCGCCAACGCTAGCTGGTAGGCATTGGCAACCCATAAGGTCATCGCTGCGGTGCCGTTCAAATCGTGTGCGATCGTCGGCAGCGCAATGTTGGCAATGGCGGCGTCGAGATTGCCCAGAAAGGTTCCCAGCAAAATCGAGAGTACCGCCCAATATCGGCGTGGCAAACCAAGGCCGTCTGGCTCGACATGGTCGGGCTTGATTTTTTCCCGCTGGATAGGGGCGGCTGCGTTAATACTATAAGATGCGAAAGACATAAAATTGATTTCCTGGAGTGTGACTGATGAGCGATGGTCCGAACTTGACCGCACGCCCTGGCAAGGCTTCCCTGCATGCCTATTCGCCGCTGCGACTGGCTAAAAAATTACGCTTGAGCCAGTTGATGATCGTCGAGAGCTCCCTCAAAACGCATTCCTTTGCCACCACTGCGCAACACTTGGGCATGACGCAGTCGGCCGTCACCAAGGCCGTGCGCGAACTGGAAGTATTCTTTGATGTGAAGCTGTTTGAACGGACCAATCGAGGTGTTCGTCCGACTGAAATCGGGCTCTGCCTGGAAGAACATGTGCGCGTCATCCTTGCGGAAGTACGGTTCATGACGGACTCCTTGAATGCCTTGCGTTTAGGCGAGGCAGGCAGCATCATCATTGGCACCTTGACCACCGCCACTTCGCTGTTTCTGCCGGATGCATTACACCGGCTGCGCGAACGGCATCCCAATATCAAGGTCTCCATTTCGGTTGGCGACCGCAGTCAGCTTTTTGGTTATCTCGCGGCAGGCAAAGTCGACATTGTAATTGGCGCCATTCCACCGCCATCCGTCAATGCCAATGACCAAATCAGTCACCATGTGCTTTACCACGACGACTTGTGCATCATCGCCGGCAGCGCACACCCGCTGGCGCAACGGGAAATGCTCAGTCTCAAGGAGCTGCTGGCCTATCCCTGGGTCATTCCATCGCATGAATCGCTGGTCAGAGACAAAATCGACGAACTGTTTCGCGAAGCTGGACTGCCCCTCCCCTCAAACATCATCGAATCTTTGTCGCCCATTACCAATATCGGACTGCTACTGGATCAGCAATCGCTCGCCTTCATGTCGGCCGGACTGGCAGAACTGTTTTGCACTGCCGGACTCACGACCAAGTTGCCGATCGATCGCCACTGCAGCTTCGGCGAAGTCGGTTATTCGGTATCCGCCCATCGACCACCTAGCCTTGCTACACAGATCTTCATCAATCTGTTCAAGGAAGTGATTGCAGTTGCCGAAGAGACTGTAACGCCATGAACACGGAACAGAACGCCGCCGGCGTTCTGTTCCATTCTGTGGCGAAGTTTATTTCTTCAAGCGGAAAATCGTTTCCGCATTGGTCTGGAAGAAGCGTTTTTTATCTGCTGCCTCCATGGCCATGCCGTCCAGGCCGATGACTTCATCGATCGCATGCTGGTAGGGATAGTCCATCGCATACATGACGCGATCCATGCCGATGAGCTGTTGGGTGAATTTGATCGCCGGCTCCCATGCCATGCCGCTATTGGTGATGTAAAAATTGTCGCGCAAATAGTCGCTGGGTTTCTTCTTGATCGGCTTCATGCTTGCATAGCGTTGCGAGACCACCGTGGCCCGATGCATGTAGTCAAGGCGATAGGCCCAGAACGGCAATGCTTCGCCCATGTGCCCGAGGATGACTTGCAACTTTGGAAAACGATCGAAGACCCCGGCCGTGATCATGCGCAGCGCATGCAGTCCGGTCTCCACGCCGAAGCCGAAAATGGCGCCGTCAAGTCCGCATTCCAGGAAGGGTTGGATCATGTTGCGCGGAGGCGTATTCGGATGGAGGTAAATCGGTGTGTTGTTGGCCTCTGCCGCTTCCAATATTTCCCAGAATTTCTGGTCGGATAAATATTCGCCGTGCGTATGTGAATTGACGATGACGCCGGTCAGGCCCAACTGTTGAATGCCGCGCTCAATTTCCTTGGCAGCCGCGGCCGGATTTTGCGGCGCAATCGCGACCATCCCCGAGAACCGGCTTGGATGTTTGCGCACAGCCTCGGCAAGCTCGTCGTTGGCCACGCGTGCAAACGACACCGCCGTGCCGGTATCCATGATTTGCACGCCGGGCGATGTCAGTGCAATGATCTGGCGGTCGATGCCCGCTTCATCCATATGCTGCAGGCGTTTTTCGCCGAGGTCGGTGAGGCACTCGATGATGTGCCGCGCCCGTGCGCTCGGGCTGCTCATGTAGAAGCCCATCAAGCTGACAAAGCCTGGATCGGGATCGTTGCCGGCCAGGATTTTCTTGTAGATCGTCAGCAATTCTGCCGGGGCGAACGCTTCTTCGGTGGCAATACGTGCATAGTCGACTTTGGCTGGCCGCACAACATCTTGTGAATCTGCATTACTCATTGCGAATGTCCTCTATCAGTGAAAGTCAGTGAAAAAACGGGATTAGTGACCGCTATTGCTTGAAACAAATTCGGTGAACTCCGACGCTGCTGCGCCACGCTGCGCGGCAACCTGGTTAGGCCGGTCAAAACGCGAGAAGGTGAACGACAATCCGGCTGCCGCCAGCGCCGCCAGCAGTGCCGGCACCGCTCCGGCGTACAACATATGCGCGGAGGACCAGTTCAGGGACAGCAAGGCGCCGCCGATGATGGGGCCGATCACGGAACCGACACGACCAATTCCCAGGCCCCAGCCAATCCCGGTAGAGCGCATGGAGGTGGGATAAATCCGGCTGGCGATGGCGTGCGTGCACGCTTGTCCGCCGATGATGCCGGCCCCCGCCAAGGCGGTGGCGATGACCAGCGCAACAGGACTGCCCAGCGAGGCGCCGATACCGAAAATCGCCATGGTTCCCATCAGATAGAGCAGCGCCAGCACCCGGCCGGGATTGAAGCGCTCCAGCACGAAGCCAAGCGTCAGGCTGGCAACGGTGCCGGCGATCTGCAAGGCCGAGGTCGCATAGACCGACATTTCAAGAGAGATGCCCGATTTGTGCAGCAGGGTCGGCAGCCAACTGGCAAAGAAGTAAATCTCCAGCAGGCACATGAAGTAGACCACCCAGATCAGGATGGTTGCCAAGGCACGCCCGTCTGCAAACAGCTGCTTGACGGTGAGGCCAGGCGCGCGCTGCTCGCTCACGACGAAGCGTGTATCGTCAGCAAATTGCCGCTGCGGACAGACTTTTCCCATCAGACGCGCGAACTTGCTGCGGCTGACATCACGGATGGCCTGATAAGTGATCGACTCAGGCAGGCACAGCAGCATCACCAATGTCAGCAGCAAGGGCAACGCCCCGCCAATTTGAAATACGATGGGCCAACCGCGACTTTGCAGCAAGGCGCCGGCGATCATGCCGCCCAACGCGGAACCGAGTGAAATGCCGCAGGAAATAATCATGACGGTCATGGCACGACGGCGCGCCGGACTATATTCGGAAGCCAATGCGAAAATATTGGGTAGCAGGCCGCCTAGCGCAAGGCCTGCCAGCAGACGCAACACGATCAACTGGTGCAACGTGTCGACCAAGGCCATGGATACCGTACAGACACCGATCATCGCGGTGCACAGGATAATGATTTTGCGACGGCCGATGTAATCGGCCAGCGAGCCTAATCCGATTGCGCCGATGGCCATACCGATCAATCCGGCGGAAAAGGCTGGCGCGAACGCAGCTGGCGCAATCCCCCAACTCTTGCCGATGGCCGGAACGACATAGCCCAGTGCCTGGGCATCAAAGCCGTCAATCAACAGGCACAGGAAACACAGGAAGAAAATGCGAAATTGGAAAGCACTGATAGGCTGGCTATCGATGACTTCCGACAGATTCGCCGTGACGGGTTGATTCAAGCTTGTCTCCTTGGTATCTGCTTGCTCTGATGGCAAGCATTGCGCTGCTAGATTTTTGCAGCTTGAAATCAAGTATGAACACGCTGAATCAGAATAACTAGTGAAAATATCTTCATCTGATATTCCACACTGGAATATCAGGGATGTACGCAATCAACAACGATGGGAGCGATGCTCGAAGCCGGCATCGGTGAAATCGGGCAACCAGCCTTGGCAGCTCCCCCGCCTTGCACTACCTGCCAAACAAGCTCGTTCGCACCGGCGGGGATTGATGCAATGCGTGCTATTTATCCGCGACCAGCTTACCGGCCTTGGCCCAGTCTTCACGGGCGACTTCGCTGATCACCACGTCCACGCTCTCGGCAGGACAGTTCAGGGTTTCGACGGCAACGCGCGTTACTTCGCGAACAAACGCGCGCTTTTGATCCAGCGTGCGACCGGGATGCATTTCCAAACGTAATATAGGCATGATAGTTCCTCGACAAGTGGCACTCAGGATTGAGTACCAGCGCCTGCAGTATTACTCACATCTGAAAACGAATAAATACATGATAAATTCACCAATTTAAAACCTATAGGTTCTTAATCATGGGAAAGCTGGCGGGCATGGAAATGTTTGTGAAGGTAGTGGAATGCGGTGGCTTCACGGCAGCGGCGAAAGTCAGCGGCATCTCTTCGACCATGGTGGCCAAGCATGTCCGAATGATCGAAGAGCGACTTGGCGCCCGCTTGCTACACCGCACCACCCGGCGACAGCATCTGACTGAAGTGGGGCAACTCTATTACGAACGTTGTAAGCACGCGCTGGCGGAGGTGGAACTGGCAGAGGCCAGCGCATCCGAGCTACAGGCCAGCCCACGCGGACTGGTCAGACTGGTGGCGCCAGTCAGTTTTGGCAATCACAGTCTGGTGCCGATATTGGCCGAGTACCTGCTACACCATCCCGATGTCAACGTTGAACTGACTTTGGATAATCGCGTCCCCGACCTGATCAACGAAGGTTATGAATTAGGAATTCAAATCGGTGAAATTGACGCCAGCGAACTGGTCGCGCGTCCGTTGCGGCCCTATCGCCGGATACTTGCAGCAGCACCGAATTATCTGGCCGAGCACGGCCAACCAGCGCATCCAGATCAATTAAACGGGCACAGTTGCCTGGGACTGTCATATTGGCCTCACCATGACCGCTGGCATTTGATCGGACCCGATGCTGCACTATGTGAGGTAGCCGTCAAGGGGCGCTTCAGCGCCAACCAGGGCAGTGCTTTACGTACGGCCGCCTTACTTGGAGCAGGCATTGTGCTGCAACCTGAAATGTCGCTGGCCGACGATATCGCGGCCGGTCGCCTGGTGCAGGTTTTGCCTGAGTGGTCATTCAGGCCGACACCGATGTATTTGATCTATGCGCGGGACACCCGCCCCACCGCGAAGCTGCGCAGCGTGATTGATTTTCTGATTCAGCGTTTCGGGCTGGAAGAACCTGGTTTTTTCGCGCAATAGATGCGGGGTCTTTGCCTCACGTTGACGTGCCGGTGCAGCCGTATAAATTATCGGTGGTTCCAACTGACATCCTCAGTTCTGCCATAGTCAGCCAGACACTCAAGGCAACAAGCGCCCCAATACCCCGGCCGCACGCGCCAAGGCGCGGGCATCGTAACCGGCATAGCCAAATAACCAGCCGCGCCGTTGCGCCTGCATGCAATAGGCCGACAGCGGTGCCAGCTGAACCCCGGCCTGCTGCGCCCGCTCGCTGAGCTCGGTATCGCGGATGCCGGTATCTGCCTCAAACGTCAGATGCATGCCTTGCAGGCTAGGTTTCAGTGTGATCGCGCCGCCGCTGGCATGCGCCAGGCAATCCACCATGACGGCCTGGCGTTCGCGGTACAGCTCGCGCATGCGGCGCAGATGGCGCAACAGATGGCCCTGCACGATAAACTGCGCCAACACTTCCTGCGCGATGCCCGGTGATTGCCTGTCGTTGATGGCGCGCGCCCTGGTGAAGGCGTCCACCAGCGTGGTCGGCACCACGATAAAGCCGAGCCGAAAGCCGCCGCCGAGCGACTTGGAGAAGGTACCCACGTGCAGTACACGGGCATCGTGAGCCATGCTGCACAGCGCCGGAATACGCTGTGGGCCGTATTGAAATTCACCGTCGTAGTCATCTTCGACCACCCAGGCGCGATTGGCCTGGGCCCAGGCAATCAGTGCGGTGCGCCGCGTCAGACTCATCTGCACCCCGAGCGGAAACTGATGCGTGGGCGTAACCACCGCCAGCCGCGCACGTGGATAAAGAGCAGCGCCCTGCCCGATGCACAGCCCCTCGTCATCGACCGCCACCGGTCGCACCTGCGCCCCCTGCGCAATCAGGTTGGCGCGAATGCCCAGATAACCCGGATCCTCCACCATGACTTCATCACCGTCATCGAGCAACAGCCGTGCAATCAGGTCCAGTGCCTGTTGCGAGCCGGCCGTGATGATCACCTGTGCGGCTTCGCAGCGGATACCGCGCGATACCAGCAGCCATTGTGCAATCGCTTCTCTCAGTGCCGGCTGACCGGCAGCGTCGGTATAGCCGGCGCTGGCAACCCTGGTGGCCTGGGGCAATTGCCGCTCTAGCCGTTGCCAGAGCGCAAACGGAAATTCTTCCAGCGCCGGACGGCCGACCCGAAACGGCAAGGTGATCCCGCTCGGCGGGTTCCAGCGCACGCCGGCCTCGGCGATCAGGCGGCCGCGTTGCGAGAGCAATTGATGCGCAGCCATCCTGGGGCTGCCGTTACTACCAGCGGCGGGGGCCTGGCGCGTGGCAACATAGGTACCATCGCCAACCCGCGCCACCAGATAGCCTTCCGCCTGCAGGCGTTCGAGCGCCCACAGTATCGTGTTGCGCGACACCCCCAGCACCCGTGCATGCTCGCGCGAGGCCGGAAAGCGCGCGCCGGGGGCAAACACACCCGTGTCGATGGCCTGGCGCAAACGCAGGTAGACCTGCTGGCGCAATGCCCCTTGAACGGCTCTTTGTATCATCAGAAAATGGCTCCTTACTACGCAATATTTGATCCTATAATAAAGAACCAATCTACGAAAGAGCCCGTATGTACTTGCCTAGCCATTTTGAAGAAAATCGCCCCGAACAACTGCACGCCCTGCTGCGCCAGCACCCGCTCGGGCTCCTGATCACCCAGAACGGCGCCGGTGAGTTGGCCGCCAATAGCATTCCCTTCATGCTGGAAGCCGATCCCGATGGCGGCCCAGGCATCTTGCGCGGCCATGTGGCGCGCGCCAATCCAATCTGGAAAGAAGCCCGCACGGACGTCGACTCGCTGGTCGTGTTTCAAGGACCGCAGGCTTATATTTCGCCCTCGCTCTACCCTAGCAAGGAGGCCACCGGCAAAGCCGTGCCAACCTGGAACTACATCATGGTGCAGGCGCGCGGCGCGCTCAGCGTGATTGACGATGCCTCCTGGCTGCGCGCCTTCGTGACGCGCCTGACCGAACGCCATGAGGCAGAACGGCCTGCGCCCTGGGCGGTCAGCGATGCGCCGCCGGACTATATCGACTCCATGCTCAAAGCGATTGTCGGCATCGAAATCAAGCTCCGCACACTGCAAGGAAAATGGAAAGTCAGCCAGAACCGTACCCCGGCCGATCAGCAAGGCGTGGTCAGCGGCTTGCACCAGCAGGGTGATGCACCAGCCCAGGCCATGGCCCAAGCGATCACCGCACACAGCAAGCCGTCCGCTTAAGCCGCTTGGCCAGGGCTCATGTCAGTCGATGACAACCTGCAGATTCATCTTGCAGCGTTGCATCGCGACATGGGTCTTGAAACTTTTGATATTGCCCGACAAGAAAAATAGCTCACGGGTGAGTTGTTCATACTCGTCCATATCCCTGACATTGAGCAGCAATAAGAAATCGATATCGCCCGTGACGTAATACACCTGCTGCACCTGCGCACAAGCAATGAAGCGCTGCTTCACCTGATCCAACAGATCCAGTCTTTCATTTTCCAGCTTGACCTCGACCAGCACCGTGATCGGCCGTCCTACCTTGGCAGCATCGATCACGGCGACATTGGCGACAATCACGCCGGCCGCCTCCAGGTTGGCAATGCGGCGATTGACTGCCGATGGCGACAGGTTGACGGCATCGGCCAGTTGGCGCTGCGACAGGCGGTTGCTGTCTTGCAAAAGCTTGAGCAGCTTTCTGTCATACGCATCGAACTGCATGAACATGGTCCTCATCATCAAAAGGGAATTCTCGGGCACGCTCCTGGCACAATATAGAGGCTGCCGCTGCCGCGCAACTAGGCAAGTGCAAACGCAATCTTGCTGCGTTTGCACCCGGAAAATCGGTGCATTCATGCAACGCGGCACATTTATGATGAGACGAAGATAACCGGACTGATTTTCAAGGATGGATATGCCTGCAGATGCCCGACTGAAACAACAATTGACGCAATGGCGCCAGCAATTGCATCGTTTTCCTGAAACCGGATTTGAAGAATTTCAGACCGCCGACTTCATCGCCGAGCGCCTCAGCGAACTCGGTCTTGAGGTCCATAGAGGCATCGGCGGCACCGGCCTGGTGGCCAGTCTGACAGTAGGTAAAGGCACTGGCTGCATCGCGCTGCGCGCCGACATGGATGCCCTGCATATCGCCGAGAATGCCCCCGGCCGTGCGCATGCCTCGCAATGCGCCGGCAAGATGCACGCTTGCGGTCATGACGGTCATATGAGCATGATTCTGGGTGCCGCCAGCCTGCTGTGCCAACGCCGCGATTTTGACGGTACCGTGCGCTTCATCTTTCAACCGGCCGAAGAGCATGGCCGTGGCGCCAAGGCGATGATGCAAGATGGCTTGTTCGATAGATTCCCGGTTGATGCCATTTACGGCGCCCACAATATGCCCGGCATTGCCGCCGGTCACATTGCCACCCGCGTCGGCGGCATCATGGCCAGCGAAGACAATTTCGTCATCGCCATCACCGGCAAAGGCACCCACGCCGCCCGTCCACACACGGGCATCGATCCTATCGTGATTGCCGCCGAGATCATCCTGGCGCTGCAGACCATTGTTTCGCGCAACCTCGCCCCCAGCGTGCCGGCGGTGATTTCCTGCACCGAGATTGTGACTGACGGCATTCGCAACGCCATTCCCAGCAATGTCGTGATCAAGGGCGATACCAGAAGCTATACGCCGCAAGTACAGGCGCTACTGCAACAGCGCATGCGCGACATCAGCGAGGGCATCTGCGCATTGCATGGCGCGCAATGCCGCTTTGAATATACCCATGAATTTGCCCCCACCGTGAACTGGCCGGCCTGTGTGGATATCGCCTTGACGGCAGCGCGCAATGTGGTGGGCGCCGACAAGTTGATCGCCGACATTGCGCCGATGATGATTTCCGAAGATTTTGGCGCTTTTTTGCAGGTCGTCCCCGGCAGTTTTGTGTTCATCGGCAACGGCGTCGATGCCGCAGTCGGCGGTGTTCCCCTGCACAACGCCGGCTATGATTTTAATGACGAGGTCTTGCTCACCGGCGCCGCCTACTTTGCCGAGCTGGCGCGGGTGGCGCTGCCGGCCAGCCAGGCTGTCTGACGCGCCAGCACGGCGGCGCCGGACTCGCCCACCAGTTGCGCATAGACACCCGGGGCAGTATCGGCCTCGGTGTTGATGAGCAAGATGCGCGCAGCGGCACCCAGACCGACAGCCTGCGACAGCGCCGCGTCTTGACACAGCACGCGTAAGCCGGCCAGACCGGCGGCGCCGGATTCGCCGGCCAACACCGGTACATCGGCCACACTGCCGCGCGCCAGCACTTGCATGGCGTTGACCGCATCGTCATCGCTGATGGTCATGAAATGGTCGACCGCAGGCGCCAGAAATTGCCAGGCCAGTGCCGAAGTTTCACCGCAGGCCAGACCGGCCATGACAGAATCGACCGAACCGCTGGCCTTGGCCGCCTGCCCTTGCAACGCCGATTGATATAGACAATCGGCTTGCACTGGTTCCACCACCACCATGTGCGGGCGCCGCTCACCATAATATTCCCACAGATAGCTGACCACACCGGCGGCCAGTCCACCGACCCCACCTTGCAGAAAGACATGGGTAAACGCCAGCGGCATGCCTGGTGCGCTGGCGCTCTGCTCCATGATTTCCGCCACCAGCGTGCCATAGCCTTGCATGACATCCCGCGGTACGGTTTCATAACCAGGGTAAGAGGTATCGGCCACTACCTGCCAGCCATTGAGCTCGGCCAGATGCGCCGCTGCGGCCACCGAATCATCGTAACCGCCAGCAATGCGGGTGATGTTGGCGCCACAGGCGGCGATGGCCTGCGCTCTTTCTTCACTGACATGCGCATGCAACACGATTTCGCAGCGGCAGCCGATACTGCGCGCAGCCGCCGCCAATGCGCGACCATGATTGCCATCGGTGGCGCTGATGACGGTGAAGTCTTGCAGTAAGCTGCGATATTGTCCGCTGAGCAAGGCTTGCGGCTGTAACTGGTGCTGCGGCCACAGACGCAGGATCAGCCGCACCAGCGCAATCGGTGCGCCCAGCACCTTGAAACTGCCTAGCGCGGAACGCTTACCTTCATCCTTGACATGAATACTGGCCAGCTTGAGTTGCTGTGCCAGGTCCGGCAAGGCAAACAAGGGCGTTGGCGCTGGCGCCAAGCCATCCCAAGCCGACAGCCACAGACGGTCCTGATTGGCGCTGGCAATATTCATCAACGACTGCAGTTGCGACGGATAGGCGCAAGTCACAGCTTGCTTATTGGGGATCAACATACGTTTATCAGTTCCTGCTTGGCACGCGCAGCGGCGGCCCAGGCCAATCCTGGCGCATTGCTGCAACCGATAAATGGTAAGTCTGTACGGCCGGTTGTTTGTACCGAAATCACGCTTTAAAAAGACGATTTGAACCAAAAAACCAGGGGCTGCCAACTATCTGACGACATCAATATGATCTGGCGGCAAACCGGACAGGCGTCGTTGCTGCATGGTTTGATAGGCGGCTTCCAAATGACGGGTGAACAAATCACTATCAAATAAAGGACAACTCAGCCGGTTCGCTTGCAGCCTGCGCTTGTATCCCGCCAACATCTCGGTATCAGTGGCCAGCTGAAGCGCCAGCGCTTCATATTCTTCATTACTGCCGGTAATGAGCTCGGGCAGGCCTGCGGCATTGAGCAGGCTTGCCGCCACCCGGCTGGGAAAGGTATGGCCCAGTCGCGTGAGCACTGGCAATCCGCTCCACAAGGCATCGCTGGTGGTAGTGTGAGCGTTATAGTTGAAGGTATCCAGGAAGAGATCGGCCTGACGATGCCGGGCCAGATGCAGAGCAGCCTCCATACGCGGCGCAAACACCAGTCGCTCGGCGGCGATGCCGCGACGCTGTGCTTCAGCGCGCAAATTACCGGCAGCCGGCAAATTACTTTGTAGCATCCAGAGCACACTGCCGGGGATCCGATGCAGCAATCTCATCCAGATGTCAAAACTCTCCGGCGCCAATTTATAGTTGTTATTGAAACAGGCAAATACAAATCCCTGCTCAGGCAAGCCCAGCTCTTGCCGGCTGAACTCGCGCTCGGCGACGACGCGCAATCTATCGTTGACTTGATAAGAATGCGGCATGCGCACAATTTTCTCGCAATAATGCCGCGCCATGTCATGTGGGATCAGCGTCGCATCGGCAACAATATAATCCATGTAAGCTGCGCCGACCGTGCCTGGATAGCCCAGATAGCTGACCTGAACCGGTGCCGCGCCACGCGCGAAGATGCCCATGCGGCCGTCCTTGGTATAGCCCTTCAGATCAACCGCAATATCGATCTCCAGCGAACGCGACAGCGCTGCAATTTCCTCATCCGTCTTTGTCCTGACGTCAATAAATTGATCCATGGCCGCGACCAAACGTGCGCGCATGGCATCCTCGGCATGCGCGCCGTAGGAAAAGGCGATAATTTCAAAGCGTGATCGATCATGCTTCTCAAACAGCTCTGCCATCAGATAGGCGGTGGCATGATTATGCATGTCGGCCGAAAAATAGCCGATCTTGATGCGCCGCTCTGGCGCCGGCAGCGGCCATGCCAGTTTATTGCGGCACTCCGGATAACTATTGCTGGCGTACAGCTCGGCATAGCGCTTTAGCAATAGCGGATCATCGGATGCAATCAGCAAAACAGAAGGTTCTGCCACCTGCCGGCCGGCATCCATCAGTGAGCACAACGTCGCCTCGACCTGATCGAGCTTGCTCCAATCGGATAGCCACATCTTGCACAGCAGCCAGTTGCCATATAACTGATCGAGTTCGGGATTGATACTGAGCGCCCGCTCGTAAGCCGCCAGCGCATCGACATCGCGCTCCAGCTGACGCAAGGAAATGCCGTAGTTAAACCAGGTTTCGGCCAGATTCGGATTGAGTGACAACGCTCTTTCGTAGGCGCCGACAGCGGCTTCGTAACGCTCCAGTTTGTCGAATGCGGCACCGCTGTTGAGCCATGCCTCAACGTGCTCAGGCGCCAGCGCCAGCGCCTTGTCATAGGCCTCAAGCGCCTCCTCATAGCGCGCCAACTTGTACAGCGCGACGCCGTAGTTGGACCAGGCCTGGACATATTGTGGATTGATCGAAAACACTTTTTCGTAGCACAGCAAGGCTTCTTCGAAGCGCCTCAGATTGCTTAATGACACGCCATAATTGAGCCAGGCTTCCACATGTCCAGGCGCCAACTGCACCGCTTTTTTATGGTGCGGCATCGATTCTTCATCTTTGCCGACTTCACTCAAGGCCTTGGCCAGATTGAACTGAACGAAATTATGATTGGCATTGATGGCGATGGCTTTTTTGAACAGTCGGATCGCTTCTTGCTGCTCGTTTCTGATGCCCTTGATCACGCCGAGGATATGTAAGGCATCGAAGTTCTTGGCGTGCATCTGCAATACCCGACTCAACATCTGTTCGGCGGCATCCAGATTTCCCTGCTCAAAATGATGAATGGATTGCCCTAGCAGCGCGTTGATTTGAGAATTCATTATTGTCGTGACCAAATGCAGAAGTTGTAAGTCTGGGGAGAGCTGCCGAAGTCGTCTCGCGTAAAGCGTTCAAGCCTGAGCTGCCCACAAGCAGCCCATGAGCAGCGCGAAATTATACCTTGCCCGTGCGCCATTTCACGCCACCCGAACCGACTTGTTCCGGCTCACAACAGACCCAGGGTAAATGCCTTGAGTGTAGCCGCAGCACGCGTGGAACAACCGAGCTTGCGAAAGATGCTTTCGACGTGGGTACGCACGGTACTGGGACTGATTTCCAGCACCCGCGCCACTTCCTTGCTGCTTTCGCCCAGACTGATTCGGCGCAGCACACTGGCCTCCCGATCAGACAGTAATACCTGGGCCTTGGGCAAGCTTATCAAGCTATCTCCTTGCGCCGCCGCCAAGACGGCATGCACTGCGTGGCTTTCGAACTTGCCGTGCGCAACTTCCTGTTTCATCAATGCGACTGCCTCGGCGGGCGTGAAAGCTGCGCGCCATGGCCGCGCCGAGCGTAAGGCGATCCAGACTGCAGCAACCGCCAGAAGGCGTTGCGCCGGCGACAAGGCATCCCCGCCCACGCCGCGAAAATAGCCGCTGCCGTCGTGTCGTTCATAGACATAAGAAGCCAGCCCGCCTTCTGCCGCCAGGCCGTCAATCTGACGCGCCGCACGCGAGGTCCAGTAAGGCGTCAGGCGCATGCGCTCCCAATCAGACTCGAGCAACCGTGTCGGCGTATTCCACAGGCTATTGGGCAAGGCGGCACGACCGATGCCGTGTATCAGGCCAGCGCGATAGAGCTGAGCGCCGGCCTGTTCATCAAGTCCCTGCAGGCTCGCCGCCGCCAGTGCCAGATCAGCAACCGCACGGGAATATCCCGCCATCCATGGCAACTTCAAATCAATCACATCGGCCACCAGGCTTAGCTGCACCTGATGGTCAGCGCCAGACAAAAAGCGGCTGGCCGCCGGCCCCGACCAGCTCATCTCGTTGAGTTCCGCGAGCCAGCCGTCAGCATGCTGTATGAGAGTGGCGACCAAGGCTGCCGGGTATTTGTGGTCAGCCTGCTCGCCTATGTAGCGCAAGGCAGCTTCCAGACCATGCGCCCGACTCAGAATCTCGAGATCACTGGCCAGCGCGACACCATAGACCAACAACGGCACTTCCTCGCTGGGCAATCCGTCTAGCCCGGCCTGACCGTCATAGGTAGCAAAGATGTGCCGCAAACTATTCTCGACACAAAGCGGCATGCCTAACGTGGCAGCGATATCTCCGGAGACTTCACAATGAATCTGCGCCAAGGGCGCAATCTTCTGCTGCATCCCGCTACCGGAAACAGACAAGGTATGCGTCAACATAGCGTTGCGCCCGCCAACATCATCGCCAAACAGCTCATCGAAGCCCGCAGCATTGGCCGTGCAGCCGGACCAACGCAACAACGACACCAGATGCGCGTGATGGCAATCTTGCTCGCCGCCACCGGCCGCGGCAACGGTTTGAGCGGCCAGCCAGCCGGTGCGGGCGGAATGATCTGTCGGACGCCCCATGCTGAGGTCGCCGATAAAAGCCAGTGCCAGGACGGCGTCACTGGCGAGGACAGCGTTGTCGCTTTGCATATAACGGAATACCTAATAAGAGTGGTGTCGAAACCGCTCTGGATCATACCTCAGGCATAGATCAGGCCAGCTCTCCGTCAATTGACCGATACCGCTCGCGCTCGAATTTGACAATACTGCGTCTGTCGTCAAACCCCTCACCCACTTTATTGGATCTCTATCATGTTCAAACGCAACACCATGGCAATGTTACTTGCCAGCGTCACCTTGACTATCTCTGGACTGGCATGCGCGGCACCGGTCGCCAGCGCTGAAACTACCGTGGTGATTGTTCATGGCGCCTTCGCCGACGGCTCGGATTGGGCTAAAGTTGTTCCTCTGCTGCAAGCCCGTGGCATCAAAGTGCGTGTGGTGCAAAACCCACTTTATTCATTGAGCGATGATGTCGCGGCGGCCAAACGCACCATCGATAATCAACCCGGTAAGGTGGTTCTGGTGGGGCATTCCTGGGGTGGCACCGTCATCACCGAAGCTGGCGCCGACAACAAGGTAGCAGCCTTGGTTTATGTCGCCGCGTTCGCGCCGGATGCAGGTCAATCGACGGCAGAAATGGGCAAGGATTTCCCAGCGCCACCGGGAGCCTCCCAGTTTGTGGCCGATGCAGCCGGTTTTCTCTCACTCTCCGAAGAGGGCATGGTGCATGACTTCGCACAGGATCTGCCACCTGAACAGGCACGCGTGATGGCGGCCATCCAGGGACCGATTCAGGCCAAAGCGTTTGGTGAAAAAACTACCGTTGCAGCATGGACCAGCAAACCGTCATGGTTCATCGTCAGTGCCAACGACCGCATGATTGCGCCTGATCTGGAACGCGCCATGGCCAAGAAAATCGGCGCCAAGGTGACCACATTGCCAACCAGCCATGTACCGCAACAATCACGTCCCAATGACGTGGCACAAGTCATCATTGACGCAGTTCAAACGGTCAGCAAATAAACTGTCTTCATCAGCACCTGCAGCGCGACTGCCTCACAACGGCAATTCCTCTGGCGCCACCGGATGTCCAAACAGGTATCCCTGATAATTGTGACAACCCAGTTCCGCCAAAAAGTCGCGCTGCGCCACCGTCTCCACACCTTCGGCGATAATCGCCAGATTCAAGGCGCTGCCCAGGGCAATAATACTTTTCGCAATGGCGACATCGTTGGCATCGGTCAGTATGTCTTTGACAAAGGAATGATCGATTTTCAACTGATCAATCGGCAGCCGCTTGAGCAAGGATAGCGACGAATAGCCAACGCCGAAATCATCCAGTGAAAAGGAAATGCCGTACGCTTTGAGAATCGACATTTTCTCGATGGTATCTTCCACATCTTCGACCATCATGGTTTCGGTCAACTCCAGCTTCAGGCAGCTAGGGTCAACGCCTGTTTCGGCGATGATCTGCGAGACATAGGCAATAAATTCGGGATGACGGAACTGCAAGGCACTGACATTGACGGCTATCATGAGCACAAGTTCAGGCCGCTCCTTTTTCCACTGCGCAGCTTGCCGGCAGGCTTGCAGCAACACCCATCGTCCGATCGATGAAATCAGCCCCGCGGCTTCCGCAACCGGTATGAAAATGCTGGGAGAAACCAGCCCGCGCACCGGATGCCGCCAGCGCAGCAGCGCTTCCACGCCGGTTATTTTCCCTTGAAAATCAACCTGTGGCTGATAGTGCAAAAATAACTGCCGCTGATCAAGCACGGAACGCAAATCGGCTTCCAGAGCAGTTCTGAAACTGACCGCATTTTCCATGTCAGCCAAAAACAGACAGAAGGTATTGCGACCGTTCCTCTTGGCCTGATACATGGCCAGATCGCCGCGCCTGAGAATATCTTGGACGCTGGTCTGATTGGCATCAAAGAAGGTGCCGCCAATACTGCAAGTGGTCTGGTAACTGATGCCGGAAAGATCAAAGCGGTCGGCAACCAGAACCAGAATTTTTTGCGCTGCCAGACGCACCGTCGCCTCAGCCTCTTCCTTGCGAATGCCCGATAGCAGCACGACAAATTCGTCGCCACCAAGGCGGCAGACCAGTTCCGGCATGCCGCTCATGGCCTGCAAGCGCCGTGATACCTGTAGTAAAAACTGGTCGCCAATATCATGTCCCAAGGTGTCGTTGAGATCCTTGAAATTGTCCAGATCGATCACCAGTAAAGCATTGGTTTTGCTGTCGTCGGTATTGGCGAGAATGATTTGCTGGACCCGTTTCACCAGCAACTGCCGGTTCGGCAATCCGGTCAACGGATCATAGTAAGCCAGCCGAGCCGTCTCTTGCTGCAATAGCTTTTGTTGCGTGATATCGGTTTGTGTGCCGACATAGTGTGTAACGTGATATTCGCGGTCACGCACCGCCGTCAAAGTCAGCCTCGCCATATAGGATTCGCCGGTCTTTTTCCTGGTTTCGACCTCGGCCTGCGCCTGACCGGTTTTTTGGACATCACTCCATATTTGATCACGATAGTCTTGCGTCTGGTTTTCCAGGTACATAGGCGCAATACGCCCCTGCGGCAGTTCCTCCAGACGATATCCCGTCAGTTTGACAAAGGCCTCATTGACATTCAGAACCTGTTTGCTGGACTCCATCACCCACATGGCTTCCTGCGATTGAAATACTGTCGCGGCAATGCGCAGCGATTGTTCACTAAAGCGCAGCTCCTTGGTCCTCAGCGCGACCTCGCGACGCAGGTAAGCGGCGATGGCAAACGCCGCCAGACATAAGACAATGGTTATCCCCAGGCCCCATAGAATGAATTTTGGCAAACGAGACTGCTTTCCAGGTCCCCATTTGTGCAAAATGTCGAAATACACTGAACCCGGGTCGGCCTGCCAAGCCGCCAGATGGGTATCGATGGCAGCAAGGACATCGGCATTGCGTCCTTTTCCGCTGGTGAAAAATACCTTGATTGGTTGAAAGACGATGGGCGTATCCACCACCCCGTATCTGGCGGCCAGGAGATCGCCAACTTGCTCGGTAGCAACCACGCCATCAGCTTTGTCCTCAGCCACCAGTTCGAAAGCCTCCTGCACCGTCTTAACTTCCACAAAAATGATGTGGATATTAGAATTTTCCAGTAACTGCTTAAGGTAAGCCTCCTGGATCGAGCCTGCCAGAATTGCCACGCGCTTGTTATTCAGATCAAAGAGTGAGTTGATCTGGACATGCCGATTGCGATACAGAATCGACCATCCATACAGCGCTGGAACCGAGTTAAAGTCATACAACGCCTGGCGTTCCTCCGAATAGGCCACGTCAGGCATCAGATCAATTTCTCCTGTCTGCAAGCCATGCAGACAGGCCTGCCATTGGCAAGCGACGAAATGCAGATGCCAATGCTCTTCCTCAGCGATTTTATTGATGATGTCTATATGGATGCCGGCAGGCTTGTGATTCTGGTCGAAGAATATTTTGGGCTCATTGTCATAGACACCGACGACCAGGTCTTTGGCAAGGCAGCTAGCGCTTACAAGCACCGCAAGGAAAAAAAATCGGCTCAATGAGCGCAGCAGATATCGCCGGGCAAACCATCGGCGCGCCATATCCAAACTTAACATTGGCATGAATACATCTTCATTGGTTTTTCTCAATTTCATGACCAGATGGGATTCCCATCCTTTTGCATATTATGCAATACATCTTCAGTATGTAGCATTGAAAATAGAACGCGTGCCAACGATCATTTTGCCTCATCGCGATTGCGGTATCAGAGCAATCATGCCCCAAGTCAAGAAACTCGACATGGAGCGCAGCACCCGTTTATGAAAATTTCCGCGAGAGAGAAATGTGGCTGGCGCGACCTGACTCAGGCGCACGTCTTTGCCAAGTGATCAGCAGCGCCAAGCTCCATATGCCGCAGCGCCCGATGCTGCCGCAAAACAATGCGCACATCCTCGGTTTGGGAAAGATAATGCAGCCCATCCCGCTCCTGAACAGCAAAGGTAATCGATTTTTCAAGTTCATTGAACAACAGCGCCGTCACCAACAAGCACGGCAAGATGAACATGAGTGCCACCAGAAGAAATTTAGGCAACAAGCGAAGTTGCTCCATTAATCTGCCGGCAGGAAACAAAACCACTGTCACAACAGTCCTTCGAGGTCTCGCAAAAGTGCTGGCGTAGTATGGCCATGCAATATGACGAAATTATGAAAAAAATATCCCGGAAATCACTACTAAATGGCAATTGGTGATAACTTAATCTAACGACAACAAATCGAACTCATTTCATAAATAGGCGCGAGATGCGTTCTACTCAGAAAGAGTGCTGGCAAGACGTACGACACGTCGCGTCGCGGTGCCGATGAGCCAATGCGGCAAGGAGTGCAACGCAGCCAGCGCCCTTTCTGGGTAGAACCCATCGGTTCCGGCCTGTTGATCAAATGAGTTCTAGTGATGATGCCAAAAAGCAAGTAAGAAATGGGCGGCATCATGGATGATTCGCAGCGGCAAGCATTGGGATACTCAAATTCATTGCCTGCGATGGCGTCCTTGCGATGCATGATGCAAAGAAGATCCGATTGAATGACATGCTCTCAATGCAATATTCGACACCATAGAGGTTAGCCATGAGCCTGCTGATGCCAGAAACCTTGTCGGAAATCATGCGCCATCACGTCACATTTTCTGAAAATGGCATTGCCATTTTTGATCCCGAGAATATCTTCGTGTACCACAACCATGCGTTTTCCGAGATGTTTGGATTGGAGGAGAGATCGTTCAATGGTCTGCATTCCGATCAATGGCTAAAGTGGATGTACGAGCATCGTGGCGGCGTCAATATCGAGTGGGATACGCTGCAAGGCTGGCTCGATTATGTGCATGGAGTGGTTCGTTCAAAACCGTTTCGACGCTTCGAAACTGACCTGGTCGATGGCAGATGGTTATTGATTAGCGAACAGATTTATGCGCCCGGTTATCTCGTGATGCATTGCGCCGATATTACCCAGCAAAAGCAAACCGAAAAGAAATTGAAAGAAGCCATCAGCGAGATCGCACTGCTGGCGCAAACCGACGAATTGACCGGCATGCCCAACAGACGATATGCGCTGAGCCGTTTGCAGGAAGAGTTTGCGCGAGCCCGGCGCTATCGGCATCCGTTTTGCGTCTCCATACTCGATCTCGATCATTTCAAGAATATCAACGATCGCTATGGTCATGCCAGCGGCGATGAGGTGCTAAAACATTTCTCCAAATTCATGCATTCACAGTTGCGTCGCGGCGATATCATCGGGCGCCTGGGCGGCGAAGAATTTTGCGTATTGTTGCTCGAAACCAGCATGGAGGAAGCGTTAGCGGCACTGACCAGAATGTCTCACTTGCTTGGCAATGAGCGCCTCGACCATATTGCGCCGCAATTTTCTTATTCCTTTTCTGGCGGCATTGCGACCTTGGCGGACAATCCGCAGCAAGACGCCCATTCCCTGCTCGCCAATGCCGACAAGGCACTGTATCAGGCAAAATCGGCCGGCAGGAACAGAGTCATGCCCTATCGGGATGAGCCATTCGGTAGTGCGCCCTTGCACTCGGAGAAAAGCCCACCCAATCCGTAATGCCGGCCCCTCAATGGCAAAACGTCCTGAGCGCCGACGTCAGCGGCGGCATCGCTATTCGCCTTTAATGTAGCAATCACACATCGCGATCAACCCAGCCAAATCTAGGGTATCCACGCGTGTCAACAAAATTTCCCGGACTTCGAAAATCTGAGTTCGGCTAGGGATAATCTCGGTGGCGGCGTGACACATCCAGCCAGTCAGCAAGCTGCGCAGTGCGATTGGCTCTAGCGTCGCCACTTCTTTACGCGTGGGCACGTGAGTATGGTATGGGTGCCGTCGCTTTCTTTCACCAGCTTTTTCCGCCGCGCGTAAATTACCATCCGGAATGCCAAAGTGCTCGTAATCATTCATAAAATGTTATTCCACTCAGGGGAGATCTCTAATGATCTGAAAATCGCCGTCTTTGATGGCGACAAAATTTTGTGCGTGCAATTTGTCAAGAACCAGTTTTAAATCCGGACTTTTCTGGTCAAAGAATATTTTCCGAATTTTCTTCTTCACATCCTCACAAAGTTGCGACCGATAGACAAAGGGGTCGAAGGGAATCGCCTGTGATTTCCACAGGACACGAATATCTGATCGTTTCACTTCCCCTGCATTGATCTGCGCCGCCAGACTGGAACTGGAGACAAAGGCGGCGTCAACGTCATTATTGAGCACGGCTCGCACAGACTGCTCATGGTTGCCTGAATACCCTACGCGTGCAAAATAGCTATCCAGCGAACTACCAATCTGACGTGCAAAGACATGTAGTGGAATCAGCGCACCGGAGGCACTGTCCGGATCGATCAAGGCCAGACGTTTTCCTTGCAGTGCAGCAATCGACTTGATCGGGCCACGCGCTCTGACGATCAGCAAAGAACGATAACTAGAAGAGCCAACGTCGTTAAAAATATCAGGAATCAGAAAAAGCGAGGCAAACGGCGTGATGCGCGCATCACTTTTGTGAGCAGAGACATACGCGGCCGGACCGAGACGGGCGAGATCAATCGCACCCGCCAGCAAGCCCTCGCTCACCGCACCGTAGGATGACGCAACAGTTACCGTTACCGGTATGCCCAGTGCTTTTTGCAGCGCATCAAATAGTGGTTGAAAAAACAGGGCTTGATCCTCTGTGTCGCCGTGCGGAATCAGGGCTACCCGCAAACTTGTCGGCCGCTCGCATGGAACGGCTGCAGACCAGGCCGGCGCCGCAGCAATGAACATCGCAGCGACCGCGACAGCATGACACAGACGCAGAAATTTGAACATGTTACTTTCTCGCTTCAAATTGGCACGAATTCGCCGGCCATCAATATCTGCTCTAGCTGTTCCGCCGCCACAGGTCTCTGTAAATAATAGCCCTGTACCTGATCGCATCCAATCGCTTTCAAATGCATAAGTTGCGCTTTACTTTCAACGCCTTCGGCAATCACTTTCAAACCCAGATTACGCGCCAGCGCAGCGGTTGATGCGACGATCAGCGCATCACTGTGGTCGCTATCGAGATCACGAATGAAAGAACGATCGATTTTCAATGCATAGAGCGGCAGCGTCTTGATATGGCTCAGGCTGGCGTAACCGGTTCCATAATCGTCAAGCGCAATGTTCAACCCTACTGCACGCAATTGATCCAGCGCATCTTTGGCATCCTGAACATTATCGATGAAGCAACTTTCGGTCACTTCAATTTCCAGCAGATCAGGGGCAATATCATATTTTTTGAGGGTATCAAGTATCGTCGTCAACAGTAACTTATCCCGTAATTGCTTGACCGATACGTTGATTGCCACCGGATACAAAGGAATGCCGGCTGCACGCCACTGCGCAAGCTGACGGCAAACCGCTTCGATCAACCAATTCCCCAGCGGGATGATCAGGTCGTACTCTTCTGCAAGTGGAATAAAATCGTTGGGATAGATCAGACCATGATCAGGATGCTGCCAACGTATGAGCGCTTCCAGACCAATCACATCAAGTGTCTGCAAATCGAACTTAGGCTGATAATGCAGGCAGAATTCATCGGTGCGCAGTGATTGTTTGAAGCGGAACAATAATTCGAGACTGCGCACCGAAGTGGCATTGAATGATGCGTCATAGAATCGGTAAGTGCCGCTACCGGCCTTTTTAGCGGCGTACATGGCGGCATCGGCGCTGGTCAGCAATTCATCGACGGTTTGCCCATCTTTCGGATACAGGGCAATTCCTATACTCGATGTCGTTTCGACGTTATGCCCTTCCAAATTCAAATACGGCTCACTAATCGCCTTGACCAGCTCCTTGCCTATTTCAGCGATGCGCCCCTCGTGCTCGACCTCGGAAATCAGGATCGCAAACTCATCACCGCCAAGACGGGCAACCAAATCGTACTCCCGCAATACCAAGCGCAGCCGCTTGCCCACCGCTTGCAACAAGGCGTCGCCGACGGCGTGACCAAGGGTATCGTTGATCACCTTGAACTTGTCCAGATCAAGAAAAAACACCGCATAAAATTTACGACTGCGTTTGGCCCGTGCCAACTCTTTGCTGGCAATCTCATGAAACAGCATGCGATTGGGAATACCGGTCAGAAAATCATGTGAAGCCAATTGATACGCACGCGATTTTTCTTGCTCCAACTGAGCGATAAGGGCGCTCTTTTCGTGTTCCGAGCTGAGTAATTTCTGGTAGAGCCGCCGGCGCCGATGCGCCAATTTCATCAGCGTGAGGGAAAACAGCAAGACAACTAACGACATCAGCGTTGCCTGCGACAGATATTCCTCGTGTGACAGTTTGAGTTTGCCCAAAACATAAGCAGGATCGCGACTGACAATGACCGCCAGCGGAAAATGCTCAAGTTTTTTATGTACGCCGATTTGCGGCTCAAGCTCACCTGGACGTACGACATGTATCTCGCCGTCCTTCTTGTCATCAGTCAAGAATAACGCATAGTCCTTGCCTGCAAAATTTTTGCCGCCTGAGATGATGCCGCCGCTCAACTCTGCCAGCTGAAAACCGCCTGAGTTTAATATTTCGATACGACTTCCGCTGCCTATGCTGACATCCTTGTATTTTTTAAGAAAATAATCCAGGTCCAAGATGGCAGCAAAAAAGCCCAGCAAGTGCTCCTTGTGGTTTTCTAAAGGAATCAGCAGCGGAACTCGCCAGGTATAGCCATCGTTTTTTATCGGCGAGCTGATGATCATGCCGCCCTGCGGCGGCCTATAAAGCAAGGAAGAAAAAAAGGCGGCGTTGATCAGTTCTGCGAATTCCGGCTCTTGCTTCTGATACGCAGAGGAGTATGCCAACTTGCCATCGGCATCAAAAATGGCAACGCGTAGATAGTTGGAGTCCCCCAGAAACAAGGGCGAAAGATACCGAGAAGAATGTGCGTCGCCCTGCAACACTGATGTCCCAATTTTTGAATAGAGCTGCGCCTTACTCAACACCTCTTCTAAATTTGAGGAAATGATGGTCGCCACATTCTTGCTATCCGATATCGAGCTCTCGATGGCGAGCGCTTTTTCATTGCGGATACGCGTAAAGGTGACTGTCCAGATGACAATAAGTAAAAGACAACACAATAAAGCGTATATCAAGAACAAACCACGGCCACTATGCAATGCTGTCGTCAGCCATTTCGGCTTTATCGTAAATCTCAATTGCACGCTGGTGCCTCAATTAGATAAATCTCTGCATGGCAATGCCATGTGCTTTAAATAAATACTGTTCACGACTTTTACGAAGACGCGTCAATGACATCTATTGTATCAATCACTCGCCTCTCTGATGACCGGAAATACAAGAGAGATTTTATCGGCGACACATATGAGAGAAAATCACGGACAGCCTTTACAGTCAAGGATTTCATGAGGGGGAAATTGCCAACAAGACAATAAAGCCGAACGCTATACGCAACATGCACCGCTAACGACACCTTGGTAGATCGCTTCAGTCTATCCGTGGTTGATGACCTGCTCATCAATTGCCGCCGCTGGCAGACGCAAACATCTTGACCAATTGCACAGAAATTTCTTCCGCTTGGACGACATGATGGCAAAACGACATCATGCAACGACAACCCCACATCGCAGCGCCCTGCTTTCGCGCCGGACCACCAAACTGCTGTTTGCAATGACGGCACAGCGACATCACCGAACGCTAGAACCTGTTTCAGGCGAAAATCTTTATCAACAACGGCCTGCGCACGTCCAAGCCGATCGCCTCAATATTGTCGATAGCCATCTGCGTTACACTGATTGCCACCCCATTCTCACTCAATGCTTTTACTTTCCTGGAGACCTCATGTCCACTCAAGCAGCATTCGAATTATTTGCATTTTGGCGCTCATCGGCCACTTATCGCGTCAGGGTTGCGTTGAATCTAAAGGGGCTGTCGGCACAGGAATATTTCGTCAATCTAGATACTGGAGAGCAACACAAGCCGGAATTCCTCAAGCTCAATCCTATGGCGACGATTCCCGCCATGCTGCAAAGCGGCCATGCGCCATTGACGCAATCACTCGCCATCCTGGAATTCCTGGAAGAATTGCAACCAGCACCGGCATTGCTGCCGGCCGGTCTGCATGCGCGCGCACGCGTGCGCTCACTCGCGGCGATGCTGGCTGCTGACACGCATCCTTTAATCACGCCACGGGTAAAAAAATATTTGATGGGCACAGGCGGTTTTGATGATGCCAAGTGGCGTGCCTGGCAAATCAACTGGTTCAGCACCGGCTTGCAAGCCATTGAACAGCGACTCGCCACAGAGCCGGAAGTGGGCAACTTCTGTCATGGCGACAGTCCTACCATGGCCGACATTTGTCTGGCCAGCATTATTGTGGTGACCCGGGTTTTCAAGATCACGATCGCAGATATTCCTACCGTTGATCGCATCATGCGCAACTGTGAAGCGCTGGAGGCCTTTGCCAAAGCCGATCCGCAGCGGCAACAGGGGGCGCCGGCGTAACCGGCCTTCATCCAATCCTGCGCTAGGCAAGTCTGCCTGGCGTGCTCTGCCACTGTAAGCGAGCCGCTTCGACGTTGCGCTTCGCACTCAAATAGTCCAAGGAATAAAAATGGCCGTCAGCGTCTTCGACATTTTCAAAATCGGTATCGGCCCGTCCAGTTCGCATACCGTCGGTCCGATGCGCGCAGCACTGATGTTCGCTCACCATCTGCGCGACGACCACACGCTCGCCACGACACACGAAATCCGCATCTCTTTGTACGGCTCGCTCGGCGCCACCGGAAAAGGACACGGCACCGACAAAGGCGTCATCCTTGGCTTGATGGGGCATGCGCCCGACAGCATCAATCCGGACTTGATCGGCGACCTGATCGATGCGATGCGAAAAACCAGCACACTGCGCCTGCTTAACGAACAGACCGTGCGTTTTGTGGAAAAAGAACATATTGTATTTTATCGCCGCGAAGCCATGCCGGAACATCCGAACGGGATGAAATTCGAAGCCTTCGATCTCGACAAGAAACTCATTGCCAGCAAATCCTATCTATCGGTAGGCGGCGGCTTTGTGGTCACCGCCGGCGCCCCCAATGCACAGGTGTTTGCCGCCGCCAGTCAATTGCCCTATGCGTTTTCCAGTGGCGATGAACTGCTCAAGGTCTGTGCCGACAACCAGATGAGCGTAGCCCAGATCATGTGGGAAAACGAAAAGACCTGGCGCAGCGCTGAAGAAATCCGCAGTCAACTATTGCATATCTGGGCAGTCATGCAAGCCTGCGTCAAGCGCGGCTGTCATTCCACCGATGCCATGCCCGGACCGCTGCAGGTACGCAGGCGGGCTCCGGCGCTGTACCAGCAACTCACCAAGCATGCCGAACGAGGTCTGGCCGATCCACTCTCGGTGCTGGACTGGATCAACCTGTATGCCATGGCGGTCAATGAAGAAAACGCCTGCGGCGGCCGGGTCGTGACCGCGCCGACCAACGGTGCCGCCGGTATCGTGCCGGCGGTGCTGCATTATTACGAGCGCTTCTTCCCGAGCGCCAGCGAAGATGGTGTGATTGATTTTCTCCTGACCGCCGCCGCCATCGGTATTCTCTACAAACTGAACGCCTCGATTTCAGGTGCGGAAGTCGGCTGCCAGGGCGAAGTCGGTGTCGCCTGCTCGATGGCGGCGGGCGCGCTGTGCGCGGTCAGCGGCGGCTCGGTTGAACAGGTTGAAAACGCTGCCGAAATCGGCATGGAGCACAATCTGGGATTGACCTGCGACCCGGTCGGTGGACTGGTGCAGATTCCCTGTATCGAGCGCAATGCCATGGGCGCCAGCAAAGCGGTCACCGCTGCGCGCATGGCCTTGCGTGGAGACGGCAAACACTTTGTCTCGCTCGATTCGGTCATCAAGACGATGAAAGAAACCGGCGCCGACATGAAGACCAAATACAAGGAAACCTCGCGCGGCGGTCTGGCGGTGAACATCGTCGAGTGCTGAACCCGGCACCCGGCTACATTACTCGTCCCACAGTTGGTTGAGCTTGGCGATATGCTCGTCTGCGGCATGGCGCAGCAGTACTGTTGCCGCCAGAGACAGACGCAACAAACTGGCCGCATCTGTTTTGCCGATGGTGGGCGCGGCTGCATCGCCGGGGTCGGCATCCAGATTGGTTTCACGGATGAGCTCGCTGGACAAAATGAGATGCAGGCTGGAATTGACGCCGGCAGCGATATCGCGCGAAAACTCGATGATAGCGGCGAATCGTTCTTCCCGGCCGGGGCCGGAAATCCAGCGAAAGTCTTGATGGGTTGGGGCGATGGGGTGTTGGTCAGGTGTGGTGAAATTGGGCATGTGGGAATCCTTTAAACATGAAGGAACCACCGTGCTGCAAGAATTCTGCATCGAAGTGGCGGCTTTCCTTTGTGTGTTTCGAGCTTCCCAACTCGGTCCTCTCTTTCTCAAGGACAAGTGAAGTATTGGCCGCACAAACAGCCAGTGCCAAGTGATTTGCCGATCGTCATTGGTATGCGGTGCGATTTTTAACAGATGAAACGCACAGACTATTTTCCTATTTCTTGGCGACGTGGTTGCTGAATCTGGGTCTTCTTCGGACGACCTAGCCGGGGGTAGCTCGGCAACGCACCCTCGTCCGAAGAAAACAAAAATCAAGCAACACACCGATTCCCTTGCGACGTTCTTGGCAAATTTCCCTGAACCCTGAAAAGCCAGAAAAGCCAGAAAAGCCAAAAAAACCGGAAAAACATTGCATAGTGGACCTCTTGAATCACACATTCGCAACATACCTCAAAGAACAACATTCCAGGCACATCGTCAATGTTAAAAAAATTCACCAAAAACACACAAAATAGACGCAAAAGTACCCAACAAATATTTACTTTGGTTTGCAATTAGTTCTTGTGTCGTTATACTGCTGACAACTTTCTGACGTATCAAGCCACAGATCTATCTTCAACAAGGACGAAGAAACCTGACATGCAGCCTTTCTTTCCTCTTTCCTCCGAACGCAAGTTTGGGCTGATGTTCGCTGCATTCTTCTGCCTGCTGGGGGTGCGCGCATTCTGGCATCATCGCCCTACCGCACCGTTGTTGCTGCTGCTGGCGCTGCTTTGTCTGCTGGCCGCGGTGCTGCTGCCGCAGATACTGGCGCCGTTGACCAAGGCCTGGTTTCTATTGGGCAATGCGATGGGCAAGATCGTCAGTCCGATCGTGCTGGGTGCCATCTTTTTCCTCTGCATCACACCTGTCGGTCTGCTGCAACGCCTGATGGGACGGGACTCCCTGAAAATGCGCGCCAAGAGCCGCCATGTCAGCAGTCATTGGATAGATCGCGAGCCACCCGGCCCCGACGCATCTTCATTTAAAAATCAATTTTAAGGCGGTTCATGTCATTCCTTTCCGAACTGTGGGCGTTTTTGCGCCAGCGTAAAAAACTGTGGCTGTTACCGATGATTGTCGTGATGGTGATTCTTGGTGCTTTGCTCATTTTTGCCCAAACCTCCATCCTCGCCCCCTTCATCTACACCTTGTTCTGATATGAAGATTCTTGGAATCTCGGCCTTCTATCACGACGCGGCGGCCTGTCTGGTGGCCGATGGTGAGATTGTCGCGGCCGCCCAGGAAGAGCGCTTTACGCGCAAGAAGCACGATCAGGACTTCCCGGTACAGGCGATTGCTTATTGCCTGCAACAGGCCGGCTGCCTGCCGGCCGAGATTGATCAGGTCGTCTTCTACGACAAGCCCTTCCTCAAATTCGAACGTCTGCTGGAAACCTATCTGGCGTTTGCGCCACGCGGCTTTGTGTCGTTTGCCAAAGCGCTGCCGCTCTGGCTCAAGGATAAGTTATTCCAAAAGCGCGCCATCGAGGATGCACTCAAGGCACTGTGGGGTGAAGACGTCGACTGGTCGGCACGGCTGCTGTTTTCCGAGCATCACTTGAGCCATGCGGCCAGCGCCTTTTTCCCGTCGCCCTTTGAAGAAGCTGCAGTCTTGACCATGGACGGCGTCGGCGAATGGACCACCACTTCGCTGGCCATCGGCAAAGGCAATCGTCTTGAGGTGCACAAGGAAATCCATTTTCCGCATTCGCTGGGGCTGCTGTATTCGGCGATGACCTATTACCTCGGCTTCAAGGTCAATTCGGGCGAATACAAGGTCATGGGACTAGCGCCTTACGGCACGCCCAAATATGCCGATCTGATCCGTAAACACCTGCTGGATCTGAAGGAAGATGGCTCCTTTGCCCTGGACATGCAGTATTTCAATTACTGCACCGGTCTGACCATGACCAGCAGCAAATTTCACCAGTTGTTTGGTGCCCCACCGCGCCAACCTGAATCCCCATTGACGCAAAGAGAAATGGATCTGGCCGCCTCGCTGCAAGCAGTCACCGAAGAAGTCGTCATCGGACTGGCACGCGGGATTGCCAAATCAACCGGGCAAAAAAACCTGTGCCTGGCCGGCGGCGTGGCGCTGAACTGCGTAGCCAATGGCAAATTGCTGCGCGCCAACATCTTTGAAAACATCTGGATTCAACCAGCGGCCGGCGATGCCGGTGGTGCCGTCGGCGCCGCGCTGGGCGCCTACTATATGGTGCATGGCAAGCCCCGTCAGGTGACGCCGGGACGCGATGCCATGCAAGGCTCCTATCTCGGCCCCAGCTATGCGCAAGACGATATCGAACGGCGCCTGCATGCCGCCGGCGCCATCTTTAGCACGCTGGCAGATGCCGACATCATCGACACCGCAGCACAGGCGCTGGCCGCAGGCAAAGCGCTGGGCTGGCATCAGGGCCGTATGGAGTTTGGCCCGCGCGCTTTGGGTGGACGCTCGATTATCGGCGACCCGCGCTCGCCAGAGATGCAGAAACTGCTGAATCTGAAGGTCAAATACCGCGAATCGTTCCGCCCGTTTGCGCCCAGCGTCTTGCGCGAGGACGTCGCCGAGTGGTTCGAGCTCGATGGCGACAGCCCCTATATGCTGTTGGTCGCCGACATCAAGGCAGATAAGCGCATTGCCATGTCGGCGCAAGAGCAGCAACTGTTCGGCATCGACAAACTCAATGTGGCGCGTTCCAGCATTCCGGCCGTCACCCACGTTGATTATTCGGCGCGCATACAGACGGTGCATGCCGAGACCAACCCGCACTACCATGCGCTGATCAAGCGCTTCAAGGAATTGACCGGTTGCCCCATTGTTGTCAACACCTCGTTCAATGTGCGCGGCGAACCTATCGTGTCCACGCCCGAGGATGCCTTCCGCTGCTTCATGGGATGCGAAATTGAAATGTTGGTGGTCGGCAATTGCCTGCTGCACAAAGAACAACAAAACGCCGCGCTCAAGCAGAGCTACGAAGGCGCTTACGAACTGGATTGACGATGACCAAGAGCAATTGGGGCAAATGGGTGGCCAGCGCCGCGCTGGCGGCGGCTGTCGTGCTGGGGCTATTGTGCTGGCGCGAGAAAAATGTCGGCTTGCTGCTGTGGACGATCGGCTGCGCCGCCATGGCGATCACGATCGCCGTGCGGCGCTGTAAAAATACGTTTTTATTCATCACCTCGCTCAGTATTTCGCTGGCCATTGCAGAAACCGTGCTGGCCTTGCACAACCCGGTTCAGTCCAAGACCCATTTCGACCCCACCAGCGGTTTCGTCAATAACTACTGGTACTACAGCGACATCGGCGGCCAGCCAAGGCCGGGAGTACACACCGCGCGTTCACTCGATCAACACGATCAGGTGGTCTACGATGTTACCTATGCCATCGGTAGTGATGGTTTTCGCGTCACGCCAGGAGCTGCGAGCACAACAGGTAAGAAACTGATCCACATCAATTTTTTCGGCTGTTCTTTCACCTTTGGCGAAGGACTGCAAGACCGCCAGACGCTGCCCTACTTCACCCAGACTGAAGGCAAGGATATTGCGGTCAAGAATTATGGCGTGAGCGGCTATGGCGTGCATCAGGCCCTGGCGATCATGCAGAGCGAGCGCCGCCCGCCAGGTGACGTCAATTTTTTGCTGACCGCGCCCTGGCATGCTGATCGCTCAGCCTGCATCCCCAGCTATGCTGCCGGTTCGCCGCGCTATCAGCTGGATGCACATGGCCAATTGGTACGAGCAGGATTTTGCGGTGGCAATGCCCTCACCAAACGCTCGGCCATTGTCAGCTCGCTCAAGACCTTGATGCATTACGGCGGCAGCCAGGATCAGCAAATTGCCCTGTATCTGGCGATCATCAAGCAAATGGCGGTGCTCTCCAAAGAACGCGGGCAGATGTTTGTGATCGGCTTCATCAAGGCCGATCAAGACTTCTTTCAGGGTAGTTGGTCCAACGACAAGATTGTTGCGGCATTACGCCAGGATGGCATTACTGTCATCGACATGACCTTAGCTGCGACCAGCGAACAAACCCAGATGGCGTATTTCCTCAGCCCGCTGGACAAACACCCGTCGATGCTGGCCAACAAAACGCGCGCCGAGCTCTTGCTGAACTATCTGCAAACCGAGCCACAGCCCGCTAAAAAATAATTGTCCGTGGCGGGAATAAGCAAGCCGGCCATTCGTCTTACTGTGCATAAACGCATTGAATGGAGCTGCTTGCAGCATTGCCATGAGTAAAGACATTACCGACGACGACTTGCGCGCACTGCTGCCTCGGCTGCGGCGCTTCGCCTTGTCGCTCACGCGCCATGAGAACAGTGCCGACGACCTGGTGCAATCCTGCCTTGAGCGTGCCTTGTCGCGCAGCAACCGGCGTCAGCCGGACGGCGATTTGCGGGCCTGGCTGTTTCAGATCATGTATCGCCAGTTTCTTGACGGCCAGCGCCGCGCCAAGCGCTATGCTGGCTTGCTGTCGCTGTTCGGACATCACGAAGAAGAGCTGGCACCGTCGGCCGAAGACGTCGCCATGTCGCGTGCGGCCTTGCAAGATTTCAACAAACTACCAGCCGAACAACGCGCCTTGCTGCTGCTGGTCTCGGTCGAAGGACTGAGTTATCAAGAAGTGGCTGACACCATGGGCATTCCTATCGGCACCGTGATGTCGCGTCTTTCCCGCGGCCGCAAAGCGCTACGCGCACTCAATGACGGCCAGCCTGACACTCCTAGCTTACGGATTCTGAAATGAACGCCTTCTCCCCGAGCGAATACGATCTGCACGCCTACGTCGACGATCAGTTGGACCAGGCGGCCCGCAGCAACATGGAGCTGTATCTGGCCAGCCATCCTGAGGCAGCGCAGGAAGTGGAACAATTACGCCAGCAAGCGCAACAACTGCGCACCGCGCTGGAGGCGCTGGTTGCCGCGCCGCTGCCACCGCGCCTGGATCCGTTTCGGATTCGTCGCAGCCTGCGCGCGCACACGCAACGCCACCTGGCAATGGCCGCGTCACTGCTACTGACCTTGAGCCTGGGTACCCTGGGCGGCTGGCAACTGCGCGACATGTCGATGCGTAAAACCTATCTGCCCATGGCCGACGCAACCCAGGCTTATCGCCTGTTTGCCAGTGGCGACATGGCGCAGAAAGTTGACATGAAAACCAGCGCGCCCAATGAATTGCAAAACTGGCTCAACCAGCATTTTATCCAGACGGCACCGCTGCCGGACTTCAGCGTGTATGGTTTCAAACCGGTGGGCGGACGCCTGATGGCCAGCGACAAAGGCGCTGCGGCAATGGTGCTGTACCAGAACGAGCAAGGTCAGGCCATCGTGTATTACATACGCCCGCCTGGTGAGTTGTTCAACTTCGGCACGGGCAATCGTCAGGACGGCGATCTGTTGACCCAGTATTGGCGTCAGGGACGCTACTTCTATGCCGTCGTCAGTCGCGCCGATACCGCCGCAGCGCTGCCGGTGCAAAGAGCGATCGAGCCCAACCGACCGCAATCTTGATTTCCCGCAACAAAAAGCCACCGCTGATCGCAGCGGGTGGCGGCCTGCGCCCAGCGTTTATGTGAGTTTGTGTGAATTCGTCTCGATTTGCGTGACTCACCACGCTGCGTGCTGCTTGCCTACGTCGATCTTCCCGCTGTTCATTACCACCACCCCTACCAAGGAAAAACCGCCATGCGCAACAAAACTGCATTACTGAAATCGACCCTCGCCGGCATCGCCGCCCTGCTTCTGACACACAGTGCATGGGCCGACGACAATACGCCAACGACGGCGATCAAGAACGTGGTACTGGTCCACGGTGCCTATGCCGATGGTTCATGCTGGTCAGAAGTCGTTGCACGGCTGCAAAAGGCCGGGCTGCATGTGACCTCCGTACAAAATCCGTTGACCTCGCTGACTGACGACGTCGAGGCAACCCGCCGTATCCTGGCCTTGCAAGACGGCCCCACCATCCTGGTGGGTCATTCATGGGCAGGCACCGTCATCAGCGAAGCCGGCATCGATCCCAAGGTGGCTGGTCTGGTCTATATCGCCGCACGCGCCCCGGACGCCGGCGAAGACTATGGCGCACTGGCGGCGCAATTCCCGACGCCGCCGGCCAGTGCCGGTCTGGTCAAGTCAGGAGGCTTCGCCCAGTTGAGTGAAGAAGCCTTCCTGCGCGACTTCGCCGGCGACATTGAGCCGCTCAAGGCCAAGGTCATGTATGCCGAACAGGGACGCATCTCGGCGACCCTGTTTGCTGCCCGCACCACGCAGGCAGCATGGCGCACCAAGCCGAGCTGGTACGCCATCTCGACCAATGACCGTACCACCTCGCCACAGCTGGAACATTTTCTGGCGCAGCGCATGCATGCCAAGACCATCGAAGTGGCCTCCAGCCATCTGTCGATGCTGTCGCATCCTGATGAAATCGCCAATCTGATTCTGGAGGCGACCGCTCAGGCGCATTGATGCCCTAAATTACCACTGGCGCAAAACTCTTGACCAGATCATCAAGGCGCTTGATCTGTGTCAACAGCGGCTCCAACTGTGCCAGCGGCAACGCACTCGGACCGTCGCATTTGGCCTGCGACGGCTCCGGATGCGCTTCGATAAACAAGCCCGCCAGACCCAGTGCCATACCGGCACGCGCCAGCTCCACCAGTTGCTCGCGGCGCCCGCCGGATGCCAGCGCGCCGGCTTCACGCTGTTGCAATGCGTGCGTCACATCGAAAATCACCGGCACATCATCGGTGACCTTGCGCATCACGCCAAAGCCCAGCATATCGACCACCAAATTGTCGTAACCAAAACACGTGCCGCGATCGCAAAGAATCAGATTCTGGTTGCCTGCCTCATGGAATTTCTCGACGATATTCTTCACTTGCGAGGGGCTCAGAAACTGCGGCTTCTTGATGTTGATGATTTTCCCGGTCTGCGCCAGCGCCACCACCAGATCCGTTTGCCGCGCCAGGAACGCCGGCAGTTGCAGCACGTCGGCTACCGTGGCCACCACGGCAGCTTGTGCCGTCTCATGCACATCGGTCAGTACCGGCACCTCAAATTCCTTGCGCACGTCCTCCAAAATACGCAAACCTTCGTCGATGCCGGGTCCGCGGTAGGAATGAATCGAAGAACGATTGGCCTTGTCAAAGCTGCCCTTGAAGACATAAGGAACATCCAGCTTCTTGGCAACCCGCACAAATTCAGCTGCGGTACGAAACGCCAAATCCTTGCTCTCCAGCACATTGACTCCGCCGAATAGAACAAATGGCGCCGTGTTGGAAACACGGATACTTGGATTGACAAAAACCGTCTGCATTGCATTAACTCCTTGCATAGTGAGTGAGGACCATCTGCGAGCGCCTCAGTTCGGTTCCAGCATGCCGAACCAGGCGACCAACAGAATGACCAGTAAAGATAAACCGATTTCAACAACGCTGACCCAGAAGAACAGACCTGCAGCCTGCCTGGAACGCTTCATGCGCGGCAAGAGCAGGTAGCGATTGATCAGCGCTAGCAGCGCCATGAGCATGACCAGCGCAATCTTCAGCGTCAACAGCATTTGATAAGGATACGACCAGTCCAGCGGCAAACCACCGATGATCAAAAACATACTGACAATGCCGCTCAACAACACCAATGAGACGGCCACATGTCCTGCCGTTGAAAACCGCATCAACGCGGTTTTGGCCGGTGTTGCCAACAACGGCTCGCGCAAACGCGGCAATAGCAGCAACACCACCGGCAAAGCACCCAGCCAGGCACCGGCGCTGAGTAGATGCAGCACATCATTGATCTGATGCAGCCAAGCGGTCCAGGCATGCCCCAACAGCGCATGGCCGGTAAGCGCCAGGCTGGCAAGCAGCAAGCCACTGGCCAACGCATGCGCCGCGATGGTGGCACCAGAACCGAGTGCCCCGGCACCAGCCAACAACAAGCTAGCGATAAGCTGACACCACCAGGCGGTGCCGATACTCGTGCCATTGGCCACGCTAACAAGCATCGACCAATGCGTGGCATCTTGCCAACCATCACCAATGATGGCGGTATGCAAAGGCAGCGATGCCAAGCTGGTGAGCGCGCAGCAAACACAGGCGACACGCCTGCTTGAGGCCAGTTGCGTCCACACTTGCATGCGCAGCACCGACGGCACCAGCGTGCCGAGATAGATCGCGGCGCCCCATAGGAACAATGCAGCGCCGTCAAAAACAAAACGGCAGACGGCCAGTGTCAGATCAGGTGAGATCAAGGCGCAACACTAAATTGATAGGAGCCGCTGGTCTTGTGGCCATCAACCGAGAGTGCGTGCCAATCAACGGTATAGCCGCCCGGCGCCAGTCGGACCGGCAACGGCACCATCAGGGTGTTGCCGTCCTCCATCAAACGGGCTGCGCCAAGCTTGATGTCCTGCGCGCCGGGACCGGTCAGCTTGATGCCACTGAATGGCAAATTCAGACCTTCCGAAAAATGCAGATGCAGCTCGGCTGGCGCCACCACCACGGCCTGATCGGCCGGCTGCGCCGATTGCAGATGCGCATGCGCCCAGACATGAGCGACCAAGAACATATAGCTCAGAACGATCAGCGCAATAGCACGTAGCAAGCGTGACATGAAGGATTCCTTTGTGATGGGAGTGGCAATCGCCAGCAAAGATTATAGCGCCGCATGGCACTTCGGCGCGGCTCACCAATGATGCCGATTTCTGGTATGGTCGATAGGCCTTAACCCGACCCATTTATACGTTTTTTCGCCTAATTTACGATGCCTCTTCTTAACTTAACAAAAATTGCCGACGCCTTACCACTTGCCTGGAAATCCACCATACTCGGCGAGGTCGGTCCGGCGCGCATCAAAGTCCTCAGAATGGACGAGATGTCTTATGCAGAAGAAGTGCACGACTATAACGAAGGACTACTGGTGGTGAGTGGTCGCATGCTACTGGAAGTCGCCGGAGAACGCGTTGAGGTCAATGCCGGCGAACTGTATATCGCCCAGGCACAGATTGCCCACGCCGTACTGCCAGGCAGCCAAGGCTGCCTGGTGATCATTGACGTGTGAGGCTGCGAGAATGCAGCGACTGGCCATTGCAGCCGGCACTGCCGGCGCCCCGACAAAACCAACCGAGACCAATTCATGACCAAGCTCTCAGCATTGCGCTCTAGCATCCCGCCGTTTTTGCATCTTGTCATCGCCATCGGCATCAGTGCGCCGGCCATCTCGGCCAGCGCCGCTGAAATACTGCTATGGAGCGCCGGTGCGGCACAAAATCCGGTGGCGCAACTGGTGCAAACATATCAACAAAGTTCCGGCAATACCGTCAAGGCAGAATACGCGCCGGTGGGCGTGTTGATGCAAAGACTGGCCGCCGGCGGCAAACCGGATGTGCTGATCGTCACGCAAGATGTGATGGGCGAGATCGAGCGTCATGGCTGGGCAGTGAGCAGGTCGACCACTCCGCTGGGCAGCGTGGGCGTCGGCGTAGCGGTCAAGGAAGGCGCGCCGCTACCTGACATTTCTACACCCGATGCGCTGCGCGCAAGCTTGCTCAAGGCCAAGAGCATCACCTACATCGATCCCAACAACGGTACCAGCGGCAAGCACTTTGCCGCCGTCTTGGAACAGTTGGGCATCGCCGATCAGGTCAAGAACAAAACCACATTGGGTAAAGTCGGCTTTGTGGTGGAGCCGGTGGCGCGCGGTGAAATTGAACTGGGTATCCAGCAAATCACCGAAATCCTTCCCGTCAAAGGCGTCACCTTGGTGGGCCCGCTGCCGGCGCCACTGCAAAAGATCACCACCTATGCCGTGACGCTGGGCAGCGCCGCACGTGACGCTGGGGCGGCCACAGAATTCATCCACTATTTGAAACAGGACAGCGCTGCTGCCGTCTTCAAGGCCAAAGGCTTCTCTGTGCCCTGACCTAGCACCAGCCGTGCTTACACGGCATTAGGCTGCCATCTCCGCGCGATACAGGATCGGCAATGCGTGCGAGATTGCCAGCCTCTTGATCTGACGAAATTGACATATCGTCCAATATAAGACAATATGTCAATCATGAAATTGAAAACACCAGAGCAAACGCTACTGCTCGAACAAATGAAACAAGTGGCCGATGGCTTGGCGCGCACGTTTGCGCCCTTCTGCGAGGTGGTGTTGCACGATTTGCTTGACCCACAGCACGCGGTGCTGGCCATTCACAACAATCTATCCGGTCGCGAAGTCGGGCAACCCGCTACTGAACTGGGCTTGGCGCGCATTGTTGACCCGCAATATGCGCAGGTCATTGCCAACTATGCGAACCAGTTCGCCGACGGTCGGCAGGTCAAAAGCACCTCGATCGGCATCAAAGATGGCCAAGGCCGCTACATCGCAGCACTGTGCATGAACGTTGATCTGACGATGTTCCAAGGCTTCCAAGGAATGCTCAACCAGTTCGCGGCGGTTCAGGGCAGCGCGCCTGCGCAAGAATCCTTGGATCCAGCGGGCACAGATGCGATTCGAGCACGGATAGATCAATTTGCCGCGCGCTTGGCAAGCACCCCGCGCGCGCTCAAGACAGAGGACCGTCGGGCACTCATGAAAGACCTCAAATCGGCAGGCCTGCTGGAGATGCGCCGCGCCATGGAGACCATCGCCGCCCATCTGGGTGTCTCGCGCGCATCGGTCTATAGCTATGCCAAATAATTCCACGCTTTTATTGATCGACAAACAGGTGGTCGAACAACTGCTGGTACCGGAGGACGTGATCGCTACCGTGCGCGAGGCATTTTTGCTGCACAGTGCGCGTGAGGGTCGGGGCTTTCCGGTGGTCCGTGAGGCTTTGGCCAGCGGTGCCATCTTTGGCATCAAGTCGGGCGACGTGCAGTCGCAGGGCCTGTTGGGCTTCAAGGCTGCGGGGTTTTGGCCTGCCAATCGCGCCCAGGGCAGCGAAGCGCATCAGGCCACAATTATCCTGTTTGATCCCGCGACCGGACGTCCGCAGAGCATCATCGACGGCAATGCGATCACCACGGCCCGCACTGCAGCGGCCGGGGCTATCGCTCTGCAGACCTTGGCGCGTCCGGAAAGTAGTCATATCACGGTGTTTGGCACCGGCGTGCAAGCCACCGCACAACTCAGATTGGCGCTGCAAACCTTGCCGGCGCTCACCTGCCTGCGCTATCTCTCTCACGACCGCAAAGCCGATTTACGCTTCGAGGCGCAGTTCCCTGGCTGGGACATCGCTTGCGCCACTGACGCCAATGCTGCAGTAGCGCAAAGCGATGTGGTCATCACCGCCACACCAGGCAGCGGGCCGCTGTTCGCCGCCGAGGCCGTACGCCCAGGCACGCACCTCAATTGCGTCGGCGCCGACACCCGTGGCAAACGAGAGTTGCCGCCCAAGCTACTGGAGCTGGCACATCGATTTGTCGACGATCGTGAGCAAGCCGGCACACTGGGCGAACACCAATGGGCATCGCAACTTGACTGTACAGAGATTGGCGATCTGCTCGCAGGCAAGACACACTTTGTGCGCCGCGATAGGGATATCACCGTATTCGACATGACCGGATTGGCCTTGCAGGACCTCACCGTCGGCAGGTTCATTGCGCAACGTGCCTCGATACAGGATCTAGGTCAACGCGTGGCTTGGCCGTGGTAATTTTTTTGAAAAGGAAAACATCGTGAACAATCTTCCCACTTACGAGAACGTCGTCGCTGCGGCCGCACGCCTTCAGGGCCATGCCCACAAGACCCCAGTCATGACTTCGCGCACCGCCAATGCGCAATTGGGTGCCGAGGTATTTTTCAAGTGTGAGAACCTGCAGCGCATGGGTGCGTTCAAGTTCCGCGGTGCGTTCAATGCACTCTCCCAATTTACTCCCGAGCAGCGCAAAGCGGGCGTCGTCACCTTTTCTTCTGGCAACCACGCACAAGCCATTGCCCTGTCGGCAAAGCTGCTCAATATTCCCGCCACCATTGTCATGCCGCACGATGCACCGGCGGCCAAGGTCGCCGCAACCAAAGGCTATGGCGGCACCGTCGTCATATATGACCGCTACACGCAAGACCGTGAAGAAATTGGCCGCGATCTGTCCGCCAAGCATGGTCTCACGCTGATCCCGCCTTACGATCATGCCGATGTGATTGCCGGTCAAGGCACTGCCGCCAAGGAATTGTTCGAAGAAGTTGGTGCGCTCGATGCCTTCTTTGTGTGCCTGGGCGGCGGCGGTCTGCTGGCGGGATCGGCGCTGGCGACGCGGGCCCTTGCTCCGCACTGCAAACTTTACGGGGTAGAGCCTGAGGCTGGCAACGATGGCCAGCAGTCATTTCGCAGCGGCGCCATCGTCCACATCGATACCCCCAAGACCATCGCCGATGGTGCCCAGACGCAGCACCTCGGTCAGTTGACCTTCCCCATCATCCAGCGCAATGTGGACGATATCCTGACGGTCTCGGATGCCGAGCTCATTGAAGAAATGCGCTTCTTCGCCTCGCGCATGAAGCTGGTCGTCGAAGCCACCGGCTGTCTCGGCTTGGCGGCAGCGCGCAAGCTGGCGCCGCAATTTCAAGGCAAACGCATCGGCGTGCTCGTCAGCGGCGGCAATGTCGATATCGCTCGCCTGTGCGAACTGCTGGCCGTCTAGGCCGACTGCTTCTCAGCGACGCCAATTCAACGATCAATCTCTACCGTCAGGTGCGCCAGGTCGTCAATCGCGCTCAGGCTATCGCGTATCTGCCCTGGCCTGGTTTCGGCCGGCGCGATTACGCTGACGATGGCTGCACGCGCTTACGGGCCGACTTTCCAGACGTGCAAATCGGTCAACTGCACGCCTTGCATGACAGCCAGCTTGCTACGGATTTTTTCGGCAAGCGCTTCGTCGGTGCGATCGAGTAACATGCCCGCCGTGTCGCGCAGCAATCCAAACGCCCAGTTCGCAATGACCGCGGCGCCCACCAAGCCCATCGCCGGGTCGAACCAGGTCAAGCCGAGATAGCGGCCGGCCAGCAATGCCGCAATTGCCAGCAACGAGGTTAAGGCGTCGGCCAGGATATGCACATAGGCAGAACGTAGATTATTGTCGTGCCCATGATGATGGCCATCATCGTCATGAGCATCATGTGCGCCGCCGGAGAGCATCCAGGCGCTCACGATATTGACCAGCAGCCCCAGCGCCGCGACCCAGATGGCCTCATCAAATGCGACCGCAGCCGGTGTAATCAGCCGCAGCAGCGACTCGACAGCAATGCCGATGGCCACCACACCAAGAATGAGCGCAGAAGCAAAGCCGGCCAGGTCGCCGACCTTACCGGTGCCGAAACTGTATTGCCGATTGCCAGCATGGCGCCGGGCAAAGCGGTAGGCGATGGCGGCAATGGCCAGTACGCCGGCATGGGTGGCCATGTGGAAACCATCGGCCAGCAAGGCCATCGAGCCGGTCAGATAACCGACGGCAATCTCGGCGGCCATCATGATTGCGCTCAGTACCAGCACCCACAGGGTACGGCGTGCGCTGTCATCGTGCGCGGCACTCAGGAAGACATGTTCATGGCTATGGCGCTGTACCACCTCAGTCTGGCTCGGCATGGATCTCACTCTCGTTTCATTTACTTGGTTTATTTTGCTTACTTTGCTTACTTTGAATAGCGGCGGATGGCAGCCAGCAACTCTTCCACGCCTGCAGCCCGCTCGGCGTCCGACAGTGCCGGATTAGCCACATGCTCGCGTGCGTGCGCGGCAATGATCTCGTCGCTCAATCCATTCATGGCGCCACGCGTGGCGGCAACCAAATGCATGGTTTTGGCGCAATCAGCATCGGCCTCCAGCGCGCGCTCGATGGCTTGCATCTGGCCTTGAATACGCCGTACCCGTTTCAACAAACTGTCTTTATCGTCGTGCAGATGTCCCATACCCTACCCCCCTATGGTATCGGAGCTTAACATAAATAGCCGACCCCGCTGCTACTGCTGACGCAGTGCACAAGCTCAAGCATCAAAATGGCATCAGGAATTGCCCTATGGCGGCGCGCCATGCAGGCGCATAAGATGTAACTACACCTCATCCAAAGGAGCCCGCCATGTTAGCTACCATCAATTTGACCAGCGTCAGCTTCATCTTGCTCGACGCTCTGCTAGTGTGGGGATGCTGGGCGGTAGATCGGCACCTACGGGTGGAAGCGCGCGACGCCAAGTGACGCCCGCCGATGCAAGCTTGTGATATCCCTGAAACAGATGGAAAACTCACGCTGCGCCCAAGCGTCGGTGAGTACGCGCCAGAGGTGATGCAATACCTTGCTTATAACGATGCGCAGATTCACGCTTTCTCACAAGAAAGCATCAAGTAACGGTTGCTGCACATCAAAATGATGTGCAGCAAGATCCTCAATATCGCAAAAAAAAACTTAATTTATCGCTCAAGAAAATCAACGCTCGATCCGTTAAACATAAGGACAGCTCCTGGAACTCATTAAGCAATCAATAACAAACAAATAAAATAAACGATTTATTTTTCACCTTTATTTGCCATTACTTTTATATGGCAAGGAGATTGTCAAAGGGAGAGATTGCTGCTGTTTGCCTTGTTTCCGACAGCGCTGCAATTCGTTGTCAAAAAATCAGCTGGATGGAGGCCGAAAGTGAATTTCCATGAACAAGCCATGCGTCATTCGGGCGCCTGTTTTTCTTTGCTCAATGAGGGCAGGCTGAAAGAGGCACTGCGTTATTGCACATCGCACCGTATCGAGCCGCCGCAGTGCCTCACTGTAGCGGTGCAAACGCATCAGGAACACGTTCTCTGCGCAGAGATGGAACAACTATGCGATTACGGCTGGTGGCTCAAGCGGCTGAGAATTTCAGCCAAACGCGATTCTGAAAAACTCAGAGTTAAATTCAAATTCCAAGCGGCACGCATCTAGTACCGCCCCTCAGTTTCTGTCACGCCTGTGACTTTGCATGTTCCGAGCAGCCTTTGACTGCCCGGAACATGTCTCCAACTCCCCCTCAATTGGCTTGCCTTGGCGCCCGCATGCGCAGCTTGTTACGCCACGCCGCGCTTTCGACATTGCTTCACCAGCAATGAAATGCCAAAGCAAATGACAAAATAGACGGCACCGGCCAGCAGCAGCAGCTCGATCAGGCGGCCGTCGCGTTCACCAATGATATAGGCGCGTCCAAAAAAATCCGCCAGAGCACTGACATACACCAGCGAGGTATCCTGAAACAACACAATAGCTTGCGTCAGCAGCAAGGGAATCATGTTGCGAAAGGCTTGCGGCAGAATGATCAGCCTCATTGCCTGCACAAAATTCAAGCCCAAGGCACTGGCTGCATTGAACTGGCCGCGTGCCACGCTATTGATGCCGGCACGAATGATCTCGGCGTAATAGGCAGCCTCGAACAAGGAAAAGGCGATCAGCGCCGAGATCATGCGCAAATCCGCCGCGCCCGACAAATGGAATACGCTTTGCAATAACTGCGGCACAATCAGAAAGAACCACAGCAGCACCATGACCAGCGGTACCGATCTCAACAGCGTGATATAGCTTAGTGCAAACCACTGCAGCGGCTTCAGGCGCGATAGGCGCATCATCGCCAGCAGCGTGCCCCAGACGATGCCAAAGGCGATCGCCACCGCCGTAATTTTCAGAGAAATCAGCATGCCGTCGGCCAGTACATGCAACGCCGCCGGCGTGATCACATTGAAATCAAATCGATAGCCCATGCTCGCTCACCTTCTACCGGCCAGGCCTGGCAAGCTGGTCTTGTGTTCCAGCCAGCGCATCAGTACCATGACGCTCAAATTGATCACCATATAGGCCGCCGTCACCGCAATGAATGCTTCATACGGTTGGGCAGTGTAATCGACCAGCTGGCGCCCCTGCGCCGCTAATTCCAGCAAACCGATGGTTGAGGCGACGGCGGAGTTTTTGAAGATATTCAAAAACTCTGAAGTCAATGGCGGCAGCACGGCGCGAAAGGACATCGGCAAGAGGATGAAACGATAGGTCTGCGCCAGCGTGAAACCCATGGCCAGACCGGCACTCCTTTGACCTTGGGGCAACGATTCGATGCCCGAGCGCACTTGTTCGCACACGCGCGCAGCGGTAAACATGCCCAGACACAGCGTGGCGATCACGAACTGTTGCGTCATCGGATTCAAAGCCTTGATGGCATCGCCGAAAGGAAGAATTTCCGGCAGCGCGAAATACCAGATGAAAATCTGCACCAACAACGGCACGTTGCGAAACAACTCTACGTAGCTGGCGGCGCCCCAGCGCAAGTACCTGTTGGGCAGGGTGCGACAGACGCCGAGCACGCTGCCCAAGGTCAAGGCCAGCAGCCAGGATGCCAAGCCCAGCGCCACCGTCACGCCCAGGCCGGAGAACAGCCAATCCAAATAGCTGGCATCGGTGCCGGTCGATTGCAAAAAGACATGCCAATGCCATTGGTATTGCATCATGGCGTGCGCGCGGACGGCGCTTCGACGAACGGCAACTCAGTCTGTCCTTCGGCGCGCATGTCGAACACATTCAAGGTCATGGCAACCAACGCGTAATAGCCCAGCAAGCCAACCAGATTGACCACCACTGGCAGGCCGAATTGCTGGCAGCAGGCGGCGTAGGTAGCGTCCGACACGCGCTTGTCGCAATACAACTCGTGTGCGAATAGCCAAATCAAACGATCCGCCGGCTCCTCGAATACCGGCACCTGTTGCCGCCGGATCTGCTCCGCCAACGCTGCCGGCACGCCGGCTGCCAGCGCAATCGGCAGATGAATATGCCATTCCGCTTGCGATTGCCACTGCGCCGCCGTCACCAGAATGGCAAGTTCGGAATGGCGCAAGGACAAGCCGGTGTCGTAACGGCAATAAGCTCCCAGACGCTGCGCCAGCTCACCCAGTTGCGGACTATGCAGCCAGGCGGCAAAGGGGCCATTCAGATTCTTCCTTGGGCCGCTCAAAATAGCGTCCAGCATGGCTTGTTGCTGCGCATCCATCTGTTCTCTGGATAAGCTGGGCAAGCGCGTGTTGTGTTCCATATCCACTCCCGGGCAGCAGCTCGCCATTAATCCATGGATTTGTCAGACGGCGTAGCGTAGATCTTGGCCAGAGTGTCCGACATCGGGAAATTGAAATTGATGTTCTTAGGCGGAATCGGCGCACCAAACCATTTGGTGTACATTTTCTTGATCTCGCCGCTTTTCATCAGACCACTCAAGGTCTCGTCCACCAGTTGCTTGAACTGCGGATCATCCTTGCGCATCATGAAGCCATACGGCTCAGCGCCGAACGGCGTGCCCACCAAGGTCCAGTCTCCTGGCTGCTGCGCCGTGGTGCGTACCCCGGCCAGCAAGACATCGTCCATGACATAGGCAGCCACGCGGCCCGATTGCAGAATCAGGAAAGCCTCGCCGTAATCCTTGGCGCTTTGAATTTGCATGTTCATCTTGCGATGTTCATTGAGGTTGCGCAGCAACTGTTCTGAGGTAGTGCCGGCATTGGTCACCACCGACTTTCCCGCCAGATCAGCAAAGTCTTTGATGCCACTGTCTTTGCGCGTCAAAATGCGGCTGCTGGCGACGAAGAAATTGGTGCCGAAGGAAACCTGCTGCCAGCGGCTCTTCAGATTGCTGGTCACACCGCACTCCAGATCAATGGTGCCGTTCTGCACCAACGGCGTACGATTTTGCGAGGTCACCGGAATCAGACGCACCGCCAATTGCGGCAGGTTCAGCCGGGCTTTGACCTGGTCGATGATTTTCTGGCAAAGATCTTGCGAGAAGCCGATAGGATTCTGGTTCTCATCGTAGTAAGAAAAAGGAATCGAACTGGTGCGATGGCCGATGGCGATCACATCGGCGTTCTTGATTTTTTGCAAGGTCGGGCCCAGCGCCTCCTCGGCTGCCAGGGCACCAGTGGCGTACAGCAGGCTTGCAACGCATACAAATGCTAGGGTGATGTGACGCTTCATGATTGCCTCTGGAAAGATGTGAAAATGAACGACGCTTAGCTGCCCTTGGACATCTGCGTTGCGGCGGTGATGGCGGGAACCAGACGGCTGACAATCTCATCGATATCAGCCGCCGTGCAAATGAACGGCGGCGCCAGCAAGATATGGTCGCCGGCCTTGCCGTCAATGGTGCCGCCCATGGGATAGACCAGCAAACCACGCGACATCGCCTCCGCCTTGACGCGGGCATGGGTGCGCAAGGCCGGATCAATGGCCGCCTTGGTATCACGCTCGGCAACCAATTCAACGCCGACGAACAAACCTCGCCCGCGCACATCGCCGACATGCGGATGCGCCGCCAGCGCCTGCAGCAATGTGGCGCGCAACTGTTCGCCGCGCGAGCGCACATTGCGCAGCAAATCCTCTTCTTGAATCGTCTGCTGTACCGCCAATGCAGCCGCGCAAGCAGTGGCATGCCCGATATAGGTATGGCCATGCTGAAAAAAACCCGAACCGGTCGTGATCGCGCCATAAATCTGATCCGTGCACAGCATCGCTCCAATGGCCTGATAGCCGGCGCCGAGGCCTTTGGCGACGATCATGATGTCGGGCACGATGCCATCCTCTTCGCAAGCAAACAGATAACCGGTGCGGCCCATACCCGACATGACTTCATCGAGCATCAGCAACACGCCGTATTTATCGCAGACGGCGCGGATTTTACGGAAATAATCAGCCACCGGCGGCACCGCACCGGCAGTCGCCCCCACCACCGTCTCGGCGACGAAAGCGGCGACCTTGTCAGTACCCAGTTGCAGGATTTTTTGTTCCAGCTCATCGGCCAGGCGCTGCACATATTGCTGATCGCTCTCGTCGTGCAATTGATCGCGATAGGCATAGCAAGGCGCCACGTGATGGGCACGAATCAATAAAGGCAAGAAGGCCTCACGCCGCCAGGCATTGCCGCCGATGGCCAAGGCCCCCAGCGTATTGCCGTGGTAGCTCTGACGGCGGGCGATAAAGAATTGACGCTGCGGCTGGCCGATCTCGACGAAGTACTGGCGCGCCAGTTTCAGCCCCGCCTCTACCGCCTCCGAACCGCCTGACAAAAAATAAACGTGATTGAGCGTGCCGGGGGCGGCGGCGGTGAGCAGTTCGGCCAGTTCTTCCGCCGGCGCCGTAGTAAAGAACGACGTGTGCGCGTAGGCTAACTGCTCGACTTGCTGCTTGATGGCGGCAATCACACGCGCATGCCCATGACCGAGACAAGAGACCGCCGCGCCGCCGCAAGCGTCGATGTAGCGCCGCCCCTCGCTATCGATGATGGCAATACCCTCTCCCCTGACAGCCACAGGCAGGCTTTGCTTGGGATTGCGATGGAACACCTTGGTCATGGAAACAATTCCTTGTTTTTTTTGCGCAACATACGTTGCAAATAAAGCGTGCATTGAAATATAAATGACTACGCATGTTTATGCAACATATGTTGCAAATATATTTTAATTTGATTTTTTTGATGCAGAACAACATGCCCAGCCGCGCGCGCCATAAAAAACGCCAGCAAAGGCTGGCGTTTCAGATCGTTGCGGCGAGCTGCGCTTAATTGATTAACGGATATATGCACCAGTGCGATGCAAATCATGCTCTGCAACTTCGAGTCGTTTGACGGCCCTATCATCGTCGACCGTAATCACCAGTTCGATCAAACTCTCCGCCACCGCCGTTGCCGCGGCCATCGAGGGGAAGAACGACGGGCTCTCATGAGAAAACAGAATCGTGTGGTCGGCCTTCAATGCAATGGGTGCCACGGCGCTGTCGGTAAGCGCGATCAATTTGGCGCCGACCTCTTTGGCAGCATCGGCCACCCGCAAGGCTTCACTGGAAAATGGCGCAAAACTGATGACGACCACTGCATCATGATTGCTGACCGCGCGCAATTGCTGCTCCAGACCACCGGCGCCGCCCTCAATCAAGCTCACGGACGTGCGAAACAGACGGTACAGATAGTGAATCAGAAAAGCAGTAGAAAATGCCGCCCTGAAGCCGGCCACATGAACATGCCGTGCTTTGACCATGGTGCGCGCAGCGCCGAGCAACTGGTCTGCGCTTTTGGGTTCAGAGGCGTCCAGATTAGCGCGCTGTGCGGCAAATATCTCTGCAATCAGATTGTCGCTGTTACTGCGCTTGACGATATTTTTTGCCTTGAAGGCGTAAGCCTTGGGGTCGCCCGCCAGCCGCTCGACGAATAGTGCACGTAGCTCAGCCCAGCCGGCAAACCCCAGAAACTGCGCCAGCCGCACAAAGGTCGAAGGCTGCACCTGTGCTCTGACGGCTAGCGCTCGCATCGACGATACGGCAACCTCACCTGGATTATCGAGCATGAACGCAGCACCGGCCTGAAATTGCGGACGCATCGCGGCATAGTTGGCGCGAATCAATGCTTCCAGCGCGAGAAAGGTTTGGGGTGTGAGAAGGGTGTCGTCATTCATGGTGGTCAATGCGCTGTCAATTTGTGCATGATAGTAGCAAAAATAGCTGTTCGATGATGCTCATTGCTGCTCGCCAGGCACGATGCAGATGCCCTGCGCAGCTTGTCTTGCCAGCAATACGCCCGGCCAGCAAGATCCGAATCTTCCTCTGCGCTTGGCCACCATTGAATCACGATGCTTTAGCCGCAGTGCTGATCTTATTTCCGCGTTGTTTCCAATCAATTGACATTCCTGAGTAGTATTTATCTCAATTATTGATGATGAATGAATCAAGGCGATGCCATTTCACAGGCAAGTTCACCGTCCTTTTTAACCTTGTTCAACATGCTTGCAAACGAGGTTCAACAAGATCCATGCGCCACGCAGTAAACCACTGACCTGCATACATTGCTGGATATCTTCCGCAAGCTGCAGCGATCTGCTGCAGAGGAAACACATGAGTATAGATCCCTTTCAATATGCCTATATATCAATAGTGGCCGATGGCATTCTGAGCACCATCATGATTTTTCAATGGTTGGTGGCGCGCAAGGAAAAGCATGCCCTGTTCTGGGGGATCGCCCAATTAGCATTCATGCTCCTCACCATCGTGTGGTATTTCAGTGCCCTGCAGCTCAGCATGAAAGTAGCGCTGTGCGCCTCGTTGATTGTGACCTGTCTGGCCGGCCAATGGACTGGCACGCGCCTTTTCTTCGGTGGCTTGCGACCCGGCGAAGGAAAACACGCACTATGGGTCTGCACAACATTGGTGATTGCATTGCAAGTCTGCTTGCACTACATGCCGCAATCGCTGATCCAAGTTTCGACCATTCTGCTTGGCACATTGCTAGTCTGGATTGGCTGCCGGCTGGCACGCGGTCGTGAACATCAACGCTATCGGATATTGGGTATCGCGATTGTAGTGCGCGGCTTGTTCAATCTGAGCGTGCCGATCATCCTGAGCATGCCGTACTACCAACCAGTCTTTATCCTGGCCGCTCTGTTCAAGTTCTTGACGATGCTGGGTCTGATCTACGCCGTGCAGCACGAAATTGCGCAACGCTATCTGCGTACCATCGACAGTTTAAGCAACGGTTTTTTGATGCTCGACAAATCCGGCTGCGTACACGTGGCCAATGAGCGCTGCGCCCGTCTGCTGGGCTATACCAGCGCACTCGAACTGATCGGCAAATCCATCACCGCGCTGATGCCAGATCAGGCACTACAACGCGCAAATGAATATTTTTTCAGCCACACAGATGTCAGCGCTCACTTTTCGACCTTGGAGATCACGCTGCAACTGCACAACGGCAATACACTGCCGCTACAGCTCCGGGGTTCGCCCTATCTTGAGCGCGGCCGGCTGTTCTGCCTGGTGCAGCTCATCGACATCACTGAACGCAAGAAAAAAGACGCTCAGCTCTACCTGTGCGCACACGTGGATCCCGTCACCGGTTTTGCCAACCGTCATGCGCTGGTCAAGCAACTAAACCAGGCGGTGACGCATGCCGGCGAGAAGGACCGTGGCTGCGCGCTGCTGTTCATTGACTTGGACAAATTCAAGCGCATCAATGATTCGTTCGGCCACGCAATCGGCGATGAACTGCTACGCAAGGTGGCGCAACAAATACACCAGATGCTAGGTCCCAACGACATTCTGGCGCGCTTCGGCGGCGACGAATTTGTCGTGGTGTTGCCCGATCTCGGGCGCGACAGCTGCATCGATCAAGCCGGCGACTGTGCCGTCCGCATCCTCGCCGAGATGACGCAGCCGTTCGATGTCTTGCACCACGTCTTGGGACTGTCGGTCAGCATCGGCGCGGCTTGCTACCCGACGCATGGCAGCGACGGCGATACCCTCTTGCGCAACGCCGATATCGCCATGTATGCCGGCAAAAAAAACGGTGGCAATGTGCTCATTTTTTTCGACGATGCGATGAACGCTGCCAGCAAAGATGCCCTCGAAATCGACGGCGCGCTCAGGCATGCCATCACTGCTAACGAATTGCAACTGCTCTATCAGGCCATCACGGATTGCCGCAACGGACAGCTCAAGAAAGTCGAAGCCTTGTTGCGTTGGAACAGTGCCGTCTTGGGTTCTGTGTCGCCAGACCGTTTCATTCCCGTAGCCGAAGAAAACGGCATGATCGTCGACATTGGGAATTGGGTATTCAACCAAGCCTGCAGCCAGGCAAGTCAGTGGAAATCGGGCGTACTGGACAAAGTCATTATTGGCATCAACGTCTCCGCCAGGCAACTGGTCGCACCCGGCTTTGTCGCCCAGGTACGCACGGCGCTGGCCCGCCACGGCTTGGCTGCCGGCCTGCTGGAACTAGAACTAACCGAGCGTGTATTGATCGACGACAATCCCAAGATACGCAGCGTGCTGGAACAACTGTTGGTGCTGGGCGTGAGCATCTCGCTAGATGATTTCGGCACCGGCTATTCCTCGCTAAGCTACCTGCCCCGTTTTCCGATCAACACCATCAAGATTGATCGATCTTTTGTCATGAACATCGAGCATAGCGAGCTCAGCAGAAAATTGGTGCACGCCATCATCGCGATGGGTCACAGCCTGGGTCTGGAACTGGTGGCCGAAGGCATTGAAACAGACGGCCAAGCCAACATTCTCACGCAAATGGGATGCCATTATCTGCAAGGCTACCTGATCGCCCGCCCGACGACGGCCGAGAAACTGCTGCAGTTTGCCAGCAGCCGCGTCAATCCTCGTGGCAACGCAATAGATCGATATTAAATTATTTATATTATTTAATATTTTCATCCGAATTAACAAATCCAATCATGAACAAAATGGTATCAATTGAGCGTTTTGAGGCCAAGACCCAGCGATTTCGATGCAATTATCTATTCAACGGAGATGAAAATGACGATAGCAAAGAAGCTCAATCTTTTGATTTTTTGTGTGATCCTGGGATTGGTTCTTCTCACTGGCCTGGGCATCTATCAGATCAACAAAGTCGATACTTCTGCGAGCTACTCGACCGTCAATACGGTTCCCAGTCTCCTCGCACTTGACCAAGTATCGGACGCGGCGTACGCAGTGCGTATCGCGCTATGGAAATACATTTCCACCATGGACCCGGCACTCAGAAATTCGGCAGAAAAGGCCATGATTGAAAACCGTGAGACCGTCATCGCTGCGTTCAACATCTATGAGAAAGAGAACCTCTCCGATGCCACCGATGCCGCCATGCTACAGGCCGACCGGAATGCGTTCGCAGAATACGATCATATAAGAGAAAAAATCATGGCCCTCGCGGCGGCCGGCAAACTGGATGACGCACGCAATTTGTTGCTAGGCAGTCAGACCATCATTGACAAAATGACACAGGTCATCCCCACACACAGAAACTACAACAAGAAACTAGGCAAATACGGCGCCGATAGCGCAACAGAGACAATGAAAAATGCCGATGCCCTAGCAATTGTCGTGAGTCTGATTGTCATCATTGCCGTAACGATCATGGGATTGATGCTGTCGCACAAAATTCCAACATCGCTAGTCGAGGCGATGCGCATCACCAAAGCGATTGCCGATGGTGATCTAACGATGAGCATCCCCGTGGCATCCAATGATGAAATTGGTCAATTGATGAATTCCATCAAGCAAATGAATGACAATCTCGTCGACATTGTCGGTGATGTCCGATCCAGCGTAAATACCATTGCCACCGCGTCCAGCGAAATAGCTTCAGGCAATCTGGATCTGTCTTCGCGTACCGAAGCACAAGCCGGTTCGCTGGAAGAAACCGCTTCAGCAATGGAACAACTCACCTCCATCGTGAAACAAAATGCCGACAACGCCCGCCAGGCCAGCCAACTAGCGCTATCAGCTTCAGCAATCGCGAGTGAAGGCGGGATGGTGGTCGGCCAGGTGATTAGCACCATGGATGCCATCAACAACTCTTCCCGCAAAATCGTCGACATCATCAGTGTGATTGACGGCATCGCCTTCCAGACCAATATCCTGGCGCTCAACGCTGCAGTGGAAGCGGCCCGGGCCGGCGAGCAGGGACGCGGCTTTGCCGTAGTGGCATCAGAAGTACGCAGTCTGGCGCAGCGCTCTGCCGCAGCAGCCAAGGAAATCAAAACATTGATCGACGACTCGGTGGCCAATGTCGAAGACGGCAGCAAGCTGGTAGCGCAAGCCGGTGCGACCATGGAGCAAGTCGTCACCAGCGTCAAGAGCGTCACCGATATGGTCAGTGAAATTAGTGCCGCCGGCAGCGAGCAAAGCAGCGGCATTGGGCAGATCAATGCAGCCATTGTGCAAATGGACGAGGCGACTCAAAAAAATGCCGCATTGGTCGAAGAAGCTGCTGCGGCCTCTCAGGCGCTACAGGATCAAGCGCAACGCCTTGAGGCAACGGTGAGCACCTTCAAACTCTGATCGACCACCAGTGCTATCGGCAAGTTCGCACATCAACCGGTAGTCGATATCGCGTCGCAACACGGCGCCATTTCTCGGCGCTAAACGCCACAGGCTGAGCAACGCAATGGAGCATCGTCACGAACCCGTCATATTGCAATGACAAACTCCGTTTCCCATTTATATGCAAATTCAGACTGAGCGGCGTAGTCATCCGGGCGGCGCTCGTCAATCATCGAACGCATCAACATCAACGCCATCTCTAATGAACTTTGATGCCCCAAGATGAAGCAGAGAACACAAATCAGGTCTTGTCCTGAATATTTTTGAAGACGGAGAAACGGCGAGCATGGATTCTGAATTATTTAGCAAGGTATTGGTGTTGGATCAAAACCCGGAATGCTACGGGGTCATCAAAGCTTTCTGCGAGAAAAATAACCTGCTTGGCCTGAAAGTGCAGCAAGAGCATATGTTGTCGGTACTGCGCTCCTATGTCGATCTGGGCGGCATCATGTTGTCGGAAAGCTGTGCAGGACTTGAGCCGGGCGGTAGCGGTCTGGCGCGCGCGGTGCATGAAATGCGCCCGGAATTGCCAATCTTCCTGCGGCAGAAGCGCGAGGAGATGACGGCAGAGATCAATCCGTCCGATCTCAACATTTTCAACGCCATCTATCGTATTGACCAAATCGACACCTTGCGCGACGCGGTCCAGGCATCGATCTTTAGCCTCAATTACCCGAATGCATTGGTGCGCGGCATCATCGAACTGAGCCTCCACGTCCTCAAAAACCAATTCCCCGCCATGCACGTTGAGGTAGAAAAACCTTACATGGTGCATGACCGCGTCATTTCCGGGGAAGTGTCTTCGCTGATTCCGCTAGAAAGCAGCTGGTGCCGCGGCTACATGATGCTGCAAGCGGAAGAAAGCGCATTGCGCACGTTGGCGCCACAGCACGCTGACGATTTTCGCATGCTCAACAATACCCTGGGTGAACTCACCAATCTAATCTGGGGCGCATTCAAAAGCCGCTACATTAATCATTCTCCTGCGAGCGTCTATCTTAGCCAGGTTCCGATCATCATCAACCACCAGCAGCGCTATATTTCGTTTGGCTCCGAAGATCCGTTACTGTGCTTCAATTATGTCCTCAGTGCCAAGAATGGTCGCACGCCGGTCACGCTGCAACAACGCTTCGTCTTCAACCTGAACTGGTCGCCAGAAGATTTTAGAGAAAATGAAACCTCGGTCGATGACTTTTTCAAGTCGGGCGAACTAGAGTTGTTTTAAGCGCATTCATCAACTCAAGCAACAATTCAAGAACAATCATTGCGTAGTCCCTGCACCCTGATGTCAGGCAGGCCCTGCGCATTTTTGAGGTGATATCGGAACTAAGGTGCGCAGGCTCACTGATGGCGCTGCTGGCCGACTTCCGTTTGCATGCGTTCACCACTGCTTCAAGATGTTGCGCAGGCTTTGACCGAGCTTGCGGGCCGACGACGGTGTGCTCGGCGCATGCCGTTGCTTTACGTGATTGGCCTGATTCACTGATGACTTGATTGACTTGCTCGATGTCACTGCTTTGCTCAACGCTGGCCGCGTTGATGCGTCGGTCTCGTTGGATGCATCAGCACCGGGAATCGAGCTAGCGACTACATTACTGCCATGGCTATGCATCTTATTGATCAGATAGATGCTCAGCTCGGAGAAACTAGCGAGCACCAGAAGCAGAGAGGAAATAAACATATATAGTTTTTTAGCCTTCTTCATGCTCATCTCCGCTTAATAAATGGGATTAACCGAATAGAAAAATTTGCCGCCGAGGTGTCAGACGGTTTTGCGCTTCAATGCTTCAAATTTTGCCATCGCTGCCATTGTGCATAGGGTGATGTCTGATAGCCGAGCCGGCGTTGCGCGGGCTCATTTGATATTGGACTTCTTCTTTTTTATGACTATGCATCGTTCGTGATGAACAATACACATCGCCTGCTTCGGACCGGTTTCATCCGCTCCGGTCTGCCTCTGGCATGACGGTATCGGTGGCATCGCAGATCTGCTCTTTTTCATATTGATGCAATGCGTCGACGACTTCCACATGTGCGACATTCATCGATCTTTCTGCCCCCTCCCGATTTAGGCCCAAAAACAGATATCAAAGACGGACACCGCGATGAGCGCTGATGTTTTCGCACCAGGCACAGGTGATCAAAACGAACGATTGACATTTCATTCCGCGCAACGAATAGTGGAGCTCCCGTCCTCGCATTGGTCAGCAAGCATGCCCCCACAATCGCGCAACAGTCCCGATGTAGCAACAGCTTGGCTGGTACGGCCACTGCATCACAGCGACATCGCGTCGCTAACGTCCATCCTGCGTGAACATATCCGAGATTTGCACAGCAGCGACATCGTTGAAACGGAGGTACAAGCTGTGATTTCATACATGCGCGGCATGGCGGATGCACTGGGTCGAACGCGTCGCTATCTGGTTGCTGTTGACCGCAGCGAGCAGTTACTGGGTTGCATGGCGATGGCCGTGCCAGATCCGGCAATGGCTATCCATCTCGACATCGGCGATACACCTGCGGTTGAATTGCTTAACGCTTTTGTAGGCAGCCGTTATATGCGAGGCAAAGGTGTCGGCCTGGCACTGTTTAGTGCGCTCTGCGAGGCCGCCGCCACTGACGGCGCGCGCTATCTGCTCGTCAATAGCGGGCCGCGTTATCGCAACAGTTGGGGTTTCTATGATCGCGTCTGCGACACTAGTCACGGCTTCATCGACAACTACTACGGCCCGTCCAGGCACGCCAAGACCTGGAAAAAAAACCTGCACCCTCATCAATAAATACGGCTGCGGCAGTAATGGATTGATCCATTGTCCTTGCGCCGCTGCTGATCAAGCCCCTCGCAACGCTAGCCATCTTGCTCCCATCGATACGTAACTCGGCCCCATCGGCGATCACCCAGTGCGCCGTTTGTTTCCTGCCCCGGTAACTTTGCCAGGGCTGAATCCCTACCCTGGCGCAATCCGACTTTTTTTGGCAACCTCAACGATCGCTAATTGCAGCGACCAAACCGCGCGCGTGAGCTCCGTCCCGAGAGTACATCGTCCACCCCGGAAATTGCCCCTGGGCATCTACGTGCATTTCAGACTCAGCAATCAGACCTCGTGCCATGCAGGCGCATGGTGATGGCAAAATCGGGAATGCCCAAACCTTAGCGCCATTGCGACATGGGTTAAAAATTGATAAACAACTCAACTCCCCTTATCAGCCGGAAATCAAAATGACGATAGCCAAAAAACTATATCTTTTAATTTTCTTCGTGGTTCTAGGGCTATTTTTTGTCACCGGCCTCAATATTTATCAGATCGGCAAGGTCGACACGGCAGCGAGCTATTCGACCCGCAACACGGTCCCCAGCGTCTTGACAATTGACGAGGCATCCGATGCCGTCTTTGCAGTGCGCGTGGCATTGTGGAAGTACATCTCGACAACTGACCTGGCAACCAGAAACGCCTTGGAAAAATCGATGAATGAATCACGCATCAAGGTCATCGAGGCAATGAACAAATTTGAAAGAGAAGACATCTCCGACGCCAACGACGCCAAACTACTAGCGGCAGACCGCGCTGCCTTTGCCGACTACGAAGACGTGCGGGCGAAAGTCGCGGCGCTATCGGCCGGCGGCAAAATCGATGAGGCGCACAACTTAATGCTATCGAGTCAGCCCATCGTAGACAAATTGATGAATGTCTTCCCCGAACACAAGAATTACAACGTCATGCTTGGAAAACAAGGGGAAGAAATAGCCACGGAAACCATCAAAACCGCCAATACCCTGGCGCTTGTCGTGAGCGCAATCGTGGTCGCTGCGGTGACAGCAATAGGATTAATGCTGGCACGAAAAATTTCGCGCTCGCTCACCGAGGCAATCGACGTCGCAAAAGCAATTGCCGCCGGCGATTTGACCAACACGATACACGCCACCTCCAATGATGAGGTGGGCCAACTGATGCGCGCCATCGATCAGATGAATCGCAGTTTGGTTCACATCGTCGGCGACGTCCGATCCAGTGTCAACACGATCGCCACTGCTTCCAATGAAATTGCGTCGGGCAATCTTGACCTGTCTTCACGAACCGAAGCGCAAGCCAGTTCGCTGCAAGAAACCGCTTCGGCAATGGAAGAATTGACATCGACCGTCAAACAGAATGCCGACAATGCCCGTCAGGCCAGTCAACTGGCCCTATCGGCATCCGAAGTGGCAACCCAGGGAGGCAACGTAGTCAGCCAGGTGATCCACACCATGGATGCCATCAATACCTCGTCGCGCAAGATCGTCGATATCATCAGCGTGATTGACGGTATTGCCTTCCAGACCAATATCCTGGCACTCAATGCCGCAGTAGAAGCGGCCCGAGCCGGCGAGCAAGGACGCGGCTTTGCCGTGGTGGCATCAGAAGTGCGCAATCTGGCGCAGCGTTCTGCTGCCGCAGCCAAGGAAATCAAGGCCCTGATTGACGACTCGGTCACCAACGTTGAGGACGGCAGCAGGCTGGTGGCGCAAGCTGGCACCACCATGGAGCAAGTGGTCACGAGCGTCAAGAGTGTCACCGATGTGGTCAACGAGATCAGTTCAGCCAGTAGCGAACAAAGTAGCGGCATCGAACAAGTCAATCAGGCCATTGGACAAATGGACGAAGCCACACAACAAAATGCGGCATTGGTCGAACAAGCCGCAGCCGCTGCCCAATCACTGCAAGACCAAGCGCAACAGCTTGAGAAGACCGTCGGCGTGTTCAAACTCACGGCCACCGACAGCACCGCGTTGCGCAAGCCAATTATTGACATCACGCCCAAACCTGCCGCGATTGCCCGTACGGCTGCGCCGCGCCAGACCAAGGCCGCTGCGGCAGCAAGCAACGATGCCTGGGAAGAGTTCTAGGCGCCGGCGGCACGCCCTACGGATATGCAACGGGCCATTGAGATCGATAATGCATGCAAACCCGCCACGTCTTCGATCATCATCCTAGATTGACTAACCAAAGGTAAATGCGAACGCCTGAGCACCACCGTCCAGAAACTCAATCGAAAAAGTGTGCTCACCCACTCGCCCGGATTGCCTGATCAGCTGATACAGACGCTGTTCATGCACAATCCCCGTCCCCTGCGCATCGACATCAACGCCGTGCGATGATCCCGGCGCCCGACCGTCAAGCGTGACGCGAAAGCGCACCGGCTTGCCATCGGCACCGGGCCCAATCACCAGATGCAGATCGCGCGCATAGAAACGGTAGCTTATCTTGCCGCCAGCGGCGGACAGCTTGGCCTTCTCTTTATCGACCTGCCATTTGCCCTGCAGCGACCATTGATTCAATCCCAACGTAGGCGCGGCGCGATAATCGGTCAACGCATCGGGCTGTAGATCGGGCACGACGGCAAAGTTCTCTGCACGCTCATAGCCGAGATAGGTTTCGGGCGACTGCACATGGTCAGCGTCAGACGCGGCCTGCACACCTTCGCCATGCACCGTCTTGGCAGCCGGTGGCAGATTGTTGACGCCGGCTTCGGTCAACAGTTGACGAATCATGGCTTCGGACTCCGCGTAGCCACCCTCGCCGAATTGATGATCGCGGATCTTGCCCTGCGCATCGATAAAGTAATGGGCCGGCCAATAGCGATTGTTGAAGCCTTGCCAGATGCTGAAATTGTTATCGAGCGCAACCGGATAAGCGATGTGCAATTCTTTGACCGCAGCCTGCACATTTTGCAGGTTTTTCTCAAAGGCAAACTCAGGCGCATGCACGCCCAGCACCACCAGACCATAGTCCTTGTATTTTTCGCTCCAGGCGTTAACGTAAGGCAGCGAGCGCAAGCAATTGATGCAAGAGTAAGTCCAGAAATCGACCAGCACCACCTTGCCGCGCAAGGCAGCAGGCGTCAACGGCGGCGAATTGATCCAGGCCGTGGCGCCACTCAGTGACGGCAATTCTGCGCTGTCGCCTTGCTGTTGCTGGGTCTGCGCGATTGCGGCCATGCTGCCTTCGTCGGCGTCGGCGGGTGCCGGCCGAATCCAGGCGATCAGCGATTGCTCCAGGCGATTGGTGCTATTGAGTGATAAGCGGGTCAGCACATCGGTATCCCAGCCGCCGCCAATGGCGACGACGGCCAGCAAAATGGCCACGCCGAGGCCGCGCCGTATCCATTCACCGGCGCCCAGGGATTTTTTCATCAGCAAAAAGACTCTGCCGCCCACCAGCAAGGCAGCACCCAGCGAGGTTGCCGCACCGCCGGCATAGGCTAGCAACAACAGCGAGGTATGCGTATTGGGGCCGGAAATGGCGGCCCCGGTCAACACCAATCCCAGAATCGGGCCGGCGCAAGGCGCCCACAACAGACCAGTAGCAATCCCCAGCAGGAAAGCCTTGAAGGTATCAGGACTGGTTTCGCTATTCTGCGCGCCTTGCAGCAGCCGATTACCTATCGCAACGAAGGGCTTGGCCAGCCACTCGGCCAGCGTCTTTGACAATAGCGTCAAGGCAAACGCCGCCATCACGCACAGCGCCACAATCCGACCATACTGGTTAATATCAACCGCCCAGGCGCCGCCCACTGAAGCCAGTGAAGCAATGCCGGCAAAGGTTGCAACCATGCCCAGCAGCATCGGCAAACCCGAGCGCAGGAACGGCTGCTCGGCTCTGGCAAAGACAAAAGGCAGCACCGGCAAGATGCAAGGACTGAGAATGGTCAGGACACCGCCGAGAAACACCAACAAGAACAAAATCATTACTTTTCTCCATCAGGGGATTCCCCTTCAACGTCTGCGCTACCCGAGCAAATTTGCTAAAGGAAATGACATTCAGGGATGATAGCGAGAGAGATTACGCATAGCAGGAGGCGAAACGCGTGACAAAGTAATGACAATTTTGTCACGTCAGCGCTGCTTGGCGGCAATTGTGTAGGTCGCGTTGCGACAAGCCAGCGTCACAATAGTGCAATTGGTCTTTACCAAAACCGTCCGTCACGCCATCGCTGCCTCTATTTTCGCCACTGGCGCACTGCTGTCGTGCTGCTGTCGCCATGCTGACGTTGCCCGGAAAGGCCAATTGGCTGAGAATGAAAGCTCCACCAACACCAAGGAATTGAGGAATGTCAGTTCAAAAACTACGCTTGCAACATGGCTGGTCACAGAAGCAATTGGCACAGGCCAGTGGTCTGAGCACGCGCACCGTACAGCGCATCGAAGCCGGCGAGCCGGCCAGCACAGAAACGCTGAAATCCCTGGCGGCTGTTTTTGAGGTGGATTTTTCAAGCCTGAACCCGGAGTCAACCATGAATGAAGCAACCAGCAGCCCAACACAACAGCAAGAACAAGAAGCCTTTGAACACGTACGCACACTACGCGCCTTCTACCTTCACCTGATGCGCTATGTGATCGTCATTCTTGGATTGCTGGCGATCAACCTGATATTCTCGCCGCATCGATTGTGGGTGCTGTGGGTCGCCGCAGGCTGGGGCATTGGTTTGCTCATGCGTGCAGGGAAGATTTTCATGCCCGCGTTGCTGCTTGGCGCGGATTGGGAAAAGCGTGCGGTTGAGAAGCGTCTGGGTAGGCCGCTCTGAAAATAGAACGGAAGTGCTTCAATGCAACTTTGGCCGATGCATTACAGCGAAGTGCTCGGCCAAATCCGAAAGGCGTTTATCCAGTGTCCATAACGTTGCGCCTGGCGTAATCAATGTGGACGCCAGCAGGGCCATGTCCACCAAACCACAGCCACGTCCGTATAGCTTTTCGCGCTCGATGAAGGCCAACACTTCGGGCAAGCTGGCCTGATTGCAAGACTGCAAGAGACTCAGGTTATCCAAGGTCTGCAGTCGCGGCGCTGGCGGTGTGCCGCAAGCGATTTCGACAATGACCATCGGGTGAATCAATACCAGATCCAGGCCAATCAGTTCAACCACTCCATCGTTGCCGTTGCGAAAGTGGTCTATCCATACAGAGGTGTCAATGAGCACGCCCATGACTAGACTGCACTTTCCCGACGACGCGGGACATCCTTAATTTCTGGCATCGTGCCCCCAAGGGCAGCAAGACGTTTGGCAGCTTGCACCCGCACAAAGGTCTTGATGGCTTCCCGAAAAATGTCCGCTTTGTCCATGTCCGGTTCCGCCACCTCCAATGCCTTTTGGTAGAGCGCATCGTCAATAGTTACTGTGGTACGCATGTAGCCTCCTGCATCAATATTGATGTCATTTTACATCATTTAAATCATCATAGACAAAAAGCATTTAGTCAACGAATGGCAAATGTCCGAGAAGAGTGATGAACATATACAAATTGAATGAGCCAAGTATGACTCATCCTATTTTCACGAATGTGGGCGTCCATGCAGAAACCGCGCGTACTGCATATTGAGCATGCAAACCATTTGACGCCCTAACCTCGCTGCCCCGATAATCCGGCCAAGTGCTTCAAATCACGATTACAGAGCGGAATGTCACCCCGTCAGTCAGTGACCTCATACAAGAGGTGACAACATGAACCGCATCAGTAAAAAGCCAGACACGCAAACTGCCGAGCAAACCGTGGTAAAGGCCTCGCCGCTCAGACACGACGAGAAAACGGCCAACACCACATCCGGCTTTAGCAAACTGCGCTTCCTCTATCGGGCCAATTGCCCAGGCGAGAACGACAGCAACTGGCATGTACCGTAGACCGGTGACTACGAACTGGCCTGCCAGCGCGGTCATGAATACGCCGCGCATTACGTCCAATACCTCAAGGAGCATCCGTTTGCTTTTGGCGCCAACACGCTCGGCCACATCGTCAAGGATATCGACTTCAACGACGAAAGCGGCGCCAAAGCGTACTGGGTTGGCTTCTTTTCTTATCTGGAGCGCCTCATCCATGCGCAGGCGCAGAACATGGATGTCTTTGCTGACGTCGATCAGATCAATGCCTGCTTGGTCAAGCGCAAAGCCAGACATGCGATGAAGGTGAAACGCAAGCCAAAAGACGCATGAGTTTGTCGCTAGCGACGCCTATGCGACCAAGACGGCTTTGGCTCCTTCATGCGACGCGTAGGCCATCGCCAGCGCAATTTGATCGTAGCGAAATTCCTTGCCAATTTTTGTGGTGAACATCGGATCGTCAATAAGCTCTTCGAGCACCGTTAACATGGCAGTGAGTTTCGCTTCTTCCTTTACCGTTCTGCTTTCAAAATTACTGAAGCGCTTCATGGTCAAATTTTTCATCATGAAGAATACGGAGGAAATGGAGAACGTTGAATTGCCTCCCAGAAAACCGTAGAAATATATCGTTGCGTTGATGGGCAGGCATGCGGCGATTGTTCCCGGCAGATCGCCGCCGACGCCGTCGAATACGGCTGTCGTCGACAGTTCTGCTGACAAGGCCCCGAGCTGTTTAGTGAAGTCATTGTCAGTAACGATGACGTGTTCCGCACCCGCAAGCCGCAAGGCTTGTGCCGCTGCCGTAGTGCGCACAAGAAAAATCGCCGGAACATTTCTGCCGCGCGCCAACGCAGCCAGAGCCCGTCCGGTAGCAGAATTGCCGGCCGTGACAAGGATGCCCTTGTGCCCGGCTTCGGCAATCTCTTCGAGGAAAGCGTAGGCGGTAACGACGTTGACGAGTGAACCGCAATAGTCCTTCGCACGAACATGGTCAGGTAGTATCAAGCAACTCGTATAAGGCACTTGGGCTCTTTCGCACCACAAACCGACACTCTCTGGGCTTTTGCCGAGTGAGCGATAAATCGCCACTTGCTTGCCCATATAGTGCGTCGGGACGCCTGCTCCTATCGCAACCACTCTGCCGGCCCCTGAGGCGCCCCACACATCATCTCGACGAACCGTCACGGCGCTACTGGCAGCCATCGGCATGGTCAAAAAAGTCTTGTCGCCGTGGTTAATTGCCGAGGCCGCCATATCCACCAAAACGTGACCGGCGGCGGCTTCATGTAGCCCGGTGATGTCTCTGACTTCTAGCCCGCGCTCGGGTGTCACACAAACTGCTTTCATCGATAAGCTCCTTTTTATGGTTACTGTCATTGCACAGAGCGCATCATAGGAAACTTCATCGATTGACGAAACCTAGTCTCAACACATACCATCCATTCCATTATGGAATAGATATGGAATGCAGCTATGGACCGGTTGGATGCAATGCGCTTGTTTGTTCGGCTGGTCGAATGTGGCAGCTTTTCCGCCGTGGGCCGGGAGGAAGGGATAGGGCAACCGGCTGTCAGCAAGCAAATCGCGGCGCTGGAAAAACATCTTGGGGCGCAGCTGGTTCTGCGTACCTCGCGCCAAGTCGTCATTACCGAAGCGGGACAGGCATTCTACGAATCGGCCAAGCAACTGGTGCAAGACTTTGACGCGGTCGAATCTTCCATCGGCGAGCGCCAGCAATCGCCGCGCGGCCTGGTCAGACTCAGTACGGCTCCCGGCCATGGCCGGCTGTGCATTACGCCGCTACTGGCCGAATTCTTTCGACAGTATCCGGAAGTTGCCATCGAATTATCCGCATCCGAGCTGCCGATCGACCTGGTTGGCGAAGGTGTCGATTTGGCGGTGCGCCACGGACGGCTGCTGGACTCGTCTCTGACGGCAAGAAAATTGTCTGACACCGATCTGGTGTTGGCGGCCAGCCCTGGCTATCTTGCCGCAAAAGGTGTTCCGACCCGGCTGTCCGACCTGGACCAGCATGCCTGCATTGTCTTTGCACGCAGTCGCGAGCGCCGCCCCTGGCAACTCAAGGTCGACAAGGAAACGGTCTTTTACATTCCACATGGCGCATTGTTTACCGGTGACGCCGAACATGTCCGCGCGGCGGTGCTCAGCGGGCTTGGCATTGCTCAGGCGCCGTTATGGCTGCTGGCGCAAGAAATCGCATCAGGCCAGGTACAGGTCTTACTGCCGGATTTGCAACCGGAACGCTTACCCATCAATCTGGTTTATCCGGCCGGCCGTCGCGTACCAATGCGGGTCAGGGTGCTCATCGACTATCTGATTGCTGCATTCAAGCGTTCTGAGCAAGCTTAGCTAAGATGCCAAACAGCAGCACCTGAATGCAGCGCGCTGGCAGCATTGCGTACCGATCTACCGACTCTCATTCACACCGCCAACAGTCCATGAATCCGCCTCGTTTTTTCGTACTCGCCGGCCTTTACCTTGCCGCAAGCCTGAGCCATGCAGCAGGCATTACGTTCATTGACATCCCCGCAGATAAAGACGGACCGCCCTTGCGCGGTGCCGTCTGGTCCCCCTGCAGCATGCCTGCAGAAAAAATCGTGCTCGGACCGTTGGTGATTGACGCCGTCAAGAACTGCCCACTCTCCGGCGAGCGGCTGCCGCTGGTGGTCATCTCGCATGGCACGGGAGGTTCGTTTTTGGGGCACCACGATACGGCGGCAGCGCTGGCCGATGCCGGTTTCGTGGTCGCCGCCATCAGCCACCCGGGCGACAACTTTCAGGATCGCAGCCGTCAAACGCATCTGTCAGTCTTTGCGACGCGACCAAACGACATGAAGCGCTTGCTCGACTACATGCTGGCTAGCTGGCAGGGCCATGACAAGTTGGATACCGCCAGGATTGGCATCTTCGGTTTTTCGCGCGGCGGCTATACCGCCTTGGCCGCCATCGGCAGTGTGCCGAACTGGACCATACGCAAAGATCTCTGCCCGCCCGGATCGACGATTCCCGCATGCGAAGAAATCAGCCGTAAAGAATTTCCCGCGCCACCGGTGCCCGATCCGCGCATCAAGGCAGCAGTGATTGCCGACCCGCTGAATTTTTTCGATGCGCAAGGACTCAAGCAAGTCACGATTCCGATCCAGCTATGGGCATCCGCCTATGGCGGCGACGGCGTGACGCCGCAGACTGTGGCAGCGCTGCGCCATGCTCTGCCGGTCGCGCCAGAATGGCACGTTGCCGCCAACGCCGCCCATTTTGCCTTTCTTGCGCCCTGCACGCCGGCATTGGCAAGCGCATCCCCAGTTGAGTGCCGAGACGATCCAGGCTTCAATCGTGTCAGCTTTCATGCCATGTTTGATGTCAGGGTGGTGCGTTTTTTTGAGCGCAGCTTGGGGAGATAGTAGGCTGCTGATTGATTTTTTCATCACGGCATCAATTCATCAGCATGGTCAACAGCAGCATTGAATAATCCGCAAAGAAGGCGACCCGCCCCACAGCAAGCCTCTCCAACTCCGCGCCGAAGCAGTGGCGTGAAGCGACTAAAAAGAAGGCCAGATGAACCGATAGGCATTCCTTGGAAGCCGCACGACTCAGACCATGACAGTCCGTGAAATGCGGGAGACATACCTACGGGACGAGTCCAGCAAGAAGGCTTCTCAGAAGACCGATTTCTCGCATTCGTAGCACCTTTACACCGCGCTAGGCGAATATTGCTCTTCGCCAGGTGACCCGAGCGCATGAGCGAAGGCGCCGTAGAGTTGCGAATGTGCTGCCACGATACCCTGAGCCTCCAAGCTAAACGCCTCACCGCGACCATTCGTAACCTTTGCTCCGGCCTCCTTGACTAGCAGCGCGCCAGCTAACCAGTCATCGACATCCGAGCCATACTCCCAGAAGGCATCGAGCCTGCCGGCGGCAACATAAGCCAGTTGTAGCGAGGCGGCCGCCATCATGCGAACGACGAAAACCTTGGGGCCGATACGTCCCAGAGAAGCGAGTGTATGCGCGTGCTGGTGCGCAGCCCGGTTCTGAAACGGCGGTAGCGCAGTCGCCACGACCGCATCGGAGAGCACGCTCTTCGATACCGGGCTCAGCACTTTGCCATTGAGAAACGCGCCTTCTCCAAGTCCTGCCGAAAACATCTCTCCAACAGTTGGGTCATACACGAAAGAACGAATCGTTTCACCGTTGTGGACAAGCGCGAGAGACGATGACCACATTGGTAGCCCTTGCACAAAATGATATGCACCGTCGATGGGGTCGTAGATCCAATACCTGTTTTGGCGCTTGGCCTGCTGCTCTTGAGGATCGACTTCGGCATTCAACCAGCCAATATCGGGGTAAAGTGCTTGGAGGGAGCGCCGCAGCGTTTCGTCTGCCAAGGCGCTTACGCCACGTACCAAACTGATCAGTTCTGCAGCGCTTTTGCCTGCAGGGTTCGGCATCTTTGCACGAAGCTGATCTGTAATACCTTTGAGCAATGAGGCAATTTGAGAAAGATCGAGGGATTTCATTGGAACCTCCTGAATTGATATTGAGAGCCCCAAGTATGCTAATGTTCCAGTTGGCCCGCTAACGTTAAATGGCCAATTAATTTCTAAATTCGGCCAAATGAATGCAATATTTCCAAATGAGCAACGCATCACCGATGGTCGCGCCTTGCTTGTTCACACCCACCATCGTCAAGCTGGCGAGGAAAAAAACCTACATATTCATCCAGAGGGACAAATCTGGGCGGTCCAGGAGGGGCTCGTCACGGCAGAGTTGGCTGAAGGAAGCTGGATTCTTCCTCAAGGTCGCATCGGATGGATACCACCAGGAACGGTTCACGCCGCCAAGGTGTTTCGAACTGCGACCGGCTGGATGGCATATCTTCGACCAGATCTTTGCAAATCCTTTCCGAACCAACCTGCTGTATTCGAGACCACGGCGCTATCCAGTGTGTTGCTGGATAGGATCTCGAACTGGAACACGTCGGCGTCTACTCTTTCGCTCCAGCAAAACCGATTGCTTGACGTGCTTGTCGATGAACTGATGGCATCGCAGACAGAGCCGATGTATTTGCCCATGCCACGCACCCCAGGTCTGCTGAAAATGGCGCTCGCAATTGCGGCCGACCCCGCTGACAGCCGCACCATTGCCGAGTGGGCGCTGTATTCCGGGATTTCAGAGCGTGGTTTGACACGCCATTTTCGGCTGGAAACTGGCATGAGCCTAGTGCAGTGGCGTACTGTTGCTCGGATGAAGCGCGCCCTTGAACTACTTGCCGGCGATGTCAGTGTCACAGCGACCGCCCTTGAGGTAGGGTACGACAGCATCAGCAGCTTCGTCACCGTGTTTCGCCAGACTTTTGGTATTACGCCTGCCCGATACAAAAGCTGACGCTGAAGCTTGCAGGTTGTGAACTAACCAGTCTGAGCCCTATCATCATCGCTGGATAGCGCGACCGCCGATTGAAAGAAGTTGCGCCCGACACAGTGACAAGGGAGCTGCCTCCATGCCCAGCATCATCAATCCTGCTCGCCGAAAATGGGGACTAGATCTCTTGCAACATTGCCAATCAGCTGAACTCAAGATAGTCATTCAACTTGCTATTGAGACAGGCATGGGGCGTAGTGAGCTGCTGAGCATACAGTGGAAGCATGTAAATATGCCTCGTCGGTTAGCCTACCCCTCCGTCGCCATCCCCCACTAGAAGTACTTGTTGGTCTCATTTTGGGTGGAGTTATTGGATTGCTCTTCAATTTAATATCCCAATAAGGCTGGGAGATAATAGTGCCAATAAGGGTACTGGTCTCACCCACTTTCGCTACCTGCTAGCCACCTCGCTCATTTGAACCGTAATTGACTGGTCCTTTTCACACGCGGTGGTGGTAATTGATAGGCAAGATGTGCTTCGGACGGATGATTAACCTTAGATCGACGACCATCTACTTGCATACGTCGATGAATTTCATCCCAAGATGGCGCCTCAATATTTTCTTGTAGCCAATGTACAACGGACGCTTCGTCGCACCACTCCAGTAACTTAGGCATTGCACGCATGTGCGCACCTGCCGTCATAAATGTCCGCATGGCCTTGTCATCCCGCCAAACTGTACACGTCCAAAAGGTGTTCCTATCCTCACGTAACAGCAGGACTGCGTAACAGCCATCTACGCGTCTAGCCTGCAAAGAAGACCGAAGGGAATGAACGGTGAAGCCGAAGAGGTAGCGCCAAGAGCGAACGCGTAGACGGGTGCTCGATACAAATGCCATGTACTCCCTTTCAGTTGCGACTATTCTTCGAACCAACACAAAGTTGCAGGGCATGCTGACGTGTCCGGCATCTTGCTCTATTTCTTCCAAGCGCCTGGACAGTCCCATGCCTGCTCGATCGCACGAATTCTAGCAACTGTAATGCGTAAATGAAACAGATGCCGCATTACGGACAACGTGGAGTGCCCCCTCAAACTGGACATTCAGATAGCAGCTCAGCTTGCCGCCATTCCTATGGGCGGCAAATCGATGGTCAGTTGCATAGCGGGCATCGATGATCCCGGTTGCCATGGATAGGTCTTGGCCGCCTAGTACAATGAATCCTCTCCCAGGATTTGCGGTGGTCAAGCTCATGACGCGATCCCATCCAGCGCTGACAAGATTTCCGGCGATAACGTCAGTTGCGCAGCAGCTAGGTTCTCACGAAGGTGGGTGACTGACGACGTGCCGGGGATCAACAAGATGTTGGGCGACCGGTGCAGCAGCCAGGCCAGTGCGACCTGCATTGGCGTGACCCCGAGTTGGCCGGCAACCTTAGACAGGGTAGACGACTGTAGCGGTGAAAACCCGCCGAGCGGAAAGAACGGCACATAGGCGATACCTTCGCCGGCAAGCTCATCGATCAGCGCATCGTCGTGTCGATGCGCCAAATTGTAATAGTTCTGAACGCAGACGATGTCGCAGATACGACGTCCTTCCTCAATCTGTGTCAGCGTCACATTGCTTAACCCGATGTGACGCACCAAGCCTTGTCGCTGAAGCTCTGCCAACACGCTCAGATGAGCCTCGATCGAGCCCTCAGCCGGTTGATGCACGTCGAACATGCATCGCAGATTGACGACATCGAGCACATCCAAGTCCAGATTACGGAGATTGTCGTGAACCGCCTGGGTCAACTCCTGGGGCGAAAAGGCCGGGATCCATGATCCGTCCTCGCCACGCCGGGCGCCGACCTTAGTGACAATGACCAGGTCCTCAGGAAAAGGATGCAACGCCTCACGGATAAGTTGGTTGGTGATGTGGGGGCCGTAGAAATCGCTGGTATCAATATGATTCACTTGGTTCGCAACGGCCTCGCGTAAAACGGCCAACGCTGCGCCATGATCCTTGGGCGGGCCGAATACGCCGGGCCCCGCGAGTTGCATAGCACCATAGCCGAGCCTGTTCACGGTGTGGTTACCGAGCTTATAGGTTGCGAATTTATCGATGTTAGACATGATTGAATTTCCTATTGGGTTGATGTGAGGCCATGCTAATGGTGGACTGTTTGTTTTACAATTAGTGATAATCCGCACGGGCTGTGCTATTTTTAGAACAATGGAAATCGACCTAAATGACTTGAACTCCTTCCTCGCGGTGGCGAACGCCAAGGGTTTTCGTGACGGCGCACGGGCCAGTGGCGGTAGCGCTTCCGGGCTCAGTGAGGCCGTGCGTCGGCTGGAAACCCAGCTCGGGGTCAGGCTATTTCATCGCACTACGCGCAGCGTGGTCCCTACTGAGGCGGGGCAGCGCTTGCTCGACCGACTCCGACCGGCCTTGAACGAAGTGCAGGCTGCTCTTGAGGTAGTGGATGGCTTTCGCAGCCGGCCAGCGGGCACATTAAGAATCAATGTTCCCGTCAGTGCTGCGCGCTTGGTGCTGCCAGCGATCGTACCGCCCTTCCTCGCCGCTTATCCAGAGATCCGATTGGAAGTGATTGCCGACGACAGCTTTGTCGATATTATTGCCGCCGGGTGTGACGCAGGTATCCGCTACGACGAGCGGCTGGAAAAAGACATGATCGCCGTGCCGATCGGTCCGCGCGTCCAGCGCTTCGCGGCTGCAGCATCTCCTGACTACCTCGATCATTGCGGCCGCCCCCAGCACCCGCGTGACCTGCTCAGTCACGCTTGCCTGCGCGGCCGTTTCAGTAGTGGTGCAATGCCGCCCTGGGAGTTCGAGCGCGAAGGCAAGGCGGTGCAGATCGATCCTTCCGGTCCGTTGCTCGTGCAAGTTGGCGCGGCAACCGATCTTGCGGTCGACGCCGCCATTGCCGGTACCGGCATCATTTACCTTTTTGAGGACTGGCTGCGGCCGTATCTCGACAGTGGCCACCTTGAGCCAGTCCTCGAACCATGGTGGCCGCGCTTCTCGGGGCCTTTTCTCTACTATTCCGGCCGACGACTCTTACCCGCACCGCTACGCGCATTCGTCGACTTCATCAAATCGTCGGCTGACCAACTTTGACAAAGTTCTGACGTACTTGGATTCTCTGCTCACTCAGCGAATCAAACGCCCTCAGTCTCACGGTAATCCCCCCATCAAAAAGACAAGGCGGATTCAAGCGGTCATTGCAACACCTGTTTTTATCATGAATTAAAATCGACTTCATTGCCCCCCTATGGGGCTGCTATTACGAGCCAGATGAAATAGACCTTCTAGCTGATTTTGGTTTTGACAAACAAGAGATGTAACTTGCTCTTCGTGCAGTTGAATATTCCGACACTCATGCATTTCCACTGCTAATAGCGGCAGTAGGTATGGACTTGAAGTATCTCTAAACTGAGAAAAGATTGAGCAGAAGAAAAGTCAGTAATAGCCGAGCAGAGAACAGCAACGGAGTAACCAAAAACAAAAAAGCGAGACCACCTCATGGTGATCTCGCTTCAATTGTGGTCGGAGTACAAGGATTCGAACCTTGGACCCCCTGGTCCCAAACCAGGTGCGCTACCGGGCTGCGCTACACTCCGAAAAACTGGTACTTCAAACTGTTGCTACCCTACTTCTTTCACTACCTTAGCTCGCCTCAAGGCAAGCCGGATAACTGGCCTGCCCTAAGGGAATCGAACCCCTAACCTATGGCTTAGAAGGCCATTGCTCTATCCGGTTGAGCTAAGGGCAGATCTGACGCTCAAACAATAATACTGGCTTGCCTGACATCATCTACGGAAATGAAAACGGGCTGTCTTTCGACAGCCCGTTCATGTTATGGTCGGAGTACAAGGATTCGAACCTTGGACCCCCTGGTCCCAAACCAGGTGCGCTACCGGGCTGCGCTACACTCCGAGAAGCAAGATAATAGCCCCTTCCCAACATTCGGTCAATACCTTCCTCACTTTTTCCTGTAAAAATATCGATTGTCCCTGCCGACTGTCGCAAAAATCATCGCGCAATAGCGTTCATACATTTACTTCCCGGCCACCTGTATGGCAGCCAAAAGCTGCAACATTGCTTGCAGTTTCGTTACACCTCGTTGCACTGCCTTGATGAAAGATAGAGACCAATAACTGGTAACAGCATCTCATCATTCATCAGGAGCATCGCCATGAATAAATACCGATTAGCCTGTATCGCCTGCGCTATTTTTACGCTGGCCTCCGGTATCTCGCTAGTGTCCGCCCAGGACATGCAACGCCCACCTATTCTATTTACGCAACAAGAACTGGATCAGATGCTGGCACCAGTGGCGCTCTATCCAGATACGCTGCTGACGCAAGTGCTCATCGCCACCACTTACCCACTGCAAGTGGTACAGGCTTCGCGCTTTCTCGATAGTCACCCCGGCCTGCAAGGCGCTGCACTAGCTAACGCCATTGCTGCCATGCCTTGGGATCCCAGCGTAAAGTCATTGACGCAGTTTCCTTCGGTGCTGGCCATGATGAACGATAAACTGGACTGGACCCAGCGGCTGGGCCAGGCGTTTCTGTCGCAGCAGACGAATGTGATGGATACCGTACAAAACCTGCGCATGCGGGCGCAAATCGCAGGCAATCTGCAAACCAACAATGTGCAACGCGTCGTGCAGCAAGAGCGCATCATCGAGATCGAACCGCTGAATCCGCAAATTATTTATATCCCCTACTACAATCCGGTCATCGTCTACGGCAGTTGGTGGTGGCCGCAACAGCCACCAGTCTATTGGGTGCCGCCACCGCGCTATCACGTCACGATCAATGTCGGTATTGCTTTCGGCGCCGGCGTAGGCATCGTACGTTCGAACTACAGTGATGCTCGCCCCGACTGGCAGCGCCATCAGGTGTTGATTAACAATGTGCGTATCAATAACATAAGCAATAACGTAAGCAATAAGGTGACGATAAACAGACAGCCGGCGGTATGGCAGCACAGCAATGCAAGCAACCAGCGCCGACCGGAATTGGTCAATATACCGCGTGCACCAGCACTGCCGGCAGCCTTAACGCCGAGACAGTTCAATCCCGCCGCGCGGCCGCAACAGCAAGCGCTGCAACGGCCACAAGCAGCACCTGCGCCACGCACAGAACATCCACAGCACGCTGAACAACACGCGCAACCGTCGCCACCCGCCGTCCACACAGCGCTCGCGCCGCATCAGGAACAGCATGCTGCAGCCCACTCCGAATCCAAGCCGCAACGACACGAAGAACACCCGCGTCGACCGCAGGACAAAGAGTGATGATGCCGCGCCGAAACATTGACCGTGCACCGCTGCAACACGGAATCCAGGTCTGAATACGCTATAATTCAGCCTTCCGAGACGTGACCAGGCACTATCGATGCCGGGAAACCAAGGGTTGGATCTTCCAGCCCTTTTTCGTTTCTGTCACCTTGGCCGGCACGCTCATGGCGGCCCTACGATCAACCGATGCTCCACAGAATCACCATGCAAGACACATCTCCTGATAACGCTGTTGAAGATAGCGGTTCACGCAGCAAAGCTCCGCTTGAGCTGATTGCACGCGAAGTCGCGCGCCGCCGTACCTTCGGCATCATTTCTCACCCCGATGCCGGCAAAACCACGCTGACCGAAAAACTGCTGCTGTTCTCGGGTGCGATTCAATTGGCCGGTACCGTGAAGGCGCGTAAAAGCGGCCGTCATGCGACCTCCGACTGGATGGAAATCGAAAAGCAACGCGGCATTTCTGTAGCCAGTTCGGTGATGCAGTTCGAGTATCGCGACCACGTCGTCAACCTGCTCGATACGCCAGGCCACCAGGACTTCTCGGAAGATACCTATCGCGTGCTGACGGCGGTCGACTCGGCGTTGATGGTGATCGATGCCGCCAAGGGCGTGGAAGAACAGACCATCAAGCTGCTCAACGTTTGCCGCATGCGCAATACGCCCATCATCACCTTCATGAACAAGATGGACCGCGAAACCCGCGATCCGCTGGAGCTGCTCGATGAGTTGGAGTCGGTGCTGAAGATTCAGTGCGCGCCGGTGACCTGGCCGATCGGCATGGGCAAGAGCTTCCGCGGCGTGTATCACTTGCTGCGCGATGAAATCATGTTGTTCAAGGCTGGCGAAGAACGCGCCGATGGCAATGTGGAAATCATCAAGGGTATCGATAACCCCAAACTGGTCGAGATGTTCCCGCTGGAAATCGAACAGCTCAAGATGGAAGTGGAGCTGGTGCATGGCGCTTCGCATCCGTTCAATCTGGACGATTTCCTGGCCGGGATTCAAACGCCGGTGTTCTTCGGCTCGGCCATCAACAACTTCGGCGTGCGCGAAATCCTCAACGCCCTGCTCGACTGGGCACCAGGTCCGGGCGGCCGCGATGCGACCGTGCGCAGCGTGGCACCGATTGAGGCCCCCTTCTCGGGCTTCGTGTTCAAGATTCAGGCCAATATGGATCCGGCCCACCGCGACCGAATCGCCTTCCTGCGTGTGTGCTCGGGACGTTTTGAGCGCGGCATGAAACTCAAGCATCTGCGCCTGAACCGCGATATCAAGGTGTCTTCGGTGGTGACCTTCATGGCGTCTAGCCGTGAACAGATTGAAGAGGCCTATGCCGGTGACATCATCGGCTTGCCCAACCATGGCAATATGCAGATCGGCGACAGCTTCTCCGAAGGCGAGCTGCTGCAATTCACGGGCATCCCTTATTTCGCGCCGGACTTCTTCCGCGTGGCGCGCATCCGCAATCCGCTCAAGATCAAGCAATTGCACAAGGGCTTGCAACAGCTGGGCGAAGAAGGCGCGGTGCAGGTCTTCAAACCGACCAACAATGGCGACCTGATCCTGGGCGCGGTCGGCGTGCTGCAGTTTGAAGTGGTGGCCAGCCGTTTGCTCAATGAATACGGTGTCGATGCGGTGTTTGAAGGTACCAGCATCAGCAGCGCGCGCTGGGTGACTTGCGACGACAAAAAGATGATGGCCGATTTTGAGAAATCTTCGGCTGGCTTCAATCTGGCGCATGACGCGGCCGGCAACCTGGCCTATCTGGCCAGCTCCGGCGTGAACCTGCGCCTGACGCAGGAGCGCTGGCCGGGCGTGACCTTCCATGCCACCCGCGAGCATGCGACCAAGCTGGATTAGGCGCGCCTGACGCTGGCAATAGCAAAAGCCCCGCACCTTCACAGGCAGGGGCTTTTGTTTGACTGCTGACAAGCTCAGGATCGTCGAGCGCGTATGCCGGGCCGACGCTCACAGCGCTTGCCGATCAGAGCGCGGCGCGCAAGGTTTTGGCGGCCGCAACCATGTTCTTCAACGCTGGAATCACTTCCGCCCATTGGCGGGTCTTCAGGCCGCAATCCGGGTTGACCCATAGCCGCTGTGCCGGAATCCTCTCGGCCGCTTTCTGCATCAGTTGCACGATGTGCTCCTGGGTTGGAATATTGGGCGAGTGAATGTCGTAGACGCCAGGACCGATGTCGTTGGGGTAGTTGAAGTTGTCGAAGGCATCGAGCAACTCCATATCGGAACGCGAGGTTTCGATGGTAATGACGTCGGCGTCCATGTCGGCGATCGAGGCGATGATGTCGTTGAACTCCGAATAGCACATGTGGGTATGAATCTGCGTTTCGTCGGCGACGCCATTGGCGGTGATGCGGAAGGATTCTACCGCCCAGTCGAGATATTGCTTCCATTGCGACTTGCGCAGCGGCAGACCTTCGCGCAGCGCGGCCTCGTCGATCTGGATCACACGCACACCGGCCTTCTCCAGATCCAGTACCTCTTGACGAATCGCCAGCGCGAGTTGCTTGCAGGAGACCGAACGCGGCTGATCATCGCGCACGAAAGACCAGTTCAGGATTGTCACCGGACCGGTGAGCATGCCCTTCATCGGCTTTTTGGTCTGCGCTTGCGCATAGCTGATCCACTCTACCGTCATCGCTTGCGGGCGGCTGATGTCGCCGAACAGGATAGGCGGCTTGACGCAACGCGAGCCGTAGGACTGGACCCAGCCGAACTGGCTGAAGGCATAACCTTGCAGCTGTTCGCCGAAGTATTCGACCATGTCGTTGCGCTCGGCTTCACCGTGCACCAGCACGTCCAGGCCCAGGGCTTCCTGCTCGCGGACACTGCGTTCGATTTCGGCGTGCATGGCGTTCTTGTAGCCGGCGGCGTCAAGCCGACCGGCCTTGAATTCGCTACGCGCATGACGGATTTCGGCGGTCTGCGGGAACGAGCCGATGGTGGTGGTTGGATAAGGAGGCAGTTTGAGCAAGGCAGCTTGCTTAGTTGCGCGTTGCAGGTACACGCTGCCGCGTTGGCCAAGTTTGGTATCGATGTTGGCGACGGCGGCTTGCACCACAGGGTTGTGCACGCGCGGCGAAGCGCGGCGTGCAGCCAGAGCGGCCTGATTGGCGGCCAACTCGGTCTTGACGGCATCGCGCCCCTCGCGCAGCCCCTTGCCCAGCAGCCGCAGTTCATCCAGCTTCTGTTGCGCGTAAGCCAGCCAGGACTTGATCTCGCCATCCAATTTTTGCTCGCTGTTCAGATCCACCGGTACGTGCAGCAGCGAGCACGATGGTGCGACCCACAGGCGTTCACCAAGACGCTGCGCTACCGGCTCCAGCCAATCGAGCACTGCAGTCAGATCGGTTTTCCAGATGTTGCGGCCATTGATGACGCCGAGCGACAGCACTTTGTCGGCAGACAGCAGTTCGATCAGCGGCAGCACATCGTTACGACCATTGATGGCGTCGATGTGCAGACCGGCGACCGGCAGTTGAGCAGCCAGCGAACGGTTCTCCAGCAGTTGACCAAAATAAGTTGCCAGCAGCAGCTTGACGCGGCTGTTCTTGAGCTGGACGTAGGCGGTATTGAAGGCGTTTTGCCAGGCCGAGTCCAACTCGGTGACCAGCACCGGTTCGTCGATCTGCACCCATTCAACTCCTTGCGCCGCCAGGGCCTCCAGCAGTTCTGCATAGACTGGCAGCAAACGCGGCAGCAGCGCCAGTTTGTCAGAGTCGTCTTTGGCTTTGCCCAGAGCCAGGTAGGTCACCGGACCGACGATGACCGGCTTGGCCTTGATGCCTTGCGCCTTGGCCTGCGCCAATTGTTCCAGCAAACGCGAGGTATCGAGCTTGAATTCGGTCGCGGCAGTGAACTCGGGGACGATGTAGTGGTAGTTGGTATCGAACCACTTGGTCATTTCGCCGGCGGCAACGCCTCCGCAGCAAGCGCTGTGGTCTTCGGCGTTCTGGGCCGAGCGGCCGCGTGCCACGCGGAAATAGTTATCCAGTGTATCGCCATGGAAATCGCGCACCCGTTCTGGCAGATTACCCAGCGTGAAGCTCATGTCGAGCACCTGGTCGTAAAACGCAAAGTCACCGACCGGCACCAGATCCAGACCGGCCTGATTTTCCCAATGGCGCTGGCGCAGTTGGGCGCCTAAGGTTTTCAGCGCATCACACGAGGATTCTCCTTTCCAATAGGACTCCAGCGCAAACTTCAGTTCGCGCTTGGCGCCGATGCGGGGAAAACCCAGATTGTGAATAGTGGTCATGCTGCGCTCCAAAGAAAAACAAGAATGGGAGCGCAGTGTAGGCGGCACAAATCATGAAGTAAAATGGTATTATCTCAGCATTCCATGAATTCTACTCATTCGACATGTTGGAACGCATCCATTTGGCCGTTGTACAGGAAGTTGAAAAGCAAGGCTCCTTAACTGCGGCCGCGCACGTGCTGTGCGTGACGCAGTCCGCCCTTAGTCACAGCATGAAGAAGCTGGAGCAGCAACTGGGAACCGACATCTGGCTGCGTGAAGGACGCCAGTTGCGGCTCACGCAAGCCGGTCAATATTTGCTGGCCGTGGCCAACCGGGTGCTGCCGCAATTGAACCAGGCCGAAGAGCGTTTGCGTCAGTTCGCACAAGGTGAGCGCGGCGCGTTGCGCATCGGCATGGAGTGCCATCCCTGTTACCAATGGCTGCTCAAGATCGTCTCGCCTTACCTGGCGGCGTGCCCCGATGTCGATGTCGACGTCAAACAGAAATTCCAGTTCGGCGGTATCGGTGCGCTGTTCGGCTATGAGATTGATTTGCTGGTCACGCCTGACCCACTCTATAAACCGGGCCTGAAATTCGAACCGGTGTTCGACTATGAACAAGTGCTGGTGGTAGCGCGCAACCATGTGCTGGCAAAGGCTCGTTACATCAAGCCGGAACAGTTGACGCAGGAAGTGTTGATCACCTATCCCGTGGCCACCGACCGCCTGGATATTTACAATCAGTTTCTGATGCCGGCAGGCGTCACCCCCAAGCGCCACAAGGCCATTGAGACCACCGACATCATGATGCAGATGATCGCCAGCGGTCGCGGCGTTGGCGCCTTACCGCGTTGGCTGGTGCAGGAATATGCGAGCAAGGTCGATGTCGTGCCGGTGCGGTTGGGGCCCAACGGTATCGCTAAACAGATTTTTCTCGGCGCGCGCGAGGCCGATCTTGAGATCGACTATCTGCAGGCCTTCATCGCCTTGGCCCGTAATCCGGCCGCCGCGTTGGGCATGAAGAAGCCGAAATAGCGCCTCTTGGCAGCGCAAACTGCGTCTTTTCAGCGCAGCATGAAGGACATCGTCGACAGGCTATTGAGCACGCGCACCGCGAATTCCACCGAGGGCGCCGAGAATTGCAGTTGCACCGCATCCAGACGTTCAACGATGGGCAACTGACAAAACAGATCGGTCAACGCCGGTGTCTGCACCTGCAGACGGCATTGCAAGGGCCCTGCTATCCGATACGGCCTTAGCAGCGGCGCGCTCTTGGCCGCCGTGACCGCTTGTTGCGCAGTTTTTTCCAGTAACTCGCAGGCGGCCTGCTGCGATAAGGAATCGCCGCTATTGCTGCCGTAGGCCTGTTTGATCTCGGCAAAATGCGCATGTGGAAACAGTGGCTGGGTTTCCGCGATAAACACATCGTCGCCGCTGCCGAAAATCACCGGTACGCCCTGCTCTCCGGCCAATGCGCCATAAATGCCGGCTTCGCCCAGTTCCATCTCATTGAGCCAGACCCGCGCAAAGGCGAAGCTGTTGATGGTGTGTGCCAGGATGCCACGGGTCTGCGAGCGTGAGTGATAGCCGACCATCATGACGGCATCGGTGTCAGCGTCGACCCCGCCCATCATACCCAGCGTGCGTGGTTTGCCCAGCACCATGCGCGCGGCCGGATGCAACAGTTCCGGCAACAGGTTACGAAAACCGCCGTGCGAATCGTTGACCACAATGCGCTGTGCGCCGCCGGCCAGCGCGCCACGAATGACGGCATTGGCCTCCTGCGTCATCTGCTGCCGCGCGCGTTCGTATTCGCCATTGCCGGCGCGGGTCTGCTCGGGATGAAACACCCCGGCGATGCCTTCGATATCGACTGAAATCAGAATTTTCATATTTCCTCCATGGCCCTCAGTGACGCCAACATCTCGCTCAGTGTGCGGCGTTGATTGCCATCCCTGCCCTTGACCGCTTCGGCCGCAAACAAGGCGTTGATGATGGCATGCTCGGTGCTGTCGGCGACCGCATGGAATAGCGGATCGAGCAGACTATCGTGCAGGCAGTTGAACTGCATCACGCTGCTGGTATCTGTCGGCAAGGGCTGCACCAGTTGCGGCACCGTCTGCGCAGTGGAAAAAGCCAACGCAATATCGCCACTGCCGTGGCCATAACTCGAACCAGTACGTGCCAGACCTGCGCCGGCCCGCGTTGCCAGGCGACGCAACTGACGCGCGTCCAAGGGCGCGTCGGTGGCGATGATCATGATGATGGAACCCTTTTCCGGTTCGCGATTGGCGCGCTGCATGCCCTTGAGACTGCGCCCCACCGGCGCGCCGGCCAGGATCAGCTCGCCGAGTTTACCGAAATTGGCCAGCACCAGGGCACCCACTGTGTAGCCCACATCACCAATGCGAAGCAGGCGCGAAGCACTGCCGATCCCGCCCTTGAGTTCAAAGCAGGACATGCCGCGACCGGCACCCACGGCACCTTGTGTGACCTGCGCCGAGGCATTGCCCAAGGCCTGCTGATAATGCGGTTCTTCGACCGCAAAGGCTTGCATGTCATTGAGATAGCCGTCATTGCATTCGAACACCAGCGGATTGACGCTGGGCAGACTGCGGCCAATTTCCGGATTGTCCTTGACTGCGCTGCGCATCTGCGCGCTCGCAACAGTCCCCACGGCAAAGGTATTGGTCAGCGCAATCGGCGTCTCCAGCACACCGAGTTCCTGCACCTGCAGCAAACCGATGCTCTTGCCAAAACCGTTGAGCGTGACTGCCGCAGCGGGTACCTTGTCGCGAAAGGCGTCGCCGCCATGGGCACGGATGACGGTCACACCGGTCTGGATGGCATTGTAGTTGAGCGTGCAATGACCGACGGTGACGCCGGCAACGTCGGCGATGGTGCCAGCCGGACCGGCGGCCAATAGGCCGATATGAGGTGCTTGTGTCATGTAGTTCCAACCCTGCCGACAGGCTGGCAAGGTCTTGCGCAGCCTGTCATTGTTCTCAAGATTATTTCTGTTCCAGCTTGGGGTCGAGTGCGTCGCGCAAGCCATCGCCCAGCAAATTGAAGGCCAGCACCGTCAGGAAAATCGCCAGACTGGGGAAGATCGCAATATGCGGCGCCGTCATCATGTCAGAGCGTGCTTCGTTGAGCATGGCGCCCCACTCGGGAGTGGGCGGTTGCGCACCCAGGCCGAGGAAGGAGAGGCTGGCTGCCGTGATGATCGAGGTGCCGATACGCATGGTGAAATACACCACGATCGAGGAAATCGTGCCGGGCAAAATATGACGCAAAATGATCGTCATGTCATTGGCGCCGATACTGCGCACCGCCTCGATATAGGTCAGTTGCTTGAGCGACAAGGTATTGCCGCGCGCCAGGCGGGCAAAGGCCGGAATACTGAAGATGGCCACCGCAATGATGACATTGGTCATGCCGTTGCCGAGCATGGCGACGATGGCAATGGCCAGCAAGATGCCGGGAAAGGCAAACAGCACATCGCAGATGCGCATGAGGATGCGATCGGCCCAGCCTTCATAGTAACCGGCGATGAGGCCGCAAAAGGTGCCTACGATGGCGCCCAGCGCCACCGACGAAAAACCCACCGCCAACGACAACTGGGTGCCGACCAGAATCCGGCTGAAAATGTCATGTCCAAGCGAATCGACGCCGAACCAGTGTTGCAAGGACGGTGTGGCATTGAGGGCGTCGTAGTCAAAATAATTCTCGGCGTCGTAGGGCGAGATATACGGCGCCAGCACTGCCAGCAGCACCAGGAACACGACGAAGCCGCCCGCTGCCAGCGCCAGCGGCTGCTTCTTGAATTTGCGCCAGAATTCGCTCCAGGGCGTGCGAACGGATGGGTTGACTAGCGTGCTGGCCACGGGTGCAGTGGTGGGAGTGGAAGTCGACATGGGCGCCTCACTTATAACGAATACTCGGGTTGATGACGGCATACAACACGTCAACCACCAAATTGATGAAAATGAATTCCAGCGAGAACAGCAAAATCTCAGCCTGAATGATCGGGTAGTCGCGCATCTCGACGGCGTCGATCAGCAAGCGTCCCATGCCGGGCCAGTTGAAGACTTTCTCGACCACGATGGAGCCACCCAGCAGGAAGCCGAACTGCAGGCCCATCATCGTCACCACTGGGATGAGGGCATTGCGCAGGCAATGTTTGATGACCACGATGCGTTCCGGCAAGCCCTTGGCGCGTGCGGTGCGCACAAAATCTTCTTTCAGGATCTCGATGAACGAGGAGCGTGTAAAGCGCGCCATGATCGCCGCTACGCCGGCGCCCAGCGTAATCGAGGGCAGGATGTAATGACGCCAGCTGTCGGCGCCGACCGTCGGCAGCCAGCCCAGTTGCACCGAGAACACTTGCATCAACACCATGCCCAACGCAAACGGCGGAAAGGAAATGCCGGATACCGCCAACGTCATGCCGAGCCGGTCCGGCCATTCATTGCGCCATACCGCTGAAAAAATCCCGATGAACAAGCCAAAAATCACGGCCCAGATCATGCTGGTCAAGGTCAGCCACATGGTCGGCCAGAAGCGTTCCATGATTTCCTGGCTGACGGGCAGCTTGGAGCGCAGCGAGATGCCGAAGTCGCCATGCGCAGCATTGACGAAAAAGCGCACGAACTGCTGGTGGATCGGCAAATCCAGACCCAGATCGCTGCGCACCAGCGCAACCGTATGCTCGTCGGCTTCGGGTCCGGCTGCCAGTCGGGCCGGATCGCCGGGCAACAGGTGCACGAACAGGAATACCATCACCGCGACCAGAAACAAGGTCGGGATCAGTCCCATCAGGCGTTTTAAAACATAAGAAAACATGGCGCTTCCTGCAATCAGTCAACAACAAATCAACAAGCTCGGGGCGACGCCGCCACTGCAGCAGCGGCGACGTCGTTTGACAAAGATATTACTTCAACTCGATTTCATCAAAATTGAATGAAGCATCCGGCATCACATACACACCCTTGAGGTTCTTGCTGCGGGCATACAAGACCTTCTCGGTGGCCAGGAAGGCCCAAGGCGCATCCTTCCAGATTTCGGTCTGGGCATCCTTGTACAAGGCGGTCTTGTCGGAGCGTTCGGTCACCGTCAGCGCCTTGGCCAAATCGGCATCGACCTTGTCATTCTTGTAGTAGGCGGTATTGAGCAGCTTGGGCGGGAAGGATTCCGAAGCCAGCAGTGGACGCAGGCCCCAATCGGCTTCGCCGGTGGAGGACGACCAGCCGCCGTAATACATGCGCACCGGTGCGGTATCCGCATTAGGCGCACTCTCCACCTTCTCCACGCGTTGACCGGCTTCCAGCGCCTGTACCTTGACCTTGATGCCGACCTGGGCTAGTTGCTGCTGCACGAATTGAATGACCTTCAACGCCGTAGTATAGGTATAAGCCGACCACAGTTCGGTTTCAAAGCCGTTCGGATAACCGGCTTCGGCCAGCAGTGCCTTGGCCTTTTTCACGTCGTATGGCCAAGGACCGGTCTTGTACGCATAATCAACCCCTTGTGGCAAGACACCATCCATCGGTACTGCGTAACCGCTGAAGGCAACCTTGACCAGCGCATCCTTGTTGATGGCGTAGTTGATGGCTTGGCGCACCTTGGGATTGTCAAACGGCTTTTGCTTGACGTTCATCGATACGTAGCGCTGGATGATGGACGGGCCGCTGACGATATCAAGTGCGCCCTTGCCCTTGAGCAGTTCAGCCTGCTCGTAGGGCAGCGGGAAGGTGAATTGCGCTTCGCCGGTCTGCATCATGGCGGCGCGCGAATTGTTGTCGACTACTGGCTTCCAGACGATTTCGTCGATCTTCGGATAGCCCTTCTTCCAGTAACCGTCAAATTTCTCCGCCTTCATGTAGTCGGTTTGTTTCCATTCGACGAACTTGAACGGGCCGGTGCCGACCGGATGGAAAGCGATGTCCTTGTTGCCGTACAGCTTCAGGGCAGTGGGCGAAATCATCACTGCCGATGGGTGCGCCAGCACGTTGATGAAGGCCGAGAACGGTTCTTTCAAGACGATCTTGACGGTGTAGTCGTTGAGAATATCGGTGTGCGCTACGCGGTTGAACAGGTTGTAACGCTTGAGTTTATTGTCCGGATTGGTGACGCGGTCAAGCACTGCCTTGACGGCGTCGGCCTTGAAGGTGGTGCCGTCATGGAACTTGACGCCTTGGCGCAGGCGGATGGTGTATTCCAGGCCATCCTTGCTGACCAGATAACCTTCGGCCAGTACGTTGACCAGCTTCATGTCCTTGTCGAAGCCGAACAGGCCCTGATAGAACGACTTGCTCACCGCCATGGTCAGGGTGTCGTTGGCATCATACGGATCCATGGTGGTGAAGGTGGAGGCGACGGCCAGCGTCACGCTCTTGTTGGCCCATGCCTGCGCGGCAGCAAACTGCAAGCTGGCGCCAAGTATGCCGAGAGCCAGCCAGCGAACGACGCTGGCACCACGTTGCAAATATTGAGTAGTCATCTGTTAACTCCTGCTTTATGGGTTAGTGATTGTTGCCAAGTTCAAGGAATGCCTGTTTAAAACATGCCCGCAATACGGTGTCTTGCGACGTAATGATCGGGACCGACCTGCTGCAATGCTTCGACCAGCGGCTCGTCGCCGATGGCACGAATGGGACTCGGCATCAGACTACTTGCGTCGTCCTTCTGCGATGCCTGCTTGAGATGACGCAAGCTCGGATCGGCAATCGGCACCGCCGCCATCAGCTTGCGTGTATACGGGTGCTGCGGGTTCTCAAAAATGGCGCGGCGCGGACCGATTTCGACAATCTGACCCAGATACATGACGGCAACGCGATGACTGATGCGTTCCACCACCGCCATGTCGTGCGAAATGAAAATGAAGGAAATGCCCAACTCGGCTTGCAAGTCCAGCATCAGATTGACGATCTGCGCTTGAATCGACACGTCCAGCGCCGACACTGACTCGTCGGCAATCACGATCTTGGGGTTCAGCGCCAAGGCGCGGGCGATACAGATGCGCTGGCGCTGGCCACCAGAAAACTCATGCGGATAGCGCTGCGCATGCTCCGGCAACAGGCCCACACGTTTGAGCAAGGCATCCACGCGTGCTTGCGCGCCCTCTTTCATACCATGCACCAACATCGGCTCCATGATCGAATAACCGACCGTCATGCGCGGATCGAGCGAGGCAAACGGATCCTGAAAGATGAACTGAATGTCGCGCCGCAACGTGCGTAATTGACTGCGCGGCAACTCGGCCAGATTACGACCGCCGAACTCGACCTTGCCGCTGCTGATGTCGACCAGGCGCAGCAAGGAACGGCCGGTGGTCGACTTGCCGCAACCGGATTCGCCGACGATGGCCAGCGTCTCGCCGGCATACAAATCAAAACTGACGCGTTCGACCGCATGCACGCGTTGTTTGACCCGTCCCAGCAAACCGCTCTTGACGTCAAAGCGTGTCGTCAGTTCGCGCACCTTGAGGATAGGCTCGCGGGTATCGGCACTTGGCGCCACGCGCTGTAGCGGCGCACTCTCTGCATCGGCAACGCCAAAGCGCCGCGGCAGATCGGTCCCCTGCATCGCCCCCAGACGCGGCACCGCCGCAAGAAGCGCCTGCGTATAAGGATGTTGAGGCGCCGCAAAAATCGGCTGCACCGCATTCTCTTCCACTTTCTCGCCGCGGCACATGACCACCACGCGGTCGGCGATTTCGGCGACCACGCCCATGTCATGCGTGATGAATAGCACCGCCATCTGCATTTCTTGCTGCAGCGAGCGAATCAGTTGCAGAATCTGCGCCTGAATGGTGACGTCGAGCGCGGTCGTGGGTTCATCGGCAATCAGCAATGACGGCTTACAGGACAAGGCCATGGCAATCATGACGCGCTGGCGCATGCCGCCGGACAATTGATGCGGGTGGCGGTCCAGCACGCGCCGGGCTTCAGGAATGCGTACCAGTTCCAGCATGCGCAAGGCTTCAGCGCGCGCGGCGCTGTAGCTCTTGCCTTGATGCAGGCGAATCGATTCGGCGATTTGCTCGCCGACGGTAAACACCGGATTGAGCGAGGTCATCGGCTCTTGAAAGATCATCGCGATCTCAGCGCCACGGATGCTGCGCATGGTCGCTTGCGGTACCGTCACCAGATCCAGCGTCTGGCCTTGACGGCGCTGAAACTGCATGCTGCCCGAGACGATGCGCCCGCCGCCATATTCGATCAACCGCATGATGGCCAGCGACGATACCGACTTACCGGAGCCGGATTCACCGACGATGGCCAATGTTTCGCCGCGATCCACATGAAACGACAACTCCCGGACCACGTCGATACTGCGCTCGGAGGTGCTGAAACGCACGCCCAGGCGATCCACCGTCAGCACGCGCGATGCCGGATTGTTGCTGTCTGCCACAGTCGCTTGTAAAGCTTGCATACCCATCTTCCTGTTATCGGTAAATCGCCGTCACCGGCGTCTCACTGCCGCGGGCAAAACCGCGATACATGCCTTCGGTATTGAACGACAGGGACAAATTGCCCTGCGCATCCAACGCAATCAAACCACCGCGCCCGCCATAGGCCGGCAACACCTGCATGACCACCTGCTCGGTGGCCTGCTGCAGGCTGGCGCCGCCATAGGCCATGCGTGCCGCCACATCGTACGCGGCCACCGTGCGCATGAAGACCTCACCGGTGCCGGTCGCCGACACTGCCGCCGTGGCATTGGCGGCATAGCAACCGGCGCCGATCAGCGGAGTATCGCCGACCCGGCCAAGCTGCTTATTGGTCATGCCGCCAGTGGAGGTGGCGGCGGCCAGATTGCCGTGCAGGTCGAGGGCGACGGCGCCGACGGTGCCTAACTTGCTGTCAGGGTCAATTGGTTCGGCTGCGCGATGTGCCGCCTCTTGGAACACCAATGTCGCGCCGTCGTGATCGAGCACGGCACTGGCCTGATTGCGTACCCGCTGCCACTGCTGATGGCGCGCCTCGGTATGAAAGTACTCCGGCCCGACTGGTTCCAGGCCTTGTTCACGGGCAAACGCCTCGGCGCCGCTACCGGCCAGCAAGACGTGGGCGCTATGCGTCATCACGGCACGCGCGGCCAGCACCGGATTGCGAATCGTGGTTACCGTCGCGACGGCGCCTGCGGCCAGCGTGGCGCCATCCATGATGGCCGCATCCAGCTCGTGGGTGCCGCTGCGCGTGTAGACAGCGCCTTTGCCGGCATTGAACAAGGGACAATCTTCCAGCAAGCGCACCGCTTCGGTGACCGCATCAAGCGCCGAAGCACCCTGGGTGAGCAGCGCCTGCGCCGCCAGCAATACCGTATTGAGCGCACCGTGATAGGCCTGCTCGTCTGCCTCGCTAAGGTCGGTGCGAGTGATGGTGCCGGCGCCGCCATGAATGGCGATGATGGGCGTGGTCATGATTTTTTGGTCCTCGGACTGATGTTGCTGACGTTATTGTTAGGCGTAACGGCCTGGTTGCGCGCTCGCGTCTTGAGCGGCTCCTGCAGTTCGCTGCGATACAGCCACGGCAGGACAAATTCGGTCATTTCGGAAGCGGCTTGCACCGAGCGCTTGGCCCGATGCGCGACGGCGTCGCAGATGGCCTGGATCAATACCAAGGCGGCAGCATCTGAATTCGATGCGAGCTGGCGTTCGGTCTGCGCGTAGAGCGCCACGTCAGCCAGCGGCACCAGAGGCGAATCCGGCAAGTCGGTGAAGGCCACCAGCTTGGCGCCCTTCTCGACGGCAAACTGGGCCAGCCTGATGGTATCGCTGACATAGCGCGGGTAGGCGATGGCAATGACCAGATCGCGGCTATCCAGCTTGAAAAATTGCCGCCCGGCCTGGGTTGCGCCACCCGGTTGCGCGCCCGACATCACGGTGCGGCAAAACGGTTCCAGTCCATGCACCATGATGCCGGCCAGAAAAGCGCTGGCGCCAAAACCGATCACAACGATGCGTTCGGCCTGCAGGATCATCTCGACGACCTGCTCGCAATGCGCCGGCACCAATGCGCGACGCGTAGCTTCGATATTGCGGATGTCGTTGCTCAGTGCCGCGGCAATGATTTCAGTGCTGGTGGTGGCGCTCTTTTGCACTTCACTGCGCATCTTTTCCACAGGCGCTAACGAGGAAGCAAAATCGGCTACCAGCGCATTGCGAAACGGCGCATAGCCGTCAAACCCCAATGCATGCGCAAAGCGGTTGGCAGTGGCCAGCGAAATGCCAGCCGCCTCCGACAGCTCGTCGATGGTCATGGTGGCGGCGCGAAAGGTGTTACCCAGCACGTAGTCGGCGGTCTTGCGATGGGCCCGCGACAAATTCGGATACAACTTGCCAATGACGCTGGCAACGGTGCCGGCGCCTTGCAAAATTGCGTTGTTCGACTTGTTCATAGAGGCGAGAAGAAAATAAAAAACGGAAAACTCGGAAAAACACACACCAAGCAGGCAGCACTAACGCCGCGAAAATGTAAATATATTTTCATTACCTGCGAAAGTAAAGAAAATATCCTTTCACAAATGAAAAATAATCGCGATGCACCTTGATCAGGCATAGATGCACTCAGATAGACAGAAAATTGAGTGCACTGCACCAAAAATGGCAGAACTTAGGCCCAGATAAGCGCCAGTCAATCATGCTGAAAGTGTGCTTCCCCCCTGGACGATGAATAGAAAGCGGTACCTGATGCCCTCCGCTGTGGGCGTGCGACGCAACAAAAACGGCTGTTTTTCGGCTCTCAAACCAAACAGATAAATCATTTCCGTCCGCCTAAACGGTCTATGAATCCGATCCTGAAATCAATGTCAATTTAACAATCCTTGAGCCATGCAATCACAGCGCTAAAGGCGATGACGCTGCGGAACATGTTGACATTGTCGATGATCACTAGGAATCCATCATGAGCAAAACTGTTGATGGCAGCGACAAACCCATGCGCGACGGCATGCGCCCCATCCATCAGGGCGAAATATGGCGCGAGGAATTTCTGGGCCCGGCCAATCTCCCTGCCAATGCCTTGGCCATCGCCTTACGTGTGCCGGCCACGCGCATCGGCGAAACCATTAACGAACGGCGCGGGATCAGGCCCGATACCGCATTGCGCCTGGCGCGTTTTTTGGCGGCGACACCCAATCCTGGCGCAACCTGCAACAAGCCTACGACCTCAAACAGGCCGAACGTGACATTTGGCCGACCATTGAACGCGAGGTACAGCCGTTTCACAGGATGGTGTGAGCATTTCTTCAGCGCCTATAGCGTAGCTTGGCAAGCAATACGCCACATCATCATGCTCGACCAGACACCCGCAATAGCGCTATGCTCGACTACGTGAGTACAATTGCACGACATCGTCACCTTGCCTCCCTTGCTACCCTTCCCGCCCAGCCATGAATATCCGCTTTCTCGAAACCTTCGTCTGGCTGGCCAAGCTGAAAAACTTCCGGCTCACCGCCGAACGCCTGCACACCACGCAAGCGGCGGTATCGAGCCGTATCGCCACGCTTGAGCAGGATTTTGGCGTGCGCCTGTTTGATCGTGGCGCCCGCGAAGTGACCTTGACTTCCGACGGCAGCAAGGCGCTGGTCTACGCCGAACGCATGGTGAAATTGATGCGAGAGATGAAAGACGACATGTCCGACAAGCAGGTCTATGCCGGCGTGATGCGCATCGGCGTGATCGAATCCATCGTCCATAGCTGGTTCCCCGACTTCATTGGTCGCCTGCATAAGCAGTTTCCACGCGTGCAAATTGAAATCGCCAGCGACACCACCATCCACCTGCGCGAGCAATTCAACAAGGGCTTGCTCGATATCGTGCTGCAGGCCGAGCCGGTGATCGGGCCGCACGTCAGCAATATCAATTTATGCGAATTCACCATGCGCTGGGTGGGCAGTCCCAAGCTCAGTATCGGCAATGAGACCTTGAGTCTGTCCGATCTGGCGACCTTCCCGATTGTCAGCTTTGCGCGCAATTCGGGGCCGCATGCAGTGATCGAGCGCATGTTTTCCAACAGCGAGCGCGGTGCGCCACATGTCAATTGCATTGCCTCGGTGGCGACCATGATCCGTCTCGTGACCGATGGCTTTGGTGTGGCGGCAGTGCCGCCGGCGATCATCCAGCGCGAACTCAATGAAGAAAGTTTGCAGGTGCTGCGGGTGGATGTCGATTTCCCGGCCTTGCAGATGTTGGCCGGTTTTCGCGCCGACGATGACAATCCGCTGAGCGAAACAGTGGCCCGCATCGCCCAGGAAACCGCCGCCGACTTCGCACTGAATTGGGGCCAGGAAGTTGCCCGACTGCCAGCCCAGCCCCCCTGAATCTGCATCAAACACCATCGCAGCATGGTGTGCACCGCAACATGGCAATGCGTCGCCATGGCACCAGCATGGCGCATGGCGCGATCTATTTTTGCTCATAAGGTTTTGCAATCAGACGCCGCAACAATTTCTTGTTGGACAGCCCGCTGTACGCTACCCATACTGATTTCATACGAGACCATCCCCGGCACGACCGACCTGCAGCAGCGAAGCCAGATACCAGCAGCACAAGGCAGACTGACTGCATCCCATCACATTCAAATAATGAGAAGACCAGCATGAGCCTATCACCTTCAGCCGCACTCGATGCCGCCGCGCAGCACAGCGATCCCGGCGCAGTCGACCTCAACGTCACCTATCGCAAAATCGCCTGGCGGCTGATTCCCTTTCTGGTGTTTCTATTCGTGCTGGCTTGGATCGATCGGGTCAATGTCGGCTTTGCCAAATTGCAGATGCTGCACGATCTGCAATTCAGCGAAGCGGTCTATGGTCTGGGTGCAGGAGTTTTCTTCATCGGCTATTTTTTGTTTGAAGTGCCAAGCAATCTGTTGCTGGAAAAAATCGGCGCCCGCAAGACGCTAGCGCGTATCACTATCCTGTGGGGTCTGGCATCGATGGCGATGGCTTATGTCAATTCGCCGACCAGTTTCTATCTGCTGCGCTTTCTGCTGGGGATCTTTGAAGCGGGCTTTTTCCCGGGCGTAGTGCTGTATCTGACCTACTGGTTTCCGGCACAACGCCGCGCCCGCGTCAACGGCCTGTTCATGACTTCCTTTGCCATCGCTGGCGTGGTCGGCGGCCCGGTTGCCGGCCTCGTCATGAGCACAATGGAAGGCGTGGGCCATCTGGCCAACTGGCAGTGGCTGTTCATTATGGAGGGCATTCCTTCCTTGCTCGCCGGCTTCTTCGTGCTGCTCTATCTGCCGGAAAAACCTGCCAATGCCGCCTGGTTAAGCGCCGCCGAACAACAAGCCGTCACACAAGCGCTGGTGGCGGAAAACACCGTCGCTGGCAAGCACCTGTCTTTCAAGGAGGCATTCAGCAACTATCGGGTCTGGATCTGTGCCGTCATCTATTTCTGCGTGGTCAGCGGCAATGCCACGATCGCCTTCTGGACACCGTCGATCATCAAAGAGATCGGTATCAAGGGCAATCTGCAGATCGGCCTGCTATCGGCGATTCCTTTCATTGCCGGTACCTTGGCCATGATCTGGAACGGCATCCACTCCGACCAGACCGGCGAGCGCCGTCTGCATAGTGCAATAGCGACCCTGATCGCCAGTATCGGCCTGGTCCTGACCGGCATGTTCTTGGGCAATGCCACGCTGGCACTGGCGGCACTGACCTTGGCCGCGATCGGCATTCTGGCTGCGTTCCCGGTGTTCTGGTCGATTCCTGGCGCGTTCCTGGCCGGCACTGCCGCCGCCGGCGGTATTGCGCTGATCAATTCGATCGGCAATCTGGCCGGTTTTGCAGCGCCCTACATGATCGGTGCGCTCAAGACCAGCACCGGTTCACTGGCATCGGGCCTGTATTTTGTTGCTGCATTGGAATTGGCAGCCAGTGTCTTGGTGATCCTGTTCATCAGGAAAAACTGATTCCGCTCTTTCTATTTCATCTTTTTTGCAGCGCCTCGTTTATTTTTTACCGGACATTGACATCATGAATCTTTCTTTCCGCACCGACACCACCCTCCTCAACGTCGACATCCATACCCTCGTCATCGCCGGCTGGGCCGGGCGTGATCACGCTGCCATCGAGCATCACATCGAAGAATTGGCGGCACTCGGTATTGCGCGTCCGAGCGCGGTACCACTGTATTACCGCGTCTCCAGCAATCAGCTCACGCAGGCAGCGACGGTGCAAGTGGTCGGTGCCGAGTCCTCCGGTGAAGTCGAAACTTTTGTGTTTAACGCCGACGGCGAGCTCTATGTCAGCATCACCTCTGACCATACTGATCGCAAACTGGAGGCGTATAGCGTGGCGTTTTCCAAGCAGGCTTGCGTCAAGCCGGTTGCCAACGAGGCATGGAAACTGAGCGCAGTAGCCGACTATTGGGACGAGCTGATCATCCGTTCATGGATCATGGAAAACGGTGTGCGCGTACTGTATCAGGAAGGCCCGCTGGCCAGCCTGCGCACGCCCCAGGATCTCATTGCCGGCTTCACTAATGGTCAACAGATGCTGCCGCCCGGCTGCGGCATGAGCTGCGGTACCGTGGGTGCCATTGGTGGCATTCGTGCGGCGACATCGTTTACGATGGAGTTGTTTGATCCGCGTCGTCAACGTGCGCTGCGTCATACTTACGAATCGGAGATACTGGCAGAAGTGGCCTGATCTTCCAGCAAACTCACTCTCACTGAATAGACCCACATGACGACCAGCCTGTCCCAACACATCAGCGAACTCAACGCCGCCCAGGTGAGCGCCGCGCAACTGACCGAACGTGCACTGGCACGCGCCACCGCCGCCGACGGCGAAGGTGCGCGCGTCTTTACCCACCTCTACGAGAGCACCGCGCGCGCCGCCGCTAGTGCCTCCGATACGCTGCGTCGGGCCGGACTGAAACGCTCGCCGATTGATGGTCTGCCGGTGTCGATCAAGGATTTGTTCGACGTCGCCGGCGAAACCACGCTGGCCGGCTCGGTGGCCTTGCGCGGCTATCCGGCAGCGACCGAGCATGCGCTGGTAGTGCAACGGCTGATCACGGCCGGCGCCGTCATCGTCGGGCGCACCAACATGACTGAATTTGCCTACTCCGGCTTGGGCATCAATCCACACTACGGCACCCCGCGCAATCCTTGGCAGCGTGATCTGGATGGCGGACGTATTCCAGGCGGCTCTTCTTCGGGCGCGGCGATTTCGGTCACCGACGGCATGGCGGTGGCTGGCGTGGGTTCCGACACCGGCGGCTCGATTCGGATTCCGGCGGCCTTATGCGGCATCACCGGCTTCAAGCCGACGGCGCGCCGGGTGCCGTTGCAAGGTGTGCTGCCTTTATCCGAACATCTCGATTCCATCGGTGCCATGGCGCCAACCGTGATGTGCTGCGCCATGATGGACGCGGTGCTGGCCGGCGAACAATTTGTCGCACCGTTGGCAGCGCCTTTGCGTGGCCTGCGCTTGCTGCTGCCTACCAATGTGGTACAGGACGGCATGGATGAGCAGGTCAGTGCCGCTTTCCAAAGCAGCTTGTCGCGTCTATCAGCGGCCGGCGCCGTGATCATTGAGCAGCGCGTAGCGGCCTTCAGCGAACTGGGCGCCATCAATGCCAAGGGCGGCTTCACCGCAGCTGAAGCCTGGACCTGGCACCGCCAGCTGATTGCACAACGTCACGCCGATTACGATCCGCGTGTGGTGTCGCGCATTCAGCGCGGCAAGGAGATGAGCGCGGCCGATCTGCTCGATGTGATCCATGCTCGGCGCAGCTGGATTACGACGGTGCAGGCACAACTGATTGATTTCGATGCGCTGATCATGCCGACCGTACCGATCGTGGCACCCAAAATCAAAGACCTGCAAGCCAGCGATGAGGCCTACTACGCCGCCAACGGCATGCTGCTGCGCAATCCGACGCTGATCAACTTCCTCGACGGCTGTGCGCTCTCCCTGCCCTGCCACGCTGCCGGCGACGCACCAGTCGGTTTGAGTCTGGCCGCCGGCGCCGGCAGCGATCATCGTTTGTTGTCGATCGCCTTGGCAGTGGAGGCAGTGCTCAAATCGGCCTGAAATCGGCCTGAATTCGATCTGATGAAGTCCGATCTCAACACAGCGGCTTGCAGCGATGCAAGCCGTTTTGTTTTGAGCAAGACATTACCCTCAAGCAACGACAGCAAACACGGCCGCCGGCTGACATATAATGGCGACCCACGGCGCAGACCAGCCGTCCATGACATGACATTGCCAATCTTGCCACCAGCCGCCCCACACACGTTCGGTATCCATCTGGAAGCTGTCACGCTCACGCGCGGCGAGCAGACCGTGTTCGCCCAATTGAGCTTGCATCTGAGCGAGTCGCGCATCGGCATCATCGGCGACAACGGTGCCGGCAAGAGTAGTCTGTTTCGCCTCATCAGCGGACTCGATCAACCGCAATCGGGGCGCGTGCTGGTGCATGGTTTGGATACAGCGCGTGCCGATGAGCGACGGCAATTGCCGCGTCACGTCGGCCTGATGTTTCAAAACCCTGACGATCAGATCATCTTCCCTACGGTGGCCGAGGAACTGGCCTTCAGCCTTACCGCCGCCGGCCTTGAGCGGCGCGCAGCACGTCAGCAGGCGCTGACGTTTCTGGCGCAACGCGGTCTGTCGGCCTGGGCCGAACGCGCCGTCGGCGAGCTCAGCCAGGGTCAGCGCCAGCAGCTTTGCCTGCTGGCCTTGCACATCACGCAACCAGCCACGCTGTTGCTCGACGAACCCTTCGCCAGTCTCGACCTGTTAAGTCAGATGCGACTGTCGGCGCAAATGCAGGCCAGTCCGCAGCAACTCTTGCTGTCGACGCATCTGCTCGATCATGTGCGCGATTTTGAACGGGTGCTGTGGCTGGATCAGGGGCGCTTGCGCGGCGATGGACCCGGGCGCGATATTTGCGCCGCGTATGCCGCCGACGTCAAGCTCCGTAGTCTGGCTGCCAACGACACCCTGCTGCATGCGTAGCCTGTATTCATCGCGCCGCACCTGGCTGCACGCGGCACCGGCCTGGAGCAAACTGCTAGCCTTGTCGGTGGCAGGTACGGCGTTGGTGCTGGTCAGTGCCTTAGCGCTGATGGCGCCAATCAGCGTCATCGTGCTGGCGTTGTTCATCTCACTGGGTGCACCAGCCTGGCGCCAGTGGCGCATGTTGCGTGGACTGTTGATTGCCGCCCTGCTGATTGTCGGCTTCCACTGCTTCAGCGGTGATCCGGCGCTGGGACTGGTCACTGGCTTGCGCATCATGACCGCGGCGATGCTGGCGCTGATGCTGACCCTGACGACCCGCTTCGATGATCTGCTGCTGGTGTTGGAAACGCTCCTGTCGCCACTACGCCGCCTCGGTGTACCGACCGAGCGCATTGCGCTGGGCATCGGTCTGATGCTGCGCTTTGCTGAAAATTTCTACGCCCAGTGGCAACGCCTGGACGATGCGCACCGTGCCCGCAGCGGCCGCAGTGGCGGCTGGCGTTTGCTGGCACCGCTGACCATCCGCGCCCTGCAAACCGCCGAGCGGGTCGCCGACGCACTCGCGGCGCGGCTGGGCGGATAACTTTATTTCAACACTCTTTGCAAGGTCCCCATGACACCGGCTGCTTCCATGACGTCTACCCGCTCGCTCTCTTATATCGCCCTGTTCGCCGCTGTGATTGCGGTGTTCGGGTTGATTCCCAAGATCGACATGCCGTTTGGCGTGCCGATCACCCTGCAATCGCTGGGCGTGATGCTGGCCGGTTGTCTGCTGGGTCCGCGCCGCGGCTTTCTGACCTTGCTGCTGTTTCTCACGGCGGTGGCGCTGGGACTTCCTTTACTGTCGTCCGGTCGCGGCGGCCTGGCCGTGTTTACGGCGCCGTCGGCGGGCTTTTTGCTGGGCTGGCTGCTGGGTGCCGGAGTCTGCGGCTGGTGCATGCGCCGTATGGCACAGGCGCGCGGCAAGGCGCTACTGGCTGCGGCCTTTGTGTCCGCCTTCGTCGGCGGCATTGTGGTGGTGTATCTGTTTGGGATTGTTGGCTTGATGCTGACGGCGCATCTGCGGCTTGCGCAAGCCGCGCTGGCCATGCTGGTGTTCATTCCCGGCGACCTGGTCAAATGCGCCATCTGCGCCCTGTTGGTACATAGTGTCGTGCGCGGCATGCCGAGCTGGCGTCTCGATCGCGATTAACACAGGCCTTCATGCCCACACGGGCAGCTCCGCACGGACAAATGAACCGACCCGGCTACACATTGGTGCAGCCGGGTCTTTTTTTGCCTAGCAGCAATGGCAAGACAAATAAAATTATCACTTTGATAATTTTATTGCTGTTATTGCGCTCATTCTGAGGCGATTTTCACGAAATGCTCTCTCATATTATAAAATTGCGGTTGCCCCGAATAAGGTTGGTGACAGGAAGTACCAATATAATGAGGCAGTACAGCCAACCCATAGCAAGGAATCATCGTGACCACAGATAAATCAACCATCATCTACACGCTTACCGACGAGGCGCCGCTGCTGGCGACTTACTCCTTACTTCCGATCATCCGCACCTTTACCGCACCGGCCGACGTCAATGTCGTCGAGAGCGACATTTCTGTGGCGACGCGAATTTTGTCCGAATTCCCAGAGTTTTTGACAGATGACCAGAAAGTGCCTGACAACCTCGGCATGCTGGGCAAGCTGACGCTGGATCCAAGCGCCAACATCATCAAGCTGCCTAACATCAGCGCTTCCGTGCCGCAACTGCAAGCCGCTATCCGCGAACTGCAAGCACACGGCTACAAGATTCCCGATTTGCCGGAAGATCCCAAGAGCGACGCCGACAAAGACATCCTCAAGCGCTACTCCAAAGTGCTCGGCAGTGCCGTCAACCCGGTATTGCGCGAAGGCAACTCTGACCGCCGCGCGCCGGCCTCGATCAAGCGCTTTGCCCGCAAGCATCCGCACAGCATGGGTCAATGGAGCATGGCTTCGCGCAGTCACGTGGCACACATGACGCACGGCGACTTCTACCATGGCGAAAAATCCATGACGCTGAGCACCGCACGCGACGTCAAAATGGAATTGCTGACCAAGAGCGGCAAGGCGATCGTACTCAAGCCGAAGGTCACGCTGAAAGACGGCGAAATCATCGACAGCATGTTCATGAGCAAGAAGGCGCTGTGCGACTTCTATGAAGACCAATTCGAAGATGCGCGCAAAACCGGCGTGATGCTGTCGCTGCACGTCAAGGCGACCATGATGAAGGTCTCGCACCCGATCGTGTTCGGCCATGCTGTGCGGATTTTCTACAAGGAAGCGTTTGCCAAGCACGGCAAGCTGTTCGATGAACTGGGCGTGAACGTCAACAACGGCCTGTCCAACCTGTACGAAAAAATCGAAACCCTGCCTTCGAGCAAGAAGGAAGAGATCATCCGTGACCTGCACGCCTGTCACGAACACCGCCCTTCCCTGGCCATGGTCGATTCGGCCAAGGGGATTTCCAACCTGCATGCACCGAACGACGTGATCGTCGATGCCTCGATGCCAGCCATGATCCGTATCGGCGGCAAGATGTGGGACGCCAACGGCAAGCCGCAAGACACCAAGGCGCTGATCCCGGAAAGCACCTTCGCCCGTATTTATCAAGAAATCATCAACTTCTGCAAAACCAACGGCAACTTCGATCCGACCACCATGGGCACCGTGCCTAACGTCGGTTTGATGGCGCAACAGGCGGAAGAATACGGTTCGCACGACAAGACGTTTGAAATCAGTGAAGACGGCGTCGCCAACATCGTTGACCTTGCCACTGGCGAAGTGCTGTTGTCGCAAAACGTCGAAGCAGGCGATATCTGGCGCATGTGCCAAGTCAAGGATGCGCCTATCCGTGACTGGGTCAAGCTGGCGGTGACCCGCGCACGCAACTCCGGCATGCCTGCCGTGTTCTGGCTGGACCCATACCGTCCACACGAAGCCGAATTGATCAAGAAGGTAGAAACCTACCTGAAGGATCACGACACCACCGGTCTGGACATCCAGATCATGTCGCAAGTGCGCGCCATGCGTTACACCCTGGAACGCGTGATTCGTGGCCTGGACACCATCTCGGTGACCGGCAACATCCTGCGCGACTACCTGACCGACCTGTTCCCGATCATGGAACTGGGCACCAGCGCCAAGATGCTGTCGATCGTGCCACTGATGGCTGGCGGCGGCATGTACGAAACCGGCGCCGGCGGTTCAGCACCGAAGCATGTCAAGCAACTGGTGGAAGAAAACCATCTGCGCTGGGACTCGCTGGGTGAATTCCTGGCACTGGCCGTGTCGCTCGAAGACATGGGTATCAAGAACGGCAACAACAAGGCCAAGGTATTGGCCAAGACGCTCGATGATGCGACCGGAAAGTTGCTCGACAACAACCAATCGCCATCCCCCAAGACTGGCGAGTTGGACAACCGTGGCAGCCACTTCTACCTGGCTATGTACTGGGCCCAGGAACTGGCTGCACAGAAGGATGATGCCGAACTGGCGGCGAAGTTTGCGCCGCTGGCCAAGCAACTGACTGAAAACGAGCAGAAAATCATCGCCGAACTGAAGGCCGTGCAAGGTCAGCCGGTTGAAATCGGTGGTTATTACATGGCCGATCCGGTAAAGGTCACTGCCGTGATGCGTCCAAGCGCCACTTTCAATGCCGCACTGAAGTCAGTGCAGGGCTGAGAAGCAAGTTAGTGCATTGCCGGTCAGTAAACTGACCGGCATAGGCGAGGCGGACCTGTGGCAAACTGCAGGTCCGCTTTGTCGTTTTGACGATCCATATTACGTGTCAACTCCCTGTCACTGCCAATTTTTCATTAGAATGCGCGTAGAACGCGTCTCGCGCCTATTGATAAAATGAGTTCCAGTTAGCTTTTCGCGGCCGCTTTGGCTACTTACCTGATCTGATCCCCACCTGCATGGCAACGAAAAAAACCTCTCCGTCTGATTACAGCGAATCCTCCATCCGTGTCCTCAAAGGACTGGAACCGGTCAAACAGCGTCCTGGCATGTATACGCGGACCGAGAATCCACTGCACATCCTGCAGGAAGTCATCGACAATGCCTCCGATGAAGCACTCGGCGGTTATGCCAAGAGCATTCTGGTGACCCTCAATGCCGACGGCAGCGTCAGCGTCGAGGACGACGGCCGTGGTATTCCGGTCGGTATGCATCCGGAAGAAAAGGTGCCGACCGTGGAAATCGTGTTTACCCGGCTGCATGCCGGCGGCAAGTTCGACAAAGGTAGTGGCGGCGCTTATGCGTTCTCGGGCGGTTTGCACGGCGTCGGCGTATCGGTCACCAATGCGTTGGCATCGCGCCTGGAAATCACGGTCTGGCGTGAAGGCGGTTTGCATACGCTGGCCTTCGGCGACGGCGACCTGATCGAAAAACTGCAATCGCGTCCACTGACGCGCGAAGACAAGAAATCCGGCACCCGAGTGACGGTCTGGCCGAATCCGAAGTACTTTGATTCCCCCAATATTTCACAGCAAGAGCTGCAACGTCTGCTGCGTTCCAAGGCGGTGCTGTTGCCAGGCGTGAAGGTATCGCTGGCCAACGGCAAGACCGGCGATGTGCAAAGCTGGCAATACGATCAAGGTCTGCGCGGCTACCTGATGGAGTCGCTGGCACAATCGACCAGTGCCGATCCGCTGATCCCATTGTTCGAAGGCGAACAATATGCCGGCCCCGATACCGACGGCTTCGCCGAAGGCGAAGGCGCGGCCTGGGTGGTAGCCTGGACCGAAGAAGGCAATGTGGTACGTGAATCCTACGTCAATCTGATTCCCACCTCGGCCGGCGGCACCCATGAATCGGGCTTGCGCGAAGGCTTGTTTGCCGCAGTCAAGAGCTTTGTCGAAATGCATTCGCTGCTGCCCAAGGGCGTCAAGCTACTGCCGGAAGACGTGTTTGCCCGAGTTTCCTTTGTGCTCTCGGCCAAGGTGCTCGATCCGCAATTCCAGGGTCAGATCAAGGAACGGCTTAATTCGCGCGATGCCGTGCGGCTGGTGTCGACCTTTGCCCGCCCATCGCTGGAGCTGTGGCTCAATCAGCACGTCGAATACGGCAAGAAGCTGGCCGAACTGGTCATCAAGCAAGCCCAAAGCCGACTGCGCTCGGCCCAGAAAGTCGAAAAGAGAAAATCTTCCGGCGTGGCCGTGCTGCCCGGCAAGCTCACTGATTGCGAATCTACCGACATCACCCGCAACGAACTCTTCCTGGTCGAGGGCGACTCTGCGGGCGGCTCCGCCAAGATGGGCCGCGACAAGGAATTCCAGGCCATCCTGCCCTTGCGCGGCAAAGTCCTCAACGCCTGGGAAACCGAGCGCGACCGCCTGTTCGCCAACAATGAAATCCACGACATGGCGGTAGCCATCGGTGTCGATCCGCATAGTCATACCGACAACCCCGATTTGTCCGGTCTGCGCTACGGCAAGATTTGCATCCTCTCGGATGCAGACGTCGATGGTTCGCACATTCAGGTGCTGTTGCTGACCCTGTTCTTCAAGCATTTCCCTAAGCTCATCGAGCACGGCCACATCTGTGTGGCGCGCCCGCCGCTGTATCGTGTGGATGCACCGGCACGCGGCAAGAAACCCGTACAAAAACTCTACGCGCTGGACGATGGCGAGCTCGAAGCGATCGAAGACAAGCTGCGCAAGGAAGGCCTCAAGGAAGGCGTCTGGGGCATCTCTCGCTTCAAAGGCCTGGGTGAAATGAATGCCGGTCAATTGTGGGAAACCACCATGAATCCAGACACCCGCCGCTTGCTGCCAATCACCCTGGGAGAATTCGGCCATGATGCCTCGACCGCCCGTTTCACCATGCTCATGGGCAAAGGCGAAGCGGCCTCACGGCGCGCCTGGATTGAAGAGCACGGCAACGAAGCCGAAGCCGACATCTAGCGTGACTGAAAACGGGCCGCTAGCGGCGTTGCCGCCGACTTGCCGTACTGGCGCTGTCTGCGTCGGCACGCCTTGCTAGCGACCCGTTTTCAGCCCCGCTTTCATTTTTAGGATAGGCGACTAGCTCCGCTGTCGCACAACATTGACCGAACTGTAATCGCAAGCTAAAAACATGACTGAACAAGCCAATCTGTTTGACCAAGCTCCACCGCCGGATGGCGAAGCGCTGACCTTGTCGACCTTCGCCGAACGTGCCTACCTCGATTACGCCATCTCGGTGGTCAAGGGCCGCGCGCTGCCAGACGTGGCCGACGGCCAGAAGCCGGTGCAGCGTCGCATCCTGTATGCCATGAACGAACTGGGCCTGAACGCCACCGCCAAGCCGCGCAAGTCAGCGGCTGTGGTCGGCGATGTGCTCGGCAAGCTGCATCCGCACGGCGACCAATCGGTGTATGACGCCTTGGTGCGCATGGCGCAAGATTTTTCCTTGCGCTATCCGCTCATCGACGGCCAGGGCAACTTCGGCTCACGCGATGGCGATGGCGCGGCCGCAATGCGTTACACCGAAGCGCGCCTGACTGCGATCAGCAAATTGCTGCTCGATGAAATCGACATGGGCACGGTCGACTTCCAACCCAATTACGACGGCTCCACCGAAGAACCGAAGCTGCTGCCGGCACGCCTGCCCTTCCTCTTGCTCAACGGCGCCTCCGGCATCGCCGTCGGCATGGCCACCGAAATCCCGTCGCATAATTTGACGGAGGTCGCGCGTGCGGCGGTAGCCATGATCCGCAATCCGCAGATGACGCACGCCGAACTGATGACTTACATCACCGGCCCCGATTTTCCCGGCGGCGGGCAGATCATCACGCCGCAAGCCACCATTGCCGAGATGTACCAGCACGGCCGCGGCAGCCTCAAGGTGCGCGCGCGCTGGAAGATCGAAGACCTGGCGCGCGGCCAGTGGCAGGCGGTCATCACCGAACTGCCGCCAGGCGTATCGTCGCAAAAAGTGTTGGAAGAAATTGAAGAGCTGACCAATCCCAAGGTCAAGCTCGGCAAGAAAACCCTCACGCCAGAACAGCAGACACAAAAGCAAAGCATCCTGGCCCTGCTTGATGCGGTACGCGATGAATCGGGCCGTGAAGCGCCGGTGCGACTGGTGTTTGAGCCAAAGTCCAAGAATCAGGATCAGACCGAGTTCATGAACACATTGCTGGCGCAAACCTCGCTGGAGACCAGTGCCTCGATCAATCTGGTGATGATCGGCGGCGATGGCCGTCCGCGCCAAAAGGGACTGGGCGAAATTCTGAGCGAATGGATCAGCTTCCGCTTCGAAACCATTACCCGGCGCACGCGCTTCCGTCTGCAAAAGGTGGATGACCGCATCCATATTCTGGAAGGACGCGAAGCGGTTCTGCTCAACATCGACAAGGTGATCAAGATCATCCGCGAGTCGGATGAGCCGAAACCGGCGCTGATGACGGCCTTCAAGCTGTCCGACCGCCAGGCCGAAGACATTCTGGAAATCCGTCTGCGCCAACTGGCGCGGCTGGAAACCATCAAGATTCAGCAAGAACTGGCCGAATTGCGCAACGAAAAGTCGACGCTGCAAGACCTGCTCGACAATCCTGCCTCGATGAAGAAGTTACTGATCAAGGAAATCGAAGCCGACGGCAAACAGTTTGGCGATGCCCGTCGTACGGTCATCGAAGCGGCTGAAAAAGCCGTGATGGAACAAAAAGTCATCGATGAAGTGGTCACCGTGATCATTTCGCAAAAAGGCTGGGTGCGCGCACGTAGCGGCCACGGCCATGATGCCAGCCAGTTCACCTTCAAGGCCGGTGATGCTTTGTATGGCGCATTTGAATGCCGTACTGTCGACAACCTGCTGGCCTTCGGCTCCAACGGCCGCATCTACACGGTTGGCGTCAATGCCCTGCCGAATGCCCGCGGCGACGGCGTGCCCATTACCACCCTGGTCGAACTGACCAGCGGCAGCAGCCTGTTGCATTATGTTGCCGGCCCACTCGACACGGCGATGCTGCTGGCCTCGGATGCCGGTTACGGCTTCGTCGCCAAAATCAGCGATATGCTGAGTCGCTTCAAGGGCGGCAAAGCCTTCATCACGCTCGACGACGGCGATCTGCCGCTGCTGCCGCGCCTGGTGCCGGGCAATGCCAGTGCGGTGGCCTGCCTGTCTGGTCAGGGCCGCTTGCTGGTCTTCGGCCTGGATGAAATCAAAACGCTGGCTAGTGGCGGTCGCGGCGTGATCCTGATGGAACTCGAAAAAGGCGAGAAACTGCTGGCGGCGCAAGCCATCAGTCAGAGAGGCGTGCTGGTTTCCGGTATCGGCCGTGGCGGCAAGGCGCAGGAAATTTCGCTGTCAGCAGTGGCGCTGGCTCTGCATATCGGCAAACGTGCGCGCAAGGGCAAGGCGCTGGAGTCCAAGCTCAAGGCAGCAGCCCTGGCCGCCGTGGCATAAGCGCCGCCTCGCGCGCCTTCAGTAAGCCCCGAAGGGCTGCCGCCAAGGCGCTGGCGGCAGCAACTTCGGGAAATCGGAAGAATGCAGCAGATCCTCGGTGGCGCGACCAAACGCCGTTTAGGTGACTAACTCCACCCTGCCGGTTCTCAGACTATAAACACCGCCGACAACTTTCACTTTTTTCTTGGTCACCAATTCGCTGATGGCCGGAGCGGTGTGCTTCAGCCGTTTAACGTTGAGAATGACGTTTTCCCTGATGACGTTATCGTAGCGATTTCCCGTTTGCTTTTGCGTCGCGCGCACTGCGGGCGCAATCGCGGTGGCCATGGCTTGAATATGTGCAGGAAAGTGTGCATGCTTCTCAACCGATTCCATCGCCGCTTTGACCGCACCGCAATCCTGATGACCAAGCACCATGATCAGCGGTACCTTGAGTATCAGGGCTGCATATTCCAGGCTGGGCAGGATCTCGGCACTGGCATAATTACCGGCAACCCTGGTCATGAACAAGCCCGCCCGCTGCTCATCGAAACATAACTCAGGCATCACCCGGGCATCGGCACAAGTGACAATGGTGGCAAAAGGATGTTGCTCACCTGCCAGCGCCTGCTGATCATGCATGAATTCGAAGGGATGCGAAGTGCCACGGGTGTAGCGTTCATTTCCCGCCATCAAACGCTCCAGCGCGGCGTTGGGGGTGAACACACTTTCCGGTTTGCGCGGCGTGGACGACACTACTCCCAAAGCATAGTTCGGCGCCAAGCCCGCCAAGCCCAATCCCGACATGGATTTCAGGAAATTTCGTTTGCTTTTTGCATGCACCGAAAGCGTATTTTCCACTTCACATAGTTGGCACATAAGAGCTCCCCAATCTGCATCATTAAGCTTGTTACCTTGAGAATATTTACCCATCAATGACAAAAATTGGCACGCTGTTTTGCCTCAGCAGAGCAATGAAAAATATCGACAACGATGGTGATGTAGGGATACTAGCACCGCCGAAAAAATGATGAGACGCGGAAATTGGAGTGTTGCGCAAGCCGCACCAAGGGCGATGAAAACCTCGCATGAGGTTTGCATATCCTACAAAACAAACCGCCCACACAAGGTGGGCGGTTGATGCTGCCAGCAAAAAATCAGGCTGGCTTGTCAGACTGATTTGTCAGACTTTTATGCCGCGTCGCGTTGCAAGCGGTGCACGTTGTCACTATTGATTTCGATCTTGCGTGGTTTCAGTGCTTCAGGCACTTCGCGCACCAGCTCGATATTGAGCAGGCCGTGTTCCAGTTGCGCACCGATCACCTTGATATGGTTGGCAAGCTGGAAGCGTTGCTCGAAATCACGGGCAGCGATGCCGCGATGCAGGAAGGTGGCCGAGCCCTCTTCCTTCTGTTTGCGGCCGACAATCTTGAGCGTATCGTTCTCGGCTTCGATTTCGATTTCGGCACTACTGAAACCGGCAACAGCCATGGAAATTCGGTATTTGTCTTCGGCCACCAGTTCAATGTTGTAAGGCGGGTAACTTGGCTGGGTATCGGCGCGTTGCGCGTTGTCAAACAGTTGTGCCAGACGATCAAAGCCGATGGCGGAACGGTAGAGTGGGGAAAAGTCGTGAGTACGCATGGAAATATCCTTTCAGTGAATAAGCGATATAGAAATAGGCGCGAACCTCCATTGAGCATCCGCTGAGACGGCGACTTATTGCGCTTGCCTTGTCGCTGCCCTGCAACCGATATACGTACGGATTTTTCCTTTTCAAGAGTTTTTTAACGCCGCCACCAAGGTCCGCAATACGCCTTGTTCGCGCGCCTGGCGTAACTTGCTGTGCAGCACCACTTGTGCCAATGGCAATACCGGCAATTTCATGCTCTTGCCGACGTCAACTGCGCCGACCGGTCTGACCCGGTACAACAGCGCCGATATCGCCAGCCCCGCCGTCACCGCTGCCGCCACCGCCTGCACGCCGCCACCGACAAAGACTTCGGTCCACGCTATGCCTGCCGCGTCGAGCTGGCGGGTAGCCAATTCACGAATGCCGCATTGCCCGGAAAACGTCGCCAGCCGCAGCGGCTCTCCGGCATGCGGCTGCCAATGCGGCGCCGCGAACCAGCCCATGCGCTCTTCCTGAATCAATTCGCCATCATTGCGCTCGCCTTCACGACGCACGATCACCGCATCCAGTTCGCCGCGATCGTACATGGCCAACAAATCGCGCGAAGCTGCAATTCTGACCTCGATGACCACGCCCGGATCGAAGGCATTCAACTGCATCAGAATGGCAGGAAAACTGGCACCGGCGATATGGTCGCTAATGCCCACAGCAAGCCGCGTGGTACTGCTTTGCAAGCGCCCCAAGGCACGTTCATGCGCACTCAACAAAGCGCGTGCTGGATCGAGAAAATTGAGGCCCTCAGACGATAGGCGTACCTGACGCGGGCTGCGCTCGAGCAAGCGTCGTCCGAGCCGCTCTTCCAGTCGCTTGAGCTTGAGGCTGATGGCCGATTGCGTGGTCTGCAAGGCCTCCGCTGCACGCGTGAAACTTTGCAGATCGGCCACCAGCACAAATGCCTGGACCGCATCCAGGTCGAGCAGACGTAAATTGGCTTCCATGTTGGCTCCTTTGAAGCAATTCAATCATTTACATTTAATATCATTGAAATATTTATTGATATCTTTTTGAAATGATACATCAGCGCTAAGATAGCTGCATGCCGTCGCCATCGGGCGACATTTTCAACACTGCACCCAAGGAGCGCCATCATGCCTTTCGTCCGAGCCCATATCCGCCGTGGTGAGTCTCGCCAATACCGCCAGGCGATTCTCGACAATGTCTATCAAGCATTGCGGGAAACCTACAACGTGCCCGAGGAAGATCAATTCATGGTGGTTGACGAATACGACCCCGACCATTTCGTCTTCAGCAAGTCGTACATGAACATCGCCCGCAGTGACAAGTTCGTGCTGCTGCAATTGACGGTGAGCAACACCCGTGGCGTCGAACAAAAGAAAGCGCTCTATCGGCGCATCGTAGAGCGCCTGGCAGAGCAGCCAGGCATCCGGCCCGAAGACATCTTCATCAACCTGGTCGAAGTGGAAAAAGAGAACTGGTCGTTCGGCCATGGCCTGGCGCAATATGCGCTGTAGCACCGCATGCCATCTGCGGCACAAATAAAACGAGGGCGCAAACCAGGTTTGCGCCCTCAAGCTCAAGCGACATCAAGCAGGATCAGTCGACGATAAACAACTTCGCCCCATCTGTCGTCGAGGAACGATGTGCCTCGGCATTGTCGGCCACCTGATAGCTCATGCCGGCGGTGAGCAAGAACGTGCGTCCATCTTCCAGCTCCGTGAGCAGTTGACCTTCCAGGCACAACAGCACATGGCCTTTCTTGCACCAGTGATCGGCCAGGTAGCCGGGCGAGTATTGCACCATGCGTACGCGAATAGGGCCGAACTGACGCGTACGCCAGTAGGCCATGCCGCTTTCGCCTTGATGTTCGGTCGCTTCGACCTGACTCCAGTCGGTGGTGCCGAACGGCAGATTGCTGATCTCCATGGCGCGCTTCCTTAGAGTTTGGCTGAGATCAACTTGCCCAGGCGCTCAACACCGGCGCGGATTTTTTCCGGCGCCACGGTCACGAAACTCAGGCGCAAGGTGTTCTTTTGCGGTGCATTGGCATAGAACGGCGCACCTGGCACAAATGCCACCAGTTGTTCCACCGCTTCCTTGAGCAAGTCAGCGCTGTCGATATGCTCCGGCAGCGTCACCCAGATGAACATGCCGCCTTCTGGCTTGGTCCAGGATGTGCCGGCCGGGAAATAGGCTTGCAACGCATCGAGCATGGCTTGGCATTGATCGGCATAGAGCTTGCGAATGGTCGGAATGTGGCTGTCCAGGAAGCCGTCCTTGATCGCTTCATAGACCACCATCTGCGTCAACTGCGCGGTATGCAGGTCAGTGGCTTGCTTGGCTTGCTCCATCTTGGCGATCAGTGCCCTCGGCGCCACCACGTAGCCCAGACGAATGCCCGGTGTCAGCACCTTGGAGAACGAGCCCATGTAGATCACGCCGCCTGGATTCATGTTCAGCATCTTGGGCAACGGGTCGTTGCGGTAGCTCAGTGCGCCATACGGATCATCTTCGATCAGCGGCAAGCCGATACGAGCACAGGCTTCCACCAGCGCCAAACGACGTTCCAGCGGCAAGGTACGGCCAGTCGGATTTTGGAAGTTAGGCAGCGAATAGAGCAGGCGCGCATCCTTGCCAAGTTCTTCGACCGCCGACGGAATCAAGCCTTGCTCATCGCCAGGCACCGACACGAACTCGGGGCCATAGAGCGAGAACGCTTGCAACGCGCCCAGATAGCTCGGTGTTTCCACCATCACCTTGCTGCCTTCATCGATGAGCACCTTGCCCAGCAAATCCAGACCTTGCTGCGAGCCCGATACCATCAAGACCTGTTCCGGCAAGATCTTGGCACTCGCCGTCGACAGCGAATTGGCAACCCACTCGCGCAATGGTGCATAACCATCGGTCGGACCGTATTGCAAGGCAACCTTGCCTTGCGCGCTGAGGACCTTATCGAACGCCACCTTCATCTGCTCGATCGGGAAGGTTTCCGGCGATGGCAGGCCACCGGCGAAGGAAATGATTTCCGGACGCATGGTGATCTTCAGAATTTCGCGAATAGCGGAGCTTTTCAACTGCTGCGAACGCTGCGAGAAATTCCATTGAAGAGGATGGGGATTTTCGATTTTCATAAAGACTTGCCAAAAAAGAAACGATAAGGAGGTAAGCGGCACAATCACGCGGCGCTGCTGTGCAGCGCGCGCATGACATCAATACACTTAAGCGATCTCGGCGATCAGCTCGATTTCAACACAGGCACCCATCGGCAATTGCGCCACGCCAAAAGCTGACCGAGCATGCTTGCCCTGCTCGCCAAACACTTCGCCGATCAATTCGGAAGCGCCATTGGTGACCAGATGCTGTTCAGTAAATTCACCGGTCGAATTGACCAGGCTCATCAGTTTGACGATACGCTTGACGCGGGTCAGGTCGCCGCCACAAGCTGCCTGCAAGCTTGCCAGCAAATCGATTGCCACCGCGCGTGCGGCCAGCTTGCCTTCTTCTGTGCTGATGTTCTTGCCACATTGACCAACCCAGACCTTGCCGTCTTTCTTGGCAATATGGCCAGACAGAAATACGGTATTACCAGTCTGCGCGTACATGACATAGGCTGCGGCCGGTGCGGCCACGGCTGGCAATTCGATATTCAAGGCTTTGAGTTTTTCGTACACAGACATTCGATGCTCCTGTTTGCAATAGCTGGTTGAAGGCGACGCTCTATTGACGCCAGGCAAGGCAGCAAGTTAAAAAAATAAACTAGTGCGGCATTATCGCAAATATCCCGACTTTTTATCGAGGAACCTCAGTAAAGCCACTAACGTTTGATAGGCATCCTGCGCCCTATTGCCACTACGGCAATAACTGCTGTGGCAAACAGCAGATTGCGGACCTCCAGTGCTTCGCCGGCAATCAGTGCAGCGCCCAGCAAGGACATGAACGGCTGCAGCAATTGCACCTGACCGACGCGCGCAATGCCGCCCAAAGCCAAGCCCTTGTACCAGAAGAAAAAACCGATAAACATCGAAAACAAGGAGACATAAGCGAACGCCAGCCAGGCACGCGGCGAAGCATCAACGCCATAATGCCAGCCGAGCCAGATCGACACCGGCAACAGCAAGGGCAGCGACAATACCAGCGCCCAGCTAATGACTTGTTGGCCGCCCATGGTCTGCGCCAGACGACCGCCTTCGGCATAGCCCATGGCCGCCGCCAGCACAGCGGCGAACAAGGCCAGATCGGCAAGCTGGAAGCTACCGCCACCTTGGCGCAAGGCAAAGCTGATCACAATGCCGGTACCGACCAGCGCGGCAATCCAAAAACCTATCGTCGGCCGCTCACCGAAACGCAAGGCGCCAAACAAGGCGGTCGCCAGAGGCAACATTCCTAGTACCACGGCGCCATGCGATGCCGGCACGGTGTGCATGGCAATCGATGAAAAAAGCGGAAAACCGATCACGACCCCCAGCGCCGTGATCAGCAAACCACGCACTTGCCGCCAGCTTGGAAGTGATGCCTTGAGGTGCCACAACATACCCAGCGAACATAGCGCCGCGACCACTGCGCGTCCAAACGCGACGAATGCCGGATTCAGTTCCGTCACAGCGATGCGCGTAAAGGGCAAGGTCAGGCTGAATATCGCCACGCCGGCAAAGCCCAGCCACATGCCTTTCGATTCAGTTTGCATGCTTACCACCAGATCGCCAGCGCTGAATAGATGGTCAGCAACACCATCACCGCGCTAAACAGGTTGCGCCACAACGGCTGTCCCAAATAGCGCCGCAACACCGAACCAGCACCTGCCCACACACTGACACACGGCAAATTAACCACCGAAAACACCAGGCAATACACAGCGATGGCCAGCCATGCCGGTTGCATCGCCGGCAGAAAAGCGGCGGCGCCGGTGATGGCCATCACCCAGGCTTTGGGATTGGCGAACTGGAACAGCGCCGCCCCCATGAACGACATCGGTTTAGCACCCGCATCGGCGGTATTGCCCACACCCATGCGGCGCAACTTCCAGGCTAGATATAGCAGGTAGATGGAGCCCGCCGCCTTGAGCAGCACATGCACGACCGGCAGCGCGATGATCAGGCTACCGATACCCGCGGCACAAATGGCCAGCAACACGGCAAAGCCGCAGGTAATGCCCAGCATATGCGGCACCGAACGCAGAAAGCCGAACCAGATTCCGGACGAGGTCAGCATGATGTTATTCGGTCCCGGCGTGATCGAGGTAACGAAGGCGAAGGTTGCCAATGGCCACAGTAATTCCACGTCAACGACCTCCCTGACGCACAGTGATGCGACGCGCGAACAAGCGCGACAAAATCCGTGCGCAAGATTGCAGCCGTTGAGACGCCCTCGTTTGAGCCACATGGTCCAACGACAGCTCACTATCAAGGGCAGCTTCGATCACCACCAGCCTACCTGGCGCAACGATGATGGCATCACCGGCACGCAACCAGAAATCGTCGTCGCGCCCCTCTTGCGTGATCCAGACGTAGCCGCGCCGAACCAGCAGCATACGGTTGTTGTTAAATTTGCCGCTGGCGACGGCGCCCTGCGCCAGACGTAATTGTTGTAACTGCTGAAGTTCCGGGTCTGATCTGCTCATGCCGCTCTCCTGTCATTGTCAAACTGTTCTTGCACCATGCTTGGCCGCTGCAAAATCTCGGCAAACATATCGTGATCCACGTTGCCACCCGATAGCGTCAGGCCAATACGCTGCCCTTGCAGGCGATGACGGATTTGCATGGCCGCCGCCAGCGCGGCAGCACCAGCGCCTTCGGCAACGTTATGCGTGGCGGTAAAGTACAGTTTCATGGCGCCAGCCACTTCGTCATCGCTCACCGCCACGACGTCGTCGACTTGATCCAGAATCACCGCCAGCGAACTATCATCGGGTACCCGGCATGCCATGCCATCGGCAATCTGCGTCGTCACTGGCGATTCGATTTTGCTGCGTTGCTCAAACGACAATTTGTATGCGAGTGCATGTGCAGACACCACCCCGATGATCCGTGTACGCAAGTTCAGCGCGCGGCGCGCGGCGACCGCCGCACAAATGCCCGAACCCTGGCCGATCGGCACGAACAACACATCCAGATCGGGCTGGGCACGCAGTAACTCCATCCAGTAAGTTGCCACACCGCCGACCAGATCCCGGTGAAACGAGGGGATCATATGCAGGCCGTCGCGTTGCGCCAAGACAGCGGCATATTCGCGACTGTCCTGAAACTCGCTGCCATACTCGATCAATTGCACGCCCAGCGCCTGCATGGCAGCATTCTTTTCCTTGCTATTGCCTTGCGGCACCACAATCGTGGCAGGCATGCCATAGCGCCGCGCCGCCATTCCAACCGACTGGCCATGATTACCGCGCGTGGCAGAAATCACGCCGGGCACGCGTTTGGCCGCTTGCGCCAGACCATGTAAATAAACCAGACCGCCACGAATCTTGAAGGCCCCGGTAGGGGTATGATTTTCGTGCTTGACCCAGACCTCGGTGCCCAGCGCCGCACTCAGCAGCGGCCAGTTGTATTGCGGCGTAGGCGGCATGGCGGCGTACACAATACGGGCGGCTTCTTCAATATCGGCGTGGCTGGGCAGTAAATCGGTCATGTTGCTTCTCCTGTTTTAAGTGTCATTGCCTGATTGACGGCGCTCATGACATGGGTCTATCCTAATCGACATATCCTGTACAGTACCAGTACACTTAAACAAATAACTCTTCATATTGTCACGGCAAAATGACCAATACAGCCAAGCATCTTAAACCTGTCACAGTGGCCGCCATGCCGACAACGCAGCCGCTGTTGTCGCGTGAAAGCAGTGATTCGCTGGTCGACCAGATCGTGCGTACGGTGCAATCACGCATTGACGACAAGCTATTGCGCACTGGTGCACGCATGTCCTCCATCAGACAGTTCGCACAGACCCATGGGGTATCGCGCTTTACCGTGGTGGAGGCTTATGATCGTTTGGTGGCGCAGGGCTTTCTGGAGTCGCGTCGTGGCTCGGGGTTTTATGTGCGCGAGCGCTCTCCCGTGGCCGGCAGCAATGGCACCGGTACAGTTGTGCCATTGCGCGGCAGCGCCGCTGCCAACAACGAGTCCGCACCGCCACAGCTGGATGTGGTTTGGCTGGTACGCAACATGTTTCGCCAGATGCCGCCACAAAAGATGCCGGGCGGTGGTCTGTTGCCGCCGGAATGGCTCGATGGCGATCTGATTGGCAACGCTCTGCGCTCGGTCGGCCGGCAAAACCAGTCGCTGCTGCTGACCTATGGCACACCGCAAGGCTTCCTGCCGCTGCGCCATCAGTTGCAGCTCAAGCTGGCCGAGTTGGAGATCGCGGCCGCGCCGGAACAGATTGTCATGACCGCCGGCGTGACCCAGGCGCTGGACATCGTGGCGCGTCATTTCTTGCAGCCCGGCGATGTCATCTTTGTCGATGATCCAGCCTGGTTCCTGATGTTCGGCTCCTTCGCCGCCCTTGGCGCCAAAGTGGTCGGCATACCGCGCCTGGCGGACGGTCCTGATATTGCCAAACTGGCAGAGCTGGCGGCAGTGCACAAACCGCGTCTATATGTGATCAACTCGGTGCTGCACAACCCGACCTCAACTTCCTTGTCGGCGGCCAAGGCATTCCAGATCCTGCGCATTGCCGAAGAACACGATTTCACCATCGTCGAGGATGACATTTACTGCGACATGCACCCCGGCGCCGGGGTCCAGGCCGCCACGCGTATGGCCGCGCTGGATCAATTGCACCGGGTGATTTACCTGGGCGGCTTTTCGAAGACGCTATCGGCCAACCTACGCGTAGGATTTATCGCCTGCTCGGCCGAACTGGCGCGCCATCTGGCCGACCGCAAAATGCTGTCGACCCTGACCACCAGCGAAATTGGCGAGCGCGTGATTTACAAGATTTTGTCGGAGGGACATTACCGCAAGCACACCGAGCGCTTGCGCAACCGCCTCAACAGCGTGCGCGACAAAGTTGTGCGGCAGTTGGAAAAGGTCGGCCTCGATCCTGGCATCACCACCGCCAGCGGCATGTTCATCTGGGCCGATGCCGGCCGCGACACCAATGTCCTGACCGAAAAAGCCATGGCGCAGGGCTTTTTGCTGGCACCGGGTAGCCTGTTTTCACCGAACCAGCTACCGTCGAGCAAAATGCGTATCAACGTCGCCAGCATGGCCGACCCCGGTATCTGGCGCTTTTTTGAACAAGAATTGAAGTAGCCTGATCAAGCCCGGGAAATTGCCAAAAAAGAAATATTAAAGGCAATTTTCTGCGCCAGATATTGAAATTCACCGAAGTAACCACATTGTCTTTAAAATACGCCGCCGCAAGCTCAGCACTGCACAAGCACGTTGACAGCGTATTGAAGCAATCCTTTTTCCCATTCGTGAGGTAATTACCCATGGCACCGTCCGAGAAACAGACCCTGGGCTTCCAGGCCGAAGTCAAACAGTTGTTGCAATTGATGATCCACTCCTTGTATTCAAACAAGGAAATCTTTCTGCGTGAGCTGATCTCCAATGCGTCCGACGCATCCGACAAGCTGCGCTTTGAAGCGATCAACGACAGTGCCCTGTTCGAAAACGACCCAGAACTCAAGATCAAGGTCAGCTTCGACAAAGCCGCGCGCACCATCACCATTTCCGACAACGGTATCGGCATGAGCCGCGAGGAAGCGATTTCCCATCTGGGTACGATCGCCAAATCCGGCACCAAGGAATTTTTCACCAAACTCTCCGGTGATCAACAAAAGGATGCGGCCCTGATCGGTCAGTTCGGCGTCGGTTTCTACTCCGGCTTCATCATTGCCGACCGCATCACGGTGGAAACCCGCCGCGCCGGCACTGCTGCCGCTGAAGGCGTGCGCTGGGAGTCCGAAGGCGCCGGCGAGTTCTCGATTGAAGCCATCGACAAAGCCACCCGCGGCACCGACATCATCCTGCACCTGCGTGAGGGCGAGGATGAGTTCTTGTCGTCTTGGCAATTGAAGACCATCATTCGCAAATATTCCGACCATATCTCCCTGCCCATCTTGATGCAGAAAGAAGAATGGGACGAAGAAAAGAAAGAAACGGTCCAAAAGGATGAGCTGGAAACTGTCAACCAGGCCAGCGCTCTATGGACCCGCAGCAAATCTGACATCACGGCAGAACAATACGAAGAGTTCTACAAGCATATCTCGCATGATTTCGGCGCACCGCTGGCCTATACCCACAACCGCGTCGAAGGCCGCAGCGAATATACCCAGCTGCTGTACATCCCGACGCGCGCGCCGTTCGACATGTGGGACCGCAACAAGCGCGGCGGTATCAAGCTGTACGTCAAGCGCGTCTTCATCATGGACGATGCCGAGCAACTGATGCCGGTCTACCTGCGCTTCGTCAAGGGTGTGATTGACTCGGCCGATCTGCCACTGAATGTCTCGCGCGAAATTCTGCAAGAGTCGCGTGACGTCAAGGCAATCCGCGAAGGTTCTACCAAGCGCGTGCTGGGTCTGCTGGAAGAACTGGCCAACAGTGAGGAGCAAGCGCAAAAAGATAAATACGCCAGCTTCTGGACCGAGTTCGGCCAGGCGCTCAAGGAAGGCATCGGCGAAGATGCAGCCAACAAGGAGCGCATCGCCAAGCTGCTGCGCTTTGCTTCGACCAGCAACGACGGCGATGTGCAAAACGTCTCCCTGGCTGACTATGTCGCACGCATGAAAGAAGGTCAGAGCAAGATTTATTACGTCACCGGCGAGACTTATCACGCCGCCAAGAACAGCCCGCACCTGGAAATCTTCCGCAAGAAAGGCGTCGAAGTGCTGCTGCTGACCGATCGCGTGGACGAATGGATGCTGTCCTTCCTGACCGAATTCGAAGGTAAGGAACTGGCATCGGTCGCCAAGGGCGGTCTTGATCTCGGTACGCTGGAAAACGAGGAAGAGAAGAAGCAACATGAAGAAACCGAGACCCAGTTCAAGGAACTGACCGAGAAGATGAAGGCCGCGCTGGCCGACAAGGCCAAGGAAGTGCGCGTGAGCTTCCGTCTGACCGACTCGCCGGCCTGCCTGGTGGCGGATGAAAACGAACTCTCCGGCAACCTGGTGCGCATGCTCAAGGCGGCCGGACAGAACGCACCTGACGCCAAGCCGATTCTGGAAATCAATCCGGAACATCCGTTGGTGCAGCGTCTGAAGTATGAAGACGCCAAGTTCGACGACTGGTCCCACATCCTGTTCGACCAGGCTTTGCTGGCCGAAGGCGGTGCCCTAACGGATCCTTCGGGCTTCGTCAAACGTCTCAACGAGATGCTGCTGGGTATGGCATCGCGCTAAAGTATTAAATTGCACTCGGCGACAACGGCGATCCTGGTGATCGCCGTTGTCGCTTTAGCCGTCGATTTCCGTTAAAGTCTATTATCTGTTTTCAACGCGCCGGCAATAAGCATGCTGGCTACCGGGCTCCATGGAATTGAACTTCATCAATCCGCGCAAGAACGCGCTGGTTTACCTCATCAAGATTCTGTCGGGCTCACTGATCCTGTGGTACGGCCTGCGTGCGGTCGGGTTTGACGAACCCTACTGGGCCATGATTTCGCTCATTACCGTGACCGAGCCGGACATCTCGTTAGCCAAAGCCAACTTCCGGGCGCGCCTGATCAATACCCTTTCCGGTTGCGTGCTCGCCTGTCTGGCGCTGATACTATTCGGCGCCCATTTCTTTTCCATGCTGATTGCCCTGACCGGTGCCGTGGTGGTTGCCATGCTTTGGCAGAACTACCCCAGCAACTGGCGCCTGGGACCGGCCACGGTTGTGATTCTGATGTCAGCGGCATTCGCCGGCGGCGGTCTGCATGAAGAAATGCACCTGGCGCTGTTGCGGGTAGTCGAAGTGATTGCCGGCAGCACCCTGGCCTTGCTGCAGACGGTGCTCTACATCGGCATTATCAACCGCTTGCAACGTGTCAGCTGAATTCCATTTCGCCATCGACGTGCCGCTGCTGTCCGGGCCGCGGGTGTGTCTGCGCGGCTGGCGCGAGAGCGATCTGGCACCCTGTGCCGCGATGAATGCCGATGCCGAAGTGATGCGCCACTTTCCAGCCACGCTCACGCGCAGCGAGAGCGATGCCATCGTCCAGCGCATCAATGCGCATTTTGAACAGTATGGTTTCAGTTTATGGGTATTGGAGATTCCAGGCGTGCTGCCGTTCGCCGGCTTTGTCGGCTTGCTGCGAGTGGCGTTCAATACGCATTTCACACCAGCGGTGGAAATCGGCTGGCGCTTGGTGCGTCCGGCATGGGGCCATGGTTATGCCACCGAGGCAGCACAAAGCGTGCTCAGGCACGCCTTCACCGAGCTCAAGCTCAAGCAGATCGTATCCTTCACCGTGCCCGCCAATCTTCCCTCGCAAGCGGTGATGCAAAGGCTGGGCATGACCACCCAGGCACGAGACAACTTCGAGCATCCGCGCCTGCTCAAGGGTCACCCCTTGAGCGTGCACCGGCTGTATCGACTGCAACGTGCGCAATGGCTGGCCACCGCTGGCAATCAGGTACGCTAGCTCAATACCGAATGTGCAGGCGCCGGAACAATAAACTCAGCACGAATAAGGGGCCAATCAGCAAAAATCGCAGATCCTCGAAGAACGACGGCCGCTTGCCCTCAATCTTGTGACCGACGAACTGGCCTATCCACGCCACCACAAAAATGATCAACGATAGCGGCAGCATCATGTGCGCAGGCAAACACCAGAGCAACAGCAACATCGCTACTGCCAGCACCAGCACGGCGAGCGCAAAGGGTGGTGACAGCCACAGGTAATACGCCAGCGATGCCGCCACCACGATCAGGCTCAGCACCGGTGCGGCCGACCAGATCAGCCCCAGCAGTGCAAACATGATGGCCGGCACACAGAGGCAATGGATCAGTTCATTGAGCGGATTGCAGTGGCTTTCCGCATAACGCGCAAGCAACATGTCGATACGACGATGCAACAACGAGCTCATCTTGTCCTCCAGAAAAAGACGTATTAACGACCGCCCGACACATCAATGAAGGTTCCAGTGGCATACGAGGCCTCCGCCGACAACAACCACAGCACGGCATTGGCCACCTCTTGTGCCGAGCCGCCACGTTTCATCGGCACCGCATCCTTGAGGCGATCAACGCGCCCGGCTTCGCCGCCGCTGGCGTGGATATCGGTATAGATCAAGCCGGGGCGCACGGCGTTGACGCGAATACCTTCACCGGCGACTTCCTTGGCCAAGCCCACGGTAAAGGCATCGATGGCGCCCTTGGAGGCGGCATAGTCCACGTATTCACCAGGCCCGCCCAACTTGGCGGCCATTGACGACAGGTTGACGATGGCCCCGCCCTGCCCGCCGTGCCGGGTCGACATGCGCCGCACCGCTTCGCGTGCGCACAATAGACTGCCCGTGACATTGGTGAGCAGAACGCGGTTGATGCGCTCGACAGTCATTTCGTCAACGCGGCTCTGATGCTCTAAAATGCCGGCGTTATTGACCAATGCCGTTAAACTGCCCAGCTCCTGGTCGGCGGTCTCGAACAGGCGAATGATGTCGGCTTCCACCGCAACATCGGCGCGCACCGCGATGGCGCGACCGCCGGCCAGATTGATCCCGTCTACCACGGCATCGGCGGCAGCGCGATTGGAAACGTAACTGATGCACACGGCATATCCGCGCACGGCGGCTGTTTGCGCCACTGCGGCGCCGATACCCCGACTACCGCCGGTGACGATGACGACTGCTTGTCCCATGGTTCATCCTTATTGTTTAATCTGATTACGCCAGACCAAGCGCTGCTGCGTTGGCAGCAAATAGTGTAGCCTTGTTTGCCGGTGCGCGGGATAGCCAAGCACACTCTCAGTCAATACCACACAAGATATCGCATCGATGACGAGCTTATGTAAACCAACCGATACGCCTGAGCAGGCACCTCGAAAGCGGTGCTTCGACCCGGTCGTTGACAAGCAAACTCGCCTACTTTTACTGGGAAGCCTGCCCGGAGAAAAATCCCTCGCCGTTCAGCAATATTATGCAAACCGGCAGAATCGTTTCTGGTTGTTGGTGTCGGAAGTGACCGGTGTAGATTTGCTGCAACTTGATTACTCCACGCGTCTAGAAGCTTTGCTGAAACAAGGCATTGGACTGTGGGACGTCGTGGCCGAAGCACATCGCACGGGCAGTTTAGACAGCCACATCCGTGACCGAAATGACAATGACCTGCTGGGATTGCTTGCTCGCCTACCCCACTTGAGAACCATCGCTTTCAATGGCGCCACAGCTGCCAGAATAGGTCTGAAAGTGCTGGGCCAGAAAACATCCAGCTATCGCATAGTACAACTGCCTTCGAGCAGTCCTGCCTATACTTTGCCCTATGCCGAAAAATTAACGCTATGGCGAACATTAATAGAATAAGTACAATCTCTTGCCGGATGAACATGTCAGTATGAATGCCACGCCGCGATGAACTTCCCTGGCGCCGCTTCGATACTCATCTGCCAGACCGATTTTCTTGCCGCAGCAATTTGCTAGACCTGTACCATGCATTCCCAGGCGGCACAGCCTTGCGTTGCGAATATTACCGGTTTTACCCGTTAATAACGTGGCACCAGCAGTCAGCAAAAAATCATGGCAATATCACCGCGACAATCAACTTCTGGTCCTTCTACTCCTTCTGATCCTTTATTTGCTCCCCTCTAATATTCAGGACAACAACAATGCGATATCTACTACTGCTGGTTTTTTATTTACTTTCATTCGGTATACGGGCCGAAGAACTTCCGCAAGATATGCACGAATCGGTTGCTACTATCGACGTCAAGGTGAAGGATTCTTACGATAAGGAAGAAACCGGCAAAGTCGTGATCACGCAATACAAACCAGACGGCAAGGGCCCTTTCCCAATCGTCATCATGAACCACGGACGCAGCTCAAGCGATCGCGGGCATCCGCTACGCGTCCTCTATATCGATCAGGCGCACTTCTTTACCGAACGTGGCTTCACCGTATTTGTGCCAACCCGTATTGGCTACGGCGCAATGGCGACAGGTTTTGATCCGGAAAACAGCGGCTCCTGCAACAACAGAAACTACAACGCAACGGCCGAAGCATCCAGCACGGAAATACTCGCTGCGCTGGACTACGCCAAACAACAACCTGATGTCGACCCCACTCGCGTGGTCATCATCGGCGTGTCAGTGGGCGGCTTCGCAACCACCGCCTCTGCGGCCAAGAACCCCTCTGGCCTGGTTGCCGCCATTAACTTTGCCGGCGGCGCCGGAGGAGATCCTGTCGGCCATCCCGGCATTCCTTGCCAGGGCAATAAGCTTGAAGATATGTACTCCCACTTTGGCAGTATCAGCAAATCGCCCATGCTATGGATCTACGCCGAGAACGATCTCTATTTCAACCCCACCTATAGCCAGGCCTGGCATGCTGCCTTTGTCAAGGCAGGCGGCAATGCCGAATACCATCTCATGCCGCCATTTGGCAAAAATGGACATGTCTTGTTTTCAAAAGGAATGGATATCTGGTCGCCGATTGTGTCGCAATTCCTGGGAAAACTGGGATTTCCTGAACAACCGCTGGCGCATTGAAGCATTGACAGTGTGATCTCGATATTGGCACTCGGCGACTCAAGCCAAGTGCCAATTAACACAAAACATCACCGTTTTCTGGACCTTGACGTCACCAGTCCTTGGCACCGCTTTGCACAACTTACGCTATCGACAGCGCTGCACAATGTAAACGAAAACAGCATTGATGCCGAGCAATACGATCACCGAGCACGTCGGCTTAACTTATATCACCAGCCCCAGCCCTGGCATCTAGCACGACACGGTTTCGACCGGACTGCTTGGCTTGATACATGAGTTGATCTGCCGCACGCAACACCTCGTCCAGCTCGCCGGCTTCCTGCGGCAGGGTGGTACAGCCAATACTGACGGTCAATCTTATCCTGTGTTGCCCATGTTGGATGCTGATCGCGTCCACGCATGCACGTAGCCGCTCAGCCATGATGGCCGCCTCGGAGAAATTTGTCTCGCTGAGAAAAATACCAAATTCCTCCCCGCCTAATCGGCCCCAGATGTCGATGCTCCTGAGCGTTTGGCGAAAAGCCGCGCCAACAGCGGCCAATGCATCGTCGCCGGCGGCATGGCCATAGGTGTCATTGATTTTTTTGAAGTGATCCAGGTCCACCATCAACATGCAGGCGGGAATACCCAAGCGCCTGGAACGGGCGATTTCGTTTGTACATTTCTCGAAAAAGCTGCGTCGATTCAAGGCTCCGGTCAACGAATCGGTTGTCGCCAAACGCAGCAGCTCGGCCGTATATTCGATGGTGCGCCGGATCATCGGCCGAAAAATCACGGTCGCCTCCACGAACAGCGTCACGAGTACGATGGAGAGAATTGACCATTGGATATGCTCCAGCCGCACTATTCGCTGCTCACTCTCGCGCTGCTCTATCGTCACCACGGCATTCAAGGTGTTCAACAAAGGTACTCTGGCGTCGGCAAGCATACGCGACAGTAATGGATCAATCGCCGCGCTTCCAGGAGATAGCTGCATCAGCCCGCGCGCATCGCTCACAAAACTATGTACCTGGGCGTCAAGTGGATGTGGGAGATTGAAAAAAATTTCCTGCAATTGCCGCTGATTATCGTCACTCAGCGATCCCGCCTGCAGTGTCGTTACCATGAAATCATGGGCCGTCTCAAATTCGCCAATGGCAGAGTTGAGATCATCATTCACGGATGCATCGCCTTGCCTGTATTGGATCGCCAGACTGGCAATGCGCTGTGACAGCATGCGTTGCCGGCCAGATTTATTAATGATCGCAGCACTTCCCTCATCACTCTTCAAACCGTACTCAAGCACAATGTGGGAAGCCATCGACAAGCTGGCAATGATGAGCAAGGCGACGGTATAGCCAATGGTCATGGTTCGTGCCGAAATTGGCTTCAGTCGCATTCCATGCCCCTTCATATTTTGTAATGGTTCAAGAATCGGTCTTATTGCCATCGCGCTCACATGCCGCGCTTTCTCCCTGCCGTTCAACCTGAACACCAACATGAGCAGCACCTGTCTCGTCGCTGCCGATGTGGCGACAGGCGCGGCCCCGACCATCCCTCATCAACAGATTTCTCTCCCTTCAAAGGAAATGCATGTCGCCGCCACTCCCCTTTACAAAAGTCAACTATCTAGAATACTAGTCGAATCTCGTGAGCAGTTCCAAGCGCATTTTTGATCCCAAGAAAATTACCAAGAGGCAAACGATCCAGTTTTCGAAAACACCTCATCTCTTCATTTTTTGTCGACACCTATGTAAAAATATCAAAACAAGGGACCGACCAAGGATAAGCGCGACGGTCGACCCGATAGTTTTTTCTTATTCTTCGCCTGGAGATCAACATTTACATGTTCAAGACAAAAACAATGCGTTATCTAGTGCTGTGGTGTTTTTATTTAGTTTCAATTGCCACCCGGGCTGACGAGTTTGCGCAAGACCTGCATGAGTCGGCGAACACCATCGACGTCACGGTCAAGGATTTTTACGGCAAGGAAGAAACCAGAAAAGTCGTCATCAGCCAATTCAAACCCGACGGTGACGGCCCTTTCCCTATCCTCGTTCTTAACCATGGTCGCAGCCCTACCGACCGCGGCGATCCGCCTCGGTTTCGCTTCATCAAACAGGTGCGCTTCTTTGTCGAGCGTGGCTTCGCCGTATTTGAACCAACCCGGATTGGCTACGGCGCACAGGGAACCAGTTTTGATCCAGAGTCCAGTGGCAACTGCAATAGTCCGGACTATGCTCCCATGGCCGAAGCGGCCAGCACAGAAATTCTGGCGGCGCTGGACTATGCCAAACAACAGCCCTATGTCGATGCCCATCGCGTGCTCATCGTCGGTCAGTCAGTGGGCGGCTATACCACCACGGCGGCCGCGGCCAAGAACCCGGACGGTCTGATCGCGGCCATCAACTTTGCTGGCGGCTCCGGCGGCAATCCGGTCACACACCCCGGCATTCCTTGTGTGGGCAGCCGCCTTGAAGAGATGTACGCCCGCTTTGGCAAAACGACCAAAGTGCCGATGTTGTGGATTTATACGGAAAACGACCGATACTTCAATCCCAGCCACAGTCAGGCCTGGCATGACGCTTTCGTCAAAGCCGGCGGCACCGCCGAATTTCATTTATTGCCGCCTTTTTCTGACAATGGCCACAACCTGTTTGCAAGAGGGGTCGATATATGGACCCCGGTAGTGGCCCAATTCCTTGACAAGGTAGGCTTTCCGGCCCTGGCGCCAGCGCATTGATTGTCGTTTTTTGCATGGCAGTTCGCGCTTCACGCGAACTGCCACAGTCTACAAAACGACTTTGCCGATATCACCATAGGTGCGGCTCAGCCAAACCTTGACGCGCTGTCGCTCCAACAAACCCAGCCCAGCGTTGGCGCGCTCTGAGTGATTGAGCGCAGCCCAAAAGCTGGCGCTTTGCTGATCAATTTTCTGCATCGTGCTATCCGGCAGGCGACGCAGTGTCATCACGCTAGCCCCAAGCGCTTCTGCACGTTCACGTTCGCCGGAAGCTTCCAGAATCTCAAATTTATCGCCGCGCACCTCATTGAGCACCAGCACCAGTTTGAGCCGCCCGCCGAACTGATCGAGCCAGCGCCGCAGCAGATCCACCGAATCACGCCCGGAATCCATCACATGCCACCACGTCAGCGTGATGCCATGTTCCTCTGCAAAATCAAGCACGCCTGAATCTTCCAGCCATGTGGCGATCGACTGCTGGGTCTGGGCGGCCAGATCAACCAAAATACGCCCTTGCGGATCGGCGAACGCCTGTTCGATGATGGGATCAAGGCTGTCGTGCCGATCCAGCACGATCGGAGAGGAAAAATCTGCATAAAAACGCAGCAGTGCACCATGCGACTTATCGGTATCGAAGCCCTGGAAAGACAGGTTCTTGTCGATAAAATACTGCGCCAGTATGCGAGCAACCAATGATTTGCCGACGCCGCCTTTTTCGCCACCAATGAAGTGGATGTAACTCATTTGCATGGGTCCTTTATCGTGAAGTCAATTTTTCCTGAGACAGAATGCCCGGTTTCGGTGTCGCAGTGATCCTAGCAAGCTTCTCTTCACTTGAACCACCGACCTCAGGCCGAACTACCGCACAGCCGATGCTGACGGTCAATCCATGAGTAGCTTAAAGCAATCGTTGAATTTTTGGTATGCATTACGTTGGCAAATGCGACTTTAAAACATCACCGTAATGCGCCACAAAGGAAACATCTCACTGCGAGCAACGCAACTATGTCGATATACTAGCGCCTTAACCTCCGTGATCCAACCCGCTACCCACCTCGTTGGCGCTCCAGGAAAGCCGGGAGGTGCGGTTTCCGCCCTTATATTCTTACACGATGACATCTCAGTCGGGCCGCTCGAGGACGATGAATCTGCGGCCCGCACAAACATCAGGAACAACATGGAACAGCCCCATCAACATGTACTCGACAACCCCGCCTGGTCGGCACTGACCGGCCAGCAGACACATCTGCGCCAGGGTGCCGCACACGTGCTTCGCTATCACCCTGATATCGGCCCGTTCGTCGCATGGGCCAGCGCGACACCCCAAGCAGTCGACGAACTTGGCCTGCTGATAGCCCCGAACGAATACGTGCTGATGCAGTCTCTGACTCCCTTGCCGAGGATGGAAGGCATACAAGCGGAACAACTTGGCAGCATTCGTCAGATGGTGGCTGCAGGTGAACCCGATGACGCAAGTGAGGACGAGGTGATCCGTCTAAGCACGGCGGATGCTCGTGAGATGTTTGAACTTGTGCAAAAGACCAAGCCTGGTCCGTTCGGTACCCGCACGCATGAAACGGGCAACTATATAGGCCTGCGCGACAATGGCCGCCTCATCGCGATGGCCGGCGAGCGCATGCGACTTGATGGATACGTTGAAATAAGCGCTGTTTGTGTAGACGATGCGTATCGCGGCAAAGGACTTGCCGGCCGTCTTATCAACGTTCTCCGGCGCGAAATATTGCAGCGTGGCGATACTCCTTTTCTGCATGTATATGCTCACAACCACGCGGCAATCGCGCTGTATGAGCGCCTTGGATTCGTGACGCGGCAGACGTTTTTATTCTACAAACTTAGCCATGCTCAAGGCGCCTGAATATCGACCGATTTGATCGCTAAGCGTGCGATTGTTTTCATGACGAAGCGCCTATATCGAAGCCGGAATGATTTGAATATGCTCACCGCCATCGCGTCCAAAATAGCCGGCCTTTTTACCGAACAAATAGACGATGTAATAGGTGCATCCCGCAGGGGCCCCTCTTGGTTACGCTCATCGCTATCTCCTGGTTGGATCAAATATTGATATCCATGGAAACAGTTGTTAAGGAAACTTCAAATGAATTTAAATGCTATTTATTGCGATTTCTCGCCAATTATTTGCCGGCTGAAACTATCGATTTGCCGAAAGATTCTCTTTAAGAGTGACTTACCGCCGAACAACGCGCTAATGATTAATAAGGTGGAACAGATGAGCGATCTAGCTCTGGCATCGGGCGAACGCGGATGTTTTGAAAAAGAAAAAAGGGACTTCAATTTCTTGAAGTCCCTTTGTATTCTGGTGGGGCGTGAGTGATTCGAACACTCGACCTACGGATTAAGAGCCCGTTTCTTCTCTCACACGCACTGGCAATCTGGCTCATTACGGATGACAGTTATCGCCAAAAAATCAAAAGCTTACATTAAATAGGTTGTCAAATTATGTCCGATTATATTTTACGATAATCTTCAATTCGCTTGGACAAAATTTGGACAAATCGTAGTTATAAAAATCAAATATTTTATTATTTCATTTTAAAAGTAGTGTTTAGTATATGAGTCGAACTCAAAAAAGGCGGTTCGACCATGCGAAAAAATCTAGATCATCTACCGACACCGAGCACACTTGATTTTCTTCTCACAAGATTTCAAACATTAACCATCGGAGTCGCCGAACTAGCAGTTATATTCAGGGAGCGGGAGCAATCGATTCGGAACGCAATTTCTGAGGGCCGCTATCCAATCCCATCTTTTCATGTCAGTCCCAGGAGACGGCGATTTCTCCTTACTGATGTCGCACAATATATTGACGGCCAGCGTCGGAGCGCAGCAGATACTGAAAATTCTCATTCCAACTCAAGAAAATTGGTTGCTATAGAAAAGGACGGTAATAGACTATCTGGCCACCTCGACATTTCAGAACAAAATACAAACGGCGGGCAAAAGAGATCTCGCGGGCGTCCGACAAAAGCAGAGCAAGTTGCACGCATGCTCGCTGCCTCGTTGAAGGCGAGTTCGAGTTCATGAGGGATACCTTGATCATACGGCATCACGTAGAGCGAGACTTTACCCTGATGCCGAACGGAATCGTGAGAGATAATCGCCTAAGCTGGAAGGCACTGGGTTTGGTAACGTATTTATTGCATCTGCCGCCGAATTGGAAATTGCGTTTGTCGCATTTGGCCGCACAGAAAAAGGATGGAAGAGAATCTACCCGGGCCGGCCTAGCAGAGTTGGAGCGTTTTGGATACTTGACAATTACGCAAGAAAGAGATGCATCCGGTCATTTTGGGAATACGATTTGGACCGTTACAGACAAGCCAATTCAGCCGGAAACGGGTTTCCCGAACACGGCATCTCCGCAGCCGGCTACACCGAAATCCGTCACGCCGGTTGCGGAAAAGAAGACACTACTAAATACTAAAAAAATAAAAAGTAAGGAAATAAAAAAAAATAACACTACTACTACTAAAGAAACCGAAGAGGTTCCCTCAATATCAAACGACAATACCTTGTCGCCTTCAGAAAAAACAATATCCTACCCGCTAGTTGAGGGTTTGGTTTATCCACACCTTGAGGAGGAAACAATCGATGGCTTGAAGAAAATATTGGTCAATTGTCCTGACAGCCATCAGCAAGCTATTTTGGACGAAATAGAAGGGAAACGAACTTCGTCGAAGCTCAAGAGTGTTCCAGGCTTCGCTTTCATTTTGGTTAAAAATGTTTTGAACGGTAAGTTCAATCTGAATCTTGGAATCGACGTCAAATTGGCCCGTGAGCGCCGTATGGAAACTGAGCGGGTGCTAGCGAACGCGGCGCAGTTCTTTTTTGACGATGTCGAGCCAATTTCCCAAACCGTATACCAAAAATTACCGGAGAGAGTTCGGAAAAAATATGATGAAGCTTTGGAAAAACAGCTCAAACCAAACAGATAGTTGATTGCAGTTGGTTCACTGTCTAGACGTGGCTACGCGTCGCCGGTTGGGGGCTGCACCATACGAGGCAGGGGTTCCCTTCAGGCATCTGACCACATTCGGCTCCCTTTGGTCGTCCCGGCTTATTGCCAGGATCAGACTCAAATCGTCCCTGTTCCGATAATGAACCTACTCAGTTCTGCTTTTAGGGGAATGGAGGGTTTCTGGGATGAAAATAACTTAGCGTGCCGACGGCTTTATCGTCGGTGCGCAAGCAAGCGGGGCCGCCCGCGCGCCAAGGTGCTTAACAATTTATGAAAAGTAATTAATTATCTTTTCAATGCAACAGCGGACGAAACGCTTTGTTGTAATCGTACCCCTGTTTAACTGCCTCTGAAATTATTGTCCGGCTGAATATTTTCAGCACCCGCACCGCCAATTCTTACGCTGATCGCACCACCTAATTGCATGCCAAATGCTCCAGCCAATTGCATTTTTACTGCGCCGTTGATTTGCAGCTAACGTCAGCGGTAAATTGCAAATCAGATGCGCCAAAGGAATACAAGGCTCTTGCCGACGCACTGCTGGAAGAGTGGCATGCGTGGTCGGCGGCATATCGGCCGGCGCTCGGCGTACAAGGTTGTTCACCGCCCAGCCGTCAGGCCCAGAGCAGCAAGCAATTCCAGAGTACGGCAGAAATCGCGGAGGACAGCATCCGTCGAGCGGAGATGGAAAGCGTGGAATGGTGCGTCGATGCGCTGCCGCTAGGATGCCGTCAAGCGATCGGCATCGAAATGCGAAACCGGGAAGCTCGCGCGCGAGTCTGGAGGTCTCCGACGGCGACCACTTATGATGATGCGCTGGAAGAAATTTTGCCAATCATGCGTCGGAGATGCCTGTTTCCGTAACCTTTATCGATATTTCTTCAAAAGCAATAAACGTAAAAAAAGCCTGCAAAAGCAGACTTTTTTGTGATTTTCTGTGGTTAATCGCCAGAACCACCACCGATTACGGCGTTTTTCATGTCTAAAGTGAAATTTTTCATAGCTCTCTCCTTTTTGGGTACTACCTAGTTACAACCTCATCGTAGCACAAGCTAACGAATACGTTACATCGACCGGGCTGAGTGCGACAAATACAACGATGCATTACTTCCACCAGAATACGATAGATTGGTAAGGGAATATGCCGTGATCTAACTCCCACGTATTCGTCGCAGAGTTTTTCAGTGTGTGCTCAATTTTTTCGATATGGTTCGCTTTTGCGTTGACCTTTATATTCTTCGTAGGGGTGCTAACGGTTAGCGTAAGTCCATCCGAAGGAATTCGTGATGCCCAAATTTCCGAATCGATTTTATCTTTGACCAGATATGAACACGTGTGAATTTCAATGACTCCATCTGCTGGAATCTTGATGGTATGCCGGAATTCCACTTCGGTAGTTGATGTGCTGGTTGCCGCGACGATTTCTTCTTTGCTCAGCGGAGCATGGTTAATCTCAACCAAGTCTACGCGGCAATATGGAGCCAGAGCCGGCAAGATCGGGATTTCCAGTTGTACGACTACGTCATGCTCTATTTCGCTGCTGGTCAGGTTCTTGAGGGTGTAACGAGTTTGCGCAGAGCAGAGAAAATGGTTCGCACCAGCAATCACGTCTGCGGGGAAATCGTCGATGGTATAAGTGAGTTTATGTTTCGTCCGGAATACCTTTGAGCGCATTACGGCTTTTTCCACTTCCGCAAAAACGGGCTCAGGAATATAGCGTTTGTAGACCGCGTAAAACAGGTTGTAGTTGATTCGATCCATGAGCTCGTCAGCTGCTGTCTCATGCCGAGCACGGGTGAATTTCTCCACAGTGAATACCAAGACGATCGCCACCACACCAGCAAAGCCGAGTTCCTTGAAAAGCTCACCAAGCAGTTTCGTCTCTGGTTGATGAAAAATTTCAGCATGCGATGTGATCAGCAGAATGATCGCAATGAGCAAAATGATTAAGTAGATAGAATTGCGGCCAAGCGCAGGTTTTCTGATTTTTTTAACGAATGTCATATGATGGCGAGTATGTTGGAGTTGTAGTCTTGCCGCTGAATCTCACGTTGGGGACAACATGCATTGTACCGCGCAGACCAACGGCGCGACTCGCTTGCCCAATCGGCTCAAGGCGAACGCGAAGAGCAGAGAAAAGAAAATAATTTGCAGCATTTCACCCTGTGCGAACGCGCCCACAATCGTGTTGGGGACAATATTCATCAGGAATTCGACAGCGTTGTGATGTTGGGCCGCTGTGATGTATGTCTTGATCGATAGTCGTGTCCAGGGTACCCGCACTGACGCTCTCAAAAGAAAGGCTAATTTGGCGGGATTGACGATAAATGAGTACGTCCGCACGATCGAATTGGAAAATCGTCAGATGCATATTCAGCAGCAATTGGGTGATATGCGAAAACCGTTGTATGTAGCTCTGCTGCTTCTAATCCGTGATCTAGTCCAGATATTTTTTCGGTGACGTATTGACGAGAACTTCGAATAGAGCAGTCTATTCTTGCGGCAGAAGTCAGTTTAATTCGATTTGAATACGCGTGCGTTAAACGTAAAATCGATCACTATCATTAGTGAGACTTTGGCGTAGGCTGTGTGATTTTGATTGATCAATGCATTTGCGCTTTCTGGAATCACCGCAGAAGACAAGAACATGACCAGTTTTTTCGCAGTGCAACTATTATCGCCCAAATTCTTGTAGGGCTCGGCGGCGATGCTAAATCAACACAGTCCGTAGGAAAATCCGTAATGGAGGGCGAAATATTTAAATACTTATCATCGTAAATCGATGGACACAATCACCAGCGGAGGGGACGAAGCGTCGCCCAAGTGAACGAATTTTTCGAATACGCAGATTTCGCTGGTGGTGTCGGTGTACATCTCCGGGTAACCGATTGGGTTCCAGCGACCGCCGGATTGCCGTGTTCCATCGCGCAATCTATCAAGCCCCAATTTTTGGACGTCACTCGCCATAGTTTCAAACCACACTGCCTGTTGCGATAGCGTTTAGTACTTGGCGTACTGTTGCTGCGCCAGGTTCTGTATCCATCAAATCTAACGGCGCTACATCACCAAGTGAATGATTCGGCAGGCGCATCCATTCTATTGCAGAATCTTTGTTCTCGAAAATGTCTATTGCCATTCGTGCTACTGCTCCCATTCGATAAATGCGCTCGGTTGCTGCCGAGTCGATTTTGGCATGCTTTTTTTGGAGTCGGCTGGCCGTTGATGCAGCAACCTGTACGATGATGTGGATGCGGGTTTCTGGCACATCAAAAAAATATCCAGCCGATTTCAATATTTCAGCGGGGTAGCCATTTCGAATCGAATTGATAGCTTTCATACCGCCATAGTTATTTTCAGAAACCAGGCGCGCAAATAGTTCAGTTTTTTTTACACTGGTTGGATGTTGAGCAGTTCGTTTACCCGCGGATCCTATGGAGCTAGAAATACGATCTTTCGCAGCAGTTGATTTGTCAGTGGAATTTTTCAAGGGTGCAATAAAAATTATCCATTTGAAATTTTATAGTGCATGCATTTGATTGTATTCGCAATATCTATGTACAGGATGGTGAAAGACTAATCGCTGAATAAAGGCTGTAAGCTTGTTATATACATACAGACAGAGATTTCATAACTAACGCGACTTCGTTAATAAACTAACGCTCTATTGTTAATACATAACAAAATACAGTTCATAACAAACGATTTTGTGTTCAGTTGCACGCACTATGCTGCATCTGAGTTCTTCACTGATCGAGCATTCTCCTTCATAGTACGCTCTCATCGTGTGGCAACATCTAAGCGAGGCCGATCGAACAGGACGGCGCCAAGCGGATAGGTTCACTTCTGGATTTCCTAGCAAACTACCGATCGTTTGCATGTCGGTTTGACGTTCATTCATCGGGAGGCAGGTGACAAGAAAAACCCCCAGCCGGCGAAAACCGGGAGGGGGTTAGTAGGTCGAAGAGCAAAGCCTCTCTACCTGGTACAGCTCGCATCAAAAACAAGATCGTCGGCCAGCACGGTCTTTAAATGTAAATAAATCCAAGCCATGCTGTCCTCCTTTCTTTTCTATCAAGGTGCCGCTGAGAAGGCGGCAATCGTTTAGTTGAAATCCAGACACTCTCTATGCCATCGTGGCTTGCGCCGTTTCAATCCGTTTCTCATTTTTGAGAGCGGGCCATGCAAATTGACATCGGAAATGACGGCCAATCTGATGGTGATAATTGCAGCTGCCAAGCAACAATATTTAAGACTCCGAGGGAGCGCCAACCCCCTCGGTCACTTCTTACTGCACACATTTACACTCGTGCCGGTATCACCCGGCTGCGTCGTTTCGTTCGGCTCAAACTTTCGACTTACCTCGTTTCCGAGCATCATATTTTCATCGTTCAACTCAACGAAAATATTTACCGTCTAGTTGCTTGATCTCCCACACTCCAGCTCGACATTTTCATGCCTACACCCGCCAAGGTGTCACTGTAGTGCTTCCCACGTTAGCTAGATGACTTGTACCTTTCGGCCGTTAGTCGCTTCCACTACTGCGCATGTTTAGCCTTCAGCTCCATTGCTTTTCCGTACATCTATGATGTTCACCGATGATCTGGTTTTCGGGAGGGCGAGATTCCAAAGCCCCTTCCTTACTGGATACAACTTCTTCGCTTCGTTAAATCAAAGGCGCTGCTTTACAAGCCAGTTTTTCACATACTCCACAATGCGCCCGGACGGCGCAATTACAACCTTGAGCTATCAGACATCCTTTATTTCTAAAGGACATGCTGGCTTGGATTTCTCCTACCATGCATTCCGCCTCGCGGCTAAGAATCAACCCGGTTGTGTGGCAAACGTTGGACAGTTTCCCTATCCCCCATTGGTCTGGTGCTTTCGCACGTCGACTTTCGTGGCTAGCAGGCATACGTCAGTTTTTACCCCGACGCACCCGTTTCCGTGTCGCCCAATCTCCGTGTTGTATCAGACACGGAAGGATTGAGTCGAAGGGTGGATTTAAACCACCTCAGCGCTCTGCTCAGTCGCACCAGCACAATTACGAGCATGCGACTAAACCGAACTGTTTCAACAATTGGCGATTGTTGAAACTGGAGCATCCGCTCCGACGCTGCGAGGTTTGGGTTGGCGCCCAAACATCACGTGTTACGAGGTGTTTTGTTTGGGTTGGCGTTCCCATGTGTGTAGACTGATTTTAGTGTGCGCCAGCGAAAAGGCAAGATCAAAAACAACGTCAAAGGCGGCGGCGTTCCGCCGTCTCCGGCTAATAGCCGGAATCTCTTTATATCCGGTAGCTCAACCTGCGGTTAGTCTTTTATATTCGGTATCAACAATCTTGTAGCAATGTTCCCCATGTCAAATGTGCATTGATAAAACTCAACGTTGTTTTTATACATTGCACTAATTCTTTTGCAGAAAATAAAAAATAATTATTTCATTTTTTGAATTTCAGATATTTTTATGACGTCGATTTAAATTGAGCGCGCATGAAAAATATTTATCCAGACCCAGAGATACACATCAAGAAAACTGCTTTCATGCAGCGTGTACAGGATTATGTGCGTACTGGCCACACTCGTTATGTAATGGGGCAGATATCTTTGGAAAAGGTACGATTTTTTGGTGGAAAATTTGATCGGCTTTATTCGTGTTTCATGGGTAAGTTGGATGCATCCCGTGCCCGTGCCGCTGGTCTATACACGGCACGCATGTTGCTATGGAGGCCGGATGATGCCGATGTCGTGCATTGGATCCTATTGGTCCTGCCACTTGAGATGCGGCGCGACGATGAGGATGGTGTTGAGAGAGAAGCTAGGCATTGGTTGTTGGCGGAAGCTGGGAACCAGAAGTGGCGCGATGCAACCGTCGATCGCATATCTATCACCGGATTCGAGCTGGTGCGACTCACAAAAACTATTTCAGCATCAGAAAGGCAAAAAAATTCCTTTTTAAAGCGCCGTGTTGTTGAGACAGAAGGCGACGAAAAAAGAAAAATAGAAAAGGCATTGCACCGTGCCAGTGTTTCTAGGGTTGGGGCTGGCCTTGGTTGGACCTGGCGCTATCGCACAGATCGATATGACGAATTGCGTGAATCTCTGATTCGAGCCGTCCGTAATCGCCGTGACGACGAGTTGCGGCGATTGATTCAGGTGATTTGGACTACGCCTGGATTTTCTGGATCTCGGGCGCAAGTAAAAAAATATAGAGAGCTTCTGATTGGTGAGTGGAAACGGAGTAGAAGTAAAGATCCTCCGCCAGAGTTGCCTAGAAATATCGGATACGTACGTCGGTTAGAAAGCAAAACAGCGAGGGCAAGCCAATTGCAGAGGAAGGCTAAACGAAATGAAGATTAGGAAATTGACCCCACATTTAAAGCGCGAAAAAATGGCAATACACCTAGATGATGGGTTGTTGCAGAAAATCGCCGATCTAAAGAAAAGATTTGAGCGCTGCGGCTACGAATGGGACCTCGATATGCGCATAAATCGTTGGGTGAAGTCCTTTGTCGACGAGGCATCTAAAGCTATCGATGTGGTTGATAGCTCGGAACAAAAATAGTCAATATTTTCCATGAAAAACGCTAGTAGGCATAGACATGTTGGATGAGGAGCTGGCTAATTTTGCCTTGCCCAGCTGCGCCAATCTAACCGCCTAGCGGCCCGGGCTGACGCGGGTCGAGCCGCGGCAACGAGCAGTACTTCGGACGACATTTGTAACCAACCCCATTTATCTTCGATCACCCGCCGGACACGCCTCCCCGGCCAGGCCGGGGCCGGCTTGACGTTTTTCTCTATTCTTAAAAAACATTATTTCATTTTTCTATCTTGAAATAGTCTCTCTTGATTCGTACAGCCTCGATTGATCGGACCAACGATGCATAAACTCAACGCACGGTTTCTTTTTTGCATTATCTTGCTTCTGGCCTCCGGTGCTGCCAGCGCCGCAACAGCGAGCTCGACGTTTCCCGTATTTTGGGTCGCAGGTGATCCAACCGGGATTGGCAACGCCTTTCAATTCATGGCTAGCATGTTCGGTAACGGAACGCAAAGTGAGTCCGTCATGGCTGGTGGAATGCTTGCCGCTGCCGCAGTGGGGCTGCTGCTGGCGATGATGGCCAGCGCGTTTAAGCAGCAATTCTTGATTGGTCAATGGTTTGTTGCAACGGTCGTCGCAATTTTCATGTTTATACCGACGACCTCGATTACCGTGATGTCCTTTTTTGATGAGACGAGCGCCATGGTCTCGCCGCGGATGGTCGTTGTCGACAACGTTCCGGTGGGAATCGCTTACCCCGCTGGCATGGCCAGTTTTGCCGCCAAGGCTGTGAGCGACAAATTTATGACTTGGTTCTCGACCGGAGACAATGATGCTCAAACGGCTGGGGCTTTGGGGCTGATGAACCCACTCAAAATGTTGTTGACGATGCGTGACATGTACGATTGCAAAAATCCGGGAGATTCTGGCATGTTGTGTACCAACTTGGCGTCGTTCATGCAATATTGCCCCGGGCTCAATCCCAAGATCTCCAGCGCGGCGACAGCTGATGCTGGCTATGGAATTGTTCTCAACGACAACACAGTTAATGGGACCGTCGACTGGCATACACTTGATACGACAAGCAGTACGGGTGACGATGTGTCGTATATTCCGTGCCGGCAAGCAGGGCCGCAAATTTATTCTGCCATGGTTAACTACTTTTCAAGTGGACAATTCGGTGCTGATTTGAGCCGCAATGCAGCTCTTTCTAACCCCGGCGCCGCTACTACTGGGGATGCAACCGGAGATGCTGCTGCCGCGGCAGTGCAGGGCCAGGCAGTGTTGGCTAAACTACAAAATGTGCTTGGTAGTGCGCAGGCAGAGGAAAATGATATCGGCGCGGCGTTAGTTTTCCCCGCGATTCAAGCGGCGGCAATCGAATCTCGCGCAGCGGATTCGCCTTTGCATGCATCACTGATGTTTGCTAAATCGATGGAAAATGCCAGGAACAAGGCTGCGCTGGATCAGGCCGCTCAAGGTTCGATGTTCGTCTCCTTTATGACGACAGCCATGAATTTTTTTACTTTTTTGTTTGTAGCCACAGCATGCATCGTCGTCATGTTGGCGATGGTCATGGGTACGAATGGGATAAAGATTTATGGGTCTTGGCTTCTGTTTGGCCTGTGGAGCCAGAGTTGGCTTCCATTGGCTACACTTGTTAGCTATTACACCGAGTATTCGTTTTGGCAGCGTCTGACGGATTTGGGCAACACTAGCCAATTGGCACCGGTGAATATCTCGCGCTTTTTCGATCAGGTGAGTAGCGTCATCTATACGGGGAGCGTCATGATGTCTTCGGTACCGATCATCACTCTTTCCCTCTTGTCCGGCTCCGTGGTGGCAATGTCGAGCCTGGCCGGCAAGGCTACCGGTACTGATCGCGATTATGGCGACTCTGGCCAATTTGGAGGAACGGAGTCCGGGAGGGATGCCAACGTTACCGGATTGACAAAAGCGACCCTTATGAATGCCGCGTGAATAATGTACCGGAAAGCGCACTGGAAACGACCGTGAATGGCGCGTTAAAAGTGTACCAATCCTAGCCTGTAGTCTTATGTTCCTGAAGGTACATAAGAAAGGCGGAAAG
>Ga0302155_10000008_pt1 | contig 198148 bp, 157 predicted proteins | sample I_Bog_N3_1_FD_193508 | JGI IMG/M metagenome (GOLD analysis project Ga0302155, IMG submission 193508) | Peat permafrost microbial communities from Stordalen Mire near Abisko, Sweden - I_Bog_N3_1 | ecosystem: Environmental > Terrestrial > Soil > Wetlands > Peat | place: Sweden: Abisko... | reverse complement strand
ATTTCGCGGTCGTCGTCGACGACCAAGATGTGAGAAATTGTGTCCATAGCGGCTATTATGACAAGTAAGAAAAACGCTGCCGCACTAAATTGTATATTGACGTGTCAGCAACCGGGGGAAGATATAGAGCGTAACAAATAGCTTGCTGCTTTATACAAAAGGATACAAAACAGGCAACAAATGACAAACCGGTGATACACCCAGAGGGTTAAATGTGAAGTGTGCAGATAGCACCTCTATCACGAAAGGAATCACCATGTTGAATTTCAAGAAAAATCTGATTAGCGTAGTTGTTGCTGCCGGAATCGGATTGACCGCCATGTCGTCGTTCGCTCAAATGCCACCACCGGGCCATGCGCCAAGCGCTGAACAACAGGCCAAATTCGAGCAAATGCGTGCCAAACATCAAGCAAAGCTGCACGACAAGCTGAAGATCACTGCGGCTCAGGAAGATGCCTGGAAGACCTTTATCACGAAGACCACTCCGGTACGTCCGGCAACACCGCCAGTGCGCCTGAGCAAGGAAGAGTGGAGCAAGCTGACTACGCCACAGCGTCTGGATCACATGCAAGAGTTTGCCAAGCAGCGTGAAGAGCATATGGCGCAAAACATCGCTGCGACCAAAGAATTTTATGCCGCGCTGTCGGCAGAACAGCAAAAGGTGTTTGATGAAGAGTTCCGCAAAATGGAAAAACGCCACTTCAAACATCGTTTTGGCAATGGCCAGTGGCAAGATCATGGCAAGGACGACGCTGCCAGCAAGTAAAATTGAAGCTTGAATGAGGCCTTGCGCAGGTCATTCTGCGCAAGGCCTTTGCATTTTTTAGGCGTACGTTCCGGTACAAGTGTAAAGATCATGTTGCGGCATAGTGGGTAGCTTGAAATTGATTGTTGCCCAGCCATATTTCTGAACCATAATATCGAGCTGGCATGGATTGGCAGCACGGCAGCATTGTCGATTCCAGCCATACGAGTGAATTTGGCGAATATCTGTCGGTAAACTTGCCGATATTCACCAAATATCTTGATTTAACCTTTTTGTTTTTTGTCCTCCCGCGATGACTACCACACCGACTCCTGAACACAATCAAAAACCCTCCTTGTCTGCCACGGGTGATTCCTCCCAGGGTTCCGCTGGTTTGTTACGGCGCTGGTGGTTCTGGCTCTTGCTGGTGTTGCTGGCAGGCGGTGCCTATTACTGGAGTCATCAGCATGCCGCTGGTGGCGCTGCCGGTGCAGGCCAGTGGGCGGGGGCAGGTGGTAAGCGCGGCCCGGGCGGCCCAGGCGCATCACCGGTTGGCGTAGCGCTGGCTAAGAAATCAAACGTGCACATTTACCTGACTGGGCTAGGCACGGTCACACCGATTGCGACCTCTACGGTGCGTACGCGCGTGGACGGTGAGCTCCAAAAATTGCATTTCAAGGAAGGTCAACTGGTCAAGGCCGGTGATTTGCTGGCCGAACTTGATCCGCGCACTTATCAGGTTGCGGTGACGCAGGCCGAAGGTCAACTGGAACGGGATCGGGCCTTGCTGGATGCGGCGCGGATAGATTTGAAGCGTTATCGCACCTTGCTGGCGCAGGACTCCATCGCCAGCCAACAAGTCGATACCCAAGCGGCGTTGGTCAAGCAATATGAAGGCACCGTCAAGAACGATCAGGGCAATCTAGATAGTGCGCGTCTGCAATTGCTCTATTCACGTGTCACGGCGCCCGTGAGTGGCCGCCTGGGATTGCGTCAGGTCGATCTGGGCAATATCGTCAATTCTACTGATACGACCGGCATCGTCGTCATTACCCAGTTGCAACCGATTACGGCGGTTTTCAGTATTCCTGAAGATAATATTCCAGCGGTCGTCAAGCAATTGCAAGCCGGTAAGCAACTACCCGCCCAAGCGTGGGACCGCGATCAAAAGAACAAGCTCGACGACGGCGTCCTGCTGACCATCGATAATCAGGTCGACACGACGACCGGCACGGTCAAGCTCAAGGCGCAATTCCCCAATGCCGACTATGCGTTGTTCCCCAATCAATTTGTCAATATCAATCTGCTGGTCGACACCCGCAACGACGCCACCGTCATCCCGACAGCGGCAATCCAGCGTGGCTCACAAGGTTTGTATGTCTATGTTGTCAAGCCAGATAACAGCGTTACTGTGCGCGTCATCAAGACGGGCCCGGTGGAAGGCGATGTGACGACGATTGAAGATGGTGTTGCCGTTGGTGAAACAGTGGTTGTCGATGGCATTGATCGCTTGCGCGAGGGCGCCAAGGTAGAGCCTATCCTGCGTGGCGGTGCTGAGGATCCTGCGAAAAAACTGACAGAGAAGTCCGGATCGCATCGCCGTCATCACGGCGCCGACGACGCAACTGCCGGTGCCGCCGGTGCCGCCGGTGCAAGTGCGGGTGCTGCTACTGCCGCGAGTTCAACCGCTGCGCCAGCTGGTCAAAACGAGCAGGAATTGACGCCGGAAGAACGTCAAAAGCGCTGGGCCGAGATCAATAAACGCATCGATGCCGGTGAGTTCGGGGAAGACATCAAGAAGTTGCCGCAAGACCAGCGTCGTCAACGCATGATGGAAATGCGCCGCAAGCAGCACGCCGCCGATGGCGCCGCTAACGGTAATGCAAATTAAGGCTGTCGCATGAATCCATCACGCCTGTTTATCCTCCGGCCGGTTGCCACCTCGCTGCTGATGGTGGCGATTTTGCTGGCTGGCATTGTCGCCTACAAGCAGTTGCCGCTATCGGCCTTGCCGGAAGTCGATTACCCGACCATTCAAGTGGTCACCTTGTATCCGGGTGCCAGTCCTGATGTCATGACCTCGTCGGTGACGGCGCCGCTGGAGCGGCAGTTCGGCCAGATGCCTGGACTTAACCAGATGGCCTCGACCAGCTCGGGTGGTGCTTCGGTCATCACGTTACAGTTCAACCTTGATCTGAATCTGGATATCGCCGAACAGGAAGTGCAGGCCGCCATCAATGCCGGCAGCAACCTGTTGCCGTCGGATTTGCCAATGCCACCGATCTACAGCAAGGTCAATCCGGCCGATACCCCTATCATGACGTTGGCGGTTACCTCCAAGACCATGCCGTTGCCGAAGGTGCAGGATCTGATCGATACGCGTCTGGCGCAAAAGATTGCCCAGTTATCCGGTGTCGGTCTGGTCAGCCTGTCCGGCGGCCAGCGTCCGGCTGTGCGCATGCAGCTCAATCCGCGTGCTACCGCGGCGCTGGGCATGAATCTGGACGATGTGCGCACTGCCATTACCAATGCCAACGTCAATCAGGCCAAGGGGAGTTTTGACGGACCCTCGCGCGCCTCTACCATTGACGCCAACGATCAGTTGAAGTCGGCCGACGAATATCGCAATCTGATTATCGGCTACAAGAATGGCGCAGCGATTCGCGTGTCTGATGTCGCCGATGTGGTTGACGGTGCAGAAAACGTGCGCCTGAGCGCCTGGGCCAATCAAGATGCCGCCGTGATCGTCAACGTCCAGCGCCAGCCTGGCGCTAACGTGATTGCGGTGGTCGATAGCATCAAGAAAATTCTGCCGACGCTACAGGCCAGCCTGCCGGGGGCGATTGACGTCAAAATTCTGACCGATCGCACCACGACGATTCGCGCTTCAGTAGACGATGTCAAATTCGAGCTGCTGCTGTCGATTGCGCTGGTGGTGATGGTGATTTTCATTTTTCTGCGCAACGTGTCGGCGACCATTATCCCCAGCGTGGCAGTGCCACTATCGTTGGTGGGTACCTTTGGCGTCATGTATATGGCGGGCTTTTCGATCAACAATCTGACCCTGATGGCGTTGACCATTGCGACCGGGTTTGTGGTCGATGATGCGATCGTCATGATTGAAAACATTTCACGCTATATCGAAGAGGGCATGGCGCCTTTGCAGGCCGCTCTCAAGGGCGCACAGCAAATCGGCTTCACCATCATTTCATTGACGTTTTCTCTGATTGCCGTGCTGATTCCCCTGCTCTTCATGGGTGACGTGGTGGGCCGCCTGTTCCATGAGTTTGCCGTGACGCTGGCCGTGGCGATCCTGATTTCGGCCGTGGTATCGCTGACGCTTACGCCGATGATGTGCGCGCGTTTGCTGCGGCATGTGCCGGAAGAAAAACAAGGCTGGTTTTACCATAGCAGTGGCGCCTTCTTCGACAAGATCATCGCCCGTTATGGCGTAGCGCTGCAGTGGGTGCTCAATCGCCAGCGCAGCACGCTGGTGCTGGCGCTGGGCACGCTGGCGCTGACCGTTTTGCTGTATGTGTTTGTACCTAAGGGGTTCTTCCCGCTGCAGGATACCGGCGTCATTCAGGGCATTTCTGAGGCGACGCAGTCAGTTTCTTTTGGTGCCATGGCTGAGCGTCAACAGGCCTTGGCGAAAGTCGTACTGGAAGATCCCGCGGTCGAGAGCCTATCCTCCTTCATCGGCGTTGACGGCGTCAATGCCACGCTCAACAGTGGTCGCATCCTGATCAATCTGAAGCCACATGCGCAGCGCGACGTCAGCGCCAGCGATGTGATTCGACGCTTGCAAACGGAGCTCGCCAGTAAAGTGCCGGGCATTACCCTGTACATGCAGCCGGTACAGGATTTGACCATCGAAGACAGTGTCAGCCGCACGCAATACCAGTTCACCTTGCAAGACGCTAACGGGGATGAACTCAGTAGTTGGATACCTAAGCTGCTGGCGCGCTTGCGTCAGGTGCCGGAACTCGCCGATGTGGCCACCAATGCTCAGGATCAGGGCTTGCAGGCTTATGTGGAAATTGACCGTGATGCAGCAGCACGTATGGGCGTGACGACAGCGGCGATCGACAATGCCTTGTATAACGCTTTCGGTCAGCGCCTGATTTCGACTATTTATACCCAATCCAATCAGTATCGTGTGGTGCAAGAGGTCAAGCCTGAATTCCAGCAAGGGCCCGATGCCTTGAACAGCATCTTCCTGGCAAACAGCAGCGGCGGTCAGATTCCACTGAGCAGTGTTGCGCGCATCACTGAACGTACTGCACCGCTGGTGGTAAATCATTTGAGCCAATTTCCGGCTACGACAGTGTCGTTCAATCTGGCGCCGGGAGCCTCGCTGGGTGCCGCGGTCAAAGCCATTTCGGCCGCCGAAAAAGAGATTGGCGTGCCCGATAGTATTGCTACCAACTTCCAGGGCGCGGCGCTGGCCTTCCAGGCTTCGCTGTCCAATACCCTGTGGCTGATTTTGGCGGCAATCGTGACGATGTACATCGTGCTCGGAGTGCTCTATGAAAGCTATATCCATCCGATCACCATTCTCTCGACCCTGCCGTCGGCAGGGGTGGGCGCCTTGCTGTCGTTGATGATTTCCGGCAGCGACCTGGGCATCATCGGCATCATCGGCATCATCTTGCTCATCGGTATCGTCAAGAAGAACGCCATCATGATGATCGACTTCGCCCTGGAGGCTGAGCGTCATCAGGGCAAGTCGCCGCGTGAGGCCATTTATCAGGCTTGCCTGTTGCGCTTCAGACCAATTCTCATGACCACCATGGCGGCCTTGCTGGGCGCTTTGCCGCTGATGCTGGGCAGTGGTGTCGGTTCCGAGCTGCGCCAGCCCTTGGGTATTACCATGGTCGGTGGTTTGTTGGTGTCGCAGGTGCTCACGCTGTTTACTACGCCGGTGATCTATCTGGCGTTTGACAGTCTGGCCACCCGCTTGCGTCACCGCTTCGGCAGCCGAGATCGCGACCATGGCGATGATGACAATGATGACCAGGCGCAGATTGATCCTGCTACTGTGCCACCGCAGCCGCAATCCTGAGGCGCGTTCCGCATGAATATTTCGCGTCCCTTTATTGAGCGCCCCATTGCCACGACCTTGCTAACGATTGGTGTCGCGTTAGCAGGGATGGTGGCTTTCAGGTTGCTGCCAGTCTCGCCGCTGCCACAGATTGATTTTCCGACCATTTCGGTTTCGGCTTCACTGCCTGGCGCCAGTCCGGAAACCATGGCGGCAACCGTCGCCACGCCGCTCGAGCGCAGTCTGGGCACGATTGCCGGCGTGACGGAAATGACCTCGTCGAGTTCGCTCAATTCGACCCGCATCACCTTGCAGTTTGATCTTAGCCGCAACATCGACGGCGCTGCACGCGACGTCCAGGCGGCGCTTAACGCTGCGCGCGATCTGTTGCCTACTGGCATGCCGAGCAATCCGACTTATCGCAAGGTCAATCCGGCCGACGCGCCGATCATGATTTTGGCGTTGACCTCGGATACGCTTACGCAAGGGCAGATTTATGACCAAGCCGACAGTATTCTGGCGCAGAAACTGGCGCAGGTCGGTGGTATCGGTCAAGTCATCGTCGGTGGTAGTTCGCAGCCAGCTGTGCGTATCGAATTGAACCCTGCTGCACTCAATAAATACGGCCTGGGTTCAGCCGATGTGCGTACGGCAGTGGCTGCCACCAACGCCAATCGCCCCAAGGGCGTGCTCGAAAAGGGCGATCGCAATTGGCAAATCTATGCCAATGACCAGGCCAGCACTGCCGCCGAATATGCGCCCCTGATCGTGTCTTATCGTAACGGCTTGCCGATCCGCGTGCGCGATGTCGCCGAGGTGAAGGATTCGGTCGCCGATTTGCGCAATGCCGGCTCCGCTAATGGCAAACCCTCGATCCTGGTGATTCTGTTCCGCCAACCTGGCGCCAACATCATCGAAACGGTCGATGCCGTGAATGCTTTGTTGCCGCAGTTGCAGGCATCGATTCCGCATTCCATCAAGCTGCAGGTCATGATGGATCGCACGCCGACCATTCGTGCCTCGCTCAAGGATACGGAAAAGACCTTGCTGATGTCGATTGCGCTGGTGATCATGGTGGTCTTTATCTTCCTGCGCAATGGTCGTGCCACGATCATTCCTAGCGTGGCAGTACCGATTTCGCTCATCGGCACCTTTGGCGTGATGTACCTGCTTGGTTACAGCCTGGATAATTTGTCATTAATGGCGCTCACGATTGCCACCGGTTTCGTGGTGGATGACGCGATCGTGGTGCTGGAAAATATTTCGCGCCATATCGAGGAGGGTGTCAAACCCTTTAAGGCGGCCTTGCTCGGCGCGCGCGAGGTCGGATTCACGGTATTGTCGATGAGCATTTCGCTTATTGCAGTATTCATCCCCATTCTGATGATGGGCGGCCTGGTTGGTCGCTTGTTTCGCGAATTCGCGGTCACGCTGTCGGTCGCTATCCTGGTGTCGATGCTGGTGTCGCTGACCACCACGCCCATGATGTGTGCCGCGCTGCTGCGCCATCGACCTGCGAAAGAGCAAAAGCCGGGCCGTTTCTTTACAGCGGTCGAGCGTATGTTCGATGCCATGTTGCACGTTTACCAACGTTCACTAGCGTGGGCCTTGCGTTTTTCGCCGTTGATGATGGTGATCTTGCTGGCCACCGTTGCCCTTAACGTGTATCTGTACGTGATCGTTCCTAAGGGTTTTTTCCCGCAACAGGATACCGGTCGGTTGGTTGGTGGCATCCGTGGTGATCAGGCGATTTCGTTTCAAGCCATGCGCATCAAGCTCAATGAATTCGTTGAGATCGTGCGCAAAGATCCCGCTGTGCTCAATGTCACAGCATTTACCGGTGGTGGTACCCGCAACAGCGGCAGCATGTTCATCGCGCTAAAACCCTTGTCGGAACGCAAGCTTTCTGCTGACCAGGTGATCGGGCGCTTGCGCGGCAAGCTCGCGCATGTGCCGGGGGCAACGCTGTTCCTGCAAGCGGTGCAGGATATTCGGGTCGGTGGACGGCAGAGCGATGCGCAGTATCAATACACTCTGCAATCCGATGATCTGGAACTGTTGCGGGTCTGGGAGCCCAAGATCCGCCTGGCCTTCTCCAATCTGCCGCAACTCGAAGACGTCACCACCGACCAACAGGACAAGGGTTTGCAGACCTCGCTGACGATTGATCGAGAAACCGCTATTCGCAGCGGTGTGACGCCGTCGCTGATTGACTCCAGCCTGAGCGATCTGTTTGGGCAGCGCCAGATTTCGACCATCTACAGCGGCATCAATCAATATCACGTGGTCATGGAAGCGGCGCCGCAGTATTGGCAAAGTCCGGAGATTCTCAATACCATCAACGTCAGTCTGGCCAACAGTATCTCCAACCTGTCGCCAACGACCTCGGTGCTAAGCACGCCGCCAGCAGTGACGTCGTCCGGTGCGCTCAGTTCCAACTCGTCGCTGGCGCTGACCTTGTCGACTGCGGCTTCGACCCAGGTGCCGTTACGCTCATTCGCCAGCTTCACGCCGACCACTACGGCGCTGAGCGTGAACCACCAGGGACAGTTCATTGCTTCGACGATTTCCTTCAATCTGGCCGAAGGCGTTTCCTTGTCGCAAGCCACCGAGGTGATCAACGATACCCTGGCCAGACTCGGTGTGCCAACTGCGGTGCAGGGTAGTTTCGCCGGCACGGCCAACGCCTTTCAGTCATCCTTGGGCAACCAGCCCTTGCTGATTCTGACGGCCTTGCTGGCAGTCTATATCGTACTGGGCGTGCTATATGAAAGCCTGGTACATCCGATCACCATCATCTCGACGCTGCCATCGGCCGGGGTCGGGGCCTTGCTGGCCTTGTTGGCGACCGGGACCGACTTCAGCCTGATTGCCCTCATCGGCGTGATCTTGCTCATTGGTATCGTCAAGAAGAACGCCATCATGATGATCGATTTCGCCTTGCAGGCTGAGCGAAATCGCGGGCTGTCGCCGCGTGATGCGATCTTCGAAGCATGCTGCCTGCGCTTTAGACCGATCATGATGACCACGATGGCAGCCTTGCTGGGTGCTGTGCCGTTGGCGTTGGGACGTGGCGATGGTGCTGAATTGCGGCAGCCGCTGGGTATTTCGATTGTCGGCGGTCTGATTGTCAGTCAGATACTGACGCTCTACACCACACCGGTGGTCTATTTATACATGGAGCGCTTCCGTCTGTGGAGTAAGCGCTTGTTTCATCGCAACAGCACGCCAGATTCGGGCGCGACACCTTAAGTGATATGGCAGAGGTGCCGGCAATCTCTGTTGTCGGCACCTTTGCGGAGAAATGAAAATGACAAAGCCACGCATCAATCGCCTCTTCTTGCTGACCCCCTTAGTGACAGCGCTGGCCGCCTGCGCGGTGGGGCCTGACTACGTGCGTCCGAGCATGACACCAGCGCCCGCCGCTTTCAAAGAGATGCAGGACTGGAAGCCGGCGCAGCCCAACGAACTGGCGATGAACGGTCAATGGTGGACCATGTTCCACGATCCGCAACTCGATGCCTTGGTGGCGCAGATTGATATCTCGAACCAGAATTTGGCCGAATCCGAAGCCAGTTTCCGCAAAGCCATGGCGCTGGTGCAAAGCGCGCGCGCGGCGGAGTATCCGACAGTCGGACTGAACGCCGCCAAGACCAATTCGGATACGCTCTCCAGTGGCGTCACCCACACATATTCCACTGGTCTGACAGCCAGCTGGGAGCTCGATATCTGGGGTAGCGTGCGGCGCAATGTTGAAGCCAATGAAGCCACCGCACAAGCCACTGCCGGCGACCTGGCCGCCGCCCGTCTGAGTGCGCAGGCGGCGTTGGCACAGGATTATCTGCAACTGCGCGTGCTCGATGCCCAGCAAAAATTGCTGGACGATACGGTGGTGGCTTATCAGCGCTCCTATGATCTGACCAAGAATCAGTATGCCGTTGGCGTGGCGGCCCAAACCGATGTGATCCTGGCCGACACGCAACTCAAGACGGCGCAAGCTTCTGCGTTGGACAATGGCGTCACGCGAGCACAACTGGAACACGCGATTGCCTTACTGGTGGGGCAGAGCCCGTCGACCTTCTCTATTGCCCCTGCACCATTGGAAGCCAAGGCGCCACCGATTCCGGTCGCGGTGCCATCGATGTTGCTGGAGCGGCGCCCCGACGTGGCTGCGGCGGAGCGCCGTGTGGCTGCCGCCAATGCCCTCATTGGCGTATCCAAGGCTGCCATGTACCCGTCCCTGACCTTGTCGGCTTCTGGCGGTTATGAAACGACCAGCGGCATCGCCAACCTGTTCAACCTGCCTAGCCGGATTTGGTCGCTGGGGCCGTCATTGAGTCAGACGCTGTTTGATGGTGGTGCGCTCAGGGCGGCAACCAAAGAAGCGATCGCCAACTACGATCTGGCCGCAGCAACCTACAAGCAGACCGTGCTGACAGCATTCCAGGCGGTGGAAGACAATCTGGCCGCCTTGCGTATTCTGGAGCAGGAAGCGGTAGTGCAAGACGCCGCCTTGCAATCGGCGCGCAAGGCACTGGTGCTGGTGACCAATCAATACAAGGCCGGCACCGTCAGTTATGCCAATGTGATTTCTGCGCAGACCACCGCCTTGACCAGCGAGATCACGTCACTGAGCATCCAGAATCGGCGCATGGCCGCCAGTGTTTTGCTGATCAGCGCTCTGGGCGGCGGTTGGAGTGACAAGAATATTGCCGATTTGCAGCAACTGGCGACGCAGGCAGAGCAGCAACCGCACACACGCTAAAGCACTAAAGCGCCTCGATCAATTCGCCCTCGATGGCGCCGCGCAAGGCATTACACACCACGACACGGGTGGCGCGGCGTAGATCGGCCAAGCTGATCGTCGCTTCGCAGGCGGCCCAGGCTGGATCGTTCAACAGCACTGCACGCATGACGCCTGGCAGCACGCCCGCACTCAGGGGCGGGGTCAGCCAGCGCCCATCCAGCTGCACGAAGACATTGCTGCGACCACCTTCAGTCAGTTGTCCATGTTGGTTGAAGAACAAGGTGTCAAAGCCGCCTTGCTGTTGAGCGTCTTTCCAGGCTTGATCATAACGCTCGCGCAGCGAGCTCTTGTGGCGCAGGAATAGATCGTCGCTGGCACTGGCGTCGGCGGCAATGAATACCTTCACGCGTGCCGGCAGCGGCATCAACAGACCCTGTTGCAGGCCTACTGTGCCGTGCTGATCGAGGTCGATTCGCAGCCGATGCGGTAGCGCTGCCGGCAGTTGCGCGCAGGCCTGCGCCAGGGCGGTCCGAATGGCGGGCTCATCAAAACTAAAGTTGAAGTAGGCGGCAGAGCTGCGCAAGCGCTGTAGATGCAAATCTAGGTGGCGGCAGCCGTCCTGCTTTGTTGCATAGAGTGTTTCAAATAAAGTGAATGGGCTAGGCAGCCCAGTCAGAAAGCGCGCTTTCAGACCACATTCAGCAAATTCATCGGCGGCGCGGCTGTCATGCACAATCCCGGCACCGATGCCCATCTCACCGGCACGCAGGCCATGTTGCGGCGCTTGCAGCGCTAGCGTGCGGATTGGCACCGACAGGCAAAAATCACCTAGCTGACGGCCACTTGGCGCGGCGTCGAACCAACCGATCGCACCGGTATAGATGCCGCGCGGAGCGAGTTCCAATTCGCGGATGATTTGCATGGTGCGATGTTTGGGCGCACCAGTAATCGAGCCGCATGGATAGAGTGCCAACATGATATCGGCCAGTGTTGCCTGCGGGCGCAGTTGTGCCGTCACGGTCGATGTCATTTGCAAGACCTGGCCGAAACGTTCCACCGCAAACAGTTGCGGCACCGCGACCGAGCCGTTGACAGCGATGCGTCCCAGGTCGTTGCGCAGCAGATCAACGATCATCAGATTTTCGGCAAGGTTTTTTTCGTCCTGTGCCAATTGCGCGCTGCGCCGTGCATTTTCGACGGCATCGTCGGGCACGGCAGGGGCGGTGCCTTTCATCGGTTGCGCTTGCAACTGGCCGTCCTGATGCCGTACAAACAATTCTGGTGAAAATGACAGGATGTAACGGCCGTCAGGTAGGCTGATCAACGCGCCATAAGGCACCGGCTGGCGCGCGCGCAATTGCCGGTACAGGTTCACGGGCGCGCCATAGACGTCGAAATGCAGGCGATAGGTGTAATTGACCTGATAAGTGTCACCGGCGGCAATGTAATCACGAATACGGGCAATGGCGGTGTTGAAGGCGGCCTCATCGATATTGGCGCGCACCTGAGCGATGCCGGCGGCGCTATCGTCGGCTTGCTGCTGCAGCCAGAGCGCAGTCTCGGCGGAATTGAGATGCCGGCATTGTGAAAAAAGCAAAATTTCTGCCGCCGGGCTCAGGTCGGTCGCCGTCACTGCGTCGATCTGTTGAAGTTCAGCACCTAACTCATAGCTCAACAAGACCACCGCGTGCAAGCCTTGCTGCAACGCCGTCTGCATCTGCGTGAGCAGCGCCGGCAGCGCAGCCGCATCGATGCCGCGCAGGCTGTGTTGATAGCCGGTATAGAGGCGCGAACGCGGCGCTGCGGCCGAGTGATCGGTGCTATCGTCGAGCAAGGCGAAACAGGCAGGCGGCATAGTGGAGCGGACCCAAACGAGAATAATTGAAACGCGCAACGGCAGTGTGATTTGCCGGCACCGGGCAGCATCATAGCTTAAACGGTATACTGCACCTGTGTTTATGTGGCAACTTGTGTCGTTCGCACTGCCGCTACAACTTCTCGATCGATTCCTTTCTTGACGTCTGCTCCGATGGCCCTTCCTCGTACCTTTGTCATTCCTCTCATCGTTGCCTGTGCCTTGTTCATGGAGCAAATGGATTCCACCGTCATTTCGACCTCGCTGCCGGTATTGGCGGTGGACATGGCGGTCAACCCGATTTCGCTCAAGCTGGCGCTGACCTCTTATCTGGTCAGCCTGGCGGTATTTATCCCGATCAGTGGCTGGATGGCCGACCGTTTTGGCGCGCTGACGATTTTTCGCTCAGCCATTTGTGTCTTCATGCTGGGATCGATCTTGTGCGGTGTCTCGCAAACCTTGCCGCAATTCGTCGCGGCGCGCTTTTTTCAAGGCATAGGCGGTGCCATGATGGTGCCGGTTGGTCGGCTGGTGGTGCTGCGCAGCGTGGAAAAGGTCAATCTGGTCAAGGCGCTCAGTTATCTGACCATGCCGGCCATGCTGGGGCCGGTGCTAGGGCCGCCGTTGGGCGGCTTCATCACGACTTATTTTCATTGGCGCTGGATATTCTTCATCAATATACCGATGAGTGTGCTCGGTCTGTATCTGGCCACGCGGTTTATCGCCAATACCAAAGAACCTTTGACCGCGCCGCTCGATTGGGTCGGTTTCATTCTTTCGGCGCTGGGTTGCTCGCTGCTGATGATGGGTTTGGCCACCGCCGGCCGACATTTGATCGATGGCGACATCTCGCTGGCCTGCGTGGTGCTGGGCGGTTTGTCGCTGATGGCCTATGTCTGGCATGCGCGGCGCGTAGCTCATCCGCTGATTGATCTGAGTTTGCTGCGCATCCAGACTTTGCAAGCCGGGGTGGCAGGTGGCTCATTGTTTCGGCTCGGTATCGGCGCCATTCCTTTCCTATTGCCGCTGATGCTACAGCTCGGCTTTGGTTTCACCGCCTTTCATTCGGGCTTGTTGACTTGTGCCTCGGCAGCTGGTGCCATGTTCATGAAGACGATTGCCGCCAAGGTGCTCAAACGCTATGGCTTTCGTCGTGTGATGATCGTCAATGGCATTTGCGGCGTGATTTCAATCGCCGCCATCGGCTCGTTTACCGAGACCACACCGTATGCCGTGATGTTGATCGTGTTGCTTATCGGGGGCTGTTTCCGCTCGCTGCAATTTACCAGTCTCAATGCCATTTCCTACGCCGATGTTGATAACCATCGCTTGAGCCAAGCCACGAGCATCGCCAGTGTGGCACAGCAATTGTCGGTCGGCATGGGGGTGGTGCTGGGTGGTTTCGCCTTGCAGACTTCGAATCACTGGCAAGGCCATGCGCAACTGGTGACGCAGGATTTCTGGCCTGCCTTTCTGGTCGTGGCGCTGGCCGCATCGTGCTCAATCCCGCTGTTGCGGCGTTTGCCGGCCAATGCCGGGGCTGAGTTGGCCGGGCGCCAGTCTGGCGCCGAGGCGGCGGCCTGATAGCGCGCATCTCGGTGGCATCATGAAATGAGTTTTAGTCGAAGCGCAGACTGTAGACGAAATTGAGGCCGTTGATGGTGCCGGTGCGAATCACTGCCGACCAGCGTTTGGAGAGTTGCCAGGTGGCCTTGGCAATGCTGGCAGCGCCGGTCAGACTTTGCTCGTAACCGAGCGACAGCTTATCGGTGATGGCTTTGCCCAGACTGACCACCTGTTCGTCAGTCAAGCCCGACTCGCTGGCGCCGATGGAAAACTGGTCGAAGCCGATGTCCTTGGCGATTTTCTTGCCGCCGTAATTGCCCAGTAAGGCCATTGCCTGGCTACTGGCGCTACGCTGGGCCAGGCCGGAACTGTCGCTGCCGTGACCGAACATGAGCCAGGACAGTTTGTCATCATCGGCCACGGTCGGCTCTGACACCAGCTTGATACGCGGCTGACTGACGAATCCGGTCACTTCCACGCCGGCGGCGACATCCTGATTGCGACGCATGGCCAGGATATTCAAGTTGGGATTGTTGATCGGCCCTTGGAAGTTGATGATGCCGCGTTCGATGTTGAGTTTGGTGCCAAAGGCTTCGTAGCTGCCGTCGGTCACATTGAGCGTGCCGGTGGCGCGCAAGGTTTGCAGCGGTTCGCTATGCACCGTCATGTCGCCGCGCAGGCGTAGATCGGCACCGCTGCCCTTGAAGCGGAAATTGTTGCCGAGATCGACCATGATGTTCATCACCGGGGCAAAACGGTCTGCCGCCTGTTCACCTGCGGGCACGGCGCTGGCGGTCTTGCCGCTGGGGTGGACAATCACCACATCGTCGCTCAGTTTCGGGGCGCTGCTCTTGGGCAGATCGAACAGGGCTTTATCGACGATAAACTTGCCGTCGATGCGCAACTGATTGTGATTGTTGGTCAATTGCGCCTGGCCCGACAACATCAATTGCCGATCCGGGCTGGCCAGCAATTCCAACTGCTCGGCCACAATGGTGGCCTGCAGGTCGGGGTCGGCGTCACCTAGCTTGACTTTGCCGGTCGCCTTGAGCGTGCCGCTGCTGCCGTGAAACTCCAACTGATGCAGATCGATCACCTCGCCGTCCATGCTCAGGCGTGCAATGCCATCCTTGAGTCGAATACCCTGGTCGTACAAGGTGACGGCCAATTGGTCGCCGTTGATGGTGCCACTCAGGCGCGGTGCGCCAAGGCTGCCCTCGGCTTTGAATGCCAGCGCCAGCTTGCCCTCCAGCGCATATTGCGGTCCCAGCAGGGCGGCGATGCGTTGCAGTTGCGGCACATCAAGCAGGGCCGTCAGCGCCAGCGGAGAGGCGTCGCCCAGTGTGAGCAAGCCATCCTGGCGCAGCAGGCCGACGTCGCCTTGCAACTGCAGGCTACCGATGCGTGTAGCGCTTAGTTGGCCATGCAGATGCGCGGTCGTGCCGCCCAGATCGATGCGCAACTGCAAGGCCGACAGTCCTGGCAGCACCGGTGAACTACCACTACCAGGCAACCACAGATCGCCACTTTTGCGTTGCACATCGATGAAACCGCTGGCTTGTTCTGCCAGAGAAAAATTCCAGCTGCCGTCGAGCATCAGATCGCTCTTGAAGGGGGCAGTGACGCCGCTCAGTTGTTGTGCCAGCGCCAGCAGCCGACCGATATCGAGGGCTTTGGCGCTGCCTTGAGATTGGAGCCGACCTTGTTGGTAGGCGAGACTGTCTAGCTGGATTGCCATGCCATCGAGATTGAGCCGGGTGGCACCAGCGATCAGGGTCTGTGGTGCCAGCGTCAGACTGAGTGGTGCTGCCAGAGACAGATGTGGCACGCCCTGATTATCGAAACGGTCGATCACGCCGCTCCAGGCGTAGCCTCGCCTATCCTGGCTAAGCTTGCCGTGCGCATCCAATTGCAGTGCCAGGGTCTGACCGCGAATCTTGCCGTCGGCTTGCAGCGTCAGTACATGGGCGCCGTAGGTGCCGTTGAGCGCCAGCTTGAGTCGCTGCAGGGTGGCATCGGGACCGCGATAGTCGCTGCCGTCCAAGGTCAGTGTCAGTTTATTGCCGGGCGCTGCGATACTGGCCGTTAAATTGCTCTGGATATCGGCTTGCCCACTCATGCTGGCCAGCGTATGCGCGCCGAAGGCCAATTGGGTGCCGCTATACGTGGCGCGCAAGCTGGGCGCTTGCAGGCTGCCACTGAGTTGGCCGTCGAGCTTGAGCGCGCCGGCCAGACCATAGCCCAGCCGGGCCAGTTGTGGCGCATCGAGATGGATCGCCAGCCGGTCCGCAGGTGTGCCGAAGGCGCCTTGCAACTGTAGGTGATTACCGGCAACCAGAAGTTCTAGTTTGCTGGGCAAAAGTCGGCTGCCATTGAGCTGCAGTGTGCCATCGCCGCGCATGGGCAGATTGTTATAGCTGCTGTCGCGAATGCTGAAGGCGAGTTTGCTTTGTATTTGGGGTGTCAGTGCACCGCTGGCGTCAAAGCGCATGTTGATGCGCGCAGTCGCGGCTTGATTGCTCAACCATACGGCAGGATTAAAATTCTGGAGTTCGCCATTGACGCTATACGCCATGTCGCCACCGGTGTGCAGCGCACCGGACAGGTTCAGATTGGCACCGTCGGCGGCCAGCCTGGCCTGCCTGAGTGTGATCATTTCGGTGTTGAGCGTGCCATCAAGGACGATGGCATAGTGCGAGTCTTGCAGCTGCGCAGTGAGATCCAAGCCGGCTGGTTTGATGATCAATGCGACGGGGCCGTGCAAGCTGCTTGGCCGAAGTTGTTGATGCAGTGTTTGCAGATCAAGCGCATCGATGTGCAGATGGAATTCGCCGCTGCCTGTCGCCGGCAGAAACTGGCCGGCTCCGTTTACGCTGCCATGCTTGAGCAGGGCGATATGCAGCTCGGATACTTCCTGCTGCTCGATGCCGAGCTTGAGATTGGCGTGCAGTGATTGCAGCGGCAGACGCTGTTGGTCGATGCTGCCGGCAAGGGCATTGATCAGTTCGAGCTTGCCAGAGACGTGCAGCGCAGTGGCTGCAGCATCGGCGCTCGGTTGCAGGTCGGCGTGCAGGCTCAGGTCAGCATAGGGAGCGGCGCTATTGAAGGCGTGCGGATTGATGTGTTGTAGTGCCATGCTGGCGCGTTTGAGCGGCACAGCCGCAAATGGCGTGGCAATCACTTCTGCGTTGCCGTTGAGCTGATCGCCGCTGGCGCTGATGGCGATCCCCAACTCTTGCAATGAACCCGACAACTGCGCCGCCAGCCGAAATTTTTCCTGCAGCAGATTGCTCAGCACGACAGCACCGCTGGTGGCGTAGGGCTTGCGTCCCTCCAATTGCAAGCTGCCGCTGGCCATACCGAAGCCGGTGTCGAGCCGGTCCAGTATTAGCGTATGGTGCATACCGTCGGAGTTGCCATGCAGGCTGAGTTGGCCCAGTGCTGTGTTGCTGCTGCCTTGTTGCAGCTGCAGGTGTTGCCAGGAAAACTCACTCAGTTGCAGCGCCAGCGGCAGGCGCAGCGAAGTCGGTAGCACGGTCGGTGTGGCCGGCGTCGGTTGCAATGTGAGCTCGATATTGCCGGCGCGTAGGTAGCTCACGCTGAATTGACGACGCAGCAGCGCCAGATGCCAACTGGCATCGATACGGTCGATGTTCAGTTGCATGCTGGCATCGTGATAGCGCAGCTGGCGCAGATGCAGACCTTGCGCCAGGTTGCCGCCGCCATATTCGCCCGCCAGTTTGCCCTGCAAGGCCCAGACTGCAACGCGCCAGGCAGTGCGTGTACCGCTATCGGTCATGCTCATGCCTGCTAGCAGGATGCCGGTAGCCAGTACGATCAGCAGTAGTGTCATCGAGGCGCGCCGCAGCCAGCGCAGCGTCCGCCCAAGACTGCGGCGACGCTCGTTGCTGTCGGGCGGGGCTTGCTGATCGGCGGGAGTGGGCGTTGGTGCAGTCATGCGTTGGTAGGGGAGAGTGAGTATTGAAAGCTTAGAACGCAATGCCTAATGAGATATGCGGCCGTATTTCTCGCTTTTGTATGCCATAGGCCAGGTCAAAATTCAGTGAGCCGACCGGACTGCGCCAGCGCAGTCCGGGGCCGACACCGCTGTAAAACGAGCGGCCCGCCCAGCTGTCGGCAGCCGAGCCAGTATCGTAAAACACCGCGCCGCCCCAGCTTGGGGTCAACCAGTGCTGATATTCGGCACTGCCGGTCATCAGATATTTGGTGGGATAAACCGTGCCATTCTGGCTATTGCCGATGCTGTCGTAACCGTAGCCGCGGATGGATTCGGTGCCGCCGGCACGAAACAGCAGCGAAGCCGGTACCTCGGAGGCAGTGCCTTCAGTGAACACGCCACCAAGCTCACTGCGCAAGATAATGACATCGCGTTGTGCGACCGGGAAATATTGTTTGAAACGTCCGTACAGGCGGCCAAAGGTTTGGTCGGTGACGAGGCCCTTGATGGCAAATCCGCTTTCCAGCGTCAGCAGGCTGCCCGAGCGCGGGAATATGGGGTCGTCGACATTGCGGCGAGCCCAGGCAAAGCCGGGCACCAGCGCTTGATGTTTGCCCGGCGTGACGATCGTGTCTGCCGGCAGCGTGGCGCCGTTGGCTTGTTGCAAGTCGTCGCGGTAATAGGTCAACGAATAGGTGGTGTCATATAACTCGCCAGTGCGCATACGTTTGATCCCGGTGTGGAAGCTACGCAGGTCGACGCCTTCCAGGGTAGTATGTTCCAGCGAGGCGTTGACGCTGTTGATGAAGCTCTTGTCGTCCGGCGGCATGGCCAGGTTGAGCAGACCATATTGGCGTTTCTGATCCAGTTGCAACTGGCTGTCAAACACCCATGCATTATCGAAGACGTTGTAGTTGGTGTAGCGGCCGTCAAGCTGCGCACCAGTGTCGGTGGCGTAGCCGATGCCGGTGCGCACGCGCTGGGCTTGGTATTCAGTCACCTGCACCTTGATCGGCGCCATGTCGGCATGCTCGGAATCGTTGTCGATACCGACGATGACATTGCTGTAGTAGGGCGTATTCTGGATTTGCCGTTGCAGTGCCAGCAGGCGATTGACATCGTACTGCTCGCCCAGATAAAGCGGATTGACATTGTTGATGATACTGTCCGGATAACGGCGCGCACCGCTGATCTGCAACGGCCCTAGCGTAAAACGCGGGCCGCTGTCATAGTGCACTGACAATGCCGCCTCCTCATCGGTGATGCTAGCCTGCGAATTGACGATGTGTGCGGCTGCGTAGTCGCGTTGTTGCAGATTGTCCAGCCCTTGTTGCTTGGCCTTGTCCCATTCTTCCTGGCGAAATGGTGCGCCCACAGGCAGGCTCCACTTGCTGCGAATGCTGGTAAGGCGCTGTGCATCCTGTTGTGCCGCGATGCCGGTGACGTCGATATTGACGTCGGTGATATTGGTTTGCGGACCGGCCTCAACGTGCACTAGCACGTGTGTGATGGTATTGGCGTCGCCAGCGGCCGGGCGATCGAGCGTGACCTTGGTGAGCGGAGAAAAATAACCCTCAGTCGAAGACAGTTCTCGCACCTGTTCGCTAAGGGTATCGAGCATGAACTGCAGCTGTTCCTCGTTGAGATCGGTGCGATCCTGGTAGCGCACCAGATCCAGATGCGTCTTCAACAGATTTTCCAGTGGTGCGACGGCTTCAATATCAACCTTGTAGGCGGCGTGCGCGCTGGCGGCGACACCGGAAAAGATCATAAGGGCTATTCCACAAGTCCATTTCATTGGCGGCACTGACTCACAGTAATCTAAATACTTCGATAAAGTAGGGTTGAGATGCAAGATGCGGCATTGTTTGCACCGACGACCTCGATGGCATCGGCGTCCAGCGTTGCTGCCTATCTCAGCATTGTATCCGGCAAATTGACCGATGCCAGAACTGGAGGATCAGCAAAATGGATCAACACAATATCGTTTTGGACAAAGCGAGCCAGGAAAGTTTAATCAGCGTGCGGCGCTGGAGCGATAAACTCATCACATTCAGGATTACGCGACCATCAGCATATCACTTCGTGCCTGGCCAATTTTCCAGGCTCGGCCTGCAGGTTGACGGCGCAATGGTGTGGCGCGCGTATTCCATCACCTCGGCGCAGCAAGAGCAAGAACTTGAGTATTACGCGGTTATCGTGCCACAAGGTTTATTTAGCAGCGCGCTCAAGCAATTGCGCCCGGGCGATCCAGTATGGCTGGAAAAACTCAGCTATGGTTTCATGACGGTCGATCGTTTTGCTGATGGGGAGGATTTTTGGATGCTGGCTACCGGCACCGGGCTGGGGCCTTATCTGACGATTTTGCAGCAGCCCGAAGTCTGGCAACGCTTTCGTCATCTGGTGCTGGTGCATGGTGTGCGACAAATTGCCGAGTTGAGCTATCAGGACCAATTGTGCGCCTTGCGCGACCAGGCTCGCGCATTGCAGTTGCCAGCCACGTTGCACCTGGTGCAGGCCACCACGCGTGAGGCGCAGTTGCCGCGTAGTGATGGCGTCACAGCACTGCATGGCAGAGTCACTACGCTATTGTCCGATGGCAGTCTCGAACGCGAGGTCGGACTGGATATCAACGCCGAAAAATCGCGTTTGATGGCATGTGGCAATCCCGACATGGTCACCGAAATGCGCGAACTCCTGCGTCAACGTGGTCTGAGCCCTTGCCGGCGTAACGCTGGCGGCCAATTTATTACGGAAGACTATTGGTAAGCAGCAAGCCTGCTCAGCCTAATGGCGGTGCCTGCCATGTTCGCTTGCGGCAAAAACTGTAAATATGTCGTTGCCTCTCCCTTTTCGCTCTCGTAAAAACGATTTCTCCCTTTTTATTGAGACTTGTCCTATAGATTTGTCAACACATTTCTAGGTATCGTGCGTACACGGTTGGCGTATCCGTTTTTGTTTTTTTTAGGGTTTGCGTACGACAGTTTTGCGAGAATGTCTTACCTAAGCGTCTATCAAAAATCATGCATGTATCGGGTAGTGCATTCATCGCTGGATGCACCAGCAGAGCCAACTACCCGGAGCCGCCGAGTTGGGCGCGCAGGATTTTTCTAAAACGATATGGATTATGAGCTGGAGAAAGTATGAATAAGAGAGTGCGGATTGCGATCGCAGACGATCATCCTGTGGTCCTGGAAGCATTGGAAAATGCGCTGGGAAAATTGCCGGAAATGAGCATCGTCGTCCTGGCAGAAACCGGTGATGCCTTGTTAGCTGCATTGCGCAATCATCCCTGTGAGGTCGTGATTTCGGATTTTACGATGCAGGCGTCGGAACGGGAAGAATCTGACGGTTTTGGGTTGGTGACGCGGATTCGTCAAGAATACCCGGGCACCAAGTTGATCATCTACACCGCCATGAGTAATAGCGCAGTTGTTAAACGACTGTATCGGATGGGTATTTTTTCGGTCATCAGCAAGAAGGAAAAAACGACTGAACTGGTGGCTGCAGTCAAGGCGACTCAGGACGGAAAACAACTCTATTTTCCGTCGTCATTGCGCGGTGAACTGGAGCTGAGCTGGGCACAAGGTGAGGCGTTTACCCAGGCCAAAGAACTGACAATCAGCGAGCTGGAAGTCGTGCGTTTGTTTGTTGGTGGTTTTTCGCTGGGGGATATCTGCGGACGTCTATCGCGCACGCCAAGTACTGTCAGTACGCACAAAAACAATGCCATGCGCAAGCTAGGCTTGTCTACTGATGCCGACCTGATCAAGTACGCTTATGCTTCCGGGCTGATCTGAGGCTGCTACAGCAAGCTATACAGCCCCACGGCGACGGCCACATCAAACAACACTAAAATGCTCCAGTTAATGCGGCGCTCAAGCAATGCGCCCAGCGCCCAGAATACCGTCAGTAACATGGCGCAAACTGCGAGCAGAGTCCAATAAGATATCTCATCGGCTAGCCACAGGCAGCCGGCCGTGGCAGCCATCAGCAGCAAGAACTGCAGTGCCGCAAGAACTTTTGTACGATAGTCCAGATCGGGATTGTAGCGTTGTTGCGCCAGTTTTAGATCGAAAGCCGGCCCGTTAGCCACCATGCCGGCCGGCATCCAACCCGGGTGCTTGATCCAAACACGCAGTTTGTCCTGCCAGTGCGGCATTCTTGCCGCGCTCTGAATCAGTTGCCAATAGCCACTGATCACGGCCCAGACCGGATTCCAGCTTTGTAATGAGGTGCGTGTACCATACACGCACGGTTCCTTCTCTTCGGCAAAGGTACCGAACAGACGATCCCAGATGACCAACATGCCACCGTAATTTTTGTCCAGGTATTGATCGTTGACGGCGTGATGAACGCGGTGGTTGGAGGGCGACGAAAACACCTTGTCGAACCAGCCAAGCTTGCCAACATGCTCAGTATGAATCCAGAACTGATACACCAGCACAATCAAACCGGCAATGCCAAACTGCTCGGGCGACACACCAGCGATGGCCATTGGCAAATAAAAAATCCAACCGATAAATACGACAGTACTTTCCTGACGCAGCGCGGTCGAGAAGTTGAAATCCTGACTTTGATGATGTACGGCATGCGCCGCCCACATGAGCGCATTTTCATGACCCATGCGGTGTAGCCAGTAATCGAAAAAATCAAACATGACAATTGCTACAATCCAACCTAGCACGGTGTTCCAAAATTGCAACTTGGGAAAAATTGCTAGATGGCGATAAAAAAGAGCATACAGGCCGATTTGAAACAGCTGCGTCACCAGCGCCACCAACTGGCTGATCAAACCCTGGTTAAGACTGCTGATGGCATCGTTGAGTCGATAGGTATTGCGCTGCCGGTAGCAGCCATAGGCGAATTCCACACCGATCAGAAAAATGAACAGTGGAATAATGTATACAATGATTTTTTCCATGATGCTTATAGGCAAGCGGCTTATGCGTAGCGCGATGCGCACATACAGTCAGCGAGAGAACAGGGATACGATTGCAGTGCGAGTGCAGACAAGCAAGAATACCGAGCAGTAGTATACAAGAAACCGTGCTGCACTGCCGTACGCCGTCGCGGGCCTACCACAGGCCGTCCATGACATTGGGGGGCGGTACCAAATCCATACTTGATATTTACTCGGCTTGTCCACTGTTAGGCGCTCAGGCGGTGACAAAAAATCGACTCGCAATTACGGTTGACACTAATTCTGTGCCCAACCAGAATAGTGGCGCTGGGTTGATGGAAAAATAAGAGCGATGGCGTGTTTCTCATCTGGATGCGCGTATCGGCATTGTTGACAACGCATAGAGCTTAATAATACGGGAGCAACATGGCATCCCTCAAAAAAATCCGCGAGTTCATCATTGGCGCCGCGCTTGATCCCCTTAGTCCCGGGACACGCCATGCCATCGCCATCACGCCGATACTTGCCTGGGTGGGGCTCGGTGCCGATGGCCTCTCGTCATCGTGTTACGGCCCGGAAGAAGCTTTCCTGGCACTCGGCTCCTATCCACAGCTTGGTTTGTTTTTGGCGCTGGCCACAGCCCTGACGGTGTTCATCATCTCGGTCGGCTACAACCAGGTCATCGAATTATTCCCCACCGGCGGTGGCGGCTACAAGGTCGCGACGGCATTGCTCGGGCCGCGTGCCGGCTTAGTGTCGGGCGCGGCGCTGTTGGTTGACTACGTGCTGACCATCGCCACCTCATTGGCTAGCGGCGTAGATGCTTTTTTCAGTTTGCTTCCGGTCGAAGCCCAGGCTTTCAAGCTGGCCACTGAATTGATTCTGATCATCTTGATGTGCGTGCTCAATTTCCGCGGCATGAAGGAATCGATCCTGGTCTTGTTGCCCATTTTCATCGGTTTCGTGGTGCTGCATTTGGGACTCATTTTGTATGGTGTATTCAGCCACGCCGAACATCTGCCAGCCTTGATCCCGCATACCCTGGAAGTGACCTCAACCCTGTCCCACAACATGGGCTGGATCTTCGTGGCCTCGTTGCTGTTGCGCGCTTATTCAATGGGTGGCGGTACTTATACCGGACTGGAAGCGGTCTCCAACAACGTCAATATGCTGGCTGCGCCGCGCGTGCGCAATGGCAAGTGGACCATGTTTTACATGGCGGCATCGCTGGCATTTACGGCCGGCGGCATTATCCTGCTGTACGTCTTATGGGATGCCAAACCGGTGGAAGGACAAACGCTCAACGCCGTGGTATTCCACAATATCATCGGACATCTGGGCTGGGGCAGTCCTTTGGCCCAGCAGGGTTTGCTGGCCTTGGTGCTGGCGCTGGAAGCAGGGTTGTTGCTGGTGGGGGCACAAACCGGCTTTCTCGATGGGCCGACGGTTTTATCGAACATGGCATCTGACTATTGGGTGCCGCGGCACTTCCGCGATTTGTCGACGCGTCTGGTGCGGCAAAATGGCGTGATCGTGATGGGTGTGGCCAGCCTGGCCATATTGTTGTGGACGCGTGGCGACGTGTCGGTGCTGGTGGTCTTGTATAGCATCAACGTATTTTTGACGTTCAGCCTGTCCTTGTTCGGCTTGTGCGTCTACTGGTGGCGTCATCGTCATCAGTCCAGCAACTGGCGCTCACGGCTGGCTCTGTCGGCGATGGGCTTTACCCTCACCGCAAGCGTGCTGGTGGTGACCTTGTATGAGAAATTTGCTGATGGCGGCTGGCTCACGGTGCTCATCACCGGCGGTGTGATTGCGCTGTGTTTCCTCATTCGTCGCCATTACACGGAAACGCGGGAAGAGTTGGCCAAGGCGGATGCCATTTTTTCCGGCTCCGAGCTTCAGGGCGACCCGGTGGCTTTACCTGCCATCGACCACACACTACCGACCGCCATCGTGTTGGTAGGCAAACACCGTGGCGCCAGCATGCATGCTTTGCTGTGGGTACAGCGCTTATTCCCCGGGCATTTCAAGAATTTCGTTTTCCTCGCGGTGGGCGAAGTGGACGCCCAGAGTTACGAAGGGCAGGAGCAGATGCAACGCCTGCGGGAAGTGATCGAAGCTTCTCTGCGTTATTACGCTGACAGTTGCAACCGGCATGGGCTAGCCACAGACTATCGTATGGCGTTTGGGACGAACCCGGTGGCAGAGTTCTCCAGACTGGCCGAAAACGTCATGAATGAATATCCCAACAGCGTCTGTTTCGCCAGCAAGCTGGTGTTTGCACGCGTCAATTTCCTGACCGGCTGGCTGCACAATCAGACGCCGCAAGAAATTCAGCAACAGCTGCACTTGACCGGCAAGCACATGGTACTGTTGCCGATGAAAGTGGGTTGATGATGATGGGTAGCGCAAGCAGGGCTGCCCGCAGCAGGCAGATTATTATCTGATGACGGTCACGGGCACCTGCACCAGATGAATCACCTTGTTCATGATGGAGCCCAAAATCAGATTGCTCAAAGCGCCTCTACCATGGGTGCCAATGATAATGCTGTCGCATTTTTCATCTGCTACGTAGTCAGCGATGCATTTCGCAATGGGACCAATGCGAGTGCTGGCGATGTAAACAATATCGGCGTCTTCAAGAATCTGCCTGGCAGGATGTAAAGCGGCCTCAGCCGAGGCTGTTTCTATCGCCTTGATTTTTTCGAGCGATAGATAGGCTTGAATTTTCCCATCAAGATGCTCTTGCACGTTGAGTAAATGGAGCTGTGCAGCGATGCCATTCTTGACTATAGAGCACGCATATTTCACTGCTCTTAATGCATGTTCTGAGCCGTCAACCGGGATCAGTATTTTTTGCATAGGAACCTCGTTCTGAAAAATCAGGCATGACCCGATGCCAGGTTCAGTCAGATTAGCAGTTTCCCAATAAATATTTTGTAAATAGTTGAGCCTAGTCTGTAGTCACAGCCTAAATAAGGACATTCGGTCGATTTCCAGATTCATTTTTTACAACAACTGGATAGCCTTAGTGCATTATTTAGTGCCGCGTCTTCCAGGGCACCAGTATCTGTTCGAGGCGGCGCATGGCCAGATCGAACAGATAGGCGATCACGCCGATGAGCACGATGCCCATGATGACGATGTCGGTACGCAAAAAATTGGAAGCATTCAGTACCAACTGGCCGACACCGGCGGTCGCCGCCACCATCTCCGCCGCCACCAGCGTGGTCCAGCCGAAGCCGATGGCAATGCGCAAGCCGGTCAGAATATCCGGCAAAGCAGCCGGCAGGATCACATGCCTGAGCAATTGCCAGCGGCTGGCGCCCATCGACAATGCCGCATGCAGCTGTTCCTCTGCCACGCCGGCCACCCCAGCCCGGGTAGCCACCGCGATCGGTGCAAAACAGGCCAGATAGATCAATAAAATCTTGGCCGTTTCATCGATGCCGAACCAGATCACGATCAGCGGCAGATAGGCCAGTGGCGGCAATGGTCGGTAAAACTCAAGCAAAGGATCGGCAATACCGCGCACAATCCGGCTAGTTCCCATCAACAGGCCCAGCGGCACCGCCGTGACGGCTGCCAGCAGAAAAGCGCCGAATACCCGCAATAAACTCCATTCCAGATGCTCCAGCAACGGTAGACCGCCTTGCACGTTGCCGTTCCAGGCTTGAACGGCGGCGTGCCACACCGCTTCCGGCGAAGGGAGAAACAAGGGCTTAATCCAGCCGTGGCCAGTGACAAACCACCAAACCAGAAAGAATACGATTATCGTCGCCAGCGTGATGCTCAATGTCTTACCACTGCCAGGGCGCGGATAGACATCTGCTGCTGGCAGTACTGAGAGCACGACAGTTTGCGCGGTGCCAGTTGGAAGCGGGGTCGGCAAGGCTGCTACTAGAGTCGAGGATTTCATGGGGGCAGTTCAGGATGAAACGGGTTGGTGAACAAGTTGCAACAAATGTTCGCGCCAGTCGATGAAATCGGCGGAAGACTTCACGCCGCGAGCGTCTTCAGAAGTCAGGTAGCGGCGCGAAAAAGGGGGCTCGAAAACCTGAGTGATGCGACCCGGGCGGGCCGACATGACCACGACTTTTGATCCCAGGAACAGGGCTTCCTCGACACTATGGGTGATAAAGAAAATGGTCTTTTCGGTCCGATTCCACAGTTGCACCAGCAACTCCTGTATCGACTCGCGGGTAAGCGCGTCGAGCGCACCCATGGGCTCGTCCATCAACAAAATGCGCGGATCATTGGCCAGCGCGCGGGCAATGCCGACACGCTGCTGCATGCCGCCGGACAACTGATGCACAGGTGCATTGGCGTATTGCTCCAAACCTACCAGACGCAATTTCTCTGTCGCCACGGCCACTCGCGCAGTGCGCGCCAGACCGCGAAAGCGCAGACCCAGCGCGACATTGTCGATAACATTGAGCCACGGCATCAAGGCATGTTTCTGGAACACTACGCCGAGCTCAGGACTGGGCCCGGTGATGGTGCTGCCATCGAGCAAGATTTCCCCGGCCGAAGGCCGGATGAAACCGGCCAGGCAGTTCAGCAAGCTGGTCTTGCCACAACCGGAAGGGCCCAGCGCGACCACGAATTCACCCGGAGCAATGCTTAGATTGACCTCTGCCAATGCCGGCGCGGCGCTGCCGGCAAAGCGCACCGACAGTTGCCTGATATCGATGCGAGCACCGGCTTCCGGCTTTACTTGACTGAGGCTTGGCGTACCCATGATGCATTGACTCCGGTGGAATAATCAGCAAGGACGTTTTGTATCGTGCCCTGATCTTTCAGGAAGGCTGCCGTTGCTGCCAGCGATTTAGCAGCGCCGCCGCTAAGCCATTGCACGGAAGCTTGCTGCTGTAAGGTCGGGAAGTCATACAGCGCAAGGCTGGCAGGTACCTCGGCTGGTTCGGCGCCAGACCACTTGGCAACCGCCTTGACCTGCGCCGAGTCCGCAGTCCATGCAGCCTTGTTGCTGCGATAGCTGTCATCGGTTGCGGCTAGCGTCTTGACCAACTCGGTCAGGAAGGCATCGTTATCGTGGGCAAACGCCTTGCTGACGACAATGCCGTCAAAGGTAGCCTTGCCGGTCTGCTCGGCAATCTTGCCCGAAGTGATGAGCACTTGACCATTTTTCTTGACCTTGGACAGCACCGGATCCCAGATGAAGGTGGCATCGATGTCGCCGCGTTCCCAGGCGGCAGCAATTTCAGGCGGACGCAAATTGAGAATCTTGACCGTGCGTGGATCGACCTTGGCATTTTCCAGCGCTAGCAGGGTATGGAAGTGCGAAGTAGAGACGAAAGGCACGGCGACGCGCTTGTCTTTCAGATCGGCCAGCGTCTTGATGCCGCTGCCATTGCGCACCACCAGTGCTTCGGCGTCGTTGATGTTGTCCAGAATCCAGAACAACTGAATATCCAAGCCCTGTGACAGACCCGAGGCAATCGGCGCCGAACCGGCTTCGCCGATTTGCACCGAACCTGAAGCCAGGGCACGAATCACATCAGCACCGCTAGCTAGTTTGCGGAAGGTAACCTTGTACCCCGTCTTTTTTTCCAACAGTTGTGCATCTTGCGCGTAGCGCCATGGCACCACCATATCCTGATAAGCAATGACAACTTCTTTGCTTTGTGCCATTGCGTGGCCAACGATGAACAAGGATGAAACCAATGCCAGTGTCGTTAATGTTTTTTTCATAGGTAGAGGAGTAGGGGGACGTGGAAAACGGCCTCAGTATAGAAGCGCGACTTCGGTGGCAATACGAATTTTTCCATCTATGAATATGCGCACAGGGCAATGATATTTATTGCATATGAAAATGGATTTTTATTCGTTCCATGTATCGAATATGCTAGTTAAAGTGGCCCGACCTGCGCTCAAGCAGGTTTTATTTTTTGAAGAAAACATGAACGCTCTCCAGTCAGTTGGGCGTGGAGTTGGAATTGGTTCCGGTGCAGCCATCCAATCGGGTGCAGTTGCTGCAACAAGGCAAAGCCGATATTTTGATCGCCGGCATGGAATGGACTGGGGAGCGCAATGAGATTTTGTCATTTGCACCGACCCCGTTCTATCAGGTCGGCGGTGTTGCCATCGTGGCGCAGGGCAGCAGCATCAAACGCTGGGAAGATTTGTGCGGCAAGAAAGTCTACCTGTCGCAAGGCAGTAATTATGCAAAGCCGCTGACCACGGAATACGGCGCCACCGTCAAGGGTTTCAAGGGTTCCTCGGAATCCTTGTTGGCGCTGCGCGGCAATAATTGTGCGGCGGCGGTGCATGACAGCATATTGCTCAATCCGCTGGTCAACGGCAATCCCGAATGGAACGGCTATCGCATTATTTCGCCCGAACTGATCCCCGGCAATTCCGTCGTCTGGACGCGCAAGGGCGAACAGGATACGGTGGCGGCGATCGACAAGATCGTGCAAGGCTGGCACAAAAGCGATTGGCTGATTGCGACCGAGAAAAAACTTAACATTTTGCCTGCTTCGTCTGTGCTGGTAGCGCTGCACGACAAATTCAAAAAGAGCTGATCAACGCAAGGCGGTATTTTCATGCAAGACCAATTGCTAAGTCATGGCGTGGCGGCGCTTAAAGCCTCGGTCTGAACTATGCGTTTCTACTGGACGCTGGTGAGCAGGCCGCATTTTTGCACGGTTGGTGGTAACCATAGAGCTGCCGCTGGCCACCATGATCGCTAGTCTGATCGTCGGTGCCGCCTTGGCTGCTATGTTGGTTTCGCCGCAACGCTGGCTTTCCTGGAGCGCCCGAGCGTTTGTCGAACTGACCCGCAACACGCCCACTCTGGTGCAGCTGTATTGTGCTTTCCTGGTGTTTAACATGTTGCTGACGCAGGCACTGCAAAGTGCCGGCGGCAATCCTCTGACGCCGTTTTTCTGGGTGGTGGCCGTGACCTCACTGCATAAAGGTGCATTCCATGCCGAGTCCTTGCGGGCCGGCTTGCAGGCGATACCGGCGGTTACCCTGGAGGCAGCAGCCTCGCTTGGCTTTACGCGCATCGGGCAATTGTGGCTGGTGCAATTGCCGCTGGCCTTACGTTTTGCGTTGCCTAGTCTGATCAATAATCTGGTTGATCTGGTCGATCTGGTCAAGATGACCACCATCGCCTCGGCGATTGCAGTCGGCGATGTCACCTATCAATCGATCATGATCTGGACGCAACGCGACAATGTGCTGGAACTGATGTTGCTATTGCTGTTGTTCTTCGGTGCGCTGACCTATTTCGTCAATTTGGGCGGACGTTCGCTGGAACGTCATTTAAGGATGCCTGGTTATGGCCAATGACATATTGCGCAGCGCATGGGGGCCGCGCGCGGTTTCGTCAGCTAGCACGGTGGTGCTGGCGATGCTCTTGCTGGCAGCCTTGTCCGGCTGGCGCCAAAGGCCCCTGACGACGGCGCTGGTAACCTGGGTTCCCGCCTTGTTGTGAGGTATGTTGGCCAATATCCAGATCAGCATTGTGGCGATTGCGCTGGGTACGATAGTCGGGCCGCTGTTGGGGGTGTATTGCAATTGTCGCCGCGCTTGCCGGTACTGCTACTGGCGGGCTGGTATGTGCAACTGTTTCGCAATGCACCGGCGCTGATCCTGATTTATTTTGCCACCTATGTTTTCCCATTTGAGCTGCATATCGGCAGCCATTACATCAATTTTCCAGACTGGAGCAAGGTGACCTTGGGCCTGGCGTTACCGGCATCGGCCAATGTTGCTGAGTTGTTTCGTGGTGCCATCGCTTCGATCCCGGCCGTGCAGTGGGAAGCTGCGGCTTCGCTGGCGCTACGGCGGCGCCAGATTCTCAGTTGGATCATCTTGTCGCCATGGATGAACCTATATTCCACCATCACCATGAGTGCCGCATTGGCCTCGCTGGTAGGGGGGCATGACTTGCTCGACAGCGCGCAGATTGCCAGCACCACGGTCAACCGGATCGACTTTACGATCGCCGTGTATTTCATCATCTTGCTGCTGTTCTTTATTTACTGCTATCCGATTTCGCGACTGACGCAATACCTGGAAAAAAATATGCCTTCGCTTGACTCTGCCACACCGCCGTTGGTGCATCTACAGGATGTGCATCTTGCCTGCGGTCATAATCAGGTGCTTAAAGGTATTGATCTACAGGTTCGTCGAGGCCAGGCAGTATCGATTATCGGACCGTCCGGTTCCGGCAAGTCCACCATCCTGCGTTGCATTACCGGTCTGCTCAAACCACAGAGCGGCCGAATTTTACTGGGCGACACCGATGTGCGTACCTTGAAGAGCGAGGCCGAACTGAGTGACCTGCGCTAGCGTGTCGGTTTCGTCTTTCAGCAATACAACCTGTTTCCGCATCTGAGCGTGCTGGACAATCTGACCTTGGCGCCAGTGCGGATTCTGTGCAAAGACAAACAGAGCGCACAGCGCGAGGCGCGAGCGCTACTTGATCGAGTCAGACTGAGCGGCAAAGCCGACGCCTATCCAGGGCAGTTGTCGGGCGGCCAACAGCAACGCGTGGCAATTGCTCGGGCGCTGGCCATGCAACCGGAACTGATTCTGTTCGATGAAGTCACTTCGGCACTAGATCCGGAGACGGTGGGCGAAGTCCTGACGGTGATTCGGCAACTGGTCGACGACGGCATGACTTGCCTGCTGGTCACCCACGAGATGCGCTTTGCCGAAGAGATCAGCGACGAAGTGTATTTCACCGAAGCCGGTTTGATCGTTGAGCACGGACCGGCTACGCGTATCTTCAGCGCGCCTGCCAGCGAACGCACGCGCAGCTTTCTCACGCGTGCTCTCAACGGTGACGCCGGGACCGCACAACAATGGCGCGATAAAAATAATTTTGTGCCGCTCGCTTTTGATCGACTGAAATTCTCGATTTGATTTTCCTCTCAGCCCTAAGGTAAAGGACTACATCATGACCAGCCAAGACCACCGACAAGCCGCCGTTGCCGCCACGCTCACGGCGGTGCGCGAAATTGAACGCAGCCAGGGCGTCACGCGGGCGTCGCTAGCGGCAATCACTGTGGAATTGCAAAAGCTGACCGATCAGAGCGATCTGTTCAACTTCGCCGATTTCCCACCGCCGCAAGCAGCCAGCGGCAGCACCTCGACCCGTTACTACCTGAATCACCCGGGCGCCGGAACCGATCCTGATGACATTGCGCTTTACTTCAACTCCATCATCCCGGGCAAGACCACGGTGCCACACAATCACGACACCTGGGCCGTTATCGTCGCGGTACAGGGGGAAGAGCTCAATCGTCTGTATGCACGGCATGACGACCGCAGCAATCCTGAGCAGGCCGAGATTTCGTTGCTGCGTGAGTTGACCGTCAAACCCGGCTCGCCAATCAGCTTTTTGCCGGACGACTTGCACAGCATCCATGTACAAGGTGATCAGCCGACCCTGCATTTTCACTTGTACGGGCGTCCGCTCGATACCTTGTCGGGCCGTATTGGCATTGATCCGGAGAGGGGTCGCATCGTCAACTACAACCAGACATTCTTGAACCAAGCGGTTACTGCGGCATGAGCCAACAGCTGACTACGCGTCTGATCCATGTCGGTGCGCCGCCGTTCAAGCAACGCGTAGCGCCGGTCAACGTGCCCGTGGTGCGCACCAGCACGGTCCGTTTTGATAGCGTACACACCTATGACGAGCTACATCAGCGGCGCGCTGAGGGCGAAGCGGTCAGCGTCTACGGCCGCCATGGCATGGATACCCATAGAGCGCTGGAAGAGGGCATCAATGCGCTCGAAGGCGGCGAGCGCAGCTTTCTGGTGCCGTCCGGACTGGCGGCGATTTCGCTGACATTTCTGGCCTTGCTCTCGCCGGGCGAGCACGCGTTGGTGTCCGATAGCGTGTATGCGCCGGTGCGCCGGCTCGACAAAGAGCTGTTGCGATGCCTGGGTATGGAGATCAGCTATTTCTCACCGGGACAGGATCAGATCGAGCAGTTGATTCGTCCCAATACCCGCCTGCTTTATGTCGAGTCTCCCAACTCACTGCTGTACGAAGTGCTGGATTTGCCGCAATTGGCCGAAATCGCCCGACGCCACGGTCTGATTCTGGCGGCCGACAATACCTGGGGTTCAGGCTTGCTGTACCAGCCGCTACAACTGGGCGCACAGGTGTCGGTGCTGGCTGCCACCAAGTACATCTCGGGACATTCCGACCTCATGCTAGGTGTGGTGGTGGTCAAGGACGAGGCACTGGCCGCGCGCATTGCCAAGACTTACGACAACCTCGGTCTGAGCGTCGGCGCCGATGATGCCTACCTGGCCCTGCGCGGTTTGCGTACGCTGGCGGTGGTGGCAGCGCGCCGTCTGATGGCGCTAGGTTATCGTCAGGTGTTCGTGCTGGAACAGGGAATTACCACCACCTTGCGCCTGCCATCCTGGCCGACAGACCTATTCTGGCCGGCGGCAGATCGGCAGCGTTTGCAGGCCTTGCGAGCGCGGCATTGATTGATGTTCGCGCCAGTGCCGCCTATCACAAGGAGCATGTGGTTTCGTCGTGTTGGTCTATCCGTCCGCAGCTGCAAAAGACGCTGTTGTCTGGTGACGCTAGTGGCTTGCCGGGCGCGGTGGTGTTGATTGCCGATCATACGCAAACAGCGGCGCTGGCGGCGGCCGAGTTGCGAGAGCCCGGCGTCGAGGAGGTGCGCTGGAGCCAAGGGTTGGATGACCTGGCTGCTGCCGGCTACGGCTTGCAGCAGGGGGCAACTGAATCTGCAGATGCGGAGCGCATTGATTTCCTGTTTTTTGTGCATGACTGCCACGATGGCAATCGCGCTGCCGCTGAACAATATCTTTCCTGGAAAACCGGCCTGATTGCGCAATGCACTGAGGATGAATTAGCGGTGTTCAGGTTGCCGCATTAAGGCGCTTTGGCGGGGATACCTCGCGTGGCCGTCTGTGCTTGCTTGTTTCGGACGACGGCACGTTGCCGGGCTAGCCCCCGGCCAGGCCGCGCGAACAATACATGCATCAGCGACGCAAGTGAGGGATAGCCTCAACTGCATTGATCAGGCCAAGCAAGGCAAGTCTGAATCGGTTTAGCCAAAAACACTGCGCCACCAGAGAGCCCAGCGCTCCATGCAGGTTTTTTCTTCCTCGAATAGATGGGGTTTCCTGACGCGCAGGTCATCCATTATTTTCTGCTCATCTTTTTCTTTCAGCAGGCCGAAAGCAACGCCAAGCCTCATCAGACTGCGCAGCGAGCCGAGATTTTCACGCGCAGCCCTGCCACTGGCATGGTCCAGCGCGATTTTTGCATCGTGCAACTGCTGCTTCATCGAGACCGCCATGCGATAGGCGGGGGTTCTCATGCGCTCTTCGACGGCGGTGATGCTGACGGCCGAGGATTTGATCTGGGTTGCCAAAATATCAATCTGGGCCTCGTCGCCTTGGGCCTGCTTGACGATGGATGTCGCCCAGGCCTTGGAGGCCGCTCTCAAATCGTCGCTCGCCCACTCGTGGTTGACTGCAATATAGAAGCCATAAGTAGAAGCCTTCTCGATCAGAATCGCCACGACATCAGGAAATTCCTTATCCAGTGCCCGTTTGGCCCACGCATATTGACCCGAGACCATCATGTGCTTGACCGCATCTTCGGTCAGGAAATTAGTGTTGTCCGACAATTTGGCAAGCAAAAAGCTCTCAAATGTGGGAGGGATAAACTGCGAGTCGCACTTCAATGAGATTCGGACAAAGCTCTTGAAATCACGCTCTAGTGAATTGAATATGTCGTCTTTGACGTTGAGTTCGATTTTTCTCATTTACTTCTCCAAAAATGCCAGCGCGGCAATGATAACTGCCTGCCGTTGTCGGTGCGCTATTATGTATCGAGACGGTCCTGCCGGTAAGGCAGTGGAGCACAAAAATATTGACTGTGGGTATTTTTCTGAGGTGCCTTTGCATTGTTTGGTTTAGTTCTTGTCATCGAGATGCAAAGTGCGCAGACAAGCCTGCACTGCTTCCTCGAAGGAATAGGTGACATGATGGGCATCGGTGATGCCCTTATCGAGCAATTCTTGCCGTTCGAAAGGATTGCCGATCACCAGCACCTGTTGCTTCACCTCTGGCAAGCGTTCTTTCAAATAGGCCAGGGCCGATTCGATCAGGGCCTGCTCCTTATAGGGTTCAATACTGACCAAGCAAAACATGGCCACGATTCCTGGCCGTACATCGGCCGGCGGTGCGTCTTGCATTTCGGCCAACGAGACATGACGACCATCGATATCCTGTTTGCGCAGTATGCGTACCAAAATTTCTGCGGCCAGTTCGTCCGCCGATGAACCGGCGCCGACAGCCAGCACAATGGTGCCCGCCGGTACATCGAATGAACCTTGCGTGTTGCCAATGAGCGCTTCGCGGCGGCGCCGCAGCTGACGGCCGATGTTGACATCTTCGAGCAAGGAGATGCGGCTGTATTGCCGCCACCATTTGGGATTTTCACCCAAGGCTTCGATCACCGATGCAATCGCACTGCCGACCTTGAGTTGTTCGCTCTTGCTGATAGTATTGGCTTCACGGTCGGCGCGCGCCAGATGCAAGGCCGGCACCAGCACTGAGTCGCAATAGGCGGCGAAGGATTTGCGTTTAAGGATGCGGCGCGCGCTGGTGATGATCTCTTGTGTGTCACTAGATAAAGCTCGTTGATAAAAATTCTGTGGCAAGGTCAGCGCCGGTATTTCTCCCAGCAAAATTTCAAACATGTTAAGCGCCCGGAAATAACGTCCGGCGACCACCAGGCACAAGGTCAGCGGGGTCGACAGCACCAGTCCGACCGGACCCCAGATCCAGCTCCAGAAGATGGCTGCAATCACCACCGATAGCGGTGATAGACCGGTGGTATGGCCGTACAGTTGCGGTTCAAGCAACTGTGCAACGACGATTTCGATGACCAAAAACAGCAGCAGTGTCATGATCGCCAGCGACCATCCGGGCGCGATCGCGGCGGCCAGCAAGGTGGCGCAGCAGGCGGCAATCCAGATCCCGATATAGGGAATAAAGCGCAAGATGGCGGCCATGGCACCCCACAGCAGTGCTTGTGACAGGCCGAGGATGGACAGGCCCAGCCAAATCAGCGCGCCAACGCCGATGTTGACCGCAAACTGAGACACGAAAAATCGCGACAGGCGTTCGCCCGCATCGTTGACGGCCACCGTGGTCGCTCGCAAATCGTTGCCGCCGGCCAGGCGAATAAAGCGGTCGCGCAACGCCTCGTGTTCGAGCAGCACAAAAATGAGCACCACGAAGACGATACCTGCCGTCTCCAGCGGCGCCCACACCGACGCCACAATGCGCGCGAGCAGTTGCAGCGGTTTGGGCGGCGGTTCATGGATTTCGACGGCAATCGGCGTCGCACTGTGAGTGTTGAAGTTCGATGGCGACGGCAGCGCATTTTCTTGATTGTCGGACAAATGTTCGATCCAGCGGCCAGCTTGTCCGCTCAATTGCCCCAGCTTGCCTAGGGTTAACTGGTCGAATTCGGCCGCCTTGTTACGAATGGTGTCGGCATACAGCGGCATGCTCGCGCCTAGACGCACAACTTGCGATCCTATGGCCAGTCCGATTGCGCCTACCGCAAATGCCAGTGTCAGCACGGCGACCCCGACCGATACCGTTGGTCCCAGGCCGATACGGCGCAAACGGTGAATGAGCGGGGTGACCAGCAGGCTTAGGATGATTGCCAGTGTGATCGGAATCAGGACGTCGCGGCCGAAATAGAGTAGCGCCAGCACGGTGGCGGTTGCCAGTATGCTCGCAACGCGGTCGGAGCGGCTTTGCAGTTCAGGGGGACTCGACAAGACGATACCTTTGGGTTCAGTTGGAGGCGGCAACGGCGGTCGGTGATCAGCGTATCTCCACACTGTAGCGGAATTTACACGCATCGCCGCGCGATTGACGCCATTCCAGCGGCTTGCCATCGGAACCGTGTGCCAAGCGCTCAATCACTACCACGGAAGCATGGTGCGATAGACCAAGCAAGCTGGCCTGGGCTTCGGTGGCGTTTTCGACCGTCAAGACTTCCTGGGCCGAGGCGACAATCTGGCCGCATTTTTCTTCATACAACGGATACAGCAAGTCGCCGAAATCTTCGGTTGCAACCTCCATCAAGGCGTTGAAACGTTGCGCACAGAGACAGATGTTTTCCGCCAGCACCGCCTGATCATCGGCCAGCCGTAAACGTAACAGCTCGATGACGGGGGCGCCATTTTTGAGCTGCAGGGCCGCCGCCACGTTAGCCGGTGCGGCAATGATCTGGCGTTGCACGATATGACTGGAGGGAACGCGTCGCTGGCCGTCGGCAGACTCGAAGCGAAAGAAACGAAATAGTGAACTATCGAAGCTGGGTTTGCGCACAAAGGTGCCTTTGCCATGGCTGCGCTCGACCAGACCGTCCGCAATCAGGGCCTCGACAGCCTTGCGTACCGTTCCCACGGCGACTTGGTACATGGCCTTGAGTTCGCTTTCGGATGGCATGAGCTGGCCCGGCCGCCAGACTTGTTCCTTGATCTTGGCTGCCAGGTCATCGCGCAACTGCTGATAGAGCGGCAGACGTTGGTCTGCGCCAGCCTGTTTCAATAGTGATGTCATGCTGATAGGGTATTTTCTGGCCGAATTCGGTGCGGTCGTAGTTTAACCCGGCGCGTCACATGTACAGTCTGCTGCCGGGCATCTATTTTTTATTTGTGTTATCTTGCGGAAACTCATATAGATGAGTGTATGTGATTGGGGCGTGGATGGTTTTTCATTCCACTTCAGGTGAGCGTCGACGATACCGATTCATACCAAAAGCAAGAGCTCGCCGTAGCGCAAGCACTGGCGTGCCGACCTATAAAATGGGATAGGAGAAAAGACATGTTTAGTTGGTATCAACAAATTTCGGCCAAGGAACGTAAGACTTTCTGGGCGTGCTTCAGTGGTTGGGCGCTTGATGCGCTGGATGTACAGGTGTTCAGTCTAGCGATTCCGGCACTGATTGCCGCTTTCAGCCTGAGCAAGGGGGAAGCCGGTCTGATCAGCGGTGTGACGCTGGTAGCATCGGCCATTGGTGGCTGGGTTGCCGGCGCCGCCTCGGACAAGTATGGCCGGGTGCGCATCCTGCAGATGACGATTCTGTGGTTTTCCGTCTTTACGTTTTTCAGTGCGTTTGCGCAGTCTTTCCAGCAGTTGCTGATCTTGAAGGCGCTGCAAGGTTTTGGTTTTGGCGGTGAATGGGCTGCTGGTGCGGTGTTGATGGCCGAAACCGTACGCGCCGAACATCGCGGCAAGGTCATGGGGACGGTACAAAGTGCCTGGTCGGTCGGCTGGGCCGGCGCGGTGCTGTTATTTGCCGCCTTGTTTTCCTACCTGCCACAGGAAACCGCATGGCGCGTCATGTTCATGATCGGTTTGTTGCCGGCGCTGATGGTGATTTACGTGCGTCGCTCGATTGAGGAGCCGGAGGCGTTCTTGCTGGCCAAGCGACAACGCAGCACGGTTCAGGGCAAAGCCATCGCCAGTAATCCCTTGCTGGGTATTTTTGCGCCAGGCATGTTGCGTCTGACCATCATCGGCAGTCTGCTGGGGGTGGGAGCGCATGGCGGCTACTATGCGCTGATGACCTGGCTGCCGACTTACCTGAAAACCGAGAAACATTTGTCGGTGCTGGGCACTGGCGCCTATCTGGCGGTGATCATCATCGCTTTCTGGTGCGGCTGTATTGTCAGTGCGCAATTGCTTGATCGTATCGGCCGCCGCCGTACCGTGGCCGCCTTTGCGCTCTGCTGCGTGGTGACGGTGTTGTGCTACATCTTTCTGCCGCTAAGCAATGCCCAGATGCTGATTGCCGGTTTCCCGCTGGGTTTCTTCGCCGCCGGTATTCCGGCCAGCATGGGGGCCTTGTTCAATGAGTTGTATCCCAGCGGCATTCGCGGCACCGGGGTTGGTTTTTGCTACAACTTCGGGCGCGTGGCGTCGGCCGGCTTTCCGGTGCTGGTCGGTCACATGAGCGACTCGATGCCGCTGGGGCAGGCCATTGGCATTGACGCCGCCGTCGCCTACAGTCTGGTCGTGCTGGCGGTGCTGATGTTGCCGGAAACCAAGGGCAAGCAGTTCGAGGCGGTGCGTTCATGAAGCCGATTGCTGCGGCGTTGCAGGTCGACACTCACGCTCACGTATTTGCGCGTGATCTGCCGCTGGCTTCCATACGTCGTTATAGCCCGGCTACGGATGCCACGGTTGAACAATATCTGGGACACCTGGACGCTCACGGTTTGTCCCATGGTGTGCTGGTGCAGCCCAGTTTTCTGGGCAGCGACAATGCGCATCTGCTCACCGCTTTACGTGCGCATCCACAGCGCTTGCGCGGGGTGGCGATGGTGGATGTGGACGTCACGCCAGCGCAATTGCAGGAGCTCGATGATGCCGGCGTGGTCGGCATCCGCCTCAATCTGGTTGGTGGTGCTGAGATACCGGATTTTTCATCGGTGCAGTGGCGTCGCTTGCTGACGGCCATCGCACAGCGCCGTTGGCTGGTCGAATTACATCGAGAGGCATGCGATTTGCCGGTCTTGCTGCCAGTCTTCCTGGATGCCGGTATCAGTCTGGTCATTGACCATTATGGCCGGCCCGATCCGCAGTTGGGTATCGACGACCCCGGTTTCCGTTATTTGCTGGAAGTCGCTGCCACGCAACGCGTGTGGGTCAAACTGTCGGCTGCCTATCGCAATGGCGCTAACGGTAGCGGCGACACTCTTGCAGCGGCGGCCTTGCCGCTGCTGACACAGGCATTTGGTCTGCCGCATTTGCTGTGGGGCAGTGACTGGCCGCATACGCAACATGAGCAGTTGACCGACTATGCGCGCGAATTTCAACGGCTGTGCGGCTTGCTGCCAGCTATTTCCGAGCGCGAGCAGGTTCTCTCGACTGCGGCGGCAAGTCTGTATAGACTTGAATGAACACAGGATGCGGCAATGTCTGCCACAGCTTATTTTCTGAAAACACAATCATGAAATGGTTTTACGATTTGAAGATAGCAACGAAGTTGTCGCTGTCATTTCTAACGATCTTGCTGGTGCTGACCTTTGTCGGGCTGTTTGCGCTCAGTCAGATGGCCAGGGTTAACAAGGCAACTGCCGAAATTGCCCTGAAATGGGTGCCGGCAGTGCGCATCAGTCTGACTCAGGAGCGTGTGCTGGCGCGCGTGCGTTCCACCGAATTCCAGCACATTCTCGGCAATGCCGAGAGCATGGCGTCGTTAGAAAAAAGTCTGGGCGAACGCTATGCCGAATTTAGCCAATTGCAAAGTGAGTACGAGCAGTTGCCGCTGACGGCGCAAGAGAAGGCGGCCTATAACCAGGTCAAGCAGACGCTGGCGGCTTATCTGGTCGAGCATAGAAAGATCATTGCCCTGTCGCGCGACAATCGCAAGGACGAGGCACTGGCGCTGACCAAAGGCGATTCACTCAAGGCCTACCGTGCCATTGACACTGAGTTCGCCGAATTGCGTAAGCTCAGTGCGGCCGGTACGGTCGCCGCCAACCAGCATGCCGATGATATTTATGCCGCCTCACATCGTTGGATCATGATTTTGCTGGCGGCAGGAATGGCACTGGGCATTGCGCTGTCGATCAGTATTGCCAGAGTGGTATCGCAACCTTTGCAGCAAGCCTTGGCTATCGCGCGCAAGGTCGCGGAACAAGATCTGACGATCAAGGCGACGGTCACCAGCAAGGATGAAACCGGCCTGCTCATGCAGGCTCTCAACGATATGACCGGCAGTCTTGGTAGTATCGTCGGCGATGTGCGTAATAGTATTGCTGTCATCAATGTCGCCTCCGGAGAAATTGCCAGTGGCAACGCCGACTTGTCTAACCGTACCGAATCGCAGGCATCAAGCCTGGAAGAGACCGCGTCGGCCATGGAAGAACTGACTGCGACCGTGCAACAGAATGCCACCAACGCCGAACACGCCAATCGGTTGGTGATGTCGGCGGCCGATTATGCGGTGCAAGGTGGTACCGTGGTGGCCCAAGTGGTCGAGAAGATGGGCTCGATCAAGCATGCCTCGAGCCGTATTGCCGATATCATCGGCGTGATTGACGGCATCGCTTTTCAGACCAATATCCTAGCGCTCAATGCGGCCGTGGAAGCGGCGCGTGCCGGAGAGCAGGGGCGTGGTTTTGCCGTCGTCGCCAGCGAAGTCCGCAACTTGGCGCAGCGTTCGGCAGCTGCTGCCAAAGAGGTCAAGGATCTGATCGGAGAGTCAAGTGATCAGGTGGCCCAAGGCAGCCAACTGGTCGATCAGGCCGGCAGCAGCATGACTCAGATTGTCGCTTCGGTGCAGGAAGTTGCTGCAATCATGCACGAAATCACGGTAGCCAGCCGTGAACAAAGCACCGGCATCGGAGAAATCAGCCGGGCGGTATCGAGTATGGATGAGAGTACCCAGCAAAATGCCGCGCTGGTTGAGCAGGCCACGGCAGCGGCGCAGTCGCTGCGTGATCAGGCTGCAGCCCTGGCGCAGGTGGTCAGCCGTTTTCGCTTGTAGTGCCGCGTTATTTTTTCAGCGGCGGACAGATTGATGACGCGGCGAAGCTGATAGATTGCTGTTTTTTGCACGGCCGCTTGCGTAAGCTTACTTGCTGGCGCGGCAGTGTGGCAATATCGCCAGCGCGACAATTTTTTCATTGACCGCTGTTTTTTACATCTTGATAAAGGTATGAGCCGTGCAAGCGATTTCTACCGCCGTTGCATCGTTGGCAATCGATTCATTGGGTTGCTCAGCCATCAAACTGCACGATGATCAGGAACTGCATGCTGCAGGCATGAGTTTTTATCGGAAACGTGTCGATGATTCCCTGGTTTCCCAGGTGTTTACGCCCGCGTCTGACCGCGGTTTTCTGATTGGTGTGTCGCTGTCTGGCGGTCACCGCCGCAGCATTTATCGTGGCGGGCGCCCGACACGCCATGAGTTTGATCGCGGTGCTGTTTATGTGCGTGATTTTTCAGAAAATTACCGCGCCGATCTGGATGGCAAGTTCGACTTCTTATTGTTTGAATTATCCGCATCCTTGCTCGCGGGCGTCGTTGCCGACGAGCGTGGCGCGCGTGTAAGCGGCCTGAAATCAGTGACCGGTGAAGGTGATCCGGTGCTGGCCCATCTGGCGCAGGCGATAGCACCGGCGCTGGCTCGTCCGGGTGAGGCCAGCATGCTGTTCGTTGAACAGTTGGGTACCGCTATCGCCACCTACCTGGGCCAGCGCTATGGTGGCGCGGCGCAAGCGTCACCACGCCAATGGCAGGGCTTGTCGCCGCTGCACGAAGCGCGCGCCAAGCAGATGTTGTTGGACAAGAGCAAAGGCAGTCTTTCGATTGCTGGCATTGCTCAGGAGTGCAATATGTCGGCCAGTTATTTTCTGCGTGCGTTTCGCGTTACTACCGGACGTACGCCGCACCAATGGTTGCTGCTCCAGCGCGTGGCACAGGCGCGTGAATTACTGTTGCACTCGCATTTGTCACTGGCCGAAATCGCAGTGGCCTGCCAGTTTTCTGATCAGAGCCATTTCAACCGAGTATTCTCTCAACTGGCAGGAACGCCGCCTGGCAACTGGCGGCGTAACGCGCGCGGTTGAGCGCAATACAAAACCTAGGGTGTCAGCGGCAATTCAAATGAAAAGCGGCTGCCGCAAGGTGCCCTGCGTTGCGCCTGCAGTCGTCCGTGATGGTTCTCTATGATGGATTGGCAAATCGCCAATCCCATTCCCATGCCGTTTTTCTTGGTGGTATAGAAGGCGTCGAAGACACGCGTGACGATATCGGCGGCGATACCTTCGCCGGTGTCTTCGATGGCGATGCAGATATGCTCTCCATTGCTAATGGACGATATCGATAGCACGCGCGGGTGGGTTTTTATTTCGGCCATGGCCTCGATGGCATTGATGACCAAATTGAGCAGTACTTGTTGAATTTGGACGAAATCACCCAATACGTGAAGATTTTCCTGCGTCAGTGCCAGCACCAGTGAAATATCGCGCCGTTCAATTTCACCGCGCGAAATCGCCAGGATATGGCGTATCGCCGCATTCAGGTTGATGCGTTCGAATACCGGTTCGGTATTGCGTGTGAGTCTTTGCAGGCTTTGGATCATGTCGCCGACCCGTTGTCCTTCGGTGACAATGCCACGTAGTCCCTCCATGGCGTTGTCTATCTGCGGCGGGATCCGGTCCAGCCAGCGCAAGCTGGCGCCGGCGTTGGAGACAATCGACATCAGCGGTTGATTGATTTCGTGTGCGATCGAAGCCGTCAACTGGCCCACCGTCGTGGCGCGCGAGACCCGCGCCAAGTCTGCCTGTGCCATGCGCAAGGCATCTTCGGCCTGACGTCTGCTGGTGATGTCGGTGGCGGTGCCGACATATTCGTTGAATTTGCCGTCGACATAAAATGGTTTGCCGATACCTGAGATGTAGCGCACTTCGCCATTGCTGCGGCAAATTCTGTGTTCTACCCGAATGGTGCCGGCTTCGGCGACCGCCGCCTCGATGATGTCGAGTACCATCTTGCGATCATCCGGATGCAGCAAGGCTGAAAACTCTTCATAGGAGATGGATTCTGTGCCGGCTTCCAGTCCGTAAATGCGGCAAAGTTCGGCAGAACAGAACATGACTCCCTCTTTGAGCAGATAGCGTACGCTGCCGATGTGATTGAACTGCTCGCCCAGTATCAGTGAGGTCTGGCTGGCACGCAGCGCTTTTTCGACGGCAATGCGCTGTGTATTTTCGTCGAGCAGGGCTGCGTACAGCCGCGCTGTCTCCAGCGAGATTGCCGCTTGCGCCGCTAGCAGTTGCAATATTTGCGTATGCTCAACGGTAAAAGCTGCAGGCAGAATACGATTCTCCAGATACAACGCCCCGATCACATGGCCATGTTTGAACATGGGCACGCATACGGCGCTGAAACTGGCACCATGCTTGGTGGTGCAGCTATCGCTGACGACCTGCTTGCCGGTACTCAGGACCTGCTGCAGCATGGTCAGTGGCAAATCAGCCTCGGTCGGGGGCATGGGCTGCAGGTTGACGGTAATGCCGGCAGATGTGGTACGGGCTGACGCTTCAATGTAGGGGAGCTCCTGATTGCAACGAATCAGCAATCCGCGTTCGGCACCCACATGTTCAAGTGTGACCGACATGATGGCTTGTATCTGTGCATCCAGGCGCAACTCTTCGGACAAGATGCGGGTGGCGCGAATGACGCTTTCCAGGTTCTTGATGCTGGCCTGGGTGGCATGATGCTCAGGGTTTTCTTGTATCGATGGCATACCTGCCGAATACGGATAGCGCTGTGTCAGTTGCGCGGCCAGCCCCAGCGCGCCCCATTTCATGTAAGCCGCATGGGCCGATGCAAGGTGCGCCTTGAGCGCGGTTTGCCATCCCTCGCGCAGACTCAATCGGGCCGCCAGCTCATGAGCAAGCCCATGGTAGTACCAATGCTCGTCTGATTCGGCGCGGCTTACGGCCTGTTCGTAATAAACCAATGCGGCACCGACATTGCCTTCCAGGCGGGCTATTTCACCCTGTAAAAGATGGGCCTGTAGGGTGGCGATGGGGCTGTTGCCAGCTGCCGGCTGAATAATTTTTTCGCAATCTTGTCGCAATGCCGGTAGCAGTTTTTCGCGCTCAACATCCGCGATGTCGTTGGCAGCCAGAATCAATGCATTGAAGAAGATGACTTCAATACTATCTGGCAGATGCATGGCGACGACACTGAGCATCTTCATGTCAGCCATGCATTGTGCTGCCTGCTGATATTCGTGTGCATGATAGTGCAGAATGGCCAGGTACAAGTTTGCGACATACCTGCCAGCCACGGTATGAGAAGCAGGGGCGAAAGAGGGTTGATTGTCGGAGAGCAATAGACTATCTCGGGCGTTGAAGCTTGCCGGATCGGATAATGCATCGATAAACAATCGCAGCGTCTGAAAAGTACATGGCTGTGACATATCGCTGACGTCGCAGACATCGCAGCCGTTTGCTGATGCCATCGCGTCGTTGATGGCCATGCGAAGCTGCGGTAATGCTTCATTACGGAACAAGCGCTGAGCAATCGTCTGGGCCGCTCCGGCCAGCCTGGTCAGCTTGGTTAGTCTGTCGGCTTCGCTGAGGCCGGGTAGCATCGTCAGATTGGTGTTGTCGCTGACGAATAACGATGACGGTTGCAGATGATCCGGTGTCGCGCTGTGCCAGTCTTGTTTGCTACGTTCCAGATCCGCATGTAATTGACTCGCACTTTGGTAGCGTCGATCAGGATCTTTTTCCAGTAGGCGCATGACGATCTGCGATACCAGCTCGGGCACTTCCTTGCGCAACAGGCGCGGCGGCACGACATCCGAGGCAATATGGAAATGTATCCACTCGGCGGCATCGCTTTCCACGCCGCTGACACCAAAGGGAAGATGGCCGCTCAGCAAGCGGTAGAAGACCAGGCCTAGCGCATACAAATCACTGCGCAGATCAATCGGGCGCTGAGTCCGACCGCTGTGTTCCGGCGACATATAGGGTAATTCGCCTTGTACCAGCGCCACCATGTCATCGATCTTGTCGTCTGCGGATGTGACCGCGCAGGCAAGACCGAAGCCGCCGATTCTGATCCGGTTAGGTAGCGCTACATTTGTAGTGGCATCGACATCGATAAAAAAGCAGGCTGGATTGATGTTCCTGTGAATCAAACCGCTGCCATGCATGGATGCGACGACCTGCGCGAGCGCAGATGCCAGTTGGATAAAGCAGGGTATGGGCACCATGTGGGGCGCCAATTTTTCCAGCGAGACAATCTCGCTGTCGTCATACAAGAGCACCACCGAACCCGCACCGGTGGTCGAACCCAATGGTTTCATCGCCCAGGCATGGTCCAGTTGTGGGCCCAGAGCGAGTTCATTGTTGAGCTGGCGGGCGGCGGCAGCAGCAAGTTTATTCGTGCGTGCCTTGGCAATCGTTTGAGGACGCATCTGCGAATTCGTCAGCCAGGCACGCAGATAGGCAATCGGACCAGTTTCACTGAGCGGGGCATAGAAGTAATCGGTATTGCGAAATCGCAATACGCCGTCACCAATCGCGCTAGTTGTCGTGCCATTGTTGGTGAACGTGTGCGAGGGGGTCAATCTGACTCTCCGGCAGGAGGCGTCAAGCGCCTGATTTCAGACAACAAGATGTCGGTGTCGATCGGCTTTATCAAAAATGCCGCCGCTCCGAGACTGAAGGCCTGTTTCCTTTCGGCAGCACTGGCATGGCCGGAGATGAAGATGACCGGCAGCAAGATTTGCATGGCATTGAGATGTGCTTTCAGTGCGAAGCCGCTCATGGCGCTGAGCCGGATATCCATGATCGCACAGTTGACGACATGCCGGCAATCGCGTGCCAGAAATGCTTCGGCCGAGGAGAAACACTGGGTCACATACCCGACCGAATGCAGTAGATTGTCAAGCGCCGCTCTGACGCAGAAATCATCGTCAATGATGGTGATTGAACCCTGTTGCACCGCATTGATCTGTGTCATGGCCGATTTATTTCAAGGTGTCCGGCGGTGTCGGTTCCTGAGGCGCTGGCGTGCCGGTAATTTTGGGCACACATTCCGAACGGAACCAGGCAATCGTCAGCGGTTCGCCCGATAGTTTGCGTTTGAATGCAGGCACCAGTTGTTCGCCGATGAGCATGCCCAGCAGACCCAGCAGAGCGACCACTGGTGGTGCCGGCGAGTGGACCTGCAAGAGGGTGTAGAGCACACCTGCGAGCAAGCCCATTAATAGTGAGGTCACATAAGATTTCATGTCTTGTTCCTAAAAATTGAGCTCAAGCACCGAGCCAATGGCGCAGCATTGGTAACAGCTCTTGGCCCAGCACCATGCCGAGCAGACCGATCAAGGCAATCCCCGGCGGCGCGGGCGAACGTACCTTCATGAAGGCGTACATCGCGCCGATAAGGATCCCAGCTCCCAGCGATAAAAGATAGATGTTCATGGTGTGAAATGACTTCGCATAGGCCTGCCGCTTACAGTACATCGTATGTCGTCAGCGGGGTGCTCGTGCCAGAGCCAACAAGGTGGCGCTCTGGCAGCGAGCACGCTGCAACGTCTTTATTTGGCAGGCACTGGTGCCAATGTTTTGTTGTTGCCGACGGCACGTGCGGGTGCTTTGTGTACCATGGTATAAGCATAATCGACGCCCATGCCGTAGGCGCCGGAATGTTCACGCACAATATCCATCACGGCGTTGTAAGTCTCCTTATGCGCCCAGTCACGTTGCCATTCCAGCATGACCTGTTGCCAGGTCACCGGTACCACGCCGGCTTGAATCATGCGTTGCATGGCGTAATCATGCGCTTCCTTGGAGGTGCCACCGGAGGCGTCGGCGACCATATAAATTTCGTAACCGCCTTCGGCCATTGCGCACAGTGCAAAGCTGTTGTTGCAGACTTCGGTCCACAGACCTGAGACCACCACTTTTTTCTTGCCATTGGCAGCCAGTGCATCACGCACTTTCTGATCATCCCACGAATTCATGGAACTACGTTCCAGAATATCGTGATCAGGAAATACATTAAGCAATTCCGGATAGGTGGGGCCGGAAAAGCTTTGTGTCTCAACGGTGGTGATGATAGTTGGAATAGAAAATGCCTTGGCGGCTTTGGCCAGCGCCACGGTATTGTTCTTGAGAGCCTGGCGGTCCATGGACTGCACCCCGAAAGCCATTTGCGGTTGCTGGTCGATGAAGATAATTTGGCAATTGCTAGGGGTTAATACTTCAAGTTTTGGATTGCTCATATCAAGTCCTTCAGGTGGTGGGAAGTAAAAAATGCATGTTGCCGATAGTGCAACGATGAGCTCGTGATAAGTGCAGCGACCCGGGTAACGCTGCCATTTTCCTGCGCATCATAGGCTGCAGAAAATGGGCTCACCATTATCTGTTTGTATAGCTAGACTCTACTGGCCAAACTTCGCACACTGCGTGTACTACCTTGTCGATGCAGATGGCTGTGGGCGTTGGACAAGCGCTACGCAGGCATTCAGCCCGGCGTCATTTTATTGTCATTTCAGGAGCCAGAAATGCACGCAGTTGCTACGCCAGACTTAATACTCGTGAATGGGAAATTTCACACGGTAGACCGGCAAAATCCTATCGCCAATGCGGTTGCCATCGGTCAGGGAAAATTTATCGAAGTTGGTGACGCCACGGCGGTGATGCGGCTCAGGCAGGCCGACACCAAAGTCATCGATCTGGGTGGTCGTACCGTTGTGCCTGGTCTCAATGACTCGCACCTGCATTTGATTCGCGGCGGTCTCAATTACAATCTTGAATTGCGCTGGGAAGGCGTGCCCTCGCTGGCCGACGCGCTACGCATGCTCAAGGCGCAGGCTGATCGCACGCCTCATCCACAATGGGTGCGTGTGGTCGGTGGCTGGACCGAGTTCCAGTTTGCCGAGCGCCGTATGCCGACCGTCGACGAGTTGAATCAAGCTGCGCCGGATACACCGGTTTTCGTACTGCATCTGTATGACCGGGCATTGCTCAATCGAGCAGCATTGCAAGCAGTTGGTTATACCAAAGATACGCCCAATCCGCCGGGCGGTGAAATTCAGCGTGACCACGCCGGCAACCCTACCGGGATGTTGATTGCACGGCCCAATGCAATGATTTTGTATGCCACGCTGGCCAAGGGGCCAAGCTTGCCGCTCGACTATCAAGTCAATTCCACGCGGCAGTTCATGCGTGAGCTCAATCGTCTGGGGCTGACTAGCGCCATCGATGCTGGTGGCGGCTTTCAGAACTATCCCGACGATTATGCCGTAGTCGATCAACTGGCCAAGGATGGGCAACTCACCGTGCGCATTGCCTACAACCTGTTTACCCAACGTAAGGGCGCTGAACTGGAAGATTTTCAGAAATGGACCGACATGATTGTGCCAGGCACAGGCGATGATTTTTATCGCCATAACGGCGCAGGCGAAATGCTGGTTTTTTCGGCGGCAGACTTTGAAGATTTTCTGGAGCCGCGACCGGATCTGGATCCGGCCATGGATGGCGAACTGGAACGCGTGGTACGCCATCTGGTCAGCAATCGTTGGCCATTCCGCTTGCATGCCACTTATAACGAATCCATTGAACGTATGTTGAATGTGTTTGAAAAAGTGAATCGCGAGATTCCCTTCGACGGTTTGCACTGGCTGTTTGACCACGCCGAAACCATCACCACAAAAAATATCGAACGCGTGCGCGCACTCGGCGGCGGGATTGCGATTCAACATCGCATGGCGTTCCAAGGCGAATATTTCACTGAGCGTTACGGTGCTGAAGCGGCCAGCCATACACCGCCGATTGCCAAGATGCTGGAACTGGGAGTTCCGGTCGGTGGCGGTACCGACGCCACTCGGGTGGCTAGCTACAATCCCTGGACTGCGCTGTACTGGCTGGTCTCGGGACGCACTGTCGGCGGCATGAAACTCTACGATAGTAGTGGCCGTCTGCCGCGCGAGACGGCGCTTGAACTATGGACTGCGGGTAGCGCCTGGTTCTCCACTGAACAAGACAAGAAAGGGCGTATCAAGGCTGGTCAACTGGCCGACCTGGCCGTACTCAGCGCCGATTTTTTCGCCATCCACGAAGACGAGATCAAGGCGATCGAATCCGTCATGACCATCGTCGGTGGCAACGTGGTCTATGCCGACGCCGAGTTTTCTGAACATGGCCCGGCGCCCATTCCGGTGTTGCCCGACTGGTCGCCGGTGTCCCTGGTGTCGGGGCATTATCGACCGCGCGCGCAGCACAAGGCAGCCGCCTTGCCGCATGCCTGCATCGGTTCCTGTGGCGTGCATGGGCATGGCCACGATACGGCACGACGTTCATCGGTACCGGTTTCTGACTTCGCCGGATTTTGGGGAACCCTCGGTTGTAGCTGCTTTGCTTTCTGACATCATGGACAAAAAAAACACTCTCTGGCTGCGGCCACAAGTTGATCTAGGTTTGCTGTTCTTGCGCCTGACCGGCAGCTTCATGCTGTTTTACGTACACGGCTTGCCCAAGGTACTGCATTTTTCCCACGAACTGATGCAAATCGAAGATCCATTCGGCTTCGGCCAACAATTGAGCTTATGGGCGGCAATTGTGGCTGAATTTGTTTGCCCCATGTTGATTGCTGCCGGTCTGGTGGTGCGTCTGGCCTGCCTGCCAATCATCGGCGTGCTACTGATTGCCATGCTGGCGGTTCATCCCGACTGGAGTATTGGAGAGGGCCAGTTCGGCTGGTTGTTACTGGTGATCTTTATTTCCATCGCTATTTGCGGCCCGGGGAAATGGCGTATCAACGTCTTTGACGCGGCTACTGGCAAGCCGTAAGTCTCGTGTAGTTTGGCAAGCTTACGCATTTTCATATAACGCCTCACTATGCATAGGAATGACAAGATGAGCACCATTACCACCCGTGACGGTACCGAAATTTATTACAAGGATTGGGGCACTGGGCTGCCAGTGGTCTTCAGCCATGGTTGGCCGCTGGATGCAGATATGTGGGAATACCAGATGAATTTCCTGGCCGAGAAGGGCTACCGCGTCATTGCTTATGACCGTCGCGGCTTTGGCCGTTCCAGCCAGCCGTGGGACGGTTATCACTATGATTGCTTTGCCGACGATCTGGCCGAATTGTTCGAGGTGCTTGATCTCAAGGAGGCGCTGTTGATCGGATTTTCGATGGGCGGCGGCGATGTCGCCCGCTATATCGGCCGTCATGGCGTCAAGCGCTTGTCGAAGGCGGCGCTGGTGGGCGCTGTAACACCGATTTTCATCCAGACGGAGGATCATCCTGAAGGCGTTCCCAGGGCGGTCTTTGATGGCATCAAGGATGGCATTCGCGCCGACAGGCCGCAATTCATGAGCGATTTCAGTAGTGTCTTCTTCGGCACCAATCGTGCCCACAGCAAGGTGTCCGCGGGGATTTTGACGCAGACGCTAAACATCGCCTTGCTGGCTTCGCTCAAGGGGACGCTGGATTGCGTGACCGCATTTTCCGAAACTGATTTTCGCGCCGACATGAAGAAATTTACGCTGCCGACGCTGGTCATTCACGGTAGTGACGACCAGGTCGTGCCACTGGAGGCGACTGGTAAGCTGGCCGCAGCAATGGTGCCGGGAGCGCAATTTAAGGTGTATCCGGGGGCGCCGCACGCCTTGTGCTTCACCCACAAGGATCAGCTCAATGAAGACCTGCTGGCCTTCCTGCAATCCTGAGTGAGAGCGCACATGGATAGACATGACCTTGAACCGCCACGGCTGGCGCCGCGGAGCACGCCCAGTGCATTGGGCACGCAAGCGATCAAGGAGATTGCCAGTGGCCTCAACATTCTGCTGGCAGATCTGTTTGCGCTGTATCTGAAAACCAAAAACTTCCATTGGCATATGTCGGGAGCGCACTTTCGCGACTACCATTTATTGCTCGACGATCAGGCCGAGCAAATTCTGGCGGTCACCGATCCGCTAGCCGAACGGGTGCGCAAGATCGGCGGCACCACCTTGCGCTCGATCGGGCAGATTTGCGAGTTGCAACGCCTGTCGGATAACGACAGTGACTTTGTCGCACCCCTTGATATGTTGGCGCAACTGCATCAGGACAATCTGCGCCTGCTCAGTTTCATGCGGGCTACGCATGTACTGTGCGACGAGCATGGTGATGTGGCCAGCGCCGGCTTGCTGGAAAATTGGATCGATGAAGCAGAGCAACGCGCCTGGTTTTTGTTTGAATCGGGACGGCACTGAGGTGCCAGGCGGCAAGGACGGAATAATTTCCTTCGTCCTTGCCTGTCAGACAAGCTATGTCAACGGCTTCTGGCGCGGGAAATCTGCAGCCGTTCGGCAACACGCACCAGATCGGCCAGCGTCTTTGCCTCCATTTTATCCATGACCCGTCGCTTGTGAACCTTCGCGGTGATTTCACTGATGCCCAGTTCAGTGGCAATCTGCTTGTTGAGCAAGCCGCCGATGGCCAGTTCAAGCACTTCGCGCTCGCGTGGCGTCAATTTTTCCAGACGCGTCGTGGAGGCGACGCGCTCGGTCCTCGACAGCAGATTTTTTTCGGCGAAGGACAAGGCTTCTTCGACTGCATCGAGCAGTTGTTCGCTGATGATCGGTTTGGTGAAAAATTCCCTGGCGCCGGCCTTCATGGCCTGAACGGTCATAGGGATGGTGCCGTGACCGGAAATGAAAATAACCGGAAGGGCATCGCCGCGTTGTTCCAGCTGCCTGACGACATCAAAGCCGTTGATGACCGGCATCGTCATGTCGACGATCAGGCAACAGGGCTGGGCCGGCAGCGGATGGCAGAAAAACAGGCTGGCAGACGCAAAAGCTGTCACCGTATAGCCTGCTGAGCTTAGTAGACGCACCAGCGATATTCTGACCTGGTCGTCATCGTCAATGATGAACACGATTCTTTCCATGGTGTACCTCTCTCAATTATTGCTCGACGACCAAGGCTGGATTTGTACTTTTATCGGGAAGCACGTGCTTATACGCGATAAAAATAGCATGGTGCAAAATTGATCATATGCACCATGATAGCCATGCAGCCTTGATTTTTATTGTACAAATAGATGACTTTTTGTATAAAAAGCGCTGAGATTGATGTCGTCATCTCCGCCGGTGCCGCGCCGTCAGTCAATTGTTAAAAATGCGTTCCCATTGTGCCAGTATGCAAGAGCAGGCAGACAACTATCTGTTTGGATAATAGGTTGATGTGTAGCGTGATGCTATCGTGTAGCGCTTCGCATCATGCGCTTAAAAAGTATTTGCGCCACTGCATAGAAGCATTTCTCCGGAGAACCCCACATGAGCATTCCCCGACGTCATTTGCAGCAGGTGAGCAGTCTGGCATTTCTGGCTGGCTATGTTGATACCTTGGGCTTCATTGCGTTGTTTGGATTGTTTACTGCACATGTAACTGGCAACTTCATTCTCATTGGCGCGGCGCTGGCGGATATTTCACAGAGTTCCGTGTTGCTTAAATTACTGGCTTTTCCCGCATTTATTGCTGGTGTGGTTGCGGCGCGGTTGCTGATTGTTGTGACCGAGCAACGTAGCACTGCGGCGTTGGCGTTGACATTGTCGCCGCAGTTACTGTTGTTGACTAGTTTCATGGTCTGCGGAGTATTGGCGACGCCGTTGGTTGGCGTCGCGTCATCCTACGCCATGAGCGCCGGCTTGCTGGGGGCTGCAGCGATGGGGGTACATAGCGCCATCAGCCGCTTGCAGTTGGCGCATCTGGCGCCGACGTCGATGATGACCGGCAATGTCACGCAACTGGTCATTGATCTCACCGACATGCTGCGCGGCGCGGCCGATGTTACTGCAAGGCAACGTTGTGGCAAATTGGTCTGGCCGATCTTGGCATTTGGCGGTGGGGCGATCGGTGCTGCATTCGGTTATCGGGCCTATGGTTTTTTCGCCTTGCTGCTGCCTATTCTGCTATTGCTTGTACTGATCGTATTGGATCGCCATGATGCCGGCCGTGAATCGATGGCCGCGGCATGAACAAGGCGCGCCTGGAAGCATTCAGCGATGGCGTCATTGCGATTGCCATTACGATCATGGTGCTGGGCTTACAATTGCCGCATGGGGCTGCGTTTGCAGATGTAATCAGACTGATTCCACAACTGCTCAGCTATGCACTGAGCTTTACTTACGTCGGCATTTACTGGGTTAATCACCACCATCTGTTACACGCGGCCAGCAGAGTCAATAGCAAGATACTCTGGGCCAACCTGCATCTACTGTTCTGGCTGTCACTGATTCCCTTCGTCACTAATTGGGTCGCCCTGCATCATCGTGATCCGGTGCCGGTGGCGTCCTATGGCGTGGTGCTGCTGCTGTGCTCGATTGCATTTTGGCTGTTGCGGCGGACGTTGATTGCTGCTGAAGGCCGCGACTCCCGGTTGGCTAAAGTGGCCGATAAAGGTGTGAAAAATGGTATCTCGATTATCTTGTACGGGCTGGCGATTCCGATGTCGCTCTACAGTCCGCTCGCCGGTATGGCAATCTATGTCGTGCTGGCCATGTTATGGTTCATTCCAGATCGTCAGCTGGAGAACTTGCCGTCACGGACTTGAATGCTGCATAGAGTTGCCACAATTCTTGATAAAATCCCCTGAGCGTTCATCAATCGGCGCATTCGGCTGGCGTTTTAAATAGACATCTGGATGTTGACAAGTTTACTTGCCAAGGCATATGGGGAATTTAAGAAAAATTAAAGTCGAAGAACTCAAACTTGGCATGTATTTCAATGGTTTCGAGGCCTCTTCCTGGGTCGATCATCCCTTCTGGAACAACAAGTTCTTACTCAAGGAATTTTCTGATCTGCAATTAGCCCGCGGTAGTGGCATTGCCGATTGCTGGATCGATCTTGAGCGAGGCGCTGATCTCACGCCGGAGGCCTTTGCTACGCCCAAGGAGCGTGTAGACGCGCCCAAAGTGCAATTGTCCTATCCGGCGGATTCTTTTTTTGATGATGTTGAACAAGCAAGAAAACTGTGCGAGAGCGCCACTGCTGCGACTGAGCTCATGTTCAATAATGCGCGTCTAGGTAAAGCGATCGACATGGAGCATTGCTTGCCGATGATCGATCAGATCACGGCGTCGGTCATGAAAAATAGCAGCGTGTTGCTCAGCGTTGCCCGCCTCAAGGTCGCCGATGACTATACCTACATGCATTCGGTGGCCGTATGCGCGCTGATGATCGCACTGGCACGCACACTGGGTATGGACGATGTCGGCTGCAAGGAAGCCGGGCTGGCGGGATTGTTGCACGATATTGGCAAAGCATTTATACCGATGGCGATTCTCAACAAGGCTGGCAGCCTGACGGCGGCGGAATACGAAATCATGCGGCGCCACCCCGATCTGGGTTATGCCCATCTGGCCATGGATCCGAGTATTCCTCGCTATGCCAGCGAAGTTTGCCTGCATCATCATGAAAAAATCGATGGCAGCGGTTATCCGGATCAACTGTCTGGCAGGGCGGTCACCAAGCTCTCGCGCATGGCTGCTATCTGTGATGTCTACGATGCCATTACCTCGGATCGGACCTATAAAAAATCTTGGGATCCTGCTGAATCACTGGCCCGCATGGCTTCCTGGCATGGTCAATTTGATAAAACCTTGTTCTCTGCTTTCGTCAAAACACTGGGTATTTATCCTATTGGTTCCTTGTTGAAAATGGAATCCGGACGTACGGCGGTGGTGATACGGCAGACGCCAACGATGTTGACCAAACCCGTGGTGAAGATATTTTTGCAGGATGACAGCGGAGCAATCGCCGGCACAGAAATTTTGGATCTGTCCAGCCGGGACGTCACCGATGGCATTCTTGAGCGTGGTGGAGAGGAATGGCTCAGTTTCAACAATCTTGAAAAATTATGGGTAGACAGTGATAACTAGCCCGAAACTGACTGGGTCTTGCTCTTGCCGGGTACTCATTTGTCTTTTTTAATAAATAAAATAATAAATTTAATTAAAACATTTACATTTTAATTAAGTGTTTTATTTGTTAAAATTATTTGTATTGATCGTGCTTGCAAGCATTGCGCGGCATGTCATGTAGAAATTATTTGTTTTCGCGTATTCAGGCAGGGGAGAGTTCAAGTGAATTTCCATGAACAAGCGCTTATTCATTCTAGTGCGTGCCTCTCTTTATTGCATGAAGGGCGGCTGAAAGATGCCATGCAGTATTGCTGCACATGTCATATCGAGCCGCCGCATTGTTTGACGTCGCCTGATCTGAGCAAATCTGAGCAGGCGCAGTGCGAGGGTATCTACCAGCTGGGGGATTATGGCTGGTGGCTCAAACGCTTAAAAATTAGCGCCAAGCGTGATGTTGAAAAACAAAAATTAAAAACCGAAAAAGTATAAAAATTAGAGTCGCTTTCTCTGCCGTGCATCAACCGAGCAGGGCAGGCAAGCGAGATGACAGCAGGACGCGGTTTGTCACAAGATTGGCAGAAATTGCCCTAGCTAGTCGCTGCATAAACACAGAAAATAAATTCAATCTTTGACCAACTCCATGACAGGCGAGAGAGAAGATTTGTGCTTTCTGAATCGAAATGCATCCGATCACGTGCTGACTAATAGGAGAACATCATGCTGCAGTTGAGACCTAATTGCGAGTGTTGCAATAAGGATTTGCCGCCCGCATCTGCGCAAGCAAAAATTTGCTCATTCGAATGTACATTTTGTGAGCAATGCAGCCAATCCATCCTGGGTGGCATATGCCCCAATTGCGGTGGTGAGCTGGTAGCGCGTCCGCGTCGCCCGGTTGACAAACTGGCCGCCAATCCGCCTTCAAGGGAACGCATTCATCAACCGGCAGGGTGCGAAGAACCGATGTGAAGAACCGGGGAACGTAGGCGAATAAGTCCCCCGGTCGAGTCACTCATCGACGCTGGCAGTGCGATTGGTAATTTTTTTTGCAACTGCGTTTTGCGCAATGGTTTTTTGTGCCGGCGTGATATCAAGGTCGGGTCGATACGAAGCGCCGGCAGCGCTGCCGAGCGTGGCCGGGCTATGCGGATGTAGTTTGAATACACTAACAGTTTTTTCCAACCGCTCCGCTTGATCCATCAGTGCCTGAGAGGCGGCAGCAGCTTGTTCAACTAGTGCTGCATTCTGTTGGGTGACGTGATCCATTTGGGTGATCGCCAAGTTGATTTGTTCTATGCCCTCGCTTTGCTCGCCGCTGGCGGAACTGATTTCTGCGACCACATCGGTGACGCGTTTGACGCTTTCGACCACCGCTAGCATGGTGTCTCCTGCCTGCGCGACCAATTTACTGCCATTATCAACGGTCTCGACAGAAGAGTTGATCAATACCTTGATTTCTTTCGCTGCGGCTGCGCTGCGCTGGGCCAGACTGCGCACTTCGCTGGCAACCACGGCAAAGCCGCGTCCTTGTTCGCCGGCGCGCGCTGCTTCCACTGCGGCGTTGAGCGCCAGGATGTTGGTTTGAAAGGCAATGCCATCAATGACGCCGATAATATCGACGATCTTTTTGGATGAGGCATTAATCTTTTCCATTGTATCGACCACCTGGCTAACCACCTGCCCGCCCTGGCTGGCGACTACGGCTGCCGACTCGCCCAGTTTGTTGGCTTGACGGGCATTGTTGGCATTTTGTTTGACGGTCGAAGTGAGTTCTTCCATGGAGGACGCGGTTTCTTCCAGGGCGCCAGCTTGCTGTTCCGTGCGTGAGGATAAATCCAGATTACCTCTGGCAATCTCGCCAGAGGCGGTAGCAATGGTATCGGTGCTTCTTTTCACTTCGCTGACGATGCCAAGCAGATTATTGTTCATCGTTTTCAGGGCGCGCAACAGTATGCCGGTTTCATCTTTTGATACCGAATGAATTTCCATCGTCAGATCGCCGGAGGCTACTGCACTGGCGGCATTGACGGCATCGTTGAGCGGCCGCGTGATGGAGCGGGTGATGAGTACTGCGGCACCGAAGGAGAACAGGACGGCCGCAATCGAGGCGCCGACCATGAAATGGATCGCGGTGCTCGCATGCTCTTCATTTTGTTTGCTGCTTTCCTGCATTTGCGTTGCTTCGAATTGATGGAGCGCATCGAGTGCGTGAAGCATTATGCGTTGCTGGTCGCGAAGCTGGGTAAATAGATATTCGACTGCCTCTGCTCTTTTATTTTGGCTAATCAGATCCAGAACTGCCTGACGTTTCTCGCGGTATGCGTCACGTGCTTTTTTCAGGTCCTGCAGCAATGCAGTTTCATCTTTGGAGCTACTCATGCTTTCCAGTTTTTGCACCAGTATGCTGGTTTCGGCGCGTCCCCGTGTGATGGATTCTAGGTATCTGTTTGACTCGTCGGCATTGCGCGAGAGCAGGATGTCGCGCAGATAGCGTTCGTTCGTCGCAATATCCTCGATCATTTTGGCGACGATCGCCACCTTGGCATACCGGTTATGGACTATATCTGCGGTGCTGTCGGTTTCGGCCAGCAGGCTGCGTATTCCCTGGCCGGCAATGAGGCTCATCAATATCATTAATCCAGCGAAACAAACTCCAAGTCTTACACTGATCCTGACGTCGGTCATTCTCATGCTGTTCTCCGTTGAGTAAGTTGCTATGTGTTTGAAGCAAGACGACAAAGACGGTACGTTGTGCGGCTGGAAATAGTAAGCGCTGGTTTTCTCTTTACCCATGGAGTACGGAGGGTATCTGACAGCAGGAAAACGACGGGGAAAAAGGAAAACGCACTGCACCTGGCAACAGTCCCCACAACTAGACGTACTTAGTTTGCTGGCGCTTGATGATCTGAGCTACTGTTTTTGTCGCATGTGCTAATGGCTTGCGTTCTTATTATTAGCTTAAAGGATATGCATAACAAGCGTGTCGCATGAATGCATGACGCAAGCGTATCAACCGCGTCACGTTGAAAGAAGAATCGTGAAATGAAGTCAATGATCTGGCTGGCGTGGTTTGATCATGGCAGCAATGCGACTGAGTATGTTTTTTATTGAAGAATACTGATGGTTAATTCATTGGTGATTGCATTGCTGGAATTGAATATAAACGGCGAATCTCGGGGGCGAGAAAAACCAGTGCATCTTGAACCGGGTAGACTAATCTAATCGTTGATATAGTCGTCTTCCCAATAGTATGGACTCTCTGTGTGTGTGATCGATTTTTTGCTTGCTGCCGGCTCCGCAGTTTCCAGCATGTTCCTGATTTGCTGTAACTCGCGTTCAATCGTGTCGAGCGTTGTGGTGAGCTCGTCCAAGGTGTTATCGGCCATGCCTGTTGCCTTAGCCGCGTGCGCCATTGATTGTCCGAACGACATGATTGTTTCCAGTTTATCCAAAATCAAACTGAGCGACGTTGCATTCATGAACCCTCCGTGTCATTGGGTTGGCAAATTAACACATCGAAGCGCCGCATAGATTACATCTAGTTACGTTGTATGATGAGAAGTAACAGATAAAACTACCTGGAAGGTTTCATCGTGAAGATACTGCGCACTTATATGCCTGTACGTAGCACGCTGGCACTGGCTTGTATGTTGTCTTTGTTCTGTTGCTTTGCCTTGGCGCAGGAAAAAGAATGCACCAAGATCGTTATTTCCGCTGACTCTGATTATGGGCCATTGCACTGGTACGACGGCACAAAATTGACTGGTGTGAGTATCGATATTGCCACGACGGCGCTCAAGGTTATGCATGTCCCTTATGAGCTGCGCTACATGGGGCCTTTTCAGCGCGTGCTGGAAGGGGCCAAAAGCGGCGAGGTGGATATGATCACTTCATTGAAGGACACTCCGGAACGGCGCGAATACCTGGCGTTTAGCAAAGTGGCACTCTTTAGCAATCCGGTAGCCGTGTTTGTGGCCAGGAGCCGTCCCTTCAACTATACGCGCTGGAGCGATCTGATTGGTAAAAAGGGCGGTATTGCCATAGGCAATCGCTTCGGTGACGGTTTTGACGATTACATGAACAAGAATCTGCAGATTGAGTGGGAGCAGAAGACGTACATGAACTTTAAAAAAATCGAGCTCGGTCGCATCGATTACCTGATCACTGGCTACTACAGCGGCCTGGGCTTTTTGAAGCAAAGCGGCCAGCTCGACAAGTTCATCGCACTTAAACCCTTTATTACCGAGTCCGATAACCTGATCGCCATCAGCAAGCGCAGTCCTTGTCTGAAATACCTGCAGGCCTTGGATAATCAACTGGCGATCATGCGTGAGAATGGCGAGCTCAAAACGATATTGGAGAGAGATATCGCGACGTTCTAAATTGGACTGCTAGTGGTTTGGCGAACAATGAAAAAAGCCCGTGTCAGTTTACTGTCACGGGCTTTTTTGTTTAACTGAAAATCACGCTGCACTGCAAAAAAATCAATGTAATGTATCTGGATTATCCGCGTTGGCTCAGTTGACCATTGACCACGCGCACTTGGTCGCCGACATGCCAATCATCTGTGGCGCGCGGGAAGGAGCGCAATTTACCGTTTTCCATGCGTACTTCCACGACATAACTGGTGGTGGTGCGGCTGCGCTTTTCCACTTCATTGCCGGCAAAACCGCCGGCACCCGCGCCTGCGACAGTGGCGAGTGTACGGCCGTTGCCGGCGCCGACTTGGTGGCCGAGGATGCCGCCCAGCAATGCGCCGGCGACGACACCTACGCCGCTGGCGTGAGGCGTATGCTGAACTACGCGGATGGCTTCAACCTGGCCGCAGTTGCTGCAACGAGCCGCGAGCGGAGGGATTGCAGGAATGCTTTGCGGCGCTTGCAGCTGGCTGCCATTACTGATGCTGTTGGCGCTCTGAGCAAGGTTCGGGGCTGGTGGCTGCGGCGTTGTGAGGGGCGAGCCGCTCGTGTCGGTTTGTGGTGCAACTTGGCCATGCGATGTCGGCAGCAGACCGGTGATGGCGGCAACGCCAACAAGGCTGACCAGCGTGAGCGCAACGGCAGCCGTACCGACTAGAGGGTGAATACGACGGGGTGGTGTGACAATGTCCATGATGGGCCTCTCCATGTTGGTGTTGATGTGAGGCGAATTATGGTGCTCTCAGCGGCCTAAAAAAATGTAGATACTGTGTCAGTTGTAAAAACTTGTAATGAATCTGCAAAAAAAAAGCTGGAAAGGCGATTCACAACGCCATTTCCAGCTTTTTTGCCTTGCAGCGCAGCTTAGTCTTCGCGGCGCAGATGCGGGAACAGGATCACGTCACGGATGTTCGGCGAATCGGTCAGCAACATCATCAGGCGGTCGATGCCGATACCGCAGCCACCGGCTGGCGGCATGCCATATTCCAATGCACGGATGTAGTCGGCATCGTAATACATGGCTTCTTCATCGCCGGCATCCTTGGCTGCGACCTGCGCCTGAAAGCGTGCGGCCTGGTCTTCTGCATCGTTGAGCTCGGAGAAGCCATTGGCGATTTCGCGGCCGGTAATGAACAGCTCAAAACGTTCCGTAATGCCGGGCACTGTGTCGGAGGCGCGCGCCAACGGCGAAACTTCGACCGGGTAATCGATGATGTAGGTCGGTTCCCATAATTGCGACTCGGCCGTTTCCTCAAACAGCGCCAGTTGCAGCGCGCCAATACCGGCATTGGCCAAGGGCGCTTGGTCGGCTTTGACGCCAAATTTCTTGAGCTCGGTGCGCAGGAAGGAGATGTCCTGCAATTGCGTATCGTTATAGCCGGGTGCGTACTTCTTGATGGCGTCAGTGATGGTCAGGCGCTGGAAGGGCTTGGACAGATCCAGTTCGCGGCCCTGGTAGGTCAGCGTGGCGGTGCCGTGGGCATCCATCGCAGCCTGGCGGATGACCTCTTCGGTGAAGTTCATCAGCCATTGATAATCGACATAGGCGGCATAGAATTCCATCATCGTGAATTCCGGATTGTGGCGCGGCGACACACCTTCATTACGGAAATTGCGATTGACTTCGAACACGCGCTCGAAACCGCCTACCACCAGGCGCTTGAGATACAGCTCAGGGGCAATGCGCAGGAACATTTGCATATCCAGCGCATTGTGATGGGTGATGAAAGGTTTGGCTGCGGCGCCACCGGGAATGGTGTGCAGCATCGGCGTTTCGACTTCCATGAACTCGTGCTTTTCCATGAAGCGGCGAATCGACGACATGGCCGCAGTACGCGCCTTGAAGGTGCGACGCGTTTCTTCGTTCATGATCAGGTCGACATAGCGCTGGCGATACTTGGTTTCCTGGTCTGACAGACCGTGGAATTTGTCCGGCAACGGGCGCAGCGATTTGGTGATCAGGCGCAGGCTTTCCACCTTGACCGATAGTTCGCCGGTCTTGGTCCTGAACAGCAGGCCTTCAGCGCCGACGATGTCGCCCAGATCGTAATGCTTGAATGCCGCATGTGCGGCTTCGCCGGTGACGTCATTGGTGATGTAGAGCTGCAGGCGGCCATCAGCGCGTGCGCCTGACGCATCCTGGATGGTGGCGAAAGAGGCTTTGCCCATCACGCGCTTCAACATCATGCGGCCGGCCACGGCTACCTTGACTGGCGTGGCTTCTAGCGCTTCATTGTCGAGTGCATCGTATTGCGCGTGTAGCGCGTCTGCCTTGTCGCTGGGACGAAAGTCGTTAGGGAAAGCCACGCCTTGCGCACGGATGGCGCCCAGTTTGGCGCGGCGCTCGGCAATGATGGTGTTTTCATCTACGGGTTGAGCGGGGGCGGCGTTGTCGTTTGGCGTGGTCATGATGTTGAAATTGGTTAGGTGGTGGGCCGGTCTGGCTAGCAAGCGTCAGATCCAGCGCAAAATCGGTAAAGGCGGCGGTAAAGGCAGTAAAGTCAAATGCATGGCGGCCCTGCCGCAAGCCGACAATCATGTCGACCTGCGGCAGGGCAGGCGGCTTGTTGTTACACGCCTTGTTTAAGCGATGCCGCGATGAAATCGTCGAGATCGCCGTCCAATACCGCCTTGGTGTTGCCCATTTCAAAGTTGGTGCGCAAGTCCTTGATGCGGGACTGATCCAGCACGTAAGAGCGAATTTGGTGACCCCAGCCGACATCGGTCTTGGAGTCTTCCAATTTTTGTTGTTCGCTCATGCGTTTGCGCAGTTCCAGTTCAAACAGCTTGGCTTTGAGCATGTCCCATGCTTCAGCGCGGTTGCGGTGCTGGCTGCGGTCATTTTGACATTGCACCACAATACCGGTCGGTCCATGCGTCAGACGCACTGCAGAGTCGGTTTTGTTGATGTGCTGACCACCGGCGCCGGAGGCGCGATAGGTGTCCACCCGCACATCGGCTGGGTTGACTTCGATGTCGATCGAATCATCTACTTCCGGGTACACGAACAAGCTCGAAAACGAAGTATGGCGACCATTGGCGGAGTCAAACGGCGACTTGCGCACCAGTCGGTGCACACCAGTTTCGGTGCGCAGGAAGCCATAGGCGTATTCGCCTTCGACCTTGATGGTGGCGGTTTTGATGCCGGCCACTTCACCGTCTGATTGTTCCAGGATTTCAGCTTTGAAGCCCTTGCGTTCGCAATAACGCAGATACTGACGCAACAGCATGGACGCCCAGTCTTGCGCCTCGGTGCCACCGGCGCCAGCCTGGATGTCGATGAAACAGTTGTTCGGATCCATGGGATTGTTGAACATGCGGCGAAATTCCATGCCCTCGACCAGACCCTTGAGGGTATCGGCGTCGGTCACGATGGCTTCGAGCGTGTCTTCGTCCTTCTCTTCGCGCGCCATGGCAAACAGGTCGCGCGTATCGTTGAGGTCGCCGTCAATCTTGATCAGCGTATGGACGATGTTTTCCAGTGATTTTTTTTCCTTGCCGAGTTCCTGAGCGCGCTTGGGGTCATTCCAGACGTCCGGGACTTCCAGTTCGGCATTGACTTGATCGAGCTTCTCCGACTTCACTTCGAAGTCAAAGATACCTCCGTAATTCTGTTGCACGTACCGCGAGGTCGTCCAACAGGGATTGAAGGGAATTGAGGCGTTCTGCTTCCATGATTATTTCTTTTGCAATCAAACGTCACATTATACAAGACTGAGGAGTGCTTTTTGCTGCGTGTAAAGTGCTCATTTTCGATTGTGTCGCTGGAAATTTATTTCCCTTTGGGAATATTTGATTGTGCTGATGTGCTGTCGTAGCATGCCACAGCGACGATGCCAGCTCGAATAGTCTTATGAAAATGTGGCGGAATATGTCCGTTGCTGGTTTTGTCCGTGCATCGCTTTGCTCAAGACTGTGCATCTGCACCGGCGCGCTGCTGGCCGCCTATGCCGGCTTGTTGGGAAGGGCTAGATGCACCACTCACCACGATTACATCGAGAGCCTGCGTCAGCTGGCGCCTGCTGCCGAGATTCTGGAGAATCGTATCTTTGTCGAAGACGGGATTATTTATATCTGAGCCGGTGTGACTGCCGGCATTGACCTGGCGCTGCACATGGTTGACCAGTATTGCGGTCATTCCTGCAGTGGCGCAGTGACCCGCGCGATGGTGGTGTACCTGGGTCGCACCGATGGCGACACCCAGTTTTCTCCATGGCTGGTGGCGCGTAACCATCTGCATCCAGCGGTGCATAGGATGCAAAACGCGGTGCTCAAGGATCCGCTGCAAAATTGAAGCGTAACGCAACTGGCGGAGCTCGCCTGTACCAGTGAACGTCATCTGATGCGGTTGTTTCGAGAGCATACCGGCGACACGATAGCTGATTACATCCAGCGCATACGGATTGCACTGGCGCGTGATTTTCTGACGCAATCATTGATCGATATAGAGCGTGTGGCCGAGCAGGTGAGTTTCCATTCAAGTCGGCAATTACGCCGTGTCTGGAAGAAATTTGAGACCAAGTCGCCATCGGCGCATCGTCAAGCGCTCAAGCAGGCTACATGACACATCTATCATCACACAATTTAGTCATTGCTCCTGCCTCAGCTAAGTAGCGGATTTGGACGCTGATTGCAGCATTGCACATCGGTGGTTTGCTCGTGTTCGTTCAACGAATGACACATCGGACATAAAAATAGGGAAAGAAGGAGGTAATTATGTATATTTTGCAAATATTTCCTTGTTGAAATAAAAATGCCGGGGAAATCTTAACATTAATCAAATTTTGTTTTTATTGTTTTTATTGTTGTTTTTATTATTATTTTTGTTGAAAAAACATATTGAATATTTTTTAATGGTATTTTTATGTTGTGGATGAGTGGCTTTTCATTTCGACATGGAAATAATTGTATTTATTTCCTAGAGTTATCGAATCAAAGCTCATATGCACCGTCCAAGCTTGGATTGAAGGTTCTGGAACGGAGGACCCCGCCGAGTAGTGATGTTTTGCGCAGGATCATATCCTTCGAGGGAATGCAGATTGTTTGCCAAATCGGATTGCGGCGATGCTTAAAAATAAGAACATGGATATGCGTGTGTTGAGGCGGCTGGGTACCGTCCTGGTCTGGACTGTAGTGATCGGACTTGTGCTCGCACTGGTTTCCTTGCGTATCAGTTTGTCCGCCCAATATGTCCTGGGCGGAGGCATCGTGGTGCTCATGCAGTTGCTGCGCAAAACTGGTTACGTCACGCGTTTTCGCGTATTTTTTCTGATATTGGGTGCATTTTTGCTGCTGCGCTACGTCTGGTGGCGCACTTTCTATACGCTCGGCTACAACGGTTTTTTCGATTTCATCTTCATGGTGCTGTTGTATGCCGCTGAAGTTTATGGCGTAGTGATTGCGCTGCTGAGTTTGTTCGTTAATGTCCATCCTTTGACACGCCAGTCTGTGCCGCTCGATATGAGTCTGGACAAACTGCTGCATGTCGATGTGCTGATTCCTACCTACAATGAACCAACCGATCTGCTGGAAGTCACGCTGCGCGCTGCGCTCGATATGCGCTACCCGGCCTCGTACCTGAAGGTCTATCTGCTCGATGATGGCGGCACGCTGCAAAAGCGGTCACAAACTTCGCCAGAAAAGGCAACTGAAGCGCGGCAGCGGCACGTGGAGTTACAGGAGTTGGCGGCGCGTCATGGCGGCATTTATCTTACTCGCGACAAGAATCAGCATGCCAAGGCCGGCAACGTCAACGAAGCGCTGGTACATTGTCATGGCGATTTGGTGTTGATCCTCGATGCCGATCACGTGCCAACGATAGATTTTTTAGAGAAAACGGTGGGTTTCTTCCAACAGGATGAAAAACTCTACCTGGTGCAGACGCCGCATTTTTTTATCAATGCGGATCCGGTGGAAAAAAATCTTAATATGTTTGGTCGTATCCCACAGGAAAACGAGATGTTTTATGCCGTCATCCAGCGCGGCCTGGATTTCTGGGATGGTGCCTATTTCTGTGGGTCGGCGGCAGTATTGCGGCGCTCGCATCTGGATGAAGTTGGTGGCATCGGCGGCGTCTCCATTACCGAAGATGCGGAAACTGCCATGAAGCTGCATGCCTGCGGCTATCGCAGCGCCTATCTGAACGAACCACTCATTTCTGGTTTGCAGCCGGAGACATTTTCCAGTTTCATCGTGCAGCGTTTGCGCTGGGCGCAGGGGATGGTGCAGTTATTTTTGCTCAAGAATGTGTTCATGACGAAGGGGCTTAGCATCGCTCAAAAGCTGTGCTACTTCTCCAATACATTTTATTGGTTCTTTAGCTATGCGCGCGTGATGCTGTTGCTGGCGCCGATGGCCTATCTAGTGTTCGGACTGCGATTTTATAATGCCAATATTGACGAATTCTTCGGCTATGGCTTGCCAGCCATGCTAGGAACAATTTTGACCGCGGACTATCTGTTCGGCCGTTATCGCTGGACCTTGATTTCTGAGCTGTATGAAACGTTGCAGTCATTATTTTCGTTGCAAGCGATCCTAATGGTGATCCGTAGTCCGCGTGCGCCCAGTTTTAATGTCACGCCCAAGGGTGAACAAATGGAAGAGGACGCCATCTCGCAGTTGGCGGGACCGTTTTATGTGGTCTATTTGCTGGCGCTGATGACCTTGGTGGTTGGTATTTGGAAGTTGTTTCATACCCATGATCACCATGATGTGATTATTTCCGCGATGGGCTGGGATCTGCTCAATCTGATTATTCTCAATGCCTGTATCGGCGTTCTCTATGAGCGTCGGCAGCGCCGCGCGACACCGCGCGTGCCTGCTAATATGCGCGGCGATACCTTTTTCCTGCCACCGCCCCAGACCGGAGCAGAGTTGAGCGATGTTGTGCCGGCTGTGCCAGGACATTTGCCAAGCGGGCACCTCGAGCGATTTTCCTGCCGAGTGCTCGATATTTCCCCCCGTGGCGCACAACTTTCTTTCCACGTCGCGCTGGCGCCGCTCATACAACAGGGCATCAATTATCTGCAGATATACAACCGCGCCCTCGATCATGTCAGCGAGCTGCCGATTGTGGTGCGCAATAGCTTCGTTTCGGCTAACAAGAAATCGCTGATCGTCGGTGTACAGTTTGCCGATCATAGTGTGGCTGGTTTGTCTGAGACGGTGGCACTGTCGTCCGGCGATAGCCATCGTTGGGCTGACTACCGCGAGCGCCGCAATCGCTCGTTAGGTATTGTCAGAAGCATACTGCTGCTTATCCGGCTCGGTACGGTTCACGCCGGCGGGCAATACCTCTTGTTTTTCAAGGAATTGGGCATGTATCTCAAGCGTCGTCTGCTCGATCCGGTTTTGTCGACACATTTCGTACAGTCTTTTCCTTATAAAATTAAAAAATTCTATGCCTACATCATCTCGTGAATGCGTTGACATCAGCTATTGGATGAAGCATGCCGCGTTGGTTGTTGTCGCGGCCGGTGTTTCGCTGCTGTACGGTGAGACTCAAGCACAACCCGTGCCATCGGTGCAAGCACAAGTGCGTGCCGGACCAGGCGTCGCAGCAGCGGCGGCAGTAGCCGTCAAGGAAACTCCCTACAAGATTGTGCCTTTGGCCAATCTAAGCAATCGCGTCGGACCGATCCGTTTGACACGCCCCGATGGCAGTGCTTCGTTGAGCATCCCGGTAGCGCGTCGAGAAACGGTCAAGGCAGCGAGCTTGCACCTGGTGCTGACCAATTCAATTGCCCTCAACGAGCGCTCGCAACTGGTGGTACGCGTCAACAATCGCACCGTCGCGCAGTTACAGCTGTCGTCGCGGCAGCCCGAGGTCACCGCCGACATTCATATACCGCTCGAGCTGTTGCAGTCCGGCTACAATCAGCTCAGTTTCAGTGTGGCTCAACATAGCCAGGATGCTCAATGTGAAGATCAGAACGCCCCGGAACTGTGGGTTGAGATCGACACCACTGCATCGCTGCTGCGGGTGCAGACTGAGACGAAGCCGCTGTTGCCGCCGGCGCTGCAGTTGTCGGCATTGGACGATGTCTTTGATCCCAAGCAACAAGCCTTGCAGAAGGTGAATATCGTCACTGCCGGTCATCCTGATTCAGATGCCGCGCTGCGCATCGGCGGCATGCTGGCGCAAGGTGTGGCGTTGAAGATGCGCTACCTGATGCCGGTCATCAATCAGGTCGACGCACAAGCCGCCAGCGACAATGGCGGAGGAAGCAGCGTTGTGCCTGGTCTGGCGCTGACGGCGCTGGCCGGTGCTGACAACTTGCTGGTAGGGACGGTCGATGCACTCAAACCCTATCTCGATCCGAAAGTGCTTCAGCAGGTCAAGGGGAGTTTTCTCGGCGTATACGCGATGCCGGATGGCCAGCATGTCATGTTGGTGATTGCGGGGCGCGACGATCAAGAAGTGCTGCACGCAGCAGAAGTATTCGCCTGGCAGCGTCTGCAATTTCCGGCGCAGAATCAATGGAACATCAGCGCATTCAGCATGCCTCAAATACCGGCCTATCTGCCGCAGGCCAATATCGTCGGGCAGGGACGTTACAGCTTTAAGCAATTGGGATTTAGTACCAGTGCCGTGAGCGTTGGCGTACCAGCCGAGATCAACATTAACCTGCCGCCTGATGTCTATGCGCAGGAAGATGCACAGATGGAATTCCATCTGAATTTCTCGCAAGGTGCGAAGATTAATTCGGATACGATGGTCAACTTGTATCTGAACGATGTCTTCCAACGCGCCATTGTCATCGACGAGCGCCAGGGCGGTTACTACAATAACTATCTCTTGAGCCTGCCTTTGAGCAATTTTCGTCCCGGTACCAATGTCTTGTCATTCCGGCCAATGTCCGTGGCGCAGCATTTATGTGCCCCTCCTGCTGCGACTCTGATGAGCCTGTTCGATACTTCCTCGGTGAAAGTGCCTTACATTTATCACTTTGCCGAACTGCCGGATCTGGCGCGTTTCGCCAGCAATGGATTTCCTTATGTGTCGCACAGCGACGGCTCCCAGCTGAGTTTGCAGTTGGTGGGCCGCGACAGTGCAACCATCGGCGCTGCCTGGACGCTGATCGGTAAGCTGGCGCAACAGCAGGCCATACCGTTGAGCGCCGCGCAAATCACGTTCGGCGCAGCGGCCCCGCAGCGCCATGCGCTAGTGGTGGGCAGTACCGCGATGCTGCCAGGAGACCTGCTGACGGATGCGCCATGGAAGCTCGATGGCGATTTGATCATGACCAGCGCCTCGCTGCAGATGGCCACGCCATCGCAGGAATTCGGCTGGTTCCGGCAGCAATTCCAGAGCCTGACCAACACCAATGAGCACGATACCGGTGCCGCTTACCTTAATACTACTGTGCGCGGTGATGCTCGGTTGACGCAGCAGTTGCTGGTGATGCAGTTCCGTTCCCAGAAACTGGGCGGCAGCACGACGACGGTGTTTACTTCCGCCAATCCGGCCCAACTGCAGGAAGGAATGCGGCAATTGGTGGACGCCAGTTACTGGAATAATATGGCCGGCGATCTGACGCTGCTGACACTAGGCAAGTCAGCCGTCGCCACTCAGCGTATCGGTCCTACCTATGAGGAAGGTCACATCGGCAGAGCGGAGTATCTGGGCTACATTGCCTCCAAATATCCGTGGACGCTATATTGTGTCGTGCTGATTGTGCTGGCGTTGCTGACCTTGCTGTGCTGGCGCGCGTTGCGCCGTCATCTGCAACGGCGCACGGATCGCGATGTATAAACAGATGACGTCAGGATGTCTGTGATAACCCTTGCCCGAGGTTGTGCGTTTGGCTGCTTGCTGGCGCTTGTTAGCCTGCTGCCGCATGATGGTGCCGCACAGCAGCTCAATGTCACCACTGTGCAGCATGAACCTCAACATATGGCCGAGCAGCATGGCAACGCCGAGATCAATCTCGACCAGCGTAATAGCGCCGAAGTTCGGCGTCGGGTGCAGCGTGATGTGCAGCACCGTGCAGTCGATAGTCGCCTGGCGGCGCAAGCCGTGCAGCACGAAATGCAGCAAGCCTTGCAGCGGGCGCAGGCAGAACCGCTGTCACTCGTTTCTGCGGGGCAACAGGCGCCGGGAGTGGATGAACAGCCACTCTGGAATTTATTGCGGGTCCGGCGTCTGAGTCAGTTTGACCAGCGGCTTGCCATATTGCGTAAGCGTCGTGCCGACTGGACACCGTCTGCCCAATTGCTGACTGAACGGTTGCATCAGCAGCAGGAAGTTGATATCGACTCGGCATTCGCGCGCGCCAATGCAGACGGTATTGAGCAAGTCCTGCAACGCTATGTAGAACAGTTTTCCTGTGCCCGTATTGATCGCCTGTGGCGTGCTGCGGAGCTGTTGGCCAAAGCGGGCCGTAACGAACAGGCGCTGGCCTTGTATCGCACCGTCTTTCCAGACTGCACACCGGCGGCCAATCGCATTGCCACCTTATACATGGCGCAGCAAAGTCTGGGGCAGGCCAGCGCCGCGTTGACGCAACTGATTGCACTGGAAGCTCAGTCCGGCCAACGCGATGCGGACAACGAGGGAAAATTTCTCAGATTGCAATATGACCGTAATCTCAGCCGGCTGGCGGCGCTGGCAGCGGATAGTAACGACGGTGAAGCGCTGGTGCAGCAACTGGCACCGCAGATTGAGGCCTATCAGGACGCTGCTGCGGCAACCCTGAGCGGTTGGGTCATGTTGGCTCATGGGCACAACGATGCCGCCCGCTCTTGGTTCCTACGCGGGCATGACTGGTCAGCCAACAATGTCGATGCGATGCTGGGTTTGCTGCAAATCAGTCTCGACGCCAAGGATATTACCAGCGCCGATGAGTGGCTAGCGCAGCCGCTGCTGACGGCCGATGTGCGTGCGCGGGAGCCCAGGATGCGTCTGAGCATGCTGCATGCCGACGCCTTGAATCGGCAGAAAGATTTTGCTGCCAGCCTGCACGCGCTGGATGAGGCTGAACGTCTCGGCGCAAGCGCCCCGCAGACTACGCAATTGCGTGCTTGGGACCTCTATGGTCTGGGCCGCTATATGCAGGCGGCCGCCTTGTTTGCTGCGCAATATCGCAGCAAGCATGATGCATCCAGCGCTGAAGGCTGGGCCTTGAGCGAGAGTGCATGCGGCGCTCTGGACAAGCTAATAAGCATGCCCGAAGCGCAGAGTGTGCCCTTGCTTGATTACGTGACGGCCTTGCAAAGTCAGCAATTGTTTTACCGTAAACAATTCATTGCGGCGTATGCCTTGCAGCGCCAGACCGAACAAAGTGCGCAGCAGAAAGACAGTAGCGATGCTGCTGCAGTCAATGCCTGGCAGCAATCCTTGTCGTCTTACCTGTCACAAAATCTGAGCGGTATCGATGCAGCCTCGGTCACCAGCGGCATCACTTTTAGCAACCATGCAGGCACGGATGGGCAGGGGCATCTGGACACGGTTGTACAGGTGATTCGTGGCGAGTGGATTGATGGTGCGCGGCAATACAATCTACGTGTGCGCCAACTTGCGCTCGATGCCGGCAGCGTGAGTGCATCGACGGTTGCGCGGGCGATCGGTGTGCCGGTAACCTACCAAGGTTCCGGCCAGGCCAATGCGCAGGACTTACGGCTGGCTATCGACGACAGTATCTGGCTGACCCGGTTCGGACGCTTGAGCTGGCAGGCCAGCGTGGGAGCCATCAGCGGCGGTGCCGGAGGCACCGACGTCAACGGCCAGTTGCGGGTGGGACAACAGACCGCATGGGGCAACTGGTCACTGTATGCTGGCAGCAATCCGGTGACCGACTCGCTGCTGTCATGGCGTGGCATGTATTTGCCTGGCAGCGATCAGGTGTGGGGTGATGTGCGGCGTAATGCCATCGGTGCACGCGACCTGTGGCAGGCGACCCCGGACTGGAGCCTATCGGCCAATGCCGAGCTGGCGCAGTTGGGTGGCGAGAATGTTCAGCGCAATCGTTCGGTCGCACTTGATCTGGGAGCAGGCTATAACCTCAAGTTCCGCGGATTTGACTACTTCAATCTCGGTCCGGCACTGCATTATCTGCATTACGACAACAACCAGAATCAATACGATTGGGGCCTGGGCGGCTACTATAGTCCGCAACGCTCGCTGAGTGCTGGCATAGCCTCCCAGTTCCTGAGCCTGGAAGGGCGTGACCGCCAGTGGTCGGGCAACCTGGAGCTGGGACTCAACACGGCCAGTGAATCGGCATCGTCCTGTCTACCGCTCGCCTTGCCGGTAGCCTATGCTTCGGTGAGTGCCAGTGCCGTTAATTGCGGCTACAGCGGCAGCAGTGCCAATGGTATGTATGCACATCTGCAGATGGCACTGGTGCAGCGTCTGAGTGCGCGCTGGCAAATCGGCGTGCAGGGCGATCTGAACGTCACGCCGGGACGTGACCGGCAATATGGGGTGATGATGTTTCTGCGTTATTTCTTCTCGGATCGCGACGCTTTGTTCAGTCGTGACCTGCCGCAAAACATGCGGGATTTTTACGGCCAATTGGATGACGGGCGCTGATGATGCAACGACGAACCTTACTCAAGTCACCACTGGTACTGGCTTTGATGAGTGCTTTGCCGGAGGCGCTGGCACAAGCTTGCAAGCCGCTCGCATGGCCGCAGTGGAAATATTTTGCGCAACGGCATGTACAGGCAGACGGCCGCGTTATTGATTTTTCCGTTGCCAATCAGCAAAGCACATCGGAAGCCCAATCTTACGGTATGTTTTTTGCGTTGGTTGCTAATGACCGTGAGCGCTTTGCCGGGATCTGGCGCTGGAGCCGTGACAATCTTGGCGCCGGCAGCGACAAATTGCCGGCCTGGCAATGGGGCAAGCGGGATAACGGCAGCTACGGCGTGCTCGATCCCAATTCCGCTGCGGACGCTGATTTATGGATGGCTTATGCTTTGCTGGAAGCCGGTCGTTTGTGGCGCATGCCGGCATATCAGCAGGCTGGCATGGCTTTGCTGGAGCAGGTGAAAGACAAGGAAATCATCGATTTGCCGACACTGGGCTCGATGCTGTTGCCGGGGGCGGAAGGTTTCGCCATCGGCGATCAGACCTGGCGTCTCAATCCCAGCTATCTGCCGCTACCTTTGCTGCGCAAGCTGGCGCGGGTGGACACGGCAGGGCCATGGCATAGTTTGATTAACGCCACCCTGCAAATGCTCAGGTTGGCGGCGCCGCAGGGCTTTGCGCCGGACTGGGTAAGGTTTCAGGTGGGGCAGGGCTTTCTCATGGATGAGCAGACCCAGGGTGTTGGTAGTTACGACGCGATACGCACCTATCTGTGGGCTGGCATGATCGATGACGCCGATGCGTTGGCACTGGCCTGGCGCAATAGCTTGTCTGGCATGGCGCGTCATTTCGATGTCAACAGCATGCCGCCAGAAAAGGTCGATAGCGTCAGTGGCGCGACGGCCGGGCAGGGGCCGGTCGGTTTTTCTGCGGCGCTATTACCGTATCTGCATAGCCTGAAACTGGACGCTGTACTGAGGAATCAAACGCAGCTGGTACAGCAACAATGGAGCAAAAATGCCGATCAGGGTTACTACAATAACGTGCTGATCCTGTTCGGCTGGGGGTGGTTGCAAGGGCATTACCATTTTGATGCGGCTGGTGATTTACATCCTGCGTGGCTGGTGTGCTAGCAGCGCCGCCTATATTGTTGACGGCGTGATGATATAGCAGCCACGACCGCGGCTCTTGGCCTCGTACATGGCTTTATCGGCGGCTTGCAGCAGATGTTCGGCATCGCAGTCTCCATCGGATAAGGCAATGCCGATGGAGACGCCGATCTGGCAATCAATATCGCCTACTCGCATCGACTCGCCCACAGCCTGGATACATTTTTCAGCAAGCGCGCGCGCGCCCATTTCTAGCGGCATGCCAAGGTCAGCAGCGAGCAATACGAATTCGTCGCCGCCCACGCGCGCCAGCGTGTCGCTGTGGCGCGCCACGTGCAGCAGACGCTGCGTGATTTCCTGCAGCACCAAATCGCCGTGTTTGTGACCATGCGTATCATTGATCGGCTTGAATCCATCCAGGTCCAGAAACAGCAAGGCGACGCCGGTATTGTCGCGGCGCGCCTCAGTGAGTGCCTTTTGCATGCGCTCGGCTAGCATCACGCGATTGGGCAGGCCGGTGAGAAGATCATGGTGGGCTTGATGTTGCAGTTCTGCCTGATGCATCTTCAGGCGCGCCAGCAGGCGGTTGAAAGCCAGCGTCAGGTGGCCGACCTCATCCTCGTGCACAATCGGCAGCGGTGCTAGCGGCAATTCGCCACGCGTCATTTTGTCGGCTAGATCGGCGGTGCGCTGTAATGGCCGAAAGAACCACAGCACCGACAAAATGATGAAGAGAAAAATCACCAAGGCCTGGATCAAGGTGCCGCGCAAGATCAGCGCCGTCACTTGGGTCAGGGTTGGCAGGCCCGAGGAAACCGGCAGTCGTACCATCACGAACCAGTCGGTGCTGGGGATTGCGGCGACGGCCTTGATTTCATCCTCGCCATTGATGCCTGGGCCGATACTGTTGCCACGATAACCGTCAATCGCTTTGTCTAGCTGTGGATCGGCGCCGACTGGCGGCAGCTCTTGGAAATCGAGGCGCGGATCATTGGCGGCGATAATCCTGCGCTTGTTGGGCGAGACGACAATCACGCTACTGCTGTCGGTGAGCTCGGCGATTTGCAATTGATCCAGAAATCCAGCGTCGTTGATGGCGGAAGTACCACCTAGCACAGCAACCAGACGACCGTCGGCACTGCGCACGGGCGCCAGCATTGGCAGAACAGGTTGCTCTGAAATATGGCCCAGCATCGGTTCACCCACGACGACGACACCACTCTGTGCGCGTTGCACGCCGGGATAGATGCCTAACTCGCGTCCCACGCGGTTGTTTACCGGGTAGTCGACGATGACTTTGCCGCTGGCGTCGGTGATGTACAGGCCGCGCGAAAAAATCGGTTGCAAGATTTGTCGCTCTGCCAGCCAGCCCTGCAATTGCTCTGGCTTACCAAGCAATCCTATCGGCAGGGTCGCGGCCAGTTGTTCCAGATAGTGGCGACGTTCCAGGATGCGGTGATTGATATCGTGTGCCAGATAGCTGGCAATGACACTTTGCTGTTCGGCGACGACAGCAATCTGTTCCTGGCGCAGAAAATCGATGATGACGTAGTAACGAATTGCCGCGCTCAGCAGAACGACGGTCGTGCCAAATAAAACCAGGCGGGTAATCAAGCTATTGCAAAATCGGTTCAAATTCATTGTGTGGAGGAAGATGAAGTTGAAGTTGGCGGGGCCGGGCGGTGGTGGGCAGCATTGCTGATGCGGTCACGCACGACACGAATGGCCTGTTTGAGTGCATAGACGTCACCGTAGTAACGTTGCGGAATATCGATCTGGTTGGCGTTGGCGTCAATCTCTTCGATCTCAGCGTGCCATTCTTCCAGTTTTTCCGGCGAGGGATGACGGGTATTCCAGATTTCCTCTTCGAGCAAATGAATTTCCTTGTACCAGACGACCAGACGTTTTTTCATGCTGACGTCATACAGCCGTGGCACGGCTTGGATCAAGCCAAATAGTATGGCAATGAAGGGCAGCAAAATCGTAAAACGGCGCTCGATGAAGTTGGCCAGCCAGAACGGCAGATAGCGCTGCAAAAACGGGCGGCCCGACTTGAAGTAATGACGGGTTTCATCGGCAAGCTCGTAATCTTCGATGTTTTGATTCGGGAAATAATTACGTGGCGTGAAAAAATCCGGAGGACTATGAATTTCGTTGGCGGCATCGAGCAGCAGATAAGTCAGCGCGGGATGCAGGTGGTTCTTGGAGACCAGCATGGCGGTTGCGGCCAGCAGGGTGACGTCGTGCGATGGCTGGTCTGCGATCAGACTGGTCGCGCCGCGTGGATAGGTAATTTTCGACAGCGAGGGGAATTGCTGCACCATGGCATCGGCCTGGGAAAAATTCATCAGCTTGATATCGCTGCTGAGCATGGCGTGGATGAGTTCGTTATCGGCACGGCCAATGAAAAAAGCGGCGTCAATGCGTTTTTCGCGCAGCTCGGTAAAGGCGTCGTTGCTGTTGAGTTCGGCAAAGGTCGAATTCTTGCGCGTGACGCCGTTGGCCCCCAGTAGATTGTCGGCGACGATGCGCAGGCTGCTGCCGGGTACGCCCAGCGAGATACGTTTGCCCATTAGTTGCGACAGGCGATCGTAGTTGGTCTTGGCTTGATAGAACACCCAGATAGGCTGGTAGGAAATGGCGGCGATGGTCTGGATGCCAGGCGCCTGCTCGGGGGTGCCGGTACCGGACTGGACGAAACCGACCTCGAATTCGCTATTGTCGTCGCGTAGGCGCTCGAAATTTTCTACTGAACCGGACGATGGTCGGATGTCCAGCGTAATGCCGTCACGTTTGAGAATTTGCGCATAGCGCTCGGCGAAATTGTAATAAACGCCGTCGGTGGCGCCCGCCGTGACGACGATCTTCCCCTGCGAGAACGGTTTGAGCATGGTCAATACCAACCAGCAGATCACCAGCAAAGCCAGTGAACCGAACAGCATCAGCCGCCGCAGACGCTTTGGCGTCATCGGCGGCTTTTGCGTGCGGTGTAATGGAAGCGGTATTTTGGACATGTCCGTTCAATGAGACCTTATCGTGGGCACATCCATCAATGGATTGCTTAGGCTGGCTCAGCGTGCTCCACCATTAACTGTACTTTGGTAGTGCCGTTATATTCGTTGGCATCGAGACGAAAAGCAACTGTTGCGTAGTCTGGTAGCGCATTTGTGTGACCAAACCAGATCGCATCGTACTTTTGACCACCTTTTTCTAGCGATAATTTTAGGTGCTTTTCTTTCAATACACGTTGGTTGAGCACGCGAAAGCGATCACAAAATACCGGTGGGGCAAAACCCTGGCCCCACACTTGCTGTTCCATCAGATGGATGAAATCGACTGAATAATAAGCATCTTCCAGCGCGCCGTCGGTCTCAACCACCCGTTCGAGCTGATTTTGTGTCAACCACTCTTGTCCTACCGCTTCAAATGCAGCGGCAAAGGCATCAAAGCTTTCGGCCCGAATCGTCAGACCGGCCGCCATGGCATGGCCGCCAAACTTGGTGATGAGCGAGGGCGCATGTTTGGATACCAGATCGAGGGCGTCGCGCAGGTGAAAACCGGCAATCGAGCGACCCGAACCCTTGATCACGCCTTCGTCGCCAGGGGCAAAGGTGATGGTAGGGCGATAGAACTTGTCTTTCAGGCGCGATGCGACGATGCCGATTACACCTTGATGCCAGGATGGATCGAACACGCTGATGGTGCGTTTGTCCTGGGGATTGAAGTTGTCTAGTAGCAATAAGGCCGTGTCTTGCATGCCGGCTTCGATATCACGGCGTTCCCGGTTGATGGCATCAAGCTGCTGGGCAATGGCCCAGGCTCGGCCTTCATCATCGGTGGTCAGGCATTCGATGCCCAGCGCCATATCGGCCAGGCGTCCGGCGGCATTGAGGCGTGGACCGAGGGCAAAGCCTAGGTCAAATGGCGTGGCACGTCGTGCTTCTCGTCCGGCCGCACGAAACAGCGCCGCGATGCCGGCGTGCATGCGTCCGGCACGCATGCGCTTCAAGCCTTGCGCGACCAGGATGCGGTTGTTGGCGTCGAGTTTGACGACGTCGGCGACCGTGCCCAGCGCCACCAGATCAAGCAAGCTATCAAGCTTGGGCTGGGTTTGTGCATCGAATATGCCGCGACGGCGCAATTCGGCACGCACCGCCAGCAATACATAGAACATCACGCCGACACCGGCCAGATTCTTGCTCGGGAAGCCGCAGGATGGCTGATTGGGGTTGACGATCACGCGCGCGTCGGGCAAGCGATCGCCCGGCAAATGGTGGTCGGTGACGACCACGTCGATGCCGAGTGCGGCAGCAGCAGCCACACCCTCGATACTGGCGATGCCGTTGTCGACGGTGACGATGATGTCGGGATTTTTTTCGCGCACGGTCAGCTCGACAATTTCGGGCGTCAGTCCATAGCCGTACTCGAAGCGATTCGGCACGATATAGTCGACCGTGGCACCCAGGCTGCGTAGGCCGCGCAGGCCGACCGCGCAGGCGGTGGCGCCATCGCAATCGTAATCGGCGACGATCACCATTTTTTTGCCGGCACCGATGGCGTCGGCCAGGTAGACCGCTGCCGCATCAATGTGCAGCAGGCCGGATGGTGCGATCAGTGCGGTAAGCTCACTCGACAGATCTTTCAGATCAAGCAGGCCGCGCGCCGCATAGACGCGCGCCAATACTGGATGGATGCCGTCGTGCATCAGTCCATCGGCGTCACGCGAGTCGTAGGAGCGGGTGGTGATACGAATCATAGGGACGATCTCATTACGTCAGTTTGGCAAGGGTCGGTCGGCGCCAGAATTTGCGCAGCGACGTCGCCGTCGTGGTGACTTCAAGCAGTCGCTCCTGGCCGCTCAACAGCAATGACAGACTGCGCAGTTGTTTGTTGCGTAGTGCCTGCAGCAGTGGCGCAAACCAGTCGCGTTCGAGTATTTCCATCTGCGCCAGCCAGAGCCCCCATTCACTGTTGAGGCCTGGTTCCTGCAAGCTATCGAGCAACAGCAGCGCGCGACCGCCAGGAGCCGCCAGGAGCGCAGATGCAGCGCCAAGCTGCTGGTTGTTGCTGCTGAGCGCTTGCGGCCAGCCGTTCAAGTTGAAGGTGCAGGCATAGCCGGTCGCTGCCACAGTCGCCGCGGCATCGCCGCCGCCCCATAGCCATAGCGAATTGATTGGCTTTTGGCCGCGTAGTTCACGAGCTTCATTGAGTTCATCGGCAAACCACTGCATTTGCACTTCATTTTGCAACTTGCGCCAGGCCCGCTCGCCTGCTCCAGTCGGCATCCAGATGTCGATGTTGCGGCCGCTGGCGGCCTGCGGCGTACTGGTCTGCAAACCGGCCCAGTCGTCGGCGCGCATGAGCCAAGTGCCGGCGTCGAGATAGAGCAGCGTGCGGCCGGCTTCGGCAAACAGTGGCTGGGCCGAAGCAAACAAGCGGCGCGCATCGGCCTCGTCGAGTGCCAGTTGCGCAATGTCAGTGAGCACCAGATGGTCGCGTGCGACATGGGTATGCGCTGGTTGCAAGACAAACCAGTGTCCCTGGCACAGCGCCGCATCATGGGCGCGCAGCAAGGCAGCCGCAGCCGGCGGGCTGTTGCCACGTTGATCGGCAGCGTCGAGGTCGCCGGCGTTCAGTTTGAAGCGCTGGCTGAGCCATTGTTCATGCGGCAGGGCGCGGGCAAACGGATCGCAGTCGGCACGTTCGGCGTTGTTGCCGCGCGTGAGTAGGGTGGCTAGCGCCGGCGCTTGGCATTGACGCAATAGGTCGCGTGCCAACTCGGCCTGTGGCAAGCCAAATGGTAACAAGATGTCAAGATGATTCATGCCGCGATTGTAGGCGAAAAGCGAATCATGACCAAACCCAGGGCAAACTCAAACAATTGTAAGCAAGCGTAGCTGCCCGAAACTATTCGAGGACGGGCCTATCCTATGTCGGTCGCGCGGCAGCTTTGTCCGCATTGCAGCGTCATGCAGGCAGTGAAAGATCGCTAAGAGTGTGGCAAACTGGCGGATTGTCGTGCGGCACGACGGCAAGTGGCAATGTGTAGCTGATGTCGGCAACTAGATGGCGGCAAGCGGTTGTTTTTTGCATTGTTGCTGTAATGCATTGTTCGCGCCTGCTCCGGCAGTTCTCCTTCTTACCTGAGAGTCAACGTTTGAGTCTGATTAAAAATTTACCCTTCGAATGGCTGGTCGGCATTCGCTACACGCGGGCTGGCAAGCGCAGCGGCCGCAATAGCTTCATTTCCTTTATTTCCCTCATTTCCATGACCGGCATTGCGCTCGGTGTGGCGGCGCTGATTGTGGTGCTGTCGGTGATGAATGGTTTTCAGAAGGAGGTGCGCGACCGCATGTTGTCGGTGCTGTCGCACATTGAAGTGTTTGATGCCTCCGGTGCCATGCAGGACTGGCAGGCGGTGGCTCGGCAGTCGTTCCAGAACAAGGAAGTCATTGGTGCCGCACCCTACGTGGCGGCGCAGGCCATGATGACGCGCGACGACGTGGTGCGCGGCGTGGTCATTCGTGGCGTGTTGCCGCAGGAAGAGCCGAAGGTGTCGGATGTCGCCGGTCAGATCAAAGAGGGCTCCTTTAATGCGCTCAAGGCGGGCGAGTTCAATATCGTGCTGGGTGGCGAGCTAGCGCGTAGTCTGCGTGTCGGCCTGGGCGACAAGGTCACGCTGATTGCACCCCAAGGCCAGGTGACGCCGGCCGGCGTGTTGCCGCGTCTGAAGCAATTCACGGTGGTGGGCATCTTCGAGGCTGGTCATTATGAATTTGACTCCTCGCTGGCCTTCATCCAACTGGATGATGCGGAAAAAATGTTCCGTATGGATGCGCCCTCGGGCGTGCGCCTGCGCCTCAAGGATATGCTGCAGGCGCCGCAGGTGGCCGCGCAATTGGCCAACACGCTGACCGGCAATTTATATCTGCGCGATTGGTCGCAGCAAAACAGCAACTGGTTCGCCGCCGTCAAAACCGAAAAGCGCATGATGTTCATCATTTTGACGCTGATCATCGCGGTGGCGGCGTTCAACCTGGTGTCGACATTGGTGATGACGGTCACCGAGAAGCAGGCCGATATCGCCATCCTGCGCACACTAGGCGCTTCGCCGGCCTCGATCATGAAGATTTTCGTCATCCAGGGCGCCTTGGTGGGGCTCATTGGTACGGCGCTGGGGGTTGGTTTTGGGGTGCTGGTGGCGCTCAATATCGATGTGATCGTACCGGGCATCGAGCATTTGCTGCATGTACAGTTCTTGCCCAAGAGTGTGTATGTGATTTCCGAACTGCCATCGGACCTGATCTGGTCCGATGTCTGGACCATTGGTGCACTGTCGGTGGTACTGGCTTTCCTGGCGACGCTGTACCCGAGTTGGGCGGCGGCGCGTGTCAAACCAGCGGAGGCTTTGCGTTATGAGTAATATGAATTCAATGAACCTGGTGCCGACGGTGCTGGCCAGTCGCGCACTTGGCAAAACATTTTCCCAGGGCAAGTATGCCGTGCAGGTGCTCAATGGCATTGACATCGAGGTGCAGGCCGGCGAGCAGGTCGCCATTGTGGGCGCTTCTGGCTCGGGTAAGTCGACCTTGCTACATTTGCTAGGTGGACTGGATACCCCGACCACCGGTAGTGTCAGCCTGCAGGGCAAGGATTTTGCGAGTCTGGGCGAAGCAGCGCGGGGCGATTTGCGCAATGCGGCGCTGGGTTTTGTGTACCAGTTTCATCATTTGTTGCCGGAATTCTCGGCGCTGGACAATGTCGCCATGCCCTTAATGATCCGCCGCATCAAGCGCGATCAGGCGCAGCAGCAAGCGCGTGAGATTCTGGAGCAGGTCGGACTGGGTAACCGGGTGCGGCATGTGCCCGGTGAGCTGTCTGGCGGCGAACGCCAGCGGGTCGCCCTGGCGCGCGCGTTGGTGACCAGGCCGGCTTGTGTGCTGGCCGATGAGCCGACCGGCAATCTCGACCGCGCTACTGCCAACAAGACGTTTGAATTGATGCTTGAATTATCGCAAACACTGAATACGGCCTTCGTCATTGTGACTCACGATATTGAGCTGGCAGGCCGTTGCAAAAGAATCCTGCGCTTGTCCGAAAATGGTTTGCAGCCGTATTAGTCAAAAAATGGAGCCCAACATGAATACCCGTCAATGGTTAGAGCAACTGGTGGCAATTGATACCACCAGCCGCAACTCCAATCTGGAGCTGATCACGCTGGTGCGTGACAATTTGCAACAACAGGGCATCACGCCCTGGTTCGCGCATAACAAGGAACGTACCAAGGCGAACCTGTTCGCCACGCTGCCGGCTACCCAAGGCGCGCAAGCCGGCAACACAGAGGGTGGCATCGTACTGTCCGGCCACACCGACGTGGTCCCGGTCGATGGCCAGCAATGGGATAGCAACCCGTTTGCGCTGACTGAGCGCGACGGCCTGCTATATGGTCGTGGCAGCTGCGATATGAAAGGTTATATTGCGGCGTCACTGGCCTTGGTGCCGGAGTTTTTGAGTATGCCGCGCAGCAAGCCCTTGCATCTAGCGTTTTCCTATGATGAAGAAATCGGCTGCGCCGGCGCACCGCTCATGTTGGCGGAGCTGCAGGAGCGCGGCATCCGGCCGGAGGGCTGTGTGGTCGGCGAGCCGACCAATATGCAAGTGGTGGTGGCGCACAAGGGCATCAACGCATTTACGTGCCGCGTGCACGGCCGCGCTGCGCATTCCTCGCTGACGCCGCAGGGCTGCAATGCGATCGAGCATGCAGCGCGTCTGATCTGCACGATTCGTGACTTTGCCGATGCCTACAAGGTCAATGGGCCTTACGACAATCTGTACGATGTGCCGTTTAGCACTATGACCACCAATCAGATTCGTGGCGGCATCGCCATCAACACGATCCCGGATCTGTGCGAATTTACCTATGAATTCCGCAATTTGCCGGGCATGTCGCCGGAAAAAATCCAGGAACAGATCAGCCACTATGTGCGCGAGCATCTCTTGCCTAAAATGCAGGCAGAATACGCGGATGCCAGAATCGATATCGGTACCATCGCCACCAGCCCGGCGCTGGAAACAGCCGAGCAGGAAGCCATCACGGCATTGGTGCGCGCATTGACTGGCGACCGCGAACAGCGCAAGGTGGCGTATGCGACCGAAGCCGGCTTGTTCCAGCACATTGGCATTCCGACCATCGTCTGCGGTCCTGGCGATATTCAGAATGCGCACAAGCCCAATGAGTTTGTCGCGATTTCACAGTTGCAACGCTGCGAAGAGTTTTTACGCAAGCTGGGTCATTCGCTGCAAGCGGCCTGATTGCATCAATTTGTCGTCAATTGCTAGAACGTGGCGTCGTCTGTTGTAACGTAGCGCTAGCCTCTATCGGTGCCGCAACTGCTCTGGTCGCGCGCACCCAGTCGTTGGCCAGCGGCAGCGGCAGCCCTACAAAGCTCAATTCGCGCTCGCTAACGACGGCATCTTGGGCGGCAAACTGCAGGCCGAAATTGATTCCCATGGTGGCCCGTGCGGTCTGTGTTTCGAGCGCCATGATTTCAATCGGCATCCACGATGCATCGTCGCACAGCAACTGTTGCATATGAGGTGAGAGCTCCTGTAGCGCCGGGTTCTGCGCATCTTGTCTGTATAGGGCGTTAGCCAATGCGAGGCACTCGTCAAGCCTGCCGCGCACGTCTTCTCTGAGCCGGGAGCGCATGACATAGCGCTGCCCGGCCCCGGCCCAATTTTTGATCTTGGCGACGAATTCCTCGAGTTTTTGCTCGCCGTGCTGCGTGCCGTAACGACCTTTGAATATCTGTAGGTACTGCGCGTAGCATGCCGGTTCTTGCAAGGCATGGGCAAAAGCATCGGCGTCGCGTTGCTCCAGATCGCGCAAGGTATGAGTTTCAGACAAGCGACCCTGAGTGACAAGTGTGCGGAAGATGGCGCTAAAGCCTTTGTCGGACTCCAGATAATTATGCATCTTTGATAATTGCGGCAGACTCAAACTTTTCGTGTCGGCGCCGGTGACATGGATCGGGATCGCTGAGCCGGCGCTGGCGGCGCCGCTGGTGCTGACGTGGTGCAGCCGCGAGAATTGCGTGTTGCGCAGCATGCGACTGGCACCGCTGTGTTCCAGGCGACTGTTGCTGCCCGCCGGCGTCCAGTCCAGCGTATGCGTCAGGCTCAAGCCAGTGCTGGCGTTGTGCACGACGTCACTGCCGACGCCGAGTCGGGAGTAGCCACCGGCGGTGCCAGTCAGGTGTGGTGTTAATTGCTTCTGATCGTGCCAGCCGATCGACAAGGACTTGCTTGTAAAGAATCGTTCGGCGATTTTTTTCCATACGGCCTCGGCGTGCAAGCTTCCATATTGGCCTTTGGCGATGGCAAACATCAGATCGGTGAAGGCGACAATGTCGGTCCGTGCCTGCGCCGTATCCATGGCGCTGCCGTCGGCGTTTGGCTGACGCAGCGAGCGCACCATGACGCCGCGCGTCTTGATATAGTTAGCCCCGACCGATGCTGTCGCGCCTGCGCCCGCTTGGCCGCCGATATAGCTGAAAAAGGGACCGGTGCGGATATCGATGCTGGCGCTGAGCGCGGCCGAGGTCTGCGTCTGCGTGCCAATGAACACTTCAAAGCCATGCGTCGTCGAACCGAAATTGACCACGGCATTATGTGCTCGGGAGGCATGTGCATCGAGCCTAGGCGCGAGCGTTGCGGGCAACATCGGTGCCAGGGCTTGGTTGATTATCGCCAGCGACAGCGACACCGGTGCAGTGCTCAGACCGATTACGCTGCCGTTGGTGAGAGTCACCGGATTACCCACATTGTGTTCTTGCAGATAGGTGCGCATGAACTGATGCAGGCCGTCTGTAGTGAGATCCCTGGGGCGGCTGGATGAGGAACTGATGTCGTGTGCCAGACGCAGCGCCCGTCCTAATTCGGTTTCCTGTGTTCGTGCGGGATGCAGGAGCGGCGCATGATGGACCTGCGCCCAGTGCTGTAGATCGCTGATCTTGAGTTCGCGTCCAATCCAGTGGCTCAGCTTGGCCTCAATGGTCGGCTGCAGTAGCTCGACTCGATAATGTGCTGCGATCTTGTCGGCCATAACATGGACTGCAGCCTGGTCGAGGTGATGGCCCAGCGGCGTGTACCTTTCCAGTAGCCCGGCCCAATGCGCCAGGATGGCGGCGTGTTCCACGGCACTTGGTAGCGCCCCGTGCACGTCTAGCAATTGTTCCCGCCAGGCTTGTTGCGGCGTGCTGGCAAGCACTTCATCGAGACAGGCATGCAGCAAGCGCACCGCAGTTGCGCTGCTCTGATAGAGCAGCATCAGATCATCTTCGGGATGCTTTTGCATCGCATTGTTGATGCCCAACGGCGCGAGGACAGTCAATGGCGATTTTTTTCGTCCGATGGCTTGATTCAGACGCGCTGCGGCAATTCGTGCGCGGGCATTGATGATTTGTTTCGAGGAAACGAGCGGCTTGCTGCGATCAAAGCCGACGTCGAGCAAATCTTGCTTATGGTTGGCGCGCGCGATGTACTTAAGCATTTTGTACAGGCGCGTTTGTGCTTGCGCCAAGTCGCTGCCAGCGCCGCTGCGGCGAAAGCCGTTGTGCCACGAAAATAGCGCCGACTTGTCCGCCGCAGACAAGTGGGCATACATGTCACCGCTGCGTTGCAGTGCGGCGACTTCGATCCGCAGTACGGTTTGCGCCAGCGTGGTGGTGCTGGTTTTGCGCCACAGCCAGGCTGGCATCGCATGGTGTAAAAGGTCAACTTGCCGTCCTTGTTCACACTCGACATCGGCCGTGGCTTCAAGCAGGCGTTTGAGGCTGTCGCGCTGCGGCCCACTGAGCGGCAGTTTCATGACGCTTAGCAGCGTGTCGAATTCGACCCTTGACGATGCCAGCCGTGCGGCAACGCTGAGCGCATCTAATTGCGATTGGGTCGACGAGGCGCACTGTATGCCTGGATACAATTGCGCACGGAAGCTGTGCGCATTCCCGGCAAGCGGCAAGAAATCGCTCTTTTGCAAGACAATCAGTGCCGCTAGTGCACGCCCTGCATCGCCGGCGCTGACATGGGCCAGGTGCTGGAGTAGTAATACCTGGGGCATCGGCGACATGATGCTGTGGCGCGCGGCTTCAGCCGCCAGCAGTGCGGCGTACGATTGTTGCAACAGTTGTTTTAACTGGGCCGGCTGGGCAGTGTTGTTGAACAGCCGCATAGCATGGCGTTGCAGTGCGCCGCTTTGCGTGAGCGCATCAAGCAGCCCGGTACCGGCAGGCCACTTGGTCTTGCCGGACGGCCGGTCCGACAGCAACATCCGGACCTCATTGACGGCCGCTTTCGCGATGAGCTTGCTGTGCCCTTGCGCCAGACCCGGTGTGGTTTGCGGCGCTACCAGCGCAGCCTCGCGCGGAGCTGGTTCGCAACCCATTGATCGGCTTGCGGCAGTTGCGGCCGTTGACAGCGCCATCCCAGGCGCCGGCTTAGTCGAGGTGTGGAAAATGACGTTGCGAGTCTGGTTGATGAGATTGTCGGCGGGATGTCGTTGCAGATGGGCTGGCTCGAGCGGCGGGCCGGCATAAACCGATGGCTGGCACTGCGCTGGCAAGTGGTGTCGCATTGACCCGCGAACCGAGGTAATGCGCAGCAGGATAACTGACGCCTGTACTTTTTGCCTTGCCTTGTTCTTGAATGTGAACGATTTCAACAGGCAGGCGGCGATTTTTTTTAGCGCGCGCATGATGGGCCAGTTGTGTGGGCTGCCTGTCGTCTTTTTTCCTCTTGCTTGTGTCATGACATCGGTGGCAACATGAAGTGATACGCCCGGCGGCCAAATATCGGGTGGCATATACCGACTCCTTTAATGAAAATTCTGTTTTTGTCAGAATGCTATTATTGAAGCCGCGCATAGCGACTGACAAGAAAATGCATCAAGTGATATACGCCATCTACCCTGTTTGGGGCATTCTCAAATACCAATAATTGGTAGCGTCAAAATGCCGTTTCCCGTCTTCCCTCTCTCTCGTCACGGATCGTGAGGCGGGCTGCAATAATTTCTTGATCTTGCCAATGGCGTTGTTGATTGAGGCTAGATCGAACCCGCTTTCTGCAGCAGTAGTTGCAAGGCCTGTCGATGGACAATATTCCCTACGATTTGAGGGATGCAAACAACTTGGATCATCATGTGGATTGATACACACTGTCATCTAGATGCCCATGAATTCTCGGGCGAACACTTGGCCATCGCTGATGCCGCAGCGCGGCAAGGGGTCGGCATGATTGTTGTGCCGACGGTGGCGGTCGATCACTTTTCCAAGGTGGTGGTGCTGGCGGCGCAACGCAGCAACTGCTGCTATGCGCTGGGCATCCATCCCCTGCATGTGCCACGCGCCGAGGAATCCGATCTGGCGGTGCTGCGCCAGGCGATTGAACAAGCGCTGCCTGACCCGCGTTTCGTTGCCATCGGCGAAATCGGGCTGGATTTTTTTGTGCCCGAACTACAGCAAGGCCCGCTGCGGGACAAGCAAGAGTATTTCTACCGCGAGCAACTCAAGCTGGCGCGCGAATTTGCGCTGCCGGTGTTGCTACATGTGCGGCGTTCGCAAGACATCATCCTCAAGCATTTGCGTCGTATCGCCACGCCGGGGGGGATTGCGCATGCCTTCAATGGCAGTTTTCAACAGGCCGAGGCTTTTGTTGCGCTCGGCTTTAAACTCGGTTTTGGCGGCGCCATGACTTTTCCGCGCTCGCTGCAGATCCGGCGCTTGGCAGCGCAAATGCCACTCGATGCGATCGTGCTGGAAACTGATGCTCCCGATATTTCGCCAGCCTGGCTGCATCCGGCGCGCAATACGCCAGATCAGATTCCGCGCATCGGCGAGGTGTTGGCCGAGTTGCGCGCGATGTCGGTTGAACAGGTCGCGCAGCACACGGCAAATAATGCGCGTGCCGTTTTGCCAAGGCTGGCCGCGTATCTCGGCGCTGGCGTCAGTTAAGCCATGCGTAGCGTTATTCTCGGCTTCGCTGCGGGTATCGCCTTATTGCAAATGCAGGCGCAGTTGCAGCCGTTCGAGATCCATATCGGTTTGCTGGCAGCGGCCTGTGTGCTGCTGATCATTGCTGGCTTGCTTGGCTGGCGTGGCGCCACTGGCGGTCTTGGTGTGCGCCGTTTATTGCAGATGGGTGCGCTGGTCTTGGCCGGCGTTTGTTGCGGCTTCGCCTGGGGCGGCCTGGTTGCACAATATTATCTCGACGATGAATTGCCCAAGGCCTGGGAGGGACGTGACATTACCGTGGTTGGCACCGTAGAGGGTTTGCCTTATCGCTATGAGCGCGGTGTCCGTTTCAATTTCCAAGTCGAAAAAATCGCCCCGCAAGGCCAGTTGATGCCGGTATTGCCGTCACGCCTAGCCTTGTCGTGGTACGACGAAGGTGGTTTCGCTGGCAACGATAGTGGCGCTGTCGCGGCCCCTGTCCCTGAGGCCCTGAACAACGCTGCAGTCCCTGCCATCAAGCCGGGTGAGCGCTGGCAATTGACGCTGCGCCTCAAACGTCCGCATGGCAATGCCAATCCCGCTGGCTTTGACTATGAAGTCTGGCTGCTGGAGCAAAACTTGCGTGCGACTGGCAGTGTGCGCCCGGACCGGCAACTGGCTTACAAGAATCACCGGCTGGCGGACTTCATCTGGACGCCTGGGCATGTCGTGGCCTATTGTCGCAACTGGCTGCGCGAGCGGATTCTGGCTGCCTTGCCCAATCAAGCCTATGCCGGGGTCATCGTGGCGCTGGTCATTGGCGATCAGCGCGCCATTGCCAGCGAGGACTGGACCATCTTCAATCGTACCGGCGTCGGTCATCTGGTGGCCATATCCGGTTTGCACATCACTCTGGTGGCGGGTTTGTTTGGGCTGGTGATGCGGTTTTTGTGGCGGCGTTCCTTTTTTACGCGCGCGCAATTGCCCTTGCTGCTGCCGGCACCGAAGGCAGCACTCTTGGCGGGCCTGCTAGCAGCTCTGTGCTATGCCTTGCTGGCCGGTTTTGGGGTGCCGGCGCAACGCACTTTTTACATGCTCGCGGTGGTCGCGGCAGCCTATTGGACCGGCCGTTTCACGCCCTTGTCCTATGTGCTGCCGCTGGCGCTGGCAGTGGTGTTGTTGTTCGATCCCTGGGCGTTGCTGTGGCCGGGATTCTGGTTGTCTTTTGGCGCCGTGGCGCTCATTTTGTACGCTTCGAGCGGGCGGGTCGGCAGTGATGCTGTGGCGGAGCAGCAAATCTTGAGCCCGGTGGCGCGCTACCGTCAGCCTGGCGCCGGGCGACGCCTGTGGCTCAAGCTACGCGCCGGCGTCTATACCCAGTACGTCGTGACGCTGGGTTTGTTACCGCTGACCATGCTGCTGTTCGGTCAATACTCACTGGTGAGCCCGTTGGCCAATGCGTTGGCCATTCCCATGGTGACTTTGCTGGTGGCACCTTTGGCGCTGCTGGGCAGTGTCTTGCCAGCGCCGCTATCGCAATGGGTCTTGCTGGCAGCGCATGAAACCTTGAGTTGGCTGGCGCAGTGGCTGAGCTGGCTTAGCAACCAGCCGCTGGCCTTGTGGCGGGTGCCAATGCCGGCACCCTGGATGTTCATTATCGCCTTGGGCGGCAGTTTGCTGCTGCTGGCGCCGCGCGGCTGGCCGACGCGCTGGCTCGGCTGGTTCTGCTGGCTGCCGATGTTACTCAATGAGGCGCAGGAGCCGCCACCGGGGCAATTGCAGATCACGGCGCTGGATGTGGGGCAGGGTATGGCCTTGCTGGTGGAGACCTCGCAGCATCGCCTGCTGTATGACACCGGGCCATCCTACGGCCGTGATGCCGATGCCGGCAGTCGCTTGATCGTGCCTTATTTGCGTGCGCGCGGTATTGATCACTTGGATGCATTGGTGATCTCGCACAGCGATAGCGATCATGCTGGCGGCGCCTTGTCGCTGATGCGCGAGATTGCCGTGGACCGGGTCTATTCGTCGCTGCCGCCGACCAGTGCCATCGTGCGTGCGGCACCGATGCATCAGCGTTGCCTGGCCGATCAGCAGTGGCGCTGGGATGAGGCTGATTTTCACATGCTCTATCCGGTCCAGGCGTTGTATGACAGCGATAAATGGAAACCGAATGCGCTCAGTTGCGTGCTCAAGGTGACGCTGGGCAAGCGCGCCATCCTGTTGCCGGGCGATATTGAGGCGATTCAAGAAGATCAATTGCTCAATAGTCCAACAGTGATCGAGTTACGTGCCGATGTCCTGCTAGCGCCGCACCATGGCAGCGGCACCTCGTCGACCGAGCCGTTCCTGCAAGCGGTACGGCCTGCCATCGCCTTGTTTCAGGTTGGCTATCTCAACCGTTTCAATCATCCCAAGCCCGAGGTCATAGCGCGCTATGCCGCCCTGGGCATTCGCCGCCTGCGCACCGATGAGGCCGGTGCGATCACGCTGCGCCTGGATTCGCAACAGTTGCAGGTGGAACAATACCGGTACACGCATGCGCGTTACTGGTATGGGCGTTAGTTCTACTTTCATGATAATAGGCAGCAAACGCCAACTGATGGATAATGTGGCGATCGTCACTCGTTTTTCAGGTTCGTTCCATGATTAGTACCAGTTCCAGCGCTGAGCTTCGTCCGATTCTGCATTTTGCCCACGCCAATAGTTATCCGGCCGGGACTTACGGCATGTTCTTCGATCAATTACGCCAGCACTATGACGTGCGCGCGCTGGCCATGCATGCGCATAATCCCGCCTATCCGGTAGATGACGGTTGGCGCAAACTAGGCAAGGAGCTGGGCGTCGAATTGGCGCAACGTTACGAGGCGCCGGTGATTCTGGTCGGGCATTCGATGGGCGGTATTCTGAGCCTGCTGGCTGCGCGCAAACGGCCTGATCTGGTGCGCTGCGTGGTCTTGCTGGATTCGCCGGTCGTGGCTGGCTGGCGCGCCCAGTTCTTGTTATTGAGCAAACTGCTGCGCTGGGAAAGCAAGCGTTCACCCGCGCATGCCTCGGCCCGGCGCCGCAACGCTTGGCCGGACCGCGAAGCGGTCTACCAGCATTACGCCGCCAAGCCGATGTTCGCGGCCTGGCCTGAGCGTGTATTACGTGATTACGTCGAGCACGGTGTGACAGCGGCAGCGTCCGGCGGCGTCACGCTGCGCTTTACGCGGGAAGCCGAAACGGCGGTTTATCGCACCATTCCGCATCACCTGGGAGCCTTGATGCGGCGCCCCTATCCGGTGCCGATCGGTTTTGTCGGCGGCATCGATTCGGTGGAATGCCGATTGGCCGGTCTGGGAGCGACCAAAAAGCTGGTGGGTTCCCATTTTCGGCAAATTGCGGGCGGTCATTTGTTCCCGATGGAGTCGCCACAAGCGGCCGCAGCGGCCACCCACGAGATGATTCAAAGCTTGCTGCAGAGACAATAAAAGGCCAGTGCGGCGACGGCACCGTCGCCGCAAAATCTGCGTTAGAGGGAAAACTGAGGGATCAAAAGTGCCCGGATTGGGGTATAATTTGAATTTCCCGCACGTGCCGTTCGGCACTATCTAGTAATGACCAAGTTTGTATTTGTCACTGGCGGCGTCGTGTCGTCCCTCGGTAAAGGGATTGCCGCCGCATCTCTGGCTGCGATTCTCGAATCGCGCGGCCTTAAAGTCACCCTTCTGAAGCTCGATCCCTACATCAACGTTGATCCGGGAACCATGAGCCCTATGCAGCACGGCGAAGTGTTCGTCACCGATGATGGTGCCGAAACCGACCTGGATCTGGGCCATTATGAGCGGTTCATTACCGCCAAGATGAAGAAGGTCAATAATTTCACTACCGGCCAGATTTACGAGTCCGTGATCCGCAAGGAACGTCGCGGCGAATATCTGGGCAAGACGGTGCAAGTGATTCCGCACATCACCAACGAAATTCAAGAGTTCATCCATCGCGGCGCTGAGGGTTTTGACGTCGCGCTGGTCGAAATCGGGGGCACTGTCGGCGATATCGAATCGTTACCGTTCCTGGAAGCGGCACGTCAGCTGAGTCTGCGCGCCGGTCGCAATGCTGCCGCCTTCATACATCTGACCCTGGTGCCTTACCTGGCTTCGGCGGGCGAGCTTAAGACCAAACCGACCCAGCACAGCGTGCAAAAGCTGCGCGAAATCGGTATTTTCCCGGATGCTTTACTGTGCCGCGCCGACCGTCGCATTCCCGACGATGAACGCGACAAGATCTCACTGTTCTCCAATGTGGTTGTCGATGCGGTCATTTCCGTCTGGGATGCCGATACCATCTACAAGATCCCGCAAATGCTGCACGACCAGGGGCTCGACGACATCATCTGCGAAAAGCTGGGGCTGTCGCCGCGGCCGGCCGATCTGTCGATGTGGGATAAGCTGATTTATGCGCAAGACCATCCTTCGCACGAAGTGACCATTGGCATGGTTGGCAAATACGTCGATCTGACCGAGTCCTACAAGTCGCTGACCGAAGCGCTGCGTCATGCCGGTATTCATACCAGCAGCCGCGTCAACATCGAATATCTGGATTCGGAAGAAATCGAAAGCACCGGTACTGCCGGTCTGGCCAAGTACGATGCGATTCTGGTGCCGGGCGGCTTCGGCAAGCGCGGTGTGGAAGGCAAGATTGCTGCCGCCAAATTTGCGCGCGAACATAAGGTACCGTATCTGGGCATTTGCCTGGGCATGCAGGTCGCTTTGCTTGAGTATGCGCGTAACAAGGCTGGTTTGCCGCAAGCCAACTCGACCGAATTCGATGCCAATACCGAGCAACCGGTGGTGGCGTTGATTGACGAATGGCAAAACCATGACGGCAAGGTCGAAAAACGCGATGCTAATTCCGATCTGGGCGGCACCATGCGTCTGGGTGCGCAGACATGTGACGTCAAACCGGGCACCCTGGCGGCCGAAATTTACGGCAATCAGGTTACCGAGCGCCATCGTCATCGTTACGAAGCCAATAATTTTTATCTGGAACGCATCGAAGCTGCCGGCTTGATCGTCTCTGCCCGTACGCCGAGCGAAGACTTGTGCGAAATCATGGAGTTGCCGCGCAACGCGGCTGACGTCAATACGCATCCATGGTACCTGGGTGTGCAATACCATCCTGAGTTCAAGTCAACGCCACGCGACGGACATCCGCTGTTCATCTCTTATATCAAGGCGGCGCTGGCGCATCATGAAGCGGTGTCGAAAGGGCAGGCATGAAACTGTGCGGTTTTGAGATCGGCCTGGATCGGCCATTCTTCCTGATCGCCGGCACCTGCGTGATCGAGTCGGAACAGATGGCGCTGGACACCGCAGGCATGCTCAAGGAAATCACGACCGAACTGGGTATCCCGTTTATCTACAAGTCGTCGTTCGACAAGGCCAATCGTTCTTCGGGAACTTCGTTTCGCGGCCTGGGCATGGATAAAGGCCTTGAAATTCTGGCCAAGGTGAAACAGCAGATCGGCGTGCCGGTGTTGACCGACATTCATGAGATTGACGATATCGCACCGGTGGCCGCCGTGGTCGACGTGTTGCAGACACCGGCTTTTTTATGCCGCCAGACCGATTTCATCCGCGCCTGTGCGCAGTCGGGCAAGCCAGTCAATATCAAGAAGGGCCAGTTTCTGGCACCGCATGACATGATCAACGTGATCGCCAAGGCGCGTGCAGCGGCCAAGGAAGCGGGCCTGCCGGAAGATAATTTCATGGCCTGCGAACGCGGTGTATCGTTTGGCTACAACAATCTGGTGTCAGATATGCGCAGCCTCGCCATCATGCGTGAGACTGGCGCACCGGTGGTATTCGATGCCACTCACTCGGTGCAGTTGCCGGGCGGTCAAGGCACCTCGTCAGGTGGTCAGCGCGAGTTTGTACCGGTGCTTGCCCGTGCCGCCATTGCGGCCGGTATTGCCGGCGTGTTCATGGAAACCCATCCGAATCCGGCAGAGGCCAAGTCGGATGGCCCCAATGCGGTGCCGCTGGCGCGCATGAAAGAGTTGCTGCAGACGATGGTGGCTTTGGATAGCATCGTCAAGAAGACCCGTTTCATGGAAAGCGATTTTTCCTGAAACACCTGCTGCGACCCGTGCATTGCCAAGGACTGGCAGGTCGGATCGCAGTGCATGTACCTATAAAAAAATTTGCTTAACACCTTTGCTTGATGGAGATCTGAATGAGTGCAATCGTTGATATTATCGGCCGCGAAATAATCGATTCGCGCGGCAATCCTACCGTTGAATGCGATGTCCTGTTGGAGTCGGGCGTGCTGGGCCGCGCTGCGGTACCGTCCGGCGCATCGACCGGTTCGCGTGAGGCGATTGAGCTGCGCGATGGCGACAAGAGTCGTTATTTCGGCAAGGGCGTGTTGCAAGCTTGTGAAAATATCAATACCGAAATCTCCGAAGCCATCATGGGTCTGGATGCCAATGAACAGGCTTTCCTGGACCGCACGCTGATCGATCTGGACGGTACTGAAAACAAGGCTCGCCTGGGCGCCAATGCCACGCTGGCAGTGTCGATGGCGGTGGCCAAGGCGGCTGCGGAAGAAGCTGGTCTGCCCCTGTATCGCTATTTCGGCGGCAGCGGCGCGATGCAAATGCCGGTACCGATGATGAATGTCATCAACGGCGGTGCGCACGCTGACAACAATCTTGATATACAAGAGTTCATGATCATTCCGGTTGGCGCACCGAGCTTTCGCGAAGCGATTCGCTATGGCGCCGAAGTGTTCCATACCCTCAAGAAAATCCTGCACGCCAAAGGACTGACAACATCGGTCGGTGATGAAGGTGGCTTTGCGCCATCGGTGACCAGTCATGAAGCGGCCATTCAGCTGATTTTGCAAGCGATCGAAGAAGCCGGCTACGAGCCAGGCACGCAAATCGCGCTGGGTCTGGACTGTGCTGCCAGCGAATACTACAAGGATGGCAACTACCACCTGGCAGGCGAAAACATGATCCTTACGCCGGCGCAAAAGACCGGCCTGTTGGCTTCCTGGTGCGACAAATACCCGATCATCAGCATTGAAGACGGCATGGCCGAGAACGACTGGGCTGGCTGGAAGCTGCTGACCGAAACACTGGGCAAGAAGGTGCAGTTGGTCGGTGACGATTTGTTTGTGACCAACACCAAGATCCTCAAGGAAGGCATTGACAAGAACATCGCCAATTCCATTCTGATCAAGATCAACCAGATCGGTACCCTGACCGAAACCTTCGCCGCCATTGAGATGGCCAAGCGTGCCGGTTACACGGCTGTGATTTCGCATCGTTCGGGTGAAACTGAAGATTCGACCATCGCCGATATCGCCGTAGGCACCAATGCGCTGCAAATCAAGACAGGCTCCATGTCGCGTTCGGACCGTATGGCCAAGTACAACCAGTTGCTGCGCATCGAGGAAGACCTCGGCGACATCGCCAGCTATCCTGGTCGTTCGGCTTTCTATAATCTGAAGTAAGCAAGCTGTCCGGCGCTGCTGCTGCGCCGGACCATCGCCTGGTATTTTTCCGATGCGCTTGATTATCCTCTGCGTGACAGTACTGCTGGTGCTGATCCAATATCCACTTTGGCTTGGCAAAGGTGGATGGCTGCGCGTATGGGATCTGGATAAGCAAGTCCAGCAGGCGCAAAAGAAGAATGCCGAGCTCAAGGCTCGTAATGCCAAGCTGGAGTCCGAAGTGGAAGACCTCAAGCAGGGCACTGGCGCAGTGGAAGAGCGCGCTCGCTATGAGTTGGGCATGATCAAGCAGGATGAAGTGTTCATCCAGATACTTGATGCCACTAGCGGTCCCCGTGTCGATGCTACTGCAGCAGATCCGACCTCGTCGCCGACAGCATCTCCGTCCGCAAACTCGACTGAAGCCAGGCCGGCATCGTCCGCGCCACGCTAGCGCATATCGCCGATGCGCATTTGCGCCGCAACAAAGCGCCGTGACAACCTGGTTGCCATTGGGATTTTATCCGGCGGTCTTAATCGGCCAGAATCACGCGGTTTTTGCCAGCATGCTTGGCTTTGTAGAGGGCCACGTCAGCGCGCTTGATCAGCTCGCCCTGGTTTTCGCCGGGAGCGCGATAGGCAATACCAGCGCTGAAGGTAATGAGCAGGCGCTGCGTGTCATGCATGAAGATACGCTTGGTCAGTTCACGCTGCACCCGGGTAATGATCTGCATGGCGTCGTCCGGACTGGTTTCCGGTAGCAGCACCAGGAATTCTTCGCCACCGAAGCGGGCAATCACATCCAGCTTGCGCAAGGTATCTTTGACCACGCTCACCAGATGCACCAGCACTTCATCGCCGGTGGCGTGGCCGTGGGTATCGTTGATGCGTTTGAAATCGTCCAGGTCGAGCAAGGCCACGCATAATGGCGTGCTGAGCCGGTCGGCGTTGAGAATCTCGCGTTCCAGTGATTCGTCCATGCCGCGCCGGTTCAGGCTGCCGGTCAACTGATCTTCACGCACCAGCTCGCCCATATGCACCAGTTGCGACTCCAGCATTTGTATGCGGGCTTCGGCCTTTTGCATTTCCTGACGCGCATTGATCATTTCGTCACGCGAACGCAGTGCCTGTTCTTGCGCCTCTTTGGTGGCGTTCATAATGCCGTTGAGCACAGAATTGAGATCGCTGATGTCGGACGCCTGGCCGATTTGTTCCGAAAAATTAGCGATACTCTTGTGGTAGTTATCCGTGGTTGACACCATGGCGCTGAGCCGGTCTACGAAAGACAGCATCAGATTTTGGGCGATCACTTTCTCTTCGCTCAGCGTGTTCTTGAGCAAGCCTTGCTTGTAGATGACTTCCTTGAGCGCCTTGGTGGCATCGGCCAGCGAGGTCTTGCTGATCGGACCGGAAATCAGCTCTTGTACCGCGGTAATTTGGGTGCTCAGCCAAGAGCCTTTTTCCAGCAGGCCGTGGATATTTTCGAGTAACAACTGAAACAGGCGCATCAGCAATTTTTGCTGTTGCGCAATATCTTCACTCTTCAATTCGATCTGGAAGCTCATCTGCTTGATACGGCCCACGATCTCAGTCATGACCTGTTCGGAGAAAGCTTCTTTCAGATTGTTACCGATGGCTTTGGCTTCATTGGCCAGTTCCGGCGCTTCTTCCAGCAAGGATCCTAGATTGAAAATCAAGACACGGGACAACACTTCACGCAGCATTTTTTCTTTTTTGCTGTCGTGGATGAACTGTCGTTCCAGATCGATAGGATTGAGTTCGCCAGGGGTCACCTGACTGCGTGGTGGAATGAATTGTTCGGCAAAATTGTCCAGTTCATCGCCATACTCTTGCCAGTTGCCGTTATCGGCGATTTTGGTCAGGCGCTGGCCCAGTTTGCCAAGCTCGCCGAACTGTTGGCCCAGATGCACGGCAAACGCGGTCAGCACCGCCTCGGGTTTGATCGGACTTTTGTTGCCGGAGATTTCTTCGTAGGCAGTACGATAGGCTTCAGGAGTAGGGGCGACACGCCGCGTAGCAAGTTGCTGGAACACTTCGCGCGCGACATCGACGGGACTTTGAACTGGCTTTTTTGACATGCCTGATATGCAGCTTTTTATTTATTAAACGGATGTTAAATGGTCTTGGTCCGGTACGGCGGTATCTCACCACCACGCATTCTACCGTCTGCCGGTACACCCTGAGGGGGCTTTGCCGGCATTTATTCGACTAAGTTGTTTTTGAGCGCATAGTGCGTCAGCTCAGCGTTGTGACGCAATTTCATCTTGCTCAGCACACGTGAGCGATACATGCTGATGGTTTTGACCGACAGCAATAACTCGGCAGCAATATCGCTGACCGTTTTGCCCGAGGCGATCAAGACCATGGTCTGGTATTCGCGGTCCGACAGGGTTTTATGCAAAGGTATGTCGTGATCGATGCCGATCTGGTTGGCCAACTCTTGCGCTAGTGAGTGGCTGATGTACTTGCGGCCAGCGGCGACTTGCCGAATGGCATTGATCAACTCGGTCGGCGCCGCTTGCTTGTTGAGGAAACCCGCAGCGCCAGCTTTGAGACTGCGAATCGCGTATTGATCCTCGCGATGAACCGATAGCATCAACACGGCAAGTTGCGGTATTTCACGCTTGATTTGCTTGAGCACCTCAATGCCGCTACGGTCGGGCAGTCCGATATCGAGGATGAGCACGTCGAAATTGTCGAGTCGGCACAGCCGGACGGCTTCAATGCCGCTATCGGCGTTACCGATGACGATAATATCTTTGGTGCCGGCGCATATCTGTTTGAGTCCCTCGCGCACGATGGCGTGATCGTCAACGATGGCGACTTTGATGGTGGCACTGCTTTTTTTCGTCATAGGTGCGGATTAGTCTACCGGCGATAGGGTTTTATTTAATCAGTGTTGTATTTGATAAGGCATCAATAGGCATCCGCACTTGCAGTGTGAGGCCGCTTTTTTCGGTTGGCAGCAAGTGCAGGGTCGCGCCCATGGCCGCTGCACGCGCATGCATGCCGCGAATGCCGGATGACTGCGCACGGTGGATCAGATCGTGTTGCAGGCCGATACCGTCATCGGTAATTTCCATGCGCCATTGGGCGTGCTCAGGGTAGAGCGCAATCGTCACTTCCTTGGCTCCCGCATGGCGAGCCGCGTTGTGCAAGGCTTCACGGGCAATGCGATAGAGGCTGACGGTACAGAAGGCATCGAACGTCGGCCATTCTTGGTCATCAAGCAGTCGATGCGGCACGCCCGTTTGCCGTGCAAATAGCTTAATCAGCCATGCTAATGCCGCCGGCAGGCCCAAATCCAGTACCGCTGGATAAAGATCGTCGATGATATTGTGCATGGCATCGATGGCGCCATCGGTGAGTCGATCGGCGTAGTCGGTTTGCGCTGCCAGAGCATCTGGATGGTGCGTGGGCAACTGCTGGCGCAATTGCGCCAAGGCCATTTTGATGGCCGTGAGCTGACTGCCTAGTTCATCATGCAGGTCACGCGCAATGCGCTGCCGCTCTTCTTCTTTGATGCGCTGGATGTCAGCAAAGAGCAGGGCGTCGAAGGGAGGGCGGTCAGTCATGGAGGTTTCGGCAGGATCAATCAGGGGCAAGTGAGCATCATAAAGTAGTTCGTCGCAGCACAACAAGCAAGCTGATGGCAGGCCTTGTCTAAAAAACAGTGCCACTTGTGTAGGCTAAAGTTTTTTGCGCAGAGCCCTTCCATTCTAACCAAAAGTGATGCTATAATTTTGTTTTTCGCGGCTGTAGCTCAGCTGGATAGAGTACTTGGCTACGAACCAAGGGGTCGTGGGTTCGATTCCTGCCAGCCGCACCAGATATAAAGGGTCCATCGCAAGATGGGCCCTTTTTTCTTTTGCCGCTCGGAAAACATCACTAACAGGCGTTGCGCCTGCTAGTCATCAAGGTTTTTAGATCTCATCAAGGGTTTTTAGATTTTATTGTCCCTGCAGTTTGAAGTCGATCACTATTTCATCCTGTACCGCCAGAATTCCACCTAGCGCAGAGTAAGGCTTGACGCCGAAATCGCTCTGTCGCAGTACCAGCGATCCGGCTGCAGAGAGGTGATCCGGTAATCCTTCCACCGTTATTGGAACCCACATCTCGCGCGTCTGTCCGTGCAGTTCGATGCGCACCTGGGTCGCGAACTTGGGCGATTCGCCAATGATTTGCAAGGCGTGGATGCGAACCAGCGGATATTGCGCTGCCTGGAAATTGGCGTCTCCCAACATGTGTTCGCGAGTGCTCGCTGTCATGCCTGGTGACAATGTCGAGGCAAATGCGCTGCCTAGACTGGCACGATATTCGGGCTTGTCGAATTCCAATTCATCGAGCCTGAATTCAAGATCGAAACGCGCATCCGCGCTGCCGCTGGGCGGCAAATAAAAAAAGCCTGTAAAGCGTGGTGCCGAGAGTACGTGGTTGTGCCCGAGCTTGCCTGCGGTGCCAGCGCGGAAGGCGTATATTCGCACCAGGGAAGAGGCCGGATCAAGCGGGAACAGCTTGCCCCCGTTCAGGGCCAGATTCGCGTAGCTTGTCGCCAGTGGCACCTGTGCCTCTGTGGCTGGCACCATTGATGCAACTGGTGATAGGGTGCTGCAGGCATTTAACGCAATGGCGGCGATGATTGCGGCGGCAATTTTTCCAAGTTTTTTATATTGCATGCAGGCTCCGGCTTCATGGTTCAAACATTATCGTGTATTAGGCGCCGTGCCAGGCTTGATCTCTATCTGGCCTTGTTGCGGATTGCCTTGCGTAATTCGGATGGCGACGGCACTGAGCATCTTGCGCAGATCGCCTTTCATCAAGCTCACACCAATCAGCGGTGGTACAAAGAAAGTCGGGGCAAGCGTCGCGTTATACAGAATTTTTGTATGCGTTTGGTCTGCGGGGATCAATTGCCAATGCGCTTCATATTGGCGCATATTGCCCGTTATCAGATTCAGATCGACGCTGACATAGGCTTGTTCGTGTACGCTCAGCAGCAAATTAAGGGCTTGTTTGATGAAGAAAAATTGGACATATCCTTCTTGCGCCAGAACGGCTTCGTTGCCGTTGCGCGAAACCAGATGGGATGAGGTAAAGCCAGGAACGAAGGTCGCCAGATGATCATAGTCGGTCATGACCTGCCAGCTAGTCTCGGCCGTGGCGGCAACGATCATGCTCGACTGCACATTAAAAACTTCGTTGCCATCGACGACGTTGCGCTGAACCAGTATCTCGATACTGTCGTTTTCTGTCGCCGTGGTCGCATCAGCCGCGCTTGCTGTGGCGAGCGAAAACCATTGCAATCCGAACAACATCAACAGCAATGCCGGGTGCAAAAAACGGATGCTGAAAAGGAAGGGTGCAGACATAACCAGACTATATCCTAAGCCCCTGCCGTTGCTTGCAATCGTGGCACCGGTCCTATGCCCGGCCGGCGTAATTTTTCGTAAAGTCAGGCCGTCACGGTGAAGTTGCCGGCCATTTCTTCATGTCCGCTGCCGCAAAAATTATCACAAAGAAAACTTACCTGGCCCGCTTCCGGGAATTGCAGCGGCAATCTTGTCACTTTACCTGGCACGATATCGGTCCGTATATGCAAATCGGGAATATTGAATCCATGCACGAAATCCAGTGCGGTGAGTTCCAGAATCACCGACTCGCCTTGCCTAATTGTGATTTCATTCGGCGTGTAGATAAATTTCTTTGCTTCGATGCGGATAATGCGGGCTTTGGCCCTTGCCTTCTTTTTGTCGGCCGCGGCGGCAATCAGGCTGGTGCCGCATAACATGGCGCCAGCGCTGAGCAGGAAATGTCTTCTGCTGGCACTCATGATTGTCCTTGCGGCACCGGAAATTCTTGCAATTGGTAACGTGCTTGTTTGGCATCTGCCTGCACTTCGCGAAAACCAAGTCCCTTGCCGGGCGCCGCAGCATCCCACGGCAAGGGCGTGCGTTTGTCCTGCGAGCCCGGTGCCGGCAGCGGGAAGATCAGCGACTGGGCAGCGTGATGGTCAATGTGGCCGGTGCTGTGATGGTGTTCTTGATGGATATGTCCGTAAAACACGGTGACGTTGCTGTATGGCATCAGTAAGGCAATCGCTTGGTCGCCATCGCGAGTGGCCCAATCCCATTTCGGTGCTAGATCGAATAAGGGGCGATGCGTGAAGACGACGATGCGGGCATCCTGTGCGAGTTTGGCTAGTTCGCTTTTGAGCCAGGATAATTGTTCTTCGCCGATCTTGGCGCCGGGATCGGAAACATTGTCGAGCACCAGGAAATTGACTCCCTTATGTTCGAAGCTATAGTGTGTCTTGCCGAAATATTCTTTGTATGCTGCGCCACGGTCGAGTGAGGCATCGTGTTCTCCGGGCATGAAATACACTGGTTTGACCTTGAGCTCAGCAACAATGTCGCGAAACTGCGCCATGCGCTCGCGGCGTTCTTTTGGATCATCGGTGGTGTGAGTGAGATCGCCGGTGAACACGATGAAGTCTGGCTGGATGGGCAGGGCATTGGCGGCGGCCACTGCCTTCTTTAAGGTATTGGCGGCATCCGGATTGGGTGGGCCGCTAAAGCCCCAATGCGAATCCGATAACTGCACGAAATAGAAATCTTCAGCCATCGTGGCGTCGGCCGCCAAGACGTGTCCGTACAGGCCCGACATAAAGACGGCACCGCCACCTGCGGCGGTCAGTTTCAAGAAATTTCTGCGATCGATCATGTTGTGCTCCTTGCGTAAATTGGGTGTGCGATCTTTATTTGCCAGACGTTGCCTGCTTCAGATAGGCGATCAAGTCGGCGCGCTCCTGTGGTGACGCCACCAGAAAGCCCATTTTTTGACCCGGGATGAATTTCTCGGGATTGCTTAGCCATTTATCCAGTGTCTTTTCGTTCCAGATCACTTTGGATGCCTTGAGCGCTGCCGAATACTCGTAATCGGCAGCGCTGCCGGCCTTGCGATTGAATACGCCCCGATGGGCCGGCCCGATGCCGTTATACTCAATCGAGTGGCAGCTCACGCACAGGCGCTGATAGAGAATTTGTCCGCGTACTTCTGGCGGTGCTGCGCCGGCACTCTGTAGCACGACCAAATAGAGGGCGGCAATGCAAGTGAGCAGTAAAATTCGTTTCATTGGATTGGCTTTCTGCGTGCGTTGCTCGGCTACCTACACCTTGCATAACTCAACAGGAGGCAGAAATATTCCCTGGAAAATGCGCATTTTGTTGAAAAATAGCGGGAATAAATCGCAGCCAAGTCGGGTCTGTTAGGGGGAACTGAAACTGCTATGGGTGTTTATTTGAACCAAGACAATAGAAATCGCCGATTCGAGCAGTTAGCCTTGCCTCATCTGGATGCGGCATACAGTCTGGCGCGCTGGCTCACGCGAGACGACTACGCGGCCGAAGATGTCGTGCAGACGGCGTATGTGCGGGCTTTTCGGTTTTTCGATCAGTTCCATGGAGACAATCCGCGGGCCTGGATACTGACGATAGTGCGACGCGCGTTTTACACCTCGCTGCGCGAACGTCGCCACGACCACGAGTATGTTGATTTTGATGAGGCATTGCACAGTGGCATGACAGCGCAGGGTGGTGAATCCGGCTTCGCCGCAGGCAATCATCCAGAAAGCATTGCCGCTGGCCGGGATACCCAGCGCATCATCAATGAGGGGCTGGAAAAACTGCCACGCATTTTCCGGGAGGTGGTCGTGCTCAAAGATATTGAAGACTTGTCATACAAGGAAATCGCTGAGGTAGTCGAAGTGCCGATAGGCACGGTCATGTCGCGTCTGGCACGTGGCCGCAAATTGTTGGGCGACTATCTGCAACGGTATGGTATTGGAGGCGGAAATGAAATGTGAAGAATGTCAACAATCCATGCAGGCCGCGCTCGATGGCGAGCTTGATGCCGCCGCTGTAGCGCTGCAGCAGGAACATCTGCACTCGTGCGCATCCTGCCAGAGCGTGCATACAGATTTGCTACGGGTGCGTGCGATGGTGCGTTCGCATGCCAGTCGGCATACCGCGCCTGCCGCATTGCGTCTGCGCGTGGTCGAGGATATTGCGCATGCTCAAGTGCGTGAGTCAAATTGGCGGAGACTGTTTGCGCAATGGAAAACCTGGCCGTGGGGCCGTATCAATTTTGGTTTTGCGAGTACGGCGTCGCTGGCGTTTGCAGTTGTTTTTTCACTGTATCTGCAGGTGCCGACACAAAGCGAGCGGCTCGATCAAGAAATTGTTGCAACCCATTACCGCTCCTTGCAAGTCGATCATCTGGCCGATGTCGCTTCCTCTGACCAACATACGGTCAAACCATGGTTCAGCGGCAAGCTCGATTTTTCACCGGCGGTGGTTGATCTGGCGGCACAAGGTTTTCCCTTGATCGGCGGGCGGCTTGATTACTTTGATCAACATGCCGCCGCCGGCCTGGCCTACCGTCATGGCAAGCACCTGATCAATGTCTTTGTCTGGCCGGACGACAGCGTTCGCCATCATAGTGACAAAATCAGGTCCATCCATGGCTTTCAGCTGTTGCGTTGGTCCGATGACGGTATGGCCTATGCCGCCATCTCCGACATGAATGCGCGTGAATTACTGCAATTTCAACAGTTGCTGGCGCTTGAAATTGCCAAATAGGCACATGGTGTTGGGCTGCCTTCTTCTATGGCTTGCTAGGGGGGCGGATGAGCGACACGCAAAAAAAGTTTGCAGTAGTTAAAACTCCTATATAATTCGGCCTCTTCGCGGCTGTAGCTCAGCTGGATAGAGTACTTGGCTACGAACCAAGGGGTCGTGGGTTCGATTCCTGCCAGCCGCACCAGATATAAAGGGTCCATCGCAAGATGGGCCCTTTTGTCATTTCAGCCCTGGGTCGCGTTTGTTTTTCTTTGCGCACACTGCATGCATCATGACAGCGCAAGTGCTGTTGAGATGGCAGTGACCAATTGTCATGAAATTAATTCCAGTGAGTAGGCGGGAGGCGCTAACGAAGCGCTATACCAAAATGCATGGCAATCCCGACGTCAAGTCTCTCTGTGCAAAGAAGCCATGATGCGTTTCCTTGCGGCGCATAAAGGCTAGACGGTCGGCTCCGGCGTCAGGTATATTGCCTATCTGATCATGGTCATCATCTGACTAACCGGATATGTGCATGCAAGCCATCCATATTAAGTCACTACCTCTGCGTGGGTTTGTCAGCGTGCTGCTCGTGGGCATGGCTTTGACTTTGACGGCGGTGGGCATCGTGAGCTCGCATAATCGAGCAGAGCTCGACAAAGCCGTGCACGCGGCAGCGCAGCGCGTCGCTGCCGAGGTTACTGCGCACATAGAGCATTTCCAATATGGCCTGCGCGCGGTACGCGGAGCGGTACTTGTGGCGGGAGAGCAGGACATGTCCCGCGAACGCTTTCATCGCTACAGCGTCAGCCGCGACCTCCATGCAGAATTCCCCGGTGCCCTCAGCATGGGATTCGTGCGTCGCGTCCAGCAGTCCGAAGAGGCTGCTTTCATCGCGACGATGCGGCGCAATGGCGCGCCTGATTTTTTCATACGCCAGATACACGCGCATGATGGCGAGCGTGATGTGATCCAGTACATTGATCCGGTCGATAAAAACCGCGTCGTCATCGGCCTGGATATCGCCTCCGAAGCCAATCGGCAGCGTGCGGCTCAAGATGCCATGCTGAGCGGAGAAATTCGGTTGTCCGGCCCGATTATGTTGGTGCAGAAGACTGCAGCGTGGCCGCAATATTTTCTCTTGCTCATGCCGGCCTATCGAGATGGCGTGACGCCTGCCGGCCAGGCCGAGCGCCAGGCTGCAGCATTTGGCTGGAGCTTGGCCGCTCTTAGCATGCCGGATGTGTTGGCCGGTATCACGCTGCCGGAAAACGCGCTTAGTTTGACATTTGAAGACATCACCGATAGCACTCAGCCGGTGACATTTTTTCAGACAAAAATGCCGAATTCGCCGGCATTGGCGCCACCGCTCACGACCATCAATTCCATATTCGGACGTACATGGCGCATCACGCTCACGGCGTATGCACCGTTGCTGGCATCTGTGTCGCAGGTCAGCGTGGCCTTGGTGGCCTTGAGCGGAGGCGCGCTGAGCTTGTTGCTGGCGGGGCTGACCCTGGTGTGGAGCCTGGGCCAGCGACGCGAGCGCCAGTTGATCAGCGCACGTGCACACCTGGCGGCCATTGTCGAAAGCTCACAGGATGCGATTATCGGCATGGACTTACAAGGCGTCGTCAGCTCCTGGAACCGTGGTGCGCAGGAAATGTTCGGCTATACCGAGACGCAGGCGCAGGGTAGACGTCTGGTCGATCTTATCGTTCCGCTCGAGAGCGCCGACGAAGAACGCGATATTCTGGCCCACATCGCCGCCGGCAAAACGCTCTCCAGCTTCACCACGGTGCGCCACCGCAAGGATGGTAGTCTTATTCCAGTATCGGTGACCGTGTCGCCAATTCGGGACAGCGATGGGCGCATTATCGGGATCGCCAAAACGCTACGCGACATCACGGAACAAAAAGCCATCGAAACGCAGATACGTGAATTGAACCGTACGCTAGAGTTGCAGGTGGCGCAACGCACGGCGGAACTGCGGCGCGTTGTTGCGTTGCAGCGAGCTATCCTCAATAACGCCGGTTATGCCATTATTGCGACCGACCCGCAGGGCTTGATCACGGTGTTCAATCCCGCCGCCGAACAGCTGTTGGGCTATACCGCAGCGGAGCTGATAGGCAAGTGCACGCCCGTGATCTTGCATGATGCGGATGAACTGGCCGCGCGAGCAAGTGAATTCTCGACGCAACTGGGTGAGCCGGTACCGGCTGGATTCGAGGTCATCGTGATTAAGCCGACGCACGCGCTGAGCAATGAACGCGAATGGACCTATGTGCGCAAAGATGGGGGGCGTCTGCCGGTGCTACTGTCGGCGACCTCACTGACGGCCGACGATGGTTTGCGACTCGGCTTTTTGTGCATGGCGGCCGACCTGAGTGAATTGAAACAGACCCAGATCAGTCGAGAGCAGCTCCACCATGCCTTGTCGGAGCGTTCCAAGGATCTGGAGCGCACCGGGCAAATCGCCGGCGTCGGTGCCTGGTCGGTCGACTTGCTCAGTGATAATGTCAGCTGGTCGCCGCAGACCTACCGGCTGCATGAAATGACCAGTGACTATGTGCCGACGGTGCCATCGGCCTTGCAGTTTTATCCGCCGGAGGCGCAAGAACAGTTGCAGATTGTACTCAATACGGCAATTAAAACCTCTGCTCCCTGGGACTTGGAACTGCCCTTTACGTCGGCCAGCGGTCGTCAGCTCTGGGTCCGCGTGGTCGGTGAGGTCGAACGTGACAGCCAAGGGCGCACGGTGCGCCTGGTCGGGGCGATGCAGGATGTGACCGAGCGGCATAATGCCGCCCACGCATTGGAGGTCGCGCGAGATCGCTTGTTGCTGGCCTCCGAAGTGGCAGAAATGGGAATCTGGATCTGGACATTGGGTGACAACGCGCTGCAATGGAACGAGCGCATGTTTGATATCTACGACCAGCCAATTGAACTCGAGTTTGAGGGGCTCAACTTCGAACATTGGCGCAGCCGTATTCATCCGGAAGACGTCGAGGCAACCCTCGCATGCTTGAACGCGACGATCGAAGGTATTGGCCTCTTTGATCCCATATTTCGCATTCTGCGGCGCAATGGCGAAGTGCGTTATATCCAGGCCGGCGCCTATGTCGAAAACGACGACATGGGCCAGGCGTGGCGCGTAACGGGCATCAACCTGGATGTGACCGAACAGGTATTGTTGCAGTCCAGCTTGCGCCAGGCCAAAGAGCAGGCCGACGCCGCCAGTCGGGCCAAATCGGAATTTGTCGCCAACATGAGTCATGAAATTCGCACGCCCATGAATGCAATTTTGGGCATGCTGCAACTCATGCAGCAAACCGATCTGGATCGGCGCCAGGCGGACTATGCCGACAAGGCTGAATCGGCCGCTCGTGCATTGCTTGGCATCCTCAACGATATTTTGGATTTTTCGCGCGTCGAGGCCGGTAAGCTTGCGCTTGATCTTCATCCCTTCAGCCTCGAGAAACTACTACGCGATGTCGCCGTGATTTTGTCGACCAGCGTGGGCAGCAAACCTGTCGAAATCTTGTTCGAGATTGACGCCAAGATCCCGGACTGGATCGAGGGTGACGCGCTACGTCTGCAGCAAGTGCTGATTAACCTGGCGGGCAATGCCATCAAGTTTACCGAGCGCGGAGAGGTAGTCCTGACGGTCAAGCTGAGTGCACAGGACGAAGCCGGTCTTGTGCTCGCCTTTGCCGTGCGTGATACGGGCATTGGCCTGACTGCAGAGCAAAGCAGTAACATTTTTGCGGGTTTTTCCCAGGCCGAAGCATCTACTGCACGGCGCTATGGCGGCACTGGCCTGGGATTGGCAATCAGCCAGCGCCTGGTTGCTTTGATGGGCGGCGTCTTGCAGGTCACCAGCAGCCTGGGTCAGGGCAGTACTTTTTACTTCACTATTCGTTGCCAGGCCGCTACCAAGCAAGGCATCCCTGCGCCGGATCGTGAATTGGTCGACATGCGTGATCTGCATTGCCTGGTGGTGGATGACAATGCCAGCGCTCGCGAAATTCTCACCACGATGCTGATTCCTTTTGGCTGGCATGTGGATGTGGTCGATAGTGGTCAGGCCGCGCTCGAATCCGTTGCGCGTCAGCCAGGCGCATATCCATATGATGTGATCTTCGTCGACTGGAGCATGCCGGAGCTGGATGGTTGGGAAACCAGCGAGCGCATTCACCAGATGCAGCAAGGCAAGCACTCTTCCATCATCGTCATGGTGACGGCGCATAGTCGCGAGCAACTGGCGCAGAGGGAGCGTCAGATGCCGGGGCTGCTTGACGGTTTCCTGATCAAGCCGGTTACCGCATCGATGCTGTTTGACGCAGTCGTCGACAGCCGTGCCAAACGCGGATTGGGAAAACAGCCGGCGCCTGTCCCCAGCACCCGGCGGCGGCGTCTGGCCGGGTTGCGGATTCTGCTGGTTGAGGACAATGTGATGAACCAGCAAGTCGCGCGTGAACTATTGAAGCGAGAAGGGGCGAGCGTGGTGGTGGCCGCTTGCGGGCAAGATGGTATTGATGCGGTGGCCAAAACGATGCCGCCCTTTGATGTCGTCTTGATGGACATACAGATGCCGGACATGGATGGTTATGCCGCCACGCGCACGATACGCCTGCACAAAGGCCCCGATGAGCTGCCGGTGATCGCTATCACTGCTAACGTGATGCCGGCAGATCGGGAAGCCGCGCTCGCCGCTGGCATGAACGATCATGTTGGAAAACCGTTTGATTTGTCACAACTGGTTGCCGTGATTCTGAGCTACACCGAGCTTAGGGCAGTGCCTGGCGCTAGCGCCAGTATGTCGGCCAGCGCGGCATCGAGCATGTTGACGCTCAACAGCACGGCCGCGAGCTTGCGCATGGGAGCGGATGCGGGCATCTATGAGCGCGCCTTGCGCGGCTTTATCAGTATATTGCCGGCATTTGTTCCGGACTTGGACAGTGCGGTTAAGGCCGGCGACAGTGCGGCTGCCTTGCGTTTGCTCCATGCGATGCACGGTGTTGCCGCAACGGTTGGCGCCGAACAGCTCAGCGCCGCTCTAGGGGCGCTTGAGCGCGAGCTGACACGGGCTCCAGATGCCGTTTATCACTGCGTGCTAGAGCCGATTCGGCAGGTCGTGGCGGAGACGGTTGAGGCCGTGCTTGCCTGGCTCGACCAAGCAGAAAACAGGGTCTCGGAACAACGGATGTAAATTGTCGCCGCGATCAAGGGGCTGTCGGTAGCGTCGATCAACCACTTCGCTTAGTAAGTCATTGACTTATAATAGCGACAGAGCCGCAAGTCTTGTTTGCGCGCTGAGCGATCATGACTTCGCTTGCTATCCTTGAGGTCAGGTTGGAAGGGTAGGGGCCGACGCAAATCATTCTGCACGCGCATTTGCCGCACACAAACAGAGAAAAATTCATGAGTGAACCACAAAAATTTCCCTATAAAGGGTATGCCATCTTTCCACAGGTCGCGCAGCAGGACAATGGTCAGTTTGCTGCCTGCTTCAACATTGTGGCCGGTTACGACGGCAGTGGCGGTGAGCGTTACGTGCGCGCACTACCGAGCATCGAATTTGCCAGCGAAGATGAGGCTCTGGCCTACATCCTCGACTTTTGCGCCGAATGGATCGATCATAATCCGCTGTGATGGCTGATCATGCTGCCAGCACGATTTCATGCGCGGCTGATAGCTTGAAGGTATTGACCACGGTGACCAGCACCGCAGCCTGATCCTGCAATGATTGGGCCGATGCAGCCGCCTGCTCCACCAGCGCAGCATTGTGTTGAGTGACATCATCCATCTGCATGATGGCCTGATTCACTTGTTCGATGCCGGTATTTTGTTCTTGGTTGGCATGGTTGATGTCGGCGACAAAGCCGCCGAGTGTTTTGATACTCTCCACCACCTTGCCGATGGTGGTGCCGGCTTGCTCCACCAGCGTTCTGCCGGAGACGATCTTGCCCACTGAGTCGTCAATTAATCCTTTGATTTCCTTGGCCGCACCCGCTGCGCGCTGCGCCAGTGCGCGCACCTCGCTGGCCACTACGGCAAAGCCGCGCCCCTGTTCCCCAGCACGCGCTGCTTCGACGGCGGCATTGAGCGCCAAAATATTGGTCTGGAAGGCAATACCGTCAATGACCTCGATAATGTCGACGATTTTTTCCGATGAAGCATTGATGGTGGCCATCGTGTCGACCATTTGATTGACGGCATCACCGCCGGCAATGGCAACTTCCGAGGTGCTGCGCGCGAGCTGATTGGCATACTGCGCGCTCTCAGCGTTTTTCTTGACGGTAACGGTAAGCTGTTGCATGACCGAAGCGGTTTCCTGCAGTGAGCCGGCCTGACGTTCGGTGCGCTCGGAAAGATTCAGATTGCCTGCGGAAATTTCCTTGGAGGCGCTGGCGATGGTGTGTGCCGATTGCTTGATATCGTCCATCGAACGCGCAAGATTGATCTGCATCTGTTTCATTGCATGCATCAGGCTATGGTTGTCGTGCGTGCCTAGCCGGATGGCTTCGGTCAGGTCGCCGGCGGCGATACGGTCAGCCACACGCACGGCATAGGCCGGCTCACCTCCGAGCTGGCGCAGCAGACCTCGGCTCAGCACGGTGGCCGCTGCCACTCCGCACAATAGCGCCAGCGCGCTTAGGCTTAGCAAGATAATGCGGCTGGAACGGTAGGTCACGTCAATGTCGTTGGCGACGGTGTCGATATGCTTGCGTTGCAGTTGCAGTAGTTTGGCAATTGCGCTCTGATAAGCAGCAGCGCTGGGGAGGTAACTGCTTTCAAAGGCATTTCTGGCCTGAAACAGCTTGCCATCGGCGCGTAGCGTCAGAATGTTGGCGCCGGCGGCAAGATAAGCTTTGCGACTGGTATCGATCTCGCCGTAGAGTTTTTGTTCTTCCGCCGTGCTCAAGAGCAAGCGCACTTTGTTTTGCAGTCCTAGCGCCTGCTTGGCTGCGTCATTGATGGCGCCGTCGAAATATGTCGCCAGGCTGAGATCGGTGCTGCGAGCAATCGCGGTAGTGCGGGTAATCGAAGTGGCAATGTTGGAATACCAATCGCTGATCAGCCGCTCCTTGGCCAGCGGCATTTGCATCATGGCGTTGGTGGCCTCTGCTACCGTTTGCAAGCGCCAGATTCCCATCGCCGTCACCATCAGCATTAACGCCAATACCAGGCCAAAACCTGCGGCGAAGCGATTTCTCACTTTCCAGTCTCTCATGCGTCTCTCGTGGTTTTATAGCCGCGGCGACAATGCCACAGCGGTGTTTATTGGAGGACGATGCTAGCATCAGGAATTGTTAAGGAATAATGAAAAATAACTGGCAAGCAATATCAAAAACGCACATGAAAATTACTTTTTGACAATATTTCTTGCTCGCCGGCGTTCAAACCTCAGTGCATAGCTTCAGGTAACGCGAAAAATGGGCGTAATCGGGCGTAAGCAGGCCGGCTTGCTTGGCCTGATCGTCCCAGCGCCGCAGGCGCACAGCGTCGGCGGCGAAAGGCATGGCGCTGAATGCGCTAGCTTGCTCCGGGCTGAAAATGCCGCCTTGCAAGGCCAGGCTGCGCACCGAATCGGCCGATAGCGTGGCAAAGTAGGCTGGATCTGTAGCGCACAGGTAGCGTTTGGCATCCACGTGCAAGCGAATCGGCGCCAGTACCTCTTCACCGAAGAGCGGCCGTAGAAACGGCAGAATGCGGTATTGGTGCAAATCGTCGATGCCGGCGCTGGTCGGCGTGCCTTCCTGGCGGTCCAGCATGTGACCGAGATCATGCAGCAAGGCGGCGGCGATCAGTGCGGCGGGTGCCAGTTCCTGCTCCGCCAACATCGCGCTTTGCAGGGCGTGTTCCTGCTGAGTGACGGTTTCGCCGCTATATTGACGGTGGCCATATTGCTGGAACAGGGTATCGATATCTTGCAAATTGAGCATCATGGTAATTAGGTAGGGGAGAATGAAGGTCTCTAGCATCGCAGACCAACATGTCCGCAGTATGAAATGCCGTGATCGCGGTCGTCTGCGGCCGTAAAAATGCAAAACATCGATGACTGCCAGCGATTCGTAACAGTTTGTAAGGGCAATGGCTGCCTGTTATCGGCGGGTATATCTTATAAATCCCCCTCTAATTCAACCCCTTGAATTAGATTTCAACCCGCTCCGTAAGGCGCGGGTTTTTTATTTTCGGGTCGTGGAGCACTTGCAGCTGTCTTGCTGGCATGAATGAAATGGCTTGCACTAATCGCACGCCGCGATCGCAGTCAGCGATGAAACCGATCTGTCTAAATGCGTGGATGATGCTATACTTTAATGGTAATCATTATCATCTAGACAGCCGGAGAGAAATCCCATGATTGGTTTCAACAAAATTGTAATCGCCGCCGCCATGTTCGCTGCGTTTTCCGTAGCTAGTGCGGCCGAATATCCTATTGGTAAGCCGCAAATTCAAAGCGGCATGGAAATCAGCGCAGTCTATCTGCAGCCGATCAAGATGGAACCGGATGGCATGATGCGCAAGGCGGAAGCGTCCGACGTGCATCTCGAGGCGGATATCCATGCCGTAGCCAAGAATCCCAATGGCTTTGCCGAAGGCGACTGGATGCCTTATCTGCAGATCCAGTTTGAATTGACCAAGAATGGCTCGACCAAGGTGATCAAGGGCGACATGATGCCAATGGTCGCTAGCGATGGTCCCCATTATGGCGACAACGTCAAGCTCGACGGTCCGGGAAAATACAAATTGAAACTGATCATCGCGCCGCCAGGCGCACAGTTCGGCCGTCACGTGGACAAAGAAACCGGCGTCGCTCCTTGGTTTAAACCGTTTGAGCTGAACTACGATTTCACGTTTGCCGGTGTTGGTAAAAAGGGCGGCTATTGAGTCGATCTGACTGAGACAGCCGTGGCACTTGTCTCGATCGGACTTGGGCAATGCTGCTCAAGTTGTGGCAAGGTTTATGGGAGCGTGCATGTTTTTTTGTAAATCACAGGGTGCAAAATTGACCGCAGGGCTGATTGGCATGGTCTGTGCACTGGCTACGGTAGGTACGTTTGCGGCCGATATTCTGAGCTTCAAGCTGGACATGCAGGACGGCAAATTCATGCCACCACGCATAGAGGTCCCGGCCGGTCAACGGATCAAGATTGAAATCCGCAATATCGGCACGACTGCCGCCGAATTTGAAAGCGTTGAGCTGCGCAAGGAAAAGGTATTGGCGCCGGGCGCGCAATCGTTTGTGGTCATTGCGCCGTTGCGACCAGGCGAATACAAGTTTTTCGACGATTTTCACTTGAACATGCCGCAGGGCGTGATCGTGGCCAAATAAACGAAATCGCCGTGACGCGACGGTAATGTAATGGAAAGGCAATGAGATGGGGCAGGTGCTATTTATCGTCTGGCGCGAAAGCGTCGAGGCCTTGCTGGTGGTCGGCATTCTGTATGCCTGGCTCAATAACGGTGACGCCGCGGCACGACGTGGTCTGCCCTACCTGTGGGGTGGCGTGGTTGCCGGCATCGTCGCCGCGCTGGCCTTAGGCGGCGCCTTACTCGGTTTTAGCGAACTGCTCTCGGGCGACGCGCAGACCTATTTTCAGATCGGTATGGTGCTCATTGCGGCGCTGTTGATCGTGCAGATGGTATTCTGGATGCGCAAGCACGGCCGCACGCTCAAGAAAGACATGGAGTCGTCGCTGCAAGCGAACTATGCCAGCGGCAACTGGTGGGGTGTGTTTGTCCTGGTGGCGCTGGCGATTGCACGTGAAGGCAGTGAAACCGCGGTGTTCCTCTATGGTATCGGCATGGGGCAACAGGATGCAAGTCGCGGTGCATTGATCCTGGCCGGCGTACTGGGCTTTGGGCTGGCTTTCTTGACCTTTTATCTGCTGCAACTAGGTGGCAAGGTGTTTTCATGGCGTCGGTTTTTTCAAGTGACCGAAATGATTCTGTTATTGCTGGCAGCAGGTTTGCTGCTGACCGGTGCAGAAAAGTTGATGGATTTGCTCTTGGAAAATTCGGACTGGTTGTCTTCGCTCAATGTCACGTCGACCCTGACCGCACCAATGTGGGACACTAGTTGGCTCTTGGATGATTCGAGTACCTTTGGCAGTTTGGTGTCCACGCTGACCGGCTACCGCGCACATCCGGCGCTGATGAGCGTAGCAATTTATGTCATTTACTGGCTGGCGATTACTGTGGGCCTGAGCAAGGCGCAGCAACCGAAGCTCCGGCAAACTGCCTGACGAGGCGTGTTTTAAACGAATGAATAGCAAGGCAATATGAGCACCAGTACGCTCCCTAATACTCGATTGGCGCGCACAGGTGACTGGATGCGGCGTAACGGCGCTCTGATTCGAGCCATTCAGTGGCTCATCGTGCTGGTTTATGCACTTCTGATTCTGGTGCCGATTTTCCTGCCGCTACCCGATGAGACGGCGCATCTGTGGTCCAATCTGACCTTGATCGCGCAGTTTTGCTTCTGGGGTGTCTGGTGGCCCTTCGTGCTGGTGAGCATGGTGTTGATGGGGCGCGTGTGGTGTGGCGTATTGTGTCCGGAAGGCGCGTTGACCGAGTTCGCCAGCCGCTTTGGCAGAGGCCGCTCGATCCCGCATTGGATGCGCTGGGGCGGTTGGCCCTTCGTGGCATTTGCGCTGACGACGATCTATGGGCAGATGGTCAGTGTCTATCAATACCCCAAGGCAGTATTGCTGGTGCTCGGCGGCTCCACCTTGGGCGCGATGATCGTTGGTTACCTGTATGGCCGCGAAAAGCGCGTCTGGTGCAAGTATCTATGTCCAGTCAATGGCGTCTTCGGTCTGCTGGCCAAACTGGCGCCATTTCACTACAAGGTCAATGAAGACGCCTGGCGCGCTTCCTATGACACCCATGGCAAGAAAACCATCGCCGTGAACTGTGCGCCGTTGCTGCCGCTACGTAACATGAAGGGCGCGGCTGACTGCCATATGTGCGGTCGCTGCAGCGGCCATCGCGAAGCCATTGCACTGACCTGGCGGCCGCCGACCCAGGAAATCGTGGTAGTCGGGCGCAAGCGCAACAACCTATGGGAAAGCGCGCTGACCCTATATGGACTGTTCGGCATCGCCATCGGTGCATTTCACTGGAGCGCCAGTCCATGGTTCGTGCAGATCAAGCAAATCATCGCCACCTGGTTGATCGATCACGACATCATGTGGCCCTTCGCAACCAATGCGCCGTGGTGGCTGCTCACCAACTACCCGCAACAAAGCGATGTGTTCAGCTGGCTCGACGGCGCTCTCGTGGTGTCTTATATCCTGGCCACAGGCTTGTTTCTCGGAACGCTGCTGACGCTGCTGTTTGCGCTTAGCACGCTGCTGCTGGGCAAGTGGGGTCGCGCGCGCTTTAACCATCTGGTGCAAGCAGCCATCCCGCTGGCCGGGTGCGGCGTGTTTGTCGGCTTGTCGGCTACTACCATCAGTTTGTTGCGTGCCGAACATTGGCCGGTGGGCTGGGCCAATGACGTGCGTGCGGCGCTGTTGAGCGTGATGACCTTGTGGAGTGTGTTGTTGGCCTGGAAAGTAGTGGGTCAGCATAGCACCGTGTTGGCTCGGCGCTGCTTGGCGATGGTGCCGATTGTGGCGGGCCTGGCGCTGGTCAATTTCGCTTGGCTATTGATGTTCTGGATCTGGTAGGCCCGTAGGGCGCTTGTGTAGAGTGACGTAAAATAGCCGGTTTTATTCACTGCCGCTTTGTTGTATTGTTGCGGGCTAATTTCCTGACCTACCGGATACTGCTATGTCCCGTCCCCGTTTTTTACCCGACAATCTCACGCTGATGTTGCTGGCGGTTGTGATTACTGCGAGCTTTTTACCCTGTACTGGGCCGACTGCGGTCGGTTTTGACTGGCTCACTACGTTCATGATCGGTCTGCTGTTCTTCATGCACGGCGCCAAACTTTCGCGTGAAGCGGTGATCGCCGGGATGGTGCACTGGCGTTTGCATCTGACGGTGTTGATCTGCACGTTTGCGGTGTTTCCCTTGCTTGGCCTGCTGCTCAAGCCAGCCTTGCTACTGGTCATTACGCCGGACTTGTATCTCGGCATTCTGTTCTTGTGCGTCTTGCCGTCGACCGTACAATCCTCGATCGCGTTTACCTCGGTGGCGCGTGGCAATGTGCCGGCCGCCATTTGCAGCGCCTCAGCATCGAACTTGCTGGGCATCTTTCTCACGCCGCTGATGGTCAGCGTGATTGTGGTGGCGCATGGCTCGCCGCATTCCTCGCTCGATTCCATTCTCAAGATTGTCTATCAACTCTTGCTGCCCTTTGTGGCCGGCCAGATTGCCCGCCCCTGGCTGGGCCGTTGGATAGATCGCAATAAGTCCTGGCTGCGCTGGGTTGACCAGAGCTCGGTGCTGCTGGTGGTCTATGTTGCCTTCAGTGAAGCAGTAAATCAGGGTTTGTGGCGGCAGGTACCGCCGCTCATGTTGTTGAGTCTGGTGGTCATCAGTGCCTTGTTGTTGGCAGTGATCATGACCTTGACCACCTTGGGCAGTCGCCGCATGGGTTTCAACAAGGAAGATGAGATCACCATCGTGTTTTGCGGTTCGAAAAAAAGTTTGGCCAGCGGCGTGCCGATGGCCAAGGTCTTGTTCGCCAGTCAGACTGTCGGCATGGTGTTGTTGCCGCTGATGTTGTTTCACCAGATTCAGTTGATGGTATGTGCCGTGCTGGCGCAGCGTTACGGCCGTCGTACCGACGTCGTCAAAGTCGACTGACGTTTTTATAGTGACCTGAGAGCCCGCTTCGTGCGGGCTTTTTTGCGCTGGGGCTGGCGCGATGTTACCGTATGCATTATCGTCTTTTGGAGGATCTCATGGATCTGCTGATTCACAATGCCACGCTGCCCGATGGCCGCTGCCATATTGATATTGCGATTGCCGACGGCCGCATTGCGGCTATTGGCCAGGGTTTGCAAGACAGTGGCTTGCGTGCAGGTCAGATCATCGATGTCGGCGGCGATCTGGTGACGTCGCCGTTTGTCGATGCGCATTTCCACATGGACGCCACGCTGAGCTACGGACTGCCGCGCGTCAATGCCTCGGGCACCCTGCTCGAAGGCATCGCTTTGTGGGGTGAGCTGAAACCGCAACTGACGCAAGATGCACTGATTGAGCGTGCATTGCAGTATTGCGATTGGGCGGTAGCGCGTGGATTGCTGGCGATTCGCTCGCACGTCGATATCTGCGACGACCGGCTGCTGGCGGTCGAAGCCTTGCTGCACGTGCAGCGGCAGGTGGCGCCTTATCTGGACCTGCAACTGGTAGCGTTCCCGCAGGATGGCCTGTTGCGTAGCCCCACGGCCTTTGCCAATTTGCGGCGTGCCATTGCGATGGGGGTGGAGGTGGTCGGTGGCATTCCGCATTTTGAACGCAGCATGGCCGACGGTGCCGCGTCGGTACGTTTGTTGTGCGAGTTTGCGGCCGAAAAGGGGTTGCGGGTGGACATGCATTGCGATGAATCCGATGATCCGTTGTCGCGGCATATCGAAACGCTGGCCTATGAGGCGCACCGGCTCGGCATGCAGGGACGCGTCGCCGCTTCGCACTTGACGTCGATGCATTCCATGGACAACTACTATGTCAGCAAATTATTGCCTCTGATTCGCGAGGCCGGAGTTGCCGCGATTGCCAATCCCTTGATCAACATCACCCTGCAAGGGCGTCACGACACTTACCCCAAACGCCGTGGCATGACGCGCGTACCCGAGTTGCTGGCGGCCGGCATCGATGTGGCTTTCGGTCATGATTGCGTGATGGACCCTTGGTATGGCCTAGGCTCGGGCGATATGCTGGAAGTCGCTCACATGGGGCTGCACGTGGCGCAAATGACCGGTCAGGAGGCGATGCGGCAATGCTTTGCGGCAGTGACGCAGACGCCGGCACGCATACTCGGGCTGGACGGCTATGGTTTGGAAGTCGGTTGTCATGCCGATCTGGTGGTGCTGGATGCCGGCGATCCAGTTGAAGCGATACGCTTACGGGCGGTGCGACGTCTGGTGCTGCGACGCGGCCGAGTCATCAGCGAAGCTCCGCCAGCGCAGGCCCGATTGAATTTGCCGGGGCGGGTGGGGCAGGTGGATTTTCGGCTGGGGCGCTAGTCTGGCAGCATGAAGAAGCATCTTGCTCAAGGCATGGGCAAGTCATTGAATCCCTTGAATTCCTGCACAGAAAAACTGGTTTGTACCTGCTTGACTCCGGGCAGGCGATGCAGCCGCTGTTGCAGTAATGCGGAATAGGCGTCGAGATCCTTGGCCACCACCATCAACAAAAAATCCGCATTGCCGGTGACGCCGTGAAACATGACCACCTGTGGAATCGCCCGCACAGCTTCGGTAAATTCTGCTGATCGTGCTTCATTCTGAAAATCGATGCTGATGCTCACAAATGCCACCACGCCATATCCCAGCGCACGCCGATTGAGTCTGGCATGGTAGCCGGCAATCAAGCCGGTTTCCTCCAGTCGCCGGATGCGGCGCCAACACGGAGATTGGGATAAACCGGTCATCGCCGCGAGGTCGCCGCTGGTCAGGCGCGCGTTATCCTGTAAGGCCGTCAGCAATTGACGATCGATATCGTCCAATTCTATCTGCATAAAAAATCCTTAATTTATATTATTTTTGAATTAAATATACCTTTATTAAAAATAGCTTGGAAGGATGTATTTTGCAAATTAAGATTTAAGAATAATTAATAGGAGGGCCTCCAATATGTCTAGCACCCGTTCGCTGTTTACCCATATCCCAACGTATCCCGGTGATCCGATCTTGTCCTTGATGGAGCGCTTTCAGCAGGATGACCGTGCTGACAAGGTGAGCCTGAGTATTGGCATTTATTTCGATAACGCCGGTCGTTTGCCGGTGCTCGATTCGGTGCGGCAAGCGGAGACGGCATTGCTGGAATCCATTGGTCCGCGTCCCTACTTGCCGATGGAAGGTTTGGCCGGCTTTCGCAGCGCGGTGCAGCGGCTGTTGTTTGGGGCCGAGCATGCCGCGCTCACGAGTGGGCGCGTGGCCACCATACAAACGCTGGGCGGCTCAGGCGGGCTCAAGGTTGGTGCCGATTTTCTGCGGCGTTATTTTCCGCAAGCCGGTATGTGGGTGAGCGACCCAACCTGGGACAATCATAGGGCCATCTTTGAAGGCGCCGGCATCGCGGTAAATACCTATCCTTACTATGATGCTGCAACAGGTGGCTTGCGCTTTGACGACATGTTGACAACCTTGCAATCGTTGCCGCCGCAAAGCATTGTGTTGCTGCATGCGAGTTGCCACAATCCGACTGGGGTTGATTTATCGAAGGCCCAGTGGCAGACGCTGATTCCTGTGCTGCGCGAGCGCGAACTGATTCCGTTTATCGATATCGCCTATCAAGGTTTTGGCGATGGTCTGGACGAAGACGCCTATGCCTTGCGTGCGCTGGCTGACGCGGGCTTGCAGTTCTTCGTGGCGAATTCCTTTTCAAAAAACTTCTCGCTCTACGGCGAACGCTGCGGTGGGCTCAGTGTGGTGTGTGTTGACCGTAATGATGCCGAGACCGTGCTTGGCCAGCTCAAGGCGACCGTGCGCCGCAATTATTCGACGCCGCCTACGCATGGCGCAAAAATTGTGACCAAAGTCTTGGAAGATCCTCAGCTGTTTGCGCAATGGACGCAGGAAACCAAGGTGATGCGTCAACGTATTCGCGCCATGCGCGAAGCACTATACGCAATCCTGAACGAAAAATTTCAGGGGCAACGTGATTTTGGTTACCTGTTGACGCAGCGTGGCATGTTCAGTTACACCGGCTTGAGCGAGTCGCAGGTCAATCGTTTGCGCGAGGAGCATGCTGTTTATCTGGTGGGGTCTGGCCGCATGTGTTTGTCCGGGCTGACCATTGGCAATGTAGAGCATGTGGCCGAGGCAATGGCTGCGGTGCTGAGTTGAGTGCCATGCAAAAGCCTTTGCCATCGCAATCCTCCGGCGAGCACATCGTGCAAGAGGAAAAAGCACAATTGGATTTCAGTGGCGCCATGAGCTATGGAGATTATCTGCAGCTCGATCAGATATTGCATGCACAAAAGCCATTGTCGACCACCCATGACGAATTGCTGTTTATCGTCCAGCATCAAACCAGCGAATTGTGGATGAAGTTGATGTTGCATGAACTGAGCGCGGCGATGCGCGCCATTGCGGCAGATCAACTGGATAGAGCTTTCAAGATGCTGGCGCGGGTTTCGCGCATCATGGAGCAACTGGTGCATGCCTGGGACGTGCTGGCCACCATGACGCCCTCGGAGTACACCGCGATGCGGCCCTATCTTGGCGCATCGAGTGGGTTTCAGAGTTATCAGTATCGCTGCATCGAATTTTCGCTGGGCAACAAGAACGCCGCCATGCTCAAGCCGCATGCGCATCGTGCCGACCTGCTGAGCAGCGTGCAACAGGTATATGAAGCGCCGTCCCTGTACGATGAAGCACTGCGTCTGCTGGCGCGGCGCGGCTTGCCGGTGCCATCCAGTCACATCGAACGGGACTGGACGCAGGCCTATGGCAGCAGTGACGAAGTTGTGCAAATCTGGTTGCAGGTTTACCAGCAGCCCGAAGCCTATTGGGATCTATACCAACTGGCCGAAGAATTAATGGACCTGGAAGATGCTTTCCGGCTGTGGCGCTTTCGTCATGTCACCACAGTGGAACGGGTTATCGGCTTCAAACGCGGCACCGGTGGCACTGGCGGTGTTAGCTACCTGCGCAAGATGCTCGACGTAGTTCTGTTCCCGGAATTGTGGCAGGTGCGTACGGCACTTTGATTGATGTGACATCGCGGCATGGAGAATCGGTGATGCCAGATTTACTTTCTCTTGACGAGCGTGAGCGCGAATATTCGCCCTCGTCTTGTATCGGTGGCAATTACCAGCCATACCTGGATGACTATGCCGAGTTGAGCGCGCTGGTGCCGCCGTCATGCAAGATCCGGCGCGATCTGGCCTATGGACCGAAGCCGGCGAATCGGCTTGATCTGTTTGTGCCATTGGCAAATGACACGCCAGCGCCGGCATTGCTGGTGTTTATTCATGGCGGTTACTGGCAGGAGCTTTGCAAAGAAAGTTCGCTGTTTGCGGCCGGCGCATGTATTGAAGCAGGTTTCGCTTTTGCGGCAATCGACTATACGCTGGCGCCCGATGCCAGTCTTCTGGAGATCGTGCTGGAGTGTCGCCAGGCTTTGCGATGGCTGCATGCGCAAGCCGCTGAGTTGGGCGTTGATCCTGAAGCTATCGTAGTGGCGGGCAGTTCCGCCGGCGCCCATCTGGCAGCCATGGCTTGCTTGCGCAACTGGAACGAAGATGATGATCTGGCGCCAGGTCTTCCTGCCGGCGCTGTGCTGGTCTCCGGAATTTATGCCCTGGATGCTTTGCTTGGTACTAGCATTGCGGCACCGCTGGCACTGACAGCAAGTAGCGCAACGATCGTCAGTCCGCAGTTGCAGGCGCTGGATCGATTTCCGCCGACGATAGTATGTTGGGGCCAAGTGGAGACGCGTGAATTCAAACGTCAGAGCCGGGAATTTGCAGAAAAGCTCGCGATTGCAGGGGCAGCCGAAATATCCTGCTTTGAAGTACCAGCGCACAATCATTTCAATATCATTCTTGATCTGGCCCGGCGCAACACCCTGCTAGGCGAGGCAACGCTGCGCACGCTCGATGCGACGCGCTAAGGAGACGATATGAAACACGTTGTCGATACCGGTTTGCCGGCACTCAAACAACCGTTTTCCTGGGCGGTCAAGGCTTCGGGTTTGCTGTTCACGGCGCACGGGCCGGTGCGTGCTGACGGCAGTATTGATACGGGTTCTATCGAACAGCAGGCACGTCTTACTTTCTTCAATTTACAACAGGCCGTACGGGCCGCAGGCGGCGCTTTGTGCGATGTCACTCAGGTGCTGATTTATATGACCGACGTTAAGGACATGGCCGTCATCGATGAGGTCTACCGGCAATTTTTTGAGATGCCTTATCCGAATCGCTCCAGTATGGGCGTAGCAGCGCTTGTCGTACCTGGGATGAAGATAGAAATCGTGGCCTATGCGGTGCTTGACGAAGGCTGAGTCACCCGGTGTATTACTGCAATCTGCGTGAGCGCTCAGCGCCCATGCAGACAGCACAATCATCAGTGGCGTGACGATACATGCCACAAATCGACATGCCCATCTTGCGCCTGGGCATCGATCGCTGCCAATTCCTCGGGTGTGAAGTGCAGGTTGTTCAGGGCTGCTACATTCTCGCGGATTTGTTGGCTGCTGCTGGCGCCGATCAGGGTCGAGCTCACGCGTGGATCGCGTAGCACCCAAGCCAAGGCCATTTGCGCCAGCGTTTGCCCGCGCAACTTGGCAATCTCATTGAGCACGCGTACACGGGCCAGATTCTCTTCGCTCAAATGGCCGTCTTTCAAAGAACCGCCGCCGGCGCGGTTGATTCGCGCATCTTGTGGAATACCGTTGAGATATTTGTCACTGAGCAGACCCTGAGCCAGCGCCGTAAAGGTGATGCAGCCCATGCCTTGTTGTTCCAACGTGTCGAGCAAACCTTGCTCAATCCAGCGATTGAACATGTTGTAGGACGGTTGATGGATCAGGCAGGGTACGTGCCATTGTTTGAGCAGAGCCGCTGCTTCGGCCGTCTTTTGTGGCGAATACGATGACACGCCGACATACAAAGCCTTGCCTTGCTGCACAGCCGTGGCCAGTGCGCTCATGGTTTCTTCCAGTGGCGTTTCAGGATCGAAGCGATGCGAATAGAAGATGTCCACATAATCCAGACCCATGCGTTGCAGGCTCTGATCGAGACTGGCCAATACGTATTTGCGCGAACCGCCGCCTTGACCATAAGGGCCGGGCCACATGTCCCAGCCGGCTTTGGTGGAAATGATCAGCTCGTCGCGGTAGGGGCGGAAATCTTGCTTGAAATGATGACCAAAATTGGTCTCGGCGCTGCCATACGGAGGCCCGTAGTTGTTGGCCAGATCAAAATGCGTAATGCCGAGGTCGAAGGCGGTGCGCAACATGTCGCGTTGCGTGGCCAGGGAGCTGGCGTCGCCGAAATTATGCCACATGCCAAGTGACAGCAAGGGCAGCTTCAGGCCGCTGCGTCCGCAACTGCGGTATTGCATGGCTTCATAGCGAGTGGTGGATGCCTGGTAGGTCATGAATCGTCTCTCTTTGTGGGCGGGGTAATTGTCTCAAATGTCTATTTATACCGGATTGCAACAGTCTTTGTTTATCCGCAATGATCTGCTGGAAATACTGCGATGGCCGTTTGTACGTCAATTTTCAACATGGTCTTTTAGTACTCGTCCAATTATTTTGCTTGTTGATGTCGGCTATTCTTCTCTTCCTCAATAGAAAAAATATCGAGACGAATCTCTCGACAGTCACCAGCTCATTACGTCTCTCGCAGGCCGCTGACGCCTTCGCTTGCGCGCTCGTTGCTCACGGAAAAGGAAGGCCCATGAAAAATTTTACTATCAAAGCTCGTCTCATCTTTGCCATGGGACTTCTGTCTCTATTGCTGGTTGCCATCGGCGGCACGGCGCTTTACGGCCTGAAAAAAAACAATGACAGCTTTCGTGCTGTATATGACAACCGGCTAGTGGCGATGGCGCAGCTGGACACTGTCATCCGCAGTATTTTACGCAATCAAATTGAATTGAGCATGGCAGCCAGTGATCCTGGCACGCGCATCTCGGCGCACCTGCTGCGCATTGAGGATAATCTAAAGCAAGCTGACAGTGCCTGGGCCGCCTATATTGCAAGCGGAATTGCCCCGGCAGAAGCGCCGTTGCTCAATGAATTCGAACGCGCGCACCAAGTCTTGCACACGCAGGGCATCCTGCCAGCCATGGTGCTGCTGAGGGCGGGGGATCAAAAGGCCGTGCAGCATCGCTTGCGCGAACTTGTTGCGGGACAGTTTCAGAACGTCAGGACGATCATGGACAAGCTGATCGCGATGCAGCTTGATATTGGCCGTAGCGATTATGTGCAAGCGCAAGCGCACTACGAAAAATTCAGAATTTTTGCCATGCTATCAGTGTTGTGCGGGTTGTCGATTGCAGCAGGGATGACGGCTTGGCTCATTCACTCAATCTCGACGCCGCTGGAAACTGCGACCAAAATATCGAAGGCGATTTCTGAAGGCGATCTGACTCAGCAGATCGAGGTGTCGTCCCATGACGAGACGGGAAAATTATTATCGTCTCTCAAGGAAATGAACGGCGGTTTGCAGAACATTGTCGGGCAGGTACGCAACGGCACGGACGCCATTGCCAGCGCAAGCTACAGGATTGCCAGCGGTAACAATGATCTCTCGCGACGCACCGAAAAACAGGCAAGTTCATTGGAGAAAACCTCGACGGCGATGCAGCAACTGACATCGACCGTGAAGCAAAATAGCGAGAACGCCAGGCAAGCCAGGCAATTGGCATTATCCGCCTCCGAGGTCGCCGCCAAAGGAGGTGAGGTGGTCGCACAAGTGGTACAGACCATGACTGCCATCAATGCCGCCTCTGCAGAAATTGGCAATATCATCGCGGTGATTGACACCATTGCGTTCCAGACCAATGTGTTGGCGTTGAACGCAGCGGTCGAGGCTGCTCGCGTCAGCGAGCAGGGACGTGGCTTTGCAGTGGTCGCTGGCGAGGTGCGTAAGCTGGCGCAAAGTTCGGCCGATGCGGCACGTGAAATCAAGACATTGATTCATGACTCTGCGGCGAAAATCGTTGAGGGAAACACATTGGTGAACCGGGCGGGGGCGACCATGGACGATATTGTTTTCAGCGTGCAAGGTGTGACGGACATCATGTGTGAAATTTCTATCGCCTGCGATGCACAGGAAGTGGATATCGAGCAGATGAGCAGGGCCCTGGGCGAAATGACTGGGGTGACTCAGGAAAATGCTGCCTTGGTGCAGCAAGCCACAGCAGAGGCGGCATTGTTGAAAGAGCAGGCGGCGGCAGTGAGTGATGTCGTCAACTTATTCAAGATCAGACCGCATGGTGCGTCGCAGGTGGCGGCATATGAGCCGGAGGATATCCTGGGCGAATCACGGCGCAACAGGAATCTGCAAATGGAAAGTCGCCGCGCGGTAGATGTACGCGCCAAAGATAGGTAACGGTAATCAGGGCCTTGCCGACAATAATCCGTTTTCTCAATTCAATCTAAGAGTATTTTTTCAGACTTGCTGCCGACCAGCGATGGAGGCATGCTGTGCTCGATGGGTGGCGGATAAGTCAGCGTAATGTTGGCATAGCGTCATAGCCATCCTGCGCCGCAACGTCGGCAACTAGCCTGCTTCCAGCATCCGGACAATGGCTCAAGATCTTGCGCTGTGCAGCATATCGAAAAATCAGATTCGGCAAGTTCGATGTCGGCTGAGGAGGTAAGCGAAAGAGGGCTACATAAGGGCGTGGCATGGACAGAGTCAAAGAGCAATTGCCGCAACCTTCGCTACAGCTGGCATGCAAAACTCCGGGCAGCGCGCATTTTTGCGCCTGCCTGCGCTACATGGCGGCCATGCTCGTCACATGGTCGCTACCTGTTGCGGCTGATCCGCGCGGGTCTACCATTGCGCCACTCAATCAGGTTCCTTTGTTACCTATGTCACTGTGGCTATTGGTGGCGGTTTTGCTGCTGGCCACAGCCGGGCTATGCTGGGCCTCTCATCGAAAGTGGCGCGCAGCGTGCGCAGATTTGCAGCGTTTTCATGATCTGACCGAGAAGCTCAGCATCGTCGTGTTTGAGCTACAGTTAAAATGCGCAGGCGTGCTGGTGTTCAAATCTGTTCGCGGTAATCCTGCAGAGTTGTTCGGGATTTCTGCGCAAGCCATGATTGAAAACAAAAATAATCTGATGACGCGCGTGTTGCCCGAAGATCGTACGCAATTGATCGCTGCCATCATGGCTTCGGTAGAGAGCTTGCAAGCCGCTCGCGTCATGTTCCGTGTCAATGACGGGAGTCGGGTGCGTTGGCTGTCGGGACAACTGGTGCCGCGTCGAGAATCAAATGGTGCCGTCATCTGGAACGGCTATTGGAGTGATTTTACGGAGGAACGCAAACAGACTGCGGACGCCGTACATGAAGCCGCCAGCGCTGCGGCGCGTGCCAAGGATGAATTTCTGGCGATGATGAGCCATGAAATTCGTACACCGATGAATGGCGTAATGGGATTGGTTGAAGTGCTCGAAGGAACGCCGCTTAACAATGATCAAGCCGGTTTGGTCGCCATGATACGTGGCTCTGCCGGCACCATGCTGGCAATTCTTGATGATCTTCTTGACTACGCCAAGATTGAGGCCGGTCATTTGACGCTCAACTACACAGCGGTCGATCTACGCCTGTTATGTGACCAAGCCTTGGGATTGTTGTCGGCCAAGGCACACGAAAAGCGTTTGCAACTGCGTATGCAAGTTGATGCCAGATTGGCGGCCAGGCATAACATCGATGGCACGCGGTTGCGGCAAATTTTATTCAATCTTCTCAGCAATGCGATCAAATTTACTGCACGCGGCAGTGTGGTGCTGCGCATCGATGTTGAACATGAACAAGGTGAGCAACAGTGTGTCTCTTTCAAGGTTGAAGATACCGGTAAGGGAATTTCAAAAGAACAGCTGGCGCACCTGTTTGAGCCGTTTGTGCAGGCCGACTCTTCAATTAGTCGACGCTTTGGCGGCACCGGTCTGGGCTTGAGTATCTGCCGACGCTTGGTGACTGGAATGAATGGTGAAATCGACATCAATAGTGTGGAAAATGCCGGCACCACTGCGCAGTTCAAGTTCGTACTTGGCATTGTTCAGCGAGATTGCTTTCACCCTGTTTTACGTAGGCGCGGTGTGCGCCTTCAGGTGACTGACTACGATATCCGGCAAGCTGCAAGGATGTACTTGACAGCGCTGGGCATGACCGTGGTCGGCCAAGGGAAAGCGGATCTGAAAATTGCCGACAGCACACAAGCTGAAAAAATTGAACTGACAGCGCTCGGCGAAGACGGGGAAGATGTCAGCAGCTTGCTGCTGAATGCTAATCCTTTGCAATGGGACGCTTTTCGTCAAGCCAGTCTCATGTGCATGGCACGCGATGCCGACGATATTTCCGGAGTGAAGGCGCTAGCATCTGAGTCATTGCGGCGTCGCCGCGAACGCATTCTGGTGGCGGAAGATAATCCAACCAATCAGGAAGTGATACGCCGCTTTCTGCACAAACTGAACTTCGATTGCAATGTCGTCAGCAATGGTGTGGAAGCCTTCGACGCATTGAAAAATGGCATTTACGCATTATTGCTGACCGACTGCCATATGCCAGGCATGGACGGTTATACCTTGACGCGCTATGTGCGTGAGATTGAAACACAGCAAGCGCTGGTGCGCATGCCTGTGGTCGGTATCACAGCCAGTACCAGAGCCGAAGATGAGGAAGCCGCTGTCCATGCCGGCATGGATGCTTGTCTGGTTAAACCGACCGGTCTGGCGACACTGTCCGATTGTCTGAATAAATTGTTGCCGCTGACATTGGGGACGAGCGAGACGAGCGCAGAGCAGGCACGAGTCGTGGCATTCGGAAAATTTGAGCTTCCCGGTGCCGATCCGATCAGTTCTTTGCAGATTAAACGTCTTGAGGAAGAGTTGGGCGAGGAGGGAATGATGATGGTATTGCGAATTTTTCGCGATACGCTAAAACATGATTTGGAGGGTATGCCAAAGTATGAAGACGGCGAGTTGATCAGTTGGTTGCATCGCGTTAAAGGCGCTATTGCAGTCATGGAGTTCGATGCTCTGCTCAAGGCAATCGATGAATTGAGTACGACCCTGGAGGAGCAACAAGGAAGCGCGGCGAGACAGGCGCATGCGCGACTGCGCGGGGTGTTTCGAGCGCTTTGCAAGATGACGATAGAACAAATCGACAAGTTGCTGCCGCTTGAGAAAAGGAAATGAAGAGCGATGGAAAAACACATAAACAATGCGGAGACGAATCAGCATGCAAGCCGGCTCCTGGCTTAGTTGGGCCGGCGATTGAAGTTGTAGCGATAGGCGGCTTCGAATAATTCGGCATTGGTAGAGATGTTCAGTTTGTTCATGGCAGCCATTTTATGGCTGCTGATGGTCTGTTTGCTGCGCGATAGTTTGACCGCCACCTGCGATACCGTCAAACCATCAACTAGCAGACGCAGTACCTCCAGTTCTTTGGTACTGAGCAATTGTATTCCCGCCGTCACTGGCTCCTGCATGCGGAGGAGGCGCTTGATGGTCGGTGAATAATAGCGCTCGCACAGTCGTAGTGAGGAAATCGCGGCCAGAAGGTTTTCCAGTGGATCAGCTTTGCTTATCAGTCCGGCAATGTCTTGGGTCACCAGATTGTTGATCACCATAGGATGGTCCATCGTTGTGAGCACGATGATTTGCATTTTCGGATACTGGTGTCGCAGCATCTTGATGAGCTGTATGCCATCCGGCAAAATTTCCATTGGCATGGCGTAGTCAAGAATGACAACGTCACATGGCGTCGTAATCAATTGGGCGAAAAATTCACTGATTGTATACGCGGAAATTTTCACTTCGCAAATGGCGAGTTTTTTCAACGTCAGGCTCACTCCTGCAATAATCAAGGGATGGTCGTCTAAAATTGCGACACGTATACTCAAATGTTTCCTCCGTAATGTTCAATGTGTTTTCTGAATGAATCGCTATTTTTTTTCGGAAGAAATAAATCAATAATCGAAATTGTTTCGGTTATTAATTAATTTATTTTTATTATTTTCATCCTGAATGACAGCTAGGAAGATTCTATTTCAAAAAAATACTTTGATCATTTTCTTTCGGTAAGAAAACCCCATTTGTATATGTGAAACCACATGCGAAAGAGTTATTTTTCTATATGTAAATAGAATTTGTTTTTCCTTAAAAAGGATGGCTGTCTGGCTAAACGGTTTTTGTTATTTTATTTTTTTAGGTGCGATTTTTTATCTGGAAGTAACGCACTCATGTGTAGGGGAATAGGACGAAAGGCACTGCGCAGGGAATATTTTTACCAATCAGAATGTGCGTTCAGATTCTTTTGGTCACTGTGGTGATGCCTCTGTTCAAGGATTGCTCGGCTAGCAAGACAAGCACCGAGTCGACGTTGATTTTTGTTTTGCATAAACGCAGGGAGACGGCAAACATCTCTTGGCCAGTTGCCGACGACAGCGTAATTCGGGTTGCTGCAGAAGTGGCGTCTTCAAGATAAAACAAGCTACTATTTTTTCCTCGGCCGATGCGTGTTGAGACAAATACGATAATAAGAATCTCAACCGGAAGTGTGCAGATAGTTATATCCAGCGCCAGCACGCAGCTGATGTTGGTGTTGGTGGCATATGTAAAAAAGCCGTCTAAAAAGACGGCTTTCCTGTCTGCGGTTTCAAAAAACAGTGTGCAGACTTCGGTAGATCAGCATTACCAGTTTACACGCGCACCAAGCAGCAGACCGACGTTGGATTGGCTGGCATTGACTTCGCGGTTAAGATCAGCAAACAAAGTCACGTTCTTGCTGGCATTGCCAGAAACGGTCAAGCCCGTCGTCAAGTTATTGCGTGGCATTGTTACACCTTTCACGGTGAAGCTATGTTGCGAGCCTTGCATTTGCGCTGTCATCGGCGTTTCCGTATTGCCATGCTCATGCGCCAGAATAACACGCGGCTGCCATTGGATTTTTCCGGTCTCGATCAATGCTTTAGCACCGATGAGCGAATTGAAGGAAGTGACGGTGTTGCCGGCAACCTGTAGATTGAGCATATCCGCGCCAGTTTCAGTAAAGCCATCGGTGGCGGTTTGGCTGGTTGACAATCCCAGCAATGGGCGCAGGGTCCAGCCTGACATCGGCAGGGCATAGCTGAGTTCGCTGTAGAACGCAGTAGTGTGGCTGCCAAAATCGGCTTGCGCCGTCCGATCAATGCTGCCGAAGCTGACATGACGACGCATGTTGTTATTGCTTTTTGCCAGACTGGCATAGCCGAGCAGGTTCCATGGACCACTGGCGTAATTGGCATACAGCGCGACGGCGTTGCCATTGGACGTGCCGCTTTCGTTGTCTGCCGCGCTGATACTGGAGCGGCCGTGCGTCAAGGCCGCCCCGACGACCAGACCTTCTGCGAGGGGAAGATCAAAACCTACGCTCATGCCGCCGCTCTGGTTGCGTGAGCTGGCGGCGTTGCCATCGCTATCGGTTTTTTCAGTGCTGCCATAGGCACGCATCCAGAGGCCATGGTGTGGCGCAGTCGCCCCCTGGGGATTCGTTCCGGCGACCGAATATGTCGGCGTTGTCAGTGCTGGCATCAGATCCGATACATGATCGTTGGCCGCCAGCACGATCGGCGCATGGTTGCCAGCGCCCAGCATTTGTGAGGCGGCGTCGATGCTGCTCAGGCGGCTTCGTAATTGATTGTTGAAGTTGCCGCTAAATGCAGAACCGGCACGTTGCATGGCGATCAGACCGGCGCCGCCGATGTGTTCGTAGGCGCTACGTGCCTGTTCAGCCGACAGGCTGGTGATGGCATTGATCACGTTGGCGGTGTCACCGCTGGCTTGCTCAGTTGTTTTTTGTAGCATATTGGCTACCGAGCGTTGGTTTTCGGTCAGGCTGACATCGGCAAATGTCGTTGCATTGCGCTCCAGATTGAGCAAGACCTCGGTATTGCCATAGGAGAGCGTTGGTGTCAGAAAAGCCAGGTCGCTGGTGATACCTGAAAACTGGTCGGTCAGTGGGTTCGCGGCGATGAGTAGTGTCATCCGATTACCTTCGAACAGGCCTGCAGTCGCCTTCAGATCCACTGTGCCTCCACTCAGTAGGGCGTTGCCGCTGACCGTGATGGCGTTGGTGGCATTGGGCAGAATGCCTTCGACGCGATAGATACTGCCTGCGTCGAAATTCAGATCGCCGTCAATCTTCAACGCGCCAGCGTGATTGGACAAAACCCCCTTGTCGCCGACCCTGACATTGCCAACAGTGCCCAGCCCAGCCAAGGTAGCGCCGGCATTAATGGTCGTGCTGGACTTGGCGATGGCACCGTTGACCAGCAGCATACCATTGTCGATGGTGGTGGCGCCGGTATAGGTATTGTCTGCCGTCAACACCAGGGTGCCGTTACCGGTTTTGTTCAGGCTGCCGTTATCGGTTGCGTTCGACAATATGCTGTTGACGGTCGCGACCGCCTTACTGCCATCAATCTGAAAGATGTGACGGCCGATATCAGCCAATTTGATCTGCGTGCCGTTAATCGTCATATCCTCATCTTCAGCATAGTTGCCGATGATGCCATCTTGCCAGTTGATGACCCCAACGGTATTGGCGTCAGTCCCTGTTTCAATGCTGTTGGCACGCAGGGTCGCGCCATCGTTGAGATCGACGCGGCCGTTTGCAGACGCGACTTTATTCGTCGATTCATTGGCACCCACGATCAATTCTTTTGTGAGCACGGTGCCGCCACGAATACTCAACGTTCCGCTGGCCTCAATCTCAGCCGTGAGATTGGAATTAATTAAGCCTAGCGTGATCCTGTTGGCGTCCAAGGTGCCGGTACCCATGGCGAAATCTGCCTTGCTCTTGCCACCCAAGATGATTCGACTGATCACCAAGTCGTTGACCTTGGCGTCGAGCTTGCCCTTGCTTAAATCTACTTGTTGACTAATGGTCTCTTCGCCCGAGGAATGATTACTGCCGACGATCCATTGCTCGACGCGACTTTCTCCGCCCGTGAGACCGCGTAAAATCAAGAAATTGTCAGCGTTGTCGTTATTGAACGCCAATGTGCCTTCGTTGCGGCCCGTGCCCATGATGATCTTGTTGGTATTGATTTCGTTATTTTGTCCGAGTAACAATTTACCGGAATGCACCGGCGTGTTCCCATTAACGTCAACAGAATTAGTAACGGCGATCTCGATGGCGTCTGCGACGATGCGATTGTTTTTTGCCAAAACAAACTCGCCGCTCGTCTCATTATCACCACCAATGACAAACTGTTCGCCCTTTGAGCGGTATTCAAACGTGCCTAGGTCGCGCATGTCAAGCCGCGATACCTTGCCCTTAATACTGCTGCCCAGAAAAAGCCCCCCTGTAATGTCTACAGTGCCGTCGCCTGTAAATCGATAGTCAATGTCTCTATCTATGTCGAACGGCATATAGTATTTCGTTGCCTCCTTATTCACGTTGATCGCTCCTATGCCTGAAAGCTTCTCGGCATGGACTTCAGTGGCTGTGAGTATAGATAAAGTTAGCAGCACGGCGGTGTGATGCCGCAATTTTCCTTTGGGGAAGCTTGAGGAAATGGCGTTGGGGAGTATTTTTTTTTGCGTCTTGATCATGGCTATTTCTTTAAAAAAAGGAGAGCCTTGATCATTGCAAATGTTGTATATTGGAAATATGTGACAAGAACGAAAGCGAATTGAACGCAGATGAGACTACTACGAATGTGGTTGTTTTTTTGCAATAAATTATCAATTTGATAATTTTCTGAGAGGATCTTTGCCTGCAATGTCGATGTTGTGGAGGTGCCGTGCATTGGTCTGCAGACGCTTGTCGCGAACCAGGTATGGTGCTCATTGTTGCGGCTGCGAGTTGCGTGCAGTGGCTTGCTGATCCACTGCACGCGATGAGCCTTTCTGTTTTACACTGCGCTAGCTGTTTCCCAGATTTCCAAGTGATCAATACAATCAGGAGAGTCAATCATGATGAATATCAAGCGTGTCCAGATGGTCTTGCTGAGCGCCTTGCTGCTGGTTAGCGCAGCGGCGTTCGCACAGACCGCCAATATCGAGTTGAGGGGTAGCAATGAAGTGCCGGCGACTGATTCGACCGCCAGCGCAGTGGCTCACATCACTGTGGCTGCGGACAAATCTGTCAGTGGCACCATCATCACAAAGGGTATTGAGGGCAAGATGGCGCATATTCATAGCGGTGCCGTGGGTGTCAACGGCCCGGTCATCGTGGCGCTGACCAAAGATGGCGATAACGGCTGGGCAGTTCCGGCTGGTGCTAAATTTACCGATGAGCAATACGCTGCGTATATGGCTGGTAGCCTGTATGTGAATGTCCATAGCGCAGCCCACCCTGGTGGTGAGATTCGCGGGCAGTTGGCGCCGTAATAAACGCTTGTTGCTAGCCCCCTCCAAAAAAGCCATCACCTCAAATGATGGCTTTTTACTGCATGCTCATCTGCAGCATCTCAAAAATTGTTTTAATTGTCAGGTAGCGTTAGCCTGCTGCCGCTTGTTATTTTTGCGACCATAAAAGCAGTGGGGGCAATCCCCGGGCCTAGCAGGGCACTCGTCCTCATTTCTGCGCACCGGCGATAATTCGTTTGCAAAACAAAAGGCGGCTGTTTATACTGCGCCATATGTTGTATGATGACTGATAACAAGCTGGTCATCATCCCAGCCTTTTAAAATAAATACTACTGCCACCGGTTTTGCAGGCCATTGCCAACATGAACAGACGACGCGGCAGGCGTGATTGCTGCGGAGATCTTTGTTTCTTGCTGGCTGCCAGACAAGGGGCAGTATTGGTCCGGAGATAGGTCAGTGAGTGTGAATCAAGTCCGCGCTGCCGCACGCGCAAATAGCCAGGCAAGTCATATCCGTTATCTGGTGCTGTTCATGCTGTTTGTGGTGACCACGCTCAACTACGCCGACCGTGCCACGCTATCGATTGCCGGCACTTCAATGAAAGCCGAACTGGGGCTGGACCCGGTGATGATGGGCTACATCTTTTCTGCCTTCAGCTGGGCCTATGTCATGGCGCAATTGCCGGGTGGATGGCTGCTCGATCGTTTCGGTTCCAAGAAAATCTATGCCCTGAGCATTTTTCTCTGGTCCTTTTTTACCATGTTGCAAGGCGGTGTCAGTTGGTTTGGCACCGGCGTGGCAGTGGCGGCCTTGTTTATCTTGCGTTTCGTGGTCGGCCTGGCAGAGGCGCCATCATTTCCGGCTAATGGCCGTATCGTGGCAGCATGGTTTCCTACCGCTGAACGAGGGACGGCATCGGCCATTTTCAACTCGGCGCAATATTTCGCGGCGGTGCTGTTTACGCCGTTGATGGCCTGGATTATCCATGCTTACAGCTGGCACTATGTGTTCGTGGTAATGGGCGTCATCGGCATCGCGCTGACCGGCATCTGGTTCAAGGTGATTCATAGTCCCAAAGATCATCCGATGATCAGTCATGCAGAACTGCATTACATTGAGCAGGGTGGCGCACTGGTGGATATGGATCAAGCTTCTGCCGCCAAGACGCAGGGCGATGAGGGCAAGGCCAAATGGGGCTATATCAAGCAATTATTGAGCAATCGGATGCTGCTGGGCGTATATATTGGCCAATACTGCATTAACACGATCACCTATTTTTTCCTGACCTGGTTTCCGGTCTATCTGGTGCAGGAGCGCGGCATGTCGATTCTGACCGCAGGATTCGTGGCGTCGATCCCCGCAATCTGCGGTTTCATCGGCGGCGTGGTCGGCGGCATGATTTCTGATCGCCTGATCAAACGCGGCCATAGCGTCACGTTCTCACGCAAACTGCCTATCGTCGGCGGCATGCTGCTGTCGACCACCATGATCTTGTGTAACTATGTTGATGCACAATGGCTGGTAGTGGGCATCATGGCGGTGGCCTTCTTCGGCAAGGGCGTGGGAGCGCTGGGCTGGGCCGTGGTGGCAGATACCGCGCCTAAGGAAATCGTCGGTCTGAGCGGTAGCCTGTTCAATATGTTTGGCAATGTTGCTGGCATCACAACGCCTATCGTGATTGGTTATATCTTGAAGGCGACTGGTTCCTTCAGCGGTGCCTTGGTGTTTGTCGGCGCCAATGCCTTGGTGACGGTGATCAGCTATCTGGTGATCGTCAAGGAAATCAAACGGGTTCAGCTCAAGTCGAACTGATCGCTGGGGAAACGTCTTCACTTTGTTGTCAACATCGTAGTCTTTGGGAAATCTCATGAGCACCGAAACAAGCACAGCCAGTAACGCCAATACACCACGTTATATTCTGATGAATGACAACGACAATGTTGCCATCGTCGTCAATGATCGCGGCCTGCCGGCTGGGACGGTTTTCCCAGATGGTCTGACCCTGTTGAATCAGGTTCCGCAGGGGCACAAGATTGCCTTGCGCAACATCGCTCAGGGCGAAGCCATCATCCGTTACGACGTCGCCATCGGTTATGCTGCGCGCGACATTGCCAAAGGCAGTTGGATCGAAGAGTCGCTGGTAACTTTGCCGCCGGCACGCGGGCTCGACAACCTGCCGATTGCCACCCGTGTACCAGCGTCGGTGCCAGCGTTGGAAGGTTATACCTTTGAAGGTTATCGCAATGCCGACGGTTCCGTCGGTACTCGTAATCTGCTGGCCATCACGACCACAGTGCAGTGCGTGGCCGGGGTGGTTGAGCATGCGGTCAAGCGCATCCGCCAGGAACTGTTGCCGAAGTATCCCAACGTGGAAGATGTGGTCGCGCTGGAGCACACCTATGGCTGTGGCGTGGCCATTGATGCGCCCAATGCGGAAATTCCGATTCGCACCTTGCGCAACATCAGTCTGAACCCCAATTTTGGCGGCCAGGCGATGGTGGTTAGCCTGGGTTGTGAAAAGCTGCAACCTAATCGTCTGCTGCCGGAAAACATGATTCCCATTCATAAGGAAGGCGCCGCTTATGTGGTGTGTCTGCAGGATGCGGAACATGTCGGATTCAACTCCATGATCGATTCGATTCTGGCCATGGCCGAAGCGCGTCTACAAGAACTCGACAAACGCCGCCGCGTGACTTGCCCAGCAGCCGATCTGGTGGTTGGTGTGCAGTGCGGCGGTAGCGATGCTTTTTCGGGCGTGACTGCCAATCCGGCGGTCGGCTTTGCCACCGACTTGCTGGTGCGCGCTGGTGCCAGTGTGATGTTTTCGGAAGTGACCGAAGTGCGCGATGGCATCGATCAACTGACTGCTCGTGCCATCAATGCCGAGGTGGCGCAAGCCATGATCCGGGAGATGGACTGGTACGACAATTATCTCAAGCGCGGCGGTGTCGACCGTAGCGCCAACACCACCCCTGGCAACAAGAAGGGCGGTTTGGCCAATATCGTCGAGAAGGCAATGGGATCGATTGTCAAGTCGGGCAGTAGCCCGATTTCCGGGGTGTTGGCGCCAGGTGACAAGCTCAAGCAAAAAGGCCTCATCTACGCCGCTACACCGGCTAGCGATTTCGTCTGCGGCACCTTGCAATTGGCCGCTGGGATGAATCTGCATGTATTTACCACAGGACGCGGTACCCCTTATGGACTGGCCGCGGTGCCGGTCATCAAGGTCGCTACTCGCAATGATCTGGCGCGGCGCTGGCATGACCTCATGGACATCAATGCCGGTAGCATTGCCAGCGGCGAAGCCAGCATCGAAGACGTTGGTTGGGAGTTGTTCCAGTTCATGCTGGATGTTGCCAGCGGCCGCAAGCAGACCTGGGCCGAGAAGTGGAAGCTGCATAATGCGCTGACACTGTTCAATCCGGCGCCGATCACCTGATCATTGTTGTTTTGTTTCTTCATCTATTCATAAGTCCTCGCATCGATCGGCTGCATTTATCGATAGCGGGGGCATTTTTTCATCCAAGGAGGATTCATGAAAGTAACGACTTTTGTCAGGCGTACGGCTGCATTGGCGACATTGACGGCATTGGCGGGTTTGTCATCGATGGCACAGGCCAAAACCATCGTCTATGTGTCGAACGCCGACAGCCAGGATATTTACGTCCTAGAGTTAAATCCCAAGAATGGCACTCTTACACCTATCGAGCAAGTGCCGACCGGCGGTACCGTCATGCCGCTGGCGCTAAGCCCGGATCATCATCGTCTATATGCCTCGCTGCGCTCGCTGCCGTATAGCGTGACGACGTTTGCGGTGGATCAGAAAAGCGGCAAGCTGCGGGCATTGTCGACTGTGCCGCTGGCCGATAACATGGCCAATCTGGCGACTGACAAGACCGGCCGGTTCTTGCTGGCGGCGTCTTACACCGGTCATAAAATATCGGTTAATCCAATTGATGGCGCCGGTCTGGTACAGGCCGCAGGCGTGCAGGTCACTGCGACCGGAAAAAACGCCCATCAGGTGGGTACCGATCCGCACAATCAGTTTCTGTTTGCATCTAACCTCGGTAGCGACGTGATTCTGCAATTTCACTTCGATGCCCTCACCGGCAAGATTGTGCCCAATACGCCGCCTTCGGTTGCCACAGCAGCTGGTGCCGGACCGCGGCATTTCGTGTTCCATCCTAATCTGCGCTTTGTCTATTCAACCAATGAACTCAACGGCACCGTCAATACCTATGGCTATGATGCTGCTCACGGTATCTTGAGTCTGCTGGGAAGTATTACTGCAGTACCGGCTGGGTTCAAAGGTGATGCACCGGCACCGGCCGATATTCATCTCACGCCAAACGCTCGTTTTCTATATGCCTCGGAACGCACATCCAGTACCCTGGCCGCCTATCGCGTCAATGGGCACACCGGCGCGCTGACTGCCATCGGCAACTATGCAACGCAAACGCAACCGCGTGGCTTCAATATCGATCCACATGGCAAATACCTACTGGCAGTCGGACAGAAATCCAACGGCCTGACCAGCTATGCCATCAATCAGAAAACCGGTGCACTCACGCCAGTACAGCGTCTGGAGATGGGCAAGAATCCAAACTGGGTGGAGATCATCGAACTGCACTAAGTCGGTTTGCCTGTGTTGCCCGCCATCATGGTTGCCGTGATGGCGTAGATTATTGTTTTTTTGCCAATTCATCTATTTGATGTGGCGCAAAATTGGCGTACAAAAATTGCTCGCCTCGACAGGCTTGCTCTACCATAGAGTGCAGCGTGATGGTGATCGTGCTGGGTAGTTGTCGGGCCAATAATATGTGGATGAGGAGTAAGGAATGCGCAATGTAACTGTTCGTTTTAGTTTAATGAGTGCTCTGGTGTTGTTTGCCTGCATGATTGTCGTCGGCGCTGCGGTGGGTGTGTTTGCGCTGGGACGGGCCAATGATTCGACCATCATGGTGCACGACGTTTCTGAGCGCGTATTGGATATTAACGATGCATACAAAGACACCACGCGAACACGCGCGGCGCTCACCCGTGCTTATACTGCGCTCAAAGAAGAGAACAATCAGACAGTCAAGAACTCGGCACTCAATAGCGCACAGACAAGCTATGATCGTGCGCTCAAATTGATTGACCAGTTTGACAAGGCGCCAGCCGTCAAAGACCAGGACGATAAACTCAAGACTGATCTGGTGGACGCCGGTAGACAATTGTCTGATGCGCTCAATAAAGCGGCCACGGCCTTGCGTGCCGACGATACCCACGCCTATGCGGAGATCAACGGGCGTGACCTTACTGCCAAAGGCGCAGCCTTTTCTACTTTACTCGACAAATTTCAGAGTCAGGTCAAGACGATTTCCCAGAACATCGTGACCGAGCGTAAGGATGAATACAATCTGGTAGTTTGGCTTGTCGTGGCGGGTTTGCTGGGGGCCTTGATACTCGTGGTGACGGTACATTTCGTGCTGCGCAGCATTGTATTGACGCCGCTCAATCGTGCCGTAAGCTTACTCGACCAGGTGGCCAAGGGTGACCTCAGCATGTCCGTGGTCGCGCCCGGCAACAATGAAATCGGCCGCCTGTTCTCGGCCATCATCAGCATGCAGCAAAGTTTGCTCAATACGGTATCGCGGGTGCGCAGCAGCACCGCGATCATCAATACTGGTGCCAAGGAAATCGCTGCAGGCAACCTCGATTTGTCCTCGCGCACAGAAACCCAGGCCAGTTCTTTGCAGGAAACTGCTGCTTCGATGGAGCAGCTTACCGGCACCGTCAAACAAAATGCGGAAAACGCCCTGCAGGCCAACCAGTTAGCCTTGTCGGCTTCCCAAACGGCGGTCAAGGGTGGCGATGTCGTGTCGCAGGTGGTGAGCACCATGGAGGCGATTAATGCCTCATCGAAGAAAATCGTCGATATCATCAGCGTGATCGACGGCATTGCCTTTCAGACTAATATTCTGGCCTTGAACGCTGCGGTTGAAGCCGCCCGTGCCGGCGAGCAGGGGCGTGGTTTTGCGGTGGTAGCGTCAGAAGTACGCAGCCTGGCGCAACGCTCTGCCAGCGCCGCCAAGGAAATCAAGGAATTGATTAGTGACTCGGTCGACAAAGTCGAGTCTGGTAGCCGCTTGGTGGGGCATGCCGGGATGACCATGAGCGAAGTGGTCGATAGTGTGCGCCGGGTGACTGATATCGTCAGTGAAATCAGTGCGGCCAGTCGCGAACAGAGCGAGGGCATCAATCAGGTCAACCTGGCCATTACGCAGATGGATGCCGTTACGCAGCAAAATGCGGCGTTGGTGGAGCAGGCTGCCGCTGCGGCGCAATCGCTGCAAACGCAGGCGCTCACCTTGGCTGAGGCGGTCAGTATCTTCCGTATCGATGGCAAGCAGACGGTCCAGCCGAGTGGGCGCGCTGTGGCGCCGCTAGTGCCAGTAGCATCCAATAAAGCGGTTGCGGCAGCAGTGCGTGCGACACCGGTTGCCGCCGCAGCGCCGGCTGCGGTTGCCGCGATCGCCGCCAAGCCGGCCCGTAACGTGGTACCGCCGATAGGTTCGGATGAGGACTGGGAGCAGTTTTAAGCTGCAGCCTGCACTTCGCCAATATAAGAGGCCGTTCCGGATTTTCGGCGCGGCCTCTTTGTTTGGCGTGCCTGAGACCGCCGTTGCCGGCGATTGCGGATACGATATCGTTCAGGCTGCGGTGTAGGCAGTCTTGACCGTGGTGTAGAACTCGGCAGCGTAGGCACCTTGCTCACGCGGACCGTAGCTGGAGCCCTTGCGGCCACCAAACGGCACATGATAGTCGACGCCTGCAGTAGCAGTATTGACCATCACCATGCCGGCCTGGGCGTGACGCTTGAAGTGCGTGGCATATTTCAGCGACGTCGTGCAAATGCCGGAGGACAGACCGAATTCAGTGTCGTTGGCCAGTTGCAAGGCGTGTTCGTAATTGTCTGCAGGGATCACCGAGGCTACCGGTCCGAAGATTTCTTCACGCGAAATGCGCATGTCGTTGTTGCAGTCGGCAAACAGTGCCGGTGTCATGTAGAAGCCGTTGGTATCGCGCTGCACGCGTTCGCCGCCGAACGCCAGACGAGCACCTTCCTGCTTGCCGATCTCGACATAGGACAGATTCTGATCCAATTGGGACTGATCGACCACCGGGCCAATATGGGTATCCTGGTTAAGTGCATGACCGATCTTCAAGCCCGCCAGTTGAGCGCGCGCCGCTTCGATGAAGCGTGGATAGATATCCTTTTCGACAATGATGCGGCTCGATGCCGTGCAACGTTGACCAGTCGAAAAGAAAGCGCCTTGCACAGCTGCCGTGACCGCCACATTGAGGTCGGCATCATTGAGCACCACCAGTGGATTTTTGCCGCCCATTTCGAGTTGGAACTTGGCCATGCGCGCGATGCAGCCTTGTGCCACGCGAGCGCCGGTGGCGACTGAACCGGTGAAGGTGAGGGCGGTGACGCGACGATCATCAATGAAGCGTTGGCCAACCACTGAACCGCGCCCCATGACCAGGTTGAAAACACCGGCAGGAATGCCGGAGCGGCTAATGATTTCGGCAATCGCCCAGGCGCTGCCCGGTACCAGTTCGGCCGGCTTGAATACCACGGTGTTGCCGTAGGCCAGCGCCGGTGCAATCTTCCAGGCTGGAATCGCCATCGGAAAATTCCACGGTGCGATGATACCGATCACCCCCAGCGGTTCGCGGGTGATTTCGACGTCCATGCCAGGGCGTACCGAGGCCAGCTTTTGGCCTTGAATGCGCAAGACTTCAGCACCGAAGAATTTGAAAATATTGCCAGCGCGGCCGGCTTCGCCGATACCTTCTGCCAGCGTTTTGCCTTCTTCGCGTGAGAGTAGACGTCCCAGTTCTTCCTTGCGGGCCAGGATTTCGCTGCCGATCCTGTCGAGCGCATCAGCGCGTGCTTGTGTGTTGCCAGTGCTCCAGGCCGGGAAGGCGGCATGTGCGGCAGCAATTGCCAGGTCAGCCTGAGCGGCATCGGCCTGGGCGTATTCGCCGACGATATCAGTGGCATCGGAGGGGTTGATATTTTTGGTGACGCCAGCGCCTTGCAGCCAGGCGCCGTTAATGTAATTGGCAAATTGGGACATCGTGTTCTCCAAGAGAGGAATACCAAAAACTGACCGCGGGAAGATTCCGGCGGTCAGTCATGGGGGTATCAGATCAGAAATTAGACTGGTTTATTGTGGGCCTAGACGCTTGATCAACGCAGCCAGTTCTTCGTGCTCTGCTTCGGTGCAGGCAGTCAGCGGCGTACGCACGGGACCCGCATCGTGACCAACCACGCGCGCGCCAGCCTTGACGATGCTCACTGCATAACCGGCCTTGCGGTTGCGGATGGCCAGGTAAGGCAGGAAGAATTCATCGATCAGCTTGTTGACTGTGGCGTGATCTTCCTTGGCGATGGCATGGTAAAAATCCATTGCTGTCTTGGGAATGAAGTTGAATACAGCCGAGGAGTAGACCGGTACACCCAGTGCCTTGTAAGCCGCGGCATACACTTCGGCCGTCGGCAGACCACCGAGGTAAGCAAAGCGGTCGCCCAGGCGGCGGCGAATGGTGACCATCGGTTCGATTTCACCGACGCCATCCTTGAAACCGATCAGATTAGGGCAACGCTCAGCCAGACCTTCGAGGGTCTCAGCGTTGAGCTTGCAGACCCCACGGTTATAAATGATGACGCCGAATTTGACCGATTTACAGACGGCCTCAACGTGCTCAGCAATGCCATCCTGGCTGGCTTCAGTCAGATAGTGCGGCATCAGCAGGATGCCGTGCGCGCCCAGGCGCTCGGCTTCTTGCGCGTAAGCGATGGCGGCGCGGGTGGCACCACCGGCGCCGGCGATGATCGGTACCTTACCCTTGCAGGTATCGACGGCAGTGCGGATGATGTCGCTGTATTCGCCTGGTACCAGCGAGAAAAACTCACCTGTGCCGCCGGCTGCGAACAGGGCGCTGGCACCGTAGGGCGCTAACCATTCCAGACGCTCGGCATAAGTCTTGGCACGGAAGTCGCCTTGTTCATCGAAGTCGGTCAGCGGAAACGACAGCAAGCCGGCAGAAAGGATATGTTTCAGGTCTTGTGGTGTGTACATGTCAGTAGGTAGCAGGTGATGAAATTAAAAAAACTGTAGCGCTACGTGTCGCTGCTCAAGCGCTGCAGAATCGGATTTGTATCAAGACATCAGTCATCGTACAACAACAATTAAAAGAAAGCCAGCAGTTTTTGCTGCTGGCGGGAGTCATGCTTATGGTTCTTTGCCGGCGTCGCTGATTTGCTCGCTCGCAGCCGATTCGGCGGCTTCCTGCGCTCGGCGCAAGCGTTCACGGCTGTTGGTGAGGTGATTGCGCATGGCTGCACGAGCAGCTTCGGTATCGCGTCGTGCAATGGCATCGTAAATGTCTTCGTGCTCGCGTTGTACGCGGTCGAGATAGCTGGCTTGCGGGTCACGCGCCAGTTGTGCCGTGTTGAGACGCTTGCGTGGAATCACGCCAACGCCCAAATGGCTGATGATCTCGATGAAATAACGGTTGCCGGTGGCGTTGGCAATTTGAAAATGGAAGCGGAAGTCGGGGCCGACAGTGTCGTTGCCTTGCTGTAGATTGTCGTGGAAGGCGTCCAGCGCCTGGCGAATTTCCAGCAATTGCGCCTCGCTGCGCCGGGCTGCTGCCAGCCCGGCGGTTTCGGTCTCCAGACTGATGCGCAACTCCAGCAGCGCCAGCAAGTCTTTCATCGTGGTGATGGTGGCCGGATCGATATGGATATTGCCGGTCTTTTGTGCTTCCAACACGAAGGTGCCAATGCCGTGACGAGTTTCGACCAGACCCGCCGCCTGCAGACGCGAAATGGCCTCGCGCACTACGGTACGGCTGACGCCTTGGTTGAGCATGATTTCAGATTCGGTTGGCAGCTTTTCACCCGGCTTGATGCTGCCGTTGGCGATCATCTCGGAAATGGCGCCGACCACTTCCTGCGACAGGCTTTGTGACTTCTTGCGCGGGCGCATCAGCGGGCTGGGAGTCTCGGTAAGGTCCATTTTTTGAATACATGCAAAAAAGTTATGTGACATCTTATCAGAGATGACTCGCTTTTTTGCCGGTTTTGCCTTTATCTGTATCGATCTTTGCGCTTCATTGAAAATCGTCGCTCCTGATGGCGATGCCGTCCAGTAGAGGCGATCAATGCTGACCAGGCAGCAAAGTCGGTATCGATGCTGTGCACCGACCGGCAGGCAAGCTCGGAAGTCGGCTAGTGCAGGGTATGGATAGTGCGAGGAGAGGGTGTGGGTATAGATTTTTTTGTGGCAATTGTCCATCGCAGCGAGTTCCAGCAAGGGCGTTGAGACGGTTTTGCTAGTACCTGACAAGATTACTCAACTTTGATATACTTGATGCAAATATTCGGGAATTCAGGGAATGGGACTGAAACTACTGATTCGGAGCTGAGATTTCATGCGTTTAACTACTAAAGGCCGTTTTGCGGTGACTGCAATGATTGATCTGGCGTTGCGCCAGGGCAATGGCCCTGTCACGTTATCGGCCATCAGCGAGCGGCAGGAAATTTCTTTATCATATCTGGAGCAATTGTTTGGCAAATTGCGTCGCCACCAGATCGTCGAATCCGTACGCGGCCCCGGCGGTGGTTACAATCTGGCGCGCAAGGCCGGCGAGGTTTCGGTGGCCGACATCATCATTGCCGTTGATGAACCGATTGATGCGACCCAGTGTGGCGGCAAGGAGAATTGCCACAGCCTCACGCATCCGGGCGGAACCCGTTGCATGACGCATGACCTGTGGTCGACCTTGAATGAAAAAATGGTCGAATACCTCGACTCGGTTTCGCTGCAGGATCTGGTCGATCAGCAGCATCAGAAAGAACAGAAGCACCCTGAAAACAGAACTATGGCGACAGAACAAAGCGTGGTCGTCATGCACCGCCCTCACGCAGCGGCTTGATTGGAGCTAGAACTGATATGAACGCACCCCTGGAAAAAAGCCTGTTGGATACTCTCAAGGCACCGCATTTTCCAATTTACCTGGACTATTCGGCAACGACCCCGGTTGATCCGCGCGTGGCTGACAAGATGATTCCGTATCTGCGTGAGCAATTCGGCAATCCGGCTTCGCGCAGCCATATGTATGGCTGGAGTGCGGAAAAGGCGGTCGAAGATGCGCGTCAAGAGGTGGCCAAGCTGGTCAATGCCGATGCGCGTGAAATCATCTGGACCTCGGGCGCCACAGAGAGCAACAATCTGGCCATCAAGGGTGCAGCACAGTTTTACAAGACCAAGGGCAAGCACATCATCACCGTCAAGACCGAGCACAAAGCTGTGCTGGATACGGTGCGCGAGTTGGAGCGTCAGGGTTTTGAAGCGACTTATCTGCAACCACAGGACAACGGTCTGGTGAGCGTCGAGCAAATTGCCGCCGCTGTGCGCCCTGACACCATCCTGATCTCGATCATGTTGGTCAACAACGAAATCGGCGTGATTCAACCGATTCAGGAAATCGGCGAGTTTTGCCGTCAAAAGGGCATCATTTTCCATTGCGACGCTGCTCAGGCTACTGGCAAGGTCGAAATTGATCTGGAAAATTGGAAAGTTGACCTGATGAGCTTTTCTGCTCACAAGACCTACGGCCCCAAGGGCATCGGTGCCTTGTACGTGCGTCGCAAGCCGCGTGTGCGCATCGAAGCGCAAATCCACGGTGGCGGCCATGAGCGCGGTCTGCGTTCGGGCACGCTGGCGACGCATCAAATCGTCGGCATGGGAGAAGCCTTCCGCCTTGCCCGTGAAGAAATGGCCTCTGAGTTGGACCATGTACGCGCCATGCGCGATCGCCTGGCCAAGGGCTTGCAAGAAATTGAGGAAACCTACGTCAACGGCGACATGGAACACCGTGTGCCGCACAACTTGAACGTGAGTTTCAATTATGTTGAAGGCGAGTCGCTGATCATGGCGATCAAGGATATCGCCGTGTCGTCCGGTTCAGCTTGCACCTCGGCCAGCCTGGAGCCTTCGTATGTGTTGCGCGCGCTGGGCCGTAGCGATGAACTGGCGCATAGCTCGATTCGCTTCACCATCGGTCGTTTCACTACCGAAGAAGAAATCGACTTCACCATTGATCTGATCAAGAGCAAGGTCGGCAAGCTGCGCGAATTGTCGCCGTTGTGGGATATGTACAAGGATGGCATCGACATCAGTACGATCCAGTGGGCGGCACACTAGTAGCTTAGCCGTATAGCGAATAACAGCCCCATGTTGACCTGCAGTCAGGGGCAGATACCTCATCAAGGAGCAGCAAAATGTCTTACTCGGAAAAAGTTCTCGACCACTACGAAAACCCACGTAACGTCGGCGCCTTTGAAAAAGGCGACGAGACCGTCGGTACAGGTATGGTCGGCGCGCCGGCATGCGGCGACGTCATGAAGTTGCAGATCAAGGTCGGCGCCGACGGCGTTATCCTGGATGCCAAGTTCAAGACCTACGGTTGCGGTTCGGCCATTGCCTCGTCGTCGTTGGTGACGGAGTGGGTCAAGGGCAAGACGCTGGATCAGGCATTGTCGATCAAAAACACCCAGATTGCAGAAGAACTGGCCTTGCCGCCGGTGAAGATTCACTGCTCGATTCTGGCCGAAGATGCGATCAAGGCAGCGGTACAAGATTACAAAGCCAAGCACGGCAGCGTGGAGCAACAAGCAGCAGTAGCAGCCTGATTTCAGGGGCAGTTCAGGCGGACAAATCAAGGGCAGGCATCATGGCGATCACACTCACAGAAAAAGCTGCAAAACATATCAGTCGCTACATGGAGCGACGCGGCAAGGGCCTAGGCCTGCGCCTGGGCGTTCGTACTACTGGCTGCTCGGGTCTGGCCTACAAGCTGGAATATGTGGACGAGGAAACACCGGAAGATCAAGTGTTTGAATCGCGCGGCATTCGTGTGTTTGTTGACCCCAAGAGCTTGCCCTACATTGACGGTACTGAGCTCGATTTCGCTCGTGAAGGTCTCAATGAAGGATTCAAATTCCAGAATCCGAACATGAAGGACGAATGCGGTTGCGGTGAGAGTTTCCGTATCTGAGCATCGCTCGCTTGAGCTGCTGATGCGCTCAATGGCAGTTTTGCCAAGCCTGTTTCCGAACAGGCTTTTTATTTGTGTTCATGAGTCTCATCGCTAAATAGTTCACTAGTTGCACCACATATGCAAAACCATTTCGCGCTGTTCCAGTTGCCGCAACGCTTTGCCATCGATTTGACGGCCTTGGAAAAGGCCTATCACGGGGTGCAAAGTCAGGCGCATCCGGACAAGTTTGTGCATGCCACCGGCGCTGAAAAACGTGTCGCCATGCAGTGGGCCACGCGCGCCAACGAAGCCTATCAGACCCTCAAGAATCCGCTCAAACGCGCCAGTTATCTGTGCGAGTTGCATGGCGTCGATTTACAGACCGAATCCAATACGGCCATGCCAGGCGCATTCCTGATGCAGCAGATGGAGTGGCGCGAAGCGCTCGATGATGCCAAGTTCGGCAAACATATGGCTGCGTTGGAAGCGCTGGAGACTGCTTTGCGGGCAGCGCGCAAAGAGACTGTCGAGCGCATCGAAAGCCTGTTGGATGCAGAAGATTTCGCGGCCGCAGCGAAATTGGTGCGCCAGCTGATGTTCCTTGAGAAGTTCGGTGAAGAGATCGGCGATGCGTTTGCGTTGATCGAAGGCTAAGGCAGACAACGAGATACTCCCATGCCCCATATTTTCCTGTTTCTGATCGCCGCAATGACGCTGACCCTGGCACCGGGCCCGGACAATATTTATGTGCTCACGCGCGGCATAGCGCAAGGCCGTCAGGCCGGGCTGGTTGCGGCCTTGGGTTTCGCCTCGGGTTTGCTGTTTCACACCTTGCTGGCGGTGCTCGGCTTTGCCGCGCTGATCAAGGCCTATCCAGCTGCATATCATGCCTTGCAATATGCCGGTGCGGCATATCTGGTCTATCTTGGCGTGCGGGTGCTGCGGGCCGCTGCGGCCACGTCCTTGCAGGCCAACACGCAGGCCACGCCGCAGGTGCCGCTCAAGCGTATTTACTGGCAAAGCGTCATCGCCAATATCCTCAATCCCAAGGTGACCTTGTTTTTCATCGCCTTCCTGCCGCAATTCGTCAACTTGCCGGCTGGCCATGTGGCCTGGCAGATGTTGTTGCTGGCGTTGGTATTTATTTTCCAGGCCTTGGCGATTTTTAGCGCCATTGCTTTTTTTTCGGGCACCGTGGGCGCTTATTTTCAGCGTCAGGCGCGTGCCGCCCTCTATTTGAACAGGCTCGCCGGATGTGCGTTCGTAGCATTGGGAATTCGCATCGCATTGCCGCAATAAATTGACTATGGCACTTCTCCAAATTTCAGAACCGGGCATGTCCACCGCACCGCATCAGCATAGGCTGGCGGTCGGTATCGATCTGGGCACCACCAATTCGCTGGTCGCAACAGTGCGCAACAGCATTCCCGAAGTGCTCAACGACGAAGACGGTCACAGTCTGTTGCCGTCGGTGGTGCGTTACCTGTCCAACGGCCATGCCCACATTGGGTACAAGGCGCAAGCGGCACAGACCACTGATCCGAAGAATACGATCGTCTCGGTCAAGCGTTTCATGGGGCGTGGCCTCAAAGACATCGCTTATGTAGAAAATCTGCCTTACGACTTTCAGGAGGCGCCAGGCATGGTGCAATTGAAAACCGTGGCCGGCGTGAAAAGTCCGGTGGAAATTTCGGCGCAGATTCTGGCGACCTTGCGTCAGACTGCGGAAGATGCCTTGGGCGATGAATTGGTGGGTGCCGTCATCACGGTGCCGGCTTATTTCGACGATGCGCAACGTCAGGCCACCAAGGATGCGGCGCAACTGGCCGGTCTCAACGTGCTGCGCCTGCTCAACGAGCCGACCGCAGCAGCGATTGCCTACGGTCTGGACAATCAGTCCGAGGGTACCTTTGCGGTCTACGATCTGGGTGGCGGCACTTTCGATATTTCGATTCTCAAATTGACCAAAGGGGTATTCGAAGTCTTGTCGACCGGCGGCGATTCAGCGCTCGGCGGTGATGACTTTGATCATCGCCTGTTTTGCTGGATTTGCGAGCAAGCGCAATTGGCGCCGCTGTCGGATGAAGATACCCAGGTGTTGATGATCAAGGCGCGCGAAGCCAAGGAATTGTTGTCGTCCAAAGGCAGTACCCAAGTCGACGCCAAACTGAATTCAGGTGAAGACGTGCATCTGACATTGACGGCAGAACAGTTGACCACGCTGACCCAGCATCTGGTGGCCAAAACCATCACCCCAAGCCGCAAGGCTTTACGTGACGCCGGCCTGTCGGTTGACGACATCGATGGCGTGGTGCTGGTTGGCGGCGCCACGCGTATGCCGCATGTGCGCCGTGCGGTTGGTGAGTTCTTCCAGACCACGCCGCTGGCCAACATTGATCCGGACAAGGTAGTCGCCCTGGGTGCCGCGATACAAGCGAACCTGCTGGCAGGTAATCGCGCCGCCGGCGATGATTGGCTGCTACTGGATGTGATTCCCTTGTCGCTGGGCATTGAAACCATGGGGGGATTGGCGGAAAAAGTCATCCCGCGCAACTCCACCATTCCTTGTGCCCGAGCACAAGAGTTCACCACGTTTAAAGATGGTCAGACTGCCTTGGCAGTGCACATTGTGCAGGGTGAACGTGAGTTGATCGCCGATTGCCGTTCGCTGGCGCGTTTCGAGTTGCGCGGTATTCCGCCGATGGCCGCCGGTGCGGCGCGCATCCGGGTGACTTATCAGGTCGACGCCGATGGCTTGTTGTCGGTATCAGCGCGTGAAATGACTTCGGGCGTGGAAGCCTCGATCACGGTCAAACCATCGTATGGTCTGGCCGATGAAGAGATTGCGCGCATGCTGCAAGACTCGTTTCAATCGGCTGACGAAGACATGTTGCGCCGCGCCTTGCGCGAAGAGCAGGTCGAAGCCGAACGCATTGTCTTGGCTACTCAGTCGGCGCTCGACGCCGACAGTGCCTTGCTCAGCGCGCAGGAACGCAGCGCCATTAGCGAACTGCTGGCGCAGGTACGTGACAAGTCGCAAGCTGATGATCACCTAGCCATCAAGGCTGCCGTCGATGCGCTGGCACAAGGCACCGAAGAGTTTGCCGCCCGCCGTATGGACCGTAGCGTCCATGCCGCGCTGGCAGGCAAGAAATTGGATGAAGTTTAGTAAAAAGGACAATATCGTGCCCCAAATCGTCATACTCCCGCATCCCACCTTTTGCCCGGACGGCGCCGTCATTGATGCGCCGGTTGGCAAGACACTGTGCGATGCCATGCTCGACAGCGATGTTGACATCGAACATGCCTGCGAAAAATCCTGCGCCTGTACTACCTGCCACGTGGTGATCCGCGAAGGCTTTGAGACCTTGGGCGATCCGACCGACAAGGAAGAAGATTTGCTGGATATGGCCTGGGGCCTGGAAGCGAATTCGCGCCTATCGTGTCAGGTCGTTCTGGGCGACGCAGATCTGGTCGTGGAAATTCCTAAATACACCATCAACCACGCCAGTGAACATCACTGATGGAGTGTTGAATTAGCGAGGCTGCCATGAAATGGATAGACATCGATCGTATTGCAGAGGAACTCAATGACAAGTTCCCGGATATTGATCCGAAGACGATACGCTTTACCGATCTGCGCCGTTGGGTCATGGAGCTTGATGGTTTCGACGACGACCCCAATCATTCGGGCGAGAAAATTCTCGAAGCGATTCAAGCTGCCTGGATAGAAGAGGCGCAATGAGGTTGTAGTTTGATGAGAAAAAGGAGCCGAAACGCTCCTTTTTTTCGACCCTTGCGTTCGCATACAGTCAGACCAGAATTTGTCCGACGTGCTGCAGACCGTTGCCGTACTGCGGGAAAATCTTTTGCAGGGCGCTGTCCTGGATGCGCAGATGTTTTTCCGCCAAGGTCGCCATGACAGCGCGAAAATCGGTGGTGATCGCCAGATCCCGTCCTTCATAAAGCGCGTTTTTATCCAATCCCGGCCACTGGCCGTAAATGGTATGGCCGCGCACATTGCCACCCAATAACCAGATGGCGTTGCCATGGCCATGATCTGTGCCGCCATTGCCGTTTTCACGGAAAGTGCGACCGAACTCCGACACCACCACGATCACCGTGTCATTGAATGCAGGCCCCAGTTCCTGCGCTAGCGTGGCCAGTCCGACGGCCAGCGGATTGAGGCGCCCGGCCAGCTGACCGGCGCCGTTGCCCTGGTTGGTATGGGTATCCCAGCCACCAACGGCCAGAAAGCCTAGACGAATGCGGGTATCGCTGCGCATGAGGCGACCCAGGCGCGTGGTATCGATCGCCAGCCCATTGGGCAAGGGCGCGCCATTGTTGGCGATGCGCTGTTCACTGCTACTGAGTTCACTCATCAGTTCCTTGCGTGCCGCCACACCATCACGATAGGCTTTACCCAAGGCATCATCACCGGCATACAGCGTGCCGAAAGCCTGGCTCACCTTGGGCTGATCAATCAAGGTTGGGCGTGCAGCGTCGCGCCCGGTCGACATATTGGCGACCACTTGGGTGCCGCTCAGGATGCGCGGAATTGATTCACCCAGCGCTAATGCCTGCACCGGTGAATTTTCCTGCGGCAGATAAGCCTGCAGACGATTCATCCAGCCGTCACGGGTATTGTGCTGCCCGGGCGTGCCGGTCTCCATGTAATCCTGTGCTTCAAAATGCGAACGCGAATTGTCGGGTGAACCACTGGCGTGGACAAAGGCCAGTTGACCGCTTTCCCAATAAGGCAGCAAAGGTCGTAATGCCGGATGCAGACCGAAATAGCCGGTTAGATCGATCGCCCCATTGGGCTGCCCTGGACGCGCCACTGCAATGCTCGGGCGCGCCTGATAATATTCACGGTCGCCATGCGGCACCACTACATTGAGGCCGTCCACGGCGCCGCGCAAAAATACCACCACCATGCGTGGCGGCCCCTCGCCATCGGCGTGCAGGCGCTGTTTCGGTGTGCCGTAGGCGAGTGGCGCATTGGCATCCGTTGCGTGCGCCGTCTGTTTGCCGGCGGGCACTACTGCGCAGCCGGACAGCCCAATGGGAATGACGATGGCGCCGCTTCCCGCCAAGCCCGCGTAACGGATGAATTCTCGACGGTTCATGTGATCTCCTAACGCTTCATGAATGCAGGGCTGCCTAAAATCAGGCCGACTTGTAAATTGGCAGGCGAGTTGGCGATGGTTATCACATCGTCCTGACTCAGCATCGGCGCCAGCGTTTGCATCAGCTGAAGCGGATCGACCGGATCGACAATGGCCGATGGCTGGGTGTTTTCCGCACGCGCAATGGGCGACTTGCCGTTGCTTAAACCGTTGGCGAAGTTGATGCGGCGCAGGAGCGCATCCGGATTGAGCCAAGCCTCCTGCGAAAACTTATAGCCTTCCGGGGTCAGCCAACCATACAAAGGCATGCCGAATTGATTCAGAACGCCATTGACCGGTTTGCCGTTGACTACCGGCGTGGCGCTGGCACGTAGCGAAGAAATGACGTATTGATAGGGGGTCTTGAACTGGCTCTGATAATTCTTGCGCGTCCAGAACTGCGGGCTGTCAAACAAGGCATGCAATACCGCCTTGATGTCGCCATTGCTGGACAAAAAGCGTTGTGCCAGCTGATTCACCAGCGCCGGATCGGGCTGGTCGGCGACAAAGTATTGCACCAATTCAGTGGCAATGAAATGCGCCGTGGCGGTGTTCTGCGCCAGCATGTCGAGTGCGTGTTCGCCTTCTTGCTGGCCGTCGGCAGTAATGGTATGACCCAGGAACTGTTTGGTGCCATTGTCGTGGCGGCGCGGATTGAAGGTGAAGTTAGCGCTGTCACTGCCTTCCTTCATGTCACGTATGTCGATGGTCCAGCCACTGAGGATGCGCGCTAGCGCAATCACATCGGCCTGACTGTAACCACCGTTGACGCCCAAGGTATGCAACTCCATGATTTCGCGCGCGTAGTTTTCATTGAGCCCCTTGAAACGGCCTTTGGCACCCGGCGTGTTGACGCCGCTGCTGAGCCAGTTATCGAGGTAATACAGCATCGCAGGGTGGTGCGCCACGGCGCCCAGCAGTTCACGGAAGTTGCCTAGTGCATTGGGGCGGATGGCATTTTTCTCATAATCTGCCGTCCAGTAACGCACCCAATCCTTGCCTTCGAAAACGTTGAAGTGATTGAACCAGAACTCGGTCATGACTTCCTGTAACTGGCGCGGGCTTTCCGTGGCCAGCCACAGACGCGCCAGATGGCTTTGCGGCGTAATTTCATCGCCGGCGCGGCGCCGTGCTGCATTTTTCTCTTCTTGACTGGCGCCATTGGGCGGGAACGATGGTGGCCCGTACTGGCCGTACAGTTGCGACACATTGAGATGATAGGTTGAGAGACTATCGAGCCGGTTTTGTAGATCGCCCGGCAAGGCAATGCGTTCTGGATGAAGCTGTTCATCGAGGTAACGCTGGATGCCGATTTTTTCGACCGCCGCCACGTCGCCGGGGCGCGGTCCATAGGCCAGCCGGTTCAATACATGCAATGCCTGTTCCTGAGTAGTCAAAGCCTGAGCGCTTACGGTCTGACACAACAAGCTCAGACTTGCCATGAGTAGCCCAGTCATTGCGGTGTTGAACGCGGCGCGCATGTCCATTCCTGCTCTTAATACGATGGTGCACCCAGTATGGCGATTACTTGTTATATGCGGTGTAATAAAGTGTAATAAATTCGATTAAATATAAATTAAATTTCGTTTTTTTATCGTGAAAATTCAATTTTTCTTGAGTAAAAAAATGATGTTTCAGAGTGCCGAATCGACGGCAATATCTATTGCCAAAATTCGGACAATTCCTATGTGCAGTTCTCGGAATAAGCCTTATATTACGAACAAGTTTTTTGTGGAACCGCCACGTGGATAGGAGCGAGGGTAGGGCCTATGCAAGAACCTCTTGAAACACTCGACGAAAAGACCATACGCATCGCCCTGCTGGATGATCACGCGGTTGTGCGATATGGTTTTATGACGCGTCTGAAAGAAGAAGTTGATTTTCAGATAATAGGTGATTGTGGCACCACCAAGGAGCTGATGCAGATATTGCAGACGGTGTTTGCCGACATCCTGTTGATCGACTATGCGCTGGGTATCAACGACATCCAAGGACCCAATCTCATCCGTGCGCTCAGGGTGCGTTGTCCTCGCAGCAAAATCCTGATTTCGTCTGCCTACTACAATCCAAGTATTGTACACATGGCCATGCACGCCGGAGCGCATGGCTTCGTCGGCAAGGAAAAATCCTTGTCGGAACTGGTGAGCGCGATACGTTCACTGCATGCGGGACAGCTTTATCTGAATGCCGGCATGGCCACGCAGATCTCTTTCATGCTGTCTGAAAATGCGCCGTTACCGACATTCGAAGAACAAAAATTCTTATTCAATAAATTTGGTCTTTCACCATGCGAACACGAAGTTTTGCGCTATTGCCTGAGCGGTCTGAGTGTGACGCAGATCAGCAAGAAATTTTCCCGCAGCGTCAAGACAATCAGCGCTCAGAAGCGGGCTGCATTCCGTAAACTTGGGGTGCGAAATGACATGGATTTGTTCCGTTTTCAGCATCAATTTAAGGACTTATGAAACGTATCATCGCGCCCTCGCAGCATAGTGCAATCTCAGAGCAGGAAATGATGCCTTCGTCTGCGCCGGTGGTGCTGATCGTTGACGACTCTGCAACCAATCGTATTGTGATCTCCAGGCAATTAAGCAAACTGGGGTGTGCCGTGCTTACCGCCAGTGACGGTCCGACGGCGCTGGCAGCGCTAGAAGAAGGTGGCATCAATCTCGTGCTGCTCGATTGTCAGATGTCTCAGATGAGCGGCTACGAGGTCGCTAATACAGTACGAAAAAAAATGGCGGCAACAACGCATGCGATGACCCCTTATTTGCCTATCATTGCCATTTCTGGCGATACCAGCACGGCACACATGCAGCGCTGTTTTGATAGCGGCATGGACGCGGTGCTAGGCAAACCTTTGCTTGTCCATGATTTGCACAAGCTGCTTGCGTTGTGGTGCCGCATTGACGTCTCGAATGCCGCCGAAGCTGTCACTGGTCACAGTTTTCGTATCGATTTGCAAAATCTGTATCGGACGACTGCACGGGAAGATTTCGACATGTTGTACAACTGCGTGCAGAGTACCGATTTTTTGATGGTAGGTAAACTGACGCATAGAATGAAAGGCGCTGCGCTGGCAATCGGTGCACCCGATGTCGTTGATGCGTTGGAGCTGATAGAGAGGATTGCTGAACTGCAATTGGCGGCCGGTGCTGCAGCCATGACTGACGCCGCAGTCGCAGCAAATCGCACCGTTCTGAGCGATCTGCTCGATCTGTTGCGCCAGCAGTTACTGGCGACCTAGCCAGCAACGCAGCTTAGGCTCCAAGCCATGGCAAACCGGCTTTGCACCAACCTTCGATTGTTTTGCGATGCCCTGCGCCGTCTTTGTTGCCTTCAAATCCTTCCAGAATGTCATAGCAGGCGACGTAACCGTTTTCGCTTGCCAGCTTGGCCGCATGGCGCGAGCGCACACCTGAGCGGCACAGGAACAACAGCGTGGTCTGCTTGTCGGCGACAGCCGCGAGCTGCGCGAGGAAATCAGGATTTGGCGTGCCTTCCGGATACAAATTCCACTGCACCATGACATGTTGCTGCGCGCCAATGGCGACCTGGCCAACCCAGTCTCGTTCTGCCTTGGTACGAACATCGACCAGCTTGACACTGGTATTGTCTTGCAGCAGGCAAAAGGCCTCCTGCGGCGTGACTGCGCCCGCATAGGGAAGCTGACCATCCTGAGCACGTTGCCCGGCAGCACTGAGAATATCGCTTGAACTTGTCATATCGTTTCTGATTGTGTGGTTGTGTGGTTGTGTGGTTGTGTGATTGTGGATAAAAGCCGCTGAAAATATATCTTTAAAAGCGCATTCTGCCAAATGCACCAAAATAGTGATATTGGTTAAAAATGTATTTTATTGGTGCATTTATGTCATCTTGCACCGGTTTGGATTATTATTTGGACGCATTTGCACTGTGTGAAAACGCCGCCAGACCAATAACTCCCTAAAATATGCCATGACTGAGGGGGAGGATAGTTGATGGCATGGAATCTGCTATCATTCCCGCCTGAGTTCTGGCGCACTATCTGTTGTCATTGCTGTACACACTAAGTTAAGTCGCACGTAGTCGGCTCATCACCCAGTTTTTACAAATTTATACTACTTCCTCGTTTTAGGAGATTCGCATGGCAAGGACGGCCGCAGAGGTTTTGAAGTTGGTGAAAGACAATGAAGTCAAGTTCGTTGATTTCCGTTTTGCCGATACCCGTGGTAAGGAACAGCACGTAACAGTTCCGGTTTCGCATTTCGACATCGACAAGTTTGAATCGGGTCATGCATTTGATGGTTCGTCGATCGCAGGCTGGAAGGGCATTGAAGCTTCGGACATGTTGCTCATTCCCGATCCTAATACCGCCAACATCGACCCGTTCATGGAAGAAACCACATTGTTCATGCAATGTGACGTGATCGAGCCATCTGATGGTAAAGGTTACGACCGTGATCCACGCTCCATCGCCAAGCGCGCTGAAGCGTATCTGAAGTCTTCCGGTCTGGGCGACACTGCCTACTTTGGTCCAGAACCAGAATTCTTCATTTTTGATGGCGTACGTTGGGGCGCGGACATGTCCGGTTCTTTCGTCAAGATCGAATCCGAAGAAGCACCATGGAGCTCGGGCTCCAAGCTCGAAGGCGGCAATACCGGCCATCGTCCAACCGTCAAGGGCGGCTACTTCCCGGTTCCTCCGGTCGACAGCTTCCAAGACATGCGTTCGGAAATGTCCCTGATTCTGGAATCCCTGGGTATCCCAGTTGAAGTGCATCACCATGAAGTGGCTGGCGCCGGTCAAAATGAGCTGGGCACCAAATTCTCGACATTGGTTGAGCGCGCTGATTGGACTCAGACACTGAAGTACGTGGTCTGGAACGTCGCGCACACCTACGGCAAGACCGCAACCTTCATGCCTAAGCCACTGGTCGGCGACAACGGTTCGGGCATGCACGTGCACCAATCGGTCTGGAAAGACGGCAAGAACCTGTTCGCAGGCGACGGCTATGCTGGTCTGTCGGAGTTCGCATTGTTCTACATCGGCGGTATCATCAAGCACGCCAAGGCATTGAACGCGATCACCAATCCTGGCACCAACTCGTACAAGCGTCTGGTTCCTGGCTTTGAAGCACCGGTCAAACTGGCTTACTCGGCACGCAACCGTTCGGCTTCGATCCGTATTCCACACGTTGCCAATCCTAAGGGCCGCCGCATCGAAACCCGTTTCCCTGACCCACTGGCTAACCCATACCTGTGCTTTTCGGCATTGCTGATGGCAGGTCTGGATGGTGTGCAAAACAAGATCCATCCGGGCGAAGCTGCTTCCAAGGATCTGTACCATCTGCCACCTGAAGAAGACAAGTTGATCCCAACCGTTTGTGCTTCGCTGGAAGAAGCATTGGATGCGTTGAACAAGGATCGTGAGTTCCTGACTCGCGGCGGTGTGTTTACCGACAGTATGATCGATGCCTATCTGGACCTGAAGGCCCAGGAAGTACAACGCTATCGTATGACCACGCATCCAATCGAATTCGACATGTACTACTCGCTGTAATCGTCGATTTTGGCTGGATAAAAAAGGGAAGCTCGCTTCCCTTTTTTTATGCCTGTTTTATTTGTGCAGAATCGCTTTTCTATGCAGGCTCGCCCAAATCTTGCTTAGTTAGGCAATGCCGACAAGTTGCTGACGACCATCGCATGGCATCGTTGTCAGGTGCATATTACTGGTATTGATTGGAACGCATGAAAACGACGCTACCTTTACTCGACGGTCTGGACTTGCTGGCCTCGGCAGTTATCATTCTTGATGCCGATGGCGGTATCGTCTATGCCAACGCAGCAGCTGAAAATCTGCTTGAGAGTTCATTCAAGGTGCTTTCGCAACAAAAACTCAGTGAGCTTTTTGTCAACGGCGAAGAGCTGGCCGATCTGTTCTATCAGGCCATCGCGCATCAGTTTGCCGACAAACGCCTTGATCTGGCACTGGAACGCAGCGGGCGTGATCCCTTGCAAGTGCATACGATCGTGACGCCGCTTGATAACCCCGAGATGCCGGTCTTGCTGGAATTGCGCGAGAACGTGCAGCAACTCAAGCTCGATCGCGAAGAGCGTTTGCTCGACCAGAGTCAGGCCAACAAAGAACTGATCCGCAATTTGGCGCATGAAATCAAAAATCCGCTAGGCGGTATTCGCGGCGCAGCGCAGTTGCTGGAGTTAGAGCTGCCTGAGCGCCATCTCAAGGAATTACGGGAATATACCCAAGTCATCATCAAGGAAGCTGATCGCTTGCAAACCTTGGTGGATCGCTTGCTGGCGCCGCACCGGCGCCCGCATATCGTCGGTGACGTCAATATCCATGAAGTCTGTGAGCGGGTGCGCAGCCTGATCCTGGCCGAGTTCCCCAATGGATTGACGATTCGGCGCGATTACGATCTGTCGATTCCGGAATTTCGTGGCGACAAGGAGCAACTCATTCAGGCTTTGCTCAACATCGTACACAACGCCGCGCAAGCCCTGGCCGAACGCATTCGCGCTGGCGATGCGGAGCTCGTTTTGCAGACGCGCGTCATGCGCCAAGTGACGCTAGCCAAGGTCCGATACCGCCTGGCACTAGACTTGCATATCATCGACAATGGCCCCGGTATTTCGCCCGACATCCAGGACCGTATTTTTTACCCGTTAGTATCCGGACGGGAAGGAGGCAGCGGTTTGGGACTGACATTGGCGCAAACTTTCGTGCAGCAACACATGGGCGTGATTGAATGTGAAAGTCGGCCGGGATACACGGATTTTAGAATTTTGATTCCACTGCCTTGATGCAACATCATCGAGATAGCAGAATTGAATAAAGCAGCACCGGCAGATATTGCCGAAGATGTTCACCACACGCAGGAAAAGATAACACTATGAAACCGATCTGGATTGTTGACGACGACGAATCGATACGCTGGGTTTTGGAGAAGGCTCTGGCGCGCGAAAATCTCGCCACGCAAAGTTTTTCCAGCGCACGCGACGCCATACAGGCATTGCAATCTGGCACCCCGCAAGTATTAGTTTCCGATATCCGCATGCCGGGCCCCTCCGGCCTGGAGTTATTGCAAACCATCAAAGCCAAGCATCCCGGTATTCCGGTGATTATCATCACTGCGTTTTCTGATCTCGATTCGGCGGTATCGGCATTTCAGGGCGGTGCTTTCGAATATCTGGCCAAACCTTTCGATGTCGACAAGGCGGTCGAGTTGATCCGCCGCGCACTGGAAGAAAGTCTGCGCGAAACCGATGTCGAACAATCGTCGGCCAATGCACCGGAAATTCTGGGGCAAGCACCGGCCATGCAAGACGTATTTCGCGCCATTGGCCGCTTGTCGCAATCGAACGTGACCGTGTTGATTACCGGTGAATCCGGTTCCGGCAAGGAACTGGTTGCACGTGCGCTGCACAAGCATAGCCCGCGCGCATCGCAACCGTTTGTTGCGCTCAACACTGCAGCGATTCCCAAGGATTTGCTGGAGTCGGAACTGTTCGGTCACGAACGCGGTGCCTTTACCGGCGCTCAGGCAATGCGGCGTGGCCGCTTCGAGCAGGCCGAGGGCGGCACGCTGTTCCTGGATGAAATCGGCGACATGCCGCTGGACTTGCAGACGCGGTTATTACGTGTCTTGTCGGATGGCCATTTCTACCGCGTCGGCGGTCATCAGTCGCTCAAGGCCAATGTGCGCGTCATCGCAGCAACCCACCAAAATCTTGAACATCGCGTGCGTGAAGGCCTGTTCCGGGAAGACTTGTATCACCGTCTTAACGTGATTCGTTTGCGTCTGCCCAGCTTGCGCGAACGGCGCGAAGACGTGCCGATTCTGGCGCGTCATTTCCTCACGCAAAGTGCACGACAATTAGGCGTCGAAGCCAAGCGCCTGTCGCCGCAAGCCATGCAGTTCCTGTCGCAACTGGAATTGCCCGGTAACGTGCGTCAGCTGGAAAATCTGTGCAATTGGATTACCGTGATGGCACCCGGGCAGACCGTCGAGGTCAAGGATTTGCCGCAGGATTTGGTGGAAGAACGCAGTGCCGCGTTCCAGGCGGCGCCGCTGCATGTGGTGTCGGCGCAGGTGGTTGAAGCGCCGGCAGCAGTGGCTGGGCTTGCCGTAGCGGATGCCGGCATCGAGCGTAACTGGGTCAGCCTGCTGGAGAGCGAGGCTGCGCACATGCTGGCCGAAGAGCGTCCGGAAGTGATGGACATCCTTGGTCGTCAGTTTGAGGCAGCGCTGATCAAGGTTGCGCTCAAGCATACCCATGGCCGCAAAAATGACGCTGCTGTGCGTTTGGGCATTGGCCGTAATACGATTACGCGCAAGATTCAAGAGCTGGGTATCGGCGGCGCCGAAGAGGATTGACGTGTAAAGTCGGGCACGCACATCTTGGTGCCCGGTTGAATTTGATCGACTTCGTTCAAGGCGTCGTTCAAGCGAATCGCCAGTAGTGTATTCAAGCGACCCTGCAAAATACAGCGGGGGAGCGGCAACTAGGCAGTTCTACTGGGACTACGCTGCAGAAAAAAAAAGCAAGAAAATCGAACAAGCGGCGCTGGCAGCCATCGGCAAGAGCAGCTTTTACAGCACGCCGTAGCCAACGATAGCACCAGACAGTCTTCGATCCTAACGCAAGACAACGCGGGCCTTTGCTGAGCCGCGCTGCGATACACCAATCAAAACAAGATCGTCCTAGGCATCCAGTCCAGTGACATCCAACCGGCGCAGGTCAACGCCTGCGTGTGCTAATGCACCGAACAAAGCGCGCCCGAGCTGGGCTGCATAATCGCCGGCAATGAGGTGTGCCGACCATGCAAGACCTGAAGTCTGAAATCAGATAGCGGCGTTTATCGACGGCGCTCTTGTGTTAGCTATTTCATTCGGGCTTGGGTTCTTTGCGCGTCTGCAAACGAAAAATATCGACTGCACTTTACAGTGATTTCAACCTGGCTGGACGGCTACGTTTTCCCGGAAATTTGGCGCCCGATTGTCGCGAGTCTCGCGCGTATAGGTAGGGCTTGGATGACGGAACATCGAGTGTCCTTTTTCATCTTTTTGTCGACCTCATTTCATGATCGATCAAGCAGCCGTTTGTGCGGCTTAATGCACCGTCCGCGCAGGTATTGCAAGAGATTTTTGTGGCCTCATATCCAGTGTAATTTTGATTTTTTATGCCCTGATTTCATCGTGAATAAAACAGTTTCTTGTGCGATTTAACGTAGAAAATTTCTGTGTAAATTGATGTGCTTGGGAATTCATGTGCGTGAGATTTTCATCCATATTTTGACGTTTAAATTACCTGTAATTTCTCTATTTCTCCCGTGCTTGCATTTGCTTATCTTAATCATGCTCAGCTCTTGAGTTATATCGAAATCGATATTTTTGGCGTAGATAATTTCATTGGATGCCAAGAAATGAAGCTGCGAATATCGAAACGTCCATCCCCCACGTTTGACAGATGCTTGAATTATTTTTTGCAGACAAGCAAGGGGTCGGTATGGGTATATATGATCAACCGGGAAGCATATTTTTTTATTGAAAAAATGCATAAAAATGACGGTGCTGTCATGCGTGGAAATCCAAGCGGAATGGGATTTTTAACACTGCACGAGTTGGAAAAAATGGCATCGATTCATCATCAATAAAAAGAAAATAAAGACGCCAAGGTTTGTGCGAAATCAGATTTGAAAATCATTTTCGATGTAATCGATATAGATTAAAAAAAGCTAGGTAAACACTAAAAACAAAGGAGACCTGTAATGAAGAGAAGAGATTTTCTGGGCTATGCCGTCGTCACTCCGCTGCTGACTGCTTGTGGTGTCGGCGGTAGCGGCAACGGTACATCGTCGGCGGCGATGGCATCGGCTGCCGAAGCCGCAGTTGTTGGCAATGCGGTGTTCGCCAGCGGCGGCAACCATACGCTATCCTGGAACAGCAGCGGCAGCTGGCTCATGGATGGTGCGCCATTCCAGTTCTTTGGCGGCGAAATTCATCCGGCGCGCGTGCCCTCCCAATATTGGAATCAGCGCATCCAGATGATCAAGGCGCTCGGCTGCAACACGATCTCGATTTACGTCATGTGGAATTTCCACGAACTCTCGGACGGTAGCTTCGACTTCACTTCCCCCGATAAAAATATCGGCCATTTCATCGACCTGTGTGCACAAAACGGCCTGTGGGTATTGCTGCGTTCCGGCCCTTACGTCTGCGCCGAATGGGATTTCGGCGGTCTGCCGCCGCGCATGCTGGCTGATCCACAATTCCGCAACAGTGCTGGCACGTTGCAGATACGCGGCAATTTCCCCAATTACATGGCAGCGGTCAATGCCTATAACACGGCGCTCTACAACAGTGTCGTCAAAGGCCGTACCCTGGCTGTCGGCGGTCCCATCATGCTGGTGGCGGTGGAGAATGAATATACTGACTGGTCGCCCGTTGACGGCACGTATCCGAATGCGATTGCGCAACAATGGACGGCACTAGGTTACGCAGAAAAATTCTGCGTGTGTGACGGCTACGCCTATGGCTTCCAGGAATACAACGTCACCTTGCCGGCCAACGCCGCCTATGGCCTGACGGGGCCCAGTGGCAACCCGGCCAACTATACTACTGCTGTTGCTGATTACGGGGTTGGGGTCTTTGGCGCGGAATGCTATCCGGGCTGGCTTTGTCACTGGGGCGACAGCGCCCAAAATTTGCGCGTGGGTAGTTTTGTTACCGAGATCACAAACCTGATTGCGGCAAACCGTTCGTTTGTGATTTACGTTGCGCACGGCGGCACCAGCTTCGGCTTTACCGCGGGCACCAACGGCAACATCGGGGCCTGTCAGCCATCGATGACTTCGTACGACTATGGTGGGCCGGTGTCCGAGTCGGGCGATGCCAATCAGAACTTCTATCCTATCCAGGAAGCGTTTGTCACCAATGCGGCCTACAACATTCCTTTTGTCAGCGTGCCTGCTGGCATCCCCCATATCAATGACGGCGACATCGCCACGGTGACAACCAGTCAGCTGACTTTCAGCAGCTTATTGCCCGGCTTGACCCTCAATATCCCCAATGCGCAGCCGCTAACGCTGGAAGCAATGGCCTTGAGGCTCAATGCAAATCAGCCAGCCAGCGTCGGTGTTTATCCCTCTGGCGTTGCGGTTTATCAGACCAGCTTGCCGGGCTCCGGCGGTAGCATCAAGATCACTTTTGACCATTCACCTGACTATGCCCTGGTTTTTGTGAATGGGGTGCAGGTACCTGGTGTGCTGAGCACGGTGAGTAATGGTGCGCTGACGCCAACGACCTCGCTGACGATTAGCAACGCCGCGCCCAACGCCACTTTGCAGATCGTTTGTATGCCATTTGGCCGCATCAATTATGGTGCCGCAGGGATGGATGTTGCGAGCAAGGGCATATCTGGCAAAGTCTATGCCAACGGCGTGGCATTGAATAATTGGAGCATGGCACTGTTACCATTGTCGGCCAGCCAGATCTCTGCACTTACCTTTAGCCCGGCGGCGCCTGCTGCCAACCAGCCGTTCTTCGCTCAGGCTGTGATCAGTATTGTCACGCCGCAAGACATGTATATCGACATGTCGACCTGGGGCACAGGCTATGTCTTCGTCAATGGCCGCAACCTCGGCCGCTATTGGTCTGCCGCCGGCCCGCAGACGCGCTTGTATTGCCCGGGGGTGTGGCTCAACAGCGGCAGCAATACCATTGTGGTGTTTGAATTTACGCAAGCCAGCGCCGGCAGCTTGAGTTTCTATGGCAGCAGCGCCTTGCCATTCAATGTCAACAGTCCGCTCAGCACGGCCGCCGTGCTGCCGCCAGTGTCTAACAGCACGTATTTATTGCAGAACGTCAATAGCGGGCTCTATCTGAGTGTGCTGCCGGCGGTGGCCGGTTCGGCCAATACCTATCCAGGCTTGCAGCCGCTGAGCACGGCGGCTGCGCAAGAGTGGACCATGACCACCGACAGTTTTGGCAACTTGACGATCACCAACGCCAGTACCGGCACGGTGCTGGCTGTGGCCGGCAACAATGCGGCGTCCGGTGCCTCCGTGATTCTCAACAGCGCTAACGGCAGCGCCAGCCAAAGCTGGCAGGCCACCGGCGTGAGCAACGGCATCTATACCCTGGGGCTCGAGCAGGGCCAACTGCTGCTGGATGTGAACGGCGCTTCGAAATTGGCGACCTCCATATCCTCATCTGGCTCCGTGGCCAACATAGTGGCCAATGCGGCTGGCGCGAGCATCGCGCAATGGCCGTACAGCCAGCAATGGTGCATTTTTATCGTTCCCGTCAACAACGGCATCTATACCCTTACGGGTGTCCAGAGCAATCTGCTGTTGGGAGCCTATCTGGCCGGCACGACGGCTGGAACCCGGCTTGGCATCGCCGCTGCCGACGGCGGCCAAGAACAGCAATGGCGCTTTACGAGTAACAGCAACGGCTCCTGGCTGTTGACCAATATCAAGAGTGGTCTGGTGATGGACGTGTCCGCTCAGGCGACAGCCAACGGCGCCGTGCTGGATATCTGGAAGGCCAATGGCGGTGCCAACCAACAGTTCGTGCTGGTGCCGAGCGCGGGAGGAAGTTATTACATTCAAGGCGTGCAGAGCGGGCGCGTGATTGACGTCAGCGGTGCCACAACAGCGCCGACTAGTTACGGCAGTGCCGATGTGTCGGCAATTACGCTGTGGTCAAGCAATGGTGGCAGTAACCAAACGTGGAGCTTGACCAGAGTGGGCTAATCAAGTGACGCCCTTTGTCAAGGATGGTGTCCGATCCATGGTACGGGTTTTGTCATCGTCCGATTTCATCGGCATTAGCGAATGGAAATCTTGACGGATTGGTATTGTGAGCGCACGTGTCCAGCATTTCGGACCTGGCGCACTAGTGAGCACGACTGCAGCCAAACATGAGCGGCTTTTTGCCGCTCATGTCACCGCATGCTTAGCGTACTTTCAGGCGGTAGCGCGCCGCCAGCGAAGCGATCAGACTCAAGGCCGCGCCCACGATCACGAAAAAGCTGACCGAGAGTTTGTTACCGGTGGCCTGGATCAGCCAGGTGATGATCAAGCCGGCAAAGCCGCCAAAAATCATCACGGCGATGTTATAGCTCAGCGACATGCCGGTACCGCGTGTCTGTACCGGGAACACGTCAGCCAGCAGCGCCGGTAGAGATGCGAAGTACATGGTCATGAGCACACCGATGGCGATCTGCAGCAATAGCAGATTGATGAAGGTCGGCTCGTTGGTGAGGAACACGAACATCGGATAGGTAAACACCAGATACATGAAGCTGCTGAAGATCATGAAGGGGGTGCGGCCGTATTTGTCGGACAGCTCACCTACCAGTGGCGAAGCCAGCATCATGATCAGTCCCGCCACCACGGTTGCAACATAGGATGACCAGGCCGGCATGCCCAATTGCTTGATCGCATAGGTCGGCATGTACAAGGCCAGATAGACTGAGACGGTAGCCATGATGACGCAGCCGGTGCCGATGAGCAGACGCTCTTTTTGCACACTGAAGGTGTCGCGTAATGGCGTGGTAGTGCGCTCGGCGGTGGCAAATTCGGGCGACTCGTCCAGGTTGCGACGAATGTACAGACCCGCCGGACCAATCAACAGACCGAACAGGAACGGCAGACGCCAGCCCCAGGAGTGCAACTGCTCGGTGCTCAGCCAGCCGTTCAGACCGGCACCAAAGGCGGCAGCCAGCATCAGGCTCAAGCCTTGGCTGGCAACCTGCCAGCTCGAGAAAAAGCCACGTCGGTGCGGTGCATGTTCGACCAGAAAGGCGGTCGAACTACCGAATTCTCCGCCGGCTGAAAAGCCCTGGATCAGACGCGCCAGCACGATGCCGGCAGGCGCCCACAAACCGATGCTGGAATAGGTTGGCATGAAGGCAATCAGTGCGGTGCCTAGTGTCATCAGCGCAATCGATACCGACAAGGCGGCCTTGCGCCCGACTCGGTCAGAATAGGCGCCGAGAATGATCGCGCCTAGCGGACGCATGAAAAACGATACGCCAAAGGTGGCGAAGGTCAGCAGCAGGGAGACGGTGTCGTTGTCGGTGGGGAAAAACAGTTTGGCGATGACCACGGCAAAGGCGCCGTAGATCAGCACATCGAACCATTCCAGCGCATTGCCGATGGACGACGAAATGACGGCGCGCCAGGTTTGCGGATGCAGTTTGGGAACGGCGGTATTGCTGGTTGTCGCAGAACCAGTATTCATGTGTACTCCCTGAGGTGAGATAGCGATGATAATTATTAGAGCGTAGTCGTCAGATGGAGTGACGTAATCGATCAGCAGCGGTATCTTGTTTGCGCGTTGCAAATGCTCAAACAAGATACCGTTACGTACGCGCACGGATGAGAATACGTGCAGGTCTTTGCTGCTGTCAATTGTGCGCTGCAATTAATGCCAGGGCTGGACTGGTTTATTTTTCGCCGCCCAGCTTGCGCCATAAGGTGGTGCGGCTGATGCCCAGATAGTTGGCAGTGGCGGCACGATTGCCTCCAAAACGTGCAAGTACCTCTGGCAAAGATTCCTGGCCTGCTGCAAGTGGAGAGGGCGCCGCTGGCAGGTTTAATCCGGCCGGCTCATCTTGCAGCAGCTCCGGCGCGATCCGCGCCAGCAGGCTAGGGGTCAGTGCCTGCAGCGGCTCGGCCGCCAGGAACAAGGCCAGCCGTTGCATCAGATTGCGCAGCTCGCGTACGTTGCCGGGCCAGGTATAGCGTGAGAGCATTGGAATGCAGCGCAAGATCTCGGCGTGCAAGTTGGCGTGCGGGCGGATATCCATGGCCGCTAGTGCATGCTTGAGACACCACTCGGCCAGCGGCGCCAGATCTTCAGGCCGCGCGCGCAAGGGCGGTAGTGTCATACGCAAGACGCTGAGGCGATAAAACAGGTCAGCGCGGAAACGGCCATCCTTGATACGGCTGTCGAGATCACAATGGGTGGCGCTGATGATGCGCACATTGACCGGGATCGGCCTGGTGCCGCCCACCCGTACCACTTCGCGCTCCTCCAGTACCCGCAACAGACGGGTCTGCAACGGCAGCGGCATTTCGCCGATTTCATCGAGCAGCAGGGTGCCGTGATGGGCGGCTTCGAACAGGCCGGCGCGCCCGCCGCGACGTGAGCCGGTAAAGGCGCCTTCTTCATAGCCGAACAGTTCCGATTCCAGCAGAGACTCAGCTAGCGCGCCGCAATTAACGGCAACAAACGGATGGTGCCCTTGCACCTTGCCCTGCATGCGCGGGTGGGCGCGGTGTATCGCCTGTGCGGCGAGCTCCTTGCCGGTGCCGGTCTCGCCCTGAATCAATACGGTAGCGGGCGATTTGGCGAACAAGATGATGGACTGACGCACATTTTCCATGGCGGCAGAATCGCCGCGCAGATCGTTGAGATGATGCTTGGCGCGCAAGCTATCGGCCACCGGAAAACTGCGTGAGCGGCTTGACTCCAGTTGTGTCAGGCGCGCCAGCTCCAGCGCATCGTCGAAGGCCTGGCGGATACTGGCCGAAGAGTAGACGAAGATGCCGCTCAGTCCAGCTTCTTCGGCCAGGTCGGTGATCAGTCCGGCGCCGACGATGGCTTTGATGCCGGCCGCTTTCAATTCATTGATCTGCGCACGTGCGTCTTCTTCGGTGGCATAGGTGCGCTGGACGATATTGAGGCCAAAGGCTGCTTGAAATTCGCCTAGCGCCGGCATGGTCTCCTGATACGTAATCAGGCCGATCTCGGTGGAAATCTTGCGCGCTCGCGCCAAGGCTTGCATCACATCGAAGCCGCTGGCGCGGGCGATGATGACCGGCACCGATAGTCGGCTTTTCAGGTAGGCGCCGTTGGAGCCGGCGGCGATGACGGCATCGCAGCGCTCATGCGCCAGACGTTCGCGGATATGTCGCACGGCATCTTCAAAGCCCAGCGGAATCGGCTCGATCTCGGCCTGTTCGTCAAACTCCAGGGTGATATCGCGAAACAGTTCAAACAGACGCGACACCGAGACCGTCCAGATCACTGGCTTGTCGTTGCCGTCGCGGTTGTCATGCGGATAAGTGTGGGGGCGTTTCATGTTTCATGGATGTGTTTCAAGTGTTTCAAATGTAACACGAAAATGTGACGTCCAGCTGTTTCAAAGAAACGCTGCTGCACTATGAGAGCAGGTTTTAAGTCATTGATTTTATGAGAAATCGACTTGAAACGTGCCGCACTGTGCGCTGCAACATGGCGATGTTGGCAGGCTATGGCATGGGCATTGCAATCAAGCGCTGCACTGACATCGCTGAAACAACCCGCAAAGGATAGAACTCATGAGCACCGCTTCTCTCACTACCAAACAAATTCTGCGCGACAAGGTCAATGCGCGCCGCGGCCTGCTGGTGCCGGGCGCATTCAATGCACTGTCGGCCCGGGTGATTGCCGATCTCGGCTTTGAAGCCCTGTATGTGACCGGCGCCGGCGTGACCAATATGTATTTCGGCATGCCGGATCAGGGTTTCATCGGACTCAATGAACTGGCCGATCACACCGCCCGTATTCGCGATGCGGTCGAGATTCCTATCATCGTTGATGCCGACACCGGCTTTGGCAATGCCCTCAATGTGCGCCATGCGATTCGCACGCTCGAGCGCGCCGGCGCCGATGCGGTGCAATTGGAAGACCAGGTCTCGCCTAAGCGCTGCGGCCATTTCAATGGCAAGGAAGTGATTTCCTGCGCCGAGATGGTCGGCAAGATTCACGCGGCAGTGGATGCGCGCAGCAACGAGGGCATGCTGATCATGGCGCGTACCGATGCGCGTAGCGTGCATGGTTTTGAAGATGCATTGGAACGCGCCGTACGTTACAGCGAAGCGGGCGCCGATATTCTGTTCGTGGAAGCGACAGAAACTGCCGAGGAAATCCGTCGTCTGCCGCAAGCCTTGGACAAACCGCAACTGGTCAATCTGGTCATCGGCGGCAAGACGCCAATTTTCAATGCCGACGAACTGGCTGGCCTGGGCTACGGCATCGTGTTGTACGCCAATGCGGCCTTGCAAGGCGCCGTCGCCGGCATGCAAAAGGCGCTCACCATGTTGCGCGATAATCGCCGCCTGGATGAAGATCCATTGATCGTGACACCGTTTGCTGAACGCCAACGGTTGGTGAATAAGCCCTTCTTCGATCAGCTGGAAAAAAAATACGCAGATAAATAAAGCAGATAAATAAAGTAGATCAGCAACCACCCATATTGAGCCAGGAGATATTGATGAGCGAGCAAACCACACCAGCTTTTAAACCGAAAAAATCTGTCGCCTTGTCCGGCGTCGCCGCCGGTAACACGGCATTGTGTACCGTTGGCAAGACCGGTAACGATCTGCACTATCGTGGTTACGACATTCTCGATGTGGCCGATAGCTGCGAATTCGAAGAAATCGCGCATCTGCTGGTGCATGGCAAGTTGCCCACCAATGCTGAACTCAAAGCCTACAAGGTCAAACTGAAAGCCCTGCGCGGTCTGCCGGCCAACGTCAAGGCGGCGCTGGAATGGCTGCCAGCGGCCTCGCATCCGATGGACGTGATGCGCACCGGGGTATCGGCGCTGGGCTGTATCCTGCCGGAAAAAGATGACCACAATACGCCTGGCGCGCGCGATATCGCCGACCGCTTGATGGCCTCGCTGGGCTCGATGCTGTTGTATTGGTATCACTATAGCCACAACGGCAAACGCATCGAAGTCGAAACCGATGATGAATCCATCGGCGGCCACTTCCTCCATCTGTTACACGGCGTGCCGCCTTCGGCGCTGTGGGAAAAGGCCATGCATACCTCGCTGATCCTGTATGCCGAACATGAATTCAATGCGTCCACCTTTGCCGGGCGCGTCATCGCCGGTACCGGCTCGGATATGTATTCGGCCATCACCGGTGCCATCGGCGCCTTGCGCGGTCCCAAGCACGGCGGCGCCAATGAAGTGGCGTTTGAGATCCAGAAGCGCTACGACAATCCGGACGAAGCCGAAGCCGATATCAAACGTCGTGTCGAGAACAAGGAAGTGGTGATCGGTTTCGGTCATCCGGTCTATACCATCTCGGATCCGCGCAACAAGGTGATCAAGGAAGTGGCGCGCAATCTGTCCAAAGATGCTGGCTCGGTAAAAATGTTCGATATTGCCGAACGGCTGGAAACGGTGATGTGGGACATCAAGAAAATGTTCCCCAATCTGGATTGGTTCTCGGCGGTGTCTTACCACATGATGGGCGTGCCGACGGCGATGTTTACGCCGCTGTTTGTGATTGCGCGCACCTCGGGTTGGGCTGCGCACATCATCGAACAGCGTATCGACAACAAAATCATTCGTCCTTCGGCCAACTATGTCGGACCGGAAGATCTGAAGTTCGTCCCGATCGCCAAGCGCAAATAAATTAAACCATGCTGCAAGACAGCCTGCCAGTTTGGCGGGCTGCCACTCTTACCAAGATTTTTTCGGGATTGAGCCATGAATACCGCAAACCGCAAGCCTTTACCGGGCACCAAGCTAGATTATTTCGACGCGCGTGGCGCGGTGGAGGCGATCAAGCCTGGCGCCTGGGACCGGCTGCCTTATACCTCGCGCGTGCATGCCGAGAACCTGGTGCGCCGCTGTGATCCGGCGTTGCTGGACGATTATTTGAAGCAAATTATTGAAAGTAAGCGCGACCTCGACTTTCCGTGGTTTCCGGCACGCGTGGTATGCCACGACATTCTCGGGCAAACCGCGCTGGTGGATCTGGCTGGTTTGCGCGATGCGATTGCCGAGCAGGGCGGCGACCCGGCGCAGGTCAATCCGGTGGTGCCGGTGCAATTGATCGTGGACCATTCGCTGGCGGTGGAGTGCGGCGGCTTCGATCCGCAAGCCTTCGACAAGAACCGCGCCATCGAAGATCGGCGTAATGAAGATCGCTTCCATTTCATCGACTGGACCAAGAAGGCGTTCAAGAACGTCAACGTGATTCCGCCCGGCAACGGCATCATGCACCAGATTAATCTGGAAAAGATGTCGCCGGTGATTCACAACGATAACGGCTTGGCTTATCCGGATACCTGTGTCGGCACCGACAGCCATACACCGCATGTGGATGCGCTGGGCGTGATTGCCGTCGGCGTTGGCGGTCTGGAGGCGGAGAACGTCATGCTGGGGCGCGCCTCCTGGATGCGCCTGCCGGAAATTATTGGCGTCGAACTGAGCGGCAAGCCCTTGCCGGGTATTACTGCGACCGACGTGGTGCTGTCGCTGACTGAATTCCTGCGTCAGCAAAAAGTCGTCGGTGCCTATCTGGAATTCCGTGGCGAAGGCGCCGCTGCGCTGACCTTGGGTGACCGTGCCACGATTTCCAACATGGCACCCGAATATGGCGCGACGGCGGCGATGTTTTTCATCGACCAGCAGACCATTGATTACCTCAAACTGACCGGCCGCGACGACGAGCAGGTCAAACTGGTCGAGACCTATGCCAGACAGGCTGGTCTGTGGGCTGACAGCCTGCAATCGGCCGAATATGAACGGGTATTGCACTTCGACCTGACGACGGTGGTGCGCACCTTGGCCGGCCCGTCCAATCCACATCGGCGCTTGCCGGTGGCGGCATTGGCCGAACGCGGCATTGCCATGGATCTGGCACAGGCACACGCGCAGGAAGCGCAAGGATTAATGCCCGATGGCGCTGTGATCATCGCCGCCATTACCAGTTGCACCAACACCAGCAATCCGCGTAACGTAATTGCGGCCGGCTTGCTGGCACGCAACGCCAACCGGCTGGGGCTGACTCGCAAGCCCTGGGTGAAATCGTCGCTGGCGCCGGGCTCCAAGACGGTGGCGCTATATCTGGACGAGGCCGGCTTGACTGCCGATCTGGAAAAATTAGGGTTCGGTATCGTCGCATTTGCCTGCACGACCTGCAACGGCATGTCTGGTGCGCTGGATCCGACAATTCAAGAAGAAATCGTCGAGCGCGATCTGTACACGACGGCGGTCTTGTCGGGAAATCGTAACTTCGACGGCCGCATTCATCCCTACGCCAAGCAAGCCTTCCTGGCGTCGCCGCCGCTGGTGGTGGCCTATGCTATTGCCGGCACTATCCGTTTTGACATCGAGAAAGATGTGCTGGGTGTGGTCGACGGCAAGGAGATTCGCTTGAAGGATCTCTGGCCTAGTGACGAAGAGATTGATGCCGTGGTCAAGATTGCGGTCAAGCCGGAACAGTTCCGTCAGGTCTATACGCCGATGTTCGCCGTGCAGCAAGACAAGGGCGAGCAAGTCAGCGCCCTCTACGACTGGCGCGCCATGAGCACCTATATTCGCCGTCCGCCTTATTGGGAAGGCGCACTGGCAGGTGTGCGCACGCTCTCGGACATGCGCGCGCTGGCGGTATTGCCGGACAACATCACCACCGATCACCTGTCGCCGTCCAACGCGATCCTGGCCGATTCGGCTGCGGGAGAATATCTGACCAAGATGGGCTTGCCGGAAGAAGATTTCAATTCCTATGCAACTCACCGTGGCGATCACTTGACCGCTTTGCGGGCGACCTTCGCCAATCCGCAGTTGGTCAATGAAATGGCGGTGGTTGACGGCGTGGTCAAAAAAGGTTCGCTGGCACGGGTAGAGCCGGAAGGCACGGTGATGCGCATGTGGGAGGCGATCGAAACCTATATGAACCGCAAACAGCCGCTGATCATCATTGCCGGTGCCGACTATGGCCAAGGCTCTTCGCGCGACTGGGCCGCCAAGGGCGTGCGTCTGGCTGGGGTGGAAGTGATCGTGGCGGAAGGCTTTGAACGCATTCACCGCACCAACCTGGTCGGGATGGGCGTGGTGCCGCTGGAGTTCAAGCCGGGCGTGACGCGCAAGACCTTGGGTATCGACGGCACTGAAACCTTCGATGTGCTCGGTCAGCGTACGCCGCGTGCCGATCTCACGTTGGTGATCAAGCGCCGCAACGGTGAGCGGGTCGAGGTGGCGGTGACTTGTCGTCTCGATACGGCCGAAGAAGTGTCGATCTACGAAGCCGGTGGCGTGTTGCAACGTTTTGCGCAAGACTTTCTCGCCTCCACGGTGCAGGCGGCCTAACAGGAAATCAGACAAATGAGCCACGTACCCCAAATCAAAATCCCCGCGACCTACATCCGTGGCGGCACTAGCAAAGGTGTGTTCTTTCGCTTGCAGGATTTACCGTCGGCGGCGCAGGTGCCGGGCGCAGCACGCGATGCGCTGCTGCTGCGCGTCATCGGCAGCCCCGACCCTTACGGCAAGCAGATCGACGGCATGGGCGGCGCCACCTCGAGCACCAGCAAAACCGTGATCCTGGCCAAGTCGGATCGGGCTGAACACGATGTCGATTATCTGTTTGGTCAGGTCGCGATTGATACTGCCTTCGTTGACTGGAGCGGTAACTGCGGCAATCTCTCGGCGGCCGTCGGTTCCTTTGCCATCGGCAGCGGTCTGATCGATGCCAGCCGTATCCCGCACGATGGTGTCTGCACCGTACGCATCTGGCAAGCCAATATCAGCAAGACCATCATCGCCCATGTGCCGATGAGCGGCGGTCAGGTGCAGGAAACCGGCGACTTCGAACTCGATGGTGTGACCTTTCCGGCAGCCGAAGTGCAGCTCGAATTCATGGATCCAGCCGCCGAGGAAGAGGGCGGTGGCGGCGCCATGTTTCCGACCGGGAATCTGGTCGATACACTCGAAGTCCCTGGCATCGGTAGCTTCCAGGCAACCATGATCAATGCCGGCATTCCGACCATTTTTCTCAACGCCGCAGAGCTCGGTTATACCGGTGTGGAGTTGCAGGATGCCATCAACAGCGATCCGGCCGCGCTGGCCAAGTTCGAGACCATTCGTGCCTATGGTGCGGTACGCATGGGTTTGATTGAGCATATCGATGAAGCGGCCAAGCGTCAGCACACGCCCAAGGTCGCCTTCGTCGCTGCACCACGCGATTATGTCGCCTCCAGCGGCAAGCAGATGAAGGCGGGTGAGATCGATCTGTTGGTACGCGCCATGTCCATGGGCAAGTTGCACCATGCCATGATGGGCACTGCTGCAGTGGCCATCGGCACTGCCGCCGCGATTCCCGGAACCTTGGTCAATCTTGCCGCCGGCGGCGGTGTGCGCAGCGCCGTGCGTTTCGGTCATCCGTCAGGCAGTTTGCGGGTCGGCGCCCAAGCGCAGCAGATCAATGGTCAATGGAGTGTGAGCAAGGCCATCATGAGCCGCAGCGCCAGAGTGTTGATGGAAGGCTGGGTGCGCGTTCCTGGCGATGTATTGCGCTAGGAGGCATTCGAGAAACCAATCATTTTTTGTTGAAATGCACGTTTTTTTGATGAAACATGATTTTTTATTAGAAATAATATTGGTTTAATTTAAGTAGATTTAATTATTTTAATAATTAATTTTCTATGAGAAGCGCCAATATGTGGAAGTCTATCGACGGCGATATCGCCGGCAGCAAGCCTGAGCGTGTCGTGCGCAACATAGACGCTGAAGATCATTCAGGGTCTATGTTGCGCAAATTTTTCATGGTTTTCTCTAGCGCGAAATCACCGATGCCGATCTGGAAGCCACTAGGGGCATCTCTTCAACGTGCCGCGCAGCATGGCGGAGAAGACAGCCTCGGCGCGGTAAAGCCGATCAAGCAAACGTTCAGCCAATTTATTTTGCTCTTTGCCAATGCCAGCCATGCCCTGGCGCCGCATGTGCACGCGCTGGCAAGATCGCCCAGAAGTGCCGTTGCGCCTGAAAATGCGTTGGGCAAGGATGTACATGCGATGGCCAGTCAGACATCGAATTTGTCGGATTTTCCAGATGCTGGTGAGGCGCCAGCAAGGCCGGTTCCTGAGGTCGAGACGTCATTTTTTGATCGTAATGCCAACCATCTGCTCAATAATGTGCATGCCATTGGCATGCTACAAAAGCGAGGTTATGCGTTCTCAGAAAATGAGCATGCTTCTGTTGCCGCACAGTTGCTTAAGGCGGCGGTCGATATGTTGGTCAAAGATAGTGAGTCCGAACCGGCCTTTGCCAGAAAGGTAATGAGAGATCTTGCTTACTTCGGCGGGCTTAATCATGAGCCTGTCTCACGAAGCTATCAATCCAACGTGATGCGAGGCTGGCTGGCCGAGATGATTTTTGATAGCAATATCGAAGATTTTATCGTCAATAGCCTAGCAGCCACTGAAGGACCGTCCGATTTCACTACAGCGCGTTTGCGCCAATGCATCCATAGCCAAATTGATGACAATATAGTTGCTGTCGATACGGCGCATTCCAGCTATGAGAAAGATGCCGTCATCAAGGATTGGATCTGGCGCAACGTGATTCTTGAAACGCTGCCGATGTTGCGTTTCTCACCCTCTGGAGCGGCCGAGTCATTGGTGCTCAATGATGCCGAGTGGGGGAAAATGCATGCCGGGTTGCAGTTGGCAAAACATGTCGGAATCGATGTCAGCACGGTCTCGGAAGAGGAAGCTGCCGATCTCGGAAAATTGATGCTGGCGGCGCTTGAAGAACGCGCGGTACCCCTTGAATGGGGGCGCTTTTTTCAGCTCCCTGCGCGTTGCCATCGTGTGATGAGCGGTTCTTGGGAAGATGCTCAACCTGCGCATGGGGAGCTGGCGGAGACCTTGCAAGCTTACTTTGGTTTCTGCGATCAAATTTTGGAGGACAATTCTCCCATTTCAAAATTTCAGCGTCTGATGGCTGTGTTCCAGACGCGGCCCCAACTGGCACAAAAATTAAGAGAGCGGGACTGCCCTGAGGTGGCATTGAACACCTTATTGAATTTTGGTGAAATCACCTGCTGGAGCACACCTAAACTGCCCCAGTACAGACTGAAAAATCTATATCAAACGCAGGTTGACGATATCGCCGCGGCGTATACGGCGTTGGACAAATTAGCGATGATCGTTGCATTGGGAAGTTTGCCGGACGATCAAATCGAATTTATCCGGCATGCGGAAATACAAAAAATGCGGGTAACGTTCAGTTCCGCTCACCATTTTCAATCGCGGATCACACGTATCGGATCTGTGCTGCCACCTGAACGCTTAACCGTTGAGCTTAAGGATAGTGTCGACGTATTTGCCGTTCGGCAATTTGGACAAGAACGTCTTTACGCATTGGAAAAATGCGACGAGCAATACAGTCTTAAACGCGTGCAGAGAAGGCCGGAAGATTTTTATACATTAATGCACTCAAAGCAGCCTGGCCAAGATGCGGATTACAGATTCGCCATCCATGGTGAGGGAGCGCCATGGCGGCGTGAGGAGTGGACGCTCGACGTGCTTTGTGAGGAGATTGCCCAGCAACACGGAAAGAAATTCTCCAAGGCGCTATTCGACTTGGGTTTTGAAAAAACCACTTTAGAAAGGATAGGAGATGTGGGCTTATCTTTTTTACCGGGATATACCTGTATCAGCGAATTGCAACAAGGCAATCAAGGCCCGGCCGGGCTTGCTTGCAGCATCGACGCACTTTCCTTGTTTTCTGTCGCAGGGAAATTATCGAGCATGTCAGTCAAGGCCGGTCAAGCGTTCTACCAAGGTGGTTTGACGGCCGTGCGTCAAGCCACCAATGAGATGGCGGCACGCGGCACACTGCAAGCAGCGTTGAGAACAGGCGGCAACGAGTTCATGCGCTATGGACTGCAGCCGGCATCGAAGGTGCTGGGGCGCCAGGAGTTGCAGTCACTGGGTATCGCCGTGGCTAGGGCGCTTGATCCTGGCGTTGAGTTACTTGGTCGAACGAGCCTTCAGGCCGTAAGGCAGCTGTCCGATCTGGGAAGTCGTGTGCAGCGTTTTTTACCTAATCTGCATCGCACACTCAGGAAAATAGATCCGGCACAAGGCGAGCCGCTTGTCGCAGCCGGCTCAGCAGTTCACAGTACGGGTCGTTTGCCTGGCATGGAGAGAGAGATTGCCATTGTCGGTATCGAGGAAAAAACCATAAAGGGGGACGCATTGTATGTCCAGATTGATCCGCTGTCGGGGCAGATGTTTGGACCGAAATATAAGCGCACCGAAGACGGCGTTCTCAAGCTCACCGGCATCGGCGTATATCAGCGTCTGCAGCGCCTGCGTAAGTATGGCTTGTCCGGCCGAGGGGCGGCCCAGGCCGGGACTAGCTACGCGAGTTCTCGCTCTGTCAAAACGGTCGAACTACCTAGTGCGGTGCGCAACCCTGGAGGAACATTCTCACTGGATGTCAGCAATGTGGAGGTACTGGAACGTTTGTCGAACTTAGACAAAGAGGCAATTGCCGCCAGCGGCGGACTCGCGGGGCTTGCCAAGAAGAATGATGTTGATCTCAAATGGTTGGCGTCTCACCTAAAAGACGATGGTGGTTTTACATCCAAAGGAAATGATTTAGTGAGGGGATACCATGTGTCCAAATGGATGGCCCTCTCAAATAAAGAACGTCTCTTGAAAAGGGGCTCGGGTTTTGCAGCGGCCATTCATATTCTTGACTATCAATGGCGTCGATTGGTCAACATCAGGGGCGAGCTTAGACCTGCCGGTTATGATCTGATGGTCCGATTAGAGACAGGCACGTCTTTTCCTAGTCCAACGAAAGAACAGATCGAGCAATGGATCAACATGCCGGTGCAGGAGCGTCGTCGTATGGGGTTGATTCGTTTTGCCTTGGAGCGCAGCATTAGCGCGTCAGCATTTGAAAGAGGTGTAAAACGGTATCGCGGCGCTTCTGCCGATGCCGCTGAGGCTGTTGCTGAAAATCTCCCTGGCGGCAGCCAGCCTGTCCAGGCACGCAGTCCCGATGCCGCAGAAGAGGTGCATTCCGGTGTTTCAAGGTTGGACATCAATTTTTATCACGGCGCGCCGATTTTTGAAGCGCCGCCTGCTTTTCCTGCGGTACCGATTGATGTTGGCAATGCCCCCGCATTGAGGTCTGCGAGTGCGGATGCGACCCTCGGTAGTGAGCTCAGTGTGCCCAATAGTGAAGTGCCTTTAGGCGCCGCGTCATCTGGTGCCGCAACTGGGGGCGCGCCATTGATTTTTAGGCCCTGGGAAAACTTGCCCGCCGACCGGCCTGTCGGTGGCCGACGCAGTTCCGGTTCACCTGAAAGTAGGCTTTCTGGTCGTTCTTCGGCGCATGAGGCATCTGCATACGACGATGTTGTTGCTTCTCCTTGAAATTTAACTCGATGAAACAGCAAATTTACTCACAAATTTATAACAAAATAGTCGCAGAATTAAGCTGTGCGTAAGTAAACGCTGCCACCGTTGGCAATGTCGAAATTGCTTCAAAAAACGGCGCAATGACCGCTGCAATTTCATCATCGGGCATCCAATTTTCATGAGGAGACATCATGAGTTTCACTTCGTTTTATCAGCGCTCGATTGACGACCCAGACCATTTTTGGGCCAATGAAGCCAAGCGCATCACTTGGCACAAAGATTTTTCCCAGACGCTGGATTATTCACGCGCACCGTTTGCGCGCTGGTTCCTGGATGGCGAAACCAATCTGTGCTACAACGCCGTTGACCGGCATTTGGCGCAGCGTGCCGAGCAGAACGCGCTGATTGCCGTGTCAACCGAAACCAATACCGAAAAAGTCTATTCCTTCCGGGAACTGCATCGTGAAGTCAGTGCCATGGCCGCGATGATGCAAGGGCTCGGCGTGCGGCGTGGCGACCGTGTACTGATCTACATGCCCATGATTGCCGAAGCCGTATTTGCCATGCTGGCTTGTGCGCGTATTGGCGCGGTCCATTCGGTGGTCTTCGGCGGCTTTGCCGCCCATAGCCTGACCTCGCGTATCGACGATGCGCAGCCTGGCTTGATTGTCTCGGCTGACGCCGGTTCGCGCGGCGGCAAGGTGGTGCCCTATAAAGGCTTGCTTGATGAAGCGATCCGTCTGGCGCAACACAAGCCGGCGCATGTGCTGCTGGTCAACCGGGGACTGGCCGAACTGCCCATGAGCGCCGGTCGTGACATCGACTATGCCAGCTTGCGGCCGGAGTATCTGGATATTGAGGTGCCGGTGGTGTGGCTGGAATCGAATGAGCCATCCTATATTCTCTATACCTCGGGCACCACCGGCAAGCCCAAAGGCATACAGCGCGACGTCGGCGGTTATGCTACTGCGCTGGCGGCATCGATGCAGCATGTGTTTTGCGGTAATCCTGGTGAAACTTATTTTTGCACCTCTGACATCGGTTGGGTGGTTGGTCATTCCTACATCGTTTATGGTCCGCTCATTGCCGGCATGGCGACCATACTCTACGAGGGACTACCTGTGCTGGCGACGACGCCGGCGGACGCGGGTATCTGGTGGCGTTTGGTAGAAAAATATCAGGTCACGCGCTTGTTTTCTGCACCGACGGCGATTCGCGTGCTCAAGAAGCAGCCGGCTGAATTTATGAATAAATACAATCTATCCTCGCTCAAGAGCCTGTATCTGGCTGGCGAACCCTTGGATGAAACCACTTCTAACTGGATCTCCAGTGCGCTGGGGGTGCCGGTGATCGACAATTATTGGCAGACTGAAAGCGGCTGGCCGATTCTCTCGATTGCCAAGGGCATTGACGACAAACCTACCCGTCTGGGTAGTCCAGGTGTGCCCCTGTATGGTTACAAGGTGCATATCATGAATGAAACCACCGGTGAGATTTGTGGCGCCAACGAGAAGGGCGTGGTGATGATCGAAGGCCCGCTGCCGCCGGGCTGCATGCAGACCGTGTATGGCGATGATGAGCGTTTCGTGAAAACGTATTGGTCCAACACGCACACGCCGATCTATTCGACGTTTGACTGGGGCATACGCGATGGCGATGGTTACTATTTCATCCTTGGTCGCGCCGACGATGTGATCAACGTGGCGGGGCATCGCCTAGGTACGCGCGAGATCGAAGAAAGTATCTCCAGTCATGCCAATGTGTCGGAAGTCGCCGTGGTCGGGGTGGAAGACAAACTCAAGGGCCAGGTGGCGGTTGCCTTCGTCATCGCTCGGCATGCCGACAGTATTGTGGCCGCAGCGCAGCGACAGGCGCTGGAGGCGGAAATCATGCGCACGGTGGATCAACAGATCGGCGCCTTCGGCAGGCCGTCACGGGTGTATTTTGTCAGTAACTTGCCCAAGACCCGTTCGGGTAAGTTACTGCGGCGTTCTATCCAAGCCCTGTGCGAGGGGCGTGATCCGGGCGATCTGACCACCATCGAAGATCCTGCTTCTTTGCAACAAATCAAGGCTGCCTTGCAGCAATGAGTGTGTAGTCGGTCTGCGGCCGCTGTTGATGCAGCGCGCCAGCCGATGATATTTTGGGTACACTAGCGTGCTGTATTCTGACCTTGATTTCATCACGCTTTCATGAACCCTCATATTCGTCTCGTCACAGCGGCAGATGCCGCTGCCATTTGTGAAATTTACAACCATTATGTGCTGACCACCGCGATCAGTTTTGAAGTCGATGCACTATCGGTGGCGGAGATGGAGAAACGTATCGCCGACATCTCGGCGCAGTTTCCCTGGCTCATTTATGAAGAGCAGGGGCGTATCCTGGGTTATGCTTATGCTGGCCAGTGGAAGCCGCGCAAGGCTTATGCATACTCGGTGGAAAGTTCTGTCTACCTGGCCGCTGGTAGTGGTGGCAAGGGGATCGGCACGCAGCTCTACAGCGCGTTGTTCGACTTGTTGAAAGAGCGTTCGGTACATGTGGTCATGGCCGGCATTGCCATGCCCAATGCCGGTAGCGTGGCGTTGCACGAGAAGACTGGCTTCGTCAAAGTAGGTCATTTTGATCAAGTCGGACAAAAATTCGGGCAGTGGATCGATGTTGGTTACTGGCAGCTGATTTTGTAAAGGCAGTATCATGCGATCCACTAGAGCTACCGGCGCCATTGAGCGTCTCAATACCCGCACCGGGACGCGGCAGTATTCGATGGTACGCACGGCCGCTGAATTGTTCTATTTGGTGCAGCGCACTCCCGCCAATCCCGCCGAAAAACTCTGCGAGCCTTTGCCGCTGGATGAGTTCGTGAGCTTCGTCAATGCTTACGGTCCGCAAAAGCCCAGGCGTGTGAGTAAGCTCGATACCGCCTTCGAGAAGCAACTAATCAAGAAGCCCGTAGCCTAACGCGCCATGCTCAATTCCACGCTGCCGGCTCAAACACGCAGGGATTGGATTTTGCGCTCGGCTGCGCCGGGGATAGAGCGTATCGAGGCTTTCTTCCATGGTCGCGGCTATGGCATGCACCGGCACGATACCTATGCCATTGGCATGACGCTTAGCGGTGTCCAGTCGTTCCAGTATCGCAAGCAACTGCGCTACAGCCTGCCGGGTCATGCCATGGCGCTGTACCCGGATGAGCTGCACGATGGCCAGGCCGGTGATGCAGCAGGCTTTCGCTACCGCATGTTGTATATTGAACCGGCGTTGTTGCAGGAGGCCCTGGGCGGCGTCACGCTGCCTTTTATTGATACCGGCATCTCGACCGATCCGCGTCTGTTTATTGCAGTGCGTCAGTTGCTCATGCAGATGGATACGGCAATGGAATCCTTGCAGCAGGATGATGGTATTTTCGAACTGGCACAGGCTATGGATGCAGTGTCTGGCGCCCGGCCGCGTCGTCATAGCGCCGATTTTCAAGCTGCGCAGCGGGCCCGCGAATACCTGCATGCTGCGCTCGAGTGCAGCGTGAGCCTGGATGAACTGGCGCAAGCTTGCGGCCGTGATCGCTGGAGTTTGACGCGCGACTTCCGTCGTTTTTTTGGTACCAGTCCCTATCGTTACCTCAGCATGCGCCGGCTCGATCTGGCGCGTCGCCTGATGTTGCAGAAGCTGCCACTGGCAGAGGTTGCCGCCATGTCCGGCTTTGCCGACCAGAGTCATATGACGCGCCTATTCAGCAAAACGTATGGTATCGCTCCGGCACGTTGGCTGCGTATTGCCAAGGTGTAGCCCGCTCTGACATGTTGCACGATCGTTCAAGACTGCTGTGGCCATTGTCGGTAGGCTTTGCCTTCCTTACCTTTGGATGGAGCCTCTATGTCGACACAGCATCAGCAGTACCAGTCTATCAATTTTTCTCAAAAACTCGCCCTGTTCAGCGAGCAATGGTCGCAGCGCGTCATTGCCGAGATGAATGACTACCAGTTCAAGCTGGCCAAGTTGGAGGGCGATTTTCTCTGGCATGAACATGCCGATACCGATGAAGTTTTCATCATCCTCGATGGCACCTTGCGCATTGATTTTCGCGATGGGGCAGTGAGCTTGTCGGCGGGTGAGATGTTCGTTATTCCCCAAGGCGTGCAGCATAAGCCATATGCTGAAAAGGAAGTTTGTATCTTGCTGGTAGAGCCGCGTGGCGTGGTCAATACCGGTAGTGAACAGAACGAGCGTACACGGCAGAACGATGTCTGGATATGATGCAAGTACTTGCACTGGGGCTAGAGATAAGTTCACGTTGCGTTAGATGAACATGCAGGTGTATGCATCGTGGGCGCATGGCATCTTGAAATGGCGAAGTGCCTGGGTAGACTTACGACTATATTGATAGTTTCGTTTTGACGGCCTACACTTTATGCATCGTTGGAGTTTCGAGCATGGCAACGCCTAGAGACATACATATGTCTAAAAAATTGCCAGGAGAGGAGCGATGTCGCGGTACCTGATTCGACTGTTATCTGTGCTCTGTATCGTGAGTGGCGCCTGTCAGGTGTCACAGGCACAATCGTTTTCCATCTTTCCTTCCGTAGAAAATACCACCGCGCTGAGTCTGGCCGAGATGCGGCAACAAGTCGCTAAAGCCACTATGCAGGAGAAACGCTGGTTGGGGCCGGTGTCGGGGCCGCCGGCGGCGACCCCAGCCAATGTTGCGGTTATCTGTGAGGATTTGCAAAATGGCGGTATTCTCGGCGTGGTCAACGGTATTATCGAGGCCGCTAAAATCATCGGCTGGCATATTCAGATTTTTGATGCCAACGGTAGTCCTAGCGGACGCGAAGCGGCATTTTCTGCTGCCGCAGCGTTCAAGCCGAATGGCGTGATTTTGGTCGGCATTGATGCGAAAAAATCACAAACGCAATTGCAAGCCTTCAGCATGCAAACCATTCCCATGGTGGGATGGCATGTCAGTCCACAGGCAGGTGTGATCGCCAATAGCCTGGTGGCAATGAATGTGTCGACCGATCCATTGGAAGTCGCCCGCATTACCGCCATGGCGGCGGTAGTGCAATCCGGGGGCCGGGCCGGGGTAGTTATTTTCACCGACAGTCGTTTCGATATTGCCCGAGCCAAGGCCAATGCCATGGCACATGTGATCAAAGAATGTAAGGGATGTCGTTTGCTGGAAATCAAGGATGTAGCGATTTCGCAGAGTGCCGAACTCATGCCAGGGGTCACTGAGGAACTGCTCAACCAGTATGGGGATAGTTGGACCTATGCCTTGGCAATCAATGATATTTATTTTGATGTTGCGACCCAAGAGCTGAGCAAGAATGGGGTTTCGCATGAAGCCATCGAGATGATGTCCGCCGGCGATGGCAGTGCAAAGGCTTTTTCGCGGATTCAGGCCGGTGCATTTCAGACCGCGACCGTCGCCGAGCCACTCAATCTACATGGTTGGCAGCTGATCGATGAATTGAACCGGTTGTTTGCTCGACAGCCAGTGTCTGGCTATTTATTCCCGGTTCATCTCGTCACTATTACGAATATTGGTTTCGATGGCGGACCGCAGTTACACTATGATCCCGACAACGCGTATCGCAATGCATATCGGCGCATCTGGCAACGTTGACTTGGGGGCAGGGCTTGTGGACTGCGAAGCGCGTTCTAGTTGTTTTCTAGGAAGTCGTGTTTGATGGGCAAGTTCAAGGTGAAGATGCTGCCTTTTCCCAGCACGCTACTGACATGAATGCTGCCATGATGCTTTTGCATGACGCCGTACGCCAACGACAAGCCTAGCCCGGTGCCCTGGCCGACCGGCTTGGTGGTAAAAAAGGGGTCGAATATGCGCGATGTGTTCTCTGGCGCAATGCCTGATCCAGTATCTTTCACCTCTATCTGGACATGTCGTTCGAGCACCCTGGTGGTGATCGATATGGTGCCGCGTTTGTCTGCCATGGCGTGCGCAGCGTTGACGACCAGATTCATGACAACCTGATTGATCTGACTTGGCAAACATTCGACGTCAGGTAGATCGCCATAATTTTTTATGACATCCGCTTTGTATTTCACTTCATTATTGACAATGTTGAGTGTTGAATCGATACCTTGATGTAGATTTGCCCACTGCCATTCCAATGCACTATCGGTGCGGGAAAAATCCTTTAAATCCTGAACAATTTTTCTCACGCGCGTGATGCCTTCTCTGGATTCATTCATCAAGGCCGGAATATCTTCTTTCAAATAATCGATCTCGACATCCTTGCGCAGGATGCTCAATTCTTCGGCTGCCTGCACCGAGGTTCTGTCATTTTCCACTTTTTCATAGGCGCTCAGAACTTGAATCAAGGCGCCAATATAAGTTTCAAGCGTGCTGAAATTGGAGAAAATATAGCCGATAGGATTATTAATTTCATGCGCCACTCCTGCAGCAAGCTGGCCGATGGACGCCAGTTTTTCCGATTGCATGAGTTGCTCTTGGGCCATTGATAATTTACGATTCAAGTCGGTCAGTTCGGCGTTTCTTCGCACAAGTTCTGCCTCTACGGCTGTGCGGCGACGCAGATCTTGTTCCATTTTTTCATTGGCGGCAGCAAGTTCGTGGGTACGTTTGATTACTTGTAGTTCCAGGTCTTGATGCATTCTGCGCAGATTTAATTCTGCCGATTTCTGCGCCGTTATATCTTGCAGAATTTGAATTGCTCCCACGATCTCTCCGGTGTCGGCGTGTAATGGCGCCGCGCAAGAGTAGAGCCATAAGCCTTCCGACCCCAAGTGGGGGAAAAATTTTTCAGCTTCTATGGCGCCAACGATGACGGCGGAATCGCGGACCTTATTCTCTTCTTGATAGTAAATTGCGGAAACATGATTCGCCGAGCCGGCGACGATGAGATCGGCCAGAACGGGACGCTCATAAGGATAAAAAGGCATCCATTGCGTCTTGGTACCGATCATTTGCGTAGCGGATACGCCGAGGATATGTTCGCAGGCTCTATTCCAGTGCGTTATGCAGTGATTGTTATCGATAGCAAATGCCGGCACCGGACAGCCGTCCAAAAAATTGGATATCTGTAGTGTTGATAGACTATGTCGTGAATCGAAAAATGACACAGCGGTTTCCTCCAAATCGAATGAAGCCAATTTATTTGTTAGGACTCGCTCCTAGGATCATGCAGGCTTCTTTGAACTGCGTTTCTATCGTATTGAAAATAGCTATCAACGCGGGTTCTTGCAGTTTCAGCAATTCCCAGTCAGCGGACGAAATAACCGGTACACGATCATGCTCCGCTGCACTGACATCGAGTCCATAAGCGATGGCATCGGCGACCGCTGCCAAGGATGCGGCGCGTTGGTGTTCATTAATGAAATTTTCATTTGACGTGTTTAAGGTATCGACAATGGAAGGCGGAAACTTCCAGTGTTTCAGTACTGCTCTGCCGACTGTCTTCTGATCAATGCCCAGAATCTGTACTTCCGCAGTGCTCAAATCTGTATTGTTGCTTGAGCGCCAGCGCAATACTTCTTGATAGCGCACGGGAGAATAAGTCGCCAGCACCAGGCGACCCACATTATGTAGTAAGCCGACGATGAAGGCATGGTCCGGATTGAGTCCGATGTATTTGGCGATGGTCCTGGCGGATAAGGCGGTGGCAATGGCATGTTTCCAAAACTCGGTATAGTCCAATCCCGAGGACGGATCCGAGGAGAGTGTCTGGACCAGGACGGTAGCGGTCACGAGTGCACGCACGCTGTTAAAACCCAATACGGAAACCGCATGCGGTATCGAGCCTACATGACTTTGCATGCCATAGAACGACGAATTGGCTAAACCCAATACCTTCGCAGTCAGGGCCTGGTCTTGAGATATTTTGTGTGCCAGCGTATTGGTATCAACATCATCGATATCCAGTGTATGGATAAGCTCGATGACAATGCTTGGCAATGTGGGTAAATGCAAAATGGCATCAGTGATGTCGTCATCGGTCAACGCAATCATGGTGTTTCCTTCGCCCGGTAGCGGCGTAAGCAATCCAGTAGAAAACGATTGGGCTCGCTATGTTGGCTGCTCTGAAAGAGGACATCAAGTCTTTCCAGCACATGCTCCCGAAATTGATGTTGCACTTCATCGGTGGCTGGTTGCACAACGTTAATTTGCGGGACACCGCGTTGCTTGAGTGCCGTAATGGATTTTTCAGTCAGCGCTACCCCTGGCGCCATCAAACGCGCACCAGATTTGTCCAGAATAGGATCGGCAAGGATCATTCCGGGAAGAGCATCATCCAGAGCAATTTCTTTTATAGCGGTGCCAGCAGTCATAAGATTTTAAGAAGAAGTTAATTTGATCAGTGTCATGAGTTTTCCCCGCGATCGGGAATTTCTGCCCATGGGATGCGTAAGAACCGTATATCGCTCGTCGTTAATCTCAATCTGCGAACTTGCCAGGTCCCAGGCAGGCTCCAGCTGTGGTGCGTCGCGCGCCAGTTTCATGCCAAGTAGGCTGTGTGATTTTCCGAGTAATGCCTGCGCTGCAACGTTGACAAAAACGATGGTTTTTTCGTTGTCAATACCCAAGATCGGCGTGCTTACGTGTTCTAAAATCTCATGCGTAATTTGCAGGCTGACTTCATCCGTTTCAATGCGCTGTTCTTTTTCTCTGAGAAGTTTGTCGAGCTCCCGATTGGTGGCTTCTAAGGCGAGATTGGCCAGCAGTAATTGCTGTTGCAGGCGTGTATTTTCGTCGGCCATTTCTTTCCGCCTGAAAGCTTCCGCAATATGGCCTCGCAGTTGAATATCGTCCCAGGGTTTGGTCAAAAATTTGTAAACAGCACCTTCGTTGACGGCGTCAGTCACAGACTGCAGCTCTGTATAGCCGCTCAATACGATCCGAATCGTATCCGGATAGGAGTCCTTGGCCAGCCTCAGAAACTCGACCCCGGTCATGCCCGGCATGCGCTGATCGGTGACGATGACATCGACAGACCTGTGTGATAACACCGTTAATGCTTCCTGAGCGCTGTTTGCCGTGACGATGTCATACTTGTCCTGGCGCAGCAGGCGTTTTAACGCGGATAAAATATTGAGCTCATCATCGACCAGCAACAAGGAACGTTGAGAGCGCTCAGAAAGCAGTTCTTCCGACATTATTTTCGACTCCTGCATTAAGGACGCCTAACAAAACGCCAATGGTAAGACGCGTCGACGAAGACTACGTACGACAAGGAGATGCAACGTCGCCAGCGGCGTTTGCTTGGACGCCCTAAGCATCTTTTTCCGGTAATTTGATCGATATATATAAAGCCGTGTCCTCCAATTGTTCAAATTTTCGGATCTGCTGAATGTTGTTTGCCGTAATCACCGCATCGCGAGTAATAAGAAGAACGCCCGCTTCGGTACGCAAGTCTTCGGCCAATTGCATGCCAACCTCAAGATCGCGCGATTTGACTTCATGCGAGCCCTGCGCTAGCTGGGCGTCGGTTTCATTGACCAGTTCGACAAAGCTGTCGACAATCAGCGGATCATAGCGATGCCCGCTTTGTGACTTGATAATCTGCAGCGATTTTTCTAAGGGCAGCGGTAAAGTCGCGATCGCCCCAGAGCGCAAAGCTTCGAAATCTCGCGCCACGGCGAGAATGCGCGAACCCAATGGAATGGCCTCGCCGTCGAGACTGTCGGGCAAGCCACGTCCATCGTAACGTTCATATTGAGACCGGATCAGATCGCCCACATGATCGAATGCCGCCACAGGCGTGAGCACCATATGTCCTTTGACCGGGTGCGACATAAATAGGCGCGATTCATCGCTGGACATTTTTTCCTGCGGCTTACGGATTAAATCGTCGGGCAATCCAATTTTTCCGATGCCATGCAATAGGCCTGCAATTGCCAGATCCTGCGTTGCAGCTTCTGCTAGTTTGAATTTTTTTGCCATTCTGCGGCACCAGGCACTGACGCGGTCGGACTGGCCACCCAGCATACCGGAGCGCAGTTCAATCATGTTTGAGAAGACTTTCAGCATGGTCAGGAAATTGAGCTTGATTTCTATCTGACTATTTTCTAGAAACAGAACCGTCTGCCGGATTTCTTCTGTGCGAGCGGCCACTTGCTTTTCCAGTCGCGCATTAAATGTCAATAATTCTTCATTTTGCTTGCGTATGACTTCGTTGAGTCGCGCGGCTTCCTTCTTCAGATGATGCTGCTCAAGTGCGCGTTGAATTGTCAACAGAAGATATTGCTCATCCCATGGTTTTTGCAGGTAGTGGTAAATTCCGCCTTCATTGATGGCGGAGACGAGGGAATTAATTTCGGAGTACCCGGTAAGTAATATGCGCGTTATCTCCGGATACTTTTCTTTTGCTTTTCCCAAAAATTGCGCGCCTGTCATTTCTGGCATGCGCATGTCTGAAATAATCAAATCGACCGCATGTTCGTCCAGCAGTCGCAAGCCTTCGGCACCAGTTTCTGCCGTGATTAGCGTGTAGCCCTTTGGTCTGAGCACGCGTTTGAGCGATGACAGTATGCTGGCTTCATCGTCGACCAAAAGAATGACAGAAGCAGACGCGGTGTTTTCTTCTTCGGCATAATTGGAGGTTGTATCAACATTCGGCATTCCTGGCCCCTGTTCTTTGTCTAGCGTGGATGCTATTTCAGATTGTTCAATTCTGAAGCTATAAATCATTGACTGGTAGACATACCGTAAAACATGTACCGACGTTGAGTTCGCTTTGCACGTCGATATGGCCGTTGTGTTTTTGGATGATCCCATAGGACAGTGACAGACCTAAACCTGTACCGCTACCAATCGGTTTGGTGGTAAAGAAGGGTTCAAAAATACGGGATAGATTCTCTGCTGGGATGCCGCATCCGGTATCTTGAATTTTGATATATACCCATTGATCCTTGCATTCAGTCTGAATGCTGATGATGCCTCTTTCTGCGATAGAATGCGCCGCATTGACCAAGAGGTTCATGAATACTTGATTCAACTGTGAAGCAAGGCCTTTTATCAAAGGTAGCGGGCCGTAATTTTTTTTAATGACGGTCTTGTATTTAAATTCATTATTGGCAATGGTGATGGTACTTTCCAATCCCTTGATGATGTCTACCATCTGCCAGTCGCTTTCGCCGACATGGGAAAAATCTTTCAACGATTGCACAATATCTTTGACGCGGTTGAGACCGTCCGTCGACTCTCTGATGAGGTCGACGACATCTCCTCTCAAATAGGAAAGATCTGCCTCGGTGCTTAATTGTTTGGCGCGTATTTTTAATGTGTCGTCTATTTCTTCTCCCTGCAATAGCGCTTCCTGCTGATTAATTACCTGGAGCAATTTATCGACGTAAATTTCCAACGATTTCATATTGGAACTGACGAAGCCGACAGGGTTATTAATTTCATGCGCCACCCCCGCCGCTAGCTGGCCGATGGAGGCCATTTTTTCCGACTGCAGTAATTGGGCCTGGGTTTCCTTTAGTTTTTCTATCAGGCTGCGTTGCTCTTCGCCAGTGCGATGCAAGGCCTCTTCCATTAACTTGCGCTCGGTAATGTTGGTCATCGAACCAATGACCTCGATCGGATTGTCATGTTCATCCCGAATCAAGCGCAAGCTGTCGTGCATCCATAAATAACGTTTGTCTTTTGTCAGAAAACGATATTCATACGCTCGTTCTCCCTCCACAAAGAGCAAGGCCAGACTGGAGAATATGTTAGGTGCATCATCTGGATGGATGTGGTCGAACCAGAAATTGGGATCCTCGACCATCTCTTGCGGCGCATATCCCAGCACGCGTGACGCATTTTCACTGACGAATTGCATCTTGAAATCACCGGAGGGGACGCTGCTATAAATAATTGCCGGCGTGTTGGCGATCAAATATTCAAACCGCTGAGTCATTTCCAGCGGCTGTAGGACCGATGGAGTCGATTCGAAAGTTTCAAAGTGTTCAGTCATGATCTCTAGGGCCGGTGGTCTTGCGTACACTTGAGAGTCAACTTTTTGAATGAGTTTTTGAGTGACGTATTTTGTTGATTTTTCTACGTATGCCAATAAATTCAATCAGAGAGTCATATTATTATCAGCAAAAATCTTTGCGGGCAAATCAATTTGATTAACGATGTGAGCTAAATATTTTAGAAAAAAATACTACTAAGAAGAATGTTTTGTGCGAATGGAGGCTGTGAAACTTTCTTATTATCGCTGCCTTAAGGAAAACTCTGATATATGACTAGATTGATTGTTGCTATGTTTCTTGTATGTTTTCGAAAGGCGAGTGTCGATAAATCGAAATCCTAAAGCAATCTGCCAGGAGACGCATGATGTCGATTCAGTTATTCCGGGCCATTTTTGTGTTTTGTATAGCGGCCTATACAAGTCAGGTGGTACAGGCACAAGCATTGACATCTGAGGCGTCAAAACGCAGCTCGGATGATTCGAATTTAACCGTCATGAAGGAGCAAGTCGCCAAAGCCAGCATGCATGCTAAGCGCTGGTCTGGACCGACGTCGGGGCCGCGCGCGGCAGCAGGAGTTACCGTCGCGGTTATCAGTGAGGACTTGCACAATGGCGGTATTCTCGGCGTTGTCAAAGGAATTACCGAGGCGAGCAAAGTCATTGGCTGGAATGTCAAGATTTTCAATATCGGCGGCACTGTTGGTGGGCGCGACGCGGCATTTTCCGCCGCTGCAGCATTAAAACCTGACGGCATCATCTTAGTCGGTATTGATGCGAAGGAGTCGCTAGCGCGCTTGCAGGCCTTTAACCGTCAGAAAATTGCCATGGTGGGGTGGCATGTCGGTCCACAAGCTGGCGTTCTTAGCGATGGTCCAGTGGCGATGAATGTCTCGACGGATCCTTTGGAAGTGGCGCGCATTACGGCGATGGCGGCAGTGGTCCAGTCCCACGGGAAAGCTGGCGTGGTCATTTTTACCGACAGTCGTTACGAAATTGCCAAAGCCAAGGCCAATGCGATGGCCGGCGTAATCAAAGCTTGTCGAGAATGCACCTTGCTTGAAGTCAAGGATGTGGCCATTGCGAATAACGCCGAACTCATGCCTGAGGCCACCAGAGAGCTGCTTCGCCGCTATGGAAAACGCTGGACTCATGCGCTGGCCATCAATGATATCTATTTTGACTACGCCGCTTCAGAGCTGACGAAAGCCGGATTGTCGAATACCTCGATCGACATGATGTCTGCCGGTGACGGCAGCGCAGCCGCTTTTTTGCGGATCCAGGCCGGCACGTTCCAGACCGCGACTGTGGCTGAGCCACTCAATCTTCACGGTTGGCAACTTGTTGATGAATTGAATCGTTTGTTGTCGCAGCAACCGGTCTCGGGTTATTTGTTTCCGGTTCATCTTGTTGCGACGTCAAATATCGCCTTTGATGGTGGCGCACAACTGCAATACGATCCAGACAACGCCTACCGTGATGCCTATCGACATATTTGGCAGCGTTGAATGATGAGGAGAAGCTTTTGCTGATTTTTCATCGCCTGAGATTGCCTCGTTCTTTGCGCACGCAATTTTTGCTTGCCATCTCGGGACTCACTTTGCTTATTTTGTCAGCCGGTGGTGTTGCCGTTTACGCTTTGCATGAGTTCGCCTCTTCGGCCAAGTCGCTGGCGCAAGATCGGCTGGTCTTGATGCAGCAAGCGCAAGATTTGGTTCAGCAGACTTTCTTGATTGAAAGGGAATCGTATTTACTCTCCAATACGCCATCGATTGACGCGATGGCGGCCAGTTATCTGGAGATTGTCAAACAGTTGGCGTCTGTCGATTATCTTGTCGATCAGTTGGCAAAAGGCGGCGATGATATTGCCGTAATCGACTTGCATCAGGCCAGCCAGTTATTCAGAAATACGGCCAACATCGTTGCACAATTGCGTGAGGCGCAATTGCGCAACGCTCAAATGCGCGCCGTGCCGCGTCATGCAATAGGCAAAGAAGTTGATGTCGCACCACGCCTATCGCAATTTAGTGATGCGCTTCGCGAGCAATCGAAAGCAATGGCGGAGGCGGCGCGCTTGCAGTCGCAGCGTTTTACAGAAGATTATCGACAAGCAGTCCAAAATCTGGCCCAAAGCTCTACACAAAATCAGCGATGGATCGGCGCATTGTTGGCCGGGAGCCTTTTTTTGGCATGGCTGATCTCGCACCATTTTCTTGGCAAGCATGTATTGGCGCGTTTGCAAAAGGTAAGCCAGGGATTACTGCAGAGCGGCATTGAAGGAGAGCGTTTTGTTCTTCAAGTCAACGGCGAGGACGAGATTGGAAAAATGGCGCGCGCCGTCGAGCAATTTCAAGCGGATCGCCTGCAACTTGCTTTGGCCAATAGAGAATTAAAGTCTGAGAAGGCGCGCCAAGATGAACTCATCGGCAAGCTAGAGGATACACAACATCAGTTGTTGCAATCGGAGAAAATGGCGTCCATCGGGCAACTTGCGGCCGGTGTTGCGCATGAAATCAATAATCCAGTCGGCTTCGTGAATTCAAATCTGGCGACATTGAAGCGTTATGTGAATGATCTATTCATCTTGATCAACGCCTACGAAGATCGAGAAAGTGAAATGCTTGCCGAAACCCGGGTGTTCATCGCCGACACGAAAAAACAAGTCGACATTGTATTTTTGCGTGAGGATATCGTGGATATTTTCAGGGAATCCACGGACGGTTTGCAGCGCGTCATCAGGATTGTTAAAGATCTGAAAGATTTTTCACATGTCGATGAAGCAGAGCGGCAGTGGGCCAATTTGGAGCTGGGTCTCGATAGTACGTTGAATGTCGTGTCCAATGAACTTAAATACAAAGTCACTATCGTCAAGGATTACGCTGCCGTTGCCGATATCGAATGTTTGCCATTTCAACTGAATCAGGTGTTTTTGAATTTGCTGGTCAATGCCGGTCAGGCGATTGATGCGCATGGCACGATTATTTTGCGCACACGGCAAGATGATAAAAATGTCTGGGTTGAAATCGAAGATAACGGCAAGGGAATCCCCACCGAGAACCTAGACAGAATTTTTGATCCATTCTTTACCACCAAACCTATTGGTACCGGAACAGGATTGGGTCTGTCGCTCTCTTATGGCATCGTGAAAAAGCATGGCGGAAGGTTGGAGGTAGAAAGCCAAGTGGGTAAAGGGACGCTGTTCAGAGTCGTGTTGCCCAGGGCGGTGGCGCAACAGCAACTTGCGCAAGCGGTTTAGCGCTCGCCAGTATCGTCGGGCGCTGCAGCTTCTTGGGCGGTTTTTCTAAGACGTGGCAGCGCGAATATCACAATACCTTGCCATCGTTTCATGGCAAGGTATTGTGGGGCGCAAAAGGGCTATGCCAGTGTGGCAATCACCGGTGTGTGGTCCGATGGCTGTTCCCATTTGCGGGGCGTCTTGTCGATGATGCAGGCGCTGCATTGCGCAGCCAGCGCTGGTGACAGCAGGATGTGATCGATGCGCATGCCGCGGTTGAGACGGAAACCCATGCGCCGGTAGTCCCACCAGCTGAACAGCTTTTCTGGTTGATCAAACAGGCGGAAGGCATCAGTGAATCCCATTTTCAGCAACTGTGCGAAGGCGCCGCGTTCTTCCGGCGAGACCAGATTCTGACCGACCCAGGCGGCCGGATCATGGACGTCGCGGTCTTCCGGGGCGATGTTGTAATCGCCCAGCAGCGCCAGTTGCGGATGTTGCTGTTGTTCTTGCGCCAGCCATTCATGTAGCGCGGCCAGCCACTTGAGCTTGTATTGAAATTTGTCAGAATCGGGTGCCTGACCGTTCGGGATGTAGGCGCAGACGATGCGCATGCCGGCGATGGTGGCGGCAATGATGCGCTGCTGTTCATCTGCGAATAAGGGATTGTTTTTGACTACGTCGTTGATCGCGTGCGGCGACAGGATCGCTACGCCGTTGTAAGTCTTTTGGCCAGTGAAGGCCACCTGGTAACCGGCAGCGTTGATCTCGGCGAGCGGAAACTTGTCGTCGGTCAGCTTGGTTTCCTGCAGGCACAGCACGTCGACTGGATTATCGCTGAGCCATTGCAGCACTTGCGGCAGGCGCACTTTGAGAGAATTGACGTTCCACGTTGCAAGTTTCATTAAAAATCTAAGGCCTTATGTATAGAGGGTTGTGGCTTGATTGATTGGTGATTTGTAATTCTAGCTACCTATCTAGCTACCCATTTCAATTTGCCATCAACTTTTTGTATTCGTAGAGCGAAATAGTACCTTAAACGGATGCTTATGTTGCTGATCTGGAAATCACGCGCATGATGCTAGATTCCGTAATACGGCAGCCTCAGCCAATTTTTACAGCCTCTGATGCTGCCTCGGCTGAAACCTCCGAGGCAGTCGATACCGCTGATGCCACGGCCTCAGTAACCTCGGTGACATTCAGTTCGACCGAAAGTGCCTCGCCGGCGGCCACCGCAACCCTCCTGGTTGATGTCACTGGTACCACACCGGCCGTTGCTGACGCATCCGCTCCAGTGGCAGCGGAATCAACTGCTACATCCGAAACTGATGTTCCCACCCGAGCTGCCAGCGTCGGCTAATCGAAGCAACAACACAAGTGGCGTCACCAAGAAGGCCCGCTTTGCGGATTTCCTTTTTTGTGTTCGAGGTTTGTAAGTTATAGGGAACTACGATGTACTTTTATGAAATTCACTGAAAGTTCCAAAGCCGAATTTTGACGCTTATTTAATGTTAGAGTCGTGAATCAGACGTAGGCGTTGCGATAAATTTCTTGCATTTTTAATAAATATATTAAAGGGAGTGGAAATTGATCTTCGAAAGCAAATTGCAAAAAAATGAAAATCAATCGTCTTCCAATGAGTTTGTGCAAAGAAAGAGCGATAGATCTGGTATCGCTCAGCTCGTAGATAGTCGACCTCAAGCCAGTCTGCAACGAAAGCTCCGGTCTTTGTCCGACTTGAGTCCTAGAGCGCAGCAAACCGGGCAATTAAAGTCGATGATGGATAACCGTCCGGTGCAGAAGAAGGAAAATAAAACCGGCCTTCCCGACAGTCTCAAGTCTGGCGTCGAATCACTTTCAGGCGTAAGCATGGACCACGTCAAGGTCCACTACAATTCGTCACAACCGGCGCAATTGAATGCCCATGCCTTTGCACAGGGCAGCGATATTCATGTCGCTCCGGGACAGGAGCAGCATTTGCCTCATGAGGCCTGGCATGTGGTGCAGCAAGCACAGGGCAGGGTCAAGCCAACTGTGCAGATGAAGATGGGGGGGGGCGATCAACGACGACCACGGTCTCGAACAGGAGGCCGATGCGATGGGGAACAAGGCATTGCAGCTCCAGGCTTCAGGTGCGCCAATATCGCTTTCTCATGCCTTGGCTCTTCCTGTGCTTCAGCTGAAAACCTCCATTATTAATACACAGCAAACGCTCGAAGGAAAATGGAACGCAAAAGATAAAAGCAAGAATCCGCAAGTAGCTGGCAAGAAGATGGAAGCTAAACTTGATCCCAATTATCCTGTCAAGGGTTCTACGCCGGGTAACGGGGACGAATACGCGATGTATCCGTTGCTTAATGAAAAATGGAACGAGACCTACATCAAAGGTCATATGCTCAACGCTAACTTGGGCGGTCTGGGAATTCCTGCCAATTTATTTCCTATTACCAGCGCAGCCAACAAGAGCCATCTTACCAACGTCGAGTTGCACGTTAAGCAGGCACTGCTGGAACTCAATGAAAGGGTCAACGACAACCATAAGTTGTTTGGTTCTCACGTTCACTATACCGTCGAAGCAAAGAGCGAAGAACCTACAAATTTCATTCGCAATCCCGATGCTAAGCTTGAATGCAATGCCGAAAAGGTGATCACCTCTCCGGCTAGCGGAAACGTCGTCGAGCCTATCGTTACCTATGTCGTGTCGTCATCCAGTGGGACATCTGACGAGACCTTTAACGAGCGTCTTGAAAAATTAGGGTATGGAAGTTCGGGAAGTGGCAAACGTTCAGGCAGCGAAGCGATCAAGACTGTTGACAATCGCGCCTCCGGAGGTACTTTTCATGTGGAATTTGCCGCCGATGGATCGTATCAGCAATGGCAATATAAAAAGAAGAAATGGTCATTGGTGAAATCCGACGAACAAACGCCAAACACGATCGCTGAGTAGATTGTGTTTGTCATCTTTCACCCGTTGGTTGTCACTGGCCGAATGGCTTGGGCGGGCACTTGGTCCAAATCTTCGGATCTTCGAACTGGCATTCTGCAATTCCGCAACGTCAGTACGCTTACTTAAGATCACTGCCTATTAGGCCTTAGCACAACAAGCGATTTTTCAATGTTGACACCTTTGCTTTGCAATTGCTGAACTATAGTCAACCGTTGTATTGGTCAAGAAATTCCGGACACCGCGTTAAGTTTTTCTTCGGCCACTGCCGGTGTGAGTCCGTCATTAAACTGATGTGGCCGTATCCAGTTATATCGTTGCATCAAATAGTGGCTGATGTCCCGATGTGCCGTCATATAGCGCATGTTCGGCACCCGAACAGTCAGGACTCTACTTTGTCCCCAAGGTGCTCAATCGAGTGGACACGCCAGTAAAGGAGGTCAACGCTGACTTATCGTGAAAGTGTGATGAAACGAGAAACGCCAAAATTTGCAAATGGCAATCCTCGCCGGCAAATTTCATCCGTCATATTTGCCCATGGTCAATATCGTCGAAACGATAAGTCATGCAGGCGCGCTAAAAATGAAGAAGTCGAATCTTGCCGCATCCAAGTAGACTTGCTTACTTGAAGCGATAGCTTGCTGCCAGGAAAACCTGATCTTCGATATTGCGATGGATGATGGGGCTGTCGGAAATACCGTCGCCGAGCCAAGTGCGGCGCATGGTCAGATTGGTGACCCAGTTCTTAGCTAAGGGATATTCTGCACTCAGTCCCAATTGCCGATTGGTGGACGCGCCGGCGTTATAAGCGCTATAAGGGCTGGTGAGCGATTCGGCAGTAGTCACGCCATAGTAGTAATTATTGTAATTGGCGCTTTGATGAATCAGACCGAACTGTGGATAAAACTGTGCTTTGCCGACATTAAACTGAGTGGCGTAAATCGCTTCGAGGAAGGAGCCGTGCGAGTGACCAGCATCGTAGAAACCATTCAGAAAGAAGGCGCCGTAGCTGGTTTCTTGATAGGTTCCGATGCCTAGCGGAATGGCATCAGAGCGACGCTCAAGACCGTGCGTGGCATTTCTGCCGTCGTAATTGACACGGGTTGAAAACTCCAGATAGCCGTCTCCAAGCTGGACTGTTTTGACGCCAAAGGTATCGAGACGGCCAAAGAAACGCCCATAGTCACCGTAGATATAGGGCTTCCATACCAAGACGCTTTTTTTGTCGGCGAAGTTGCGATCAATTTTGTATGCGCCCAAACCAAGGTCGCCGACATAATGGTCCGGTAGGTCCAGCGGCGAGGAGGGGGGCTCTGCCGCTGCCTGATCTGTTGTCGGCGCTTGTGGACTGGGGACGGGATCTGACGGAGCTGCTTGCTCGGCCATAGCTTGATGCAAAATCAGCAGGGAGAAGACGCACAGCAGCGGTTTGATCATGGTCGAAAGTTTCGGCTTGGGTCATGCAACTTGTAAAGACGAGAGCCTAACATGACTATCAAGATATTGCCTGTTGAGCAAAACCATGATGGGAATTGATTGGTGTTATTTTGCCTTTTTTCCTATAAACGTGGTCAACTTGATACATGAAAATTGCTAATTGGAAATTTCCACACCGGTTATTCATCCAAGCGTTCTTTTATGCAGCAGCGTTTCAGTTTATTTTTTGAAGACGGCGTCTTCCATTGCGACCAGTTCGCCGTCGTCGGTACGTAGTTCAATTCTGCTGATGGCTTTGCCACTTTTGCGATCGACTAGCGCAGCGCAGCGTTCTCCTTGCTGATAAAGATGACCTTCGCCCCATTGGCGTAGGCTAAGCACCACAATAAACAATTCTCTGCCTTTTGGCGTCAGTACATATTCCTGATATGCACTGCCGTCCGAGGCGGGCGTAACCTCCAAAATTTCGGCGTGCACCAGGTCGCGTAAGCGGGTCGACAGAATGTTCTTGGCCACACCCAGGCTTTTCTGGAACTCACCGAAACGGCGCATCCCATCAAAGGCATCGCGAATGATCAGCAGCGCCCAACGGTCACCGACGACGTCAATACAGCGCGCCACCGGGCAGGGATCCTCCTTGAGACTTTTGCGTTTGGCCATAAGCTTGCTTGGTTCCTCGGAGGATTAAAGTGGCAATACAGAAGCTGCGCATTCTAAAAGCCGTTTGCCGCCACATCAACTGCTTTGTCGACATTGCAGATGGTCACGCTTGTCGTGTTTTACAAGCGTGTGGGTAATGATGCCATGTGGATCAGCAGAGAGATTGTGTAATTCGTAAAAAATGATGTAAATTTGGCCAGGTTTGTTGGAGTCCGGCGGAAGTCGGCGCGTTTTCTGGAAATAATTTACCAGTTGCGGCAGCAGGCACGTGCGCTGGCTGCCTCGGTGTGTATTTCCGCTGGTGTCGCACTATTGGCGCAAGTTTTAGTTGATGGCGCCGGCGAGAAACACGACGCGTCCCAGCACTTCAGCGTCTTCAGGCAGGAATTGCTCACGCTGATAATTTTTGCGGTTGCCATTGTCTGCGCTGAGATACCAACGGCCCAAATCGCGCGTGAGGCGTCTGACCACGATGGCGCCCTTGTAATTGATCAGAAACACGATATTGTCTTGCGGCACGGTACTAGCTGTGTTGATCACGACAATGTCTCCAGCGACCAGGCGCGGCGCCATACTGGCATCGTCGATGGCAACCGCGATCAGATGCTCCGGCAACAGTTTATGTGCTTTGAGCCAATTGCGGTGCAGGCAGATGACTGCTTGTGCATGTTTGATTTCTGCAATATCTGGATGGATCGCGTCTGGTTTCAGCGTCAAACTCACTTGCCGGATGAAGACCATGTCGTCAACATCGGTACCGGCGTTTGACTGCTGTCGGTAGGCTTGATGGGCGGAAGTTTCGCCTAGCATCAGCAATTCGAAATAGAGGGAATTGAGGCCGAGGCGTTTTTCCAGGCGGCGCGCTGTAGTGGTTTAATAAACCCG